>OHAT01000038.1_pt1 | contig 121418 bp, 86 predicted proteins | sample 1577141 | NCBI WGS metagenome assembly OHAT01 (sample SAMEA3541578, study PRJEB24748) | human gut metagenome | biome: human gut; feature: human-associated habitat; material: faeces | place: China | collected 2012 | reverse complement strand
GTACCCAGGCGTTCCACAGCGGCAGTTCGCCGTCGTAGTTGTACCCTTCGGGAAGCCCCATGGTCGTCATCCGGTTGCGCAGCAGAGTCTGCTGGTAGCGGTAGTCCGCCTGCTGGGCTCCCAGAAGGCTCGTTACCGTGCTGCCGGCGGCGGCGGCCATCTTGTGGCTGGCCGAGGAGGCACTGCCCGTCTTGATGTCGTCCATGATGGAGGAGAGGAGCAAGTCGAGATTGCTGCCGCTCTTCTGCAGTCCGGCGTTCCAAATGAGGCCGGCCCCGGCCTTGGCCGTTTCGGATCCGGCGTATTGATCCAGCGTATTGACTTTGTTGAGGACGGGGGTTGCCAGGAGCTGGCGGCCGTCGTGGCCGATGGAGAGGTCGGCCGACGTGTAGAACAGTGAAATGCTCTTCTCAAACGTCACCGTCCAGTCTGTGAAATCCGTCCCGCTTCCCAGCGTTTGGCCGGAGACGTTCAGGAAACCTCCCGTCGCGTCCATCACGACCAGGTCGGACAACGGCGCATTCCAGCCTTCGGAATCGTGGTTGATGAACCGCAGGGACATGCGTTCCGGCAGCGTCACCGTACCCGTGGCGGATACCGACGTGTTGTCGATCCCCGGAGCCGCTACCGTCGTCAGGAGGGAGCCTTCGCCGAAGGCCGCGTTCCCGGAGATGTCCAGTTTCATATGGCCCACCGTAGAGGCGGGATCCGATGTCCCGAGAACCAGGCTCCCCCCTCCATGGACCAGAAGGCCGGAGGACTTCGCGTTGTTCTTCAGGACGAGTTCCGCCCCGTCGTTCACCGCCAGATGTCCGTAGGAAGCCGTGCCGGACGGGAGGTCCACGACAAGGCGGCCGCCCTGGACGTCAAGACTCAACGAGTCATTGCTCATGGCAAGCGTCTGCGTCCCCGTACCGGCCTTCGCCAACGTACCCCGGCCTTCCATCGCGAAGGAAATCGTTCCTTCGCCATTGCCTGTGAGTTTCAGGACGGCAGGCGCCGCGTCGACTCCCTGGAAGTCGACCGTACCCGGGCCTGTCAGGTAGCCCATTTCGATGGTTTCGCCGCCGCCGATGTACAACCCGGCATGTTCCTGAAGGTTCAGCGTGGTATCGGAGGACAGGCTTCCCGTGCCGACAAGCAGCGTTCCGCCGGCCATGTCCAGCGTGCCGGAGCCCGTCACCTGCGTATCGAGCACCGTATTGCCGGCTCCCGTCAGCGTCAGCCTGGAGGCCTCTCCCGAAAGGGATAAAGCGCCGCTGCCCTTCAGACTTTCGGTCTTGCCGGTTCCACCGATCACGGTCATGGCTCCCTCCCTGCCCGTATCAAGGGTTCCGAAGGAACTCGTCCCGTTGAGCGTCAGCGTGCCTTCGGACGTTGTTACCGTACCGCTCGTCGAAAACGATCCATTGATCGTCAATCCCGCCGCGCCCGTCTTGATAAAGTCCGCACTGCCGCCGGCGATGTTGCCGTCATAGACCGTATCGAGCTTCTCGCCTTCCGTGTTCAGACCGTTGACGAAGTTGATCTTCGCCGCCCCGGATCCGGGATCAGCGTTGGCAACGGTGATGGTATAGACCGTTCCATCTTCGCCAAGACCCCCGAGCAGGTTTTCCACCTTCAACCCGGCGGGATGGCCGCTGCCCGCCGCGGGAGCCCCGGACAGGCTGATGTCCAGATCCTCGTCGATCACCACCGCCTTGTACGCGTCGAGATAGTTGTAATGCGTGCCCGCGTTAAGCTGACCCTTGTCGTCCGACGCGAAATAAACGTCTCCGCCCGCCGTGATCGCCACCTGGCCGTCGGACAGGTACGAATCGAACTGGGCCTGGCTGATATCGACCGTCTTCACGGCGTAGCCGAGGTACTGGAGCAACGGATTGAAACGGATGGACTTGAGCCATGCCAGGGATCCTTCGGAAAGATCGCTGTAGCCGTTGAAGGTGGCGCTATGCGTCTGCGGAGCATCGGCAACGAGCCGGCCGTTGGTGAGCTGCAGCAGGACGGTCGTGCCCTCCAGATTGTTCCGTGAGATCGACTTCTGCAGGTCGAGCGTCAGGCCCAATGTCAGGGAACCCAGGGAGACGTCATGTCCGGCGGCTGACGCCCCGGCATCGGAACCGAAGACGATGACGCCATCGGCGCGTCCGGAAGAGCCGGGCACATAGTTGTTCTCACCCAGCATGAGCGTCGTCGGACCTTCCAGCGTCAGGTTGCCCGAACCGATGCCGCTGATCGTCGTGGCACGGTAGGGAGAAATATCCGTCTTAACCGGCACGAGGATGGAGGCAATGGCAGATGCCTTCAAACCTCCCAGATCAATGCCGGCCACTCCTTCATGGGCCAGGATGGAGACATTGGAATCGGAAACATAGCCCGAGGCCCGGGTCAGGCTGCCGTTCTTAATCGTGATGGCGTTGGCAATGCCCAGGCCGCCCAGATCGGCCGAGGCGGAGTCGCCGTCGACGACAAGGCCGCCCTTGGCGAGAGCCGAGGAGGAACTCAGTTCGACAACGCCTTCCGTCACCGTCAGGGTGCCGTCCCACTGGGTGTCTCCTTCATTCGTGCCGGACAGCACAAGTGAACCGGCTCCGCTCTTGGTCATGACTCCGCTGCCGGACAATGCTCCCGACAAGGAGATGGAAAGCCCCTGCCCCACATCGACGGTAGAACCGCCTTTGTCGGCCGTACCGGCCAGAACAAGCGTATGATCCGAACTCCAGGAGGTCGCCGCACTTAAAACTCCGTTCCCCAGCGTCACCGTTCCGGGAGTTCCTGTAATACCGGAAGCTCCCAAGACAAGTTTGCCTCCATGAACGGTCAAGGCCGAATCCTCCGACCCGAACTGGATGCCCGACAGCGCAGCTTCGCCTCCGTTGATCGTCAATTGTCCGGAACCATTCTGGCCGAGAATGGCGGTTGCATCGGCGGCGTCCAAGGTTCCCTTATCAAGAATCAGAGCGCCGGAAAAACCTTCCGTCCCCAGTTCCAGGGAATCCTTCACACGAACGGAGCCTTCCGAATCCGCCGATCCAATCTTCAGCGTAGCGCTGGCCGTCAGACGTAGATTGGCGACATCGATGTCATTGGTCGTCAACAGAGTAACGTCGGATATTCCGTCTGGCTTGTAACCGGACATCACCAGCCAGCCGTCAGCCATGGAGAACTTGCCGGAAAAGGTATCGTCGCCGTTCTGGAGTTTCAGAAGCAGGGAGCCGCCATCGTTCTTCTCCACTGTCCCAAGGATTCCCGACAAGCGACCGCCGATGGCGATTTCCTGATCGGCTCCCGTATTGGACAATGCCAGCGTAGAATCCTCGTCAACACTCACCGTACCAGTCAACACGGAGGTATGATTGATTCCTGCCAGGGCGACAGTTCCCGCCCCTTCTACGGAAATAGAGGCATCTTTGATGTCTTCGCCCTGAGTCAGGGTCAAACGGTCTTCTGCTGCCACTGTGCCGACCGAGAAGGAAACGCCTTCCGCGGAAAGACGGTTGTCCAGAGTCACGTCTCCCTTGGCAAGGAGAGTCCCGCCCGAAGTCGTTTCATTGGCCCGGAACGTGATCAGTCCGGAGCCGAGAGCATCATCGTTGGTCACAACGACCGTACCGCCCTCCAGACGGGTTCCGCCCTCGTACGTATTGTGCGTTTCAATCGTCAACTGGCCGCCGCCCTGCTTTGTCAGGATGGCGGTTCCGGTGATATTGGCATCGGAATCTCCGGCAAAGACGAAGGAATTGGCATCTCCCGACTCGTTACTCACCGTCACCGACTTGGGCGTCACGTCACCGACAATCGTGACGGTGTGATTGAAGTCATGGCTCTGGCTCGTACTGACAAACCACAGCACCTGGTTATCCGGACCATACTGGAGACTTTCCGATTCATCGGCATCCCAGACCTCTCCCGGACTTTCGTTCACACCCTTCCATACGGCATTCGTATCTCCCGCCTGCCCCTTCCACGTCCACGAGACAATGGTCGAAACACGGAGGACGACAGTATTGTCCACCATGTCCATCAGGAAACCGCGCGTACTCGTATCCGACAAAACGTATTTGAAATCACCAAGGCTCAGAAGGTCATTCCCGGTAAACAACTGATACGTTCCGGGGGTCAAATCCTGATACCCTGACAGGACGAGGTTCTTGTCAGCCGTCGACTCATTGGTAAACGTGCCGCTCAGGGATACGAAGGACGCATCCCCGGTTTCCCGGCCGGCCATGTTCATGGTCAATACGGAATTGCCCGTCAGCGTCAAATTCGTCGAGGACAGGACGCCCGTGCCGGACATCGTGATATTCCCCAGTCTCGGAGAAGCCAGCGCCGTATCGTCGAACTTCAGCATCCCGCCGGACACCGTCGTCAGGCCCGTATACGTCGGCTGGGTCTTGATCACCACAGTCCCGTTCCCCGTTTTCGTGACGGCACCGCCGCCGCTCAGCACGCTTTCAATCGTACCGGAAGACAACAGGGCAGTCGTACCTTCCTTCAAATGGAGGGCGTCCCCCTTCAGGGTTCCGCCATCCATCTTCAGCGTCCCGGCATACGCGCTTCCGCCGGCAACGGTTGTCTCGCCCGTCACCGAAAGTGCATTCTCAATAGCCAGGTTATCCAGATCAAGCGTACCGCCGGAAAGGGTAACCGTACTGCCGGAAAAAGCCTTGAGGCCGCCTGCTTTCAGCGTCCCTCCGGAAACCGTCGTCGTTCCCGCGTAGGTATTCTCCCCGGTCAGCACGACCGTACCCTCTCCCGACTTCTCAATCCCTCCGTCCCCGGAAAGAACGTTGGCTATCGAACCGCTCTTCAACTGAGCCGTCTTGCCTTCCGCCAAATTGACGGCATCACCCGTCAGCGTACCTCCGTCAAGCGTCAACACTCCCGCATAGGCGGAGCCTCCGTTCAATACGGCCGTACCCGATACCGTCACTCCGTTGGCTGCCGCTTTGCCGTCCAGATCCAGCGTTCCGCCGGCAAGGACTACCGTACCCGTGCCGAAACCGGACACATGGCCCGCCTTCAAAGTCCCGTCGGAAACCGTCGTCGTGCCCGCATAGGTACTGGCACCCGACATGGTCAGCGTCCCGGCTCCGGTCTTGACGAAATTCCCCGAGGAAATGATCCCGGACAGGGTCACTTCATTGCCGTTGGTATCCAGCGTCAGTTCCTTGTCGGCGGCGATATCCAACAAACCGGAGATATCCTTGTCATTGCCCGTGCCGTCCCACCTCAGCGTCCCCTTCGACGAGGCCGCATCCGTACCGCCTATCGTGATTTTCGACGCAGCCTCCATCGCATCAAACGCCGTCGATGAGAACAACAGCGTACCGCCATTGCTCAACATGACGCTGCCTTTGCCGACGGATGAAGCGCCCTGCGCCTTCAGGACGGAGCCCGTTCCCTGGACGGTGATGCTGCCCGTACTGTCGGAGGCTCCCGTCACGGTAAGCGCCCCTCCCGTCAAGAGCAGGGAACCCGCTCCGGACAAGGACGCGATACTCTCGTCCGAAGCCAGCGCTACCGACAAGATTCTCCCGGACGTTACCACATTCACCGTCGAAGAACCGAGAGAGACAACCGACGTCGTCCCCGCCCCGCCCTTCACGTTCATCGTATCGAAACCCGAGAATTTCGCCAGAAGAGCCGATACATTGTCCAAATTCAGGACTTTGTCGCCCGTCACGGCACCCGTCCCCGCCGATCCGCCATAAATCGTTCCCGTGTAATCATAGAAGCGGTCTCCTGCTGCAACGTCCGAAATCGTCACGTTCGTACCGGCGCCGATCGTACCGTTCCCGTAGTTCCCGCCATAAATCGCGTTGTTGTGCTTAACCAGCAGATCCTTACCGATGAAAATATGAGTCGATCCACCGACGCCCCGGTCGTGCTCGGCGCTGCCGCCCACAATCAGCCGGGCCTCATTCATGTCGATCGTGCCACCCTCCAGATTCAACGTCGTATTGCCGGTCACTCCTCCGGCCCAGCCGCCGCCGGCCAGATCGGCACCGACTCCCGTCAAAGGAACTCCGGATCCATCCAATTCACCTACCAAAGTACCGCTCTTGAACGTTACGGTCGAATCTCCGGACACAACACCATACAACCCGGCACCGAAAATACGCATTGCCTGGTTGGCCGCATCCACGGCATCCAGATCAGCTCCCGCACCATACGTTTCGCCGAACACGACATTCGTATTGCCGGCAACCCCCACATCCGTCGCCCCCGAGGCAAGCTGGCTGCCGCCGACAATGATCAACCGCTTGTCCGCACTGCCGGATACCGAAACCGACGTATTGCCGCCCACGGATATCAAATTGCCCCCGCCAAAAATACGGCTGGAAGAACTGATGCCCGTCACCACAATATTCGTATTGCCGGCTACCGTCGCTCCAGCCCCGGAACCGCCCCCGTAAATCACGTTGCGGAACGTGCCCGACTTGATCGTAACATTCGTATTGCCGCCAACCGAAACCGTCCCGTTACCGCCGGATTTGTGTCCGCCGCCGATAACAAGATTGTTGTACGTTCCTCCGTCAATCGTCACATGGGTATCACCCAGCACATTGACTTGAGCATTAGCACTGCCGCCTCCCGAAATCAGGCCGCCGCCTGCAATCACCCCGGAAAACGTCACATCAGCCGGTGCAGTGACCGATACATTACCATCTCCATTAATGGTGAGATTGGGACTTCCCCCGCCTTCTGCTCCGATATGCGAACCGCCGTAAATATTCTTGGCAAAGATTCCCGATTGGCCGGCCTCCAAATCCACGGTAATGTACGTACTTCCGCCATGAATCAGAGCAGACGCAGTGTTTTTCATCGTTGAACCGCCAAACACGTTACCCGCGGTCGTTTGCACATTGGCAATCGTAATATGAGTATCCCCGGTAAAGTTGACACTGACATTGTCCGGAGAGTAACCGCCCCCGTAAACATTGCCATTCATATGGGAAAGATACCCTCCGGAACCATTTAAAATCTGGGCATTCTCTCCAATGTAAATATAGGAACTCCCCGTCATACTGGCTCCAAACGCCGGTCCCATGCCCATGACGAGATTGGCCGTCGTATCACCAATCAACTGGACATGAGTATCCCCTACAAACGGTCTGTTTTCACCGGTGCCCCAACTGTTGACATTGGCTCCGACAATCATTTGAAAAGCTCCGCCACGAACATCCATCCACACGTTTTTCGTAATCGTCACAGTCTTGTCCGTTGCTCCGGAGCCATCGGACAACCTGCCGCCGGCCAGGATGAGATTGTTTCCCGTCGCATCTGTAATCACCACTGCCGCCGATGCGGATCCCGTCGAATCCGTATAAAAATATTTGGCATCGGTTTGCCCGGAAAGGCTGAAAGAAGCCGTCAGCGATTCCGGCACAGCATATCCGGGAGGATTCTGGCTTCCCCAGCTTTGATCATACCAGGTTATGGTTTGATAGCCGTCCGCTTCGAGCGCTGTCGTATTCAGAGAAACTTGAATCGTATTATCGTTCAGAGTGAGGGTTGTATAGGAATCGGCCGCCACGCTCTCTCCATTATTCAACAATCCCAACGAAGCTCCGTTCTTGTAAAGATCGGCTGTTGTCAACCCGCCGCCGAGAACATAATCCCCGGCTTCCAATCGATCTCCCACAGCCAGCTCGACTGATGAAAAGTGGGCCTGGAACTGCTCGGCTGTCCCCAACAGGGAAACCGGTTCCTTTGATAAGGTAAGAATAAGAGAATTATCAGTCGATCCTCCCGTTGCCGTAATAAAATCATAGGCCTTGGTAAAATAACCGTTGCGCCAATCCAGCGTCGCTCCATTCAATGTCATGGAGCCGGAAGACAAAAACGATGTTGCGGCAGCGATGAGAGTCGACGACCCGTCGGCTGTAATATTCCCGGCTACCTTCCCATTGACAATATTAAGAGAGCCTCCTTTTAATTCCGTTCCTCCTTCATGGGCTGCAAGATTATTCAGGACAAGCGTTCCGCCCCCTGTCTTGATCAGTTTACCGGCACCGTCCAATCCGTGATTCAACGTAATCGTATACCCATTGGTATCGAATGTCGTACCTGCGGTACTCATCATATGCAATGTGACATTGCCGGAACCGGAGACTTGAGAACTGCTGGCAGTTTCCCAATCGGCAGAGGCTTTGACCGTTCCCTGCCCCAGATTCACGGCAGATGCGGCAAAATCAATGTCGCCTTTCTTAAAGCCCGCTTCAATTCCGTATAATCCACCCTCTCCGATCGTCAAAACGCCGGAACCGGCCCATCCATTCTCAGAATCGCCCAAATTCACGACATTGCTTTTGCCCCCGTTATCCATGTTCCCCGTCAGCATACGGTTTCTCCCAACCTTGAGACCATTAACGGTCAATTCTCCGGCAGTCAGGGTGATGATGGAATATCCATCGTTGGACATGGTCAGATTTTTATCGGAAACAACAGTTCCTCCCGAAATGTTCAGGTTGAAATGGGAATTCCCCAACGAGTAGTTGGTTAACTGGATCTGCTCCAAAAAGTGGACATATCCCCCCTGGACAACCTCAAGTGTTCCCACAGCCCCGGAACCGTTGGTTTCCATGGTATTCGTCGTCAGTTTTCCACTCACGGTCAGCGTCGTAAATAGAGAAGTCTTTCCATTGACGGTAATACCCAGAGAATCGGCTCCGCCACTAATGGTAGATGCGGTCGTTCTAAACGTTAAATCACTGTCAAACAATAATCCGGTACCGTCTCCAAAATGACTGGTCACTCCCGTCCATGTTTTGCCGCCGGGTACGGAAAGAGTCCCCGTTCCGGCGAGCGTAAATTCACAATTATCGGCAACATTGAATACTGACAAACTAATATCACCGGGAATCACCAGCTTGCCTCCGCTTACCGTCAATCCGGTGATTGAAGCGGTACTGGATGCCGACAGAGTCAAGGATTGATCGGCAGCATTAGCCGTCAACCCCGAACAGGCATTCTCCCCGATTGTCAGAGCAAATCCATTAACGCCATAGGTCCCGGAGGCTCCCAAATTCAGCTTGCCATCTCCTGTTTGCAAAAGACCCGCCTGCGCCGAATCCGTCAGCGTAACCTCTTTATCGTCGCCGAAAATAATAGACCCTTCGAAAGCCAGATCCTTCAAGTTATAGGACGTACCGAGTATATTGTAATAAATAGTACCCCAGCCTCCAAAAGCGTTGTTGAAATTTTCCAGAGTCAAATTCCCCCCCAAGGTCAGAGCTGCTCCCTGCTGAACCGTAATAACCTTTTCATTCTCCAGGACAAGCGTCCCGCTATCCAGTGTCAAGTTGCCCTGCATCAGAATAATGCCGTCCGCATGAACCTGCCCATTCCCCAACGACAAAGTGTAACTGCTATTCCCCGTAGCGGAGGAATACAGGACCGCCGCTTCCCGCGTCCCGCTCCAGGCATTTGTCCCCGGATCCGTCGCATTACTGCCCCATACATTCCCATTCCAGTTGCCGTCGGCCTCCACAAGGCGATATCTATACGTTCCCTGGTATGAATCCACCACCTGGAGTCCCGCCATTGTTCCTCGGGCCGAACCGCTTAAAACGTTGCCGATCTTGATCGTTCCTCCAATAACACCTTCCACAACCAGCGTATTCGTTCCGGGAGTCAAAGCCCCTTGACTGGCAGCCCGGTTCCCCCACGGCGTATTTCCCTCTACCGTATTCGTACCGTCGGATGTCCAATCCGTCCCATTGACATTCATCGCCGTAAACGTTCCTCCGTCGCCGGACATAATGATGTAAACCGTCGAAGAAATATAGGGCACTCCTGCGATCGTCACCGTATAGGCGGTCGTAGAATTGGTATCGATGTAATTGGAAAGAAGCTTGTCGGTTTCAGTCTCTTTGACTCCGGCAGTCCACGTTGAAATGGCCCTGGTCGAAGCAATTCGCAGGCCACTCAGGGCAGCACCGGAGTTACCCTTCGTCACATTATACCATTGATTAGCAACTGATGGCGTAATATTATTCCAATTATCGGCCTGAACGGTAAAGTCGGAACCGACAACTCCAATTTCTTCAGTTCCGCTAATGGGATTACCATTCACGGAAACAAAATTGACACTAAAACCGGTTGCCGTATCAGCAGAAACATGGGAATAGCAAGCCATAACGGCCGTTGCCAAAAGGAGGGGTAATCTGAGTTTCATCGTAGAAGAATTTGGATATTGTCTTCTAATAACAGTTTGGCAATCCGTTATCAAGGTCAAATTTCTCGCAGGAAATAGCCTCAATGTAGGTTTCTACAATAAATCTTTATTCTGCTTCTTATTGTATTATTATCTATTTACAATAAATGACTTATTGATACTTATAACGGATTGCCAAACCGCTTCAACAAAGTCGACATCATGAGGGTTAATTAACTGTAATTTCTCCCCACATCCACCAAATAACCAATTATAACCACCTTACGATCAGAAAAATGATCCCCATCCCAGATTAAGGCAAAAACGTTTCTACACAAAAAAAGCCCGACTCGACAAAAATGTCGAACCGGGCACGATGAACACGAGGGTTCACGAATAACTGTCAACGGGATACTCCCGGAATGAAACGGTCAGGATTTACCCAATTTTTTGATTTTTTCCTCTGTTTCCTCACTTCCTTCATCATAGTAGCCCTGTTCTTCGGGGGCCAACTCTTGAAGGAGCCTGTAAAACTCGCCCGCATGTTCCTTTTCTTCATTGGAGATTTCAATCAGGACTTTTTTGGCAAGTTCGTTGTCAATGGATTCCGCCAACTGCTCATAAAGTTGGATGGCTTCATATTCCGCTGCAATCATAAACCGGATGGCACGAATCAACTCCTTATCCGTCAGCTTCCGGTCTTCCTTGAGCCCGCTAAATGCATTTGAGAATTCTGGCATGCAGGGTAGACAAATTCTCCCGGCATTTCATTCACGAAAAAAATGTCTTTCAACTTATTTTTCCTCTACAATCCACCCCATCAACACGCCAAAGTTTAGCAGATCCTGGGCAGCTGGGCTCCGGATGGCATGCCCAGTATACGCCTCACCCCCATAACTCCATTCATCACAAGAGGTGCTGCCATGCGGCCTTCTACCCGCCCCACAACGCATGCTCCGGACGAAACGGGAACGGAACGCAGGGCAGCCAAAGTCCGCGCGGCGGCATCCGCCGGGACGATCGCCAGGAAACGCCCTTCGCAAGCCACCTGGAGGGGATCCAACCCCAGAACGTCACAGGCAGAACGCACTTCGTCGCAGACCGGGATTGATACTTCGTCCAGAACAATACCCAATCCGGACGAATCGGCAATTTCATTCAGGGTTGTTGTCAGGCCTCCGCGGGTTATGTCCCGCAAGCAATGGATGTCGGCGCCGCTCCGGATCAAAGCATCAACCGACGGCCACAAAGGAGCCGAATCGCTCTCCAGCGACGAGGAGAACCCCAATCCTTCCCGCACGCTCATAATCGTCATTCCATGCCGTCCCAAATCACCGCTGACGATCACCGCATCTCCCTCTCGGATAGAAGAGGGAGCAATCAATCCCGGGTATTCCGGAGAACCGATGCCGCATGTATTGATATAAACGCCATCGCCCTTCCCTTTTTCCACGACCTTGGTATCGCCCGTCACAATGCTCACTCCCAGCTCGGAGGCGGCACGGGCCATCGACTTGACGATTCGTTTCAGGACGGCCACTTCAAGACCCTCCTCCAGAATAAATCCCGCACTCAAATACAAGGGACGGGCACCGCTCATCGCCAAATCATTCGTCGTCCCATGAACAGCCAGCGAGCCGATGTCTCCGCCGGGAAACACCAGTGGATGGACGACAAAGCTGTCCGTCGTCATTGCCAGCGTTCCCCCCGGTACGGAACGCAGGGAAGAGTCATGCAGAGAAGACGAATCTGTCCCGAAAGCCGGAAAAAACACTTCCTCCAGCAGACGGTTCATCAGCAATCCGCCTCCGCCGCAAGCCAGAGACACGCGGTCGGAATCATCGTAGGGAACCGGGCAGGAAAACATGGAACCGGTTATTTTGAAGATTGATCCGGCATAACGAAAACCGCCGGAAGTCCTGTTTGAGTATCAATCGGAAACTGAGCGCCATGCCTGGTATGTTCCGTCACCAGTTTGCGAGCCATGGCCTGCAACTGTTCCGGACATTCCCGGGTCAAATCATGCTGTTCCTCCATATCCGACTTGAGATTGTAAAGTTCCCACTTTTTCGTATGGTACCGGTAGATAACCTTCCAGTCTCCCTCCCGGTACAGGACGTAATAGGCATCGTTGTGCTGGTGCGGGAAATTGAGGAAATACGTTTGCGGACGGTTGCATGAGCCGTCCCCGCGAAGAAGACCGCTGATATCGTACGAATCCAGACCGTCCGGGACCTTGCCTCCCGCCATGCTCCCGAGCGTCGCAAACATGTCCTGCAAGGCCACGACACGGTCACACCGGCTACCGGGGACGATCGGATACTGCTGCTGGAGAGGCTGAGCGGGATTCAATTTCGCCCAGGAAACGATCATGGGCGTTCTGATGCCGCCCTCATAGGGAGTCCCCTTCATACCCCGAAGCGGAAGGCATTTGTTTTTCCAGGGAGCGGTTCCACCATTGTCGGAAGCGAACACGACCAGAGTACGGTCGGCAACACCCGCTTCGTCTAATGTTCCCAGAAGATGGAGAATCGATTTGTCCATCCCGGAAATCAAGGTGGCATAATTCAGAAGAGCTCCCTTCAAGGAGGGATACAGAGCCTGGAACTGAGGATCCTTCATCAGGGGGGAATGGACGGCATAGTGCCCCATGTAGGCAAAAAACGGCTTGCCCGTTTTCACGGATTCCCGGATTTCGGAAGCCATCTCCGTGCTGAGAGCATCTGTCAGGAACGTATCGGTGTTGTAGTATTTTTCCAGATTGGGCACATCCCTGACTCCGTGTATTCCCGTTTCCTTATAAGACTTTTCGGCATAGCAATCCTCTCCGAGGTACGAGGCGGGATGCCCGGCTCCCGATCCGCCGACATTCACGTCGAATCCCAGATTTTCCGGTTGAGCGGCTGAATTGGAAGTCGGTCCGAAATGGGCTTTCCCGACAAAGAGAGTCCGGTAACCGGCGTCGTGCAGCATACGGGCAAGGCTCGGATCATCTGACGTCATCCCCTGCATTCTCCAGGCAGGAGGACGCATGGTTTTGATTCCCCGCATACTCGTATCCGCCGGCTTGTCAGGATTCGTCCAGTTACTGATATGGGTGCGGGACGGATTGTTTCCGGTCATCAGGGCGGTACGGCTCGGAGAACACACACTGGGGGTATACGCCTGGGTAAAAATCATGCCCTGGGCAGCCAGTTTCTCCATGCCCGGCGTCTTAAACACGGCATTACCCGGAGAGGGAATAGCCTTGCCGCTGTCCCCGTAATGAAAAGGAACGGACGTATCCTGCCATCCCATGTCATCGACGAGGATAAGCAGGACATTAGGCTGCTGCTTCATCTCCGTTCCGGCACGGACCTGCCCCGCCATGCTTCCTATCAGAAAGAATGCGGCAAACGCTCCCCATTGATTGATTCTCCAAGTGTTCATGAAGGTTATCTATTCATTTTGTATCGGTAATAAGCAGCGCAAGCCCCTTCTCCGGATACCATCGGCGCCCCCAGGGGGGATTCGGGACGGCAGCGTACGCCAAACGCAGGACAACAGTCCGGCTTCAGGATACCCCGTAAAACGTCCCCAGCCCTGCATTCCAGATGTACTTCAGATAGAGCAGGCAGGGCAAGACTGAATTTCTTCCGGGCATCGAACGCGGCATAACTTTCCGAAAGATCCATGCCTCCGCCGGGAATCACTCCCAAACCACGCCACAATCTGTCCACCGGACTAAATACGTCACGCATCAATTCCAACGCCGACGGATTGCCTTCCGGCCTCACCGCACGCGCATAGGTATTGTCAACACGCGCTTCACCCTGTTCCAACTGACGGACACATGCCAGAATACCCGCCATCAAATCGACCGGTTCGAACCCCGTGACCGCTACCGGTACATGATACCGGACAGCCAGTTCCGCATATTCGCGTTCGCCAGTCACGGCACACACGTGTCCCGGAGCCAAAAAAGCATCCGGACGAGCGTCAGGCGATTCCAAAAGCATTTTCATGGCAGGAGGCGCAGCCACATGAGCGACGAGCAAGGAGAAATTGTCCAATCCCATCCGGGCAGCCATCTTCACGGCCAATGCACTGGCGGGAGCCGTCGTTTCAAAACCGACGGCAAAAAACACTACCTGTCTGTCCGGGTTATCACGAGCCGTCAGTACAGCATCCATCGGAGCATAGAACATCCGGACATCGGCACCACGGGCACGAGCCGACAACAGATCGCCACGACTTCCCGGCACCCGCAGCATATCTCCGTAGCTGCCAAGAATCATTCCAGGTTTCCCTGCCAGTTCTACCGCCAGATCAATCAGCCCGACAGAAGTTACGCAAACGGGGCATCCCGGTCCATGGATCAACTCAATCTCCGGCGGAAGCAGTTCCTCCAGACCATACTTCGCAATGGCATGCGTCTGCCCGCCACACACCTCCATCAGCTTCCAGGGGTGCGCCACCAAGGCGGCAATTTCCCCGGCCAGCCGGGAAACAGCCTCCGGGTCACGATAGAAAGCCGCTACATTCACGATTCGGAGGCGCCTTCCCCACGCCCGGTATCGCTCTCCTCCACCATCTTCCTCAAATCGTCCCTCGCCTGCAGGGCGGACTCGCGATCCATCACACTTAACGCCATTCCCACATGGACGATGACGTAATCCCCTACCTCCGCTTCCGGTACGCAACCAAGATTGACCTCGCGGGAAATACCGCCGAAATCAACCATGCCCATCCGAAAAAGCGGATCGGCGTCCGAAATGCCCGTGATTAAACCTGGTACTGCAAGACACATAATATCAATAAGCTGGATAATGGTGAAGCACGGCCGCAATCTGTCCGGCCGCCAACCCTCCGTCATGGGCCGGCACCCGCTGGGGAACATGGAGTGTTACTCCGGCACGTTCCGCCCGGCGCATTAGCAATTCGAGCAACAGAACATTCTGAAAACACCCGCCGCCTACACAAACTCTGTTTCTACCCGATTTCAAAGCATGCGTCACGATCAATTCCGCCAGACCGTCATGAAAACACCATGCCAGCCGCGCCCGTGAACAACCTGCCGCCAACCCGGTTTCCAACGCTTGCAATGCCGGAACCCAGTCCATCACGCCGCCGGTGTCCCCTTCTCCCCAGGAAAGAGGAGGAACGTGCCCCCACTCCGCCTCCGGATATTCCCATGCCCACGCTTCCAGCTGCATGGCAGCCTGTCCTTCGCACCGAATCAATCCGTCGAATCCCAGAAAAAAGGCCACTGCATCAAAAATACGTCCCATACTGCTGCAAAGCGGCGCATTCAGTCCCCTCTCTATCATCAACCGGCACGCCTTCGACAAATCCGGGGCCAAAGCCGCCTGCAACCTTCCGCGCAATGTCCGGCAAGACTGCAGTTCCGGCGCGGCAAGCAGGGAAAACGCCACACGGCGCGGGTCCCGGACGGCGGCATCCCCACCCGGCAAATGAAATGTCCGCAGATGTCCCACACGCTTCCAAGCAGTTTCTTCCAAAGCAAACCATTCCCCTCCCCACACAGTACCATCCGGACCGTACCCCGTACCGTCCCAAGCTACGCCAAGGCATGGGAAAGGAACTTCGTTCTCCTCCATGCACGCAAGAACATGCGCCACATGATGCTGGACCTCCACCAGCGGCAAGCCTTTCCTCTCAGCCAGATCACGCCCATACAGGGAAGCCTGGTAGTCGGGATGGGAATCTACAACAACAAGTTCCGGCGAAGCATGCAGCAGGTGTCCCAGATCATCCGCCTCCCGGCGAAACGAGACCAGTGAAGCCTCGGTATCCAAATCTCCCATATGCTGGCTCAGAACAGACCTTCCGCGGACGCGCCAGCCGAGGGCATTCTTCATCTGCCCTCCCAGAGCCAGAATTACCGGTTCACCTTCCCCCCCATGGCCGCACACAGGCAAGGGAGCATATCCCCGTGCCCGGCGCACCACAAGTTCGCGGCCTCGCCATACCCGCACGACCGAATCGTCCACCGGACGCAGGACGGGCCGATCGTGCATCAAAAACAAATCTGCAATACCGGCCAGTTTGCACAAGGCTTCCTCAGGCGACACGCACAGGGGCTCGTCGCTGAGGTTTCCACTAGTTGCCACGGGAAGCCCTCCCCAGGAATCCAGCAATAGATGATGCAAGGGAGTCGTCGGCAGCATGACTCCCACCCAAGGGCTGAACATACACACGGACGGAGCCGGCAAACATTCTGGCGGAACATCGTCCCTGCGCCGCAACAACACGATCGGAGCCGCCGGTGAAGACAACACCCGGCGTTCTTCCGGCGATAAAAAGGCAATTTCCCGCACTACCGCCTCCGATAGAGCCATCAGGGCAAACGGCCTGGCATCCCGTCTCTTGCGCTCGCGAAGCCTGCATACAGCTTTCTCATTGCGGGCATCCGTCAAAAGCTGGACTCCACCCAACCCCAGCAGAGCCACGATACCACCGCCATTCAGGCAATCGGCGGCAGCGGCAATCATTGACGAGGTCTTCTCCCCGGATCTCCCCGATTCCACCATGGAACCATCTTCCCCATACAACGCCAGAGACGGGCCGCATGCAGGACATGACACCGGCTGGGCATGAAAACGCCTATCCGCCATATCCCCATATTCCCTCCGGCAATCCGGACACATGGCAAAATGTTTCATGCTCGTATTTCCACGGTCATACGGAAGGGATTCGATGATGGAATAGCGGGGTCCGCAGTGCGTACAATTGGTAAACGGATAACCGAAGCGGCGGTTCGCCGGATCTCGGATTTCGGCAGAGCAAACCGGACAAATCACCAGATCAGGCAGAAGAACCGGTTCCGTCGCACCGTCGCAGGAACTTTCCAGAATCTCCATGCCGGATAAACCGGACGGCTCCAGCCAACAGGGCTCCATGCTATAAATGGACGCCAGGGGCGGCTTTTCCGTTTCCAGTCGTTCAACGAAAGCCAGGAGGCAATTCCGCGGACCTTCTACCTCAATCGCCACGCCGCCGGGATCATTCCTGATCCAGCCGGATAGTCCTTCTTCACAAGCAAGACGGTACGCGAAAGGACGAAATCCCACCCCTTGTACAGTCCCCGTCAGGGAAAGCTGAAGCCTGCATACCGTCTCCATGCCGAATCACAATCAATGATGGTGATGTCCATCCCCCGCATAACCGCGTGTACGAAGGTGCCGAAGAACATCGCACCAGGTATCTATGCCGTCGCCCGTCCTTGCCGACACTTCCAGGATATCCGCATGGTGGGCAATCCGATTCAGGTTAGCCAGAGCTGCCGTCCGGTCAAATCCCGCCGGTCCTGCGAGATCAGTCTTGGTAATAACAACGATGTCCGCCATATGGAACATGGGAGGATATTTCAATGGCTTATCCTCACCCTCCGTCGTAGATAACAAAACCGCACGGGCATGTTCGCCGAGATCGAAATCCGCCGGACAAACGAGATTGCCGACGTTCTCGATAATCAATATATCCAAGGAGTCCAGATCCATTTGACGTGCCGCACGGGCCACCATGGACGCATCCAGGTGACACATGGTTCCCGTCGTAATCTGCACCACGGGAATCCCGGCTTCGCGCAGGCGGACGGCATCGTTGTCCGTCGCCAGATCCCCGACGATCATACCCACTTCCGCTCCTTGCGCCTTCAAGCGCCGGGCCGTTTCCGCCAGCAGAGTCGTCTTGCCTGAACCGGGAGACGACAGGACATTCAGCACCCAGACATTCTTCGCCTCGAAATATCCGCGGTTACGTTCCGCCACCCGCGCATTTTCATCCAAAATGGGCATGTGAACATCCTCCGCATGGGTATGTCCCTCCTCATGGGAGTGACCGTGTTCCCGGGGCTCGACAGGGCAACCGTCAATTCTAACGTCTCCTCCGTGATCGCATCCGCATTCCTTGCACATAATTTCTTAGATCCATTCTACTGTTTTGAGTTCCAATTCACGCCCCCGGAGGATCACCATGCTGGGTTCTCCGCAACCGGGACACACATAACCGTTGCCGGCAAATTCGAAATCGCTGCCGCAAGTACTGCACCGGCAGCAAGCCTCTACCCACTCCACTTCCAGGGAAGCGCCCTCCGCCATCGTACCGTGCGACAAGGCACGGAAGGCATTTTCCAATGCTTCCGGAACAACGCTGCTAAGCGATCCGACCGTCAGTACCATCCGCGTGATGCGGCGCCCTCCCTTGCCCACCGCAATCTCACGGGCCATGGACAAAGCTCCGGCCACAATCCCCGCCTCATGCATGAGCACCCTCCTCCCCACATTGCTGCAATATGGCGGCAATTCTCTCCCTGGCCAAACGAGCGGCGGCTTCCAGCGCGGCTCGAACAGGCGGACTCATCGGCCGGGCAAACCCGGCATCCTCCGCCTCGATACCGACCATTTCCATAAACGGAGGTAGCGTCCCCCGCAACTGGGCAGCCCCCAGCACCTCATGAAGCCCCAGTTCGTGCGGTGACAATGTCCGCGAAAAAAACCCCGGCAATTCTTCACGCATCCTGTGCAAAACAGAGCCTGGAGCAGCCCCTGTCTTCATTGCATCCAGGAACAAGACGCCACGGGCATCCTCAATCAGAGGAAGCAGGGACATCGCCATTGTACCGCCATCCTCAAAAACGACGGATTCCGGCCATCCCCCCCCATCGCGCACCAAGTGCAGAAGCTCAATACCCGCCCCATCGTCCCCCATCACGGGATTCCCGAGCCCAAGGACAAGAAGGCGGCAAGGATCGCGACCGGAAGCACAGGCATCCGCGGCAAACGTCTGGAAAAAATTATTCATCGTGGAACCGTACTCCGCGGCGAACCCAGCGGCCGCCGCTGAACATGGAAGAAATCGTTCCGTCGCGATCCACATTACCTGCAAGAATACTCAGGTAAACGTGTATCGTAGCAAACAGCAGGAAGCACCACATGCCGATCAAGTGGAGCAGACGGACATTGGCAACCCCGATCCAATCGTTCAACGGCATGAACCAACTATAAAACCAATGCGTCGGCTGGTACAAGGCATACAGGGCAAAGCCCGTTACCACCATGAAGGTAAACAGACCGTAAACGCCCGTGTACGTCCACTGCTGGAGAGGATTGTGACCGATGTAACGGGGACCGTCGAAACTGCGTGCGAAAAAATAATCCAGCGCGGTTTGATAAAGGTCGACCCAGCGCTGACGCGACACCGGAAACAAAGAAGCAAAAGTCTGGTACTTGTTGGAGGCAAAAAAGAAGAGGCTAAACCGCAAAATCAACACCGCCACCAAAATCCAGGCCACGGCATAATGAATGAAACGCACGTCTCCAAACTCAAACCGGCTCGTCAATTCGCCGCGTATCAGAAACCACCCTTCCGCAATACAAATACCGGTAGCCGCCAACGTCAGCACACTCGCTACCCACATCCAGTGGAGAACGCGGAGGGGCCAGTCCCACAAGGGGAAATAACGGAAATCCGTACGAGCATCACGGATGCTCTTCACCAACCGGTTGGCAATCATGGGGATCGCACCCCGGAATTCCCACGCCCCGCCGTTCCGGCGCGTCGCAAGGGCGACGGCCCGGTAGCCTTGGTGGGCATAGGCATGCATCGCTTTTTCCATCTGCATGCATGTTTCGCGCGATACACCGCACATACGCATCAAAAACGACAAATCGCCACGGGCTACTTCCAGTTCCTCCCCTCCGCCCTCCGACTTGATCCGGGCCGTACTATACGGCCTTGTCCGGCCGGGAGCGATCCAAGATCCCTCCTTTTGGCTAAAGCCGATGCTTCCTGTTTCCTCGACTGCCGCACGCACCAGCGCGGCATCGCCCGGATCGTCACCGCCATTGCAGGAAGCAGCGGCAGCCATCCTCAGGAGTTCCTGCGCCGTTGTCGAACCGGAAGGGAGCGGGTCGCGCACCATCACACCGACATCCCCTATTTCTACACGCGTCTTCATGGATCCTGATGAGTTGAAATGGCATTCCCCCGTTCATCGAAAAGGTGTACCGCACACGACTGACACGGATCGTAACTATGGACAGTTCTCAACGCTTCCAAGGGCTGCGAAGGATCCACCAGAGGGTGCCTGCCGCTATGACCCAGGGAATACTCATACGGTCCCATCTGCCCCTCGGGATCTCGGCCGGAACTATTCCAGGTACTGGGAACCACACACTGGTAATTAGTCACTGTCTTGTTTTCGATATGGACCCAGTGACTCAGACTGCCGCGTGGGGCTTCCACCCACCCGACGCCTTTGCACTTTCTCGGCCAGGAATCCGGCTCCCATTTTTCCTGATTGAAGGTCGTCGTATCCCCCGCCTTGATACGGGCGACGAATTCATCGAATTGCGCCACCATCTTGTCCACCGTAATCATGGCGTCCAACGCACGTCCATATGTCCGCCCCATCGTGGAATTGAGCAGACCGTTGTCATGAGGCAGCCCCAATTGGTCGAACATGGCATGAACCCTCTCGACAATATTGGGAACTCCCTGGGCATACCCCAGCATCATGCGGGCATTCGGTCCCGTCGCCATGGCAAAACCATCGTAACGGGGAGCCTTTGTCCATGTGTATTTCTGGCGGTCCGAGAGCCATTCGTACGGAGGCGTGGGCCCCGTGTACTTCGGATTGGTTTCACCGGAGTATGGATCCAGGCCGACATTATCGCCTTGGGTGTAGGTGTACCACCCGCTGGAAATAAACTCGGCAATCTTGTCCTGGTCGAAATCGATGACATTTTTGTAATCTCCACGGAGGAGAACACCAGGCTTGATCAAGCCGTCTCCCTTCGGTTTCCCGGAACAGGACGAAGCGGGATCACCCGTACAGAACACATTCGGGTTGGAAGCTCCAATATGGAAGTAATCCTTGTAAAACGATCCGATCGCCATCACGTCGGGATAATACACCTTATGGATGAAATCGTGGCTCAGATCAATCAACTGCTTAACCAGGCTGATGGCATACTGGTTGACCGTTTGGTAATTGTCCATGTTAATAGCACAGGCCATACCACCGACCAGAAAATTCGGATGAGGGTTCTTGCCTCCGAAAATCGTATGAATTTTGATCATGTCCCGCTGCCAGGTCAGAGCCTGCAGATAGTGCCCCACGGCCATTAGATTGGCTTCCGGCGGCAATTTGTAGGCGGGATGCCCCCAATAACCATTTGTAAAAATCGAATACTGTCCGTAGGCAATCGATTCCTTAAGCTTCTTCTGAACGCCGGCAAAATACTCCACAGACGACATCGGCCAGTCGGACAACTTCTGCGCCAATTTCGCCGCCTCGGCCGGATCAGCCTTCAAGGCGGAGACAACATCCACCCAGTCCAACGCATGGAGCTGGTAGAAATGGATCACATGGTCCTGGATACCGAGAGCGCCATTCACCAGATCCCGGATCAAGCGGGCCTGGACGGGTACCTTGTAATCCAAGGCATCTTCCACAGCTAGTATCGACGCCACGGCGTGAGAACCCGTACATACGCCACAAATGCGCTCCACAAACGCCCACACGTCTCGGGGATCGCGATTGCAGGCGATGGTTTCAATACCGCGGTACTGCGTCGTGGACACCCAGGCGTCCTTGATCACACCGTCGGCAGCCTCCAATTCCAGGCGCAAATGGCCTTCGATGCGGGTCACCGGGTCAACGACAACTCTGCGGGAGGGCTCGACGTTCTCGGAAGTCTTGGAATTCATCGTTTTGTAGTAATCTGGTTAGTTGTTTCCATCCGTTTTTTCCTTCCGGGGAGAGCTGTCGCAACAGGGAGAATCTGCATGCCGCGGTTCATCGTCTTCCCCATAATCCCGAGCTCCGGGTTCATCTCCGTAGGCAGGCAGAGAAACCCGCGTTTCTTCCTTCAAATACTGGCGTTTGTAGTGAATCGCCGTTCCGGCCACATGGGCGGCAATGGCCGCACCGGCGGCAGCCATGGCCGCAACACCTACCTTGTTGGCATTCGCCTCAATCCCGAATCCATGAACATCGGGCAATTCCGTGTAGAATGGCGACATGCGATCGAAAAAATACAATTCCGTACAACCGATGCAGGGATGTCCCGCCTGGATCGGAAACGTGACATTGCCGTTCCACCGGACAATGGGACAAGGTGAAAACGTATTGGGTCCCTTGCAACCCATCTTGTACAGGCAGAATCCCTGGCGGGCATTCTCATCGTCGAACGACTGGACAAATTGTCCCGCATCGAAATGGGCGCGGCGCGGGCAATTGTTGTGAATCCTCTGTCCATAGCCCATCAACGGCCTTCCCAGCCCATCGCAAGGAGGAGCTTGCCCCATCGTTAAAATGTACATGATCACAGCCGTAATCACATCTCCGATCGGAGGACAACCCGGTACATTGATAACGGGTACATCGGTCAAGACATCACGGACGCCAACTGCTCCCGTCGGATTCGGACGAGCTGCTTGCACGGATCCGAAAAAAGCACAGGCCCCGACAGCCAGCACGTAGGAGGCATTCTTGGCCGCACGGCGCAAAACCGCTTCAGTCGTTTCACCGCCGATCGTACAATATACGCCACCGTCCTTCATCGGAATGGAACCGTTGACTACGAGAATATGCGGTTCCTTCAGGGCGTCCTCCAAAGCCTTGTTGGCGGCTGTCCCGGAAGGAGCCATCAAGAGTTCCACATACGGCATTGACACCACAGACAATACCAGATTGCCGATTTCTTCATTGTAACTGCGTATTGTACTTTCCAAACATCCCGTACATTCCTGCAACTGAAGCCATACGACGACAGGACGTTTCAGATCGGCAATCTTCCGGGCAATTTCCTCCGCCCGGGTTTCTCCGCCAAAAGCAGAAGCAATCCCCATCAATCCGGCCAATTTCAGGCACCATGAATTAAACTGGCGTCGCGAAATGCCTCGTCTTTCCATGACTTCACCCAAAGTTTCCCCAGGCTTCCATGGCATGGGTTCCAACTCCGGCACTTCCGAGTCAAGGCCGGGCTTTTGCTGAGTATTCGGTTCCATAAGCTCCAAAGGAATCTGATTCCAAATGCCGTACTCCCGTTCAATCAAAAAAACTATTTTCGACAGATTCTTCTTGGGATTGGTTTGCCGAAATCAAAGGATCTTACAGCGTCCGCCAACCATTCCGGCACAGCTCGCCGGAAAACAAGAAGAACCCGGGAATCATCCTCACTTGGTAGGCATCACCACCAGTCTGCAAATCGTAATAGCCGCGGCATTGTCGATCGGCATTTCCTTGCAGGTATGTTCACTGCCCCAGGAGTCGGAAAAATAAATAACCTTTTTCTCCATATCGTAGCCGGTAATCAGGCGCATATGGCCTCCACGCGTCTGGCTGATCCGCATCGGTTCCGGGACAAGTCCCAACTGAACGGACCAGAACACCGGGATTCCGGCATCGACGTATTGTTTGATAGGCTTGATCCACCGCTCCATCTGTTGTTCGGAAGAACATCGAGCCTGTTTCAGCACTTCGGCATCACCCTTTTCCCAGATCGAGACCACATCCTTGGATTCGAATTTAGGTTTGTCGAGTTTGCGGGCGGCACGGTTGTACTCCTTAATCAGACGGAGATAGTCCTTGTACTCAAGAAGAGAATCGATATCGCGCACCCGGATCTGGAAACGGTTTCCGATTTTCTTGAGTGCTTCCACCATCTTCGAAACCGATGTTCCGCCATCTCCGGAAGCATCTGCAATAGAAGCCAGCTGGTGCTGGTCGATGTAATCCATCCCGTAATAAGAAAAAATACGCGCTGCCGTTGCCACGACGCAATACCCCTTTTGCCCCTGGTCCACCATGGGAATCCCCTCAATAACCGCTCCCTGGGTTCCGATTTTTTTCACATGGCTTTTCAGACTGTCCTTGACCGCCCGTTCCCCGGAAGAGCCGCGCATAAGAACCTGTTCGTCGGCACCCAATTTCAGACGGACAAATTCGGGTTCGAACTTGCTTCCCTTCCCTGTCGAGCTGGCCTCAAGAATGGCCGTGCCCTTGTCCCACTTCCATTCGGAGCCCTTGATTCTGACGGCACTTTCCTTGCGGGAAGGCTTGTAGGGCCGAGCTTTCTGCTCCGTCATCCCGTCCAGAGCCGCCACGGAGGCATCCACCAGCGCCTCAAATTCCTTTTCCGCGATCTCCCCATTATCCCCCTTATTGTACAGCATCGCCTGAACATGGGACAACTTGCCCTTCTCCACGGAGATCAGTGTTTCTCCCAGTTTGATCGAACCGACAGTAAATCGGGGCCGGGCAATACGAAGCGTCGTCTTTCCCTGATCCACCCATTCCCCCCGTTCGTTTTTGAGATATTTACCGGCAAATTCTTTCAACGGCATGTCCCACAAGGCTCCGGATTTCAAATCCTCGGACCAGTCGCCGCCGGCCCAGGCCGACAAAATGCTACCGCAACAGAAAAGGATAGAAAGAATCTGCTTCACAACCCATACCAATAACCGATCCCAACCGTCCGGGTAAAGTCCATTATCCATATTTATAAATTTTTCAACATTCTGCCTTCCTTTATTGTCATAATCCCCATGTAACAAAGGTGGCATGCGGTCATTCCCATGGCGTACCCGCTCCATCCAAATATATTCAATTATGCTCAACAACCTTACCACTAAATTTCAGGAAGCATTGATGCAGGCTCAGCGTTCCGCCGCTCAGGCGGGCCGTCCCGAAATCAATTCGCTTGATGTCCTCTGCTCCTTGCTGGAACAGGACGGAGGCATCCTTTCACCTATCCTCCGGAAAGCTGCCTGCGATCCGGGACTTCTTCTCCAAGCCGCAAAAAAGGAATTGGAACGCGAACCGTCCCAAAAAGGAAGCACGACCCAGCCCCAGATCGGGCAGGATCTCGCCGGCGTTCTCCAAGCAGCCGACAAGGAACGCGAAGCCCTCAAAGACGACTACCTGAGTGTCGAACATTTTATGCTCGGCGTTCTGGAAACGAATTCCAAAGCTTCCGCTCTCGTCAAAACCTTCGGTCTGGACAAAAACAATTACATGACCGCCATGAAGGAAGTCCGCGGCAACCAGCGCGTTACCGACGACAACCCTGAAGGCAAATATCAGACGCTGGAAAAATACGGAACCGACCTGACGGCTCGCGCCCGCGCCGGAAAAATCGACCCGGTAATCGGCCGCGACGAAGAAATCCGCCGTGTCCTGCAAATCCTGTCCCGACGTACCAAGAACAACCCCGTTCTCATCGGCGAACCGGGCGTCGGCAAAACCGCCATCGCCGAAGGCCTCGCCCGGCGTATCGTCAACGGCGACGTGCCGGAGAGCATGAAGAACAAGCGCATCGTCTCACTCAGCATCGGCTCCATGCTGGCCGGTGCCAAATACCGGGGCGAATTCGAAGAACGTCTCAAAGCATTCCTCAAAGAAGTAACGGATTCCAATGGAGAAATCATTCTCTTCATTGACGAACTCCATACCATCGTCGGCGCCGGAGCCAGCGAAGGAGCCGTCGACGCCTCCAACCTGCTCAAGCCGGCTCTTGCCCGTGGAGAACTCCGCACCATCGGAGCTACCACTCTGGACGAATACCGCAAGTACATCGAAAAAGATCCGGCCCTCGAACGCCGCTTCCAACCCGTCCTCGTCGGAGAACCCAGCGTGGAAGATACCATCGCCATCCTGCGCGGGTTGAAAGAACGCTACGAAGTCCACCACGGTGTCCACATCACGGACTCGGCACTCGTCGCCGCTGCCACATTGTCCGACCGCTACATTTCCGACCGCTTCCTGCCTGACAAAGCCGTCGACCTCGTCGATGAAGCCGCTGCCCGCCTGAAAATCGAACTCGACTCCATGCCCTCGGAAATCGACCAGATCGAACGCGAATCCATGCAGCTTGAAATGGAACGCCAGGCCCTAGTCAAGGAAAAGGACGCCGACAGCAAGGCGCGCCTCGAAAAAATCGTCAAGGAACTGGCCGACCTCAAGGAAAAATCCTCGTCCATGATCGCCAAATGGAAGAATGAAAAAGCAGTCATCGACGCTGTCCGCAAAGAACAGGAACGGATCGACCAACTGCGTACCGACGCCGAACAGGCCAAACGCCTGGGCGACCTCGGCAAAGCATCCCAGATTACTTACGGCGACATCCCCGAAGCGGAAAAAAACCTCAAGGAAGCCCAGCAACACCTGAGCGAACTCCAACAACAGGATGGAGGCGGACTTCTTAAGGAGGAAGTCACCGAAATGGACATCGCCAAGGTCGTTTCCAGCTGGACGGGCATCCCCGCCGCACGCATGCAGGAGGGAGAACGTGAAAAACTCGTCCACATGGAAGAACGCATCGGCAAACGCGTCATCGGCCAGCAGAAAGCCGTCAAGGCAGTCGCTGATGCCGTTCGCCGTGCGCGAGCAGGCTTGCAGGATGAAAACCGCCCGATCGGTTCATTCCTCTTCCTCGGTCCGACCGGGGTTGGCAAAACCGAACTCAGCAAGGCTCTGGCGGAATTCCTCTTCGACAACGAAGGGGCCATGATCCGTATCGACATGTCGGAATATATGGAAAAGCACTCAGTCGCCCGCCTGATCGGAGCACCTCCCGGATACGTCGGCTACGATGAAGGCGGACAGCTCTCGGAAGCCGTTCGGCGCAAGCCGTACTGCGTCGTCCTCTTCGACGAAATCGAAAAGGCCCACCCGGACGTTTTCAATGTCCTGCTCCAAGTGCTTGACGACGGACGCATCACCGACGGACAGGGCCGCACGGTCGATTTCCGAAACACGGTCATCATCATGACGTCCAACATCGGCAGCCAATTCATCCTCAATGAATCCAATGCAGAGCAACGCGAAGCAAAGGCCATGGAAACCCTGCGCTCGCACTTCAGGCCCGAGTTCCTCAACCGCATCGACGAAATTATCATCTTCGACCGTCTCACTGCCGAAGAACTCAAAGGCATTGTCGACATCCAGCTTGAACGTGTCCGCAAACGCCTCGAAGCCAAGGGAATGTTCCTGAAAATGACGCCGGAAGCAACCGCCCTCGTCGCCGACCACGGTTTCGACCCCGTCTATGGGGCCCGGCCTCTCAAGAGAGCTATTCAGCAAGACATCCTCGATCCCCTCAGCCTTCAGTTGCTGGAAGGGAAATTCCCCGAAGGCTCCGTCATCACCGTTCACGTCAAAAACGGCAGACTCGTCTTCGAAAGCGAAGAGAAATAGCCTCCCGTTTATCAAGCCCACATCCAGGCTCGCCCCGTCGTACCGGGACGGGCCTGTTTCAGTTCCTGCTAATACACTGCCGGATTCCCGCCATGTCTTGAGAAAACTGATAGATACGATTCCGACGACTCGGAATCCGCTTGCGTTCCCGACAGAAAAAACGCATAGGGTATGCACATGCAACAGGATTCGACCGTACAGCCCCCCCAATCAGGAGCCCGGCGCGTCGCCTGGGTGGACATCGCACGCGTCTATGCCGCGATCATCATCATTGCCAACCACCTCAACCTGTTCTCTCCGGATCTTTACCGAACCCTGTGGGCGCAATTCCTTTTTGCCAGAACTCCGTTTTTCTTAATTCTTGCCGCTTATTTTGTCGGAAGAGGAGCATTCGGAACATTTCGGCTCAACCAATTGTTCCTGATCAAGCGGGCAAGGTTTCTGTTCTATCCCTACCTTCTCTGGTGTACGGCGGCCTTGGTACTGACGGGAACGTCTCCCCATACTCCCCATGTCGAAACCTTCGCCCCTTTTTTTGCCTGGCTGCACGGAGGATCCCTTCCCTGGACGGATGCCTTCAAAGCACTCGCCAAATGTTACGGATTGGGTGGTCACCCCGTGGATGCTCCGCTATGGTTTTTGAGGGACATCATTCTTTTCACGTTTATTGCCCCGCTGCTCATGCGACTGGGAAAGTACGTGCTGCCTGTCGGCCTTGTCCTCCTTTCCTTCAATTTCTTTGCCCAGGGAGATCTGGGGCATGACTGGCCGACACCCGACAGTCTGGGATTCTTCTGCCTGGGCTTGTTCCTGTCCCGGCATTCACTGGACGAACTCCACGCCATCATCCGCCCGGTAGCGGCGTTCTTCGCGGCAGTATTGATTCCCCTGACAGTATGGCTGATCCTGAACCGCGACCAACATTCCATCATTTTGGTCATGATCGGTCTCGTCAGTCTCATTTCCGTCGCCATGCTGACGGAAGACCATCTCCCACGCATCGGGAAATGGCTGGCGCAACTGGCTCCTGCCGGATTCCTCGTTTTCGGAGCCCACCATATTATCATCATCCTGCTTCAGGACAGCGGATGGATTTCCTGTAAAGGATGGCTTTGGGACGTTACCTGGCTGGTCCTCGTTCCCGCGATCTATGCAATAATATGCGCCGTATTCTTCCTGATCAGGAAGTATGCTCCCGCCCTTTTGCCTTATGTGGCAGGTTACCGCGTCAAACCCGCACAGAGAGCCTGACGCGGCAGAAATTCCCTCACAGATGCGGGTCGAATTCCCGCACGGCCTCGAAAAACGCCCGTATATTCTCCCAGGATGTCGAAGGAGGAATATCACATCCTGAAGAAATCATGAAATTGGGCCACTTCGCGCATTTTCCCAGCAAGGCAACCGTGGTTGCCCGAATAGATTCCGGCGTTCCTTCACGGAATTGTCCGGACGGATCCACGTTCCCCATGGCAAGAACATGCGGAGGGACCTGGGGCATGACGTCCGCCATGTCCACGGCATTGCCGAAGTGCAGGGCGGCGGCACCCGTTCCGGCAATGGAGTCAACCATGTGCACGGCACTGCCTCCGCAATTATGGTAGATCACGATAAAGTCGTCGTCCTGGACACGTTCCACAATGTGTTTGACGTACCGGGATGAGAATTCATCTCCGAACTCGGGGGAAAGGAGGCCGGCCATCGGCTCCGCCATCACAACACCGTCGGCTCCGGCCCGCTTGAATGCCAGAGCGTACTCTTCCAAAAAGGAGGTCGTTTTGTCTAGCAGGGTATGTACGGTTTCGGGAGATTCATAGCAGGCCATCATGATGCCGGTAATATCCATCAGACGTCCGGCCAAAGAGAACGGGCCAATCATGCCGGCAAACACGGGACGGTCCCGAATCAATTCGACGGCTTGCGAAACGGCGTCGACATAAAGCCCGGATCGCCCGGTACCAACGGCAGGGATGACCAGCCGCTCTACTTCCTCAGGCGTTGAAACGAGGCTCCCAACAATAGTCGGAACTTCGTCGTCGGATACATGGACGGTTCCGCCAAAGCATTCCGCTTCCACGGACAAATCCATCAAGCTGACGGCTGCTACGGAATCCACTTGCCGAGCAACCGTTTCCATGGCACGGGCCTGCAAGCTACTGTCGGAAATCAGTTCCTTGACGGTAATCCCCATCAGGGAGACTGCAGGGAACGAAAGAATGGGCATGGCCCTGCATTCGGAGGAGGCGATACAATCCGCCACCCATTGTTTCATTTTTCTATTCATATCGATTCAGGTTTAATTGAATGCCTCTCTTGGGGGAGGCGGCGTTTGTAACAATCTTTTTTCCGGCAAATAGCGCACCCGTACGGCATTTTGACCAGTCCATGCCCCAATCCTACGACAGAACTCACGGATTTAATCGGCACCATGAGACAGGACTCCGTCAGGGACACGCCGCAAAAAGCGTCGGGAAGCAGAGAAAACAGCATTTTCTGCTCCATTACGTCCCAGCCGCAATAACCGGGACTGTACGAATTGGAAATATGCAGTCCTTCCCGGGCACAAATGGTTTCCAGAGCGTCCAGAGCCCGTGCAGCAACGGCTTCCACAATGGCAGATCCCAGGGAATCCGCAACCAAAAGCCTGACCATGTCTCCGGAACATTCCACATCGTGCCGCCAGGCATCGTAAGCGGACCCTGCCGTTGCCACCAAAAGGAAGAAGTCTTCACTTCCGCGAAGGCAGTGCATAATGATCCGGTCCGGATGGAATTCTTTATCTTCCAAACGAAGCGTACGGCCATCTACAATATCTCCCTCAACAGTTCTAAACCCGAACGACGGCGCACAAATGGAGGCCAGCTCCCGCTTCATGTCATCCAGTATGACCAGAATCCTGGGATCAGCCTCATGGTCGCCATATCCCATGTAACGGCAGACTTCAATGTCCGGAACGGACAGGGAGACAAAATCCACGGGAACTGTCTCCAGCATAGGCGGAAGGGAGGTCTTCATGGCCGGAGAGAAAAGGGCATTTTATGCACTCTGGACAAGAGAACGTGCCAGAGACACGGCGGCATTGGCATTCGGGCTGAAACCGTCCGCACCAATGGTACGGGCAAATTCTTCCGTCACCGGAGCCCCACCAATCATGATCTTGATGGAATTACGCAGGCCCTCCGCTTCCAGTGCCGCCACAACTTCCTGCATGTAGGGCATGGTTGTCGTCAGCAGGGCAGACATACCGAGGATATCCGCCTTGTGTTCGCGGACGGCAGCGACAAACTGTTCACTGCTCACGTTCGTGCCGAGGTTGACAATCTCAAACCCGCATCCTTCCAACATGGAAGCCACCAGGTTCTTTCCGATGTCGTGCAAGTCCCCCTTAACGGTACCGACAATAATGCGACCGGCCTGGATAGACTCATCTTCTTTCAGGAGAGGTTTCAAAAATTCAAGGCATTTCTTCATCGCTTGTGCGGCCATCAGGAGTTCCGGGACAAAGGCTTTTCCTTGTTCAAACCGCCTCCCTACTTCCTCCATGGCCCTTATCATATGGTCGTGGATGATATCTCCGGGGGCCGCACCGGAGGTAACGGCGGCACGGGTCGCGTCCAGCGCCGGAAGAGGTTTGCCGCAGAGGATGGATTCATACAGGGTATCCGTATCAGACATAATGTGATGATGGTTGGTTAGAATTTTAGTGAACTTGCTCCAGGGAACGTACCGCCTCGAACATTGCAAGAATGTTTTCGATGGGCGTATCTGCCTGAATATTGTGAGCCGGTGCAAGAATGTAGCCGCCGCCTTTCGCCAGAATGGCAATCCGACGGAGAACCTCTTCCTTCACCTGGGTCGTCGTGCCATGCGGCAGGAGTTCCTGAACACAAATCCCTCCGAAGAAAACCAGGCGATCGCCATAGGTCTCCTTCAACCACACGGGATCCATCCCGGCGGCAAGTGGCTGGATGGGATTCAGGATGTCGAGCCCCGCCTCAATGAAGCGCGGAATGAACGGCAAAATGGATCCGCAACTATGCCAGGCAATTTTCACATCCGGCTTCACTTTCTTGAATTCGGCGAACATAGTTCGAATACGAGGGAAGAAATATCGATCAAACATCTCGACACTAATCATCGGCCCATTCTGGGAACCGATATCGTCACCGCACCAAATAACATCCGCGCCCAAGGCTGCCAGGGTACACCCTACCCGAGTATGAAATGCAGCTACCTTGTCGAACAAGGCATCCACCCAGGGTTCTTCCATTGCCATACCCATGAACAGTTTTTCCAATCCGACCAGATACCAGGATGTTTCGAAGATCGAGCATTCCAAGTCTCCGATAATTCCGTAGTCCTTTCCGTATTTTTCAATAGCTTCCTGCGCCAGCCGAAAGCGTCCCGGGGCATCCGGATCGGGAAAGGGAAAGGCCTCGACATCCTCCACGGTTTCTACGTGGGCAAGAGGATGAAGCTCGAAATCGTCGTATAATCCATGATTGCGCATGCCGATTCCCCATTCATTCACCATGAGTCCGTCATCCAACGTACGCGTCGGAGCCGTATCCGGAGCGCAGGAGGCCACGCAGACACAGTCGCTTCCCAGTCTCAGCATCAGATCCATCCATGAAATACGGTTGGAACTCATGGGCGAATCAATAGGAGCCTCTACCGCCATGCCGAAATAACTTCCCAGTTTGTCCGCCAACTGAGGAACGATACTGCAAAACACGGGCGGACGGTCGGTCTCCCGGAAATTGACAGCATGGATGAGTCTTGCCTTGGAATTCATATATGTTTCTTATGTTGAGATGTTCCGTTATTTCATTTCCGCACCGGATATTATGAACTCCGACCGGATAGTATCGCCCTTCTTGAGGGGCCGTCGTTCTCCGCTGTAGTGAGTTGCGAAAAAGTGGTCCGCTCCGCCGGTATTAAACCCGGCCATCAACACGCGCACTCCCTCCGGCGACACCCAGGCTCTCAAAGCCTGGGGAGCAGTATCGGATGCGGGGCGAAAAGCGAAGCAACGGCCTTGTTCATTCTTCATCAAGACACGGCGGATATTCATTTTCGTTGCGATAAAGTCATTGCAACCCAACGCATTGGCATCATCTTTCCAAGCATGCCGAGGCTCTTTGCCAGGTTCTTCAACCCATTCTCGTACGACCGGTAAAGCCTGTGCAGTTCCACGAGGACGACCAATCTGGTCCTCGGGATACCAGGACCAATGGGCTTTGCGATCCCACTCCATCCTGTCGAACTCCCGGGGAAGCGTCCAGACAAGCCCCCATTGACGCGGATTGACGTCTTGATTGACAGTTACAGCATAGCGGACGAGCATGCTTCCTCCCTTCCGGGGAATAAATTCCAATTCCCCGCTTCCCCACGCACCGTCACCCGTCCAGCGCCTGCCGGCTCCCTTGTAGGAACCATCGCTCTTCCATGTCCAGACTTCCACGGGAGTATAAGGGTCAATCTGATTGGTCAACGTACTGCCCGCAGGGCCTGAAGAACCACCGGAATCATTGATATCCAGCACCATCGGAACCGGAAGAGGAACTTCAATACCATGGATTTTTACACCGTTGGACACCAGAGTCATCGGGGCAATCTTGCCGTCGGATGAAAGATTTTCCCTGTTTTCTCCACCGGGAATTGTAATGACTTCACGGGCTATTTCACGTCCGGACGGATCCTTGACAGACAAGGTCACTTCATCTCCTTTGCGAAAACCGGATCCCAGAGTTATTTCTCCCCGGGCATGAGGGGCGATATCCGCCCGGATTACTCCCGTTTTCCCCTTGCACGACCAGGTTATCCGGTTGTCCCGGAGGTTCAGGAAATTCTGACGGTTCTGGACATCGAGGCAAACCGGCTTTCCGGAATCGGCCCGAACGCCAAACACACGGAAAGGCGTGTAGGCCATACGCATGCCATGGTATTCCGGCTTGGCACGCCGCCAGCCATCGATGGGCCCCCAATGACCATAGCCGCAGAGGTTGCCGTCAGGAAGATGGAACACATCGTCAATGCCGCTCCACAGGGCGCCGCCCAGGCATCCCGGTTGGTCCCACATCAAATCCACCATGCGCTGGAGAGGACGGCTCCAATCCTCCCGGATTCCGGGGTCCGTCGCCAATTCACGGCGGTTGTAGCACTGAAGATGAGCGTATTCCCCAAACCAGACGGGACGGCCCGTTTTACTCCATTCGTCCGGATTATTCTCGGAGGGATAATGGTAGTTGGCAATATCGGCATGGCTACCGGCGTTGTTGTAGCCACCCCAGCATTGGTCATGGAAGACAAGGGGGCGTGACGATTCATAGCGTTTGGCCACTTCCAGCACTTTTTCCCATAAACAGCTCCACACGGACTCATTGCCCAGGGACCACATGATGATGGACGGATGGTGGCGGTTTGCCGCCATTTGATCCAGCGTCGGACGCAGAAGATAGGGAAGATAGTCGGGATTGCGATAATTCCAGCGTCTCCAGACAGGGCTTGCTCCATGCTGGATCCAGCAAACAGCCGACTCCGACTCGACAAAAAGCCCCAATTCATCGCATGCCTGAAGGAACTCTTCACTGGGCGGATAGTGAGACGTCCGCACTGTATTGACCCCGGCTGCCTTGTAAAGTTCAGCGTCTTTCCTGCACAGTTCGGGTGTCAGGCTCCTGCCACGCAGGGGATGAACTTCATGATGGTTGACGGCCAGCAATTTAACGGGCGAACCATTGACCAAAAGACGATTGCCGCTAACCGCCACCGTGCGGAGTCCAATTTTGCGTTCATAGCGGGAGAGAGGTTTGCCTTTCTCGCTTAAGGTACACACCAGCGTGTAAAGATAGGGAGTTTCCGATGTCCACAAATTCGCCTTTTTCACAGGAAGGGTGAATTCTACTCCCGTGGATTTGCCGGGAACAGCTTCCACCGGTATCTTCCGGGAAACGACTTCCCGACCATTCGCATCCTTGAGTGCGGCAGTCAGTACGACAGGACGGACTGAATCCCCGGCATTGGCGATATTCGCTTCGTAATGGAAGACAGCATCGGCACCATCAAGAGTCGTACGGCTATTATCGGAGGCCACATGTAAATCCGGCAAGGCAATCATGGCCACCTTGCGGAGAATTCCTCCCACCTGGTGAGCCGCATATTGGGAAATGCAGCCGACCGAGTCCGCAACGGATTCACTTTGCACCATGACCTCAACCACATTGTCCTCCCCAGGACGGACGGCATCCGTGACATCCAGTTCAAAGGGGACCATTCCGCCCTCGTGGCTTCCCACCTCACTGCCATTAACCACTACCCGGCAGACGGCATGCACGGCGTCGAAACGCATTTTCATTCGCCTTCCCTTCCAATCTGCAGGGACAGACACCGATTTACGGTAACGTGCAAATTGACCACGAGGCACGTCAAACCCTTGCATTTTCCACTCTCCGGGGACCTGGATGGGCTTGAATTCTCCCGTGTTGCCGGTCGATGAAAATTCCCATGTCCCATCCAACGATAGAATCGGAGTTGACGTACCTTCCACTGCTGTCGGACGTGGAGCCATTCCGGGCATAGGCATCACCAGCTTTTCCAACTCGTCTTGGGTCGGTTCCTTGAATTCCTTGTGTTCGCCCGGCTTCAACTTCCGACCGTCACGGGTCAAGATTTCCAATGTCTGGATAACGGCATTGGGACCGCTCATGGCATTAATGGTCAGAGTCAGGCGCCCTCCATACAGACGGGATGACGGAATGATCCATTGAGAGGAATGCGGCTGGCCCTTCTCCAGTTTCAATCCAGCTTCCAATTCGGTTCCGTTGGTATCCAGGGCAAGTTCCCTCGGTCCATCGCTCAAAAATGTAGCTTTAATCATGCAGTCCCGTCCGTCTTCGAGTCCTTCGAAATTGAACTCAAGAGGGTTTCCGAAAAAAATTTTCCTTTCCCCCTTCCATGGAGCAACGGCTCCGGCCGGGCATTCATACGACTCGAAACGGCCCCAGGGAGCAGCCTCGGAAGCATTCGCCGCATCCAGACGAACCGATGTTTTCCAGGATTCACCGGATGCCGTCAGCACACCCAGCAGGAAGACAAAAAACATTGTCAATAGTTTTAGCGAAGATTTAGACATGGTTGAAATGGGATTGAATATCTCATAATATACATATTTATTTTTCCCAATGCGTTCATTTTTCTACTTTGTCGAATTATGAACATTTTTCTTCCAGACTTTTCCCTCCCATATGGGCTAGAGTACAGGCATGGATCCCGAAAACTCCCTTTTTGTCCACTGGAATAACTGCCCGATGCTAGCTCCATTTTCCCAATACCTCAGGGAAGTGGGCGTCTTGAAATTTTCCGGGATCTCCCCGCACTCCCTCGATATGCACTACAACGAAGGCATTGAACTGAACTACGTTGTCAAAGGAACCTACAAATGGGTCGTCGAAGGGAAACATTACCAATTGTATCCGGGCGAAGCCTTTATCACCTGTCCGTGGGAATACCACGGCAGCCCGGAGAAAATCCTGGATCGCGGTATTTTATCGTGGATGATCCTGAAGCCCGCAACTTTCTCACAGGACGGGAGGCTCTGCCTGGGCCATTGGTCGCGCATCAAAGCAGAGACCCAGATGGAAATAGGGCGCCTGTTGGCCGGCAATACCAACCCCGTCATTCCCAAAGGAAGCAATCTCATCGAACTTTTCCGGAAACTTCACCGGGAAATCAGCAATCAAGACATCGGATACGAGGAAAAAATCCATCTTCTACTTGATTCTCTGGTTATCCGGCTGGCGCGCATTCTGAAAACGCGAGAATCCTGTAAAGAACGGGACGACGATTTCGTCGCGCATTTGACCCGTATCCTAAAAGAAGATTTCAACCGGAAAATCAAGGTAGCCGATCTTGCCTATGCCTTCGGCATGAGTGCGACGTCATTCAACAACAAAGTCAAGACGCTCACAGGTTATTCTCCTGCCGATTACCTGATCGAACTCAAGCTTGACGCAGCTAAAGAACTTCTGATTGCCGACCGGCAAAACATCACCGGTATCGCCGCCGAATGCGGATTCTATTCCTCCCAGCACTTCGCAACCCTCTTCTCCAAACGAGTCGGTAAAACACCGTCCCAATTCCGAAAGAATGCGCGGGAGAAATAAATCCCAGGATAAGGAAGGGGGAGCAAAGCTATTCAACTTTACTCCCCCTTCTTTTTACTGTTAGGCAGGATCGTTATTTGTTTTTCAAAATCTGCCCGAGTACGTAAGGCAGGATGCCTCCGGCGCGGTAGTATTCCTTCTCAATCGGCGTATCGATCCGGACAACAACGGGAATATCCCGGGTCACGCCGCAAGCATTCACGCGGAGTGTCACGGTCTGCCGTGGCTTGACGTCATTGCCAAGTCCGATGATGGAGAACTTCACATCCTTCAGACCGGCAATCCAGTCGTAATCCTTCTTGTCGGCAAAGACCAGCGGTAGAACTCCCATGCCAACAAGATTGGAACGGTGGATACGTTCAAAGCTCTTGGCCACAACAGCCTTGACTCCCAGAAGATTGGTTCCCTTGGCAGCCCAGTCGCGGGATGACCCCATCCCGTAATCCTCGCCTCCGATAACGACGAGGGGGATACCTTCAGAGGCATAGGCCATGGCGGCATCGTAAATGAAAGTCGGCTTCCCGCAACAGGAAGAAATATCCTTGTCCGGCGCCGGCACACAGCCACCGCCAAAATACAGCGTATACCCTCCCTCCACGCCATCGACCATCAGGTTTTTGATCCGTACATTGGCAAAAGTTCCGCGCGTCATCACACGGTCATTGCCACGACGGGAACCGTAGGAATTAAAGTCAGCCTTCGCAATACCCATAGCTTTCAGGTATTCCCCGGCCGGGCTGGTTTCACGGATGGCACCGGCAGGAGAAATGTGGTCGGTCGTCACGGAATCTCCGAAAATACCCAGAGGACGGGCATCCAGAATATCATTGATATCACGCATTTCTCCCGTGTAATTGTCGAAAAACGGCGGTTCCTGAATATAGGAAGAACCAGTCTTCCAAGCATAGACGGCTCCTCCGGGAGCAGGGACTCTTTCCCAACGGGGATTGGAAGAAGCCGTCAGACTGTAACGCTTGCGGAACATATCCGGATTGAGAGATTTTGCCACGGCTTCTCCTATTTCGCCAGATGTAGGCCACAGGTCGCGCAGAAAGACGGACCGACCGTCCGCAGCCATGCCGACGGGTTCCGTTTCAAAGTCGATGTCTATGCGCCCGGCCAGAGCAAAAGCCACAACCAACGGAGGAGACATCAAAAAATTGGCTCTCACGGACGCATGTACACGAGCCTCGAAGTTGCGATTACCGGAAAGCACGGAGGCCCCCACAATGTTATGGGAACGCACGGCATCTTCCACCTGGGCATTCAGAGGACCGGAGTTGCCGATGCAGGTTGTACAACCGTAGCCTACTGTCTGGAAGCCGAGGGCATCCAGCGGTTTCTGCAGATCGTTAGCGGCGAAATAGTCTGAAGCTATGCGCGAACCTGGAGCCAAAGAGGTCTTGACGTAGGGAGGAACCTTGAGGCCTCTTTCCACGGCCTTCTTTGCCAGCAAGCCGGCTGCCAGCATCAACCCCGGATTGGACGTATTGGTACAGGATGTGATGGCAGCAATCAGGACACTGCCATCGCGAAGCTCCACATCCTTCTCGTATCCGTCCATATCTTCGGGGACACCGGCGGGAGCGTGCATGGAGACTTTGACCGAATCCACAGCATCCTTGCCATAGCCGCCTTCGGCCACCGAAGCTTTCAGCAGGGCTTCAAAATGCGGTTTGACCTGCGACAGTTCAATACGGTCCTGCGGTCGGCGAGGTCCGGAAACGGCCGGGACAACATCACCAAGGTTCAATTCCAAAACATCCGTGTAATCAATGTCGCCCAGACGCGGCATCCCCCAGAGGCCCTGGGCCTTGAAGTAGTTTTCGTACGTTTGGACGGCAGCTTCGCTGCGGCCGGTCTGGCGCAAGTAATCGGCACAACGTTCGTCAATTGGGAAAAAGCCCATGGTTGCTCCGTATTCCGGAGCCATATTCGCCACCGTCGCACGATCCGGCAAGGACAAGGAAGCAGCACCTTCACCGAAGAATTCGACAAACTTGCCTACCACGCCGTGCTTGCGCAGTATCTGCGTCACGTGCAAAGCAAGGTCGGTAGCCGTTACCCCTTCGCGCAACGAACCCGTCATATGAACGCCGACCACTTCCGGAACAAGGAAGGTCACGGGCTGCCCCAGCATGCCGGCTTCCGCTTCAATGCCGCCAACGCCCCAGGCAACTACGCCGAGGCCGTTGATCATTGTCGTATGGGAATCCGTACCGACAAGCGTATCGGGGAAATAAACGCCATCCTTTTCCATCACTCCCTGAGCAAGGTGTTCCAGATTCACCTGATGAACAATCCCCACCGACGGAGGAACAACGGAAAACGTGTCGAACGCACCCTTGCCCCATTTCAGGAATTCGTAACGTTCGGCATTCCGGAAAAATTCCCTGTCGAGGTTCTTTTCCAGAGCCCCGTCGCAACCAGCCCAGTCCACCTGGACGGAATGATCGACGACGAGATCCACCGGGACGAGGGGTTCGATCACACCGGGATCCTTGCCCAGGCGTTCGACGGAGGAACGCATGGCCGCCAGGTCCACCAAAAGGGGAACTCCCGTAAAGTCCTGCAAGACAATTCGCGCCACGGTGAAAGGGATTTCATAGTCGCCCGGTGCCTTGGCATTCCAGGAAGCGAGATTGTCCACATCCTTTTCCGTCACTTTCAGCCCGTCGCAGTTGCGCAACAAGGATTCCAAAACAATGCGGATGGATACGGGCAAACGGTCCAGCCCGGCATAACCGGCTTCGGCCAGAGCAGGAAGAGAATAATAAATCCCCTCCGTTCCCAACCCTGTCGTAAAAGTACGAGTAGCGTTCACAATTGAAAAAAGTGGTTAGTCTTTCACGCTGCAACCCTTGCAGTCGCGCGGACTATACACGCGGTTCGCAAATACGCAAGAAATCAGTGCGTATCCATTGCGGAAACATGCATTGCAAATACCAAGATGCCGAAAGACATAGATTTGAAAGAATTCTGTTGCTTTGGGAAAGGCAATCGGATAACTAACAAACCAGCGCAGGAAACGGAAGACGGTGAAAATCCGTCGCGGACGCGCCGCTGTAACCGGTAGATTCCGGCATAACACTGTCCTCTTAGGGGATGGGAAGTTATGTTGGCTCGCAAATCGAAGACCGGAAGCCAGAAGACGACCTGCACACATACAGTATCGGCATCTCGCGAAAGGATGAACTACGGTTATAACCATTTTCCTTACCGGATTTTCCGGAGGAAAACTTGGTTGCAGTCTTTGTTTAAATCCGGATTCCGCCTCCTGCGGACGAGAGAGTGTTGCTACTGCGCCACATTTTCTTTCACCACATTATGAACAGCCCGGAGTTTTGCCAAATATTCTTCCCGCAGGCAAACTGCGTCCCTTACCCTGCCTGTCAGGCACCGGGCTGCTGGACATCTTCCAATGAATCAAAACCATTGGTAGTACGGAACGAGACACGGAAAGCAGGTTCATCCCCCGAGAGGATAAAACGAGTACCCTGAAGGCGAAGTAGGATACTTCAAATTGACTCCGAGGATTATAAGGATGGTTTGTCGCGCCATCCTGCCTGCTCTCCGTGTCTCAATTGTTCCGGAATTATATCGGAACCAAATCGGAAATCGAACTTATTTTTCTTCTGCATGGATTCATGCGGGAGAATTTTTTGAGAAGAAAACCTATCCGATCAATTTGTCAGATATTGAAATAGGCACCGACAATATACGTCCATCCCGAAAAACCCGCCGGGCCGGTATCTCTCCCCGAATGTGCATATTCCGCCATCGTCATGATTTTGAACCGGGAGGGATCCTCTGGCAAAAGATAAAAATTGAACCCCAGAGAGATTGCCTGGTAAGTATCGACATAAGAACCTCCCGTACGAGCCATAGCGGAGTAATGGGGATTCAGTTTCAAGGCATTTTTTCCCTTGGCCCACTGATAGCGGACAATTGCCTGGATATGATCCGTCAACATCCAGCCGGGAGTCAGGATGAAACCATAAATGTCTGAGGGGCACATGACCTCTCCATCCACCTTGCGCGACATAGGGTCGCTCGCCCACAAGACTTCAGTCATGATACTGAATGGGCCGCTCTTGCCCCGGTAATAAAGGGCAAAAATGTTTTGAGCCTTGGTACCGCTGTATTTGGCATGAAAATCATTCAAGGCATAATCGTTCATGTTGGAAAACGTATGCAACCAGTCCAAATAGACACGGCTTTCCTCCATTCCCCGCAACTTGACCTCATGGGACAATTGCACCTGGGTAAAAGCCGATTCCCAGTTTGTCCAGGCAAGACGTTCCCCCGTAAGAGTAGCGGACCAGGCAGCAGCAATCCATCCGAACGGGTCTTTTTTGTTGTCATTGGAGACGATCAACCCATAGCTGTTATCTCCACGGACCGATTCTTCCGCGACAACAATTTCCGGAACAAGATAATCGGCACTGCTTTCCCGGAATTCCATCATATGTGCAGGGAAATTTTTACCTACGGAAATTTTCACGCCTCTTGTTTTGTACTCCAGATGAAGATCGTAAAGATTGCCGGTCATACTTTTATGGTGATGCCAATACCCGTTGCTGTAATATCCAAACCCGTCCAAACCTCCGAGGTTCCAAATATTGACCAATTTCCAGTCGTGCAGGAATGTCATGTTCCATCCGGCCCTGAGACGCCGGACTTCGTCGTCATATCCGCTGGATCCGGGGTACAGCGACTCATGGGGATCTACCCATCCGCACTGATATTGCGCACGAAGGCTCAGATTAAATTCCTGAATCCAAGGGTTGGAGTCGTTTTTGTACAAACACGCAGGCGTTTTTCTTGAACTGATCACCGATTCCAACGGGTTCAGGAACGATGATGAAGCGGCAGCCGAGGGCGTGTTTTCGACCGACATACATTCGCCCGAGATCCCCAACATGGAAATCACAAGAATAGGTAGGAATAATTTCATCGTGATACGGAAAGATATGTACGAACAGAGTAGAAAATCAGAGAAAGACAAAGAATTGATCGCCTGTGGACAATTTCACATCCGTCCACATCAATTCTTTTAAGCAAAAGTCCTCTTTTTTAGCCTTTATGAAGACGATTTAGAAGCACCAGTTGATCCAAAATAGGCAACCAATCGACATAATCCATTCCACGTTCCAGAATAAACTGAGTCAACAATCGCTTGGACATGTTGAGCAAAACACTCGCATCCCAAGGTTTCTCCTGATAATTGTCGATATGGGCTTCATTGACAGCTTGAATCGTATCGGCGTGGGTTGCCTGACCAGTCAGAAGGATTTTTTTACAGTCGGCAAAACGAGGATCTTTCGAGATCCTTCCCAACAGGTCGACACCAGACTCTCCAGGCATAACATGGTCGGAAATGACAAGACCGATCAATTCACCTCTGGAATCCAATTCTTCCATCAGGGCAAAACAGTCGGAGGCGGATTCGGATTCTTCAATCCGAAAGTATTGTTGGAGAGGCCGTAGATCGCGGACAACGGCATCCAAAACATCTGGTTGGTCGTCAACGCATATAATATTAATTGTTTCCATTAGAATAATCTATAGGGATGGTAATCGTAAACGTAGTTTTACCGGGCATACTGTCCAGAGAGATTGTCCCTCCGTAGCTATCGACAATACGCCGGACAATGGCAAGTCCCAGTCCAAGACCGAAGGAAAGACCCTTCTTTTTGGTCGTGAAGTTGGGGCGAAAAATTTTTTCTCGAATGGAAGGAGGAACGCCAGGCCCATTGTCTGTCACGGAAACCAGAATATTCCCGGCGCGGCAATCCGCAGAATCAATGGAATTTTCATCAGGAACGAAACTGCAGGCAATCCTGATGGACGGAGACGGGGTCCCATCCAAATCCATAGCTTCCAAGGCGTTCGTCAAAAGATTAATCCATATCTGTACAAGTTCCGTAAGATCGGCCGTCACAGTAGGTATGCCGTCCTGCTCAGGCATATCCGTCTCGAACGTTACCCCGTTCAGTCTCGATTTCAGCAAGGCAATGGCGACCGTAATGGAATCCGAGACACTGACACCCGTTTCTCTGTTGGTATTGCCTCCTCCCAGCAACTTTACGGAACGTACGATTCCCGAAGCATGCCGGGCTGCCAGTTTCATGTCCCGTATATCGTTCCCCAGTTCCCAATACGCTGCATATTGATCCAGGTTATGGATGACATTAAGCCCGAATTTCTTTTCGGCATCGCCATCCGGTGCAATTTTGGTGAGAATTTTCGCCGTTCTTTGATCCAAGGCATATTGATCTTCATACTGGCGGGCCATTCTCCGCAAACAGTCCGTCGATAGAACCTCGGCATTGCTATCTTTAGCGAGCAAATAGAGAGAGTTAGGGGCTTCATCCTCCTTGCCGGCGAGGCTCTTTTCGATAAAATCGGAGACGAAATCCGTTTTGCGTTGTAAAACCCCGATGGAATTGTTGAGTTCGTGGGCGATACCTGCCGACAACTGCCCCAGCGTAGCTGCCATTTCCGAACGGTGCAAGGCACGAAGGGCTTCTTCCTTCTCCGCAGAACGAGTAAAAACCCTCATGTTTCGCAGAGCAAGTTCATGAAGAATGATAGGGATGAATTGCTCCAACCTATTTCCATAATGCACTTCATCGACAACTTGAACCGCATCATCAATGTAGGCAAGTTCTACATCGGTCAAGGCAACAATGTCCGACGAACTCCGGAACCACTGGGAAAAATAACTCTGAACTCCAACATATGCCCCAGGACCGGCTCGGAAGATTTCATAGATTTTATGCGAGGCAGATGCCGTTTCGGGGACTTCATCTACAAAATGCCTATAAGCAACAACTTCTCCCGAGCGGATCAGGTACAGTCGTTTGGTGAATTCTCCCTGCATGACAATGGATCTCCCCTTGGAAAAACTCAACCAGCGAGACGGATCGGAAAAATACGTCTCGTTGATTCGTTCCAGCTTCCGCAGGAAATCTTTCTGTTCCAGAATCATAATTCCAATAGAGGGGCCGTATAAGGCGGTTGGGATTTTTATAAAAAGTGGAGAACGGACAGAATTTTCATCATGGTGTACGTCAACACCATACCGGCGATCCCCAGGATAACTCCTGTTATAGCCATTCCTTTGGAATTGACCAGTCCTGTTGCATAAGCCAGGGCGTTAGGAGGAGTACTGATCGGCAAACACATGCCAAGAGACGAAGCAAATGCGACAGAGACAAGAAGAGCCGTCACTCCTCCGACAGGATCCAGCCGATCTCCCATATTCATACCGACAACAGCAATGATCGGGATCAATAGGGAGGCCGTTGCCGTATGGCTCATGAAATTGGCCATGAACAAACAAATAACACCTGTACCAATCATCAACAGGAAGGGAGACCAGGAAGCAAAAGGAATGGAACCGATCAAATGTTCCGCAAGTCCGGTATTCTGCAGAGCAAGCCCAAGAGCGAAACCGCCGGCAACCAACCACAACACGTCCCATCCCATCTGTTTGAGGTCTTCTTTTGTAATAACCTGTGTAATGGCAAACACCGCAATGGGAATCATGGCAATCGTATTGGAGTCCATACCATGCAGACCGCTCCCCGTCACCCATAGGATAACGGTTACGGCAAATGTAATATAGACAATGATGGCCTTGGTAGACTTGAGGAAACTACCTCCCACCTTCAATTCAAGAGATTTCTGGGAAATGGGAAACAACTTTAAGAGAAGCAGCCATGCCATAATAATCAACAAGAAAACGAAAGGCACACCGAACATCATCCATTTTCCAAATGACACGTTCAATCCCATGTCTTGCAAGGCCTTCAGAGCAATCGCGTTGGGTGGAGTCCCGATCGGAGTTCCCATCCCGCCAATATTGGAAGCAATCGGAATAGCTAAGGCAAAAGCTATTCTCCCCTTGTCTTCCTGCTGAAACAAAGACAGGACAGGGGCAAGAATGGCTAGCATCATGGCAGCCGTCGCCGTATTGCTCATGAACATGGAAAAAAGAGCCGTTACCGACATCAGACCAAGAAGAACGAACTTGGGATTTGTTCCAAACGGTTTGAGGAGGACTTTGGCAAGGTTCATATCCAACCGGTATTTGGTAGCGGCGGCGGCCAGGAAGAACCCTCCCAGGAACAACATGATAATCGGGTCGGCAAATGTCGCCATGGTTGCCTTCTGGTCTACCAGATTGGTGAATTTCTGGCCATCTTCCCCATATCGGAGAAAGACGAGACTCTGGTTGGAAAACAGCAACAGGGACAACGTAATCACTAATACTGATGTTGTCCAAATGGGAACCGGTTCCAGAATCCAGAATAAGGCAGCCAAGACAAAAAGAGCAATAACCCTGACTTCGACAGGACTCAAAATGACTCCCATACTGTCGAATGGAATCAGAAAAACGGCCGCTGCGCCGATTATACCTATAAGTGCTTTGATAATCTTTCCGTATGAATTCATCGGAATAAGAGGATGTAGATGCGGCGAAGCACTTCAGTCTACAAAACAAAGCAACTTTATGACAAGCAAAATTTTATCTTCCCCAAAAAAACGCCATCATGCACATCGCGTACAAAAGGCAAGGACAGGAAGCGGAAACTCGTTAGAACAGGTAACGCAATTCGATCGTACCGATGCAATGGATTCCCTTTTGAGTCGAGTATTCCTTCGTAACCCATTGATATCCAAAGAATCCTTCGAAGGATTTGTAGCGCATGCCTACCCCCAGGGAGGCATTGCCCACGACAGGATATTTGGTCACATATTTTGGGAAGTTATGGAAGACGGGACCATCCAGAAAGGCATTGTAGGCCACGCCCTGGACCCCCAAGGCTGCGGTTCCGTAAACACTCCAGTCGGATATCGACCGTTCATTCCGAACAAAAGGCGAAGTCTGGAAATTAGCTCCGTTCAGGGAATATTCCGTAGGAGAATCATTGGGCAGATTATAGCCAAAGCGGTAGGCAGCCCCACCTCCGGCGCGAACATAAACGGTCCCGGCATCCACATTCCAATAGCCGTATCCATCCGTTGCAAATCCGGAGGGATGCTTGTATTCCAAACCGGAGATGCGGTAAAACCGCTTGAAATACATTTCAAATACAACTTCGGACGGAATCTGGTACTGCCAGCCGGGCCACTGATCCATCTCCCAGAAATGGTGAACCGTATACTGGGCATCGTCCGCCAGAGAACATTTGCCCGTAACGCCGATCTGGAATTCGAGAGAATTGGCTCTATCCTCGTTTTTGACCAGATTGCCGAACCCAAGGCCCAGATACCCGGCATAGGGATGTTCTCCATACAGGGGCATGTTGGACTTGTTCTCGGGAGTGAACATGAGCTGGGTCAGCGTCAGTGCCCATTGGTTTCTCAGAGCCGGCGTCCGATCCATACCGAAAGCCTGCCAGTCCCAGAAGCTGGAACCCGTCACCGGGGTACTTTCCGACAAATAGGCAAAACGGATACCGTTCGTGTAATTACAGTCGCTACCGACAAATAAATCGTTATCCAGCTGGATGCCGAAGGAAGCCCGTTCCTGAGGAGCCGATGCCGAAAGATCAAGACTTGATTGCCCAGGAAAAGCCGCAAAAGGGACAGAACCAGCTTGTGCCCGGCCTATCCAAATACACGCGGCAGCCAGAACACTCGTCAATAACATCAAGCGCATGCCTATACGCACTGACACGAAAGAGAACGCCTTTCAAGCGGCAAAATACCCGGTTCACCAGAAAACGTGTCATCGCATGTTTTGTAAAATTCCCTTTCCCCGGTGCGAAAAATGCCTTAGTTCTCGCAGTGTTCACCCCTTCCTTTTCCCGCCATGCTCATCGATACCCATTGCCACCTGGCTTCCCGCCAATTCGCTTCCGACCAGCGCCATGACTTGATCCGGAGAGCCGTCGAAAACGGAGTCCTTCACATGGTCACCCTCGGTTCCTGCCAGAAAGACTGGTCAGGAAGTATCGAATGGGCAAGGGAATTCCCGGATGCCGTTTCCGCTTGTCTGGGACTGCACCCTATGGATGTCATGGAAACCACCGACGACTGGCCGCTGCAACTGGAGGCCATGCTCGCCGATATCACCCCGGCCGCCATTGGAGAAACCGGTCTCGATTATTTCTACCCCGCTCCCAGGGAATGCAGCGAAACCGTCTACAAGACCCGCCAGCACGAATCCCTGGAATACCACTTCGAACTGGCTGCCCGACTGGGGATCAACATCGTCCTTCATACAAGAGACCGTGAAGGAGACTCCTCCTTCCGGAATGCCCTATCCATCGCAAAACAATACGCCGGGCGGGTCCGTCCCGTCTTCCACTGCTTTATCGGCACAATCAGCCATGCACGGCAGATTTTCGACCTCGTGGACGGTTTGATTTCTTTCACCGGGGTTGTGACCTTCAAAAACGCCGGACACCTTCCCGACGTAGCTGCCTGGTGCCCGCCGGAACGCCTGATGCTGGAGACAGATTCCCCCTATCTCAGCCCGGTACCGTTACGAGGAAAAAGAAATGAACCGTCCCATCTCGTCAAGACGGCCGAATTCATCGCCAAACTCAGGAATGTTTCCCTGCAACAACTCTCTGAAATCACAACAAATACGGCCATCAGCTTCTTCAATATCCCAGGATTGAAAAAAAAGTTATAAAAACGCGCTCGCGCCTTGAATTGTCCCCCGTCATTCTGATATGCAATCTGGCAGCATGAAAGCGCAGTTCATTATTCCGGCATTTTGCGCGGCTCTAGCCGTGTCCTTCTCTTCCTGTACCCACCAAAACAGTGGTTATCCCGACGAACCCGAACTGGCAGATCCGATCGCCAGCGGCACCATTCCTCCGTGGATCGCGGAAAATGCAGACACGAGCGAAACCGGAGTCTACAACTCCGTTTCCGGAACTGACAATCCGTACACATACAATCCTCCCGCCAAGCCCAAGGTAAGCAACTCTTCCAGCAGCAAGAAGTCTGTTGCCAAGAAGAACACCAGGAGCGGCTCCAAAAAATCGACACCCAAGAGATCTTCCTCCAGAACCTACACCGTCAAGAAGGGTGACACGCTCGGAGCCATTGCCAAACGCTATGGAACAACTGTTACCGCCATCAAGCGAGCAAATGGCCTGAAATCCGATCTGATCGGCATCAACCAGAAGCTGTCCATCCCCCGCAAATAATTGCCGGGAGATCCCTTTCTTATGACAGCTACCTTTTATCGCTTGCTTCCTGTCCTTGGATTTTCCTTGTTAACAGCCTGTTCTTCCCTGCAGGAAGAACAGGTTGACGAGGTCGCTCCCCGGCAATTGAATAAGCAAGATCCTTCCTACGTTAATCCGTTTTCGCCGACAAGTTATGCCCACTTCGTGGCAAGCAAGGACTACCCTAAGACCTACGGCACCTATATCGACAAAACTCTCCTGAATCTGCCCGGCAAGCATCAGAAGAAAATTCACATCTGTCTTAAGGAACAGCGCGGCAGACTCTACATTGATCATCAGGTTGCCATCGACTTTCCGACTTCGACAGGCGTCAGCGCCTTCCCGACCAAAGCAGGAAATTATACAGTCATCGCCAAGGAAGTCGATCATACATCCAACTTGTACGGTAGAATGTACGATGCGGATGGCAAATGCATCGACTCCAACGCCAACGCAACCGATCCGGTTCCCGAAGGCGGTAAATTTGTCGGTTCTCCCATGCCGTACTGGCAGCGTCTGACAGGAGCCGGACTCGGACTTCATGTCGGCAATGTCCGCCGCCGTCCCGTTTCTCACGGTTGCATCCGCCTCCAGCCGTCCACGGCAAAAATCTTGTATAAGGAGACCTCCCTCGGGACTCCCGTCTTCATCCATCAGGATGTCGAAAAAGAGGCGCTTGATTACAAGGAAACCATTACTAAAAACACCAAGAAGTAAGTTCCAGAAAAGGACACTGTTTCTCCCGTGTTTTCAAAGGCTTCGGAGTTCAAATTCCGGAGCTCTTTTTTTTCTCTGGATTTCATCACCGGTACAATCCAATCCCATGCAGGGAACTCCGATGTCATTGCCGTTTGTCATAAATTCACCGTTTCCTAAACTGTTCACCATAACTCCATTCCGTGCGTTAAGTTTGCCTAACTTGTTGTTAGTCAATCCAAAAACCTTTCAACGAATGGACATACATGCTAATCTAACGATCAGCGGCTACAACCAGTCGCCTACAACAAATCATGAATCGATACATTTGCCTTATATTGAGCCTCGGCTGCCTGTTAACAGGGGCTTGCCAGGCAAACACCGCCCGCTCGGAAACCGTACAGAACCAATCCGTCACTGCTTCTACCCCGGGAAAAACTACGGTATCTTCGCCCGACAAGAAAACCCAACCCGTTCAGGAACACAGACGTTTCAAACGCCTCTCTCTTCCTTTGCGATAAACAAAAAACAACGCCGCTCCCCCCTGCTTAATTGAGAAAGCGGCGTTGCTGGGTCATCAAGACCCCTTCAATGCCGATGCGGAATAGAAGGATGAACTTCTCTATACATGCACGACAAGGAAGATGAAACGGTCATATGCAGACACATTCGTACTTACATCGTCACCACACATTGGATGGAGAAGATGCTGGCCGAATCCACATCATCGCGACCGGAAGGATTCTTCACATACTGGAAAGCGGGCTGAATCAGGCAATAGGGTGTGATAGAGAAACTATACGTACATTCCAGAATCATTTCACGGTCATGTGCAGAATGTTCTTCCGCCAGCGTATCGCCATCCGGCTTGCTCACGGAGAAACCGACTCCCAGGAAGTTGCCGTCGGCTTCCTTCAACCCCGTCATCATCTCCAACGGCTTCTTGAAAATCACCCCGGCCGAGGCCTGGACTTCCGCACCGCAGACATTGCCAACTTCCGCACTGCACCATCCGGCACGAGCAAATAGAGCAAAAGGGCTGTCACCGAGATCCTGTTCCAGGTTCAAAGCGACGCCTCCGTGATTCTCGCCATCCGCATGGAACATGAACGGTTGCAAACGGTAGGTTCCCGTTCCAATGCCTAAGGCCTTCTCATGCGTCCAGCCAATTTCACCAATCACATTGAAACAATCGCCCCGTGTATTGTGGAAGGGATTGCGTTGCGGTTCATTATCCATCATGTTGCCGCCAATTTGGACAAACCAATTCTCGTTAAACTGGTATTGCGTCACAAAACCGAAATTGGAATCCCCCAAAGGCAGCACCTGGTTATTCACGAAAGGCGCCCCGCCGAACTGTCCGAACGTACTGTTGGCATAGGTATTGGCGTCAAAGTAATTCGTTTGATTGACAATACCTCCCATAATGACGAGACGTCCATCCAGAAACCCTTGGGTGAGAAGAAGTTCGGGAATGTAAAAATACCCGTCCTCGAAAACGTCGCAATTGGCAGGACCACTTGCTCCCCACGAATCGTCAAGAGTCGTACGATGCGTGTGACGGTTCATAGCCACGGAACCGGAAAGCTCGCTCTTGATCCACGTGCCCTGGTGACGATCGGAAGAAATCAATTGCAAACCGGCTTGTGCGTGCAACTTATACCAGCTCTGGGAAGATGCGGTTTCCGGTGCTGAATGCTGCCCCCGGGTATACAGAAATGCCTGCTCCAGCACAAATTGCAACCTAGCCTTCTCGTAGGCGCTCTTGTGCAAATCCGTCAATGCCCTGGTCAATGCATCATTGGGTATGGGTGTACTCTCATCGCCATATTCATCTCCGAACAAATCAATGTCATTCAGAATGGAGCCTTTGCCTTCGACGAGGTCCTCCACTACCGGAGCGACGTCGGAAACGGCTGCCGATGCCAAGCCGACCATGCAAAGGCCGGAACAGGTCATCAGGGCGGGTATCAGGTAGCTAGTCTTCATAGTTCGTGCTGTTTCTTTGATAGTATTTGCCGCTTATGCTCCTCCTCCTCACGATCCACCCTTTGGATGGCTGACCCGGTTCCACCGCATCAGACCGAAAGCAGCAATTTCCCGGATTTCGCATGAGAAGGAGTCACGCAACACAGCAAAGTTAGCTTTGGCTAACATTTAGTCAACTCTTTTCCTCGCTCCCCTTTGAAACACCCTTGATCGCCCTTCTCTTTTCAAATACATAATACCATTATTATTAAATATTTATATGTAATCCATGCAGTAAAATTCTCCAGAAATAAAAATTAGTTCAATCTAATTTAAGACATTTGAAAGATCGGTTTCCATCGATATTCAGATGGATTTCAGAAGAAAAAATTGACTTCGAGTGTCTCGATCCCTAGTGTTGTTAGATAAACCTAACACTTGTTCTCATGCGCAAAAAAATCTCCACACTGGAACTGAGCAACAGCCTGGAAGACTATCTGGAAGCAATCCGCCACATTGAGCTGGAAAAAGGATGTGCCACGGTAGGAGATATATCCGACGCGTTGACCGTTACAAAACCTTCTGTTTCGCTTGCCATGAAACAACTAAAAGAACGGGGACTGGTGGCATACGAACAATACTGCCCCATCACGCTCACCCGGGAAGGCCGGAAACAAGCCGATCGCGTCATCTCTTGCCACAACATGGTGAAAGAATTTCTTATGAGCAAGATGGACATGGAAGAAGCGCGTGCGGATGAAGTTGCCTGTGGCATTGAGCATATCATGTCTCTGGAAGAAATTTCCCGGTTTCAATTCCTCTCCAGGAATTGACGGCAGCTGGATTGGAGGGCGTATTTGACATCCGCCAGATGAAGCCTGCGCATGGTTTAATCACAGGATATCACGGAAATTACCATTCTATTTCCCGGAAATAGTCCAGCATGATTCATATTCCCGCATATCACTCACAATCAGCAATATAATACATTCTCTACTTTAGGATTGTAACGGATGTCAAATCCGTTATCATGACATTCCTCTCTGGGAAGTCCGTCGCACGGACAGGGAATAGATGGGGAATCCGGTGCAAATCCGGAGCGGTACCGCCACTGTATGTGGGTTCCATGCCAAGGAATTCATGAAGCCAGATCGCCAGCCTGAGAGTTATTACTAACCGCCGGCGGGTTTTCCGGCAGTCTAGACCAAACCATGAATTATACTCCAGCGCTTCACTTGCTTGAAGCTCATCATGACGGGTTACCTTCCCTGAAAGGTAACGACGCATTTTCGTACCCATTCGGGAACGAACCGGCCTGCTCCTCCGGAATGCCCAGTCATTCCCGCCGCAGTGCCAGAACTATCCTCTGCGGACTAGCCCTGTCCCTTGCCGCTTCCGGCATGGTCGTGTCTGCCCATGCAGAAGATATCACCTCCCCGCTAGTAGTTGATGGAGCAGGAAATTATTCCTCTCCAATAACAGCTTACGGGTATACCCAACCCATCGGTACGATCAGTTCGACCATTTCGGCAACATCGTCCGCACATTATGCCTATGGGATCAGTGCCTCCAGTGCCATCAGTATTGATACCATCACGTCCAGTGCATCGATCAGTGCTTCAGTATCCGGGAACTACGCTTATGCCATCGCTACAACCTCGGGCGGGATCTCCATCCGGGATTCTATAGCCGGAGCCATCACCGCAAGCGTCAACAACGAAACTACCGGTGCCTCCGCGTACGGCTATGGAATTTACGCCAAATCCGGAGATATCGCCCTGGGAGGCATCCAGGCTAGCGGGAAAATCATCGTTGCCACCCCCCAACCGGAAAAGGCGGGCCGCCTCTACGGTATCTCCACCGAAAACGGCAGCATAGGTATTACCGGCTCCATCGACGGTACCGTCAAAGTGCTGGGCCATGGCACGACAGTTTACGGGCTGTGGGCTAAAACGGGAGATATCACCCTCGATTCCATCGGAAGTACGGGCAACATTGACGTCACGGGCAATTTCTCCTCATACGGCATGTATGCCAAAACCGGTTTAACTATCAAGAATGCCATTGCAGGAAATATCTCCGTCACATCGGAAACCGGCAATGTTGCCTATGCCTTGACGGCATTGAGCAATGACTCGACCATCCGCAGTAATCTTGTCATCGGATCCATCGCATCGACATCCAACATTTCCGTACAAACCGGGGGGTTTGAAGCCTGCGCTCTAAGCGCTTCCTATGGTTTCCTGGTCTTGGGGGACATCACCGTTGGCGATATGCCCGGTATCATCACCGTCAACAAACTGGGCAATATGGACGGCCATATTCATGTACAGTCCAAGAGCGAAGATATATCCAAGCGCCTTTCCGCCGTTGGTCTTGCCGCTCAATGGGGTATTATCACCGGAGACTTCGGGGCAGGCTCCAGTCTGACCGTTGAAAGTGCGGGAGCGGATGCTTTTGCCTTCTTCACGGGTAAAGACGGCGGCTCCATGGCTGTCAATACTATCGCGACACTGGAAATTGGATCCGTCAATGGCAACATTTCTACATCGGCAGTCTCCGGCATCTCCGGAGCCATATATTCCGAAAGCAGCGTCACCATGGGAAATCTCGGAATCAACGGTTCCATCACGGCTTCCTCCTCGGACAAAGCCGCCGCATATGCCATATATTCCCATGGGCGCCTTACAACTGGGAAACTTGACGGGACCATCCGGGCTACAACAGGAGGGGATTATTCTTTCGCAATTATGGGGCTTGGTATTACCACGGAAATTGGCGAACATGCCCAAATCTCCGCCACGGGAGCAGAGGGCTCCGACAAAGTTTATGCCTTGTTCAGCGGTTGTTACCAGCAAAATTTCGCTTCATCGGGCCAGATAATCGACGCAGCCAGCAGACAACTGAACATCTACAACCTGGCGGATATCCTGACACTCCACGCCGGTGCCCAAATTGACGGCATTGTCGAACTGGGAGGATCCGGCGACGGCCAGGATGCCATCAATCTCCTAGGAGGCACGACCGATTCCAAGGGTGTTTTCGACTACGACATCCGAACAACTATCAACATGGCTGAAAATCGTGGCGATACCGTTTCCTATGTTCGAATGGCTGTAGGAGCGGATCATACCCCCGCCCACTGGGAAATCACCGGACAAAGAGACTTGGTCAATGAACTGAACATTGGAGTCGGTTCCTCGCTGACCTCCTCCGATCTATCATTCCTGCGCGACGGAGCAAGTATCACCAACCAAGGAACCATCAACAGTACGGGAACAATCCACGTATCTGACGGACAAACATTTACAACAGGCAACCTGATCCTTTCCGGCAGTATCCTGACTCCCGTTTCCACCGGACTAAGCAGCAGCATCACCGTCACAGCCGATGCCGGAGCCGGATTGGGCACCACCATCGCAAATACGGGTGATACTACATGGTATATCAACGCCGAGCAGATTTTCGACGGTCAAAAAGCCTTGTTCTCCCAGCTGATCAATGGGTTCAACCCAGACGATTACACGCTTTCCTACCTGCTTTCCGGCAAAATCCTCGCCGGTACCGACAAGCCGGTGGAAATTCCCGACGGCTCCAATGTCCAAATCGGAGAAGGATCTACGATCATCGTCGATTCGATCAAGGGAGATGCCTCCCTGACTCTCTCGGGCGGGACGGCGGATTTGTCCCAGTCAAACATGACGAGCGTGACCTCCAGCCAGGTTAGCGGCGAAAGCGGCAACCTCATCATGGGCAATGGACAGGAAATGGTCTGGAATGCCGCCGGAACGGCCGGCTACAGCATCTCCGGCTCCGATAGTTCCACTCCTGCCGGTAAATTGACCGTTAAGGCCAATAACGGTACGGTCAAGGCAACAGGCAGCTACATCGTTCAAGAAGCCGTCATCGACCAGTCTACGCTGGAACTGGACGGAAAGGATGCCATGTTGGGTACCCAGGGAGGCACCGTAACCGTAGGCAGCGAATCCCCGGCCGGACTCGTCCTGCGCGATGCCACCGTACAAGGGGCATTGACTGTCCACGAAGGCAGCCAGCTGAAAGGCAGCGGGACGTTCACCGACAGTGTCACCCTGTCGCAAGCCGGACTCTATGTCGGCAACAGCCCCGGTTACCAGGACTACCGGAACGGACTGTCCGTCGATGGAGGTTCCGTGACGTTCTTCATCGACGGCACGACACGCGCTACGACTAGCAACAAAGGAACCAGTACCTACTCCGCCATGGACATTCAGGGCAGTCTTGTCTGGAATGCACCGGAAGTCGTCCTTGAGCTGGGCAGTAACCTGCTAACGGCTGACAGCACGGACATCCGCCTCAATCTGATCGATGCCTCGGGAGCTTCCTCCGTCACGGGAACAGACACTCCCGTTTTTTCGAAGCTTGACGGAGCAACGGACATTCTCAAGGAATACTCCCTCTCATGGATCGGCAATCAGCTGATCATGACGGGAACCATTGACCGCCAAACGGCCGAATCCATCAAGGTAGCCGAGGCAAGCACCCTGGCCAACGCTTTATGGAGCAGCACCCGGAGCGTCTCCAACTTCTCACATACCGCCTCTTCCCAGGCCAGCCTCCCCCATCAGGGACGCGGCAATGTCTGGGTCGCCGGACTGGGTGACTTCACCAGCATGTCCAAGAATGGCAGCGGGTTCGATTACAATGGAGGCGGCTATGCCGTCGGTGGAGATTATTCCTTCGCCAAGGCATGGACTACCGGATTGGCCGTCGGCCAGACATTCGGTTCCAACAAGGCCGACAATGGGCTTGGGAAGATCGACCAGGACGCCATGATGGTCGCCCTTTACGGAAGCTATCTCAAAGAAGTCAACGCCCGGAATACTTGGGGCATCCAGGCTTCCTTTGCCTACGGATCCGTCGAGAACAAGGCGGATACCACTGTCATCGGCTCTCCGGCCCATGCCAAATGGGACGACAACGTCTTCCAGTTCGCTCTTCAAGCAACCTGGGAAATCAAGATCAACGACAAGCATAGCCTGACTCCGTTCGCGGGAATCGACTTCGTCCATGGAGCACAGGACGACTTCACCCAAAACTACGGCACAGGCCGTATCAGCTACAAAGACGGTTCCATGCAAAACTGGAGCGTCCCCGTCGGCATTACCTGGAAAGCCCGCTATGGTCTTGGCAACGGACAGTGCCTCCTGCCCTTTGCAACCGTAGCCTATGTCGGAGACGTATCCCGCAACAATCCTTCCGTCAAGCTGGATTCCTATGGTGATACGATCAAGGCCGACGGTATCCATCCCGGACGCAATGCCCTCAAAGCAGGAGCCGGTGTAAACTGGGTCATCACCCCGGAATGGTCCATAGGAGCAGCCTATGACCTGGAATACCGTTCCGGCATGCTTAACCAGGGTTGTAACGCCTCCGTGCACTACACATTCTGATCCCGGATCCTATCTGGAAACAGCATCAAAAAACAGGAAGGGGTTGTCTCACAAACGGGTGAGGCAACCCCTTCTTTAATGGGAAAATCCGCCGTTTTCCGATTCCGGGTAGAATTTCGCCGCGGCACATCTTGTCATTCATATAAATTATTTACAAATAGTTGGGAATAAGACAATTCGACATTATTTGTCAAACGTTCTAAAAATCTCTATTGTTTAACAGTCGGCTGCATTCAGCAACAACCGATTCCATATAAAAATAATAACCAAATAGAAAACAAATATATGAGTACAAGTTCAAACTCAGACGTATTCTCCGACTCAGTAGCACACATCTACGATCCGCCTTCCGCAACGGGGCCGGATTTTCCTCCGTATCTTTTCGGAGATGAGGAGTTGGGGCTTTTCCCCGGATTCGTCACCTTGCTCGAAAACGGAAAAGCCTACTGCTACATGAAATCCAACAAAAAATACTTCAAAATCGGAGGCGACCAAAGCTGGGTGAAACCGGCTGTCGTCACGACGAGATTCGTCAATAACGAGTATTACCTCGATATCACCTGCCACGACGGCCAAGTTAAAGACCGGACCTGTTTCTGGACAGTCACCGTCGCCGACAATGCGGACGACGTCAATAATCCGAGAACACCCTATAAGAACACCATTACCATCACGCAACGGAGTTCTTCCAGCATGCCGCCACCGTCCAGTTCCTTGGATTCCAGCGGATCCGGTGATGAATACAGTTCCAGCTCATGGGCTGATCCCTACCCTGATGATCCGGTTCTGTCTTCCAGTTCATTGTCTTCATCCAGCTTCTGGTTATATTGCTAACCTATCTCCCGTACCTGTTGAGGTAACAGCAGGTACGGGATCATTCCTGGTATCCATTACCCGTTCTCGTCACAACCATTCCGGGACTTGTGACGGGAGCGGGCATTTTTCACATGGGGATTTACCACAAAAATCCGCATCAAGTTGCAATAGGGCCTGGTGCATCCAGGCTTTGCGAAGCCATTGCCCGGAGTCGTCCCGTTTTCCCAACAGGCGCATAGCCGCTTTTTCAACTCGTGAACTCGTCTGCCCGGCAGGAATTTGCAGATAAAGATTCCAAGCTTCCGGAGTATCGTCCATGGGCAGAACATGATTGATGACAAAGTCCAGAGAGCGATCCTTCCCGATCAAGGAAAGAGGGGATGTCCGGCGATTGGACGGCAGCGTCGTATGGAAACTCCAATAAGGATGCCGTATACCCGCCAGGAATTCCTGCAAACTCCGAACACATTTCATGGAGCACAACGCATGCAACTCATCCAGCCGGGAGGCGAGCACGGCTAAAGCCGCCACACGCCTTTGGGGATGGTTGGCGGGACGAATTCCCGACAAAACCCATCTCACGGCCCGTTCCGGGGCCAGTTCCAGGCGCTCCCTGTTCATCCACCAGCAATCCCAGAGTTTCTTGTGGTAAAGCCTCGCTTCGTCAGAACACGATTCCGGGAGGACAGGCACCAGGAAACCAGCCGTTCCAAATAAAAAAGCCTCGGAATTACCCCTGATTTCCTTCAGAGGAGCCCTCCGCACCAAATGTTTCATGGCAGCCTTGTTGGCATGGTAGCCAAGCGTTTCCGCCAGAAGTTCGAAAAGAGCCTGTTCCTCTCCCACCGCTCCGGCCAATATGCGCCAAGCCTTCCTCTTGCGTTCCATGCGGTAAGCAGCCGCAGCCAGCATCACACGCTCCACCTGGCTTGTCGACATTGTTTGAAACAAAGGAGAACACGCACCGCACGGAGGTACGAAAACATCCGAAGCCGGCAATGCCGCCGCTTCGACCAGGATCCTCTCCGGAATGACCGCCAGAGGCACCCGGGTGTGCCGGGAATTACGTGTAAACCATCCATGTGCCGGCGGAAGGCAGGAAACATGGAGTACAACCCGGTCAAACGCCGGATTGCAGCCATGGCGGTGTTCCTCCCAGTCCTCGGGGGTGGCATCCAATTCCACATCTCCCCGGACGACATCGCCATCGAAAGCAATACGGGCTCCTAAAAAGTCCGGACCGGCATTCCTGTTCCAACTCCCCGGATCCAGCACAGCAACCTTGCGACCGGAATCATCGGTAAACTCCCGTCCCAGCAATCCCTCCAGCCAAAGAATCTGAATTTGAATTTCCGGAGGAAGATCTGTCCGATCAAGCCGGTATTCCCGGACACAAGACGCATGTGTCCATTCCGCATAGGAAAAGGCAAGACTTCCGACACCGGAATCTCCGGGCCATGATCCGGATACGTCCATGAAACGATAATTCTACAGGTAATCAGGACTCGTCGGAATGTTTATCGAGCTCCTTGCGAAGGCATTCCGTTACCATTTTAAACTTGGCGGCATTATCTTCACTCAATTCACTCAGCGTCAAATGAGAATCTAAAACGTGCCTCGTTTGCTCCACGCCGCGCAGGGGAGCGTCTCCCAAAACGGCTGGTTGAAGATGATTGCGGATCTGATCCAAATGGCCGCGCCAGGGAGCGGAGGGAGGCTCTATATCCAGCAGGGCATCCAGGCCAAGGCCTTCCAGAGCCGCACGGGCACGATCCGTAGGGGAGGCGATCTGCACACTGCCGCCCAATGGAATCAAGCGCCGTGCAATGCCGGCTAATGTCCCCATAAATGTAGAATCAACGCCAACGCAGACTTCCAGGTCAATGATCACAAATCTGCCGCCGTCGTTAATAAAAGGTTCAGCAATGTCCTTGACCAGCGGACTGTTGGCAAAGGAGCCGCGGCCCGAGCATCGAATCCAGAGGAAGTCGTCAATGTGACCGAATAGTATGGAGGAATCTGTATTCACGATTATCAAATTCTTGGGAAACTTAGCTCATACCCTACCTCTTTTCCATAGTCAAGGAGAGACTTGGATTCCGCCCGATTTACAGACAAAAAAGTAATGTTTCCTTCTTTTTCCACGGAGAGCTCCTTTTGCGAAGGAATGCAAGGGGAAAGCCGTACAAGATGGCATAGCACAATTGATGGATGACGATGGGCAAGTACTCACCCAGGGAAAGATCGACAAGGGCATGGCTAAACTCAGTATCCCGGAAGGGACCGACATCATCCGCATCAACTCGGAGAATGATGCCCTCACTCAACCGTTCGACCATTCCAGTTTGATGGAAGATTCTTCCTCGGGCCCGTTCCGTAATCGTCATAATATTGACTTGTTAAGCTTTTATGCTGAAAACGTCAAAACACTCCCCGGTGAATTGGATCTCCCTGGAATCGACATCGACCAGTATGATCTCCGCCAAGTATATATGTTCACCGACCGAAGCATGTACCAGCCCGGAGAAACAGCCCATATCAAAGGACTCGTCCGCAATTTAAGAGGTAATACCATCGGTATGCCCACACAGGAAAACGCCGTTCTTTCCATCACCGGGAAGGATGATCAGGGCAACGACTTCAAAGGAAAGCCCGTGCAGGATTCCTCAAAACCGCCCCTGCACCGACACAGGAGTCATCCTCGGCTGGAAAAAACTGTCGCCCAATACTGCTGCCAGCGTCCCCACCGATGGCAAATCCGTCAGCCAGACACTCCCTTTCCCCTGCAAGGAAGCAGGCAGCCTCGCCGTCTCCGGTCACGGGAGAGCCTACGTCCATATCCAAGCCGAAGGCAAGCCCGAGCAAATCGACTTCCCCGGCGTCACAGGCAAAGGCATGCGCGTTACACGTACCTATGAAGTGCTGCAAGACGATAATACATGGAAGGCGGCCTCCGAGTTACACCTTGGAGACATCGTACGCATCTCTCTGATCGTCACCACGAAGCAGGCGGGTTGCCGCAATGTCGCCATTGAAGACAACATGGGAAAGGAGGATTCCTTCCAGACCACCTACCTCGCCCGCGTCGTTCGCACCGGGGAAGCAACCGCTCCACCCGCCAAAACCGAACTCATGTACGAACCCCAGGTGTACGGATTGTCCCTCAGCGAACGCCTGTTCATCACTCCCGGGAAAGAAGAAAAATGATCCTTCGTGAAAAACGACGTAAAGCCGGATAAAGTTCTTGTAAATCAAGTATTTTTTACCCATAAAAACGGACAAATGAATGTTCGCTTTTATGGGGTTTTGTTAAGCCTTTTTTTCACATCTGCCATTGTAGCGGATGCTATCCCAAAAGTCATTTACCATCAAAATGGTGAGATGATGATGAAGGATAAAAAAATGCTGATTGTCTTTGACGAAGCCGTCGTAGAACGAGAGCTGGTGGGGACGCCTGTATCAAGCGGTTTTCTGAAAACCGAGCCAGCCCTGCAATTCGAGGCCACATGGGAAACCCCGAACATCGCCGCCATCACCGTTGGTGAAGAGCCTCCCTTCCGCTCCATCTACACATGGAAGGCAGATCCGTCCGCGCGTTACATCTCCGGCAATGCTCTGCCTGAGGTGCTGTGCCAATCCCATGGCAAGCTATTCAACGATTTTTCGGTCGAGACATTCAGTCACCGGGGCAGGCTTCCCATTGTGTATGTCGGAGCCGACAAGCCTATCTCGAACGATCAATTCGAGAAGCCCGTCTTCAAGGATAACTCCAACAAAGAGACTATCCCGGCCAAAGCCATTCGCTTCACTGTCGCTGAAGCCATCGAGTTGGAGAAGAAAAACAACTCATATTACTCCTGGGAACTGAAAAACTGGCTCCAAAAGAACAAGGGATATGCCCCGGAAGATACCATCCCGGTCATCCTGGGCTTCATTCCGGAATCTCCCCTGACCATCGGTCATCGCTACAGTGTCACCATCCGCGAACAGGCACCACCCGCTCCCTTCGACAAGCCCAGAAGCGGAACAACAGTGCAGATATTCGACATCAATGCATTTGCGATTAATTCCGGCAAAGTGACAAACAATGGCAAGAGATTCATCTTACATACATCCGTCCCCATTGCCACGAAAGATATGTTAGACATTTTCCGGGACAAAATCACCATCAGGGCGGACGGCAAGGAAGCCGTCAACACCTCGAACGGTCTTGCCAAAACAGTCCAGCTGGGCAATGAGGAAATCACCTTTTATCTGGACTCCAACAAAGTCATTCAACCGGATGAATATGGCCGTAGCGGAGGTAGCTTCACCTCAAGCATTCCGATTGCCATTGATGCCTATACCCCCTTTAGATGCGAGGTCAAAGCCCATGACCTGGTCGCCATCGACGGACAGTACCTTTCCCATGAGAAGTGTGGCGCGGAGGCTGAAGTCAGGCCGGACGATCCGTCCGTCGGGCTGGATGCCGGCAACTCCATCATGCTGGCAGATGGAACACACAGCTTCCAGATCGACTACACCAGGATTGAAAATATCAACGTGAAGGCCAAAAAGCTGCCTCTCTCGTTTGCCCCCCAGGCTCTGGCCCATTATGACCGTTACTGCAAGGACGCTGGAGACGACCGCGAGGACGAATCCGTCAAACAAAGGGAAATGCGCCTGCTTCCCTACGATCTCCTACCCTATGAATTCGAATCCCCGGAAGTTTCCATCGAGGCCACCACAGGCGAGATGGCACTTTCCCTCGACAAACTCTTCTCCCGGAGGATTGCCCCGGGAATGTACTTCGTCAACATTACTGGTAATGTCCCGGAAAACACCCTGAAAGCCTACAAAAAATTTGGTGGGAACGGGTGGCCTTACTATCGGTTCTCCGACCGTACCACCGTGTCCTGCACGGCTCAGGCACTCGTCCAGGTAACCGATCTGGGTATATTGTGGAAGCGGGCAGGAGACACCATCTCCATGTATGCCTACAGACTCTCGACCGGCAAGGCTCTCCCCAACGGTGATTGCCAAATCACAAAAGACAACGGCCAGGTATTGGCTCGCGGAAGCATCAAGGATGGTTTATGCACGATGGAGGTGCCCGCTAATGCCAAGATGCTCCGTCTGTTCTCCGGTGACGATTCGCTGACTCTGTCCCTGGATCAAGCAGAAATATACAGCTGGGACTCCGAAATCTCCCATGGAGACGACAAGATCGCCCATGCCCCATACTGGATGGCTGTATCGGAGGATGATCTGACGAAGTTGCCCCTCCGCACCGTATTCATGTTCACGAATAGAAACCTGTACAAACCCGGAGAACAGGCTCACATCAAGGGGATTGTCCGTTCCCTGCTCGTCAACGATATTCTCAACGATACCGATGCGTATGCCCAGGCCGTCTTCTCGATTCAGTCGCCAGTCAATGGACAAACCTTTGCACAACAGCCCGTTCGCATCTCGCCGGAAGGTACATTCGACATCACCGTCACCTTCCCCGACGATGTCACGGGCACCTACACGGCAACCCTGTACTTCCCGAAGAACAAGGAGGACAAAAAGGCGATCTCGTTCCGCGATGATGATGCCCTCAGCGATCTTGACTTCGTACAGCGCCAATGGGAACAGACCAACCGTGAGTTCACCATCGACATCCCGGTTCACGACTTCAAACGCCAGAGCCTCGAGGTTACCATGGACATAGCCCCGCTTCAACCGGGGGCCACCACCGTTCCCGTATCCGCCACTGCCATCAATCTGACGGGCATCCCGGCCTCTGGAGCCAAAGTAAACTGGTTCCTGCGATCCTGCCCCGTCAATTTCTATCCGAAAAACCTGTCCGATTACGAATTCGGAGATTATCGCAATGGCGACTCCGATTACTGGGCCCACTACTACGGCGCGGGTGACGACTGGCACAAAATGTCCCTCTCCAACACTCAAACCGGAGCCACAGATATGGAAGGCAAGGCGCGTGCCGAACTCACTTTGACTCGCGACAAGCAAAACCGAGCCCAGTTGCTCGAAGCCTCCTGCATCATCACCAATGACAACAAAACCAACGTCTTACGATCCGCCACCACCCGCATCGACCCCGCCAAGGTTTACATCGGACTCAAGCGCGATTCCCGCGTGAGCAGCATGAATTGTCCCCTCCAGCTGGACTTGATCGCCGTCGGACTCGACGGCAAGTCATACTCCCGCGATATTCCCGTCAAAATTGATGTGACTCGACAGATATTCGTCCCCACCTGCTTCCTCTCCGGCGAAGAGACGACAGTCAAAAACGAAGAAGAACAAATCAGCGTCTTCTCGGACGAAGCCCTCATCCCGGCTCACCCGGAACGCCCCGAAGCAGTCCTGCCGAAGCGCGTCACCATACCCACCAACCAGCCGGGTATCTACACCGTTACCATCACCGGGCAGGATGAAGAAGGCCACTCCTTCCTCACCGCGTCCGAATACTGGGTGTACGGCGAGGGATGTTCCCCCTGGCGGTGCTACAACGGTCTGGGGATGACGCTCGTCCCGGACAAGACGCTCTACAGGGCAGGCGACACGGCCAAAATCCTTCTCCAAACCCCGATTGAAGGCGACGTAGTCGTCATGGTGGAACGCGAGCGCGTGATGAGGGCCTTCTGCAAGCGCGTCACCCTGTCGGACAGCGTCGTCGAAGTACCTATCGAAGAAGGCGATGCCCCCAATGTCTATGCCTCCATCTTCCTGGTCAAGGGAGCCATCGACAGCGAACGCATCGCAGGCATGCCTCAGTTGAAACTCGGCTACTGCCGCCTCAATGTTGACCCCGAAGCATACCGCCTCAAGGTCGCTTGCAACACGCCTGAAACCAGCGTCTTGCCCGGCTCTCAGCAGAAGCTTTCAGGGACGGTAACCGACGCAGCCAACCAGCCCGTCAAAGGTGCCGAAGTCACCCTCTTCGTCGAGGATGAAGGCATCCTTTCCATCCTGGGTTACAAGAACCCCATGCCCCTGGATCACTTCTACCAGACGCGCATTCTGGACGTCAAAACATTCTCCCCTCTGGGGCGGCTTCTGGATGAAAACCTGACGTCGAGAAGCTTCGACAATAAAGGGATCTTCGTCGGCGGCGGAGATTCGCTCAGCATGAACTCCGACCTTACTGGTCGCCTGCGCCGCAACTTCAACCCCAGCGCCTTCTGGAAGGCTGATCTGGTCACCGATGACAAGGGGGGCTTCGAGGTCAGCTACACCAACCCGGACACCCTGACGCGCTACCGCGTCGTAGCCGTTGCCGTCCAGGGCGCGCGTTTCGGCACGGGGGCCTCCGCCTACGTCGTCAACAAGCCTGTGATGGCAGACCCCAGAACGCCAATGTTCGCGTCGCAAGGCGACGAACTGGAGCTTACTGTCGAGCTCTCCAAGACTACCCCCCGCCAAGGCAAATGGCAGGTGACGCTGGAATCGGCAGACCCGTCTATCGCCCGCGTCAACACCGCCTCCTGCACGCTCACCATCCCGGACAAAGGCACCGCCATCGCCTCGCTCCCCGTCACCTTCACGGGAACCGGAGAAGCCGCCCTGACCTGGATTGTCCGCCCGGTTGATGAGGAGGGCAAGCCCCTGTCCGAAGCCGATGCGGTGGGGCTCTCCGACCGCGTGGAATCGCGCTTCCCGGTCACCTTCCCCGCCCCCCTGCTTCGGGAACGCCACGCCTTCTCCCTCGACCAGTCAACATCGTGGGATCCTGCCAAGACACTCTCGCGCGAATTGCAACAGGCCAAAGGCTCACTGAATGTGGAATTGTCAACCTCCCCGATGGTGTTCATGGCGGACAGCATGCGCTTCCTTCTGAACTACCCCTACGGGTGCCTGGAACAGGTTTCCTCCGCCATGGTGCCGTGGATCTACGCCGATATCTTCTCGAAGTACTGTCCGGGCTTCCCGGCCTATACCACGGACAAACGTAAGAATACCCTCAACAAGGTTATTGCCGACCTCCTGGCGAAACAGGGATCGAACGGGGCCCTCCCCTACTGGAGATCCGGGGAAAACAACTGCGTATTCTCCCCCTACGCCGCCCTCGTTTTGATGTCGGCCAAAGAGGAGGGAATTGAAGTGCCGGACCAAGCTCTGAAAAAGCTCTACAAAAGCCTCGACAATCTACCCCACGTCGATGCCAGACCGCTGGCACAGTGGGTGCAAGCGAAGGGGAAACTCCTGACTGAAGCCGACTTCAACAAGCTGCTCGACACAGTGGGCCAAACGGGCTCGCGCTCGGACATGTTGCTGGAAATTCTCACCCTTTCGGAAAGCCCCGTAGGGGACCACCGCAACGCTGCTGCCGCCATGCTGGACCGCCTCCCCACGGAGGAAGAAAACACTGTTTGTGGCAACATTTCTCCTGCTTTGGAACTGCTCGCCAGAACGGCTCTGAAGCCGCAGGAACCAGCCACTCTGAAGTGCCTCGACAGGATCTTCCTGCCCTATGCCTCCGGCACCCGCTTCAATACCACCTGGAAGAATGCCTGGGATCTCATCGCCCTGGCACACTTCCTGAAAGAGGTCAGTTCCTCCCAGCAGGATACCTCCGTCATCTGGAATGGTCAAACATCTGATCCCCCCTTCACCGTACCCGCCAACGGACAAGCCGTCAACCAGTCCATCCCCCTGCCGTTCACCACGCCGGGCATCCTCGCCGTCATGGGCGAAGGCAAGGTCTTCGGTCACAGTCTGGCGCAGGGTAAACCCGCCCGCATTGACTTCCCTGGCATTACGGACAAGGGCATGACGGTCCTCCGCAAATACGAGGTCATGGGCAAGAACGGCCAGTGGACACCCGCCTCGCACTTCGTCGTGGGTGATACGGTGCGTATCTCGCTGGAAGTCATCCCGACTGGCAAGGGCTATCACTACGTCGCCATTGAGGACAACATGCCTTCGTCCTTCGAAGCCATCGACCCCGGGCTTCAACAGAACCCCGGAACCATGCCGGACGGTTTCTCCTACCCCAAGAAAACCTCCAACCAGCAATTCTTCATGGACAAGGTTCGCTTCTTTGTGGACGACATGTCGGAAGGAGAACCCTTCTGCGCCTCGTACCTGGCACGCGTCGTTCGCGTCGGCCAGGCGACAGTACCTCCGGCCAAGGCGGAGCTGATGTACGAACCCCAGGTATATGGATTGTCGCTCAGTGAACGATTCACCGTCATCAACGGAGAAAACAGCAAGTAAAGCTCCTCTCCGGCTTCGACACCCGGTCACGCGCAAGCTCCTCATGGCAGTGGGAGGGCTGGTGCTTGGCAGTGCCGTGTTCTGGTGGGGACTGCCGTGGTGCTTCCCCATCCCGGAGGCACTTCAGGGGCCGCAGATGAAGGGGCTGATCGTCCTCGACCGGAACGATGAATTGATCGCACGCATCCCGGACAGAGAGCACAAACTCTCCCTCCCGGTGAGTATCGAGGCGATACCGTGTGAGCTCATCCAGGCCATTCTTGCCGCCGAGGACAAGCGCTTCTTCGAGCACGGAGCCGTTGACTTCATCGCAACCTGCCGCGCCCTTGGTTCCCAACTGGGCGTCGGGGGCGGCATCCCTTCCGGCGCATCGACTATCAGCCAGCAACTCGTCAAAATTTCGCGTCCCAAATCGAGCCGTACCATCCCCGTCAAGTTAAGGGAGATCCTCACGGCCAGACGGTTGGAAATGAGCCATGACAAGGAATGGATCATCAGCGAGTACCTGAACCGTACGGACTTCGGCAGCATGGCCTTTGGCGTGGAGGCTGCCTCCATCAAGTACTTCGGCAAAAGCGTCTCCCAACTGTCGCTCGCCCAGTGCGCCCTCCTGGCGGGACTGCCGCAGGCGCCGGGGCGCTACAATCCCATCCTCCATCCCGCCGCGGCAAGGGCTCGCCGCAACTACGTCCTCTCCCGGATGCAGACCGAAGGAATGATCGCGGAGGAACGGGCGACTCGCGCCAAAAATGAAGAATTGGGGCTCGTCCGCACACCTGAGGGAAGCCCGGAACTACCGTCCGCGATTGCCCCGCACTTCGTCTCATGGCTGCTCCGTTCCGGCAGGACAGGCACGATCAGAACCACTCTCGACGCCAGAATTCAACGCCGCGCACAGGCCATCGCCATGGAAGAAATGGCTCGCCTCCGCAAGAGGGAAGCCGGGCAGGCAGCCGTCCTCGTCGCGAACCAAAGCACCGGGGAAATCCTCGCATGGATCGGCTCCACCGACCGCCTGAACCCGCGGGGTGGGCTTATGGATGGTGTACTCACTCCGCGTTCCCCCGGTTCCACGCTCAAGCCCTTTGTGTACGGCATGGCCTTCGACTCTGGCGTGGCATGGCCCGGCTGGATCATCCCTGACGTCCCGACAGAATTTCGCGATGCCAAAGGGACAAGCGCCCCCAGAAACTACAATGACCAATATGCCGGGCCGGTCTCCGTCCGGCATGCTCTGGCCTGCTCCCTGAACATCCCTGCCATGCGCATGCTCAACATGGCGGGAGGCCCCGCAGAACTCGTCCAGCTTCTCCGTAGGACCGGGGTCTCATCGATCAGGAAGCCGGTGAAGGAATACGGCCTGGGGCTCTCCATCGGCAATGCCGACGTCTCCCTGCTGGAGCTGGTGCAGGCCTACGCCACCATCGCCCGGGGAGGCACTGCCACCACCCTGTACTGGGATCGCGACAAGGTCCCCGCCCCAGCCAGTGGCGAGAGGGTCTTCACCCCGGCTACCTGCATGGCACTGGCAGACATTCTCTCCGACACCCAGGCACGAGTGGAGGCCTTCGGTATTGGGGGGCCACTTACCCTGCCATTCCGCACCGCCGTCAAGACTGGCACCTCGTCCGACTTCCGCGACAACTGGTGCCTCGGATTCACCGGGCAGGTCACTGTAGGCGTCTGGGTTGGCAACTTCGATTTTCGGCGGATGAAAGACGTCAGCGGCGTCAGTGGTGCCGGGCCTATCTTCCACCGGGTCATGGTCGATTGTGCCCATGGTGCAGACCCCGGATTCCCCGACACGAAACAGGGGCTCGTTCGCGTCCGCATCGACAAACGCAACGGCTTGCTGTGGCCGGAAACGCCCGAGATCTCCAGCACCTGGGCAAGGGACGAATGGGCCTTCCCCGACCGCCTACCCCGGGAGGCAAGTTCCGCCAACTACGACGCCCAGGGCAATGCTTTGCTCGGCAGTGAATACACCGACTGGTTCCTGCACTTCCAAGCTGCCAACAAGGACGGTCTTGTGCTCGACCCCACCATGCTGCCCACTCAGGAAAACCCCAAAATCACAGTCCCTCCACGCGGCAGCACCCTTGTGCTTGACCCCGACCTGCCGAACGGTGGGCGAACCTTGCACCTGAAGAGCAACCTCCCGGTGGAAGGCACCGTCTGGGCATCCGACACCCTCCGCATCATTAATCGGGATGGTCGCCCGGTCGCGGAACTCACCCCCGGCAAGCACACCATCCGCGTCACTCACCAGCCCTCCGGCACCACCTGCGAGACGGAGATTACCGTCAGGCAGCTCTGACGAACAGCCGGTGTGTATCACGCTTCGCCACCAGGATTTTTTTATGGAAATGAGTGAAAGAACACTGTAGATCATCGAGTAATAGAAACAATGAACTTTCGCTTTTCTCTTTTCTCCTGCATCGCGGGGGCAGGCCTTGCCTTGTCTGCCATTGCCGCCGACCCTCCCGACGCGGGCGGGACGCCACCAAACATCCTGTTCATTTTCGCCGATGACCTCGCCTTTGATGCCCTGGGCACTACGGGCGACGGAAGCGTCCAGACCCCTCATCTGGATAAATTGCGCGATCAGGGTTGTTGCTTCGAACAGGCCTTTAACCCCGGCTCCTGGACACCCGCTATCTGCCAGGCCAGCCGCACCATGCTCAACACGGGCAAAACCGTCTGGAAGGCTGCCAAATATGACCGAGCCAAAGACAAAACGCCCCTTTGGCCGGAACTGATGCACCAGGGCGGTTACGAGACTTACTTCACTGGCAAATGGCACGTCAAAAGCGTTGGTTCCAAGCAAGTCTTCGACCACGTCGGCACCGAACGCGGCGGCATGCCGGAACAAACCCAGCTCTGCTACGACCGCAAGTTCATCCCCGGCAAACCCGACGCCTGGCGTCCCGATGACCAAAGCCAGGGCGGCTATTGGAAAGGCGGCAGACATTGGAGCGAAGTTGTCGCCGATGAGGCATGCGGCTTCCTGAAGCAGGCAGGCAAATCCGCCAAACCCTTCTTCATGTACGTGGCCTTCAACGCCCCGCACGACCCCCACCAATCCTACGCCAAATACCTGAACAAGTACCCGGTGGACAAGATCAAACTGCCCGATTCCTTCATGCCGGAGTACCCCTACTGCCGCGACATCGGAGCCGGTCCCAAGTTGCGCGACGAGTGGCTTGCGCCCTTCCCCCGGACACCGCTTTCCATCAAGACCAACCGCCGGGAATACTACTCGATGATCACCCACATGGATGACCAGATCGGGCGCATCCTGAATACCCTCTCCCAAGAGGTCACTACGCCCACCTACGTCATCTTCACTGCCGACCAGGGCGTCGCCATGGGAGACCATGGCATGATCGGCAAGCAGAACATGTACGAACCCGCCATCAGGGTGCCCTTCTTCATCGCAGGCCCCGGCATCGAGCGCAAATCCACCGTTCGGGAACCCATCTACATCCAGAGCATCATGCCCACAACACTGGAACTCGCAGGCATCCCCAAACAGGAACACATCGCCTTCCCGAGCCTCGCCCCCAGTCTGCAAGGAAAACGTGCCGGAGAGCAGGATATCTACGGCTCCTACATGGGCACCCAGCGCATGATACGAACGGCGGAATGGAAGATGCTCATCTACCCGAAGATCAAGCGCGTGCGCCTCTTCAACCGCAAAGACGACCCCTCGGAAATGAAGGATCTCGCAGAAGACCCCGCCTCCATCCCCGTCATGAAGGAACTCTTCGCCAAGCTCAAAAAGCTGCAGAAGACGCAGAACGACACCCTGCAACTCGACCCCGTCTTCAAGGAATTCCTCCAATCCATCCCCGACAACACCCCATCCTGAACTCACACACACCAACCCTGCCCATGAAAATCCTTCCTCGCCTCATCCTCACCGCCTCTGCCCTCCTGGGCATGGGGGTACTCCACGCCGCTGACCCACACACCAACGGCACGCAGGAACGCGCCTACTGGGTGCAGAGCCTGACAAAAATCTCGGACCCCGTCCTGAAGAACCTTGCCAACAACACGCTTCGCAAGAACATGCCCGTTGTCGCCCGCAACAAGACGAGATCCCCCTTCGCTCATCTGGAATCCTTCGGACGCCTCGTCTGCGGCATCGCCCCATGGCTGGAGCTCGGCCCCGACAACACCCCCGAAGGCAAGCTTCGCAAGAAGTACATCGACCTGACGCTCAAAGCCATCGCCAACGCCGTCGATCCTGAATCGCCGGACTACATGGTTTTCGACAAGCCATCCCAGCCTCTGGTGGACACCGCCTTCCTCATCCAGGGCATCCTCCGGGCCCCGAAGCAACTCCTCGGCAATCTCGACGAGAAAACACGCAACAACCTCATCGAGGCCATGAAAAAGACGCGCAAGATCACACCGGGGCAAAGCAACTGGCTCCTCTTCGCCTCCATGGTCGAAGCCGGGCTTCAGGAACTCACCGGAGAATGCGACTCCAAGCGCCTCATGGACGGCGTCGTCAAATTCCGCGACAAGTGGTACTACGGAGACAGCATCTATGGCGACGGAGTCAAAGTCCACAACGACTACTACAACAGCTTCGTCATCCACCCCATGCTCACAGACATCCTCCGCGTCATGGACAAGCACAAGATGGAGGGCGCCGACTTCCTCAACACCCAGTACAAGCGCCTCTCCCGCTATGCCGCCATCCAGGAACGCCAGATCTCGCCGGAAGGCACCTACCCCGTCGTCGGCCGCTCCATCACCTACCGTTTCGGGGCATTCCAGGCTCTTGCCCAGGCGGCTCTGCTGAACAAACTGCCCTCGAAAGTCACCCCTCAGCAGGTGCGTTGCGCCCTGACCTCCGTCATGAAACGCCAAATGGAAGCCCCCAACACCTTTGACAAGGACGGCTGGCTCACCATCGGCTTCTGCGGCAGCCAGATCAACATGTCGGAGTACTACATCAACACCGGCAGCCAGTACCTGTGCGCCGCCGTCTTCCTGCCCCTCGGCCTTGCCCCCGATGCCCCTTTCTGGAAGGAACCCTGCAAGGACTGGACCAACCGGCAGGCGTGGAGCGGCGTTGATATCGGCGCCGACCATGCCGACAACTGATCCCACCCACACACAAGACACCCCCTCAAACATAGAATCCCCGTGCAGCTCAAACAGGCCGCACGGGGATTTTTGTTGATATCAAACAAGGGAGAAAGGGCTTACTTGCCCAGATCGAGGATGATCTTTCCGTTGCGGAACTCCTCCTGAGCCTTAGCGGCTGCTTCGCGAATATCATCAAGAGCGTACACCGTATCCACGGCCTGACTCAATTCTCCGGAAGCCATCCAACCTGCCAGGCGGGCATAGGCAGCTTCGATCTCCTCACGGGGAGAAGCCTTCAGCCACTGGGTCACCCAAAGCCCCTTGAGGCAGATGCCCTTGAAAATCAGGAAGCCGTTCGGCACCTTGATACTCTTCTTGCTCATCGCGCCAAAGGTAGCCATCGTGCCGCCAGGAGCCAGCATGTCCATCAGGCGCAGGGCGCTTTCTCCACCCACGGCATTGGATGCCAGCAGGGGGCGCACGCCGCCCGTCAATTCCAGCGTTTTCTTCACGACATCCTGCTCGTCTTCGCCGACGACAAGGTCGGCGCCTAGGGTCGTCAGTTCGTCTCGGAGATCATCCGGGCGGCGGACAAAATTGATCGTTTTAACACCCATCTGCTTCGCAATCTGAATCAGGCATCGTCCGACACCGGAGTTGGAAGCATTCTGGACAACCCAGTCGCCGGGTTTGAGATCGACAAAGCCTTCCAGCATACGCAGGGCCGTTAACGGATTCACCTTGAGCATGGCTGCCTGGAAGGGATCCACTTCATCCGCAACCTTAAGAAAAGAGTCCGCCGGGGCCGTCAGGAACCGACTCCACGACCCTATCCCGCGCAACATAATGACACGGTCACCGGAAACAAGGCCGGGAGCCGCCGATTCCTCGACAACTCCATAACCTTCCAGTCCTGCTCTGGAATCGGGAAACACGGGCTTCAACCCATACACCCCTTGCACAAAATTGACATCGGCGGGATTGATCGGCGCCGCAAGCATGCGCACCATCACCTCACCCTTTTGCGGCTCCGTCACAGGCCCGGTCATCACTTGAAGCTTGTCCTGCGGCTGACCACACTCGGAAAAAATCGCGTACTTGTTCTCTTGCATCGTCCTATTTGACAGCGAGTCAACCCGCCGGGTCAAGCATCACCTGTGTTCTGGCAATAAAATCAACGAGAAGGATTCGCCGATGAAAAAACAGAACGAACCGTCTTTTATAAAAAAATCGTAAAATTTTTATCAGTTATTCTTGACCTCGTCTGGATATAGGCTATCCTTCTTCTCCCGTAACCATTAACACCTGATTGCCATGTCCCGTATCTGCATCATCCGAGGCTCTGTCCCGCACACCGGCCGTCGCATTCACCGCTCCGGTCTCGCCAAGAAAAAGGGCGGTATCGGTCGCCACGTGACCAAGACTGTCAATCGTACCGTTTATCCTAATCTTCAAGAAAAACGCATCTGGGTTCCCGAACTGGGCCAGTTCATTCGTATGAAAATCTCTGTGAAAGCCCTGCGTACAATCAACAAGAACGGTGCGTACAACACCCTGAAAAAAGCAGGCCTCCTGTAAAAACATTCTGTCTTCGAACGTTTTTTGAACACTGAGTGCCTGCGGGGGTCCCAACCTACGCAGGTGCTTGTCGTTCCGAAAATAACTTCAATACGGGACGGTCTGTTGAGAGAGGCACCTTGAGGAAAGATTGAAAGGAATCGTATCCTCCTAACGTATTAAACATAGGTTCCGTGCCATAAATCAAAAAGATGAAAGCTCAAACCAAGATTGCCCTTCGAATCAATGACGATAACCCCAATCACCACTTGTGGAATAACCGTGGTGTCTGGTGGTGCCATGTAACAGTCCACAAACCGGACTCCACAGCGGAACGTCTGAGATTTTCCCTGAAAACCCGAGATATTGATAAAGCGCGCGAACGCAGAGATAAAATCTTTGCTTCGATTCAGCGCCACTTCGGTATCGCTGCCTAAAAAGGCATCAGGCAAACGCCAACGGATACCAGGCTCAATCACAGTAGCCGCACACATTAACAAACCCTTTTCAAAAACTGTTCTACCGGTTCCGGTAGGGCAGTTTTTCTTTTTTCCTGAATATCCGCTTTGCCAAGTCCGGGAGAAAAACGGTCCCGCCGCATGTAGATGCATCAAAATTAACAGTCACCCAAAGGAAACAACTGACCTACCACCCCCGGAACTTCCTCCGGTGATTCTTCTTGGAAATGCTACAAACATTCGCTAGCTTTGGATTCATAGGATTTTTTTCTCTTTTCATGATCTCCTTCCGTCCATCAACTCGCCACGTCATCTTATTGACCAGTCTCCTGTTGATTTGCGGGGCAATCCTCACACTCCTCTGGCCACGCGGAATCACCTACCACTCCAAATGGACTCCTGAAGAACGGCAGGAAATCGCCGAGATCGCCAATTATTGGAACGATGTGCTAGACGCAGAAACACTGTACGTCATGCCTTCGATGGGCATTGGGTACATGCAAGTCAATTCACCAGAATACGGCTTCATCGCGAATCTCGTTCGCCACCTGCCAATCAAGGCACAGGAATCCATTCAGAAATATATCATCCGCTATAAAGCCAATCATATGCTCCAGAAAAAGCTGAATGCGATTCGCCAAACAGCTAAAACAGGAAATCCCCTCATCTACGATTCAGACTATTGGTCCCTGCTGACACAGGCTTGCGCGACCGGCAAAAACAGGCTTGCCAAACGATTGCTCGAAGAAGGCGCAGACCCCAATCTCAGCTCCCGCTCCGAATCATCCACGCAAGGCTATACGCCCCTGATGTTCGTGTGCATTTCGCCATATCTCAAAAAAGAACCGATTCCTCTGGAATCACGCATGGAACTCGTAAGGGTACTCTTACAGCATGGAGCAGACCCTTACATAACGACCGTAAGCGACCAGAAAGAATTGACTCTTATTGATATCGCCTGTCTTTCAACAGGGACATTCCAGGATCGGGAGCAACTCATTCTCAACCTATTGGATTTGGCGCCCAACTTCAGACTTTTCACCACAGCAGCCACATTGGAGGATTCACGGTCACAAATCCAGTTCCCTTTTTTTATGAGATACTCGAAAGTTGTCCGCAAGCTCGTCCAATCTGGAGCACCTGTCACCATGCCTGACGGGAAATCATACATCTGGAATATCTCATTGTATCGTCCCGATTGTTTTGAAATGGCCAAAGTCTTTCTGGAAGCAGGCCCGGAAAGCAACCGGGAATGGCTCCAGTTGCAACAATCCATACCAACGGCCCCATCCACCCCACCGTGCCATACCAGAAAAGAACTTGCCCAGTTGACACTTGACTTGCTAGCACTTCAATTTCAACCCTCCGAATCCAACATCAAGGAGCTGAATGAATTCCTCCTCTACCTCATCCAGCTTGGTGCCGATCCCGACCAACAGGCAAAACACCTCGAAACACCCCGGACATTGCTTCTCAAAGCTGCTTCATCTCCACACGTTCAAGAATTGTTACAGCACACATTGGGCACATCCAAACCGCCCCCAACAGGCAAAAAAACCTCATGAAACGCACAGCCAGAGTCTGCTGGACTTATTCTTGCGGCCATCGTTTTATTCACTGCCGCCTGGATCATTTTCTCGCAGTCGTCCAACATCACCTATCACCCCAAATGGACACCTGAGGAGCGCCAGGAAATTGGGGGCATCGTTTCCTATTACGAAAATGAATACTCGCCTGATGTTTTTCCGATCATATTGTCTTCCGACAATCAGCTCTCGAAATGGCTCGTTTTCTGCTGGATCACGGAACAGATCCCTCCATCAGGAACAAGGCTGGTAAAACAGCACGGGAAATCCTTCTTAAAGGGTCTCCGTTATCTTCTGCTCTGGCAAGAGACGGAAAGCTGGAAAAAGTCCTCGATTAGTTGCCGAAGCTCCCGGAGATGAGGGAAGGCCGGAAAAATAAGGGATTCAGAAATTTTTTTGAACATTTCCGGAGAAAAAGTTGTTTCATTATATGCAAGGCAGCTACCGGATACGATCAAAATCTCCTCTCGGGCAGGAAAAAATGCTTTGCTCCAAGTCCGAACGAACCATTTCATAGAACGCAATTATTATGAAAACTCAAACCAAAATCGCACTGCGAATCAACGACGACAACCCCAATCATCACCTCTGGAACAACCGCGGCGTGTGGTGGTGCCATGTCACCGTCCACAAGCCGGATGCCACGGCGGAACGCCTGAGATTCTCCCTGAAGACCCGGGACGTGGAAAAGGCACGTTCCCGCAGGGATAAGATCTTCGCTTCCATTCAGGATCACTTCGGCATCGCTTCCTGATCCTTCTCTAGGGACGACGATCAATAGAGTAGCCTCCACGGAATTTTCCGGGAGAGTATCTTCTTCCAACAGCCGGCAGGTTCGCCTCCGGCTGTTTTTTTATTCCATATTTCGGAGGCAAGCATAAGCATTCCGCTCCGGCATGAAAGATTGCCGGTACCCGGTTCGTAAAAATGCTATGACTCAGCTGGACCTCCCTGCCCTTCCAACCAAGCCACACTACGTTATTCTGGACGGCTTGCGCGGGGTTGCCGCCATCATGGTGGTGATTTTCCACATTTTCGAAGCCAGCGCTACCGATCTGAAGTTTCATACGGACCAAATCGTCAACCACGGCTATCTGGGGGTGGATTTTTTCTTCATTCTCTCCGGATTCGTGATCGGCTATGCTTACGATGACCGCTGGGGAAAAATGAGTTTGTGGGAGTTCTGCAAGCGTCGCCTGACCCGACTCCAACCTATGGTCATCATGGGAATGGTGCTGGGAGCCGTTTTTTTCTATCCTCAGGCCTCGGAGCTTTTTCCCAGTATCGCCGGAACGCCTCTCTGGCTCATGCTGGCGGTGATGGCGGCCGGAAGCCTTCTACTGCCGGTACCTCTTTCACTTGATATCCGGGGATGGCAGGAGATGTATCCGTTGAACGGTCCCGGTTGGACGCTTTTCTTCGAGTACCTGGCCAATATCCTCTATGCCACTCTCATCAGGCGCCTTTCCAATATCTGGCTGGCATTTCTCGTCTTTCTGGCCGGATGTGCCCTGATACACCAGTGCTACACGATGGGCAACAATATCGGAGGATGGAGCCTGACGATTGAGCAACTCCAGGTCGGATTGACCCGGCTTGTCTTCCCGTTCTTCGGCGGTCTTCTACTCTTCCGTATCTGCAAGCCCTCACGGATCAAGCACGCGTTCTGGTGGTGCAGCCTCATCATCATCGGAGTCATGTGCATGCCCCATGTCGGCGGAGAGGAACACTACCATCTCAACGGACTCTACGATGCTTTCTGCATTATTGCAGTTTTCCCATTCGTCGTTTACCTGGGAGCCAGCGGCGTTCTCAGCGGGACATGTTCCAAACGTTTCTGCAAGTTTCTTGGAGAATTGTCGTATCCGCTTTACATTACACACTATCCGTTAATTTACCTCTACACGGCCTGGGTAGCCGACAACAAGATTCCTATAGCCGAGGCCATCCCCTTCGGCGCCCTTGTTCTGGCAAGCAGTATCATTCTGGCTGTCCTCTGCCTGAAACTATACGACGAACCAATCCGTAACTGGCTCAAAAAACATTGGAATTCCGTGAGACCCGGAGCCATGTGACGGAAAGAATTGTCAGCTCACCCGATGGGCGCTTGAATATTCATCCGCTCCATTTATACTGCGTTGACTATGACGAGTGAAGCCCCTCAATCCGCTGATGCCGAAAAACTGGCGGCAGCCCGCAAACGCAACCTTGATCTGGCTATCTCCCAGATCCAGAAAGACTTTGGTGAGTCCGCCATCATGAGATTGGGCGACACTCACAAGAGCGATGTCGATGTCATCCCGACCGGGAACCTCCTGATTGACCGCGCTCTCGGCGTGGGCGGTTTCGCCCGAGGTCGTATTGTGGAAGTATTCGGTCCGGAATCTTCCGGGAAGACCACATTGACGCTGACAGCCATTGCCCAGGCTCAAAAGGCCGGAGGCCTTGCCGCCTTCATTGACGTAGAACACGCGCTGGATCCCCAGTATGCCTCCCGCCTGGGTGTCAATCTGGACGATCTGCTCGTCTCCCAGCCCAGCTCCGGAGAAGAAGCTCTCCAAATTTGTGAAGCTCTCGTCCGTTCAAACGCCATTGATGTCATCGTCGTGGACTCCGTAGCCGCCCTCGTCACCAGGCAAGAACTGGAAGGCGAAATCGGCGATTCCACCGTCGGCGCGCAAGCCCGTCTGATGTCCGCCGCCCTGCGCAAGCTGACCAGCTTTATCTCAAAGGCTCGCACGGTTTGCATCTTCACCAACCAGATCCGCGAAAAAATCGGCGTCATGTTCGGTAACCCGGAAACGACTCCCGGAGGCCGCGCCCTCAAATTCTACGCTTCCGTCCGCGTCGACATCCGTCGTATCGGTCAGATCAAAGCTTCGGACGGTTCCGTCAGCGGCAACCGTACCAAATTGAAAGTCGTCAAGAACAAGGTCGCGCCTCCCTTTACGGAATGCGAATTCGATATCATGTACAACGAAGGCATTTCCTCCGTTGGCAGCCTGCTCGATCTCGCCATGGAATACGATATCATTCAGAAGCGAGGCTCCTGGATTAGTTACAACGGCAACCAGATCGCCCAAGGCCGTGACGCAGCCAAGGAAGCCCTCAAGAATAACGCCGAGCTGTATGCCGAAATCGAAACCCTCGTCAAGCAGAAGCTGGACGAGAAGCAAGGCAAATAAATCTTACGAAAACACCGTAAAGATTTTCTCCTGAAAACAAGGTCGTTCCGCATTTCCGGAGCGGCCTTGTCGCATTTCAGGATTCGGACACAAGGTTTCAGGCCGACTTCAAGATGGGGGAACCATTTTTCTCGCTTATCCCCCAAAAAAAGAAACCGCTGTGCCGTCTATGGTGGTGAGCCACGTTCCCGTGTCTCAGTAGGGCGGGGACTTCCGCCATTCTTCTGAAGTATCCGCAAGGGACGGTTCATAGGAACAACGGGGCTGCCCCCATTATAATGTACTATCGGTTCGGGCCACCCGACCATTCGGCGACGCACACAGCAGTCATGAAGTAAAATAAGGTGACAGCTCGTAAAAATCAAAACAATTTTGATCCTTCACGCGTTAGACGTCATGGCAACCCGGGGCAATAGGAGAGATAGATCCCGGAGCTCCTTGTTTGTGAATGGGATTTGAAAGAAAAAGGGAAGATCTCCTGTATCTATAGTATGGTAAAAATATCCTTCATCCTTCTGCTTTCAACTATGACAGCCGGCCTCGTTTCCGGCGAACAGGAACCTCTCGCCAATATACCGCGCCATGGTATTACCCAAGAGATATGGGAAAGGCAACGAGGCAGTTCCGTTGCCGACATGACCCAAACGGAAGCCTACAAAAATGGGAAGCCAACGCGAACGAGTATTGTCAAAGAGTTGGATATTGATTCCCTCGGAGAAGAGTACGGAGCTCGCTACACTGCGATCCTCACTGTTCCCCGGAGCGGCAATTACACATTCTGGCTGTCTGGAGACGATACCGCCGAATTGTGGCTGAGTACCGGCGGCGATCTGGAAAAAATTGCCGGCCTAAACGTGTATACACCGCGTAAATCATTCAGGAACGATGCCAAATCACAACCGATCAGGCTGGAACAAGGCAAGAAATACAAGCTTCAAGTCTTGCATAAACAGGCTGGAGGAAACGATCATCTGACCGTCGCCTGGCAATGTGACGACAAACCAAGGGAAATCATAGGAACGGACTGCCTAACCCCCATCCTTGACGATTCCCAGAAAAAATCACTGGCGAAAACGTCCGCCCTTGACCAGCACAGAAACAAGCTCCAACGGGAATTGGCCAGCAAAAATGAAACAAACATTTCCGAGTGGCTCGATAATCTCTCCGACTCGGATCAGAAAATCGTCGCACATATCCTCCTTCAAAAGGAAAAATCCCTGGGTTCCCTATCTCCCGACAAACGCAAGGCCAACCTGAAAGCCTTCGCGACACTCGCCCAAGGCATCGTTCCCACAACCGACAAACCAATCAAAAATCCGGCAGCCAAGCGCCTCCTGTATCTGGAGGAAAAATATCTGGAATCGCTCACCCAGGACGAACTCAAAGCTTATGGCCCTCACCGTCTGGCACATATGCTGGGTGAAATTCCGAAGGATGCCAAAGCTGTCAGAAAAACAGTTCTTCTCTCGTCAAAAGGAGACAAGTGGGATCGTGAAATGGTATCTACCGGGGTTTATGCCCTGCCGGGAACCCCTATCACAGTGACCCTGCCTCCCGAATTGGCAAATGCCGCGCTGGAATTGATCATCGGCCACCATGTCCATGCAGGCATCCACCAAGATCCGCCTCTAACCAGCACGCCGAATACAACACGTCGGTTTCCGTTGAAAGGAACCAGAATTACGGCTATCTCTCCGCACGGAGGGATCGTCTTCATCCAGGTCCCCAAGGATGTCGCCCTGCAAAACGCTCCCGTGATTTTCGAGAATGTTCTGGAAGCCCCGCGATTCATCTTGGGCAAAACGGACAACGAAACTTGGAAAAAACTCCGGGAAGCTCCTGCTCCGTGGGGCGAACTTATTTCCGAAAACCTGTTGCTTCTCGTCAAATCGGACGATCTTCGCAAGCTGGACGATCCGACATCCCTGATGCAATGGTGGAATGAAAACTGCCGCCGCCACCAGGACTTCTACGCCTATTATCCCGGTTATCCCTTCCGCATGCATGCCAGCCTATACCCTCGTGAAGGCTACGCCTACTGGCCGTTGGAATGGCAACCGAAGAATATCGTACGCCTGCTGGATCTCGACGAGATGAAAACCAGAAACGACGGCCTCTTCCTCCACGAACACGGGCACCATGGAGACCCCGATGAAATTATCGTCGGCTACTGGGGAGAATCCACCTGCAACTGGGCCGGATACTATATGAAATCCTTGGAAGACTTCGACTGGAAGGATTCCCCGGATACACACATGCGCAAGCTCTTCGACCCCTCGGACAAGGCCCATGAAGAAATCAAGCAGGAAGGTTGGTACAAGATCTCTACCAAGGGAACCCACCACTGGTCCTACCCTGTTACAAGCATGATGCTGGGACATACGGTGGACTTCGGCTGGCAACCGCTCAAAAACACGATCAGAAGGATGCGTAACCATGAAGATCCCATGTACAAATGGGACTTCGTCCAAGGCGACATGAATGATCAGAATGTGCGCGACCAGGCAAAGATCGATCGCTATCTCATCGGCCTTTCAGAAGAATGCCAGAGGGATGTCCGTCCATATTTCGCTCATTTTAAGTTGAAGCCATCCGCCGGAGCCGCCGAATATCTTGACAAAAAAGCCTTCCCGAAATGGGATTTATCCTACCTTCCCATGGATGCCGCCCTCACGACTCCGTCAAATATGCCTTTAACGATTCCCAATCCCGGACAATCCGTTCTGAGCATGGCCGGCCCCACGAAAATCAGCTGGAACACACGTACGGTTAACGGTGGAATCGTCAGAGTATCCCCCACTGGTGATGTGGTGTATACCCCCAAGCAAGGATTTTCCGGAGAAGACCGCATCTCCTACGTGCTGAAGAATCCGGTCGGAACCTCGCCTGTCAAATACCTCCCAGTCAATGTAGGCCAGTAGAAATGTCCTCCGTCCTTCTCATCTTTTTCCGATCACAAGAAAAAGGGAAGGACGGAGAAAAAAGAATCAGGAGGCAGTGATACCGCCCTTTTCGTCATCCAGAATCCCCGACTTTTCCAGATAATAATCGTAACCGCCGGCATATGTCGTAACCGTACCCTGATTCACGTGGAGAGTCTTCTCTGCCAATGAACGGATGAAGTGAACATCGTGCGAAATGAAGACAAGAGTCCCCTCGTAATGCTTCAACGCCTGCACGAGTGCCTCGACGGACAAGAGGTCAAGGTGGGTTGTCGGTTCGTCCATCAGCAGGAGATTCGGAGGATCAACCAGGAACTTGACAAGACTCAGACGAGATTTTTCCCCACCGGAAAGTACTTGAACCCGTTTCTGTACGTCAGCCCGCCGGAAAAGGAAGGATCCGAGAATCGAACGGGCTTCCTCCTCGCGGATTTCATCACTGCACTTCATGATTTCCTCCAGCACCGTGTTGTCCGGATTGAGATTTTCCGAACGCGTCTGGGAAAAATAGCCGATGCGAGTCGTCGTCCCAGGGATGCGTTTACCCGCATTCACGGGCACAATTCCGGCAAGGATTTTCAGCAGGGTGGATTTACCGGCTCCGTTCGGACCGACCAGGACGATACGGTCTCCACGCTCAATCAACAAATCCAGGTTCTTGTAGACCTGGACGTCACCGTATGCTTGCCCGACTTTTTCCAGTTCCATCACCTTCTGAGTACTGCGTTGAGGTTGCGGGAAATTGAATTTGAAGACCTTGCGAATGGCCTTCGGCCTATTCACCAGTTTCATGCGTTCCAGTTGCTTAACGCGGCTCTGGACCTGGCCCGCCTTGGAAGCCACGGAACGAAATCGGTCGATAAACCCCTGAATGTGTTCAATTTCCTTCTGCTGATTGCGATAGGCGGCCTGGAGTTGTTCATAACGTTGTTCCTTGAGTTCCAGAAAGCGGCTATAATTGCCACGGTAGGGAACAAGTTCTTCGTCATCAATATCGTAGACAGTTTCGACGAGCTCGTCCATAAAGTCACGGTCGTGTGAAATCAGAAGGATAGCTCCGGGATAATTCTTCAAATATCGCTGGAGCCAGAGGAGGGACAAGAGATCCAGGTGGTTGGTCGGTTCATCCAGCATGAGCAGATCCGGCTCCATCACCAGCAATTTGGCAAGGTGGGCACGCATGACCCAGCCGCCGGACATTTCGCGGGCAGGACGATCGAAATCGCTATCGCGGAAGGAGAGCCCTTTGAGAATCTTCTTGGCTTTCGGCTCCAACTGGTACCCATTGGCGGCACTAAAGGTATCCATGGCATGGGCATATTCCTCCGTACTCATACGACCACTCTGTTCCGAGACCTTGATGACACGAAGGGCGGCAGCCAATTCCGGCGTTACGCCCATCGCGATTTCAAGAACCGTCTCATCGCGGGGATCGCCCGCCTCCTGAGGCAAATAGCCGATCACTCCATATTCATCCGTGCTAATGGATCCCTCGTCGGGCGTATCCTCGCCAAGGATCATGCGGAACAGAGTGGATTTGCCCGCGCCATTGGGACCGACCAGGGCGACACGTTCCCCCCAGTTGATCGTCATATCCGTTTCCCGAAACAGGGTCCTTCCGGCGTGCGCTTTGGTAAGTTTCTTGATTGTCAGCATGATAAATAGAGTAAAGCGACTTCAGCATAGGTAGGGATGGGACTTCAAGCAAGCATCGGGACAGATCAGGACACAAATTCATCTTTCTCCCTTTGGAATTTTCATATGGAAATGGTAGTTTCCCTTCCGATCTTATGCCTTACCGTCTGTTCATTACCATCCTGGCTCTTTTCTGTGTGTGGAATATCACATCGTGCTGCCAGGCTCCGCCGAAGGCATACGACACCAGCCCTTACGTCACCGCCAAAATCAGCGAGCTGCAACAGGACTTTCTGAAACTTCTGCCTCCGGGCCAAGCCCAAAAAACAGCCGCCAAAGAAGAAGCCTACTGGCTCGCCGACACGGCATACATTCAGTCCGCCAATATCGCCCGCAGCAATAACGCCATGTTTTTCGGGTGGATCAATAACATCATGGTCAACAGCCACATCCTGGACCGTGGCCTCTGCTATCACTACCAGCAGGATTTGTTCCGGGAACTTCGCAGACGCCGCCTCGACTATTTCACTCTGGGTCTCACCGTGCGCGACAAAGGCAAAGGCAGCTCGCATAGCTGCGTATACGTCAATGCCAAGGGCAAAGGACTGAAAGATGCTCTTGTCCTTGATGCCTGGATCCATTGCGGACACCTCTCTATCATCCCTCCGGAAAAACGAGGCGACAACTGGCAGGAAGACCGCGCATGGCAGGATTATGCCGAACGCGCCTTCCCGGAAGAACACACATATCCCTTCCATTCCTATATCAGGGAAACCGGTCGGAATCCCTAGGAATAGGAGCCGCCATCCTGGTTGCGATGCCGTAAAATCCCACTTTCCTGCTTGCCAGCCCGAGTGGTTTTCCTCAGGATAGAGATGAGGAAAGGATGGGGCGAGTTGAAATTATTGAACACATAATTAAAATGTTAGCATCCCTACGCACATGGCTGTTTTCCGCAGTAGTTCTGACCATAGCCGGTTCGGCCGAAGCGAGCGGAGCCATGACTCTGGATGCTCCGCACCTGTTTTCCCTACCTCTTCCGGGGGGAATTGAACTGCCCTTTTCCAACTCGACAGTCATGCTGTTTCTGGCAGTCTGTGTAATCAGCCTGATTGTATGGCTTGGAACGCGGAAGATGGAATTAATCCCCCACGGAATCCAAAACGTCATTGAAGCCATCTACGAGGCTCTTTATAACTTCGTCCAGGGAATCCTGGGCCCCTATCTGACTCAGAAATACTTCTGGTATTTCGGGACTATTTTCATCCTGATCCTGTGCAGCAACTACATGGGGTTAATTCCCGGGGTAGGTATCGTTACGACAGTCAATGATGCCGGAGTCGTCGTTCCCGCATTTCGTGGGGCAAACGCAGACATGAATACCACGCTCATGCTGGGGCTGTTTTTCGCCGTCCTATGGTTCATCTGGAGCATCCGGGAACAGGGGATCAAACACTTCCTGCTTCACATTTTCGGTCCCAAGGGAGGAGTCAAGGGCATTATGGGATTCCTCCTCGTCCCGATTTTCCTCTTTGTCGGCTTGGTAGAATGCCTCAGTATCATGATCCGCCCGATTGCCCTGGCCGCCCGTTTGTTCGGCAATATCTTCGCGGGAGAAACCATCATTGAGCATATGTCCGAAATAGGGGGCCCCATCGCCAGCACCCTTTGCGTCCTTCCGTTCATGGCCATGGAAATACTCATCGGGTTCATCCAAGCGCTCGTTTTCGTCTTACTGACAGCTATTTTCCTGAAACTGCAGGTAGGTGACTCGGTTCCGGATCATTCCTCCGATGCACCACTGAAAGAAGGAGGATCCTGACAGCAAAGGACCGTCATTTTCCATCACCGGATCATGGGCAAACTGTGAGGGTGATTCGACAACAACCAATAAATAGAGACCAAATAAAATGATTGAATACGTTCCCATGCTTGCCGAAGTAGCAGGCAATATTCACAACATCGGCTTCGGCCTTTCCACCATCGGTGCCGGCATCGGTATCGGCATCATCGGCGCCAAGGCTGCGGAAGCAACCGGACGCAACCCTTCCTCCTTCTCTTCCGTCATGGTTATTTCCATTACTCTGGCGGCTCTTATTGAAGGGGTTGCCCTGATCTCCATTTTCGTTAACTAAGCGGATTCGGTATCGTCCGGTCAGGAATACAATACCGGCCGGACGATTGACCCCGTATTCTTTTTCTTCAATTATGATCGTTACTATTCTCGCCGATGCCGGCAGTCAGTCCTGGAACCCGTTCGCTTCATTCGGTGTAACGAGTTGGGAGCCTCTTGTCTCCAACCTGATTGCCTTCATCCTGATGATCATCATCCTGCGCATTTTTGCCTTCAAGCCGATCCGGGAAATGCTCCAGAAGCGAAAAGACCGCATCGCCGAAGCCGAATACATGCGTGCCGAAAGCGAACGTAAACTGGCTTCTGTCCAGAAGGAAGCCAAGGAGATACTCGTCAAAGCCGGTCAGGAAGGCCAGGAACAGGTCGTCAAGGCCAAGGAAGCAGCTTCCAAACTACTCCAATCCAAGGAAGAAGAGGCAGCCCGTATGGCACGCGACATGATCGCCCGTTCGGAAGAAGCCGTTGCCATCGAGACCAAACAGGCACGGGAAGAACTCAAAAAAGACTTTGTCCGCATGGTAGCGCTCGCCACAGCCCAGGTTTCCGGCAAGGTGCTGACAGACGAAGACCACAGGCGCATTAACCAGGAATTGATCCAGGAGATCAAATCCTGACACCATCTCCCCTTTTCCCTCTATTTCATTCAGGCGAAACTTCATCATGAAAATTTCGAAGGACACCCAGACCAAGGCACGCAGGCTCCTGAAGCTATGTATGGTAAACGGCTTTCTTGATCATGCCCGTGTCCGGACAATCGCCCGGACTCTGGCCGAACGAAAGCCGAGAAACTACCTGCCCCTTCTCTCGGCATTCGCTAATCTCGTCCGTCTCGAACTCGCCAAAAAAACTGTCACCGTACAAAGCGCCGTCCCTCTGACAGATGCGGAAAAATCCGACATCGCATCCGGGCTGGAACAAAAATACGGACCGGGCCTGGACTATGACTGGAGTATCCTCCCCGAATTAATCGGCGGCATTCATCTTCAAATAGGTGACAACGTACTGGACGGTACTTTGAAAACGCGCATCGACAAACTCCGCCAATCCGTCGAATCCCTTCATTTCTGATTTTCCTCCCCCCTAACCAATTTTCCTCCAATACAATTCCATGAACAGCATTCTTCAAGAACTGGAAGCTGAAATCACCAAGGCCAGCACAGCAATCAACCAGGAAAACGTAGGTGTCATCCGGACGGTTGGTGACGGCGTTGCAAAAATCGAAGGCCTGAGCAACGTCATGCTAAGTGAAATGATCGATTTCCCCGGCGGAGTTAAAGGCATGGCCATGAATCTGGAAGAAAACGAAGTCGGAGCCATCATCATCGGCGACGATTCCGGATTGAAGGAAGGGGATGAAGTCAAAACCACCGGGAAACTCCTTTCCGTGCCCGTTGGTCGCGCCCTGCTCGGACGCGTCGTCAGCACCCTCGGAGAACCGTTGGACGGCAAAGGCCCAATTGCAGCCGAAGCCTGGTATCCCGTAGAAAAAATTGCCTCGGGCATCATCTCCCGTGAACCCGTTTCCGTACCCGTCCAGACGGGAATTCTGCCTGTGGATGCCATGATTCCGATTGGCCGAGGCCAGCGTGAATTGATCATTGGCGACCGTTCCACCGGTAAAACAGCCATTGCCTTGGACACGATGATTGCCCAAGGAGAACAAAACCGCAAAGCCGAAGCAGGACTTCTGCCCGGTCATCGTCCCCTCTACAATATCTACGTTGCCATCGGCCAGAAGAGATCCAAAGTCAAACGCCTCATCACCAAGCTTGAAGAAACGGGCACCATGCCCTATTCCATCATCGTCGTCGCTTCCGCTTCGGATCCTGCCGCCATGCAGTACCTGGCTCCCTATGCCGGCTGTGCCATGGGCGAATATTTCATGGACCAGGGAGAAGACGCCCTGATCGTCTATGACGACCTTTCCAAGCATGCCGTAGCCTATCGTCAAGTATCCCTCATCCTGCGTCGTCCATCCGGACGCGAAGCCTACCCCGGCGACGTGTTCTATCTGCACAGCCGCCTTCTGGAACGTGCAGCCCGCCTGAATTCCGCCCATGGAGGAGGCTCCCTGACAGCTCTACCCATTATTGAAACCCAGGCAGGCGACGTATCCGCCTACATCCCGACCAACGTCATTTCTATCACGGACGGCCAGATTTTCCTCGAAACGGATTTATTCTACCAAGGGGTGCGGCCGGCCATTAATGTCGGTATTTCCGTCTCCCGCGTCGGATCCGCCGCCCAGACCAAGATCATCAAAAAACTGGCAGGTTCGCTGAAACTGGACCTCGCCCAGTACACGGAACTCCAGGCTTTTGCCCAGTTCGGCTCAGATCTGGATCCCTCCACAAAAGCCAAACTGGAACGAGGCAGCCGCATCGTAGAAGTTTTCAAACAGAAACAGTACGAACCCATGTCCCTTGGTCTGGAAGCCGGCGTCCTTTACGCCATGCAGAAGGGTTACATGGACGACGTTCCCGTCAACCGGATCAAAGAATTCCAGATCGCTCTGGAAACGGATCTTCAGGACAAGCACGAAGATCTGCTTGAAGAAATCAACCGCGTCAAGGAACTCACGGAGGACATCGACTCCAAGCTCAAACAGGCAATCGAAAGTTTCAAGGCCATCTGGTCCTGATCCAGGCAGGAACCGTACCAAATTAAGCCATTATGGGAAATTCAAGAGACATCCGGCGGAGAATCAAATCCGTCAAGAATACATCGCAAATTACACGTGCGATGCAAATGGTAGCATCCGCCAAGATGCGGCTCGCCCAAGACCATGCTCTCAAGGGAAGATCCTATATAGGCGCCCTCGCCGAAGCGCTCTACCACCTTCGGGACGAAATCGCGGAGCAATCCAACCCCCTCCTGCGCGACAACCATTCCGATGTAGAACTGGTACTCGTCGTCAATACGGATCGCGGTCTCTGCGGCGGATTAAACGTGAACCTCTTCAAAGAAGTCCGCTCCCAGGTATCTCCCCAGGCCCATTTTGTCACTCTGGGCCGCAAATTGAATGCCACATTCGCCCGCGTCGGTGCCATCATCGACGCAACCTGGAGTCTGAGCGAGCCACTGCAACTGTTAGAACTCCGCCCCGTCTTCGACTACCTCATGCAGCAATTCCTGCACGGGGAATACGGACGTGTTCTGGTTGCATTCCCGTCTTTCGTCAACACCATGGTGCAGAAGCCGGTCATTCGCCAGCTCTTCCCGATTGATACGGAAGCCCTCAAGGCACTCGTCCAGGAAGGCGGACATGCCTTGCGCGATCAAGACGAGCAGCCCTACAAGCTGGAGCCCTCCCCCCACGAAGTCCTGAAAACTCTTCTCCCCCTCTACCTCTTCTATATCCTTGTCCAGATCGTACTGGAGGCACGGGCATCCGAACAATCCGCCCGTATGGTTTCCATGAAGGCCGCTACGGAAAACGCCCATGGTATCATTGATGACCTGACGCTGGAATACAACAAAGCCCGCCAAGACCAGATCACCAACGAACTTCTGGAAATCACCACCGCCATGAAAGCCATGGAATAACAGATCTCCGGCATTTCTGATCCTTTCAAACATCCATTTCAAGTTACCAATTTTCACCCCCATCCTCACCGTCTCATTATGAATACAGGCATCATCGTCCAGATCATCGGCGCCGTGGTTGACGTGGACTTTTCCCAGGCTCCGTCGATTCCCTCCCTTCTGAATGCGTTGGAAGTCGACCTCGTCGTTGACGGAAAACCCAAAACACTCGTCCTGGAAGTCCAGCAGCACATCGGCGACGGCTGGGTACGCACCATCGCGATGAGCTCCACGGACGGTTTGCGCCGGAGCATGCCCGTACGCGACACGGGAGCTCCCATCCAAGTACCCGTCGGAGAAGGAACACTGGGCCGCATCTTCAATGTCCTCGGCAACGCCGTGGACGAACGGGGCCCTGTCAAATACGACAAAAAGTACTCCATCCACCGTCCCGCTCCCTCCCTGGCAGAACAAGCCAACAGTACCGAAGTGCTCGAAACCGGGATCAAGGTCATCGATCTGATCTGCCCTTTCCTGAAAGGCGGCAAGGTCGGCACATTCGGCGGAGCCGGTGTCGGCAAGACGGTATTGATCATGGAATTGATCAACAACATCGCCAAGGCGCGAAGCGGCCTCTCCATCTTTGCCGGCGTCGGCGAACGTACGCGCGAAGGAAACGACTTGTACAACGAAATGATTGAATCCGGCGTCATCAACATCGAGGATCCGGAGCAATCTAAAGTAGCCCTCGTTTACGGTCAGATGAACGAACCCCCGGGCGCCCGTCTCCGTGTTGCACTGTCCGCTCTGTCTATGGCGGAATATTTCCGCGACGAAGAAGGCAAGGACGTGCTCCTTTTCATTGATAACATCTTCCGCTTCTCGCAGGCCGGCTCCGAAGTATCCGCCCTGCTGGGACGTACTCCCTCCGCCGTGGGCTACCAGCCCAATCTGGCCGAGGAAATGGCCAACCTGCAGGAACGTATCACCTCGACCCAAAAAGGCTCCATCACCTCCATGCAGGCCGTTTACGTGCCTGCAGACGACTTGACGGACCCGGCGCCAGCTACCACATTCGCCCACCTGGATGCCACCGTCGTACTGGAACGCAGCCTGGCGGCACAAGGCCTGTTCCCTGCCGTTGAACCGTTAGCATCCACCTCTGCCGCTCTTTCTCCGGAAATCGTCGGAGAAGAGCACTATCGCGTGGCGCGCGGCGTACAGCAGATCCTCCAGCGCTACAAAGATCTTCAGGATATGATCGCCATCCTCGGCATGGACGAACTCTCTGAAGAAGACAAGCTGGTTGTTGGCCGCGCCCGTAAAATCCAGAAATTCCTCTCCCAGCCCGTCCATGTCGCAGAAGTCTTTTCCGGCATTCCGGGCGAATACGTCCCCTTGTCCGAAACCATCCGGGGATTCAGTGAAATTCTTGCCGGCAAATGGGACAATATTCCCGAAGGAGACTTTTTCATGAAGGGTAATATCGACTCCGTTATCGCCAAAAAGGAACAGTCCTAACGACATCCACCTGCCATCCTCATGCCAATCAGCCTTGAAATTGTTACGCCGCTAGGCGTTGCCCGTTCCCTGGACACCGAATACGTTTACGTCCCGGGCGCACAAGGAGAACTGGGCATTCTTCCGGGACACGAGCCCCTGATCACGATCATTTCCCCCGGAGAACTGCGCTGCAAGCCCGCCGGAACGGAACAAGAGGAATTCCTCGTAGTCGGCAACGGCTTTCTCCAAGTCGTCAACGACCGTATTACCGTCGTCACCGACTTGGCCTTGGAGGATGCCCAAATCGACGAGCATAGCGTAGAAAAAGCCATCGCCGCCGCCAAGGAAGCCTTGAAAGAACGTGAAACCATGTCCCGTGAAGAACAAGCCCGCTACGAAGCAAATCTCGCCAAGCAGCTGGCCGTTCTAAGCTTCAAAAAGAGAAAGAACAGGTAAAGGCTGTTCTGTTGAACGAAACCGGAAGACTTCGTGTCCAACCAGGTAAAGCAACCGAAATGGACAGTTGCCTGGAAATCTAATATTCCCCGTTACCACTATGTTATGGAATGATCGATTTGAAGCCCTGTTTCGTGAATCCGTCGCCCGCTTCCAAGAGGGGCAACACAACATCGAAACCTTTTTTACGGAACGCGAAAAAGCTTTTCTAGCCACCATCGGCTACAAGCCGAGGGAAATGTTCGACTTTGTTGAGGACTACGCCCAGGAAGGAGTGCCCACTCCATCCACGGCCCTTCTTGTTGCCGCAGTCCGGCGCGATTACTTCCTGACGATCCAGAAGGGGCAGCCGGATCTATCAGAACCGGTTACGGTCAATCAGCTCCCCACCTTCGGAGATCAGCTCCAGGACATTGCCTACCTTCCACGCATTATCAAGAAGGCAGAAGCCAAGCTGCGCGGCACTCTGGATCCGGACGTCATGTTCTGTTGCGGAGGAGACCGTAATTTCCTGCGTGAACACGGCAATATCCACCCGGCGGATTTTCTGAGAGTCGTCTGGGCAGCCGACAAAGATGAATCCAAAATAGCCGCCTACGTCAAAGCTGCCATGAGAGAGGCCGAATCTTGAGACTTCCCTACAAATTCAGTCTTGCAATTTTGAAGGGAAAATCCTAATAGATAAAACCGTTCGTTTGCCGGTTTCCAAGAAAAGAAGCCTGCATTCCTATTGACTCTAATTATCCCAATCTATCATGAATATCCAAACTGCCGTCCTTTGTGACTATGCCGCCGACTACCAAGGCAAACTTTGCTTCCAAGGTGCATTCGATACGCTTTTTGCCCAGAACACTCCCGTGATCCATCCGATGTGCTCCCTGGCTCTCCGCATCTGCATGACGCCCGAAGATGCCGGCGACCACAAGCTCGGTATTTCTGTCGTAGATGAAGACGGCAAAGCTCTTGATCCGGAACGCATGCCTATCACAGGCGATTTGACGGTGGCCCTTCCCGAAGGAGCTTCCTTCTTCACCCGCAACCTGATCATGAACTTCCAAGGATTGCGCTTTGAAAAACCCGGTGATTATTCCGTCGACATCGCTCTTGATGGCGACATCATCTGCCGCGTTCCCCTGCGCGTCGTCAAAGTCGACGCCCCCCAGGCCTAAGCATTCCGGCTTTTTCCCATGGCGGGTTTCCGACTTTCATGTCGGAGACCCGCTTTTTTTATCCACGGAAAACGGAGAAGCTTGGAGTATCCGGCAAGTCCCGCCACAAAAAACTGCGACGCCCTGCTTCAAGAAACAGGTACGCCGCAGTTGTTCAAAATAATTTCAGAGAAGGCGCGCCGGAATTATCCGTTAACACGACCAAGATAGGTGCCGTCTTCCGTTTTAACGGAAATACGTTCGCCGGGCTTAATGAACAGAGGAACCTGGACAACGAGTCCCGTAGTCATTTTAGCCGACTTGTACACGTTGTTTGCAGAATCGCCTTTAACACCTTCGGGAGCTTCTTCCACCGTCATGGTGATCGCAGCCGGCAGCTCAATTGAACAAGCCGTACCGTCCGTAAACAGGAGAATGTAGATCTGGCCTTCCATCAGGTAGTCCTTGACGGGCTCGACAATGTCTTCCGTAACGGTTACATCTTCGAAGGTTTCGGGTTCCATGAAATGGTAGCCCATACCGTCTACGTAGCTAAATTCGTATTCTTCACGAGCCAAATTCACGCCTTCCAGAGATTCGTTGGAAGTCATGCGGAGATTGTACACTTTCTTGGAAGAAATACTGCGGATGGTCATCTGCACATAGGATGCCATGCGAGGCGGGCACTTGTGCTCCATGTTGGTGACAACACAAACGTCATTGTTATAATTGACGGCGTGGCCCTTGCGAAGGTTGATTACGGGTACTTTTGCCATTGCGCGGGGAGGATAAACGCACGGAATCAGGCAGTCAAGTTTTTGCAAGCTTAAAATGCAAATTCCGACACCATTTGTTTTTGAAAAAGCTCACTCCCCCCTGTCGACTTCCACCAGTTCCAGCAATCCTTTGGTTTCAGGCCTGTTGCGAATCATAACACGACTCAGATACCGGTGACAGGCAGGCTTCCTATAGTATCCGGCAACGAATTCTCCCGTTGTCTTGATCCGGAGAATATACCGGTACGATCCCTCCTGGATTTCTCCTGGCATGGCTTTGGCTCGAGGAACGGCTCCAACACGCAGGCACCATTCCCTCCACTGCCTGCCATGCCCCTGTTCACGGGAATGAACCCACGCCAGGGCATGAGCGATTTCATGGAAAACCGTGTCGATAATTTGTCCGGAATTATCGGAATTGAGTTTGACGAAGTGCCTGGAAAGAGTAATAAGCTGGTCCTTGTATCGGCAGGATCCCAGTCTTCTCCGGGCACGATCCCAGCGGAACGACCAGTTCACCAGCCCCCAACGGTTCAATTCATCGCGAACAAACCGCTCAATCTCTCCTTCGCCGGAGAACGAGGGATGCGTGTCTCTTTCTGCTGCCATGCCGGTGTATGCTACTCCGATCCATTCCGGCTACCATGTCGAATTCATGACATGGCGGCTTTCCACCTTTCCCTCCAACTCCCATGAACGCACCTCCCCCAGCCTCTCCTTCCCAGCGTATCGCAGCCATAGATGCCTTGCGCGGATTCGACATGTTCTTCCTCACCGGAGGCCTTTCCATCTTTCTGGCAGTTTCCCGCCTTGCCTGGAATCCCGTACCGGAATGGCTTGCCTATCATACACGCCATGTTCCGTGGATCGGATTTTCCGCGTGGGATCTCGTCATGCCTCTGTTCATTTTCATCGTCGGATCGGCCATGCCGTTTTCCATCGGCAAGGCTATGGGACAATCTCCGAAGTGGAAAATCTATCTGAAGATTCTGAAAAGAGTCGTACTCCTTTTCCTCCTCGGCATGGTAGCGCAGGGCAACCTGCTCTCCTTTCAACCGGATCGTATCCACCTGTTCTGCAACACCCTTCAAGCCATTGCCGGCGGATATCTGATTGCTGCCATCTGCATGCTTCACCTGCCCCGTTCCTGGCGTCCCTGGATCGCCTTGGTTCTGCTTGCCGTCTATGCCTTGGTTCTGCAATTCATTCCATATGGCGGAAACCCTGCCGGAACTCTGGAGCCCGACAACAACCTTGCCCTCTATATCGACAAGACTCTGGAGGGACGCTTCCAGGACGGCACCAACTATGCCTGGATCCTGCCTCAGCTTTCTTTTGGCGCATTGACTCTTTTGGGAGTATGGGCGGGAGACATTCTCAAACATGGAACGGGGCATGCCCAAAAGGTGGCAATGCTTGCGACGGCAGGAGCATTATCCCTGGGACTCGGCTATGCCTGGAGTCTGCAGCTTCCTATCATTAAGCATCTGTTCACCAGCTCCATGGTTCTATGGGCGGCAGGATGGTGTTTCCTTCTTCTGGCAGTTTTCTACATCATTGCCGATATTCTGAAACAAAACTGGCTCTTCTTTCCCTTGAAGGTTATCGGGTGCAACGCCATTTTTGTCTACATGTGGACATGTGTTTGCCCCCCGGAGGGTAATTTGTCCCGGGCTCTATTTGCGGGGTTCAGCTCCTGCTTCGGCAATGCCTCCAACTTTGTTTTCCAGCTCTGCAACTATGCGCTCATTTGGGGGATCCTGTACTTTCTCTATGCGAAAAAGACATTCATCAAAATCTGATCTGTCGGTTCAGGAGTGCAAAAACATCAGACCATCAATTAAATATATACGCACTAAATCCCGATTTCTTTCAAAAAAAATGCTTTGATCTCAAAAAACACATTTTGTGTGTATTAACGGCATTTTTCTATTTGCAGAAGGAGGGCAAATCATCCTATATGGTTCTTTACCATGATCTCTAATAACTCTTCTCGACGTTTGTTTCTGAAACAGGCTCTCGCCATCTCGGCAGCAGCCTCCGTACCAGCCTTCTGGATTCCGAAGTCCTACGCCGCCACACCGGGTGGACGTATCATCAGCCCGAACGATAAAGTCAACCTTGCCCTCATCGGCATTGGCAACCGGGGTGGAGAAATAGGCCTTGCCATGAACTCCACCGGCCTCTGCAACATCGTCGCCCTGTGCGATGTCGACATGGGCGCGCCCCATACGCGCAAGCTGATGTCCAAGTTCCCTGACGCACCTCGTTTTCAGGATTTCCGCAAAATGTTCGACAAAATGTCGGACAAGATCGATGCCGTCTGCATCGGTGTTCCGGATCATAGCCACTTCCCCATTACCATGGAAGCCATGGCCCGCGGCAAACATGTCTATGTGGAAAAGCCCATGGCCCGTACATTCCAGGAAATCGAACTCATGATGAAGGGAGCCGATAAATTCGGCGTCGTCACCCAAATGGGCAACCAGGGCCATTCGGAAGGCAACTACTTCCAGTTCAAAGCCTGGAAGGAAGCTGGCATCATCAAGGACGTTACCGCTATCACGGCCCACATGAACTCCGCTCGCCGCTGGCACGGCTGGGATCCAAAAATCACGCACATGCCCCTGGGCGAACCTGTCCCCAAGACGCTTGACTGGGACACATGGCTGAGTGCCGTCGCCCACCATGACTACAACCACGATTACCACCTCGGCCAATGGCGTTGCTGGTACGACTTCGGCATGGGAGCCCTCGGCGACTGGGGCGCTCACATTCTCGACACCGCCCACGAATTCCTTGAACTGGGGCTTCCCTATGAAGTCAACCCGTTGATGTTAAAGGATCATAATCCTTTCTTCTTCCCAATGTCCTCCACCATCCTGTTCCGCTTTCCGAAACGCAGCGGCATGCCTCCCGTGGATATTACCTGGTACGATGGTGTCGATAACATCCCCGCTGTGCCGGAAGGCTATGGGGTCTCCGAAGTCGATCCCAACATACCCACCGTCGCCGGCGGCAAACTCCAACCAGCCAAGCTGAATCCCGGCAAGGAAATTTATTCGAAGGAGCTCACCTTCAAGGGAGGTTCCCACGGTAGCACACTCTCCATCATCCCGCCCGACAAGGCCAGGGAAATGCAGTCCCGCCTGCCCGAAGTACCGAAGAGCACATCCAACCACTTCGCCAACTTCCTCCTGGCCTGCATGGGCAAGGAAAAGACGCGTTCCCCGTTCTCTGTTGCCGGGCCGCTCAGCCAGGTATTCTGCCTGGGCGTCCTTGCCCAGCGCCTGAACCGAAAGATCATTCTGGACCGCGCCACCAAGCAGATCACAAACGATGAAGAAGCCAATAAGCTTCTCGCCGGAGCCCCTCCCCGCAAGGGCTGGGAACAGTACTACAACATCGTCTAAGCCATGCTTCGGTGAACATGTCACATCAAAACACCTGTCCCGGAATAATTCGCCGGGACAGGTGTTATATTTGTTCCGTCAACGCATCAAAACGTTCCCGGCACCCCTGGTGCGGCCACGAGCCATTGGAACAGGCCTTATAATAACGAAGCGCTTTTTCCTTGTCCACCTGCGTTCCAATCCCTCGTTCATGGACTATGCCCAAAACATAACAGACGGGACCTTCCATGGGAACTCCGTGAAAATCGGGATTGTCCATAGACATAGCAAGCCGATAGGCCTCACTTTCGTCCCGTCCCGGAAACTCCGGATGCCGCAACACCATGGAAATGGCATCTAATTTGACACAGTTGGGAAAAGACAATTTCCTCTTGATGTGATCATCCCAGGGCCATCCATCATCATATTTCATCATCCACAGGCAATATGGAACCGAAGGAGCTACCAGGCTCATCAGGTTGCGCCACGCCTTCCCCAAGTCGACGGGGACGCCGATTCCTTGTTCATAAATTCCGGCAAACGCATAAGTCATCGTCAAATTGCCCTGCCGATAACATTTTTCTCCCCAAGCCGCCATGGCATCTCTGACAGGAGGAGAAGCAAAATTGCTCGTAAATCTTCTGATTGGTTCTGATCGGCATAAAGTCCAATTCAGGCAAAACCTTGAGCTAAAACAGACTCTCCTTCATCTCCTGAATAATCCGGAATCAAGGCTCAATGAAGAGATATAGCCAAACCGAGGCTCAAATCTGATCCATGTGTCAAAAAGCAATTTCACCAATTGCCCTGCTGCATGGGTATTACCCGCATCGGCTTTCTTTTTCAATTCTTCAATCACATATTCTCCCAGCGCAGGAGGATCTGTCTTCACGCACATATCCTGCAAGACCATATACGCCATAGCATCCCCGGACTGGATCGCTTCGTCAAAATCTCCATAACCGTTTACCAAACTGGGAAGGGGATGATAACCAGGCCACAATCTGTCCCATATCACATAATCCACTGCGGACTGTCTCACTTCCCGGAGATAATGAAGCAAGAACAAGGCACCCCGGCGTTTCAAATCAATCGCCCGAAGCCTCATTAGAGGACTTCGGGCGATCGCAGCAATTCACTTCTCATTTACTGCCATTCTTGAGCGCTTCGCGAATTCTGTTGCAGATTTCGGTATTTTCATACACTCCTGTGAAAACACCGCTACCAGCTCCATAGGCATAAACGGGAACAGCTACTTCATTGTGATTGCCGGTCGAGAATTTGCATTTCACTTCACCCTTTTCCTTATCGCCGCCAATCAGTGTCAGGCCGCCCGTATTGTGATCCGCAGTAATGACGACGAGCGTACCGGGGTGTTGCGATGCCCAGGAAAGCACCTTGCCGACGGTACGATCAAAATCGTACAATTCATCCAGCATAACAGGAAGATTGTTGGCATGGGCTTCTTTATCGATCTTGGAACCTTCGACCATTAGGAAAAATCCCTTTTTATTGCCTGCCAATATGTCAATAGCCTTCATCACCGCCTTTTCCAACACGTCGCCACGCTCGGACGGCTTGGCCAAATTACCCTTATCCACTACTGCAAATACCCGGCCTTCTTTAACAGCATCCGTCTCTTCCCAATTCCTGGCTATAGTATAGCCGGCTTTCTTCATTTCGGCGAACAAATTACGTCCGTCGGGACGCCCTTCGAACTTGGCCGAGCCACCACCGAAAATAAAATCTGCCTTACTGGTCGGAAAACAGGCGGCAATATCCCAAGCTTGGGAACGATTCGGAGCATTAGCACAAAAAGCAGCCGGAGTTGCATCCGTTAAATCGCATGTCACGACTACGCCGGTCGATTTACCCATACCAGCGGCATCGTCAACAAGGGAATCAAGCTTCTTGCCATCGGGGGTCATACCGACAGTGCCATATGTCGTCTTACTACCGGAAGCCAGAGCCGTACCGGAAGCTGCGGAATCCGTTATCAGTTTGTCCGTACACCAGGTTTTCGCAAGACCGGTTACCGTGCAATGCTCCAGATTCAACTTTCCTTTGTTAGCGGCCCACGCCGTAAACACATGGTGCATCCCCATGCCGTCGCCGATCATGAAGATAACATTTTTAACGGGAACATCGGAAGGTACGGCAGCAACGGCTTTCACGGGATAATCCTTTTCAAAGGTATAAACCTGTTCGATATCCACCTTGGCGGCCCATGCGGAGGCATACGCCATTGCCGCACACAAACCTAAAGAAAGAAGCGTCTTTTTCATCGTTGTCGCACTATAAATCTTCCTGAATAAAAGCCAAGAGTAAACAAAAAACAAATTCGTCAAAATGTTACGGGACCTCTTACTAACGCATCTTCCGGTTTTGCCGGATTTCAACGGGCTTGACGCTTACCCCCGATTCATGCACAGTATGTGCCGCTTAACAAAGCGATACATTATGACCCGTCACACCATATCAGTACTTGTTGAAAATAAATTCGGCGTGCTTGCCCGCATTGCCGGACTTTTCAGTGGACGAGGCTACAATATTCATTCATTGAACGTGGCCCCGAGTCAGGATCCCCGATTCTCGCGCATGACAATTGTCGTCCGCGAACGGGAAGATGTCCTGAATCAAATCATCAAGCACCTGGAAAAGCTAGTCAACACGGTCGAAGTCATCGACTTCAGAAATACCGACAACGTGTATCGCGAAATCGTTCTCCTTCGCGTCGGTGTTACGGCGCAGACGCGGCATGAAGTTGTCGAACTTAGCCGTCTGTTCCACGCCCAGATCGTGGACGTCACCAAAGATACGCTCACTATTGAAGTCACAGGCGACGAATTCAAAATCGACCGGTTCCTGACGTTGATGAAGGACTACGACATCCAGTTGCTGACCCGCAGCGGCAAAATCGCTCTTCCCAAACCGGAACAGGAAGATTGCGATCGGAATGCCTAATCTATTTTAAGTAACTCTTTCGATACTATCCCCTGCGGAATTCGCTTCCGCAGGGGATTTAAGTTATAGAAGTTCCACCTTCTATAAGGTTTCCGCTTTACGTTTCCCTGTCAATTCGTTCAACGGTGACCCAGCATCGTTTTGAACAGTCCCAAGCCAATCAAAAAATAGGTCACAAGCATGAGGATCAGCAAAATTTCCTTGCTGGAAAACGGATAAAGTATCTCCGACATGAATCCCAAGGCCAGGAAAAACATAACCAGCAAAATCAGGGTGTATCCCCAAAAAGACTTCCAAGGTTTGGGATTCCATATGCAGGGACGCGTCTTCCTGTCCAAATATAGCCTAAGCTGACTTATGGAAACAAACAGGTATGCGGGAACGGCCGCACGAAGGGCAGGAACGTCAGCCGTCGAAGCCCAAGCCGCAGAAACTGGAACAACTCCGGCAATCCGGGACGATTTCACATCGGCAGGAACATCGCCGACATACACGACATCTTCCGAGGCGCGAATATTAAAAATTTCACACAAATGATTAATTCTATTTGCCTTGACTACCTTCTCCGGAGAGCCTGTTCCGATAAAGCTGCCAAAGAATCTTGTGAGGCCGAATTGTTCCAATGTGATTTTTGCCGTCTCCGGTTCTTTGCCAGTGACAACTCCCAGGCAAATTCCTCTTTCTTCCAGCATTTCGAGCACCTCTATAACTCCGGGAAAAGGAGCAGGAGCCATTTCAGGATGCAATTCCTTATAATAGCGTAAAAACAACTCGTAGGCTCTTTCCCTCTTTTCCTCACTATCCGGCAAAAGACGATTGATCACTCCGCGGTCGGACGGTCCGAAGTAACAAGAGATTTCTTCATCTCCCAGTTCCCTGCCGTCTATGTCGCGAATCGTACGGCGGAAAGCTTCAAGGCACAACGGAAGCGTATCGCCCAACGTACCATCCATATCAAAAAGAACCGCCCGGATCATAGACAGAAGCATGCGGACACCTCGCAGGAGAGTCAACGACCATCTCAGTCTTAGCTCAAAAGAAAATAACAGGAACAAACGACCACGAATCACGTTATTTCTTTCAATGTCATATCATTACAAATGATGTCCATCGTACAATTTGAAACGAAATGAATCTTTCCGGTAAAAATTCATTGTCAAATGGAATTCTTCCGGCAATTATTCCCACGACAGAAAATTCGATAGCATAATGTACAAGCCATACATCACGTCTTGATAACACTATGTATCGAATGATCCAAAATACACAGTATCAACATGAAAAATATTCTCTTATCTCTTGCTCTTACACTGGCTCTGATGCCTTCCGACGGCTATGCCAAGCCAGCGCCTCCCAAACAGAGAGTGGAACTCAAGCATGGTTCCCACCGCACTGGCATGCGCACCGATGCCGACATGCAACAGTGGCGCGATTCCGGCTTGGGACAGTTCATCCACTGGGGGGTTTACGCTGTACCGGGCGGTCACTGGAACGGGAAAGTCTTCGGCGGCGCCGGAGAATGGATCCGCGTCTGGAATGAAATTCCCCACGACGTGTACGACAATTTTTACAAACAATTCAATCCCACCGAATTCGATGCAGCCAAGTGGGCGAAGCTCGCCAAGGAAATGGGAGTGAAGTACATGATCTTCACCACCAAACACCACGATGGTTTCTGCATGTGGCCTAGTAAATACACGGACTATACCATTGCCAATTCTCCGTACAAAAAGGATATCGTCAAGGAATTGGTCGATGCCTACACGAAGGAAGGTATCGACGTTCATCTCTACTTCTCCATTATTGACTGGAACCACAAGGGTTACATGTCCGGCACCCCGAAAACGCCGGAACAAAAGGCCGCCTACGAGGAATTCAAGAAGTTTACCCGCAATCAACTTTTCGAATTGCTGGAAAAATATCCCGAAACGAAAGGATTGTGGTTCGATGGTTCCTGGGATGCTTCCTGGAAGAGTGAATATGCCTGGGTCGACCAACTCGGCCAAGACCTGCGCAAGGCCAAACCGGGACTGATTATCGGCAGCCGTTTCCGCGCCGACGAAAACGGCAAACGCCACTACGACACTAATGGCGACCTCATCGACGACTATGACCAAACCTGGGAACGCGACCTCCCGGAAACTTACGACCAAGTGAAGGGTGTGGACTGGGATTGCTGCATGACGGTTCCCGAAAACGGCTGGGGTTATCATGCCACTTGGCTCACCTACGCCAAAAACAGTTACGATCTGATCGACATGATCATGCATGCCAATTCCATGGACGGCAACTTCGTCCTTAACTTCGGACCCGATGCCAAGGGCAATATCCGCCCGGAAGAAACGAAACTCGCCAAAGAAATAGGCGCATGGATGAAGGTCAACGGAGAAGCCGTTTACGGTGCGCATCATGCTAACCTAAAGCCCCAAGGCTGGGGTTACTACACTCAGAAGGAAGGTAAAACCTACCTTTCCGTCTTCAACCGTCCAATAGACAACCGGGTGAAGGTCGTCCTGCCCGGCAGCAAGGGAGCTCCCGAAAAAGCCTACCTTCTGGATGGTAAGACTCCTCTTGAAATCCTGCCCGGCGGCAAGAACAAAAGGAATGAAAACATCTACTACATCGCCATTCCACAGGATTACAAGACTGACAAGCCTTTCGTCATCGTTCTCGAAGGCGAAATCAAGGGAAGTAACAAGGGCAAGTACCAGCAGGCTTTGACTTAAAATATCCTTCTCCGAATCCATAGGAAAGGCGGTTCTTCCATGCTATTGGAAGAGAGCCGCCTTTCTCATTGATACAAAAAAGTTAGTTAAGCGCATCCAAGGCCAGGTTCAACATGAGGACATTGACTCCGTCCTCTCCCAGAAAACCGCCGGAAACCGTGTTTTGCCGTATCAGCTCTCGGACTTTACAGGAGGAAAGACGGCGAGCCTTCGCCACGCGTTCGACCTGAAATTCGGCTGCCGCCGGGGAAATATGCGGATCCAATCCGCTACCGGAGGCAAACAGGAGATCGGAAGGAACAGGAGTCCCCGACGGAAATCCATGGGATTTCCACAAAAATTCCCTCCGTTCCTCAACGATCTTTTTCAATTCGGCAGAACTCCAGGACAGATTACTCGCCCCCGACGGAAGCGTCGCATAATCCGCTGCCGATGGACGCGGCCAGAAATAATTCTCTCCGGTGACAGGTTGGGCTACCAATTCGGAACCGACCAAACGACCGTCTTTTGCCTGCAGCATGCTTCCACGCGCTTCACGAGGAAACAAAGCTAATGCCAACCCTGTAACAAGCAGAGGGTAGACCAGGCCGGTTACGATAGCCAGGGCGAGAAACAGTCTCAGATTATTGCATTTCAATTTCATAATATTCAAATAGTTCGAGTTTTTCAGGGAAAAGATCAGACCAAGTGGATGGCGTTGATCAGGACATCTATCGCTTTAATGCCGATGAATGGAACGATCAGTCCGCCTACACCGTATACCAGAATATTACGACGAAGCAGGGAGTCCGCCGTTGCCGGTTTGTAACCAACGCCACGTAACGCTAGGGGAATCAGAGCCACAATAATCAAAGCATTAAAAATTACCGCGCTCAGGATGGCGCTTTCCGGAGAGGCAAGCCCCATCAAATTCAGCCCGGCAAGAGGCCCTTCCTTCCCCCCTACCGTGATGTAAAGACCAGCAAAAATAGCGGGAATAATCGCAAAATATTTGGCCACGTCATTGGCAAATGAAAACGTCGTCAAAGCTCCGCGTGTAATCAGCATCTGTTTGCCTATTTCCACAATTTCAATAAGTTTTGTCGGATTGCTATCCAAATCCACCATATTGCCGGCTTCCCGGGCGGCTTGTGTACCGGTGTTCATGGCGACCCCGACATCAGCCTGGGCCAGAGCGGGAGCATCGTTGGTACCATCTCCCGTCATGGCAACAAGATGTCCGGCTGCCTGTTCGTCACGAATGCGCTGGAGTTTCATTTCCGGCGTAGCTTCAGCCATAAAATCGTCAACACCAGCTTCGGCAGCGATCGATGCAGCCGTCAGGGGATTATCGCCTGTCACCATGACCGTACGAATACCCATTTCGCGGAGGTGGGCGAAACGTTCCTTGATTCCGCCCTTGACCACATCTTTCAGATAAACAACTCCAAGCACATCTGCATTCTCGGCAACTACGAGCGGAGTGCCTCCAAGACCAGCTATTTGTTCCACATGGAACCTGACTGCTTCCGGGAAATGCCCGCCTTGTTCCCGTACCCAGGTATCAATACTGTCCGCCGCTCCCTTTCGGATAGCAATTGTTGGTTGCCCTTCTCCGGCAGCAACATTGACTCCGCTCATGCGGGTCAAAGCTGTGAATGGAACGAATTCCGTCTGACGGGAAGCAACTTCACGTCCCCGAATACCGAATTTCTTTTTGGCAAGAACAACGATGCTGCGGCCTTCAGGCGTTTCATCCGCCAGAGAAGCCAATTGAGCAGCCCGGGCCAAATGATCGGGTTCAATCCCGGGAGCGGGGATAAAATCCTCCGCCATGCGATTACCCAGCGTAATAGTGCCCGTTTTGTCCAGCAACAAGACATCAATGTCCCCGGCTGCCTCTACGGCACGACCCGATGTTGCCAGTACGTTCCGGCGGACAAGACGGTCAATACCACTAATTCCGATGGCACTCAACAACCCGCCTATCGTCGTCGGAATCAGGCAAATCAACAGGGAAACGAGTACGGGAATACTCAAATTGCCGGATGCTCCGAATCCGGCAGCTTTCGCTTCATTTTCGATTAATCCGGCCATAGCCGGCAAGGTACAAATAACCACAATAAAAACGCAGCTCAAAGCGACAAGCAAAATGCCCAAGGCAATTTCATTCGGCGTTTTCTGACGATTGGCTCCTTCGACCATGGAGATCATGCGATCAAGAAAGGAATGACCAGGCTCCGCCGTTACCCGGATGATAATGGAGTCACTGATGACTTTAGTACCTCCCGTGACGGCACTACGATCACCTCCGCTTTCACGGATGACCGGAGCAGATTCTCCCGTAATGGCAGATTCGTCCACACTGGCAATCCCCTCAATCACTTCACCGTCCGCCGGAATGGTATCTCCGGCTTCACAAATGACCCGCTGATCTTTTTTCAATGTATCGGCTGGAACAATCTCCTCCGTTACACCGTTGAGCAGCCTTGCATTAACGTGCGTTCGCATCTTTTTCAGTGCATCGGCCTGGGCTCGTCCGCGCCCCTCTGCCAGAGCTTCGGCAAAGTTGGCAAATAGGACGGTAAACCACAACCACAACGTAATTTGCAATGTGAATCCGAAGGATTCTCCGGAAACCGCCTCGCGAATCAGAACTACCGTCGTTGCCAGTGCACCAAGAGCCGTTATAAAAATGACAGGGTTCCTGATCAAAATACCTGGGTTGAATTTACACAGGGCATCAAACAAAGCGCGACGCATCATGGTCCCACTCATCCAAGAACTGTTTTTTGGTTTGTCAGACATATAAATAAAATTTTGATAGATAGATTATTATAAAGATATTCCGCTTGAGAGAAGCAAGTGTTCCAGAATCGGTCCCAACGCCAGCGCCGGAAAGAATGTCAGAGCCCCAACAATAAACACCACGGCAATCAACAGGACGAGAAACAGGCCGTTGTCGGTTCGCATCGTCCCCATAGCTTGGGGAACAACTTTCTTGGCAGCCATGCTTCCTGCAACAATCAACACAGGGATGATCGCTCCGAAGCGCCCCAAGAACATGGCCAGTCCGCCTAACAGACTATAAAACGGAGTACTCCCCACTCCGAGGCCGGCAAAGGCGCTGCCGTTGTTATTGGCCTGGGAACCGAAGCAATAGAGGATTTCGCTCAAGCCGTGAGGACCATGGTTCAGGATCCCGGCCCGGCCGACATCCGCGCCGGCGGCAATCCCGGACATCAGCAAAACGGTCACGCCCGTCACCAAAATCCCCACCATCGCCCAGCGGACTTCGCGAGCTTCAATCTTTTTGCCAAGGAACTCAGGCGTTCTTCCTACCATTAACCCGCAGAGGAATACGGTAATAATGGCAAAAAGAAGCATGCCGTATAAACCACACCCAACACCGCCGAAGATAATCTCGCCCAGTAACATATTGAACAAAGCCACACCTCCTGCAATCGGGGACATGCTGTCGTGCATGCAGTTGACGGCACCTGTGGAAGTTACCGTTGTTGCTACGGAAAAAAGCGAACTATTGGTAATACCGAATCGAACCTCTTTGCCTTCCATCATGGAAACTCCCTGTCCATAAATGGGATTGACAGAATGTTCCGCCCACAACGATAACGCAGACATGCCGATAAACATCACCATCATGGCAGCAAAAATGATCCATCCCTGTTTTTTATTGCCGATCATAACGCCAAACGCATAGGGACATGCACAGGAAATGAGAAGGAGACCGGCTACTTCAAGTAAATTGGACAGAGGAGTCGGGTTTTCAAAAGGATGACAGCTGTTATTACCGAAAAAACCGCCTCCGTTCGTCCCGAGATGCTTGATGGCAATCTGCGAGGCAGCGGGACCATGAGGAATACTTTGTTCAATACCGTTCAATCCTACAACCTGAGTCGGACCATCCAGGCACTGGGGAACACCTTGAGAGATCAGGGCAAGAGCCAATACCAGCGCTAACGGTAACAGGATATAAAGAGTCGTACGGGTTACATCCGACCAGAAATTACCGATAGAAGAGCTTTCCCTGCTCTTCAATCCGCGGATCATTGCCGCCATGACGGCAATACCGGTTGCCGCGCTCAAGAAATTCTGGACACACATCCCCGTCATCTGCGACAGGTAGCTGACTCCCTCTGGGCCTTCTCCGGAATAAAACTGCCAGTTTGTATTCGTCATGAAGCTGACGGCCGTATTCACGGCAATATCCCAGCGCATGTTGGCAGCCCCCCCCGGATTCAAGGGAAGCCATCCCTGCACGAGCAGCGTGGCGAGTAACACGCCGAAACCCGCCATATTGAACAAGAACACGGACCAGGCATATTCCTTCCAGCCCATCCGTTGTCCGGGATCAACACCCGCCACTTTATAAATGCCGTGTTCCAACGGACCTAACAAACGGGAAAGTATCGTTTGTTCCCCTGTCAGAACCTTCGCTATCCAGCTCCCCAGAACGGGGGCGGCAGCGACCAGTATCCCGAAAAACAGGATGATAATAAACAAGTCATGTGAAGACATGCCTTCACCATACCCATAAAAAATATTTCAGGTAGTTAACTGCTTCCTTCTTACCATTAAGAAAAAATTAATTTCCTTGCAGAATCGCCGTAACTCGCCCGAGGGAAGGTCAGGTTCCCCTGTTTGGCATAACTCTCGCCGGAATGGTTATAACTGCGGCTGTGACAGGATATTTTGTGTCTCCTTTGTCGTGCCGGAGATGATCCAAATGGGATCGGCCTTTCTGAAACCGTGATAGGCAGACTCAAGAATGTCTTCCGACGCCACCTTGTCGCCGCTTGCGCGTTCGAGAACATTGAGGAAAATTCTCCCTCCCTCTTCCGAGATGCTCATCAAGGCACTAGTGTCTCCATGTTTCTTCTGGTAGTCGTGGAAAGCTCGAATCGTTTTCCAGAATGTATCCCCGCCGACATTGCAAACCGCCAGCGTGCGGGATGGTACTTCGGAAAAATCAAAGGCTTGTTCCAGCATGGTATTCCACAAGGAAGTATTACCGCCACGCTTGCCGGGCAGAGCAAGCATCATCACGGATGACTTCGTATCCGCCCGTCCGTCAACACAGACAAAATACCCATGCCCCAAATCGAGCCAATCGGCTCCAGCGGGAGATTTGAGCACCCACAGTTTCTCCCCGGCCTGATTGGAAAAAGCCATTTCCTTGATTCCCTCACTTGTGGTACCCGTCCAGGTGGCTGTGATCGGGGCTTCATCCGCCGTGGTGATGCTCATAGAGCCCGTACCACGATCCGGGATTTTCAGGAACTTGATGGTAGAGGCACCTTCCTGAAGTGCTTTTTCGTAATTTCCTTGGGTTGCAGCATTGGGGTTGCCGATGTTCACCAAAGCACTTGTCCACAAGCCATTCCCTGGGGCACCCTTTTTAATGACCGGAGCCACAGTTACACTCAACTCCAAATCTCCGCCCGGTGGAAAAATACGAACATCGCTGAGTCCATAAATCGATGATGCCTCCAGACTTTCCCCGGATTTCAGTACACGTGCGCCATCTACTCCTTGAATTCCACAGCCCAATTCCATCAGTTGTTCCGTCTTTTCATTGCTGTCTGCCTCTTTCCAGACATACCGGAATACCGCATTTTCCCCCCATGTTGCAGGCAAGGCAATATCGTAACCGCTCTTATTAGTCAAAGTCACTCGTAACCCGAAGGAATATCCGAATGGATCTCCGCTGTCATACGGTTCCAGTGAAACTTCCAAAGCGGCGTTGGGATCTTCCTGCGGCGCCGGATAAACCTTGCTGCACGCACCGTCTCGCCCAAGCATCCAGATTTCATCTCCGACAATGAGTTTATCTCCCCGTGTTCCATTCAACCCCAGCTTGGTCTCATATTCCGTTTTGCCCGTTCTGAGATTCAAAATGGAAAGTCGACTGCTCCACCGCGACCAGGCGATATTGACAAGTCTGTCGTTATCCATCCATTCCGCTCCCGACAAATCATCCGATGAAATCTTCCATTCCGACAAATCCAGTTGTTTGCATTCTCCCGTCGCCGGGCGAATCATCCATGCTCCGGCCTCGTAGCCGTCATCCTTCGTTTTGTTGGGAATGCCGCCCAAAGCCACAATCCATCCCTCTGGGTTTTCCGTAGCAGTTACCATGCTAAAAACCACATTTTCAGATCCTTTCCACGGGACAGGCTGTCTATCTTCCTTGCGATCCAGGAAAAAATAAGGACGCCCAAACCGGCTGGCCATTGCCATATTCATCGCGATATGGAAGCATACACTGTCGGAATCCATGACAACATAACGGCCTGTTTTCGACTGCGGCTCCTTGTCCTGGTTGGGGAAGGTTTTCATTTCCTCAATCAGGCGGGATGGCGATTGCAACCTCTTGCGTATAAATGGGCGGACGGGATTATCAGTCCATTGGAATCCATCAAATCCATGGGCAAACTCCTTTTTGTTCTGCTCACCGTCATAACCCGATTCCGGATAGACGGAATACCCGATGTAGTCAGGCGACTCAGGAGTCAGGCAACGGACAGAAAACAGTTGCCCATCCTTGGCTGTGTACGCTTTTTTTTCAACCCATGGGACAGACTCTACCGCATGGGAGGACACACCGATGCAAATGCTCAGACATAGAATCAATAACACGACGGATTTCATGGGATAAAATAGATGTTGGATTTCTCGTTAACAACTTTCGTGTAATGAAATAGAATAACTCCACAAGAGGGAGCAACACCTACTCTTTCACATGCTGCTGGAACAATCCATGATCTAGGATTTCCAGCACGGGAATTCAACTCAAATCGAGAAAACGTACGTTTTTCCCCTGCCCTATTCCCACAGGAATAACATCACTCCGCAGCAATTCTGTATCCTAATCCGGATTCTGCCCGAATGATGCGGCGGGCAGGATCGGTATCTCCGATTTTCTGACGAAGATGAGCTAAATGGACCCGCAGGTAGTGCGTGTCTTCCTCATGGTTGGGACCCCAGATTTCACGAAGAATCTGCCTATGAGTCAATACTTTGCCACGGTGAACGAGAAGAAGTCGCAAAATGTCGTATTCCTTCTGGGTCAAGTGGACTTCTTCTCCATTCATCGTCACACGGTGTGCGGCAAGATCAACGACGACAGAACCTAATTTGAATGCCGTCGGTTCCGGGCCATGTGATACGCGGCGAAGCATTACCCGCAACCGTGCCAACAGTTCACCGCTCCCAAAGGGTTTAGTCAAGTAATCATCCGCACCGGCATCCAGGGCCTTGATTTTGTCTTCTTCCTGATCCCAGGCCGTCAAAACCAGAATTGGTACTTGAGTCCATTCCCTGAGACGGTCAAGGACTTCCAGCCCGGATATATCGGGCAATCCCAGATCAAGAATGACAGCGTCGGGACGCTTTAGAGCGATTTCATTCAGTCCGAGAGTACCATTCTCGCATTCACGGACTCGGTACCCGGCTCCGGTCAGCGTAAGGAAGAGTAGCCGGCGGATCTGGCGTTCATCATCAATAACAAGTATTTCAGGCTGGTAATCGCTCATGGCAAAGAAATGCGGGAAAGGAGTCTATTTAGGTTCAGAAGGGAATTCCTCCCAGGGAAGAGATAGACGGAAACACGCACCTCCCTCACGGGGACTATGGAGGGAAACCATACCTTTTTGCACTTCCATGAAACCCTTGACGATAGAAAGACCCAGTCCGAGACCGCCGGGACGTCCACTCCGAAACCGATCAAAAATGTGTTCAGCCATCCGTGAGTCTATACCCGGGCCTGCGTCACAGACCTCCAGTACGAACTCCCTGCGCGATCTGTCGATCCCGGCGGAAACGTCGATTGGCGTTCCGGGCGGGGTATGGATGCAAGCATTGATCAGGAGATTGACCAAAGCCTGTTCCATCAAAGAAAAGTCGGCTCGGACCAGTGGTAATTCGTCTGAGGCCAGAATACGGGTCGGATGACCGCGACGCACCTCTTCCGTTGCTTCCATGGCACATTCGAGGATGTCTCCCACATCACACCAATCCATTTTCGGCAGGAGGGCTCCCGATTCTATACGTGTAACATCCAAAAGGTTTCTAACCAAGTGCCGGAGGCGACGGGCGGCAATTCCCGCTTCGGAACAAAGCTGGATGGCCTCATCCGAAACTTCGGAGGAGTGGGAAGAAAGGCTCTCCTGCAATTTTTCACTCACTCCCTCTATGACGGCCAATGGAGTTTTGAATTCATGAGAAACGCTGTCCAACAAGGCACGGTGCAACTTGTCCGATTCCTCCATCAGACGGGCACGTGCCTGTATAGCCTGCAATTGTTCCCGTTCAATCGCCATTGCCAGTTGAGAGGCCATGTTTTCGATCAAATCCCGCTGAGCGACACTGAGGTGTTCGTCCACGTCAGCCAAGATACCAAGAACTCCCATGCAGACCTCCCCGCTGAGCATTGGAATATAGAATCCGCGGGAGCTGGGCAGGGTTTCCGTAAAACGCCCCGCGCTTCTGCGGTTTTTGTAGCACCAATCCGCTACGCTGAATTCCTTGCCGTCCACCTTGTAGGTGTCCGCACCGGACTTCAAAGCGAGTCTTCCCTCGGAACCAATAGTAAAAATAGCCATCTTGGCACCGAAGATCTGGTGGATCTGTATGATAGCGCTTTGGACGATGTCATCCATGCTACGGGCGGTTGAAACAGCACGGGAGAAAAGAAACAAGGCATTCGTCCGCGTTTCGCGTTCGCTCTCCATGCGTTCCTTGGAACGAAGACGCGAAGTCAACCTGCCTGTCGTTGCCGCGACGATGAAGAACAGAATGAACATCATCACGTCCTCCACCCGGTCGATCCGGAAAGTCATGTGGGGAGGGATAAACAATAAGTCCCAGAGCACCGCACTTAACGCCGCCGCCAGGAAAATAGGCATCGGACCAATAAAAAATCCCAGTACGACAACCATGCACAAATACAAAAAAGCCGGAGCAAAATATCCGAGGTGTATGGCTGCCAGCCAACCGATCAGTGTCATCAACAGCACAGCGGCCAACGCCATACCGCTCTCTTTGACGTCGGACGGTTCCGGACGATACCAGCTGCGCCAGCGCATCCTGCGCGTCCTGGGCTCCGCCGGGACGACATAAATGTCAATCAAACCGCTTCCTCGAACAAGTTTATCTACCAATGTGGGGCGATGCCAAAAACCGAACAAGGGATCCTGCCGCGGTTTACCGACGACAATTTGGCTGACATTACGCAAATGAGCCATCCTCAACAGGGTCTCCGGAATATCCTTGCCCGGCATGACGACGACTTCGGCTCCCAGTCCACGAGCCAATTCCAGGTTGGAGTCGAGTCTCCCTTGGTTTTCCTGTGAGAGTTCCTCCCCGGTATCGACATAGATTGCTATCCACGGAGCATCCAGAGCATATGCCATCCGCCGCGTCCAACGCACCAGCCGGGTAGAAAAAGGACTGGGTCCCACAGCAACCATCAAGCGCTCACCGCTACGCCAGACCATTGACCGCTGCATCCCCGTGCGCACGGATTTCAACTCATGATCCACTCGCTCGGCGGTCATGCGCAGAGCGAGTTCCCGCAAAGCCGTCAAGTTGCTTTCACGAAAGAAATTCTGCATGGCGGCCGTGGCGCGATCGGGAACATACACCTTGCCCTCCTCCAGGCGGGTCAGAAGCTGGGAAGGGGTGATGTCCACGAGCTGGATGCAATCCGCTCCGGTCAGGACGGAATCCGGGACGGTTTCATGGACAGTCACTCCTGTAATGTCACGGACGGTATCGGCCCTGCTTTCCAAATGCTGGACATTCAGCGTCGTATACACGTCAATACCGTGCCCGAGCAATTCCTCAACATCCTGAAAGCGCTTGACATGGCGGCAACCGGGAGCATTGGTATGAGCCAGCTCGTCGATCAGGATCAATGAGGGGTTACGAAGCAAGGCAGCTTCCAAATCAAATTCCTCCAGTTCCGTTCCGCGATACTCGATACGACGACGCGGAATGACAGGCAGATCGCCAAGTAGATTCTGGGTTTCTTTCCTGCCATGCGTTTCCACGATTCCGATGACCACATCAACGCCACGTGCCCTTTCAGCAGAGGCGGCTTCCAGCATGGCATAAGTCTTACCGACACCCGGAGCCATCCCGAAAAACACTTTTAACTTGCCGCGCCTGTCCCGAGCCTCGGCTTCCTGAATGGAAGCAAGCAATTCGTCCGGGGTACTTTTGTAATCGTCTTTCATAATGTCCGGGCAGCCCTATTGAGGTATGGAAACGCCGGGAGAAGTCCCCCCCGTCGCCGGGCTTGCGCCCATTCCGGCACAAACGATGCCATACCATAAACTACTCCGCTTTTTCGATAACACATGCAAGAGAGTCATACCAGTCAAGGAAAAGCCGGAATCCGCTAAGATTTCATTAAATTCCCCTGGTAAATGCCGGAAAACAGAACGTTTTTGTGAAAGGCTCCAGCAAACAACCGCGTACAACTCGCATATGATGAAAACTCTTTCCCTTTGCTTCCTGTCCCTGTGCTGCACGGCGGCAACTGCTTTAGCCGTGCCACGGGCCGAGTATCCAAGGCCGCAGTTCGAACGCAATACATGGAACAATCTCAATGGCGAGTGGACGTTTACGTTTGATTTCAGCGGATCCGGCCTGGAACGGGAATTCTTCAAAACCAAAGGATTCGACCAGAAAATAACTGTTCCCTTCTGCCCGGAAAGCAAGTTGTCGGGAGTGGAGTTCAAGGACTTCATCAACAATATGTGGTATCATAGACACGTCTCTATCCCGAAGGACTGGGACGGGAAAAAAATCCTGTTGAATTTCGGCGCCGTCTACTACAAGGCGGAGGTCTTCATCGATGGAACATTCGCCGGACGCCACATCGGAGGTTCATCCTCATTCTCCGTGGACATTACCCCCTTTGTCAAACCGGGCGCTTCCCACGACCTCGTCGTCTATGCGACCAGCGACTTGCGCAGCGCCAAACAGGGCGCCGGCAAGCAAGCCCTCCAGTATTCTTCCTACGGGTGCAATTACACGCGCACAACGGGAATCTGGCAGACGGTGTGGATGGAACCCGTAGCGCCGGAAGGGTTGCAATCCGTCCAGATCATCCCGGATATCGACCAGAAACAACTTATCGTCCGTCCCAGCTTTTATAAGACATGCGGCGGTTCTTTCCGGGCCATACTCAAGGAAGGAGACCGTGTCGTCGCAGAACAAACCGTCACCGCAAACCCGTTCTCCACAGTTGTACTGCCCGTCCCGGACATGAAGACATGGAGTCCCGAATCCCCGTTCCTGTACGACACCGTATACCAGGTCCTCGACAAAACGGGCAAGATCGTTGACGAAGTGAAAGGCTACGCCGGCATGCGCAAAATACATGTCGAGGGCAACAAGATCTATTTGAACAATAAACCCTATTACCAGCGCCTCGTGCTTGACCAGGGATTCTATCCGGACGGAATCTGGACAGCCCCTTCCGACGAAGCCCTCAAAAAGGATATCGAACTCTCCAAATCCGCCGGATTCAATGGCGCGCGCCTCCATCAAAAAGTCTTCGAAGAACGTTTCCACTACTGGGCCGACAAGCTCGGTTACCTCACTTGGGGAGAATCCCCCAGTTGGGGCATGGATGCCAATGATATCGAAACCGCCCGCAATTTCATCCCGGAATGGACGGAAGTAGTCGAACGCGACCGTAATCATCCTTCCATCGTCGTCTGGACCGCACTGAATGAGGAATTCTGGCCGGATCGCATCCAATATCCTCGCTTTGTAGAAGATCTGTACAAATTCACCAAACTTGCTGACCCGACGCGCCCATTTCATGACGCCAGCGGAGGTTCGCATATCAAGACGGATATCTGGACCGTCCATCACTATGAACAGGATCCCGCCAAACTTGCCAAAGCCCTCTTTGACGGAAATAAATTTTTCTCTCCCGCAAGGCATGAAATCCACCTCCCCTCGATGAATATCGGCTTCAACGGCCTGAAGTTCGCTGACCAATATACTTTCCCGGACTATGACGGCAGCATGCCTTACCTTGTCGACGAATTCGGTGGCATCAAGTGGAGCGATGCCCCCCAGGACCAGAAGAAATCCTGGGGATATGGCCAAGCCCCCAAGGATCTGAATGATTTTTATTCCCGTCTGGAAGGCCAGGTAAACGGCATTCTGGGATTGTCCGACCATGTCTGGGGTTATTGCTACACCCAGTTGACGGACGTCGAACAAGAACAAAACGGCATCTACAAGTATGACCGGACACCCAAGTTCGATATGGGAAAAATCAAAGCTATCTTCGGCAAAAATCCGCCGGAAAAACAGCCCTAAATTTTGACGGACAACCCGTCGTAGGCAGGAGCGACAAAATCGGGCAATCGGGCCGCCAGCTCGCTGTAGTCGAAGTCATGGGACATGTGCGTCAGATACCCCTGCCCGGGGCGTACGCGTTCCATGACGGAGAGAGTCTCTTCCAGCGACATGTGGGTAGGGTGTTCTTTGCGGCGGAGGCAGTCGAGTACCAGGATATCAAGTCCCTCAAGAAGTCTCAAAGACTCTTCCGGGATGGACTTGACATCGCATGCGTAACCGATCCGCTTCCCTCCGCACTGAAACACGTAACCGTTCGTCTGGACGCTGGCATGGCAGACAGGAAACGGAGTAACGCCAATAGTTCCGACTCGGAAAGGCCCGTCAATTACCCGTCCGTCGGGACGAACATAGCCCTGGTATGTATTGTCCGGCGAAAATGCCCACGGAAACATCATCCGGAGCACCTGCATCGTCTCCTTCGAGGCATAGAGAGGCAGCGGCGTTTCATGGTGCCAGCAGAAGGCTCGCAAATCGTCAAAACCGGCCACATGATCCAAATGGCAGTGCGTGTAAACAATGGCGTCGATACCAGCAATGTTCTCGCGCAAAGCCTGCTGGCGCAGATCGGGAGTAGAATCCACCAAGAGCCTCGTCCCGTCATAATCCAGCAGAATGGAAGAACGCAGGTGCTTGTTGCGCGGATCGGACGACTTGCAAACCCGGCACTCGCACCCGATCAGAGGCACGCCCGTCGATGTTCCCGTACCGAGAAATAGAAGTTGAAGTCCTGATGTCATGGATTGCGTTTCGCGTAGAACATGCCATAATACCACTTGGATCAAAAGCCCGTAATGCTCACCTTCCTCAAAATCCAGAATTTGGCCCTCGTCGACCAGCTCCTTTGGGAGCCTGGTGAAGGATTCTCGTGCATCACCGGGGAAACCGGCGCCGGCAAATCCGTCCTCATCGGAGCCATCCGCCTCGTCCTGGGTGAACGCGCCGATAAATCGATGATCCGCACCGGAGAACAGTCCTGCACGGTAGAGGCCCTCTTCAATCTCCAGGCGGATTCCCCCGTTCATGCCATGCTGGAGCAATGCGGCCTGCCCGCCTGCGAGGACGGCGTACTCACGGTCCGGCGCATACTTTCCCCCTCGGCCACACGCCAGTTCATCAACGACAGCCCCAGCACGACAGCTTTCCTGAAGGAAGTCGGCGAACAGCTCGTCGACATGCACGGTCCCAACGACAACCGTTCCCTCATCTCACGGGAAAGGCAGCTCTCCCTCCTTGACGCCTATGGAGAACACACGGACTCCCTCGCCGCTTACGAACACGTATGGCAGGAATGGCAGAAAGCCATCCGCGACTACCAGGAACTTTCCCGCGCCGAGGAAGCCACCGAACTCGAAATCGAACTCCTCCGCCACCAGATTCAGGAAATCGAAGATGCCGCGTTCACTGCCGAAGAAGTGGAAACCCTCGAAGAACGCTGGCAGCGTGCACGCAACGCCTCCAAACTCCGCGATGCCTCGGCTCGCATGGTCCTCCTCCTCGGTGGAAACGAATCCTCGCTTCTCACACAGTTCCATGAACTCGTCAAAGCCGGGCACGATCTGGAACGACTCGACCCCTCAACGGAATCCTGGCTCGCCTCCCTCAACCTCATCGATGTCGAAATCCGGGAACTGGAAGCCAACCTCGACAACTACGCAGGCAATCTTTCCTGCGATCCCGCCGAAATGATTGCTTTGGAAGAACGCATCGGGCTTCTGGAAAACCTGAAACGCAAGTACGGCAACTCCTTCGACGGCATCACCGCCCACCTCGAACAGTCCCTGGCCCGCCTCGACCGCATCGAACACCGCTCCGAACGCCTCGAAATCCTTCGGGAAACCGTAAACGAACTCAAAAAACAAGTTGACCGGGCCGCCGTCAAACTTCGCCTCGACCGCAAAAAGGCAGCCCCCAGGCTCGCCGCCGACATCGCGCGCAACCTCCGCGAGCTCGGCTTCCGGCAGGCCGTCGTCCAAATCGAACTCCCCGAACGCCAGGAACCGGGCCCGCATGGCACGGAAGACGCGGAATTCCTCTTCGGCCCCAACCCCGGAGAGCCGGCCAAACCGCTGCGCGTCATTGCCTCCAGCGGAGAACTCGCACGCATCATGCTCGCCATTAAAAGCGCTCTGGCGGACCGCGACTCCACCCCATTGCTCGTATTCGATGAAATCGACTCCAATGTCGGCGGAGAAATCGCCCGTGCCGTCGGACTCAAAATGCGCGATCTCGGGAAAAAACACCAAGTCATTTCCATCACCCACTTCCCTCAAGTGGCCGGCCTCGCCGCCAGCCATTTCCTCGTCGAAAAAGCCGTCGTCAAAAACAGGTCGATCTCCCGTCTCAGGGAAGTCGCCGGCGACGAACGCGTCTCCGAGCTCGTCCGGATGCTCGGCGGAGGCGGAAACGTTGCCAGAGCCCACGCGAAAACACTCCTCAAAATATAGAAAGAAAAACCCTTGAATACAATATATTGTATGGTTTTTTAAAAATCGTGCAAAATGTTCGATTCCAAGGAGTTTTTTCCTTGATGAAGCGAGTGGGCCATGGCAAAATCCGGATTCGAAAGAAAGAAAGACTCGCCCCATGAAATTCAGCATAGCCAAAGACGTCTTCCTTGACGGACTCAACCAAGTCGTAAGCGTGGTTTCCTCCAGGACCACTCTTCCCATCCTGTCCAACGTCCTGATGCAAACGGAAAACGGCCAGGTGCGCTTTACCGCCACCGACCTGGACGTCTGCATCACGGGTGTCGTTCCAGCCAATATCCTGCGCGAAGGCGCCGTCACCCTGCCGGCCAAAAAGCTCCTGAGCATTATCCGCGAACTTCCCGCCGCGGAAGTCCAGGTAGATGTCAACACGAAGAACCAGGCCTCCGTGGAATGCAGCCGCTCCCAATTCAAACTCAACGGCCTTCCCGCCGACGAGTTCCCAAACCTCCCCTCCTTTGAAGACGCGGTGGAATTCACCGTGGAACAAAACATCCTGCGCGAAGGTATCCGCCGCACGGAATACGCCATCTCCACCGACACCACACGTTATGTACTCAACGGCATCTCCATGTCCTTCAAGGACGGTAAGATGACTCTTGTCGCCACGGATGGCCGCCGCCTCGCCATGGTGGAAAATGAACTGGACTTCCCGGAATCCCAGCAGACGGAATCCATCCTGCCCACCAAGGCCGTCGGCGAACTCCGCCGCCTGCTCAACGATGTCGGCGAAGTCAAAATCCGTTTCACGCATAACCAGGCAGCCTTCGAGATTAATGACACTCTGTTGATCAGCAAACTCATCGACGGCAACTATCCGAACTTCCGCCAGGTCATTCCTTCCGACTACAAGGAACGCATCGAACTGCCCTGTTCCGAACTCCTGGAAACCGTCCGCCGTGTCTCCCTGCTCTCTGCAGACAAGAGCAACAACGTCAAACTCACCTTCTCGACGGACGAATTGGAAGTTACCTCGCTGGCCGAAGGTATCGGGGAAGCCCATGAATGCCTCACAATCGATTACAAGGGTCGCCAAATGTCCATCTCCTTCAATCCGGACTTCCTGATGGCCCCTCTCAAAACGATGTCGGAAGACACCATCAGTCTTTACCTCATCGACGAAATGAGTCCTGGAGTCCTCCGTTCCGGCGGGGAATTCCTCTACGTTCTCATGCCCATGCGCTCCCCGAACTAAAACGCGGGAAGGCCAAGGAAAAATACACCCTTTATCCCTCCAATCCCCCGGATGCCAGCCAATGGTTCCGGGGGATTTTTATCCGTATGTGTCACATAAAAGAACGGCACATCACTATCTGTATCGGAACGGACACACGATATCGGGGGAAAGACACCCGTGCATAACCCTTTTCCGAGGCATCATTTAAAGTTATTTTCTAGAATTTGTTTTGTTTTTAAATCAAATTCTTTTATAAACGATTCTTTCCCTTTTTCGTTTCTATACTCTTCGCAGTTTAAAAATAAATAAACGTCTTCGAAAAAAGTATTGATGGATAATGCAATTGAATTTTCTTCTAGAATAGATTTACTAAATGTAAATCCAAATACTGTGTTATCCATTCCGAAATATATAAATGGACCAAGAGAATGATCCCCAATAACATCATACAGTAAATCGCGCCTGCTCTGTCCCATGGGATCTTGACCTGATTCCATCTTTTTGTATTTCTCCATGATTTCGAGGAAGCGATTTGATAAATACTCAGGAATTTCGATTCTGTATTTTTCAATTTTATATATTTCCGATATATCATATTCTCTGAATGGATCACAATTTTCATCTTCAACATTCTTTCTGGAAAAATGCGTCAAACATATACTGGATTTATTCGTTGTTACTATGTTGCATTCACCAAATTCTTCATAAACGTTCAGATATAATGTTTCATATTTCGGGATTTCTTTTAACATGTCATATAACATGTAAGCATCGGTATCCATCTTATAGGGAATATATGTTGTCTGTCCATTTATCATACGCTCCATATCGACAGTAAGTTCGTTATAGCGAGACCAGGCACATTCCCGTGTTAATTTCCCAAGTGAATCTTCCGCATTAATTGAAGAAAAAATCAAAGGAATAAACAATAATTTAATTATTTTCATATTTTATTAAAAAATGTGTATCACCGGTTTTAGGATCATATAATCTCATTGAGACGTCACCACTTTGTCTCTTATAGCACATGCTGCAATCATCTTAGGTGGTACTATTTTATTCTGAAGTATAAAACATATATCCTTTCTTAGCTATCATTCTATCAGCATCACTAAAGGATGAATCTTTATCAGGATGACTATGAATTAAACCCTTAACTTCTTCCCTTTCTGACTACTCGAGTCGATATATTTAAATTCTCATGCATTGTTATTGGAGTTGTCACATAATATTTACAATCATATTTGCAAGCGCAAGAAATAAATTCACACTTTCTTGCTTGTTTATTACAATCATGTCCTTGTTGGTAATTCAATTCCATTGCTTCTACAACCATTTAGATCCTTCTAAAAATACATCTTTCAGTGTATTATAATATTCATATTTTCCTAATAAATCTATAATAGAAACAGGCATATTCTCGACAAACACGTACAAATAACGTCCACCATTTTCTCCGATCGTGTCGCGGGTGAGTCAGCGGCCGTCAGTGGGGTTGTGTCTCGGTAATTGTAGTACATGGTGCCTGTTTCACGGTCGGTTATTTCGCTGGAAAAACCTAGCGGATTGCGTGGGCACAAGAACCGCTTTCGATGACCATGCGACCATAGGGATCATACTCGTAGCTTGCCACGAGTCTTTCCGTTTCGTCGAGCATTTCCAACAGTATATAAAATCTACGCATTATTTCATAATGATAATCCATAATGCGTAGATTGTTGACACATATTCTCCTTTGATCAAGCCAATTATTGCCTGCAAAAGAGTTCTTTCTGAAAATCATTTATCCGATTTTCTCTCGGAGATATAAAACATTTCTCAAGAAATAACGAAATTTAGTTTATCCTGTTATTACATATTATTTATTTTATGTAAAAACTAACATCTTTCATTATAAATTCTGATTTTACATCGTATGTTTTCGGGATAATATTGTCCATATATGTTAAAAAACTTATTGTTTTTTTATCTGCATCAATGAGAAAAGATGGATGTAAATGCACTCTGTTGAAAATAGGACTAAAACATAGTAGTCTTGCATAATTTCCATAATCATGACTTTCCCATTTTTCTAAGTTCCATATATTAGACTCATCATCTGACGTACTTATTACTTGATTATTTAGTTTTTCAGAATCGAGAATAAATTTTGGATCAAAATAATATAATTTTTTATTCTTACAATCTAACATGTAAATTGCAGGATCAGAATAAAAATTCGATAAAAAGAATAAAAAATTATTTCTTAGATAAAAAATATCACAATCGTGAGAAATTTCAAAACTAAACTTATTGATTTTGCCATCACTATGATATAGTGATATACTATATTCAACTAAGCTCTCAATTTTTCTTTTTGTCAGTGTGCATGGATTTATCGGATTTGATATACTTAATGTTATTTTAGAATAGCAAATTTCTGTTAATAACATTATTGTAATAAAAATGCATAAGTATATTTTCATTAGTATTCTTTTGAATCATATTTACTATCTAGATCATCAATCAATCTTTTTGCTTCCATTAATCTATCTTCTACATATTTTCTCCAATATTCACAATCTTTTTTAGATTTATATTGTTTTTCGTATTTATAAAGTCAACAATGGAATTCCATACATCGATTGCATTATTTACGTGTACCATTTCATATTCATATGGTGTTTTTTTAAATTATATCTTGGATCAACGAGCCTACCGTATCCATAAAGACGTAAATATACTGTTTTTCATTTATTTTATTTATTTCAATATAGCATTTATTACATGATGTAATTCCGTATATTCCTGACAAACCCGTACAAATTATGTCCACCCTGCTCCCCGATGGGGTCGCGGGTGAGCCAGCGGCCATCAGTGGGGTTGTAGTCTCGGTAATTATAGTACATGATGCCTGTTTCACGGTCGGTTATTTCGCTGGAAAAACCTAGCGGATTTGCGAGGGCAAAGAACCGCTTTCGATGATCGTGCGACCATAGGGGTTATACTCGTAGCTTGCCACGAATCTTCCCGTTTCGTCGAGCATTTCCGTCACGTTTTTCGTGAAATCGTGACCATAGCTGTAGTGTGCTCCATCGGAGGTCGTCAGACCCAGCGGGCGCGTGGCCTCCGGTTCCGACGGATCCCAGAGAATCGCATGCACCAGAGCATCTCCATTCGGCAATGCGCAGATAGCCCCGGTACAGGTAGTGTTCGTCCCGCGTCAGTGTTCCGTCGGTACGTACTTGGCAGAGACGACGATATTTATCCAATGATGCGCCTTAAAATATACTTGCATAATACTACAGCAGCAGGGTCTCTTAAGAAAGCATCCCTGCTATTTTAGCAATTTAGTATATTTCCTAATATAAAATTCTGCCTGCTCTAGTTGCATAACATCTGTTTTAAAATCACCAAAAATTATTTGAATTCCTTTTGATTGAGTCGAAATATCATCCTTATTTATTTTAAAAATCAAAATATATTTTTCACCTGGATAAACAACTGAATTATCTTTCTCAATACTATAAAATTTATCAATATCGTCAATCGTTTTTTTAATATTTAAATATTGAATTTTACTTAAGTATCTACTATGTATTATTTCTTTGGTTCCGTTGCTGATTTCAATTATTACAATAAATTTTTCATTTAAATAAAAATAATCTTTTACTTTAATCTCTATTTCATTCGAATTATTTTTTTCCAAATACTGATTAAGTTCAGAAAATATGAATGGTTTTGAGTAAGAACCACAGTAACCTAATCGATATAAAAAATTCTTTTTAATTTTTTTAGGATCATATATAAATTTTATATATCGTTTCTCGCCAGGAAATAAAGGATATAGAGAAATTAAACTACAGGAATTATATACAGGAGAATCATCAATCCATTGTCCATTTTCAAAATATAACAATGAATAACAATTCTCTTGAATTATTCTATTTTTAGGTAAAAAATAGAATAATTCGTTAATACATTCATTATTAACAAAATATGATACAATATATTTTTGATCTCCATTTTCCTTAGAAATACTATTAATTATCAATTCAGGTCTCTCTTCTGAGAGCCTACCACGTATAATATCATTCGATTCAAGAAACCAGTTTCTATATGAAAATGAATTCGCATATAAATAATTGACCATGTAGAAAAATACAATTAGAGTATATATTGTTGTTTTCTTCATAAATATTTTTATTCCCGGCAGCCTTGTTAGATTACCGGAATCCCAGTTTATCATTATTGTCCGTAAAAATTTCGGCAGTTGATTTTTTTCTCATTTTGCATTACCAATAATATCGACTATTAACTGGTTGATCTCTACAAATCTGTATAGATTACACCCATCCAGCCCTCCGATGGGGTCGCGGGTGAGCCAGCGGTCGTCGGTGAGGTTGTAGTCTCGGTAATTGTAGTACATGGTGCCTGTTTCACGGTCGGTTATTTC
>OHAT01000025.1_pt1 | contig 140432 bp, 151 predicted proteins | sample 1577141 | NCBI WGS metagenome assembly OHAT01 (sample SAMEA3541578, study PRJEB24748) | human gut metagenome | biome: human gut; feature: human-associated habitat; material: faeces | place: China | collected 2012 | reverse complement strand
AAGGTATTTCCGCTTTTTAATTATTCAGTTGTAACACATGTATTGTAATCCTACAGATTGCAATAATTTGAAGAAAAAAGTATAGTAGAATAAAATTCAAAAAGATGTTATAATAAGACATTGTAGCGAAACAAAGTTTTTTGGTAATCTAATGATGCACATTGCATGTGCCCTAAAGGGTGCGGATGAGGTAGTATCACTATGAAAAAGAAGAAAATGCGCTTAAAAGGAAAACTCAGGCTGTATATGAACTGGCCGCTTATCATGACGTTTTTACTCGTTGCGATGAATATATGGGTTTTAATGGTAGACCGGAAAGCAGCGTTTATCATGTTTATGTTTATCCTGATTTATCTGGCGATTGCGGGAGGATTGTATTTTTATAACAGATCGCTTATTTTAGCGGATTTGATTCAATTTTCCACGCAGTATAAGGGGATTGAAAATACGCTGTTAAAGGAACTTGCGGTTCCTTATGCGATCGCTCTTGAGGATGGACGTATTCTTTGGAAAAATGATGCGTTTTCAAAATTAACGCAAAGTTCAAGAAAAGAAAAATATCTGTACAGGATGATACCGGCTCTTACGACAAGTGTTTTTCCTAAAGACGACATGGAACATGTTGAGATGGAGGTGGAGTACTGTGACAGACACTATCAGGCAGAATTGCGCAGAGTATCGCTTCACGGCTTCAGCGACAAGGAAAAATTGTTACAGATTCCCGAGGAAGAGGAGTTTTTCGTAGCGGTATCCATGCAGGATGTAACAGAATTGAATGCGTATATCCGCGAAAATGAAGAGCAGCGGATGATCGCAGGGCTGATCTACATCGATAATTACGACGAGGTGATGGAGAGCGTTGAAGAGGTACGACAGTCGCTTCTGGTTGCTCTGATCGATCGAAAGATCAATAAATATATCGGCGATGTGGACGGTATTGTAAAGAAAATGGAGAAGGACAAATATTTTATTGTTCTTCGCAAATCTGCTTACAAAAAAATAGCGGAAGACCGTTTTTCGCTTCTTGAAGAAGTAAAGCAGGTTAATATCGGAAATGCCCGCTCGGCAACGTTAAGTATCGGACTTGGTCTGAATACGGCGACATATGCGCTTAGTTACCAGTATGCGCGTGTGGCGATCGACCTTGCCCTTGCGCGCGGAGGCGACCAGGCGGTGATAAAAGACTGCAGCGGAATCACTTATTTTGGCGGTAAGAAAGAACAGACTGCTAAAAACACCCGTGTAAAAGCCCGTGTAAAAGCAGAGGCTTTAAGAGAGTTTATCGTGACGAAAGACAGAGTTCTTGTCATGGGTCATAAGATTGCGGATCCGGATTCGTTCGGCGCTTGTATGGGAATTTACAGAGCGGCGGTCAGCCTTGAGAAGAAAGCTCATATTATCGTGAATACGGTGACAGAGTCGGTTCGGCCGCTTTATAATGAGATTGTGGAAAGTCCGGCGTATGAGGATGATATCTTTCTGACTTCAGATGAAGCTATGGATTATATTACGGATAATACGATGGTGATCGTAGTCGATACAAATAAGCCGCAGATGACAGAATGTCCCGAACTTTTGAGGCGTTCCAGAATGACTGCCGTTTTAGATCATCACCGTCAGAGCAGTACGGTAATCGCAAATGCAGTCTTATCTTATGTAGAACCGTATTCTTCATCTACATGTGAAATGGTAGCCGAAGTGCTTCAATATATCTCTGACAGTATCAAAATCCCGGCTGTCGAGGCGGAGTGCATGTACGCGGGAATTATGATCGACACAAGGAACTTTATGAACAGGACGGGAGTGCGTACGTTTGAAGCGGCGGCATTCCTTCGCCGCTGCGGTGCGGATATCACCCGGGTAAGAAAGATGTTCAGGGACGATATGGAATCATACAGAGCGAAAGCAGAGGCGATGAGGGAGGCTGAGGTTTATAAGAATCAGTTTGCGATCGCAGTCTGCCCGGGCGATATTGAAAGTCCGACGGTTCTTGCGGCGCAGACCGCAAACGAGCTTCTTGATATCAGTGGGATCAACGCGTCGTTTGTATTGACGGTTTATCAGGAAAAGATTTATATGAGTGCGCGTTCAATCGACGAGGTAAATGTGCAGATTATTGCCGAAAAGCTGGGAGGCGGAGGTCATATTAATTCTGCGGGAGCGCAGTTTGACCATACGAATATGGAAGAGGCGATCAGCACATTGAAAGAAACGATAGACGATATGATTGAGAAAGGAGATATATAGATGAAAGTTATTTTATTGGAAAATGTAAAATCTCTCGGGAAAAAAGGGGAGATCGTTAATGTGAACGACGGATACGCAAGGAATTTTATCTTGCCGAAAAAACTGGGCGTGGAAGCAACGGGAAAAAATCTGAATGATCTGAAACTTCAGAAAAATAACGAGAAAAAAGTGGCTCAGGAAAATCTTGACGCTGCGAAAGAACTTGCAGCGGAATTATCGGCAGGCAAAGTCGAGCTTGCGATCAAAGTCGGCGAAGGCGGAAGAACGTTCGGTTCTGTTTCCAGCAAAGAAATCGCGGTAGCGGTCAAAGATCAGATGCAGTTAGATATTGATAAGAAAAAAATCCAGTTGAAAGAGTCGATCAAGTCGCTTGGTACGCATATCGTGACAGTAAAACTTCATCCTGAAGTTTCGGCAGAGTTGAAAGTTGTTGTAAAAGAAGAAGCATAAGGAGTTCTCATGGAAAATATAGAAGCTGCCATGAAGCGGATACCGCCCCATAGTACAGAAGCCGAGCAGGCTGTACTTGGGGCGATGCTGATGAATAAAGATGCGATTACGGTCACATCGGAGATTTTGGCCGGACAGGATTTTTATCAGACGGCATATGGGATCTTATTCGACGCTATGACAGATCTGTTTAAATCGGGGCGTCCGGTAGATTTGATCACGCTTCAGGAATATTTAAAAACAAAAGACGTGCCTCCGGAAGTAAGCAGTATGGAATTTGCAAGAGATCTTCTCGTAGGAACTCAGACATCTGCCAACGTAAAATATTATGCGGAAATCGTAAAAGAAAAATCGGTTTTACGCAGTTTGATCAAACTTAACGAAGAGACGGCGAATGCGTGTTATCTTGAAAACGAGCCTCTTGATGAACTGCTTGAACGAACAGAGAAGCGAGTGTTTGAACTTGCGGAAAACGGGAATTCCCAGGAATACGTTCCGATAAAGCAGGTCGTATTAAACGCGCTGGATGTGATCGAAAAGGCGTCTAAGACGAAAGGAAACGTCACCGGAATACCGACAGGGTTCATCGACCTTGATTACAAACTGTCCGGTCTGCAAAGATCAGACCTTGTTCTTATAGCGGCGCGTCCGTCTATGGGAAAAACGGCGTTCGTGCTCAATATTGCGCAGCATGTAGCGTTTCGGCAAAATCTTGCGGTAGCGATCTTCAGTCTTGAGATGTCAAAGGAACAGCTTGTAAACCGTCTGTTTTCACTGGAATCGCATGTTGACGCACAGGTGCTGAGAAACGGAAACCTGACAGATACGGATTGGGAGAAACTGATCGAGGGAGCAGGCACGATCGGAAGCTCTCGTATGATCATAGACGATACGTCGGGTATCAGTATTTCGGAGATGCGCTCAAAATGTCGTAAATACAAATTGGAGCAGGGACTTGATCTGATCATCATCGACTATTTGCAGTTGATGAGCGGAAGCGGCGGACGTAAAAATGAAAGCCGCCAGCAGGAAATTTCGGAGATTTCACGATCGTTGAAAGGACTTGCCAGAGAATTGAACGTACCGGTGATCGCATTGTCTCAGTTGAGCCGTGCGGTTGAGCAGAGAACGGATAAAAGACCGATGCTTTCCGACCTTCGTGAATCGGGAGCAATCGAGCAGGATGCCGACGTATGTATGTTTATTTACCGTGATGATTATTATAATCCGGATACGGAGGATAAGAATATTGCGGAGATCATTATCGCAAAACAGAGGAACGGTCCCATCGGAACCGTCCGTCTTGCGTGGATGCCGCAGTATACCCGTTTCGGAAATGAACTGCGTCAGCAGCAGTGATTATGTAAATATGCTTTTTAATTTCATGATCGCGCCTGATTTAGAGGATTCTTTTCGCGCGGTCTGCTGTCTGCGGATGAGCATGTCCAGTTTGCGGAAATGTTCTTCCTGACGGCGTTCTTTTGCCTCAAGTATAAAATCCATTTCATGAATGACGTCAGTGGTGATCGTACTGCTGATGTCATTTTTTAATATGGAGTTGTTTTCATTCAGCGCTTCGCGGAAAACATCGCCTACGAGAGCACGCATTTGATCGATCGTATTAAGAGGAAGAAGAATATCTCCTGTTTCTGAAGTGACTGTCTGAAGTTGAGTTTTTTCTTTTTCGGGAGTTTTTAACTTAGATTTTTTTTCTTTTAATTCGGGAATGAGTGGTTTTAAGTCTTTTAAGAGCATTCCTTCGTTTTTGAGTTTTTTGATACAGCAGAAGAGCTGAATGTCATCTTTGGTGTAGTATCGATGTCCCATTTCCGTTCGCCCGATCGTCAGGTCGAGTTCTTCTTCCCAATATCTTAATACATGTGATTCGACATTGACCTGTTTTGCGGCTTCGGAAATCATAAATCTGACTTCACCCATTAATATGTGAACCTCCTCATTTTGCTTTTGAGGTTATTATAGCATAGACCATGACTTCAGAACGAAAAAATCGTTCGTCAAGTTCCTACAAAAAAACACCGCTCCACATAGGAGCGGTGCTTCTCTTTTGTGATCACTTTGCGATTTATATTACTCAGCTGAGATAGCGCCTGTCGGACACGCAGCTTCACAAGCTCCGCAGTCTACACAAGCATCAGCGTCGATCTCGTATTTGCCATCGCCTTCAGAGATAGCGCCTACAGGACATTCAGCTTCGCAAGAACCACAGCTTACGCATTCATCACTAATAACGTGTGCCATAGTATGTATCCTCCTTTTTTGAATTTAAAAAGAGAAACAAAGAAAGGTAGTTCTCTTTATTATCACTATTTTAATACAATGAGTTTGAATATACAAGTGATTTGTATGTTCTAAATTAAGAACCTAAACCCGGTCGAATTCTTCTGTGATCTCTTTTGAAGGTGCTTTTGTGAGCAGGCTTACAATGACGATCATAAGGCATGATACGCTGAAAGCCGGGAGCAGCTCATAAATGTTCCATACACCGCCGAGAGGACGTACGAGGTATTTCCAGATGAATACCATAGCTCCGCCTGAAATCATTCCGGCAAGTGCGCCCTGCCAGTTTGAGCGTCTCCAGAAGAGGGCAAATAATACGACAGGACCGAATACGGCGCCGAAACCTGCCCATGCAAAGGAAACGATGCCGAATACCGAACTGTTCGGATCACGGGCAATAAAAGCGGCGATTACCGCGATGGCAAGCAAGGTGAAGCGAGCTGCGTTCATTGCTTTTTTCTTGTCTCCCGTTTTGGCAACTCTGTCGCCGAAAAGGTCGGAAGATACGGCGGAGGATGCAGCCAAAAGCTGTGAGTCTGCCGTGGACATTGTAGAGGCAAGAATGCCGGCAAGGATCGTTCCCGCAAGTAAGGCAGGAAGAATACCGTGTTTACTTAACAAGTCGGCGATCTGCACAATGATTGTTTCAGAATCGGAACCTGTCAGAGTTTTTAAAGCGCCTACATCGCTCATTGCCAGACCGATCACACCGATCAAAACCGCAACTGCAAGGGAAATGACAACCCAGATTGTCGCAACGCGTCTGGAGAGCGTGAGTTTTTCTTCGTCCTCGATAGCCATGAAGCGAAGCAGGATATGAGGCATACCGAAGTAACCGAGCCCCCATGCGATCATGGAAATAATATTGATGATCGGATAAGGCTGTTCGACACCTGCAACAGGATCGTATGTAGTCATCATCGTCAAATATCCCGGAAGCGACTGTGCGTTCTCAACTACGGCAGGGATACCTCCGGCAATATTGATGCCGAATATAAAGACGATGATCAGGGCAACAGACATGATAATACTCTGAATGAAGTCTGTTGTTGAGGCGGCAAGAAATCCGCCAAGCGCCGTATACCCTACGATGACGATCGCACTTATGATCATAGCGGCAACATAATTAACCCCGAACAGGCTGGAAAACAGTTTTCCGCATGCGGCGAATCCGGAGGCTGTGTACGGTATGAAAAATATAACGATAAAAATCGCTCCGATAGATTGAAGGATCTTACGCTGATCTCTGTATCGGTTACTGAAAAAAGAAGGAAGCGTGATCGAATTGCCGGCTACGAGAGTGTAGCGGCGGATCCGTTTTGCTACGATCCTCCAGTTTATGTACGTTCCGATGGCGAGTCCGATGGCAGTCCATCCGGCGTCGGCAATACCTGTCAGATAGGCCAGACCGGGAAGCCCCATCAGAAGCCAGCTGCTCATATCGGAGGCTTCGGCGCTCATTGCCGTCACAAGAGGTCCGAGCTTACGCCCTCCAAGATAAAAATCGGTCGTATCATGGTTGTTCTTGGAACAACGGTAGCCGACATAGAGCATGGCGCCAAGATAAACAATAATGGCGATCATAATACAAATGTGTTCTGTTGTCATGTTTGTCACTCATTCCTTTCGCAAAATGTGCAATATATTGTAAAATTGTACCATAATAAGGGGATTTCTTCAAGAAATAAAAGTTTAGTAAAAATTCACATTTATTTTGTATGATATGGTGTATTATAAAAGGATAAAAGCGGAGGGATAAATTATAATGAAGAGAAAAATTACAGCAGCGGCGGCATTTGCATTGTGTGTGGCAATGGGAGTCTGCGCATGCAGTCCGTCTGAAAAGGAAGATACATTTACGGGAAAGGAAAAGGAAGAGCTTGCGTGGCAGCCGAATCTTGACCGGATTTCCCCTGAAGTATATGCAGATATCAGTAATCTTGACCTGAAGCCGGGGACGTATATATCAGTCATCGGAAAGAGAGAGGGAACGGCTTACTGGAGCGAAGTGCAGGCCGGAGTTGAGCAGGCGGCGGAAGACATTAATAAGCATCTGGGATATAAAGGGGAGGACAAGATAAAAGTTCTTTATAACGCTCCGGCAGACAGTGAGAATATTGACGAACAGGTGAATATCCTTGACGAGGAGCTGGCGCGATATCCGGATGTGATCGCTGTTGCAAGCGTAGCGGAAGATGCGTCGGCTGTTCAGTTCGATCTTGCGGCAGAAAACGGAATTGCAGTCGTGGCATTTGATTCGAGGAACAATTATCAGGGAATTCAGTGCACCTGCATGACGGATAATGTGGCGGCGGCAAAAGAAGGGGCTCGGAAAATGAGCGAGGCGATCGAAGAAAAAGGAGAGATTCTGTTGATCGCACAGGATTCTGTTTCGGGAACGGCAAAAGAGCGAACAAAGGCAGTGACAGAAGAAATTACGGCAAATTATCCGAATGTGAAGGTTGTAGAGACGATCTATATGGATCAGTTTGACGATCTTAAGATGCAGGCTGCAGCGGACGAACTCGGGGTGACGAAAGAGCAGCTTGCCGAGTGGACGGTGGAATCGTCCGGTCAGACTCCGGCAGATGAAGGGGAAGAAGCGATGTCGGAAGAGGTGCGCACGAAACTGGAAGATATTCGCGCTGTCGCGGACGGGATGACAGATGCGGATGTGGTTGCCCGTTATATGGAAAAATACCCGAACCTGAAGGGCTGTTTTGCGGTAAATGCCGATGCGGTTTTACTGGCAATGGATGCTTTTGAGACAGCAGAAAATGAAGAAGATATCGTGTTGATGGGATTTGATGCCGGAAAGGAACAGATCGCGGCATTGAAAAACGGAACGATAGATGGTCTTATTGTGCAAAATCCGTTCGGCATGGGATATGCGACAGTTGTGGCGGCGGCGCGGGCTGCGCTTGAGATCGGAAATGAGGCAACCGTCGATACAGGATATGTTTGGGTGGATAAAGAAAATATGGACGACCCGGACGTGAAGGGGATGCTTTACGAATAGTCTTCGTCAGGCGTAAGCGGATGCTTTACAAATAGTTTTCGTCAGGCGTAAGCGAGGAAACTCTGTTTTCCATTAGCGGGTAAAGAGTTACCCGCTCCGACTGAGTGAAAAGATAAATTCAGTGCCGACTCCTTCGGTACTTACTACATTAATATGCTCGTCATGAGCTTGAATAATTTCTTTTACGATGGACAGGCCAAGGCCTGTCCCTTTTTTATCTTTGCCGCGGGAAAGGTCTGATTTGTAAAAACGCTCCCATATTTTAGTCTGCTCTTGCCGCGGGATTCCGATTCCGTGATCTTTTACGGAAATAAATACTTTTTCGTTCTTTTCACTAACCTCTACAGTAATCAAAGAATCGTTTTCGCTGAATTTAATCGCATTATCGATCAAGTTATAGAGGACTTGCTGGATCTTACGTTTGTCTGCCAAAACAAAAACAGCATCAGGCATGAGAAGCAGTTCGATGGAAATATGTTTTTGGGTACAGGCAGATTCAAAAGATGCGGCGGTACTTTTCAGAACTTCCTGTATGTCAAAATCTGACTTGTTAAGAAGAAGTTCTTTTGTATCGAATTCATTTAATGTCAGCAGATCTCGCGTGAGGTCGGTGAGACGCTCTGTTTCAAACAAAATAATATTTAAATATTTTCCGTACAATTCAGGCGGGATCGTTCCGTCGGCCATTGCCTCAACATATCCTTTTATGGACGTGAGAGGAGAACGAAAATCATGAGAGACATTTGCGACAATTTTTTTTTGATAGTCATCCATATCTTTCAGTCTGACTGCCATGTAATTCAGTGAAGCAGAGAGATATCCGAGTTCATCATGAGTGTGTACCGGAATCTCATAGTCAAGATTTCCGATAGCGTATTGTTTTGCCGCTTCGGAAATCTGCCTGAGCGGACGATGGATGAAAAACTGTACGCCGAGGAGAAAGATAAGAGAAAGTGCGAAAATGACTGCTGTGGAGATGTATACCTGAGTCATGATCGGAGCGCATCTCTCTTCGATGGCAGAGACGGGACTGTGGATCAGAAGGTATCCCTTTGTAGAAAAACCTTGTGTCACAGGCGCCATAACGGTGATCATATCTTCGTCAAAATATCCGTGATATGTACCTGTAATATAGCGGTTTCCGCCGATTTCGGCAGGGTTGAAGTCTTTGATCCTATCAGGACATACAGTGTCTTCTAAACTGGAAGAGGTAAGTGTTCTTCCGGTACTGTCTACGAACCAGATAGAAGCGTTGAAGTACAGTCTCATTGCAGACAACTGTGACTGGACGTTATAGATGGAAGAATCGCCGGAGAAGTAAGATGGGAGATAATCATTGGCAACAAAAGTAGCTTCTCTGTAAAGCGTATGAGAAGTGTCTTCGGTAAGCTTATCTGTCACAAGCTGCTCTGTAAGCGTTGCAGTTGAGAATAGACATAAAAATCCAAATATGATATAAAGTGCAATAAATTTAATGTGCAGAGTGCTTCTCATACGCGGTAGTCTCCTGTTTATCTGTTATTTTGTCTCAAATTTATAGCCGATGCCCCATACGGTTCCTAATTTCCACTGAGGATGATCTTTAAGTTTTTCCCGGAGACGTTTGATATGGACGTCGACAGTGCGGGTGTCACCGAGATATTCATAACCCCATATACGGTCAAGGAGCTGCTCCCTTGTAAATACCTGATTCGGAGATGAGGCGAGACAGTATAAAAGCTCCAGTTCTTTTGGCGGCATTTCAACAGTGTTTCCGTCACAGAGAACAGAATAATTTGTCAGGTTGATGGTCAGTCCTTCATACTCGACACACTTTGGCTTTTCCGCCTGGGACGGTTCGTTTTTTATCGGATGATAACGGCGAAGAACGGCGCGCACACGCGCAATCATTTCTTTTGAATCAAAAGGCTTTAAGATATAATCGTCCGCACCGAGTTCCAGACCGAGTACTTTGTCGAATATTTCCCCTTTCGCCGAAAGCATAATAATCGGCACGCCTGATTTTGCCCTGATCTCCCGGCATACTTGATAGCCGTCGATGCCCGGAAGCATAAGGTCAAGAAGAATCAGATTCGGTTCGTATGTTTCAAATGTGCTCAAGGCGTCTTCTCCGTTAAATACTATTTTTGTGTCAAAACACTCTTTTGTAAGATAGAGAGAGATAAGTTCTGCGATATTTTCATCATCGTCAACGATTAGTATTCTTTGTTTTCCGATCATATTTTTCCTCCGTTTTATGGGTGAACCCGTTATCCGAGCTCAACGATTGTGACTCCGGCATCGCCTTCTCCGAACTCGGCAAGGCGGTATGATTTTACATGTTTTTGTCTTCTGAGATATTCGTGGATTCCTTTTCTTAAAGCTCCGGTTCCTTTTCCGTGAACTACGCGTACGCTGTTTAGATGCGAGAGCAGGGCGTCATCTAAATATTTATCCAGTTCGGCGACCGCTTCGTCTACTGTTTTTCCGAGCAGATTGATCTCAGGACTTACAGAAAGTGACTTGCTCATCTTGATCTTGCTTTTTGCCGTACGGTTCATCCGCTTCGGTGCGTAAGGCGATACTTCTTCGATAATTTCCAAATCGGAAATATTGACTTGTGACCGAAGGATTCCCATCTGAACTGTGACGTTGCCTCTTGCATCGGGGAGAGAGCCGATGGTGCCGGTCAGATTCATACTTAATACTTTTACAGATTCTCCGAGTTTGAAATCAGACGGTTTGTAAGTCTTTTTCGGTTTGTTTGTTTTCAGTGAAGCAGAAGCGGAAGTATCTTTGATCTTTTTGCGCAGACGCTCCCGTTCTTTTTCCATTTCAGCGGCGGAGATATTCTCCTTTCCGAATTTGTGAAAATTGCGGATCGTCTCGTCGGCAACTTCTTTCGCTTCTCTTAGTATTGCATTTGCTTTTTCATTTGCTTCACGGATGATGCGGTCACGTTGTTCTTCGAGCTTTTCCTGTTTTTGTACAGCCTGCCGCTTTAAAGTTTCGGCCTCTTTTTTATAAGCGGCAATTTCAGCCTGTTCTTTTTCGATCGTGCGTCTGCTTGCCTCAAGATCGCTTAGGAGATCTTCAAAAGAGACGTCTTGTTCACTCAGACGTTTTTTTGCATCGTCGATAATATAGTCGGGAAGTCCGAGCTTTCCGGAAATCGCAAAAGCATTACTTTTACCCGGAATACCGATGAGAAGCCGGTAAGTCGGCCGGAGATTTTCCACATCGAATTCACAGCAGGCATTTTCAACGCCCGGGGTAGAAAGGGCATAGATTTTCAGCTCGCTGTAATGGGTTGTTGCCATAGTGCGTATGTTTCGCTTATGGAGATGCGATAAAATAGCAATGGCAAGGGCCGCTCCTTCTGTCGGGTCGGTTCCTGCGCCTAATTCGTCGAAAAGAACGAGAGAACGATCGTCGACCTTTTTCAAAAAGGAAACAATATTTGTCATATGTGAAGAAAATGTACTCAGACTTTGTTCTATGCTCTGCTCATCTCCGATATCGGCGTAAACCTGTCGGAATACGGCGATTTCCGAACGGTCGCCTGCCGGAATATGAAGTCCGGCCTGCCCCATGAGGGTGAGAAGTCCGACCGTTTTTAAAGAGACGGTCTTTCCGCCTGTATTAGGTCCGGTGATGATGAGAAGAGAAAATTCATCGCCGAGAGATACGGTGATCGGGACAACTTTCTTCTGGTCGAGAAGAGGGTGGCGTCCTTCCCGGATACGGATACGTCCTTCTTCATTTAGAATCGGACGACTTGCGCGCATAGTAAGAGCAAGAGCGCCTCTTGCAAAAATGAAATCCAGATCGGTGAGAGATCGGTAGTCTGTTCGGATCTCTTCGATATATTGTGCGGCCTCTTCGCTTAAAGAAGCAAGAATCTTTCGGATCTCATCCTGTTCTTGTACATATAATTCTTTTAAGTCATTGTTCAGTTTTACAATAGCCATAGGTTCAATAAATAATGTAGAACCGGATGCGGACTGGTCATGGATCAGCCCTTGTACCTGACTGCGGTATTCGGCTTTGACAGGGATACAATAGCGGTCGCCGCGCATTGTGATCAGAGCATCCTGCAGGTACGTTCTTAAAGAACCGTTTACAAGACCTGAAAGTGTTGTGTGAACACGGTCGTTGAGATTATTCATGCTCCTTCGGATATGCTTTAGCGCACTGCTTGCGTCATCACTGATTTCATCTTCGGAAATGATGCATCTTTCAATTTCATTTGAAAGAGGTGTGAGCGGCTCAAGTCCGTCAAAATAAATATCAAGACAGTCGGCAAGATCTTCCTGCGTGTCATGCCGTCCGTATGACTTGGCCCGCGCAGTGTTTGAAAGAAGACGGCAGATGCGGAGAAGTTCCGCTGTATTTAGAGCGCCTCCGATCTCAAGTCGTTTGAGAGATTCTTCCACAGGAGCTGCGTCGCCGAAAGAAATCCGCCCCTTTTTAATGATCCTTGTAAAAGCGGCGGCGGTCTGTTCCTGAAGCAAATCGATCTTCGTAAGATCCGTTACCGGTTTCAGCCGTCGGCAAAGTTGTTTTCCGCGGAAAGAACTTGCCTCATTTTCCAACATGGAAATAATTTTATCAAATTCAAGTTTTATTAATGTTTTGTTATTCATAAATCTTCACCTGTCTGTAATGTTTGTATCCTCATTCTACTCTATTATCCGTATAAAGAAAAGGACTTTCAGGAAGTAAGAAAAACCTTTTCATAGAGGATTGAATCAGGTATACTAGAATTTGGAGGAAAATAAGTCCATGCCGAGTGATAAAGAACAAAAAAAATCGCCCGAAGAAGAGGCGGAAGAGAAGAAATATTCTTTTTTACAAGAAAAGATAAAAGGGAAACAGGGCAGCAGGGAAACGCTTATAAAACAATTTATCCGAATTGCGATCTATGGTCTGATATTGGGGATGTTTGCCTGCTTAGGTTTTTTTGCGCTTAAACCGTGGATGCAGCAATGGTTTGCGGGAAATGCAAAGACTGTGATGATCCCCGAAGATGAACAGGCAGCGGAAGATTCTGAGAAAAATCAAGAGGGAAAAGAAGATCCTGCGCTCGATGCGGAAAGTTATGAAGAGATGACCGCCGGGTTGAATGAACGTGTAAAAGAGGCGAGAAAAAGTATTGTTTCTGTATCTTCTGTATCTGAAAAGGCAGACTGGGACGGAGAGATGACAGGAATTTTGCAGAGTGTTACAGGTGTTATCGCCGGAGATAACGGCCGGGAATTTTTGATTATCGCCGACAGTTCGATCTGCACAGGCGCTTCTGCATGGAGAGTGACAATTTCCGATGGAAAAAGCTTCGATGCAGCGCTGAAAAAGGTCGATAATAACAGAAAGATAGCAGTGTTCGGCATCGGGAAACATGTCGTAGATGAGGATGACAGCGGATTGATCAAAGTAGCCGTTTTAGGTAATTCAAAGAAAGTGGCGCAGGGAGATGCAGTGATCGCTCTCGGAAATATATTTGGATATGCAGACGGAATGTCTTACGGCGTTGTCAGCGCATCGAATTATAAGGCGACATTTTTCGACGGAGAATGCGCAGTGATCGCGACAGACATTCCGGCAGAGGAACAAGGAACAGGCATGTTGTTTAACATGGATGGCGAAGTGGTAGGGATGATTTCTTCATCCGTATGGAACGACACAGGAAAAAATGTTGTGAATGCATATGGAATTTCAGATTTGAAGCCGATTATAGAATTGCTCATCAATGGGAAAAGCGTTCCATATATCGGAATTTACGGAACAACGGTGACGGAGCAGCTTGCAGAAGAACATAAAATGCCGTCAGGTATTTATGTGGCAGATGTTGATCCGGATTCACCGGCGATGGCGGCGGGAATACAAATCGGAGATATTATATGTGAAGCATCGGGAGAAGAGATAAAGGATATTGCCGCATACCAAAACATTGTGATAGGCTCGTCTGTAGGAGAAACGATGGAGTTTGTCGGAAAACGGCTCGGTTCAGACGGATATGTCAATATAAAATTTTCTGTCGTGACCACAGAAAAAGAAGAAGTTAAATAAAGAAGCGGGAATGAGAAAATAAGAAAAGAAGAAGTTTGGTAAGAAGCAGGAATGAGAAAATAGGAAAAGAAGAAGTTCAGTAAAAAGCGGGAATGAGAAAATAAGAAAAGAAGAAGTTCAGTAAGAAGCAGGAATGAGAAAATAAGAAAAGAAGAAGTTCAGTAAAAAAGCAGGAATGAAAAAATAAGAAAACAGATTAAAAGAAATAGAACATAGAGAAATAAAGAAAAAATAGAAAGAGGAATAGCGAGACATGAGATATATCAGTGGGTTACATGAAGGAGAAACAATCAGAAATATTTATCTGTGTAAGGGAAAACGTTCGGCTGAAACAAGAAACGGAAAACCATATGACAACGTGCTTTTGCAGGATAAGACAGGAACGCTTGACGGAAAAGTATGGGACCCGAATTCGCAGGGGATTGCGGACTATGATGAAAAAGATTTTATAGAAGTATATGGAGAAGTGATCAATTATAACGGAAATCTGCAGATTAATATAAAACAGATCCGCAAAGCCGGTGAAGAGGAATACAACCCGGCAGATTACATGCCTACCACAGAGAAAAGCGTTGACGGGATGTATGAACAGCTGACAGAGTTTATCCGTCACATTTCCAATCCGTATCTGAAAAGTCTGTTAGAATATTTCTTTGTGAACGATCAGGAATTTATTAAAAAATTCCGGTCACATTCTGCAGCGAAAACGGTACACCACGGATTTTCGGGAGGACTGCTGGAACATACGTTGAGCGTACTTCGGATGTGCGAATATTTTGCCGGATCATATGGAATTTTAAACAAAGATCTTCTGTTGACAGCGGCAATGTGCCATGACATCGGAAAAACAAGGGAACTTTCGTCATTTCCGGACAATGATTATACAGATGAAGGACAGTTGATAGGGCATATTGTGATCGGAGTGGAAATGCTCGACGAGGCAATCAGGACAATACCGGATTTTCCGGTTCGCCTTGCAAATGAATTGAAACACTGTATTATCGCCCACCACGGAGAGTTGGAATACGGTTCTCCGAAAAAACCGGCGCTTGCGGAGGCGGTAGCGTTGAATCTTGCGGATAATGCAGATGCAAAAATGCAGACTTTGACGGAAATATTTAAAGGGAAAACAGGTACAGACTGGTTAGGATTTAACCGATTGTTCGATTCTAATTTGCGCAGAACGTCAGGAGCGTAAACAGAAAAAGCCGATTGTAGGCGGCGGATAGATCGTAACTATACGGTGTTTCCGGTGGGGAAATATGTGCGCAGATGCGGATGTGCAAAAAATGCAGGAAAACAGAAAGAAAAGGGAAGATATGTGTATGCAGAAAAATGATACTGTAGTTGTTGAAATCACGGATATCGGTGTCAACGGAGAAGGAATCGGAAAGATAGACGGATATACGCTGTTCATAAAAGACGCTGTAATAGGAGATGTTGCAGAAGTTAAAGTGATCAAGGCTAAGAAAAATTACGGATATGCCCGATTGATAAACGTGCTTGAACCGTCAAACAGCCGGGTTGAACCTAAGTGTCCTTTCGCAAGAAAATGCGGGGGTTGTCAGATTCAGGAAATGTCCTATGAAAAGCAGCTTGAGTTTAAAGAAAGAAAAGTCAGGGGAAATCTTGAACGGATCGGCGGTTTTTCATCTGAACTTTTGGAATGTACAAAAGAGCCGATCATTGGGATGGAAACTCCGTTTTATTATAGAAATAAGGCGCAGTTTCCGTTTGGAACAGACAAAGAAGGAAATCCCGTAACAGGATTTTACGCAGGCCGTACACATGACATTATAGCAAATACAAACTGCATTCTCGGTGCAGCGGTAAATGAACATATTTTAGAGAGCATTCTTGATTTTATGAAAAAATATAAGATCCGTTCCTATGATGAAAAAACAGGAACGGGTCTGTTTCGTCATGTGCTGCTTCGTTATGGATTTACGACAAAAGAAATCATGGTGTGTTTTGTTGTGAATAAAGATAAAGCGGATAAAAGCGGAGAATGGTTTCCGCATCAGAAAGAGTTGGTGGAAGAGCTTGCTAAAATTGACGGAATGACGAGTATAACGGCAAGTCCCAACACAAAGCGAACAAACGTAATTATGGGAGATACGTTTGAGGTGCTTTGGGGGCAAGGATATATTACAGACTATATCGGCTCAGTGAAATATCAGATTTCTCCTTTGTCGTTTTATCAAGTAAACCCGGTACAGACGGAAAAATTATACTCTCAGGCGCTTGAATATGCAGGCTTAAAAGGAGATGAAACGGTTTGGGATTTGTACTGCGGTATCGGAACAATTTCTTTGTTTCTTGCGCAGAAGGCAAAACAGGTTTACGGCGTGGAAATCGTGCCCCCTGCGATTGATGATGCAAGAGAAAACGCACTGTTAAACGGAATAGAAAACGCACAGTTTTTTGTGGGAAAATCTGAAGAAATCCTTCCGAAATACTATAAAGATTATGAAGAACAGCACGGAGGAGAAAAGGCACACGCGGATGTGATCGTCGTAGATCCGCCTCGGAAAGGGTGCGACGCTGAATTGTTGGAAACGATTCTTAAGATGCAGCCGGAGAGGATTGTTTATGTAAGCTGCGATTCCGCAACATTGGCAAGAGATCTGAAAATATTGTGCGAAGGGGCACAGGAAGACGAAAAAACAGCAGGGTATCAGATTGAGAAATGGAGAGCGGTTGATCAATTTCCGATGACGACACACGTTGAGTGCGTGGTATTGATGTCGAGGGTGGAGAAATAAAGATACTTTAAGCACTGATAGATAAAGGGTTTCCAGACATTGAATTTTTCTCATGACATCTTTGTCGAGGACGTTAATGTCGGGAAACCCTTATTTTTATTCTTTGAGGAAACATGTCAACTACACTTAATACAATAGGGTTGAGTTGACAGAATAGATTTTTTATAGGGGTTGAGGAGACAGGATAGATATAAACTAGTCAGCGAAAAAGGTTAGACACAGGATTTTGGAATTATATTTTTATTCTATTGAGAAACAAATATCGTTATGATATAATGAAAGATGTTAATTTATAACGATAAACGTTATTTAATACCCTTGAGGTGATATCAATGATTAGAATAAAATTGTCAGAACTATTAGGCAAAAACAAGATGACAAGAAAAGCACTAGCTGAATTAGTAGGTGTGCGCCCAAATACAATTGGTGATTTGTACCATGAGAGAGTAAAAAGGATTGATTTGGATTTGCTTAATAATATCTGTCGGGTTCTTGGTTGCGACCTAACTGATTTACTAGAATATCAACCAGACAACGAAGAAGAAAAATAGCATAACTAGAAAAGGTGATAAGATGAGATATTTAGGCAGCAAAGCGAAATTGCTGAATACGATAGAAGATGTTATTGAAAAGTATAATATCGAAGGATATACGTTTGGAGATTTATTTGCAGGTACTAGCTGCGTTGGAGATTATTTTAAAGATAGGTATAAGATCCAATCTAATGACTTTCTATATTTTTCTTACGTAATAAGCAAAGCAAAATTAAATAATAGCAGAATTCCGTCTTTTACAAAATTTACTAAAGAATACAAAAGTAATATTTTCGATTGGCTTAATTCCCTTGAATTTACACCAGATAGTAATTATTTTATTTATAATAACTACACTCCGATTGGCGGAAGAATGTTTTTTACAGAAGATAATGGGAAGAAAATCGATGGTATTAGAATAAAGATTGAGGAACTTTATAGAGAACAAACTATTTCTGAAAATGAGTATTATTTTCTATTAGCTTCTTTAATTGAAAGTACCACTAAGTTTTCAAATACTTCAGGTACTTATGAAGCATTTTTTAAATTTTGGGATCCGAGGGCGACAAAAGATTTTGTCTTGGAACCACTTGAGATGAATGAACAAGAACTTTTTGCCGAAAACGATGTTTATAATGAGGAAACGAATAGTTTAGTAAGGCGAATTGAAGGAGATATAGCATATATTGACCCTCCATATACTGTAACCCAATATGTATCAGCTTATCATATGTTGGATACTATTGCTAAATATGATTCACCCGATATAAAAGGTATAGGTGGAAAAAGAGGTAGGGGTAATAAAAACTCGTTATATGCTCAGAGAACAAAGGCATTAAGTGCCTTCGAAGATTTGTTTAGACAGATTAACTACAAGCACGTATTGGTGAGCTATAGTAACCAAGGACTGGTTAGTTTAGATGAGCTAGTTGATTTGGCTAAGTTATTTGCTAAAGATGGAGAAGTATACATAGAAAGTATCGACTACAGGGAGTATCAGAATCATCGGTCAAGTAAAAAGAGGAACGGTGAATCCCTCAATGAAGTGATAATATATTTTCAAAAGGATTTATCTCTAAATAAATCACCACTCAATTATTCTGGCAGTAAGGACACTTTGCTTCCAGCAATAATAAAAGAACTCCCTCCATCTGTGAATACTTTTGTAGATGTTATGGGGGGTGCATTTAACGTTGGTGCTAATATCGTTGCTACAGATTGCGTTGTTTACAATGAACTCAATCCTTATGTCTATGAAATTATTGAATGGCTTTTAACAACGGATAAAACTGAAATTATTAAAGCCATAGAAGAAGGTATAGCTAAGTACAAGTTGGAGAAAGGTGAGAAGGAACCATTTGATAAACTTAGGTCAGATTATAATGAAAGGGATAATTCACCATTAAATTTGTATTTGCTCCACATGTATTCATTCCAAAATATGATCAGATTTAATGGTAAGCATAAGTTTAACACTCCGATTGGGGTAGCAGGTTACAGCGAAGATATAAAACAACGAATACTAAACTTTAAAGTTAAAACTAAAAATCTAAAAATGATGAATGTTGATTATACAACAATAAACTGGAGTGAATTTCCTCCAGATACGGTTTTTTATTTTGATCCACCTTACTTTATTACAAGTGCTGCCTATAACGATGGCAAGAGGGGCATGAAGGGTTGGTCTGCCGATGAAGAGTTAGAACTTTTAAATACATTAAGCCATATTGATTCATTGGGATATAAATTCATTCTATCGAATGTAATGCACCATAAAGATAGAACAAACCATCTTCTTCAAAAATGGGCAGAAGAGCACAAATTCCGTGTGATTGAAATAGGTACAAGTGGTTGGCGGTATTCAAAAAATGAAGTCTTAATAGTAAATTATTAAGGGGGCGGGCTTGTTGAATCATATTCTTGTTTTACCAGAAGAGTTTGAAACTAAATTAAACGAAGCGCATGCAGATAGTGATATTCATGAAAAGTGGCTTCAAATCGGTGTCGATACAGTTCAAGATATGATAAATAGAGTTATATCTGAAATGAACGAAAGGTTTCCCAAATTGAGCATTATCAATTATAGGGTCGATAATAAAGACAACATAAAAGAAACTATTGGGAATAGAGGAAGTAGTTCTATATATGCTGGATATCTTGAAACTGAAAATGGAAATGTGGACGGGCTGTTTTTTTATATTCCTCCTTCACTTAACTCGGGAAATGACTTTTTAACCAGACAAGTTATGCCAACATTGTTAGGAATTTATGAAGGAATATCTCAGGATATGATAGATTTACATTTTAATAATAGACCAGTATACATTTTAAATATAAACGAGACAAACAGATCAGAACAGAGAGCCGTAAAAGTAAGCTTTATATGTGCAGAATTACTTGGATTTAAGTATCTGGATATATTCGGACGAGAATTTCATGATATATTAACGAGCCTTAGCACGGAAGATGATGAATTCCAGATATCTTCTTTAGCTGATTTTAATCGATTATTTGCAGTTAATGGTGACAATGAACTGTTTATAGTCAATGATGAGGAAAAGGTATTGCAGTTGCTTTCAGATAAAGTTACTGCGTCAAAAAATCCATCTGCTGAAATGTATAGATATTGTTTGAAAGTATTACCAGCAATCTATATGGCAATTGACGAAGGATATCGAATTAATATAGACGATTTTGATAGTGTAGGGTTGAGCATGTTTGATGTCATTAGAACCTATATTTCTAAGATTTAATACAAAATTAGGAGGGAAAATAAATGCAGATAATTTATTATGGTGCTCCAGGTACAGGAAAAAGTTATATGGTAGATGAACTGGTAAAAGCATCTGGTGTTGGTGATGATAGAATTTTTAGAACTACATTTCATCCGGAGTATACATATAACGATTTCGTCGGACAATTGCTGCCAAAAGTCCAGAGAACAACAAGCGGCTCAACTAGTATCAGCTATGAATTTACAAAGGGAGTATTTACAAGAGCATTAGAAAAAGCATACGAAGATACCGCTAAACAAGTATTTTTAATAATTGAGGAAATGTCAAGAGGAGATTGTGCGGGTATTTTCGGAGATATTTTTCAATTGTTAGATAGAGAATCTCAAGGCATTAATAAAGGTTATAGCAAATACTTTATCAATAACGATATCATTGCAAAAGACATTATTGCAATTACTGATGATAAAATTAAATTGCCACCTAACTTCAACATTTTAGGAACTGTTAATACAAGTGACCAGAATGTGTTTGTAATGGATACAGCTTTTAAGAGAAGGTTTGAATGGCAATATATAAGCACAAAACCGGTACCAGTAGGAGGTCCGTATAAAAATAATATTGATATTGAAGTTGTTTTAGATAATGCGGGTACTAAAAAAACTGTTAAGTGGGTTGATTTATACGGTACTTTAAATAAATTCATTGCTGACTCACGATTTTTAGGACTTGGCGAAGATAAGCAGTTGGGGCAGTTCTTTATTGAATTTAAAGTTGGTGGCACACCAAGTGAGCATAAAAATCAAGTAAAAAATAAATTACTACATTATTTATGGAGTGACATTCATAAATCGAGTTATAGCACTGAAATTAGTTTGTTTGATTCGTCAATTACAAGTTTTTCCGAACTGTATGATGCTTACGAGGATGATAAAAAGGTTTTTAGTGATAAATTTTTAGAATGCATAGAGCTGTGGCTAAGAGGTAGTTTATGATTTCTTGGTGAAAAGAGGTGGTGCTAATCTAATGAAATTTCATTATGGTCAAGATTATTTTAACGTTGATGATATAGATTTATTATCTTTTAGTCTGGGAAAAGGTGATACAAAATATTTAAAATCTGATAATAGAGAAGTGTTTGATTTTGTTGGATTTGTTTTAAATGAAGATAATTTATTATCTGTTTTTCCGAAGCATTTTTATACTGATTTAGAGTTGAAAGATTTGAATAGAAGAAAAAAGGCGAATCTAGAAGATATTAAGTTGTTATTTGATGTGTTTGTAAAATATACAAAGGAAGTATCTACTACTGCCAAAGCTACTAAATACATCGGATCAAAACCAGAATTTGTATCTGATTACCCCTTTGCTTCCTTTTACGAGGTCTACAAACATTTTCGCCAATATGGTATTTATCGTGAAAGTAATATTGAAGTCAAGCCTAATGCAAGTGGACCAGTTGCATGGAGAAAAACGATTCAAAAGGCACAGACTATAGTTAGCGATGGCAACCTGATTTTTTCACCCCTCTATAGAAAGAAAAAGAAGCAACAGAATGTATTCCTGAGTGAATGCATGGTGTTTGTTATCGATTACACGATTAATAGCTTTCCATATTTTATTAGTTTACCAAAGACTGGTTACAAAATAAGTTCTTTTGACTTTATCAAACATCGAGAATATACATTGCAACAATTGCGCCAAATTAATAGTAAAACTTTTAAAGACACTCATAAAAAACTGATAGCAAACTTAATTAGTTTTTTTGAACAATATAAAAAGTCGCCAAAAGGCGGTGATATACATATAAAAATTAATTATTTCGATAAGATATGGGAAAGGATGGTATCTACGTATCTTAATAAATATTTTAAATGTGTTGACGAAGTTTCTAATTCTATTATTTTTGATAAAAGCTTAGTAGCATCGCCCTTAAGTTTTGAAGCTAAAGAGTTTACTATAGATGATTCTTCACACCAATTTAAAATACGGCTAGATCATTATGCAAAACAAGATGATTCTATTTATATTTTCGATTCAAAATATTATTACAATGTCTCAGATTTAAACTATAAGCAATTTTCATATAATGAGATACTCAGAGGTGGGGTTTCAAAGAATACTAAAATATATAGTGCCTTGATGTTACCAAATAATGCAACCTGTTCAAATTTACACTTTTCATTATCCCCTGCTTATTTGGGCGACAGAAAAACAGGAACAAAAATTATTGAGCAGTATCTCAATATAAAGGAAGTAATGCAAAACTATATATCTAATTAATCGTTGATTAGGGGGGGGAGTGCTTTGGCAGGTAATCGTTCATTTAAAGACTATGTGGCAGATAGGTTCTATAATGAAATATTTGCTGCTATACAAAGTTACACCACGGATAACTACGATGATTTAGACTTAAGGCTATACAGGGTTCGAAATATTGGTGGCATAGAATTATCAGATATAGAAGTAAAGTTTGTATCTGTTAATGACTTACCGGGTATGAAAATAGAATTTGATGTTGTTGTAGAAACTGAATTAGAAGTCCGTGAGTCAGACTATCATTATGATGAATCGGAAAATTGTAGGCAGTGGTTTATGCTGACATGTTCAGGAGATTTGGCTTGCAATTTAGATGACTTTACAATCTCTAGTGTAACTGAGTATACCAGTAAAAATAAGCAGCCCAAACCTATGTCGGACTCTCTTGTCCCTATCATTCATAAGGAGCAACTTGAATCTGTCGCTACAGACTTTCTTCGCAGACACTACCCAGAAGCACTAAAAACCCCAATGGCAATTGAACCACAAGTACTAGCAGAAAAAATGGGTCTTACAGTGGAAATGAGAGAAATTACAAAGGATTTCTCTGTTTTTGGACAGCTATACTTTCATGATTGTGATGCAGTGTTCTATGATGAAGACAGTGATGAAATGGTACAGACCCATGTAGATGCCAGAACTATCATAGTTGATCCAAAAGCATTCTTCCTACGTAATCTAGGATCGGTAAACAATACCATTGTCCATGAGTGTGTTCATTGGGATCAGCATAGAAAAGCATTTGAATTGGAGCGGCTCTATAACAACAGCTTAACACGAATCAAGTGTCAGGTAGTTGGTGGCATAAAAGACACTAGCAGAGATGCAACTGATTGGATGGAATGGCAAGCGAATGCTCTCACTCCTAAGATACAAATGCCTCTTGCAATGTTTAAAACCCAAGCGTTTAAGTATATTAAGCAATTTCGTGCGGAGTTAGGAACATCTGAACTTATAGATGTAATGGAGCCAGTTATTGACGCTTTGGCTACGTTTTTCTGTGTTTCTCGAACCGCAGCAAAAATCCGAATGATTGATGCTGGGTATGAGGAAGCAATTGGAACTTTTACTTACATAGATGGTCGTTACGTCAAACCTCATAGGTTTAGGAAGGGTGCGCTTGAAAGAAATCAAACGTTCTCCATAAGTGCGGAGGATGCTGCCATCCAAAGCATAACTAATCCTGAAATGGCAGCTTTAGTTGGAGATGGAAGTTATGTTTATGTAGATTCTCACTTTGTTTTAAATCATCCCAAATATTTAACACAGGATATATTTGGACAGACTGTACTTACTGATTATGCACGAACCCATATGGAAGAATGCTGTTTGGTTTTTAACTTATCAGTCAAGTCTGGATGTAAGGAAAGATATTATACTGAATGTTTTCTCAACCGAGATAAGACATCAAATATTGATTTCGACATAAAATACTGTAACGGTTTTGAACACGCGACTCCAGAGAAGAAAGCAAAGATACTAGCTGATACACTGGCTGAAGAAACGCGGATCTATAATGAACTGCCAAATAGTTATACAAGCTCTCTTAAAATAGTGCGTGAATGGAAAAATGTAACTTATAAAGAATTAGCTGAACGAATACTGATTAATGAACGTACTATAAGACGAATCGTTAATGGTGAAGAGCCAGGTTCTATCAATTCCATAATCTTAATTTGCCTTGGACTTCATCTACCACCTAATATTAGTAGTCATATAATTCGCAATTCCCCCTTTTCGTTAAACTTCAATAACGATAGTCATATTTGGTATAATTTTGCCCTGACTCACCTATATCCAAAATCGATGGATGAGATTAGAGCGTTTTTACAGGAACATGGTGCAGACCCATTATAAAATTTCAAAATATTTTTGAAAAAGCGGACACGGGATGTCCGTTTTTTTAGCTGTTAGGCACATGAGCCATACATGAATCCTTTTAAGGGTTTGTGTATGGCTTTTTTTATTGCTGTTTTTAGGTGTTTATGAGGAGAAAAGCATCATTTTTAGTATGAAATAACCGGGCATGAGGTGTCCGCCAAGGCTGTCCATTTCTACCTTACAATAATATTAGACGAAGGAAAGGTCCTTCGTAAGTAGCTAGATTAAGACCGTTTCCTCGTCTACAAAAAAATATCGAATGCCTGATTTGCAATAAGGGCAGAGGATACATATTGTTTCGCTCCAATCCGTAAGGATTGTTGCGGTGCAATAGAAGTACCTTACCTTATTGCGCTCATTTTCAGGATAAAAAGGTCTGTGTACTTCTGGTACAGGCCTATTTTTGTATCCTTTGCCACCAATGCAATCCGGCGGAAAGGATGCAAAATGAAAATTAGAATTCAGCACGAAAACAAATCTATCTATCTGGAGGTACCAGACGAGGACTTCACCTTAATGATTGAGGCGGATTATGAGGACAGGCTGTCTTCTGCAGAGGACAAAGAAACCGTGACCCGGCGCTCTCCACAGGAGATAATGGACGAACGTTTCAACAAGCCGGAGTACAATAACTGGCACAAATTTGACAGGCATAGAGGTATGCCAAAGAAACCATTCCGCAAGGATGACCAAGAGGTTGATGAAACCGACCATATGGACTACTTCCCTGACTACTCAGATGAAATTGATAGAGAGAAAGAAGAAGAGTATGAACATATCTGTGAAATTATTCGCAAGGCTCTCAAGGAAAAACAAGCAGAGCTACTGATTGCTATAGTCTTGGATGGTGTTTCGGTAACAGAGTATGCAGCACGTGAGGGAGTAAGTGTAAGTGCCATTTCACATCGCTTAGATACAGCTAAGAAGAATTTCAAAAAAATCTATCCAAAATCCTCAACTTTCCCCTCTTGCCATGGCTAATAGTTAGAGGGCAGCACATAAACGCTCTCGGAAAGAGGTGAATACATGAAGCACAACTTGAAAATCAGTGTTTCAAAAAAACCACAGTCTGGCGGGATTGTTTCCTGTCGAAACGTCACCATTAGGGAGCGTTTCCTTCGTTTCTTACTTGGTGATAAGCAGAAACTAACCATCCTTGTTCCGGGTGATACCGTACAGGAACTCGCCATCAGTGAGATTAAGGAAGGAGGAATAAGCCATGAGCAAGATCAAGCTACTCCTTGATGTGGTTTCCGATATGCGCTCTTTGGCAGACAGCATACAAGCGGTTGCTGATGTAATGGCGGGCAATGAACCTGTCGAAACAAAAGAACCAACTTCAACTGTAAAAGAGCTTGAACCAAATAAAAAGGAAATCACTCTGGAGGAAGTCAGAGCAAAACTCGCTGAAAAGAGTCAAGCCGGTCTTACTGCCCAAGTGAGAGAAATCATCCAAAAATACGGTGGCTCTAAATTAAGCGAAGTGGACCCAAAACATTATGCAGATATGTTAAAAGATGCGGAGGTACTTAGGAATGAGTGATCATGCAGTTCTTTCCGCATCAGGCGCTCATAGGTGGCTGAATTGCCTTCCGTCTGCACGGTTGGAACTGGAGTTTGTAAATAACGAATCCAGTGCAGCTGCCGAAGGCACCGCCGCCCATGCTCTCTGCGAACATAAACTCAAAAAAGCACTTCGCATGAGAAGTAAGCGTCCTGTCTCAGTTTATAACTCCGATGAGATGGAAGAACACAGTGATGCCTATGTGGAATTTGTAATGGAACAGCTTGAGCTGGCAAAGCGGAGCTGCACAGACCCTTTAATACTAATCGAACAGCGTCTTGATTTTTCCTGCTATGTTCCACAGGGATTTGGAACCGGTGACTGTATCATTATTGCCGATAAGAAACTTCACATTATCGATTTCAAGTATGGCATGGGAGTATTGGTGGATGCGGTGGACAATCCACAGATGAAACTGTATGCACTGGGTGCTTTAGAAATTTACGATAGTTTGTACGACATCGAGGAAGTGTCCATGACCATTTTCCAGCCACGCAGAGAGAATGTCAGCACATGGACAATCCGGGTAGAGGATTTAAAAGCTTGGGCTGAAAAAGAACTAAAACCAAGGGCTAAAAAAGCTTATGACGGTGAAGGTGAATATCTTCCGGGTGAGTGGTGTACTTTCTGCCGAGCGGCAGTTAAATGCCGTGCTAGGGCTGAGGAAAAACTGAAATTGGCACAATCGGAGTTTAAACTACCTCCACTACTTACGGACTCTGAAATCGAGGAAGTTCTATCTAAACTGTCCGATCTTACGAAGTGGGCAAATGAAATCATTGCTTATGCCACCGATGCAGCTGTTAATCACGGTAAAGAGTGGCATGGTTTTAAGGTTGTTGAGGGCAGATCTGTCCGCAAATTCAAGGATGAAGATGCTGTGGCTGAAGTAGCCAAAGCAAACGGTTATAAAGATATCTTTCGTCAGAGTCTCATCACTCTTACGGAAATGGAAAGGCTGATGGGCAAATCAAAATTTGAGAAGATTCTCGGTGATCTTATATACAAGCCACCGGGAAAGCCGACTCTGGTCCCGTTATCGGATAAGCGTCCGGCTATGAACGTATCAAACGCAAAAAACGAATTCAACGAAATAATGGAGGAATGTGAATATGAATAATAAAAACAGAACGAAGGTTATCACTGGTGTAAGCACACGTCTCAGCTACTTTCATGGCTGGGAACCGGTATCCATCAATGGTGGGGCAGAAAAGTATAGTGTATCGGTATTAATTCCTAAAACAGATAAGGAAACCATAAATGCCATCAATGCAGCAGTTGATGCTGCTATTGAAGAGGGCATTGCAAAGTTTGGCGGTAAAAAACCAAATAAGGCTGCTATCAAGCTACCACTTCGAGATGGTGATGTAGAACGAGATGATGAGGCTTATAAAGGACATTATTTCGTAAATGCCAACAGCACTACTCCGCCTCAGATTGTAGATAAAGCAGTCAAGCCCATTCTGGATCGCAACGAGGTATACAGTGGTTGCTATGCAAGAGTGTCACTTAATTTCTATGCTTTCAATTCTAATGGGAACAAGGGTGTGGCCTGCGGACTTGGTAACATCCAGAAGATTAGAGACGGAGAGCCTTTAGGCAGCAGAACCACAGCGGCTGATGATTTCACCACAATTGAAGATGATGATTTCCTAGCATAACAGCTAAAGTATGAATACAAACGGGGTGGTGGAAGTTGTTCTTCTGTCACCTCGTTTGCATTGGAAAGGGTGTAATACATGAATTCTATATCTATTGATATTGAGACATTTAGTAGTGCCAATCTTCAAAAATGTGGAGTTTACCGTTATGCCGAGAGTGATGATTTTGAAATTCTATTGTTTGGTTATTCGGTTGATGGTGGTGCAGTTCAGGTGGTCGATCTTGCCTGCGGAGAGAAAATCCCAAAAGAAATAATCAATGCTCTTATGGATAATTCCATTACCAAATGGGCCTTTAATGCTATGTTTGAGCGTGTTTGCCTATCAAAATGGCTTAACCTTACTGATTATCTTGACCCTACATCCTGGAAATGCTCAATGGTATGGTCGGCTTATATGGGGCTTCCGCTTTCTCTTGAAGGTGTCGGTGCAGTCTTAGGATTGGAAAAACAAAAATTAACGGAAGGCAAAGACCTTATTAAATATTTCTGTACACCATGTTCCCCTACTAAATCAAACGGAGGACGAGTTCGTAATCTGCCAAAACACGACATAGATAAATGGGAGCGGTTTAAAGCATATAACCTCCGTGATGTGGAAGCCGAGATGTCAATACAGCAGAGACTATCTAAATTCCCGCTTCCAGAGAATATATGGTCAGAATATCATCTTGACCAGAAAATCAATGATCGTGGTATCGCTATAGACATGGCTTTTGTAAAACAAGCCGTCAAGATGGATGAACAGTCGCGGGAAAAGCTAATGGCTTTAATGCAGGATATAACTAATTTGGAGAATCCAAACTCTGTACAACAAATGAAAGAATGGCTTGCTGATAACGGATTGGAAACAGATAGCCTTGGTAAAAAAGCAGTTGCTGAGATGTTAAAGACAGCACCTGAACCACTAGGCACCGTTTTGGAACTTCGTCAGCAGCTTGCAAAATCATCGATAAAAAAATACACGGCAATGGAGAATGCAGTATGTAATGATGGTCGTGCAAGAGGAATGTTTCAGTTTTATGGAGCAAACAGAACTGGTAGGTTTTCGGGCAGGCTTATTCAACTACAAAATCTCCCTCAAAACCATATGCCTGATTTGGAACAGGCTCGTGCTTTAGTTCGTAGCGGAAACTTTGATGCTCTTACCTTACTTTATGATTCTATCCCGGAGGTACTGTCGGAACTTATCCGTACTGCTTTTATACCACAGGAGGGCATGAAGTTTATAGTTGCAGATTTTTCAGCGATTGAAGCTCGCGTTATCGCCTGGCTTGCGGGAGAAAAATGGAGAATAGATGTATTCCAAAATGGCGGTGACATTTACTGTGCAAGTGCATCTCAGATGTTTAATGTACCTGTGGAGAAAAACGGTGTCAATGGACATCTTCGTCAGAAGGGAAAAATTGCTGAACTAGCCCTAGGTTACGGAGGATCTTTTGGAGCTTTGAAATCAATGGGTGCTTTGGAGATGGGAATTGAAGAAGAGGAACTTCAACCTCTTGTAACGGCTTGGAGACAATCCAATCCCAATATTACAAAACTATGGTGGGATGTTGACCGTGCTGTAAAAACCTGCGTTAAGCAGAAAACTCCTACAGAAACACATGGTATTAAATTTATATATCAAAGTGGAATGCTCTTTATTGTCCTTCCTTCCGGCAGGCGACTTTCCTATGTGAAACCTCGTATGGGAGAGAATGTATTTGGTGGTGAGTCAGTTACTTATGAAGGTATCGGTGGGACGAAGAAATGGGAAAGAATCGAAAGCTATGGACCAAAATTTGTAGAGAATATTGTCCAGGCAATCAGTCGTGACATTTTGTGCCACGCCATGCAGACGTTAAAGAATTGTTCCATTGTGGCTCATGTGCACGATGAAATTATAATCGAAGCGGATATGAGTATGTCACTTTCTACTATTTGTGATCAAATGGCTAGAACACCAACATGGGCAAATGGTCTGTTACTTAGTGCTGATGGCTATGAGTGTCAGTTTTATCAAAAAGATTAAATATATTTTTTCAAAATCCTCAACATTCATTACCTCCTGTGGCTATTAGGTAGAGGGGTTTCCTCTCTGACTATATTACAGGAGGTAATTCGTATGGACGAATTAGTAAGAATCAACTATGAAAAAGACCGCCCCACAGTACTTGGCCGTGATTTGCATGCAGTTTTGGAAGTGAAAACACCCTATGATAAATGGTTTCCAAGAATGTGTGAGTATGGATTTGTGGAGGGTACGGACTTTTCGACATTTCTGTCGGAAAGTACTGGTGGAAGACCAGCTGTTGACCACCAAATAACAATTGATATGGCAAAAGAGCTATGCATGATACAGCGTACTCCAAAAGGAAAACAATGCCGCGGGTACTTTCTTGAAATTGAAAGACGATGGAACTCTCCAGAAGCAATCATGGCAAGGGCATTACAGTTTGCCAATCAGCAACTAAATCAAGTAAGGAATCAAAATAAATTACTTGAAGGTACGATTGCTGTCCAGAATCAGCAAATTGCGGAAATGAAACCGAAAGTCTCCTATTATGATGTAGTTCTAAATTGCAAAGACCTCATTTCTACATCAGCAATTGCCAAAGATTACGGTAAGTCAGCTATTTGGATGAACCGCTATCTTAATAAAAAGGGCATCCAATTTAAACAAGGTGGTATCTGGCTTTTATATCAGAAGTATGCAGAAAAAGGCTATACCAGCACCAAGACACATAGCTACATCGGCAGTAACGGTGAACTGCATACAAAAGTCCATACATATTGGACTCAAAAAGGCAGACTCTTCATTTACGAACTGTTGAAGGCAGATGGTATTTTGCCGCAGATAGAAATGGAGGGTGTGTAATGGGAATCGATAAGTTCAATCATGAAGGATACCATGACCCAACTCCCCATGAGGCACTGACCAACATAATAAGAAAGAAAAAGGCAGAGAAAAAATCTGCCTTTAAGCCGCTTGTATATATCTGTTCTCCCTATTCCGGTGATGTAGAAGGAAACGTTAAAAAAGCTCGCAGTTTTTGCAGGTTTGCCTTAGACCAAAACTGTATTCCGATTGCTCCCCATCTTATGTTTCCACAGTTTATGGATGATGAAAACCCAGAGGAACGAGAGCTTGCCATATTTATGGACATCGTGCTTATGGGCAAATGCTCCGAGGTGTGGGTGCTGGGCAATACCATCTCAAGCGGTATGGCGAGGGAAATTGAAGTAGCCAAGAAACGCAGACAAATGGTCAGGTATTTTAGTCCGGAGCATGAGGAGGTTGATAGCTTATGAAAATTGCAGTAGGCAATAGCCGGATGGATAGAAAATGGAAAAACAAAGATATCTCGTGGGAGGATTTTTGTGCCCGAGTAAAGACAACACAACGTACTACGGAAACAGTAGAAGAATATCGGAAATTAAAAAGAGGTCAACAAGATGATATCAAAGATGTGGGTGGTTTTGTTGGAGGGCATTTAAAAGGAGGAAGGCGAAAGAAGGGCAATGTTCTGTGTCGTTCTTTGCTTACCCTTGATATGGATTACGGTAGACCGGATATCTGGGAACAAATCAGTATGCTTTTCGACTACAAATGTTGCGTTTACTCCACCCATAAGCACACACCCGAAAATCCAAGACTCAGGCTTATCGTTCCCCTTGCTCGTGAAATCAGCGAAGAAGAATATGCAGCCGTTGGACGTATGGTGGCAAAAGAAATTGGTATTGATCTTTTCGATGATACGACTTATGAAGCCCATCGCCTTATGTATTGGCCATCCACTTCCTCTAACGGTGAATTTGTCTACGAAGAGCAGGATGGAGCATTACTTAACCCGGATATTTATCTTTCAAAATATGAAAACTGGCGAGATACATCAACTTGGCCCGTATCAAGCAGGCAGTCTGAGGTTATTAATCGCAGTCTTAAAGAACAAGCTGATCCGCTTTTAAAGGAAGGTGTGGTCGGAACATTCTGTCGCGCCTATTCCGTTTGTGAAGCAATTGATAAATTTTTAGGTGCAGTTTATGCTCCATCCGCTATGGAAGGGCGCTATGACTATATCCCAGCTGACAGTAGTGCAGGTGTGATTATCTATGATGATAAATTCGCATACAGCCACCATGCCACCGACCCAGCAAGCGGCCTGCTCCTCAATGCTTTTGACCTCGTTCGTATTCATAAATTCGGCTCTTTAGATGATAGGGCTTCCACTACTACGGCTCCTGGCAGGATGCCGTCTTTTGTGGCAATGTGCGAGTTTGCTATAAAAGATGAAATGGTAAAGGCTGAATTCGCAAAGGAAAGACAGGCTCAAGCTGAAGAGGAGTTTAGTGATGAGGATTGGCAGAAAGCTTTGGAATTGGATAAGCAAGGCCGAATAAAAGACACTCTAGACAACATCGTTTTGATTATTCGTCATGACAAGGAATTACAGCATATAGCTTTTAATTGCCACCGTGATGGTATTGATGCCAAAGGTGGCCTGCCTTGGGAACAGATCAAGGCGGGTTGGAATGATTCAGATAATGCACTTCTTAAAGTGTATTTAAGCAGCAAATACGGAGTTTATTCACCTACCAAGACCAAGGACGCTGTGTTAGCGGTAGCGGCTGAACGAGCCTACCATCCTGTTAAGGAGTACCTGGACTCCCTGCCAAAATGGGATGGAATTAGTCGAGTAGATAATCTACTAATTGATTATTTCGGTGCAACAGATAATTCCTATACAAAAGCAGTCATCCGCAAAACGATGGTTGCAGCGGTAGCCCGCATTTATAGACCAGGCACAAAGTTTGATAGTGTCCTTATCTTAAACGGTCCTCAAGGTATCGGTAAGTCAACCTTCTTTGCAAAACTTGCTGGAGATTGGTTTTCAGATAGTTTGACCATTACGGACATGAAAGATAAATCCGGCGCTGAGAAACTTCAGGGATATTGGTTGTTGGAACTCGGTGAGCTTGCAGGAATGCGTAAGACGGATGTGGAGATTGTGAAGTCCTTTATTTCGAGGGCGGATGATAAGTACCGTGCCAGTTATGGGGTCAACGTCGAAAGCCATCCTCGTCAATGCGTAATTGTAGGTTCTACTAATGCAGAAAGCGGATTTCTTCGAGATATTACGGGCAACCGCAGATTTTGGCCAGTCCGCATTAGTGGTAACAGTAGAAAGAAAGCTTGGCAGATGACTAAAGAAGAAGTACAGCAGATTTGGGCAGAGGCACTAGTATTATATGAGAAGGGCGAAAAACTCTACCTTGAAGGTGATGATGTAACCATGGCAACCAGTGAACAGGCAGATGCTATGGAAACAGATGAACGAGAAGGACTGGTTCGTACTTACTTGGATACGCTCTTGCCGGATGATTGGGACACGATGTCTTTGTACGAGCGTAGAAATTTCCTCGGCGGTAGCGAATTTGGTGGCGGCACCCGTGTTGGAACAGTAAAAAGGACTCTTGTCTGCAATATGGAGATTTGGTGTGAATGTTTCGGTAAAGAGGCATCAATGCTAAAGCCTTCAGATTCCTATGCCATCGGTGCCATTATGAGAAAGATCAGTGAGTGGAACAAGTACACTGGGAACAAGAATGGTGTTGTGACGTTTCCTGTCTACGGAAAGCAACGAGCTTATTCCCGAGTCGAGGAACAAAACTAAGTTGTACCTTACCTTGTTCCCATACTGGTTCTTTCCCTAAAGCTAGTAACGATAAGGAAAATCAACGGTTCGGAACAAGTGGAACAAGAAGTATCCTATTTATTTATAAATAGTAAAAAGAAGTAATAGTAGCCTGTGCATACACGCATACGCGCGCGTATAGGAAAAATGGGTCAAAGTTGTTTTCTTGTTCCGAGCCTTTTATATGGGAGGTATTTATGCTTGAAAAATATATCGAAAAGAAACTGGTGGCTGAGGTAAAAAAGATGGAAGGCATTGCGGCGAAGTTTGTTAGCCCAGGTTTAGATGGGATGCCAGACCGCATAGTGCTTTTACCACATGGGAAGATGGCTTTTGTAGAATTAAAGGCTTCCGGAAAGAAACCTAGACCACTACAGATTAGAAGAATAAAGCAATTACAAAAATTAGGCTTTACCTGCTATGTCATTGACGATGTTGAGCAGATTGGAGGGATACTGGGTGAAATTAACAATTCCTTGTGACTGGTGTGGAATAGAAATACCACGTTACCCATCCCAAATAAAGCGTTTTAATTTCTGTTGCCGCAAATGTCTAGCTGATTATAGTAACAAAACAAGAAACCCTGAAGGATACAAGAAATTAAAGGACTATACAAAAATGAGTGAACATCTTTCTAAGCTTAATCAAGAAATAAATCCATCTAGAATGACTCCACAGACACGACAAAAACTACGTGATTCTCGGTTAGGTTCAGGTAATGGAGTTACGTATGCAAAATATTTTGGTGTTCATGAACATCGGGTTGTTGCAGAAAAGCTACTGGGTAGAGCACTGACTGATGAAGAAGTGGTTCATCATGTTGATGGTAATAAAAGAAATAATGATCCAGAGAATCTAATGGTGCTTCCATCGCAGTCAGAACACGCAAAGTTACACATGAGAGAACGGGTCTTTTGGAATGGGGGTGATGCCCAATGAAGTTCATACCACACAATTATCAGAAATTCGCAATTGACCACATTTTAAATCATTCGGTTTCTGCATTATTTTTGGATATGGGCTTGGGTTGACAAAACTGTCATTACTCTAACGGCTATATTTGACTTATGTCTTGATAGTTTTGAAATTGGAAAGGTTCTGGTCATTGCCCCACTTCGAGTAGCAAGGGATACTTGGCCAGCTGAGATAAACAAATGGGAGCATTTAAAAGGACTGGAGTTTTCGGTAGCCATCGGCACAGAACAGGAGCGATTGGCGGCTCTTAGAAAACCTGCAAGTGTCTATCTTATAAATAGAGAAAATGTGGACTGGTTGGTAAACAAAAGTGGCATTCCTTTTAATTATGACATGGTGGTCATTGATGAATTGTCATCTTTTAAGTCCTATGGAGCAAAAAGATTCAAGAGTTTACTAAAAGTCAGACCTAGAGCGAAACGCATCGTGGGTCTTACGGGTACTCCATCCAGTAACGGCTTGATGGATTTGTGGGCAGAGTTTCGTATTCTCGACATGGGTAAAAGACTCGGCAGATACATAACTCACTACCGCAATTCATTCTTTACTCCAGATAAACGCAATCAGCAAATCGTATTTTCATATAAACCATTGCCAGGTGCTGAAGATGCCATATATCGGCTCATTTCGGATATCACCATTTCCATGAAATCAGTGGATTTTCTGAAAATGCCAGAGTGCGTGATCAATGAAGTACCTGTGTATCTAAATGACAAAGAACAATCCGTATATGATCACTTTCGTGAAGAGATGGTTCTTGAATTTGCTGATGAAGAAATAGATGCCATGAATGCAGCTGTCCTTTCAGGTAAACTTCTGCAAATGGCAAATGGTGCGATCTATGATGAAGATAAAAGTGCCCATTTCATTCATGATCGAAAGCTGGATGCCCTTGAAGACTTAATTGAAGGTGCAAATGGCAAACCTGTGCTTATTGCCTATTGGTATAATCACGATTTAGAGCGTATTAAGGCAAAATTCAATGTCAGAGAAATTAAAACATCCAAGGATATCAAGGACTGGAACAACGGTGATATTTCTGTGGCGGTTATCCATCCTGCATCAGCAGGACACGGTCTCAATTTACAAAGTGGTGGTTCAACACTTATTTGGTTTGGTCTTACCTGGAGTCTAGAGCTCTATCAGCAAACAAATGCAAGACTTTGGAGACAAGGACAAAATGAAACGGTGGTTATCCATCACATTATTACTAAAGGCACGATTGATGAAGATGTGATGAGAGCCTTGAAACAAAAGGAAAAGACACAGTCCGATCTTATTAACGCTGTCAAAGCAAATCTGGGGAAAGCGAGGAATGTAGTATGATGGATGCATTTGAAAAACTGGCAAATGCCATTATTTTACAGGCGGTCAAGGATTATCGTTTTGCTTTGAAAAGACTAGCAAAATACCCTCGCAATGATTCTGCTAGATATACGAAACGTGAGATTGAGCGTTTCTTTCATTCCGGGTATTTCAATACCCTGACATCCCTCGATCCTGAGATGCTAATTAAAAAGCTACATGAGGAGGTGGTGCGATGACGGCAAAGGAATTCTTGAAACAAGCATATCGCTTAAATGAGCTGATTAATTCCGATCTAGAGGAGTTGCAAAATCTAAGGGAACTCTCAAGAAGTGTTTCATCTCCTGTTCTTGAGGAAAAAGTCAGTAAAACAAAAAGTACTGATCCACCTTTTGAAAAATATGTGATAAGAATAGTAGATTTGGAGAAGCAGATACAACAAGAGGTGGAACGTTTAATAAAGCTGAAGTCAGATATTCGTGAAGCGATTAACCAGATGGAAAACGTAGATGAGAAGCTGCTTCTTCGCTACCGCTACATTAACTTTCTTAACTGGGAAGAAATCTGTGTCAACCTTAATGTTTCTATGAGAACTGTGCATAGACTTCACTCATCAGCCTTGCAGCATTTAAAGGTGCCTAAATAAAAGTTGGCACACTTTGGCACAGGTTGGCATACGATGACACTGTTTGTCCGTAGTGAAAGCTATATAATGGTAGTATGGAATATTAATAAACAGTAGCCTTCACGGGAGCATTTCTCCTGCGAGGGCTTTTTCTATGGGCAAAAGGAGGTGTAGTATGCCAAGGAAACCTAAGCGACCATGCTCTTATCCTGGTTGTCCAGAGCTGACTGACAGACGTTTTTGTGAAGAACATGCTAAAAAAGAAGCCGCACGGTATGAAAAGTATGACCGCGATCCAGCAACCCGTAAGCGATATGGCCGTGCATGGAAAAGAATACGTGACCGTTACATTGCGGCTCATCCTCTTTGCGAGGAATGTAAACGACAAGGGAAGCTGACCCCAGCAAATGAAGTCCATCACATTCTTCCTCTTGCAAGAGGAGGGACTCACGATAGAAGTAATCTGATGGCTCTTTGTACTTCTTGCCACTCTGCTATCACAGCAAGAGATGGAGACCGCTGGGGAACCCGGTAGGGGGAGTCAAATCTCCACAGCTTTTCATTTGTGTAACGGGCGTGGGGTAACGCGTGAAAATTCGCGGTTTCAAACAGGGTAATAGACCCATCAACGAAAAGAGGTGAGTGAATGGCCAAAGATGGAACAAATCGTGGCGGTGCCCGTATAGGCTCTGGTCAAAAAAAGAAACCACTTGCTGATAAAATTGCACAGGGTAATCCAGGTAAGAGAAAGCTAGAAATTATCGACTTCCAAAATACCGCTGATTTAAAGGGGCAGGAAATGCCAAAGCCAAGGGCCATGCTCTCAGCGGTGCAAAAGGACGGGAAAACCCTAGTAGCCAGCGAGATTTATGAAATTACTTGGAAATGGCTTGAGGAGCGAGGCTGTGCCCATTTGGTGCTCCCACAGCTTCTAGAACGATATGCCATGAGTGCGGCCAGATGGATACAGTGTGAGGAGGCGGTAACTGAGTTTGGCTTTCTTGCCAAGCATCCAACTACCGGCAATGCTATTCAAAGTCCTTATGTAGCTATGAGTCAGAACTTTATGAGTCAGACAAACAGATTGTGGATGGAGATTTATCAAATCGTTAAAGAGAATTGTGCTACAGAGTATTCTGGTTTAAACCCACAGGACGATGTGATGGAGCGACTGCTATCTGCCCGCAGAGGAAAATAAAGATGAGGAGATATATAATGAGTAAAAGATATTTAACAGCTGAAAGTGTATGTGCCGGACATCCTGATAAACTATGCGACATCATAGCAGATAGCATTTTAGAAGCATGTTTACGTAAAGACAAAGCATCACGTGTCGCTTGTGAGGTAATGGCAACCAAAGGGAAAATTATCGTGGCGGGCGAAATCTCCTGCAGCGAGAAAATAGACATCCGATACATTGTTAGGAATGTCCTTAAAGAGATTGGATACAACCCTCTTAAATTCTTGATTTATGTATTTGTACACAAACAAAGTGTAGATATTGCAACTGGCGTGGATACTGCACTGGAAGTAAGAAATGGAATAAATGAACAGTATGGTTCGATAGGTGCTGGAGACCAAGGAACTGTGTATGGCTATGCTACAAAGGAAACGGGAGAAATGCTTCCCCTACCCCTTGTACTATCTCACAGGATTGTAAAGAGACTGGATGATTGCCGAAAAGGGAAACTGATAAAAGGTATACACCCAGATGGTAAAGCACAGGTGACGGTGGAATATGAAGGGGACACTCCAGTGCGAATAAAGACTATTGTGATATCGGTACAGCATGATAAGAATAAAACACAGGAAGAACTTAAGACAGATATCCTTAACAATGTCCTATGGCAGTGCTTTGAGGATTTCCCATTTGATGATGAAACAGAAATTCTCATTAACCCCTCTGGTAGATTTGTCGAAGGTGGTCCCGCTGCCGATACAGGCTTAACTGGTAGAAAAGTTATGGTTGATACCTATGGAGGACTTGCATCCCATGGAGGTGGCGCACTTAGTGGTAAAGACCCCACCAAGGTTGACCGAAGCGGTGCCTATATGGCTCGGTACATTGCAAAGCATATCGTCTGGTGTGGTTATGCAAAGAGATGTGAAGTTAGTATATCCTATGCCATTGGTAAGGCAAATCCTGTAGCCTTTTCTGTAAATACCCTTGGCACAGGTATTGTTTCTGACGAAATATTAACTCTTGCTGCACAGGAGATTTTCAATTTAAGACCTGCGGCAATCATAGAGAAGTTGCGTCTAAGGAATGTGATTTACTCTGACACAGCGGCTTATGGTCACTTTAATAGTTGTCTATTCCCGTGGGAGGATGTAAATAAGTACAGTGAATTTAGAAAGGCGGTGGAAAAGTATGTTGATAGAGAAGATAAAAACTAAACAACTCATCCCCGCTGAATATAACCCAAGGAAAGATTTAAAACCGGGTGATCCGGAATATGAGAAACTTAAACGCTCCCTTGAGGAGTTTGGATATGTAGAACCCGTAATATGGAATAAGACCACAGGCAGAGTCATCGGAGGTCATCAGCGTTTGAAAATCCTGCTGAGTATGGGCATGGATGAGATAGAATGCGTAGTTGTTGAAATGGATGAGCAAAAGGAGAAGGCGCTGAACATTGCACTAAATAAAATAAGTGGTGATTGGGATAAAGACAAATTAGCACTTCTCATCACGGACTTAAATGCTTCAGACTTTGATGTGTCTTTGACAGGTTTTGACCCAGGAGAGTTGGACGATCTTTTCAAGGATTCCCTTAAGGATAATATAAAAGAAGATGATTTCGATGTAGACAGCGAGCTGAAAAAGCCCGCTGTTTCGCATTTAGGGGATATTTGGCTACTTGGGCAGCATCGATTAGTCTGCGGAGACAGTACAAAGAAAGACACCTTTGATCTCTTGATGGATGGGAAAACTGCTAATTTGGTAGTTACGGACCCTCCATATAATGTTAACTATGAAGGCACTGCTGGAAAAATCAAAAATGACAATATGGCTAACGAAGCGTTCTACGATTTCCTGCTTGCAGCATTTCAGAACACCGAAGCAGCGATGGCAAAGGACGCTTCTATTTATGTATTCCATGCGGATACCGAAGGACTCAATTTTAGAAGAGCATTCTCCGATGCAGGATTTTATCTTTCCGGTACTTGTATTTGGAAAAAGCAGTCCCTTGTTCTCGGTCGCTCTCCTTATCAGTGGCAGCATGAACCTATTCTCTTTGGGTGGAAAAAGAAAGGCAAGCATAACTGGTATTCCGATAGAAAGCAGACCACCATCTGGGAATTTGAGAAACCGAAGAAAAACAGTGATCATCCTACGATGAAGCCAGTTGCACTTGTGGCCTACCCTATTTTGAATTCAAGCCTTTCTAATTGTATCGTGCTTGATCCTTTTGGTGGTTCAGGAAGCACACTGATTGCCTGTGAGCAGACAGACAGAATCTGTTACAGCATTGAACTGGATGAAAAGTACTGTGATGTCATTGTGAAAAGGTATATTGAGCAAGTTGGAAACTCAGACAGTGTGTTTCTCCTAAGAGATGGTTCGAAAATAAGATATTGTGACCTGCCGGAGGTGAATGCAGATGAGTAAATTGACACTCGGTTCCCTTTTTGATGGGAGCGGAGGTTTTCCTCTAGGCGGTCTGCTCTGTGGCATTGAGCCTTTATGGGCATCTGAAATTGAGCCGTTTCCCATAAGAGTTACGACCAAACGCATCCCTCAGATGAAGCATTATGGGGATATAAACAAATTAAATGGTGCGGAGCTTCCACCTGTAGATATCATAACATTTGGCTCTCCCTGCACAGATATGAGTGTGGCGGGTAAAAGAGCTGGTCTGGACGGAGAACAATCCGTCCTTTTTTATGAAGCAATAAGAATTATCAAGGAAATGAGGTGTAAGACCAATGGACAATATCCAAGGTATGCAGTCTGGGAAAATGTCCCCGGAGCATTCTCGTCAAATAAAGGAGAGGACTTTAGGGCAGTCCTCGAAGCGGTCATCGGTGTCAAAGAGCCGAACACCTCGGTGCCTTTACCTGAAAAAGGACGATGGCCATACGCTGACATCTATATGGGAGACGGATGGAGTGTGGCTTACCGAACTATCGATGCGCAATATTTCGGAGTACCCCAACGTCGTCGTAGAATCTACCTTGTCGCAGATTTTGCAGGCAGAAGTGCCGCAGAAATACTATTTGAGTCCGAAGGCATGCCAAGGAATTTTACGCCGAGCGGCAGCCCGTGGCAAAGAACTTCCGGAAATGCTAAAAACTGCACTGGAAAGACAGGCACTGTATGCTTAAACGATCAAGGTGGACAACGCATCGATGTGCTTGATGGTAAGACAGCAACACTTAGAGCAAAAGCAAATCATCCACCCTGTGTAATGTTTGAAAACCACAGTCAAGATACACGATACAAAGGCCCCGTTGATGTAGCACCAACCGTATCCGCTACATATGGGAAGGGTGGTAATAATCAACCTTTTGTAACAACTGCTGGATTCTGCACAGAACATTCATCGGATAGTCGTAGTATTGGATATGAGGAGGAAATTTCACCAACGTTAAGGGCAGGAGTCGTACCAGCAGCTGTATCATTAAATGAGACTCCAAAGACCCTAAAAATTCGTTCTGGGTGTGAAGGTGGCGGTAAAGGTGCGTTAATTCAAGATGATAAGTCTGCGACCCTTGGATGCAACAATGACCAGACCGTTTTTGTGCCTACTGCATTTGGCATCTGTTCTGATAAGAGCAACTCTATGCAGTCAAGCAATCCTCATAGCGGTATATATGAAGCGGATACTTCCCGAACCATCGATGCTAATGGTGGAAATCCGGGATGTAATCAAGGTGGTATTGCAGTAGTTGCTCTTCAAGGCTCGATGATTGGAAGACAGGATAAAAACGGTCCTCAAGGCGATGGTATAAATGACAATATGAGTTTCACTCTTAATACAGTGGATAGACATGGTGTTGTGTATGCAATTGATCGTGAAACCTTTAACTGCGGACAGAATTTTGCTAGAAATTTAGGGATAACAGAAGACAGTGTTGCATCAACATTAAATGCTCAAGGTCCATCGGCTGTGGCACAACCTTATCAGAATGTCAGTGGTACGATTTCTGCAGGTGCACATCCAAGTGGTTTTAATGGTCAGGATGCATCAAACGATATGCTTGTTACAGTCAAGAAAAACGATGAGCCAGAATATATCGTTCGAAGGCTTACACCAACGGAATGTGGAAGATTGCAAGGTTTTCCTGATGATTGGTGTGATGACCTCGGTACGGAAAACCCTTCAGAGGATGAAATTTTATTCTGGACGGAGGTTTGGGAAACTCATCGCAAAATCATGGGTAAGAGCAGCAAGCCAAAAACAAGAAAGCAGATTATAAAATGGCTTAACAACCCTCATTCTGATTCAGCTGAGTACAAAATGTGGGGTAATGGTGTAGCACTTCCATGCGTCTGTTTTGTGCTAACTGGCATTGTGTTATCTGCTGAAAATACCGCCGATTAATGGAACAGTATTTTCTACAGAAAGATGCTCTAAATGACTTGATATTAACAGCCTTTAGAGTGATATATGTATGTACCGAAAATAGAAAGGCGGTATGAAAAATGCAGATAAACTATAATGTCACAGGAGCAAAAAGAAAAGAGCTAGTCAATGCAATCAGCCAAAAACTGAATGCTCCTGCAAGATATCTTGGAGCACCTACATTTGCATATGAAGTGGCAGACTACAACATTGACAAAAACGGGGTAGTCAGAGGACCAGATAATTCTGAACTGGTTAATGATCTATTAGGCCTTCATGACTCTAAGGCGGTTACAGTAGAATTTGACACACCACTTCCAAAAGCAGAGCCTGTTCTTGAAAATATTCAAGTTCCCAATGAAGCGGCTCTTGGGGGTAGGGTAAATCCAAATAGTGATTACGAAGAACCTCCCGTATACAGCGAATCAAATGAAACCGAAGAAGCTATTAGTTTGATTATTCAAATGCCGAGGGAGGGTTTTAGCGAAACTGCACTTGGTAACCTAAAAGGATTGGTAGAAAGCAAAGAAACCCTTATAAAGAAAGCACTTGATACTGACTCTATTCCCATTATCATAAATGAGGAATTTATAACCTTCCCTTGGTTCCAGAGTGAGTGCTCCGCAGAGGAGGTTAAGGCTTATACCCACTTTGTAACAGCACTTTGTGAAATGGCAAAGAAGCAGACCCGCGTCAACTCGACCGAGAAATCAGTGGAGAATGAAAAGTACGCTTTCCGTTGTTTCCTTCTAAGACTTGGCTTTATTGGGCCAGAATACAAAACAGAACGAAAAATTCTCCTCTCCAAACTGTCCGGTAGCTCTGCCTTCAAAAGCGGAAGTGCCAAGCATGAGGAGGTGAGTGAATAATGAATATCATTCATCCAGAAATGCTAAAGCAACTTAGAAGTTATTACACTCCAGGAACTCGTGTCATGCTACTTAAGATGAATGACCCTTATACCAAGCTTCAGCCAGGAGATAAAGGTACGGTTACTAGTGTTGATGATATGGGAACTATCCACGTCAGTTGGGATTCAGGCAGTTCCCTTGGAGTGGTTTTTGGAGAGGATTTATGCAAGAAAATCGAAGAATAAAAACACACATTTTAAGCCCAATATGGCAGTAAATATGTAGATTTATATTGTAGAATTGTCTTGCTATATAAGCCTTTTAGAGTGATATATGTATATGCCGAAAGGACAAACACACTTTAAAAGGAGCGAGACACGATGTTAAGTGCAAAATTCGGGATTGAGATTGAATTTACAGGGATTACAAGGGAAAGGGCGGCTAGAGTCGCTGCAGAGTTTTTGCAAGGCATTTACAGTGAAGGCGGGACTTACTACGACACCAAGAAGGTAAAAACTTCAGATGGTCGAGTGTGGAAGTTTATGTACGATGGGAGCATCAACTGCCAAAGAAAAGAAGGTAGAAGAAAAGTAGCTGCAGGTAGAGATTATAGCGTTGAGCTGGTTAGCCCAATCCTAACCTACCGTGAGGACATTGAAACTTTGCAGGAGCTAGTAAGAAAGCTTCGCAAAGCTGGAGCCTTTACAAATACATCTTGCGGAATTCACATTCATCTAGACGGTGCTGAACATACCCCACGAAGCATTCGAAACTTTGTAAATATCATTGCAAGCAAAAATGACTTATTTTATAAAGCACTTCAGATTGCACCGCAGAGAATGAATTACTGCAAAAAGATGGACAGCATTTTGGTTGAGAAGATGAACCGTAAAAAGCCTAAAACCATGAGACAAATTGAGGACATTTGGTACGAAGGTTACAGCGAGAGTAGAAGCACTCATTACCACAACAGCCGCTACCATTTCCTCAACCTTCACAGCTTTTTTACCGGAAACCATACAGTTGAACTTAGAGGATTCAATAGCGAACTTCATGCAGGAAAGATAAGAAGCTACATTGTTCTAGCACTTGCCATCAACCACCAAGCCTTAACGCAAAAGTGTGCATCAGCAAAGAAACCGCAGGTGGAAAACGAGAAATTTGCCATGAGAACCTACCTAAACCGGATTGGTTTCATTGGAGATGAATTTGCAAACTGCAGAGAGCATTTGACCGCAGCACTTTCGGGTTCAGCTGCATGGCGGTTTCGGGCGGCCTGAGCTGCCCCTAACCCACAAAGCTAAGAAGGAGGATTACGATGAAGAATAAATTATATCTTGCCTATGGCTCCAACCTTAATCTAAAGCAAATGGCCGACAGATGCCCCACAGCGAAGGTGGTAGGAGCAAGCCAAATCAATGACCACCGCCTATTATTTAGAGGGGCACACGCGGGTGCTGTGGCGACAATCGAGCCTTTTGAGGGTGGCAACGTACCAGTTTTAGTTTGGGAGATTACACCGACCGATGAAGCGGCACTTGACCGTTACGAGGGATGGCCGTTCCTTTATCGAAAGGAAACAATAAAAGTAAAGTTGGGAGGCAAAACCGTCAAGGCGATGGTCTACATCATGAATGATGGTAGACCGCTTGGACAGCCGAGTTGTTATTATTACAGTACAATTTTAGAAGGCTATAAGAGTGCGGGTTTCGATGTGGAAATCCTGCGCAAAGCTACAACCGATTCAATAGAATCGGAGGAGGTAGCCAATGAATGAGATAATTAAGCAACAAATCCTTTCCATCCGAGAAAGTGGAGTCACAAATATGTTTGATGTGGACCGGGTACAGTATGAGGCAAATGAACGAGGGTTTTATGAATTGGTAGTCTATTTAATAGACCATAAAGCAGAATATGCCCATTTCATACTGACGGGTGAAGTGGATAAAAAGAAATAACCAAATCTAAATAGGATAGAGAAAAGGGCTTCATCTATAGGATTGAGGCTCTTTTCTTATGTCCTTTTCCATAAAAGGGGCGGTGTTTATGCGGAAACTGAAGAAATATAAGCCGACCGCCTTTATAGCTGAAGGGTCATATTACGATAAGGACGCTGCTGATTACGCTGTGGCTTTTATCGAAGCACTCTCCCATACGAAAGGTTCATGGGCAGGCAAGCCTTTTGAACTTATCGATTGGCAGGAGCAAATTGTCCGTGATTTATTCGGTATCTTAAAACCTAATGGATACCGGCAGTTTAACACGGCTTATATAGAAATACCTAAAAAGATGGGAAAAAGCGAGCTTGCAGCAGCAATCGCACTTCTCCTCACTTGTGGAGATGGTGAAGAACGAGCAGAGGTATACGGTTGTGCCGCAGATCGCCAGCAGGCATCAATTGTATTTGAAGTAGCAGCCGATATGGTGCGGATGTGTCCAGCGCTGAATAAACGAGTGAAGTTGCTGGCTTCAACTAAACGACTGGTGTACCTGCCGACCAACAGCTTTTATCAGGTATTGTCGGCTGAAGCCTATTCAAAACACGGCTTCAATATACACGGTGTTGTTTTTGATGAACTTCATACTCAGCCAAATAGGAAACTATTTGATGTTATGACAAAAGGGTCTGGTGATGCGAGGACCCAACCGCTATATTTTCTTATCACCACTGCAGGGACGGATACCCAGAGTATCTGCTATGAAACACACCAAAAAGCGGTTGATATTATTGAGGGCAGAAAATTCGATCCTACTTTTTACCCCGTAATCTACGGTGCCAAAGAAGAGGATGATTGGACTGATCCTAAAGTATGGAAGAAAGCAAATCCAAGCTTAGGAATTACAGTAAGTATCGATAAAGTTAGAGCTGCTTGTGAAAGCGCAAAGCAAAACCCTGCTGAGGAGAACAGCTTCCGGCAATTAAGATTGAATCAGTGGGTTAAACAATCTGTCCGTTGGATGCCCATGGCAAAATGGGATGCCTGTGCATTTCCAGTAAAACCAGAAAGTCTCGAAGGACGAGTGTGTTATGGAGGTCTTGACTTATCTTCTACAACAGATATTACCGCCTTTGTGTTGGTATTCCCACCAGAGGATGAAACAGATAAATATATCGTTCTCCCATATTTTTGGATGCCGGAGGATAATATTGACCTCCGAGTTCGACGAGATCACGTGCAATATGACCTTTGGGAGAAGCAGGGCTATATTTTAACCACCGAGGGAAATGTAGTCCATTATGGATACATTGAGAAATTCATTGAAGAACTGGGGGAAAAGTACAACATTCGAGAGATTGCTTTTGACCGCTGGGGCGCTGTTCAGATGGTGCAGAACCTTGAAGGGTTAGGCTTTACAGTAGTTCCCTTCGGTCAAGGTTTTAAAGATATGTCACCACCTACAAAGGAACTTATGAAGCTGACATTAGAAGAAAGAATAGCACACGGTGGACATCCAGTACTTCGTTGGATGATGGACAACATCTTTATAAAAACCGATCCGGCAGGCAACGTGAAGCCGGATAAAGAAAAAAGTACAGAAAAAATAGATGGTGCAGTAGCGACTATCATGGCACTTGACCGTGCTATACGCTGTGGCTCAGGTAATAGTGGAGATTCGGTGTATGACGAGAGAGGTTTGTTTATACTTTAACTTCTACAAGTTTTTTGGTATAATATTAAAAAATCATTTTACTATGGAAGAGTAATTTAATATGTGTACGTATTAGAAAGGGGTTAAAATGAGTATATTTTTTTATGGCTGTATAACTATGGATGGCTATCTAGCTGATAAAAACCATAACATGGACTGGCTATATCAAGCCGGTACAATAGAAGAAACTGATTATGAAAGTTTTTATAAAAGTATGGATATTACTATCATGGGCAAAAGGACATTTAACGAAATTGAAAATATTGAGAATATAGATAGCTTTTATCCAACCACTAAAAACTATGTTTTTACACATGCTGAAAGCTTATCAGTTGAGGGGTTTATTCCTGTTAATTGTGATATAGTAGAGTTTGTTAAACAAATAGAAAAGGATAAAAACATTTGGGTTATTGGAGGGAACACAATATTAGCTCCTTTATTGGATAATGATATGGTAGATAATATGATAATACAGATTGCTCCTGTGTTATTGGGGAAGGGAATACCATTGTTTTCACAGAAGGAAGCATTAAAGCGATTTTCCTTGAAAGAAGTAAAAAAATACGGACAATTTGCAGAATTAATTTATAATAAAATATAGCTTCACAACTTTTATACTATATGTTACTTAACTATGTGTTTGAAATATTCAAATTTAAAGCATCTCTTTACGAGGTGTTTTTTTTATGTCCATTTCAAGGAGAGTGATGCTGATGAGATTATTTACTAATATTTTTAAAGCTCGGGACAAACCGCAAAACCGTGTGGGCAGTGCGTTTTCCTTTCTGTTTGGCGGTACGTCATCTGGTAAAACAGTGAATGAGCGCACTGCAATGCAGGCAACAGCAGTGTATGCCTGTGTAAGGATACTAGCTGAAGCGATTGCAGGACTGCCACTACATGTATATAGATATCGTTCTGATGGAGGTAAAGAAAGGATTCCTTTCCACCCGTTGTATTACCTTCTTCATGATGAACCAAATCCAGAGATGACTTCATTCGTGTTTCGAGAAACACTGATGAGTCATCTTTTGCTTTGGGGCAATGCCTATGCACAGGTGGTCAGAAACGGTCGTGGGCAGGCAGTGGCTCTTTATCCCCTACTCCCCAACAAAATGGAAGTTAGCCGAGCAACAAACGGAGAGCTGGTCTATATCTACTATCGTGATACTGACGAAAGTGGTCTAAATCCCAAAGGTGGCTATGTCACACTCCGTAAAGATGAAGTTCTACACATACCCGGCTTAGGTTTTGATGGACTCATTGGCTATAGCCCAATCGCTATGGCGAAAAATGCAATCGGTATGTCCCTTGCCACTGAGGAGTACGGTGCGGCATTCTTTGCCAATGGTGCTAATCCTGGAGGTGTGCTGGAACACCCAGGAGTAATCAAAGATATACAGAGGGTCAAGGATAGTTGGAATAGCGCCTACCAAGGCACAGGCAACGCTCATAAAATCGCTGTGTTGGAAGAAGGCATGAAGTTTCAAGCCATTGGTATCCCGCCGGAACAGGCGCAATTTCTTGAAACACGGAAATTCCAAATTAATGAGATTGCGAGGATTTTCCGAGTACCACCCCATATGGTGGGTGATCTTGAGAAGTCTAGTTTCTCCAATATTGAGCAGCAGTCCTTGGAGTTTGTAAAATACACTCTCGATCCGTGGGTGGTGCGATGGGAACAAAGTCTCCAGCAATCGCTTATTTTGCCTTCTGAGAAAACTTCACTGTTTATCAAGTTCAATTTGGACGGTCTGCTTCGTGGTGATTACCAAAGTCGTATGAATGGCTACGCTACAGGTCGACAAAATGGCTGGATGTCTGCCAACGATATCCGTGAACTGGAGGATATGAACCGCATACCGGCTGAGGAAGGCGGCGATTTATATTTGGTTAACGGAAATATGACAAAACTGGCTGACGCAGGCGCGTTTGCCAAAACCGAAGGAGGTCAGTAAATGAGGAAGTTTTGGAACTGGGTGCGAGATTCTGATGAAGTACGTACCCTCTATTTAAATGGAGTGATATCCGAAGAAACGTGGTGGGGCGATGAGGTCACACCTAAGATGTTTAAAGATGAACTGCTGGCAGGCACCGGCGACATTACGGTGTGGATTAATTCCCCTGGCGGTGATGTGTTCGCAGCAGCCCAGATCTATAACATGCTGATGGAGTATACCGGAAAAGTCACTGTAAAGATTGATGGGCTTGCAGCAAGTGCCGCATCCGTTATTGCAATGGCAGGTGGAGATGTATATATGTCCCCAGTTTCCATGCTTATGATTCATAATCCATCAACGATTGCTATCGGTGACAGTGAGGAAATGTTGCGGGCAAAGGCTCTATTGGATGAGGTCAAGGAAAGCATTATTAATGCCTACGAGTTAAAGACAGGCCTTTCCCGAACAAAGCTCTCCCATCTGATGGATGCAGAATCATGGATGAATGCAAATAAAGCCCTTGAACTTGGTTTTGCAGACAAGATCATGTTCATGGAAAGTGAAACACCAGATTTGACGGATAGTCTTATCTTTAGCAGGATGGCGGTTACTAACTCGCTTATCAGCAAACTGCCAAAACAACCAAAACAGAAAACAGGTACACCCATCGAGTCGCTGGATAAGCGGCTTTCTTTAATTTCGCACTAATTTAAAGGAGGAAATAACAATGAGTAAAATTCTTGAATTGCGCGAGAAACGCGCTAAAGCTTGGGACGCAGCAAAGGCATTCCTTGATTCAAAACGTGGCGGTGATGGACTGTTATCCGCTGAGGACACGACAACCTATGAAAAAATGGAAGCCGATGTGGTGGCTCTTGGTAAGGAAATTGAGCGTTTAGAACGTCAAGCATCTATCGACTTGGAACTGTCGAAAGCAACCAGTAACCCAATTACGAACGAACCTACTAGAACTGGAGAGGAAAAGACTGGTCGTGCAAGTGCTGAATACAAAAAAGCTTTCTGGAATGCGATGCGTGATAATGTCAGCTATGAAGTAAGGAACGCTTTAAAGATTGGCACTGATTCCGAAGGCGGATTCCTCGTGCCAGATGAGTTTGAGCGTACGCTTGTAGAAGCCCTAGAGGAAGAAAATATCTTCCGTAGGTTGGCCAATGTAATCACGACATCTTCTGGTGACCGCAAGATTCCTGTTGTTGCAAGCAAAGGCACTGCAAGCTGGATCGATGAAGAAGGAGCCATTCCCGAAAGTGATGACAGCTTCGGTCAAGTATCCATCGGTGCTTATAAACTAGCAACGATGATTAAAGTCTCTGAGGAATTGCTAAATGATTCCGTATTTAATCTCGAAAGCTACATCACAAGAGAATTCGCCCGTCGCATTGGTAACAAGGAAGAGGAAGCCTTCTTTGTAGGTGATGGCACAGGTAAGCCAACAGGGATTTTAAATGCTACTGGCGGCGGTCAAGTGGGTGTTACTGCGGCAAGTGCCACTGCCATCACTTTGGATGAGGTTTTAGATTTATTCTACAGCTTAAAAGCACCGTATCGTAATAAGGCAGTATTCGTAATGAACGATGCCACTATAAAGGCTATTCGTAAATTGAAAGACGGTAATGGGCAATACCTATGGCAACCTTCCATCCAAGCGGGAACACCTGATACGATTCTTAACCGCCCGCTGTATACCTCATCATATGTACCTACTGCAAAAGCAGGTGCAAAGACTGTGGTATTCGGTGATTTTAGTTATTACTGGGTGGCAGATCGTCAAGGACGAGTATTCAAACGACTAAATGAACTCTATGCTGTTACGGGACAGGTGGGCTTTATTGCTACTCAGCGTGTTGATGGAAAGCTTATCTTACCGGAGGCTGTTAAGGTACTTCAACAGAAAGCGTAACGGAGGTGCATTATGAGTTATAATACGAAGAATTATACCGAACAAGGCGGAGAAAAAACTGTTATCGGTGGTGTTTTAGAAATTAAAGAGGGGGCCTTGATTACGGGGCTTCCTGTTCTTGAAAATCAGGCAGATAGTACCGCTGATAGTGTAGAAACTTTGGTGACAGACTTTAATAATCTGCTCACCAAACTAAAAGTCGCGGGGATTATGATTGCGGACGCTCCTTAATGGAAGGATGGTGGAGTGATGACAATACTTGAAAAGGTCAAAGAAAATCTAATTCTTAAGCATGACCTTGATGATGAACTTCTTAAAATGTACATCACCGCTGCTATCTCATATGCTGAAAGCTATCAACACCTGCCCCAGGAATTTTATTCTGAGAATACCATGCCCCCAACTACTGAACAGGCCGTTATCATGCTATCATCGCATTTCTATGAGTCAAGGGATGGTAGTACAGGTGGTTTCTTTGCGGATAATGTACAGGCATCACACCAAGTATGGAACACGGTGAACCTACTACTTCGGTTAGATCGTGAATGGAAGGTGTAGCCTATGAGTTATGGGAAAATGAATACCTTTATCGATATAGTTTCCGTTGAAAATGATAAGGATAGCGAGGGCTTTGGTACAATCAGTGACACTATTATTGCTTCGGTTCGTGCATATAAGGAAGAACGGCATGGTAATGAGAAATGGGCAAACAGGGCGGTATTTTCTGAAGCAACCGCTCTGTTTTGTTTTCGCAAGATTCCCGATATCCATGTGACCACAAAAATGATCATTGTAGATAGCGATGGACGGTATGAGATTACTAGTGTAGAAGATGTAAAAGGCCGAGGAATGTATATTGAGGTTTTAGCAAAAAAGGTGGTGGCATCGAATGGCTAAAGTGGATGTAAGAATGCCTGAGGACTTTCTTCTTAAGGTATCTAAATTGGCTGAGCAAACTGATGTGATTATCCCAAAGGTACTAGAAGTTGGTGGCGAAGTGGTGCTTGCGAAAGTTAAGGATAACCTACGCTCTGTCGTTGGAAAGGGAACAAAATACCCGTCCAAATCCACGGGAGAACTTGTATCCTCCCTTGGTGTTACTTCAGCAAAACAAGACCGTAAAGGTAATTACAATGTCAAGGTTGGATTTTCAGAACCCAGAAGCGATGGTGGTAGCAATGCCAAGATTGCTAATATCATTGAATATGGTAAGCATGGGCAGCCAGCAAAGCCATTTCTAAAACCTGCAAAATCTAAATCAAGAAAGCAGTGTGTGGAGGCAATGACTGCCAAACTGGATGAGGAGATTAACAGCCTATGAGTATTTTATTGGAACTAAATAGAATTGTGGATGGTTTAGGTATTCTTGTGGAAACTGGTGTGTTCAAGGACAAAGCCCCTGATGAGTATGTTGTTATCACACCTCTTGCGGATACCTTTGATGTTCACGCAGACAATCGTCCACAGTTTGAGATACAGGAAGTACGGCTATCGTTATTTAGCAAAAATAACTATCAAGTACGAAAGAATCAGCTTGTCCGTGCGTTCCTGGATGCAGACTTTACCGTGACGGACCGTCGTTATATTGGACATGAGGATGACACGGACTACCATCATTATGCCATTGATGTGGCAAAAGAATATGAATTACAGGAGGTTTGATTATGGCAACGATTGGACTTGACCGTCTCTATTATGCTCCCATCACAGAGGACGAAAGTGGAGACGAAACATATGGTACGCCCGTTATGTTGGCAAAGGCCATCTCCGCAGAGCTATCCATTGAGCTTGCGGAGGCCACCCTTTACGCTGATGACGGAGCGGCAGAGATTATAAAAGAATTCAGAAACGGAACACTCTCCCTTGGTGTGGATGACATTGGACGTAAAGCAGCTGAGAGTCTTACAGGAGCAACTACGGATGATAATGGGGTACTTATTTCCGCTAGTGAGGATGGAGGTAGCCCTGTTGCTATCGGCTTTCGAGCAAAAAAGGCAAATGGGCAATACCGCTACTTCTGGCTATACAGGGTAAAGTTTGGTGTTCCCTCCACCAATCTAGCTACAAAGGGAGATACTATCACTTTTTCCACGCCAACCATTGAGGGAACTGTATCGCGCAGAAATAAATTAGATGGAAACGGCAATCATCCGTGGAAAGCGGAGGTCAATGCAGATGATGAAGGAGTTTTACCAGCTACTATCAGTGGTTGGTACACGGAAGTCTATGAACCTGTTTTTGCTGTTTCTGGTGGAGGTGAATAAGGATGGATAACGAAAGAAGTGCAATGATTAATATTGGCGGACAGGAACATGAGCTTATCCTCACGACCAAGGCTACCAAAGAAATTGCCCGACGCTATGGTGGTTTGGAGAATCTGGGCGAGAAACTGCTGAAATCTGAAAACTTTGAGATGGCTTTGGATGAGATAATATGGCTTATTACTCTCTTGGCAAACCAATCCATTCTCATTTACAACCTGAAAAATAAAGAAGCCCCAAAGGATGTGTTGACTGAGGATGAGGTGGAACTGCTCACCTCACCACTAGAACTCGCAACTTATAAAAGTGCCATTACAGAAGCCATGTTTAAAGGCACAAAGAGAAATATTGAAAGTGAAGATCACCCAAAAAACATCAAGGCCGAGTAAGCGATGATGAATTGTTTACTCGGCTTCTTTATTACGGAACAGTTCATCTGAACCGTACTGAGGAAGAAACGTGGCTCACACCATTAGGGCTTCTCATGGACTTGTGGGATTGTCATCGCCAGTTCTTGGGGCTTGCTAACCGGAAGCGAGAACTCTTCATTGAGGACATAATCCCCGAAGGATTGAATTAGAAAGGAGGGCGTTAACATATGGCTGATAATTTTGGCTTAAAGATTGGCATTGAGGGAGAAAAAGAATTTAAGAACGCCCTTCGTGATATCAATCAGTCCTTTAAGGTTCTAGGTAGTGAGATGAAACTCGTATCCTCGGAATTTGATAAAAATGATAAAAGTGTTCAGGCGATAACCGCTCGAAACGAAGTTCTGAACAAGGCTATTGAGGCACAGAAGGATAAAATCTCTACGTTAGAAGCTGCTCTAAAAAATGCTTCTGAGAGCTTTGGCGAGAATGACAGGCGTACACAAAATTGGGCTATTCAGCTGAATAATGCAAAAGCCCAACTCAACGATATGGAACGAGAGCTAGGAGATGCAGCTGATGAAGCAGATGATCTTGGAGAGGAACTTGAGGATACAGGGAATAGTGCAGATGAGGCCGGTAGCAAGTTTGAGAAGCTAGGCGGTGTCCTTAAAGGCATCGGTGTGGCGATGGGTACAGTTGCTGTTGCAGCAGGAGCCGCTGCTATAAAGCTAGGCAAAGAGGTAGTTGCTCAGTTCGGAGAGTTAGAACAGAATCTCGGTGGCTCTGAGGCGGTATTCGGTCAATATGCCGCATCCATTCAAAAAACTGGTGAAGAGGCTTACAAAAATCTCGGTGTTTCCCAAAGTGAGTATCTTGCTACGGCAAACAAAATGGGCGCATTGTTCCAAGGCTCTGGTATACAGCAACAGAGAAGTCTTGAGCTAACTGAAAAGGCTATGCAACGAGCGGCGGATATGGCATCTGTTATGGGTATTGATATGTCCTCTGCACTGGAGGCGGTCACAGGTGCGGCAAAGGGTAACTTTGATATGATGGATAATCTGGGTGTTGCTATGAACGCTACCAATATCGAAGCCTACGCACTTGCAAAAGGGCTGGATTTCACTTGGAACACCGCAACACAAGCGGAAAAAGCTGAAGTAGCCATGCAGATGTTCTTTGAGAACACAGAGCAGTATGCAGGCAACTTTGCCCGTGAATCAACAGAAACCGTCACAGGTTCGCTGGGTCTACTCCAAGCCGCACTCGGCTCGTTTACAGCAGGACTTGGCAATGCCGATGCAGATATGACGAATTTGACACAGAATCTTGTAGATGCATTCCAATCGGTTGTTGCTAATATTGTCCCAGTTTTAGAGAATATTGTAGCCGCCTTACCTACGGCAACAGGTGCGATATTATCAGCGGTAGGCGACTTGCTTCCTATGCTTCTTGGCACTGTAACAGAACTGTTTTCTCAAGTACTGGAGGCAATTCTGAATCTTTTACCAGAACTTATTCCGGCTACTGTTGAAGCTGTAATGACGATTGTTGGGGCATTGATCGATAATCTTCCACTCCTGATTAATGCTGCAGTGGAACTGGTCACTGCACTTGTAGAAGGCATCGGTTTGGCTTTACCACAACTCATACCAGCAACGGTTCTTGCAGTAACACAGATTGTACAAGGATTAACTGACAACTTGCCAATGATACTGGAGGCAGCCTTTCAGCTTATTATGGGGCTTGCCCAAGGTCTAATTGCCGCTATTCCGCAGTTAATTGCCGCATTACCCGCCATCATTACCGCTTTAGTTGACTTTATCATTGGCGCCATTCCGCAGATTATCGATGCAGGTATACAGCTTTTGGTGTCACTAGTTGAAGCATTGCCGGAAATCATTGCAGCAATAGTTGCTGCAATCCCACAGATAATTGATGGTTTAGTTACGGCGATACTTGGCTCAATCCCCCAAATAATTGATGCCGGGGTGAATCTGTTGATTGCCTTAATTCAAAATTTACCAATCATCATTACTATTGTGGTGGCAGCGATACCTAAGATTATTACCTCGCTTGTCAATGCAATTATTGGCAGTATCCCGCAGATAATTCAGGCGGGTATACAACTTTTAGTATCACTGATTAAAAACCTACCTACTATTATCGTAGAGGTTGTCAAAGCTGTCCCACAGATAATCACAGCTTTAGTTAAGGGTTTTACGGGTTCAATTGGGCAGATGGCTGACGTTGGTGGCAATCTTATTAAGGGTCTATGGCAGGGAATCTCTGATGCGGGTGCATGGCTCTGGGGGAAAATATCCGGTTTCTTCGGTGGTGTGGTGGATAAAATCAAAAACTTCTTTGGCATTCGCTCACCTTCTGCACTTTTTGCAGGACTTGGTGACAATATGGCACAGGGGCTTGGGCAAGGCTTTGAGAAGACGATGGCGCAGGTTGGTGAGGATATGCAAAATGCTATCCCCACAGACTTTGACACACCAGGTATAAACCTTAGCAGTTCTGTCAATGGGTCAGTCGGTACTGGGGGTTTTGGTGGTTCGCTTATCACCATACAGCAGATGATAGTTCGATCCGAGGACGATATCCGCAGGATTTCACAGGAACTGTACAACTTGATGGAAACCGGCTCGAGGGCGCAAGGACGCTTCAATCCCGCTTAAGGAAGGAGGATGAAAATGGGGTTCACATTTAACGGCATATCATCGCAATCAATGAATATCAAGGCTAGGCTGACAAACTGGCAAGCATCACCCTCATTGCGAAACTCCTTTGTAACGATACCTGGCAAGCCTGGTGTAGCTGACTTTGGTAGCGATATTGCAGAGAAAATAATCACAGTTCATTGCAATGTCTACCCACAATATAAATTTTCTAAACTGGTATCTGTTATGGATAGCCTTGCTGATTGGCTAAATCCTGAACGTGGGGTGCAACAACTTGTGTTGGACGATGTACCTGACCGTTATTTCACTGCCCGTCTGTCAGAAACTGTAGACTGTGACAGACTCATTCTTTCAGCCGGTGCATTTGATTTGAAATTTGTTTGCCCAGATCCCCATGCCTACGCTTTAACGGATGAAACCTATACCATAACAGCCGAGGGAGAAAATACCGTTACAAGGCTTAAAGGCAATGCCGACTCCGAACCTGTGTACTTGATAAAAGGAATAATTCCATCAGGAACAAACACATATGTTTCCATTCAGACTAACAATGAAGAAATTCGTGTTATTGGTCCTTTGTATGATGGTGAAACATTAATAATTGATACAGGAAAGGTCACAGCAAAGGTCGTTGATACTAGCGGCGAAACACTCCGTAACGGTCTACCGCTTATGCAAGAACTCAATTTCCCTGTACTTCGTAAGGGCAACAATACTGTGACGATTACTCCTGTAGGTGCGGATTTTACGGAGCTTAAAATACAAGCAAAAAGCCGATGGAGGTGATGCAAATGGCAATTAAATCAATATTGACATCACAATCTGACTTTACGGGTGAGTTTCCTGTAAGTGAGAATACCCTTGCCCTTTGGCGATTCAATGAGTCTGGACCTGACTCCGATGTTAAACTTGTCGATGCGAGTGGTCACGGTCGGCACGTCGCTATATCGGGATGGTCTGGCACATCGGCAAGTCTCCCAAATGGTCGCTATGGACGATTTTTTCGTCAGAATATTATTAATCCGACATCAGAGAAAACTTACTTGATTGCAAAGAATGATGGTACATTTTTCTCCAATCTAGGCGATAAAATCGCAGTAGGTGGATGGATAAACCCAACTACCTACTCTGTGGGACAGACCTTTATTCCGCTGTTTAATACAAGACAAGGCCCGGGTCAACCTATTCTATACTTGTCCCTGTACCAGGGCAGACCTCGAATGATGTTATATAACTCTTCTGGTTCACTGATTCTCGACCAGAGTGAAACACCAAGTTTTAACATGGTTAATGGTGGGTGGTACTTTATTGCAGCAATTATTGAAGTGAATACCAAGACATCGCAGTTTATTCTTTGTAACCGAACAGACGGTACAGTCTGGATTGCGCCTAAACGGACATTCACGGGAACATTAAACCCATCTTGCACAGCCGATATTGTGATTGGAATGCATGCAAATCAGTATTATTATGCAGGTGGATTTGATGATTGGTTCATCGAAGTAAATTCACAGCTTACAATTGAGGATTTAGAACGACATTTCAAGCAGTCAATACTTGCCAACGGCGGTGATACCAGTGGTGCGGTTGATGCTATAACAGAACCTGGTGTGGTAACACTCCTCAAGGATACTAACAACAGATATCCTGAAGGTGGGCAGCTTACGACTATAGCTGCGGAATGTTCTCTTGCAGGTAGTGGTCGAGTGTCTGTAACTTCGGAATATACTGCAGGTGTGACTTCAATTTCTTCTATAGAAACTGCTACATCAGATGATTTGCAGGATTGGTCGGCGTGGCAGGTGGTAGGTTCCAACGGTGAACTAGTATCTCCAAACCGTAATTTTATTCGCTATAGAATTACACTTTCAACTACTGATCCCTTGGTTACCCCGAAACTATTGGATATCACACTTCACGACATACCGAAAGCTCCATATGAGAAACTGGGTTTTGCCAGGCCTGTCGTGCTGGACGAAAATGGTGCATGGGAAGCGGTACTTGAAAATGCATATGACATCATCGTAACGGGAGAGATTAACGGCGCAGATACTTTGGAATTCAAACTCCCATGGAATGACAGCAAGCGTGTACATTTAGATAATGAAAAACAAGTTCAGGTGGCACATGACATTTATCGCATAAGGACGCTGACAGATGAAAAAGGAGCAGATGGAACGGGTGTTCTGACCACCGTATATGCGGAAGCAGCATTTTATGATTTGACCTTTTCAGCTGAAAAACAGCCGAGAGAATTTAATGCCGATTTACCATCTGCTCCGATGAGTTATGCGTTGGAAGGTACAGGATGGTCTCTTGGTGTAGTTGATGTCACTACCAAGCGGACATGGCAATGTCAAGAGAAGAATGCATTGGCCATACTCCGAATGACGCAACAGATTCACGGTGGGGACTTGGTATTTGATAGTCGAAACCGTCTTGTTAGTTTACTGAGATTTAGTGGTAGTGATAGCGGTGCATTATTTGCCTATAAGAAAAACCTTACAAGTATCAAGAGGGTTGTTGATACCCGCTCTCTGGTGACAAGGCTGTATGCCTATGGTAAAGATGGCATGACATTTGCCACTATCAATGGTGGCAAGGAGTATGTGGATAACTATGAATATTCCAATGAGGTACGGGTTTCAACACTCGATCTTTCGAATTTCACAAATCCTTATCAAATGCTTGAGTTTACGAATATGCGACTTGCAGAGTACTCAAAGCCTCGTGTTTCCTATGTGCTATCAGCGATGGATTTGTCTGTGCTGACAGGTTATGAGCATGAAAGGTGGTCACTTGGCGACATTGTGACGGTGGATGATAGAGATTTAAATCTTACTATCAAAACAAGGGTTGTTCGCAGACAATATAATCTTCAGGAGCCGTGGAAAACTGTACTTGAATTATCATCAAAACTTCGTGAACTTGGGGATACGTCCTCTGGCATCCTCGCTGATCAGCTTGACCAAAGCAACCTCATTGGGCAGGAAATCAAAGATATGGTGCCGTTCAACCACCTGCGTAATAGTAGAGCAGACGATGGCTTCGCTTACTGGCAGAATTCAGGTTTTGAGGTGGACACTGAAAAAGGTGTGACCGGTACAGCTTCCTTTAAAGCGGTAGGCTCTGCAACTGCTACAAAAAGTATGGCTCAAACAGTATATCCTGCATCCCGCCGTAACTACACCATATCAGCACAAATAGGCTCAGATAACCTCCAAAAAGGCCCAGATGGACAAGTGGGTATCGAAGTAGTGTTTGAGTTTGAGGACGGAACTACTGAAACGAGATTTATTGACCTATATTAAGGAAGGATGGTGATTGACTTGGCTGTATTTCAACAAATTGCTCGTGATGCAACACCTAAAGGGTATGAAACACTTCGCTCTATCACCATTCGGTTGGTAGTTTCAAACTGCACAGGAGAAGTATATTTCACTGACCTTATGCTGCAGGCAGGTTCTATTGCCACTGGTTGGGTCGGTCATGTATGCGAAATCAAGTGGACGAACGACGGGTAGGTGATGGCTATGCAGGAAAGCAATTTTATACGTTTTGCGGAAGTTATAAAAGTAAAATCAGAAAAGCGTGTAGTAAGTATCACTGTGCGTCCCCTTATTACCAACTGTACGGGTTCGATTTATTTCACCGACCTTCAACTGCAGGAGGGTGATAAGCTGACGGGATATACCCCTCATACGGAAGCATTCCTAAAGTATTCGCCTAATCCGGTACGTTTCCACAATGGTGTAGTGCGTAGTGGCGACACAATCATTATCTTTAATCTTGGTGAAACTTCAAACGGGCTAGACTGCTATATCTACCCGCTACAAGCAATGGAAGCAGGAAGCATTCAGCTTTCGCAAGGTATGGGTTCACATAAGGTAAGGTTTGATTCGGAGGCTTATGCAGGCGACGAATTTGCACTTAAAGCTTCAACAAGAGAGTGTTTGCGAAACGGCTATCCCACACCGAAACATGGATTCTATCAATACACAGCTGCTACTGACAGCAAGCACCAAGTGAAGCTACAAGACAGAAAATCTGCTAGGGTATATTTCGAATACAAAGAAATGCTGAAAGGGGATCTGCGTCCATGAAAGATTATATTAAGGGTAAACGCTGTATGGTATGGTCCTTCATGGGCAATGCCCGGATGTATCAAGCTTTGAACGATTACGGTGACCGCTTAGATACTGTTGGTATTTTCACTTTTGAGGTAGACATCACAGGCACGATAACGGAAACAGGTACCAGCGTTTCTTCCCTTACTCCATATCGTATAAAGTGGCCACATATCAAATGGTTACTTACCATTATGAACCATGGAACAGAGAGTATCTTTACGGCTCTGCGAAATAACGAGGGCGGTGCAAAGTCAAAATTCCTCTCAGAAATAGTGCGTATTATGAACAAATACCCTTGGTGTGCAGGTGTAGATATCGATTTAGAGCGCGGTGGTGGATTTGAGAACCGTACTGCCGCAAATGCTCTATTCGCTGATATATACACGACTGTTAAAAACTACGATTCATCAAAACTAGTCAATATCTGCTTACCTGGAATGACGGGTGTGCAAGGTTCAGTTGGTGGAGAAAATTGGTGTGTTTATGCCGACCTTAACGATTATTGTGACACGGCAGCAATCATGAGTTATGGCATGGCATGGGCAGGTTCAGCTCCAGGCCCAGTATCACCAAGGAGTTGGCTTGAGGGTATTTATAACTATGCGGTTACAGCTATGTCACCACAAAAAGTATATATGGGTTTACCTGGTTACGGTTGGAATTGGCAGATTTACGATTACCCGTCCAACCTAGGTAAGGCTTATCGCGGTACATCAAACACCTACTACGCAGCTAAGAACTGGATGACTGGGGTGTATAATTTTACGAACGACCAGCCTCCGCAACCATTTATCCCAATTATTGCTTACTGGGATGATCACGATAAAGTACCATGGGCACTGCCACATGTCTACGATTATATGGAAGGTTGGGACGCAGTATCACGAGAACCTCCTATTATTGATGAAACATATAACCGCCGAAAATATCTAACTTGTTACGGGAAAACACAAAAGTCGGAGTTTGGAACTATCTATGTTAATCGAAATGGTGAACCTGACAGCTACACGGATGGTGTTGTGGTTGGTAATGGAATGATCACTCTTTCGTCAAGTGAAGGCAAATCGGAGTATAACTTTACCATTGCCCAATCAGGTACTTATGATGTAGTTGTACAGCTTTGCTTTCCGTTCTGGGATAAGAACGGTATCACAATTGCACTTGACGGTACAGTGGTTAGCTACTCAGAGAATCGTCTGTGGTGGCCATACTGGAGAAAAACTTTCTGGGCAGAACTTGCCACTAATGTAAATCTTCTGGCAGGAACACATAGCATTAAGATTGAAGGCGGTGTAGTTGGTACGCAATTCTATGGTTTCCGGGTTTGTTCTAATTTTAGCGAATATCCCTCTGCTGGAGAGGCAACTTTCTGTTTATCTCCACGAAGCTTCAAAGACATAGATGGTAACATGGCTGTTCCCGACAAAGGGTTTAAGCTTACTACAGAGGTTTTGCGCCGTAAGCCGGATTCAGCGTTAGCTTGGTATGAAGATTTTAGAGATCCCATCATCCTGCCGGAAAGCTACTGGCAGATGTTATCGGGGAGTTGGAGTGTATGGCAAAATCCCGATGACAATGGCAACCGCCCATATTCCCAGCTTGAAGGAAGCGGTCAGCTTGCTTGGAAATACGATAGCTTTAGTGATGTGCATATCCGTGCAAGAATTGCCTTTCCTATGGGTAGTAGCGGAAGAGCAGGAGTGTTTTGTGGGAATGTGTTTTGCTGTATCAACATTGACACCCAACAAGTGGAGCTCTACCAAGGCTCTACTTTACTTGGCAGTTATGCAGCAAGTTACTCTAAAACTCCGGATGCCGACATTCGCACCAATCCGAATATGTATCTTATCGAAATGAGAAAGCGTGGCAATAGGGTGCGTGTCTACTCTGGGAATTCAAACACGCTTCGCTTTACTGCAAACATCTCAAGTACGGGTGGTTATTGCGGTATTCAATCCGATGGGCAAATCAAGTGTGAACTTCTCCGCTTGGGCGATGCATGGACTTATGAGCCTTATGAAGCCTTTGATGTCACCATGCCAGACGGATCACTCATGCAGTATGGCAGGATTGCTAGGAGTGGTGTAACTTGGGATAATAGGTTTCATGTATTTACTCTTACAGCTGATGTAGAGGAATCCTCCACCAGAAGTGAGGATATTTCCATGGATTATGACTTTTATCACAGTAATCTCTTGCAGATACCATGCAATGCAGATTATACAGCGAAGGTTATACCAAGGGACATCAACGTCTGGATATCTCGGCTGTTTCTCGGTGATGCAGATGGCTTTTCAATTTTGTACTATCAAGATGTGGATTCGCTGGTCTACTGGTCAAACGAAGCGGCCTATCGCTGGGACTTACGGGGTATTGCTATCTGGTCATTGGGACAGGAAGATATGCGGCTATGGGAAGCCTTGCCAAAACAAATATAAAGGAAGAATAACCTATACAAGTATACGCTTGCCTATTTCGGCTGGCGTTTTTTTATGCAATCAAAATGATAGGAGGTTAAGACAATGAGAGAGATTTGGAACTGGATTCAAGTGACATTTGCCGCTATTGGTGGTTGGCTTGGGTATTTCCTCGGAGGATGGGACGGATTTTTATATGCTTTACTTACTTTTGTTGTGATTGATTACATCACAGGTTTAATGTGTGCTGTGCTTGATAAAAAGCTATCCAGTGAGGTAGGCTTTCGCGGCATATTCAAGAAAGTACTCATCTTTTCACTGGTAGCAATCGGTCACATTATTGATAAAAACGTTATTGGAGATGGCTCTGTTATACGAACAGCGGTCATCTTTTTTTATCTTTCAAATGAAGGCATATCCATACTTGAAAATGCTGTTCATGTTGGTCTGCCTGTGCCACAGAAACTCAAGGATATATTAGAGCAGCTTCACAACAGAAGCGACAAGGAGGACTATAAATGAATCTACGCAAACTATTACTTACGAACAATGCCTGCTATAAAGCGGGCAAAACAATAACACCGAAGGGTATCATGATTCACTCAACGGGAGCTAACAACCCGTGGTTGAAGCGCTACGTTGGCCCAGACGATGGCTTGCTAGGAAAGAACCAGTATAACAACCATTGGAATCAAGACAAACCTGGAGGGCGTCAAGTTTGTGTTCATGCCTTTATTGGCAAATTAGCAGATGGTTCCATTGCTACCTATCAAACATTGCCTTGGAATCACCGAGGTTGGCATGCTGGAGGAGCTGCTAATAATTCCCATATTGGTTTTGAAATTTGCGAGGACGGTTTGACCGATGCCTCGTATTTTTCTGCTGTTTATAAGGAAGCTGTGGAGCTTTGTGTATATCTTTGCAAACTTTATGGGTTTAGTGAAAGAGATATCATTTGTCATAGCGAAGGTTATAAACGAGGCATTGCCAGTAATCATGCAGACGTGATGCACTGGTTTCCTAAGCATGGGAAGAGTATGGACACCTTTCGAGCGGATGTAAAGAAACTATTAAGTGCCGAAAATAAACCAGCAGACACGGTGAATAAGAAATATTACCGTGTGCAGATCGGTGCTTATTCTGTTAAAGCAAATGCTGAGGCACAGCTTGCCAAAGCTAAAAAAGCAGGCTTTACGGATGCATTTATTAAGTATGATTAATCAAAAGGGCAAGTTAAAAACGGTGTTGCTTGATTTTCACAAAGTCTCTAAAATAAAGTATTAAACTATTAATTTATCTAGCCTGTGGGGGTTCTTCACTTGCAGGCTCTTTTTTTATGCCTTGATTTAATTAAATTCTACAAATCCTCAACTTCGACCTGTTCCCACGGCTATTAGGTAGGAGGTGATTCCTAGTGAATCAGCACGAGGATAAAAAAGTTACAAAGATTTCAGATAAGGTTATAGACAAAAGCATCGAATCAAAGAGAGTATCTCAGGAACAGCTACAACGTGAGTTTGATTATATCCAGGCAGAAAAATTGCTGAGAAAGATGCTCGAAAAAGGCTTAATAACTGAAATAGAATTCCACAAGATAGACGCATTAAATCGCCAAACTTTCTCCCCTTTTTTAGCAGAGATATTGCCCTGAAATCGTTGATATATAAGGGTTTCAGAGGTAATATGTGACCTACCAAGAAGGAGGTGAGAGGATGAAAAGGATAACGAAAATAGAAGGGAATATGGCCAATTCTTTTATTAAGCAAAAAACACGAGTAGTTGCCTACTGCCGTGTTTCAACAGATAGTAATGAACAGCTAGTCAGCTTGCAAGCACAAAATGCCCATTATGAGACCTACATAAAGGCGAATCCAGAATGGGAATATGCAGGCTTATATTATGACGAGGGAATCAGCGGCACGAAAAAGGAAAACCGCTCTGACCTACTTAGAATGTTATCAGACTGTGAAACTGGGAGAATTGACTTAATCATTACAAAGTCCATCAGTCGATTTGCGAGAAATACTACAGACTGCTTGGAGATGGTTCGAAAACTGATAGACCTTGGGGTTCATATCTATTTTGAGAAGGAAAACATCAATACGGGTTCAATGGAAAGTGAATTGATGCTCTCCATTTTAAGTGGGCTTGCAGAAAGTGAGTCAATTTCCATTTCTGAAAATACTAAATGGGCAATTCAAAGACGATTTCAAAACGGAACCTTTAAAATTTCCTACCCACCATATGGGTATCAAAATATTGACGGTCAGATGATAGTAAACCTCAAGCAGGCTGAAGTTGTGAAGTATATTTTTGCAGAGGTATTATCGGGCAAAGGCACACAGAAAGTTGCAAATGATCTTAATCAAAAGGGTATCCCTTCAAAAAGAGGTGGTCGTTGGACAGCTACTACCATTCGAGGAATTCTAACCAATGAAAAATATACCGGCGATGTTATTTTGCAAAAGACTTATACTGACAGCCATTTTAACAGGCACACCAATTATGGTGAGGAAAATATGTATCTAGTAGAAAACCACCATGAAGCAATTATCAGCCATGAAGATTTTGAAGCTGTAGATGCCATTCTCAATCAAAGGGCAAAGGAAAAAGGCATCGAAAAGCGCAACAGTAAATATCTAAACCGATATTCTTTCTCTGGCAAAATTATCTGCTCGGAATGTGGCAGTACCTTTAAAAGACGGATTCATTCATCCGGTCCAAGAAAATACATTGCTTGGTGCTGCAGTAAGCATATAAGCAATATAACGGAATGTTCTATGCAGTTCATTCGAGATGAAGATATAAAGACTGCATTTGTTACGATGATGAATAAACTCATATTTGGTCAGAAGTTCATATTAAGACCACTTTTGCAGGGGTTACGTAACCAGAACAATGCAGCGAGTTTTCGTAGAATTGAAGAGTTGGAAACTAAAATTGTAAACAACATGGAGCAGAGCCAGGTACTGACAGGTTTAATGGCCAAAGGGTATCTGGAACCTGCTCTGTTTAATAAAGAAAAGAATGCACTGGAGGCAGAAAGAGAAAGGTTTCTTGCCGAAAAGGATCAACTTACTCGTTCCGTCAATGGCAATATTGCAAAGGTAGATGAGGTTGACCGTCTGCTTAAGTTTGCCACTAAGTCCAAAATGCTCACAGCTTATGAGGATGAGTTGTTTGAAGATTACGTAGAGAGGATTATTGTCTTTTCACGGGAGGAAGTCGGTTTTGAATTAAAATGTGGAATCACATTGAGGGAAAGGTTGGTGAATTAGATGGGTCACACACCCTATGGATATAGAATTGAAGATGGAAAGGCTGTTGTAGATGATATAGCAGCAGAACAAGTAAAAGAATTATTTTCAGGATACTTGGCAGGACTTTCTTTGAAGGGTGCTGCTATAAAAGCTGGGATAGATTGCTATCATGCCACAGTAAGTAGGATGCTACAGAACAAGCAATACCTTGGCGATGAATTCTACCCTCCCATAATTGATGAGGAGACATTTGAAAAAGCCAGAGAAGAAAAACGAAAACGAGCAGAAAGGCTCGGGAGGGTATGGGAACCTAAATATGAACTAAAAACGGATTATCCTGTAACGTTCAAAGCAAAACCTCTGGTGCAAAAATATGACGACCCATACAAACAGGCGGAATATGCCTATAGTTTGATAGAAAGTGAGGTGTAACCAGTGGCAGTGAGTAGGAATGTAACAGTCATTCCGGCAATTAAACGAGTCGGAAATAATAAAAATAGTGAGAGTAAACCCAAAATACGAGTGGCTGCTTACTGCCGTGTTTCAACGGATAGTGAGGAGCAGGCTTCAAGCTATGACATTCAGATTGAGCATTATACAAATTATATTAAGAAGAACAAGGAATGGGAATTGGCAGGTATTTTTGCGGATGACGGCATCACAGGTACCAATACCAAAAAGCGTGATGAGTTCAATCGCATGATTGAAGAGTGCATGGCAGGAAGTATAGATATGATCATCACAAAATCCATTAGTCGATTTGCCAGAAACACGTTGGATTGCCTTAAATACATCCGTCAGTTAAAGGATAAAAACATCGCTGTGTTCTTTGAAAAAGAGAATATCAACACAATGGATTCCAAGGGTGAAATCATGCTGACCATTATGGCATCCATTGCCCAACAGGAAAGCCAGTCCTTAAGCCAGAACGTAAAGCTGGGTATTCAGTATCGCTATCAGCAAGGTGAAGTTCAGGTCAACCACAAGCGCTTCCTTGGATACACCAAGGATGAAAACAAGCAACTAGTGATTGATCCAGAGGGTGCTGAGGTTGTTAAACGGATTTACAGAGAGTACCTTGAGGGTGCCAGCCTTTTGCAGATAGCAAGAGGATTAGAAGCAGACGGTATTCTAACAGCGGCGGGAAAAGCCAAATGGAGACCAGAAACACTGAAAAAGATACTGCAGAATGAAAAGTACATCGGTGATGCCCTGCTACAAAAAACATATACGGTTGATTTCCTTTCTAAAAAGCGAGTAAAGAATAACGGCATCGTTCCCCAGTATTATGTAGAAAACAGCCATGAGCCTATCATTCCACGTGAGCTTTTTATGCAGGTTCAAGAAGAGATGGTTCGAAGAGCAAATCTTCGCGGAGGCAAGGACGGTAAAAAGCGGGTCTATAGTAGTAAGTATGCTTTATCGAGTATTGTTTACTGTGGACAGTGCGGTGATATTTACCGCCGGGTACACTGGAATAACCGAGGTTACAAGTCTATTGTTTGGAGATGCGTCAGCCGTTTGGAGGAAAAAGGATCTGAATGTACTGCCCCTACCATAAACGAGGAAACATTGCAGACAGCAGTGGTCAAGACTATTAACGAACTTTTGGCTAACAAAGAACCCTTCCTCCAGGCGTTGCAGAAAAACGTGGCTACTATACTTAATGAAGAAAATGATAATGCCACCAATGATATTGATAGCAAATTGGAAGAATTACAACAACAGCTTCTTATCCAAGCAAAATCCAAGAATGACTATGAAGATGTGGCTGATGAAATCTACCGCCTTCGAGAATTGAAGCAAAATGCACTTGTTGAAAATGCAGAGCGTGAAGGAAAAAGGCAGCGAATCGCTGAAATAAATGATTTCTTGAATGAACAATCTTGCCAATTGGAGGAATATGATGAGCAGTTAGTAAGGCGGCTTATTGAAAAAGTTACGGTATTTCATGATAAGTTCGCCGTTGAATTCAAATCAGGAGTCGAGATTGATGTAGAAGGGTAATCTTTAGAAAGAGAACAGAAGAATTATATTGAATTTTTGAAGATAATATGATATAATAAAACGACTTGGAGGTGGAAGAATGTATAACTTTTCTTGCTAATTATATGATGCATAATAAGATATTTAAAGAAACGGCTATAGAACCGTTTGTTTTGTTATGCAAATTGCAAGAAAGTTAAGTATTCTACACTCAATAATACATTACAGTAACCTTATGTATAACAAAAGGTAATAATAGTATTTGTTTTTGAGCCGTAAGAATTTACTTTCTTGCGGCTTTTAATATTTGTAAAAGAAAGGAAGATAAACGTGATAGACAATGATACTATGTCATTCATGACAAAATCCATGCAGAGTTGGATAACATTATAGAGTAATTAATGCCGAAAACCGACTTTGCTTATAAAATTTTTATAATGTAAAGGAGGAAGAAATATATGTCCTTAATAAATGTTTCAAATCTAACTTTTTCATATGAAGGAAGTTATGACAATATTTTTGAAAATGTAAGTTTTCAGATAGATACAGATTGGAAACTCGGTTTTATTGGAAGAAACGGACGCGGTAAAACTACTTTCTTAAATTTACTGCTTGGCAAATATGCGTATTCCGGCAATATAAGTTCTACAGTTAAGTTTGAGTATTTTCCTTATGATGTGGAAGATAAGAGTCTATATACAATTGAAGTAATGAAGAGTATTTGTACGGAATGTATGGATTGGGAGATTTTTCGTGAAATATCATTGCTTGATGTTCAAGAAGATGCTTTATATCGTCCGTTTAATACACTATCAAATGGTGAGCAAACAAAGGTCCTTCTTGCAGCTTTATTCCTTACAGCGAGTTGTTTCCTGCTTATTGATGAACCTACAAACCATCTTGACATCGATGCACGTAATGTAGTGCAAAATTATTTGAAACGCAAGAAGGGGTTTATTTTGGTATCTCATGATAGAAGCTTACTTGATCAATGTGTTGACCATATACTATCTATCAATAAAACGAATATCGAAATCCAAAAGGGAAATTTTACTTCTTGGTGGGAGAACAAAACGTTACAAGATAATTTTGAACTGGCAGAAAACAAGAAACTCCTTAAAGAAATAGGAAGGTTGTCTTATGCAGCAAAACGTAGTTCAAACTGGTCAAATAAAGTAGAAAAAAGTAAATATGGAACAACAAATTCTGGTTCAAAACTGGATAAGGGTTATGTTGGACATAAGGCTGCAAAAGCGATGAAACGTGCCAAAAATATTGAGTCAAGACATCAGGAAGCTATTTCACAAAAATCAGAACTGCTCCACAACATTGAACAATATGACGCCTTAAAAATTTCGCCACTTGAATTTCACAAAGAGTGGCTAATAGAAGCGAATGATTTATCATTGTCTTATGGAGATAAAGAAGTATGCAGTAATCTTAATTTCAGAGTCAATATTGGTGATAGAGTTGCCATTATCGGAAAAAATGGGAGTGGTAAGTCTAGTATCCTAAAATTGATTAATGGAGATGATATTAAATTTACCGGAAATTTTATGTTAGCAAGTGGACTAAAAATTTCTTATATTTCGCAAGATACTTCATATTTAAAAGGTAATCTATCTGAATTTGCCTATAATAATAAGATCGATGAAACTCTATTTAAAACGATTCTTCGTAAACTGGATTTTAATAGAGAGCAGTTTGATAAGAGCATGGAGGATTTTAGTGCTGGTCAGAAAAAGAAAGTACTAATTGCTAAAAGCCTTTGTGAAAGTGCACATTTGTATATATGGGATGAGCCATTGAACTATATTGATATTTTTTCACGTATCCAAATTGAAAAAATGATTTTGGAATATTGTCCTACACTATTGTTTGTGGAGCATGATGATGCTTTTTGCAATAATATTTGTACGAAAAATATTAATTTATATTTGTAGAGATTTTGAGTTGCCACAATAACTAAAAGATATTTACATGAAAGGGTGAAGAAATGTTAAAACAAAAAGAATTAATTGCAAACGTTAAGAATCTTACTGAGTCAGATGAACGAATTACAGCTTGTATGATGTATGGATCGTTTACCAAAGGAGAAGGTGACCAATACTCTGATATAGAGTTCTATATATTTTTGAAAGATAGTATAACCTCGAACTTTGATTCATCCAACTGGTTGTTTGATGTAGCTCCGTACTTGATGCTTTATAAAAATGAGTACGGAACAGAGGTAGTTATTTTTGATAATCTTATACGTGGGGAATTTCATTTCCTTTCTGAAAAAGATATGAACATAATCCCCTCGTTTAAAGATTCAGGTTATATTCCTGATACGAAGGCTATGCTTATTTACGATGAAACAGGGCAATTAGAAAATTATTTATCAGAGATAAGTGGTGCAAGACCAAATAGACTTACTGAAGAAAATGCTAATTTTTTGTTGTGTAATTTCTCTAATCTATGGTTGATGGGAATCAACGTTCTAAAAAGAGGAGAATATGCTCGTTCATTAGAACTCTTATCACAACTTCAAAAAAATACACTACAACTTATACGTATGGCAGAAAAAAATGCTGATAATTGGCTAAACATGAGTAAAAACCTTGAAGAAGAAATTAGCCTTGAAAATTATAAAAAATTTGCAAAGACCACTGCTCGATTAGATAAGGTAGAATTATTTGAAGCCTATAAAAATTCTTTGCTGTTAGTTATGGATTTGCAAAGTCACCTTATTGAACAATATAACTTAAAAATTACACATGACATTTTAGAAAGATTGTTGAATTACATTAGTGAATAGGAGAGTAACGTTATTTACAGTATTGGGTACTGAAAATTAACAGCATACCTCAGTTTTTCAAAAAACAGCGAAGCCTATGGATATGTTTCCGTCTACCGATAGCCCCAAAAACGCAGTGGATATGTTTCCGAGAACGGACATACTCTAATGACATTCATTCTGTCCTCTCGAGCCATGTGGAGACGGTAGTTTTGATGTCAAAGGTGAACCTGGATAAGTAAATATAGTGTAGCAGTTAAAGGACTTTCTCAGTGACTATCGTTAAAAGGTATATGAAGTCTTGCGGAAAGTCCTTTTTTGGTGCTTAAAAATAGCTAAGTGGGAACTGGTCTACTCGGTAGGGTTGACACTAGGGAATGGATAACAAAGATTTGAACCCTAGCGGGGTTCAGTTTTAATGAGAGTTTACATTTAACTTCATGTTGTTTTTGGCAATTTTTTAGCATATAAAATCATTTCAATTCATATGAAATCATATGTATTCGTTGAAACGGACGAGATTTTATGCTAATATAACAAACGAGTCAAAAGATATTCAGGAGGTTTATAGATGAGTGAAGTAATAGATGATAAATGGATCGGCATTGAAGCCGCAGCAGAATATCTAGATGTAAATAAAGATAGCATTCGAAATTGGATAAAAAAGGAATTTGGAATCCCGGCACATAAGATAGGAAAACAATGGAAGTTCAAAAAATCTGAACTTGATGAGTGGGTAAAAAGCGGTAAGAGCGCAATGGATTAAATTATGTACTAGGTGGTAAATGGCATGCAAATTGAGGCAGCATTCTCTTTGAGTGAAGAATACTATAAATTCATGAGTGATTTTGCTCAAACTTCATTTGAAGATGATAAATTATTAGGAAAATTTTATACGGATTTTACAGTCGCAAAACGAATGGTGGAAACGATAGTAGAAAATGTAAAACTAGATGTTTTTTCAAGAGACATAAAATTGATTGATCCTTTTTGTGGGGATGGAAGATTAATATCTGAGACAATTATTCAGCTTATCCAGAAGGATATCATTCATGGTAGAAAATTATATATTTCTTTATGGGACATTGATGAAGTTGCTGTAAATGTTGCAAAACAAAATGTGGAAGAAATATGTAATGCTTATCAGTTATCATACGAAATAGACGCAAAAAAATATGATGCATTTGTTGGATATCAATTAATCAAAGGTCACTATGATATCTGTGTAACTAATCCTCCTTGGAGTCTTCTTAAACCACAGAAATTATTTAATAAATCCAACAATGAAGAAGCATTGGAAGCATATCGTGTTGCGATAGAAAAATATGATGGATTTATGAAAAGTGAATTTCCTATCTCACAGCCGTCTAGAAAATTTGGAAAATGGGGTACGAATTTAGCTAGGTGTGGAACAGAAGTTGCACTAAGAACTATTAAGTTTAGCGGAGTTTGTGGGATTGTGTCACCAGCCTCATTGTTTAATGACCAAGTTTCTGGAGAGTTAAGAAAGTGGATTTTCGAAAATTATAAGGTGGCAGATATCACATATTATCCAGCTGAGTTGAAACTGTACGGGAAAGCAGACATTTCAAGTTGCACTTTCGTAGTAAGAAATGGCGTGGATCAGCAGGATTTCTTTGTGAAAACATACATTGATAAAACTGAATATAAAGAGAAGAAAATTGAAAAAGCTATTTATGAATATTTAAAAAGTAATGATTATTGTATTCCTTTGAAAACCGGACTGGCATCAATACCTGTAATGATGAAACTTGCAGTGTTACCTGCGACTTTAGAATACTGCAAACATTGTAGCATTGCTTTTACAAGAGAACTTGATGAAACGAAGGTCAGCGATAAACTGAATAAAAATGGGAAGATTGAATTTGCAAAGGGTTACATGGTTGATAGATATTCATTTGTTGGAGACGGGTTGTTTTTAAATGAAAACATAGTTCAGGCACCCGATAGCACCAATATGTATAAAATAGTTTGGAGAGATGTGTCTAGAGATTCTCAGGTAAGAAGAATTAAAGCGACTTTATTACCTCCAGGATATATATGTGGTAATTCGCTGGGGGTAATATATGGCAAAGAAGACGCTCTGCCATATATGAAAATGCTATTAGCAATAATGAATTCCCTGATATATGAATTCCAAGCTAGAAGCCTTTTAGTATCTAATCATGTTTCAGCAGGAGTGGTAAAGCAAATTCATGTGCCTGAACCAATCATAGATGATGAAATAATCAGATTGGTTGATAGTCAGTTAGCAGGCAATAATGTTGAAAGAGAGTTAGAAGTAAGGACAGCTTTACTATATAATCTTTCTTCTGATGAGTATGAAAGTGTTGTATCTTCTTTTGGAATCACAGATGAAGAAAAACAACAACTCGTTGAGAACTATAAAGATAACAATGAAAAAGGAGATATGCAAAATATGATATATAATCACTATGCATCAACTCTTAGTGAATTAGATATGCAAGTGGTCAATTGTGTTCCTCCGGGAGGAAATTGGAAAGATATTCCGGAAAGTGTTCCCTCGAAAAGACTTGAGCAAATTAGGGAAAGCTATAAGGCAGGGAAAGGGAGTAGATCAACATATTATGGACGATTACGCCCTGAAATGCCATCATATACGATTAATACTTATTTTAATCGTCCAGGGAATGGATGCCATATGCACTATGAGCAGAACAGAACGCTCTCACAAAGAGAAGCGGCTAGATTTCAGAGTTTTCCAGATGCGTTTGAATTTATTGGATCACTAGGTGCTATAAATACTCAGATTGGCAATGCGGTTCCACCTTTATTAGCATATCAAATTGCAAAAAGTATACCGTTTAAGGGACAATTTGTTGATTTGTTTTGTGGAGCTGGAGGATTAGCGCTTGGGTTCATATGGGCTGGTTGGAAACCTATTATAGGCAACGATATTGACAAGTATGCAATAGAGACGCATCGAAGAAACATTGGCGGAGAGGCAATTTGTGGTGACATAAATGATGAAGATATTCATAATACCATTGTTTCAATGGCTGTAGAAGCGAAAAAGAATAACCCGGACTTACCACTATTCGTTCTTGGTGGGCCGCCATGTCAAGGATTTTCCACCGCCAATACTCGTAGAGGTACGGAAGATTTACGGAATTGGCTATTTAAATCTTATGCAAAAGTTGTTAAAGAAATTCAACCGGATGGATTCGTTTTTGAAAATGTAAAAGGAATCTTAAACCTGGATAAGGGAAAATTCTTTGAAATGATTCAAGCTGAGTTAAAAGAGTGCGTTGAAGATATCAAAGTAAATAAAATTGGAACTGCTGATTTTGGCGTTCCACAAAGAAGGGATAGGGTAATTATTGTTGGCGGTTCATATGATTTAACACGTGATTTTCATATGGAGGCGATTTCTACCGTTCAGAAAGATGGACAGAGATCACTCTTGCCAACTGTTATTGGGACCGAGGATGCTATTGGAGATTTACCTGAACTAACACCGGGTGAAGATGGTAGTAGTTATCCTTATAAATTCCCTGCGTCAAATGCATATCAAAAGTTTATGCGTGGTGAAATTGATGCAGAAGAATACTTAAAAACTTATAAGGAATAATAGATAAGCCAGCTATTTGCTATAGCTGGCTTAAAATTTTTTTGACTACTCATCAATATCTCTAGAGTATCTTGGATCATCCCATTTTGATGAAAGTGCATCAGCAACGATTGACATGATTTCCACTAGTAGATTCTTTACTTCTTTGAACTGAGGCACCTCTAATAATTCTGCGTAATCAATATTTTGTAAAAAGCTTTCTAAATCTGCGTCTGTAGTAGCTTCATTAAAAATAGCGTTCTTCAAGTCTTTGTTTTTATTGGACAAAAATGTATTAACAGATGAAAGGGTTGAAAAAGCTTGTTGTTTTAAATGTTCTATTTCATCATTTGTATACATAAATCCATTTCGGTTTTCTTTATTTGCATAATCTATCAAAGATGAAAATGCAACACGAATTTTGCGGATTTTCTGTATATTAACATAGCGGAGAGTGCTTGGCTTACTTATGAACTCTACAGTAACTATTTGATTATTGACATTTAAAGTGGTCGGATCAATTTCGTAATCATAATCAGCATAGTTTAAATTGAGTAATGTTAATAAGAATAAAAACTCATCGTGCTTGACAAAGTCTGCGAGTAGCATCATGGCAATGTTTCGATTATCTCGCATAATTCTACTTAATTTTAAGGCTGATTCTTTATCATAAACCTTCTGTTTGCAGCGTTGCCAAATAGGAGCTGCATACCATGTTGTAACAGTTGAGCCACCTTCTTCGACAGAAATTAAATGCTGAACATCAGAATAATACATTCTGTTGTTTTTGGCACTATTACAAGGTTTACAGAGAAGTTGAAATTCTGGACGATGGGAAAATCCAAGAGATATAGGACCGATATGGTCTGCGCTGCAAGGTCTTGGATGGAAACTTCCGGTAGAGTGATTTACACACTGCTGCTTCTTTAATTCGGAATTTGAGTTGATATACCCCATCAATTTGTTCGCTTGAATCCAATTGCCATCACTCCAATTTTCAAAGGCTCTACGATCTGTAGAATAAGATGCTAGATTTTCTTTTGAACGTCCCTTATCTGCGGTTGGACGACAACAACGATCATATGTGTGAAATCCGTCCAATCGATCAGGTGCATTCGACATTGCGCCCGGTCCAAGCATACTTGGCTCTTTGGGGATATATTCACTGTTTATCCAATCAGTCCAAGAGGAAAGATCGTGTGGCAAAGTAGGTATGGATTTTACCTGACTGCATTTTAATAATTCTGGCAAGGCATCATAAGCTTTATCGCCATATGTATCTGTGAATGATGCGATAAAATCTGTGATGTGAGTTATTTCATCCATGTCAACCTGTTCATCATAGAAAGGTAATTTTTTTACTCGTTTCATAAAATTTGCGGATAAATAGCAGTAGCGAATATCCATAATTCTGCCACAAACTTTGCAGGGGTGTAACTTTGTAGGGTGTATTTTTTTTGCGACTTTACTAATCCATTTATCTTCCGATGTATTTATTCCAACTTCAGAGGCTTTGTTAATCCACCATTGATAACGTTTGTCATGTGAAAATTGAAAAACTCCAGAACCTCTGTTAGAGGGTGCTTCCCATTGAATAGTTCCATCATCATGTCTTAAATCTGGCATACCTGCATATACTGGATCATTGACTATTTCTTCTTCATACTGTAAGAATATTTCGTTTGCCTCAAGGTTTGTCTTTTTGGCGCCTTTTTTTGCCATGTTTATTGTCTCCTTTGTATATTCATTTGAATAAGTGAAATTCTTCTTTTGTATATCCTTCATCTAGTGCATGATAGAAATAACGCGTTGCAATAGAAGAGTAAGGTTTCCATTTTTTGCATTTCTTTTCTACCGATGTCTTTGATCGGTCGTCCGTCTTGTAAAGCCATTCGTACACTTGAAGGAATGCGACATCTGTAGTAGGCAAGATGTCCTGGCGGTCAAGCACAAAAATAAGATACATATGTGCTGTCCATTCACCAATTCCTCTTAATTTTGTTAGTTCTTTGATAACTTCTTTATCTGGTAAACTATCTAAAGTTTCAAATACAAGATCCTTATGTACGACTGAGTTTGCTAAGTCTTTTATATACTGTGCCTTGGCAGATGAAGTACCAATTGCTTGTATTTCATTTGCGGAAAAATTGTTGATTGTTTCTGGTGTAATTGCCCCATTGCACATTTCTTCAAGTCTTGAATAAATCTTCCTGCCGGCCTTGACCGATAACATTTGCTCTATAATCTCATGTACAAGGAACTTAAATGGATCATCATATGGCTTATATGATATGTCTCCAATCATTCCAATTATCTTTGCTAGACGTTTATCCCTCTTACATAGATGTTGAATGGAAGGGGAACTGTCTGTAAGGGTAATAGTATTATTCATAATTAATCCTTTACGATTTCCATGATATCTTTGATATCACAGTCTAACTCCTTGCAAATTTTCAGAAGAATATCAGTGGTTATGTTTTGACCCTTGCCCAGTTTGGCGATAGAGTTGGAACTGATACCACATTTGGTGCGGAGCTGCTCACGAGTCATATGTTTATCCAGTAATAAATGCCATAACTTTTCATAGCTAAAGCGCATATATCTCTCCTTTTCTGCTATTATATTTCGGGATTAAAAACATCATTTAAAAAGCCGTATCTACCGGAATGTTTATTCATTGTAAATTCCGTAACACGAATACCTTTTGCTTCATCTGTCTTGGGAGCAAACGGAATCTTGTCCTTGTGCTCAATGACAATTACCTGTCGTTTCAATGCATTTGAAATTAGGAACTGCATAAAACCATATTTGATCGAGTCTTCAGTTTTGATGTGTTCTGCCTCAGATAATTGTGAGAGTGCAGAGTCCAGTGCAAGAAATCCGGGAGCATAACCATTCTTTTGGTAGATATAGTTGGTCATGGCGTAGACTGTTAATGCATTTAATACAGCACTGTAACCACCACCCATGCAGGTAGGTTTGCTATGTCCATCAATTTCTATATCAAAGGATTTCATATTTAATCTGGCAGAAGAGGCTCCACCGAAATTAGAAGATTTCAACGCTGATATAAGTTCCTTTTCAAATCCATTTACCAGGTCATATTCGTAGGAAGTGAGAATGTTATATTTTACTTCCTTTGGATCTTCTTCGGTTTCCTTTTCGAACAGATCGGCACTATATTGAACTTCTTCCTGATGTATCCTCTCCAACTCATCTTGCCAACGGATGATTTGTAGATTCTTATCTAGCTCTGATTTGAATGTAGATATTTTAGGCTGCAATTCGTTCGTGATATAGCTATCTAAAACGTTTTTTTCTTCTTCTAAGATGGCAATACGCTCTTCAATTGATTTCTTTTTTCTTTCAGCACTTGCCTGTGCATCTGATAACTCAGAGATATGTTTTCCGAGTTTTGTTAATTCAGTTGCGGCAGCAGTTACATAATCTTCCCCGGGATCAGCTTTTAGTTCAGTATCGCAGAAAGGGCAGTGAGAGACTAAACGATGCCCAGAAGATGCAATCTGCCCATCCACAATGAATCCAAGTCTTTTCACATCAGATTGATATTGCTTGCTCAAAGAATGGAAGTTATACAGAACTGTATTGCATTCGGATAGCTTACTGTTCTGCTGATATATTTCGAGCATTATTTTTTTGCTTTTTTGCGTAGCATTATTTAATTCAGCTTGTAATGTTTGTATTTCTGAGCTGATTTTATCAATCATCGATTGCGCATCTGATATATCATGCTCAGAAAGTAGTTTCTCCAATTCCTCTCGCTTTTGTGAAAGTTGATCCCTCTTGTCACGAATGTACATAATTATTGCATTACGCTTTGCAACACTTATTGCAGGATCTTCCGGCTTTTGAAAATCGTTTGCATCTTTACCTGTAAGCAAATAAAGGAGTGCAGCAGCAGAAGAAGTGGAACCCATTGCATTTGGTGATAACAGTGCAGATGATTCTCTATCGATATCGTTCTGTTTCATAAAAAACAAATGCAAGATAGAGCGCCAGGTCAAGCTTTGAGTACTTCCTTTTTGGGAAGAAAGAACCTTATGCACATCGTTAATTCCTATTAATTTAAGAAAAATATCGTTAATATTCTTCTTTGCATTTCGATCAGAACTGTATGTACCGTTTTCAATCTCCGGATGATGACTTATTACAGATACTTTTGTAGTTCCGATTTCTCGCTTTAAAGAAACAGATCCCTTATCTGTTTTTAGTTCTAATTCAACGTGAGTGTATCCATTACTGTTATCTACGATTTTAGAAGGTCTGTTGACCTTAGGTGTGAATCCAAACACATAATCGATACAGTCCATTATCAGACTTTTCCCGGTATTGGATGGACCAATGATTAAATTAAGTCCATCTGTAAATTCTATAATTGAATCTTGGTGACCGCCTCCGGAGACAGTCAGTTTTCGTATTGTAAATCTATTCATTATATGCCTCCAAAGAATTCATTGTAGTTTTGTATATTTGTTTCTGCATTGCAGAAGCATTGAGTGAAGGGAAGGCTGTATTCACTTCTCTTACAGCAATTCTATATTCCTCTGAATAAGAGGCGTTTAGGTTATTTGCAATTTCACGACCTTGGGAATTTATGGAATATAAATACCCTTTTTTATTTGCAGTAAATGTAATAAATCCGTCTAATACAAGTTTTTTTAGGGAGCGGGTTACAAGTTTTGATTTTGCAGAGAACTCACTAAAGCGAAATAAACCATTGCCATGTAAATTTTCATCTAAAATCATGAAGTCGGCTCCATAGATAGCGATGAAATCAATGCATGCAATTTGTATTTCATCCAAGGATTTATGCTCCAATTCATCTAAAAGTAAAAGTACTCGGAGTGAGGATTCAAATTCTGAGCCAAGTAATGTTGATTCTTTCATTTCTTTTTCTTCACCCATTTAAGTTTGCCGTCATTTACAAGGTGATGACAACCCCCTTTCTTGATTTTGGAACTTATCCAATATGGAGACTTACTTAGCAGATAATTTTCGAATGTTAGTGTAGATGCTTGTTCCATCACCGACAACATTTTTTCATAACCGTTTGGATATGATTTTCTTGCTGTATCTTTTACGCCATCTAATGTTTCCTCTTTAAGGACATCAAATTGGTCGGAAAGATTGTCGGCATCCAATTCCATAACACCACGTTCAACGGATACTGCAGCATAATAATCAATGCGCCGATCATCTAAATCTTCCTGATATTCTTCGTGGGTCTGTAACTCTGTTTCCGTGAAATCAGCAATTCCTTCTGCATCACCATATGCTTTTAGCAATTCTCCTATATAGGCGTGTTCATTTGATGTAGCAATAGATGGAACAGGAACTTTTGCAGGTTTAGGCAAGGTACTAATCTTGGTGTTAATATCCTTTATCAAATCAAGGCTTTCTTCAAACTGTGAAGAAGGTCTTTTTTGCGTTTTGGAAGCACCACAAATAGAAAGAATTATCTTGGTAAGTAATTCTTCACATTCGTTTTCCGGATAATCACCGGGCATGCCATTTTCTTTAAGCCAGTCACAGACTGAATCAAAGGATTCTGATTCGTCCATACGATCCAAAATCCACTGAGAGAATTTGGCAGTATCCCTGTGGTCATAAAGATATTGTGCGTCTTTAGCCTGAATGGGACTTCCGTTTATATATCTGTATTGAGTGTCCGGTTTTCTCCGTAAAAGGGTGCAGCTGTCCATAGCAGAGTCTTTTATATAGTTACCGATTAACTCAACAAAATAGGGTGCTTCCTTTTTGCCAAACGAAATGAAAGGAAATAGCCCCTTGGCATATTCTGTGAATTCCAAATTCCGTTCTCCTTTCATGTATATTTCCAAACTTCCGAGTGCATCCGAGAGCATCCGTGGAATCCGAATTTCAAAGATGCCAAATTGGTATTATGTGCATGTAAGGAAGTTGGATATGAGATTCATCTCATTAAATACATCTTTACTGTAAATTATATCAGATTTCTTGGTGTATAACAAGAAAGTCTGTAGAAAGGGGGATGCGACATGGCTAAGAACACAAAACAGACTTCACGTCCGGTAGCTTCAAAAGCAAGCAAAGTTCTTCGTGACGGTCGTTACAGCAAGACATCAAAGTCCGTAGCTGGAAGTGCGTTGTCACAGGCTAGACCTAAGAAAAAATAGGTCAACAAAAAAGTGGGCAGAGAAGAATTTGAACAATCCGCCTGCCCCTCCCGGAAGGGAGTAAATACACTTCGTCAGAGCTTTTGCAACAGTAACGATAGATTGACAAGCGAACAAATGTTCGATATAATAAATCATCGCTACATTAGGATTAGGTCACGGAACAAGTGCAAAGGATAATGAAATTATAATGGTCGGTTTGACTTTCCCTTTGGCTGGCCTCTTACGGGAGGCGAATATAAATGCATGAAGTGCATGTGGCTTGTCCATGTTGTAAAAATAAACGATTGTTTGACGCAGATCCAGAAGAAACAATAGGAATCATTAAGATTAAATGTCCACTTTGTAAATCTGTGATAGCTGTTAGCTTTCGTAATCAGAGAGTTCGTACTGAGCGAATCGCCGCACGATAGTTAATGTCGTAGCGAGCAAGGCCTGACGAAGTATAGGTGTTAAAAGCACCTGTATTTTGTCAGGCCTTTTTTTGTTGCTTGGAAGAAACCAAGCCAAAAGACCTAACCTATATACTTCTCCATTCAATAGCGTGATTTTTTCATTAAAAGTAAAAACCAAATGGAGAAGTAATAAGTATAGAAACATCTGACACCGAGATGAGGTTGCAAATCCTTCGTAACTTCATCTGAGTGCCAGACACTCAAAACCTGTCTTAAGGTTCATCCCCTGATCAAGGATGCCCAGAGCCGAGAGACAGCAACAGATTAATAACAGTCAACCCACTGGGACGGTTGGCCATTTAAGAAGTGAGGATTCATTCTTATGGCCAATATTTATGGGAAGTTCCGTGTGGATTCTCACTTCGATTTCAGATCGAAGGAGGATCTACAATGGAAAATTTACAGACAAAAAGTGAAAAGCAGTATTACATCCCTATGGAAGTAAATGAAACATCGAAGGAATTCTTTATTGCGAATGGTTTTGATTTATCAACCGATGCAGTATGGACCAAGATTGGGCATCGCACAGTTCGCGCCATTATGATTCCGGCAACAAAGGAACAGTACCTAGAGTACATGAGACCTTTGTGGCGAGAGGACAAGCAGGGAAAGAGAGCAAGCAAACAGGAAGACGAAAGCAAAATGCAGCCAGTATCACTGGATCAGCTTTATGAGAGTACGGAATACGAAGTATCCGATGGAGTCGATTTGGAAGCTAACCTTATAAAGCAGGAGATGATTGCTGAACTTCATGCTGCACTTGATGAACTGGAAGAGATGGACCGCACCATTATGAAGATGTTCGGTGATGGTGCAACAGAGAAGCAGATTGCAGAGGTCGTTCATTTATCACAGAAGGGTGTCAATAAGAGAAAAAAGAAGGTTATGGTTCAGCTTAAGACAAGACTGAAAGATTTTGAATAACATTCTGTCTGCTCATCATTTTCAATATCTGTGGTGCGCAGATTTTTTTCAAAAATTTTTATCGAAATGGTACTTAAACCGGAACCGGATGTCCTTTCACTGTCAGAGAGGCAGTAAAGCCACTCGGAAAGGACGGTGTCAAATATGACAATCAGATGCAGGACCTGCACTGAAAAGTGCGACAGCAATCAGCTTGATACAGAGCTTATCGATACGCTTGTTGCCATCAGTGTAGTGTCAAAAAGACTTGCTGAGAAATTGAATACACTCAGCAAACAGGAAAAAGCCAGGGAAGGAGGAAATCCAAATGGGAAAGGTCAGCGAATTATCACAGCTTATCGAAGAACTGAACAGATGTGGTAACACACTCATCGGTATCTCCGAAGATCTGAAGAACCTCTTTAGTGGTTCAGAAGAAGCAAAAGAAACAGAGCCGAAGACGAAGGTTACTGAAGAAACACCTGCGAAGGTACCTAAGAAAGAAAAAACTCTTTCCTTGGAAGATGTAAGGGCAGTTATGGCGGATAAGTCTCGTAAGGGATATACGGCAGAAGTCAAAGCACTTCTTACCAAGCGTGGTGTCAGCAAACTGTCAGATGTGGATGCGAAGGATTATGCAGCACTCCTTGCTGAAGTGGAGGTGATTGGAAATGCCGGATAAACACGCAGTACTTTCTGCATCTTCCAGTCACAGGTGGCTTGCCTGCCCGCCATCAGCACTTCTTTGTGCAAAGGAAAAGGACAAGCCCAGCGAATTTGCGATGCAGGGAACAGACGCTCATACGCTTTGCGAACATAAGCTGAAAACAGCACTGGGGCAGCAGTCCAAAGACCCGGTAGAGGATCTTACCTTCTTTGATGAAGAGATGGCAGACTGCACCGATATGTATGCACAGTATGTGATGGAGCAGTTATCTGCAGCAAAAGAAAGATGCAACGATCCGATTGTTCTTATCGAACAGCACTTGGATTTCTCACAGTGGGTGCCGGATGGATTTGGTACCGGAGACTGTGTCATTGTTGCAGACGAAACGCTGACCGTAATTGATTTTAAGTATGGTGTTGGCATTCTGGTAGATGCAGAAAACAATCCACAGATGATGTGCTATGCATTGGGTGCCTTATCTATCTTTGATGGGATTTATGACATCAAGGAGATTACGATGACCATCTTTCAGCCAAGAAGGGAACACGTCAGCACCTTTACAATCTCCAAGGAAGCATTGCTTTCCTGGGCAGAAGAAACACTCGCACCGACAGCACAACTGGCGTCAAAGGGTGAGGGCGAATACAAAGCCGGAAGTCATTGTCAGTTTTGTAAGGTCAAAGCTATCTGCAGAAAGAGAGCCGAATACAACCTGGAACTTGCTTGTTATGATTTTGAGATGCCAGAAAGCCTTGAAGATGATGAAATAGAGGTCATTCTTGCAAAAGCAGACGAGCTGGTATCCTGGGTGGGAGACATCAAAGAATATGCTCTTCAACAGGCAGTCAGCGGTAAGGAATGGAAAGACTGGAAATTGGTCGAAGGCCGTTCCAACCGTAAGTATGTAAATGATAAAGCCGTAGCGGATAAGGTTGAGAGTGCCGGATATGATCCGTATGAGAAAAAGGTCATCGGCATTACAGCTATGACAAAGATGCTCGGCAAAACCAAATTTGAGGAATTGCTCTCCGGGTTAATTGAGAAACCACAGGGCAAGCCAACTTTAGTACCTATGTCGGATAAGCGTCCGGCAATGAAAAATACAGCAATCAACGATTTTAAGGAGGACAACTAATATGTCAAACAATTATAAGAACCCAACTAAAGTAATCACAGGACCTAAGACAAGATGGAGTTATGCGAACGTATGGGATCCGAAGTCAATCAATGGCGGCACACCGAAGTACAGCGTGAGCCTTATCATTCCGAAGTCTGATGTAGCAACTGTCAAGAAGATTGAAGCAGCTATTCAGGCTGCGTATGAGGAAGGAGAGTTCAAGCTTAAGGGTAACGGCAAGTCCGTACCTTCTCTCAAGATATTAAAAACACCTCTCAGAGACGGAGATTTGGAACGCCCAGATGATGCAGCTTATGCAGACAGCTACTTCATCAATGCCAATTCCGCATCTGCACCTGGTATCGTGGATGCCGACCGTCAGCCTATCCTTGAACGCTCTGAAGTATACAGTGGTGTTTATGGCCGTGCCAGCATCAACTTCTATGCCTTCAACTCCAACGGAAACAAGGGCATCGCTTGTGGTCTTAACAATCTGCAGAAGATTGCCGATGGTGAGCCTCTTGGTGGTAAGTCCAGAGCAGAGGACGATTTTGCAATTGATGACGATGATGATTTCTTATCTTAAGAAAGGGACAGGTGACAACACATGGAAACAGCACAGGCAATTTTGGTAATCGTATTGCTCGCAGTATGGTCATGCATCAGCATTTCGTTTCTGATCACATCGATTCAGAACCTGCTTTATGAGCGCAGACGTGAAAAGAGAGAGGTTGAAAAGGATAAAAGAGACCTTGAATATCACGAAAAGAGAATGAACGATTTCAAGTAAAAACAAGTATATGAAATGACGGTGGGGCGGCAGGAGCAATCTTGCCGCCTTGCTTTTTAGGATGGTGACAGAATGAAAAATATCAGTATTGATTTGGAAACATATAGTGATGTGGAACTGCAGAAGTGTGGTGTGTATAAGTATGTCCAGTCTCCAAATTTTGAAATCTTGCTGTTTGGATATTCGGCAGATGAACAGGCAGTGCAGGTGGTTGATTTGGCACAGGGAGAACGAATCCCAGATGAGATTTTAGCTACACTCACAAATGAGCAGATTACAAAGTGGGCGTTTAACAGTCAGTTTGAAAGAATCTGTCTGTCGGAGTATCTGAGAAGATATTATCCGCAGAAGTTCATAAGCTACAGCATTGCAGAAGATACGGTGGGAGATTATCTGTCTCCGGTTTCATGGAAATGTACGATGACCTGGTCTGCCTATATGGGGTTGCCGTTATCCTTGGAAGGTGCCGGCAAGGTACTGGGATTATCGGAACAGAAGCTGAAAGAGGGTAAAGACCTCATCCGTTATTTCTGTGTGCCGTGTAAGCCTACCAAGGTAAATGGCGGAAGAACAAGAAACCTTCCAAAGCACGATAAAGAAAAGTGGGATGCCTTTGTAAAATATAACATCCGCGATGTTGAGGTGGAATTATCCATCCAGGGGAGATTGTCGAAGTTTCCGGTACCGGATTTTGTATGGGAGGAGTTCTGGCTTGACCAGGAAATCAACGATAGGGGTATTGCTCTTGATATGACAGTTGCTAAAAATGCGATTGTATTTGACAAACATTCCAAGGATAAGCTGACATCAAAGATACAACATTCGACAGGAATCGACAATCCAAATAGTGTCATGCAGATGAAAGCATGGCTGTCGGAAAATGGCATCGAAGCAGATAGCCTTGATAAGAAGGCAGTGAAAGAACTGATTGCAAGTACTCCTGCACATATCCGTGAAGTATTGGAAATCAGACAGCAGCTTGCCAAGTCTTCTGTAAAGAAATACCAGGCAATGGAGAATGCTGTCTGCGAAGACCACAGGGCAAGAGGAATGTTTCGTTTTTATGGTGCAAACCGAAGTGGCAGATGGGCGGGACGAATGATTCAGCTGCAGAATCTGCCACAGAATCATCTGCCGGACTTAAGGGAAGCAAGAGAACTTGTGAAGAGTGGAAATTACGAAGCAATGGAATTCTTATATGATGATATCCCGGATACCTTATCACAGCTGATCCGTACAGCCTTTGTACCAAGAGAAGGAATGAAATTTGTAGTGGCCGACTTTTCTGCCATTGAAGCAAGAGTGCTTTCTTACCTGGCAACGGAAGAATGGAGAAGTGAGGTCTTTAAGAATAATGGAGACATCTATTGTGCATCTGCATCTGCCATGTTTGGAGTTCCAGTGGAAAAGCATGGTGTGAACGGGGAACTGAGACAAAAAGGTAAGATTGCGGAACTCGCACTCGGGTACGGAGGATCTGTGGGAGCCTTAACTGCAATGGGAGCAATCGAGATGGGGCTGACAGAAGATGAACTTCAGCCACTTGTAGATTCCTGGAGAAATGCGAATCCGAATATCGTTCAGTTCTGGTGGGCGGTTGATCGATGTGTAAAAAAGACTATCCGTGAACGCATGGAGACAGAAACACACGGCATCCATTTTTATTATAAAAGTGGGATGCTGTTCATTGAACTTCCGAGCGGCAGAAGACTTTCCTATGTGAAACCAAAGATGGGAGTCAATAAGTTTGGAAGTGAGTCTGTAGTCTATGAAGGCATCGGAGGAACAAAGAAATGGGAGCAGATCGAAAGTTATGGTCCTAAATTTGTGGAGAACATCGTCCAGGCAATCAGCAGAGATATTCTTGCCTATGCGATGAGAACGTTATCCCATTGTTTTATCTGTGGCCACGTGCATGATGAACTTATTATTGAATGCAGCAAGGATGTATCCCTTGATGCTATCTGCGAGCAGATGGGAAGAACACCACCTTGGATACCTGGACTTCTTCTTCGTGCAGACGGATACGAATGTGATTTTTATAAAAAAGATTGATATAGCGGTACTTAAAACGAGGGTTCATGTCCTTTCACTATCAGAGGGCATGGACCCTTAAATTTTTCAAATGGAGGTAACGCTATGTTTTATGTGAAAGAGATGATGGGAGACGCAGTGGAAGTCAACATCGAAATCAATGATGAGAATGTATTCTGCAGATGCCCGCATTGTGGTTCTGAGGTACAGGTGGATTTGCAGGAAATCTTAAGCGATAGTGACAGCGATCTCTTTGGAACAGCAGTGCTGTGTGAAAACTGTACGAGAAGAATCATGGGAGGAGAAATGGATGGCAATCAGTAAATACAACAGCGAAGGCTATCATGATCCAACCACTTATGAAGCCTTGAAAACAATAGAAAAAGAGGAAAGGGCAGCTAAGAGAACTGCCAATCTGTACAAGCCGGATGGGTTCAGACCGCTCGTATATATCTGCAGTCCGTATCGTGGGGATACAGAAAAGAATGTCGAAAAGGCAAGACAGTACTCTCGCTTTGCAATTGAGAGTAAGGCAATCCCCATTGCTCCGCATCTTTTATATCCGCAGTTTATGGATGACAGCAATCCGGAAGAAAGATACCTGGCAACTCATACCATTAATTATGTACTGGTAGGAAAGTGCCAAGAAATGTGGATATTCGGAGACGATATCTCAGAAGGCATGGCTCGTGAGATAGCACTTGCCGAAAGACGTGGAAAGAAGATCAGATATTTTACAGAAACGATGGAGGTGGCTAAGAGATGAAGCTAACAATATTTTCAGCAAATTGTGTAGGGAATCCTGCCAATGCCCTGTATCCCAATAAGGCAGAGATAGAAAACAAGGAGGATATGCTTGCAGTCATTTCTCGTGACCATGTATGTGCTGAGTTCAAAAACTGCCACCGTTCCATTGATGATTTTCTGTCTTCTGATGTAGAAGTGATGGACTGTGACAACGATCATAGTGATGATCCAAAGGACTGGATTACTGCAGAAAAATATGAAGAACTCTTCCCGGATGTATCGTTCATCTTAGTTCCAAGCAGAAATGATGGAAAGGTGAAGGGCAAGAGATCTGCAAGACCGAGACATCATATTTACTTTCCTCACAGCAAAATCACAAGTGCTGATGAAGTAGCAGGAATTAAGACAAGACTGCAGGAAATAGCACCATTTTTTGATGATAACGCACTGGACGCAGCAAGATTTATTTTTGGCCATGCTCCGGCTGATATTGTTTGGCATGAAGGAAGCAGAACCATTGAGGAGTTCTTGGATGAGATGGACTTTGCAGAATATGACCGCGCTTCCCAGGGCATTGCTGAAGGTTTCAGAAACAGCACCATGAGTCATATTGCCGGAAGACTGATTAAGAGATACGGCAATACAGATAAGGCGCATGATATTTATCTTGAGAAGGCACAGCTTTGTAATCCGCCATTGGAAGACAGCGAACTTGCTCTGATTTGGAGCAGTGCTGTGAAGTTTGGAAAGAAGGTGCAGGCACAGGTTGGCTATGTATCACCGGAAGAGTTCAATAAGGGCTTTAGTCTGAAACCTGATGATTATTCGGATATCGGACAGGCAAAGGTACTGTCTCGTGAGTATGCCGGTGAGCTTGCATTTACCGACTCCACAGATTATATGCGATATGACGGTACGCACTGGGTAGAGTCCAAGCAGTTGGCGGTGGGTGCATGTGAGGAGTTTTTAGATGAACAGTTAAAAGAAGCAACAGCAGCTGTAGAGAAAGCAAAGAAAATGCTCCTGGATGCAGGTGTTGATAAAGAAACAGTAATGGCAGGTGGTAAAGCATTGGAAAAAGTCATTGACGAAAGCAGTGAGAAAGCGTTCAAGGAATTTATGATGGCATCGAAATACTATGCTTTTGTGATGAAGCGAAGAGATATGAAGTTCGTGACATCAGCACTGCAGGCGGCAAAACCAATGCTCCTTAAGAAGATCACTGATTTTGACAGTCAGGAGTTTCTGCTAAATACTCCGAGTGCTACATATGATCTGCGGGACGGAAGGAGTAAGGAACATGCGGCAGAAGATCTAATCACAAAGATAACAGCAGTTTCTCCAGGTACTGATGGCATGGATCTATGGCTTAATGCACTGGACAGCTTTTTCTGCAGTGATAAGGAGCTGATCGAATATGTGCAGCAGATCGTGGGACTTTCTGCCATTGGAAAAGTATATGTTGAGGCGCTGGTCATTGCATACGGAGAAGGAAGTAATGGTAAAAGTACCTTTTGGAATACCATCGCCAGGGTGCTTGGAACGTATAGTGGAACGATCTCCGCCGATGCGCTGACCGTAGGCTGCAAGCGTAATGTAAAGCCGGAGATGGCAGAGCTGAAAGGTAAGAGACTGGTCATTGCTGCTGAACTGGAAGAAGGTATGAGGCTGAACACTTCCATTGTAAAACAGCTGTGTTCCACCGATGAAGTAACAGCTGAAAAGAAATATAAGGATCCGTTCAAATACGTGCCGACACACACCCTCGTCTTATATACCAATCATCTTCCAAAGGTGGGAGCTAATGATGATGGTATCTGGCGAAGGCTTATTGTGATACCCTTTAATGCCAAAATCACAGGAAGCAGCGACAGGAAAAACTATGCGGACTTCCTTTACGAGAAAGCAGGAGGTGCTGTGCTTTCATGGATCATTGATGGAGCAGAAAAAGCCATAAAAAATAGGTACAAGCTGAAAACTCCGATAGTAGTGGAAGCTGCCATCAACAAGTATCGTGAGAATAATGACTGGCTTTCTGCTTTTGCTGAGGAATGCTGTGAAGTAGACATCACATACACGCAGAAGTCAGGTGAATTCTATCAAGAGTATCGTTCTTACTGTGCAAGGACGGGAGAATACACCAGAAGTACCACTGATTTTTATGCGGCTCTTGAAAATGCAGGTTTTGAAAGAAAGAAGACCAAGGCAGGCATCATTGTGCGTGGAATCCGCTTAAAATCGGACTTTTTGGATAGCTGATAACAAAAAGGTGCAGGTCGGAGAAGGTCTATATATAAAACCCCTTTAGGGCAGATTTTTTGAAAAAAATCACTATATATAAAGTTTTAGAAATGATATGCACAGACCTGCACCTTGATCGATTTTTGGAGGTATTTATGAGAGAGAAAGAAATAGAAAAAAGACTTGTGGCAGAAGTCAAAAGGAATGGCGGTATTTGTCCGAAGTTTGTATCTCCTGGATATTCAGGAATGCCGGACAGAATTATTCTTCTTCCGAAAGGCAAGATCGCTTTTGCAGAACTGAAAGCTCCGGGGCAGAAACCGAGGCCTTTACAGGTCGCAAGGCACAAAATTTTGATGGGACTTGGATTCCGAGTATATGTCATTGATGGAACAGAACAGATTGGAGGTGTGATTCATGAAATTAAAAATTCGGTGTGATTGGTGTGGCAAGGAGTTTGAACGTCTAGAATGTAAAATCCGTGGGAAAAGACATCTATTTTGTTCAAGAGAATGTTTATGGAACTTCAGCAATAAAACCAAGAATCCTAAAGAATATGATTCATTGAAAGATTTCACGAATATCGGTAAGACACTGTCAGAATTGAATAGGCGATTGAATCCTACACGAATGACACCTGAAACAAGGAAGAAAATTCGCAACTCAAGATTAGACAGCGGCAATGGAACCACTTATGCAAAGTATTATGGCAGACATGAACACAGAGTTGTAGCAGAGAAAATCCTAAAAAGATCTCTTAAACCAGGAGAAGTCGTTCATCATCGTGATGAAAATAAAAGGAATAATACACCCGATAATATTGTCATTTTTGCATCTCAATCTGAACATGCGAAACACCATGCAGAGTTAAATTGGTTTATTAAGGAATTAGAAAAAATGGAAGGAGGTGATGCCGAATGAAGTTCATACCCCACAGTTACCAGAAATACGCAGTAGAATTTATCGAAAAAAATCCTATATCCGCATTACTGCTTGATATGGGCTTAGGTTAGGAAAAACGACTATCACGCTGACGGCACTTAATAATCTCTTGTTTGATTACTTTGATGTCCATCGCATTTTAGTAATCGCACCGCTTCGAGTAGCAAGGAATACCTGGTCCGATGAAATTGAAAAGTGGGATCATCTCCATAATCTTACTTTTGCAATTGCAGTTGGTTCAGAAAAAGAAAGACTGGAAGCACTTAGAAAACAAGCAGACATCACAATGATCAATCGTGAAAATCTGCAGTGGCTGATAGAAAAGAGTGGACAACCCTTTGAGTACGACATGGTGGTAATCGATGAGCTGAGTTCCTTTAAGAATCATCAGGCAAAGAGATTTAAAGCATTGATGAAAGAAAGACACAAGGTCAAAAGAATCGTGGGACTTACAGGAACACCGTCAAGCAACGGTCTGATGGATTTGTTTGCGGAATTTAAAATCCTGGATATGGGTGTGAGGCTTGGAAGATTCATCGGTCAGTATAGAAATACATATTTCAAGCCGGATAAGGTGAATGGTCCTATCGTTTACAGCTATAAGCCACTTCCTGGAGCAGAAGATGCTATATACGAAAAAATATCGGACATTACCATTTCCATGAAGGCAGCAGATCATTTGAAAATGCCGGAACTGGTAAACACGAAGTATATGGTGCATCTTTCCGAAAAGGAGAAGAAAAAGTATGAAGATATGAAAGCAGAGCTTGTTCTGGAACTTCCAGAAGGAGAGATTACAGCAGCAAATGCCGCATCTCTTTCCGGAAAGTTATCACAGATGGCAAATGGCGCAGTCTATGCAGATGATGAGAGTATTCTTCCCATTCATGACAGAAAGCTGGATGCACTGGAGGATATTATCGAATCAGCAAACGGAAAGCCACTTCTTATTGCATATTGGTTCAAGCATGACCTTATACGGATCGAGCAGCGTCTTGCAGAAAAGAAGATCCCATTTCAGAAACTTGATAGTGATGCCAGTATGAAAAAGTGGAATAGGGGAGAACTTCCAGTGGCGCTAATCCATCCGGCATCCGCAGGACATGGATTAAATCTTCAATCCGGAGGATCCACCCTTGTGTGGTTTGGAATTACCTGGAGTTTGGAACTTTATCAGCAGACAGTAGCAAGACTTTACAGGCAGGGTCAAAGCAGCAGAACGGTTACAGTAATCCATATTCTGACTCAGGGTACAGTGGATGAGAAAATCATGAAGGCACTGGCAGAGAAAGACAGCACCCAATCGGCACTGATCGATGCGGTAAAAGCAGAATTGTAAATCAGAGACAATCCGAGAGAAATTAATATTTTCGGAGGTTAGGCTTATGACAGCAAGAGAATTTTTAAACCGACCATTTATTCTGAATAATAAGATCAACGACAAGAAGATCAAACTTGGATATTACAGAGAATTGTCATGCAGTGTTTCTTCTCCTGGATTTGAGGAGCATTATTCAAGTAATCGAAACATAAAAGCACCCTTTGAAAGATATCTTGAGAAAATCGATGCCTTGGAAGAAGAACTTGCAGAGGATTATAAAAAGCTGGAGGAACTTCGCTGTGAGCTAGATAGTGCCATTGATTTGGTAGAAGATCCGATGGAACAGATGATACTTCGGTACCGATATATTGAATTAAAGTCCATGCCGGAAATATCGGTGCAGATGTATTATTCCCTTCGGTGGACGAAGCGTCTTCACAGACGTGCTTTGGATAGTTTTGAAAGAAGCCACCCCTAGGCCACCCCCAGGCCACTCCAAAGACACCCCCTTGCATGCGGTATAATGTAAACTGTAGAAAAAGAATAAATGAAGGAAGAGCCTTTGCAGGAAAAATCCCGCAGAGGCTTTTGTTATATCTAAAGGAGGTGCTGATGTGCCAAGAAGGCCAAAGGGTCCTTGTAGTTTTCCTGGCTGTCCAAATCTAACGGACGGTAGGTACTGTGAGGAACATAAGAAGCAAGCCAACCGTTCCTACGAGAAGTATGGCAGAGATAAAGTTGTACGCCGCAGGTACGGACGAGCTTGGAAACGAATCCGTGACAGCTATGTTAAGACCCATCCATTCTGTGAGCTGTGCTTTGAGAAAGGAATTATCGTCCCAGTAGATGAAGTTCATCATAAGAAACCATTGTCGGAAGGTGGTACCCATGACAGAAGTAATTTAATTTCTCTATGCAAAAGCTGTCATGCCAAGATTCATGCAGAGCGTGGTGATTATCACGGAAGCAAAAAACATCGTATTTACGGATATGACAATGACCCCAGGGGCGGCCAAAATCTCTAACACCAAGGCCACCGTGGAACGGCGTGGGGTCTTGCGTGTGAAAAATGCGAAATCAAAAGGGTAATTAAAGGAGGAACATGAGACGTGCCTACGAAATCAAACAACATAGGCGGCCGTGGAGGCAGAAGGCCAGGTGCCGGACGCAAGAAATCGGCGGTCAAAGAAAAAGCAAATAACGGAAATCCGGGAGGGAGAAAATTGGAAGTTCTGGATATTCCGGATGTGGAAGGTGTGGAGATGCCAAAGCCACATGACTTCTTGTCTGCAGAACAAAGAGACGGATCAGAGCTGCAGGCATCTGAGATTTATGAGGAGACCTGGCAGTGGCTAAAGAAAATTGGATGTGCATCGAAAGTATCCCCGCAGCTTTTAGAGCGATATGCGATGTGTTCCGCTCGCTGGATTCAGTGTGAAGAGATGACCAATAAGCTAGGGTTTCTTTCTAAGCATCCTACTACACAGAAACCCATTCCATCTCCATTTATCAATATTGGCATTAACTATATGAACCAAGCTGTAAGGCTGTGGAATGAAATATTTCAGATTGTGAAGGAAAACTGCAGTACCGATTATGACGATGCTGCTCCGCAAAACGATTTGATGGAGCGACTCCTAAGAGCAAGGGAAGGAAGATAGCATGATTGAGAAAGTAAATCCGAGCCATCCGGATAAGATGGCAGACAGAATAGCAGGTGCTATTGTTGATTTGGCATATAAGAAACAGGAAAATCCGAAGATTGCAGTAGAGGTGCTTATCGGTCATGGCTATGGTCATGTGGTGATTGAAACCTCTGTGGATATGGAAAGAGAAGATATTGCATACATTGTGGAGCGAATTGCTCCGGGCATTCGGGTGTTTATTCAGATCGTGCCACAGGATGTGCATCTTTCAGAAAATCAGTCCAAGGGAATGAGATGCGGTGATAACGGAATCTTTAAAGGAATGCCGCTGACAGAGGAGCAGAAAGCACTCTCTAAGATTGCAAGAGAAATCTACACTTCTTATCCGTATGATGGAAAGTACATTCTGGATGAAGCAAGACTGATCATCTGTCAGAGCAATGCAAAAACTACAGATTTGAAAAACACATATCCAAATGCGGAAATCAATCCGCTTGGTGATTGGACTGGCGGAATTGATGTAGATTCCGGTGCAACCAACCGAAAACTTGGAAGTGATATGGCGGATTCTGTGACAGGCGGAGGTCTTCATGGAAAAGATTTATCTAAAGCAGATGTGTCCGTTAATATCTATGCATTCCTTAAAGCACAGAAAACAGGCAAGCCTGTAGAAATTTGCTGTGCCATTAGAGACGATAGGATTGACAGCAGACCGTATGCAGAGATTGTAGAGATTGCAAGAGAATATATTCAGTCCATCGGTGGCTTTGAGAAGTTTGCCGAATGGGGACTATTTTAGGAGGCGGCTATGAGTAAGACAACAACAGAAATGCAGCTTGTAGCTGTATCAAAACTAATTCCTTATGTAAATAATGCAAGAACTCATTCAGCAGAACAGATTATGAAACTTCGTTCTTCTCTTCGTGAGTTCGGCTTTATCAATCCTGTCATTATTGATAGAGAATATAACGTGATTGCGGGACATGGAAGAATCCTTGCAGCAAAGGAAGAAGGCATCACAGAAGTACCGTGTGTATTTGTGGATTATCTGACAGAGGCACAGAAGAAAGCATATATCTTGGCGGACAACCGAATGGCAATGGATGCAGGATGGGATGAGGAGCTTCTTCGTATTGAGATTGAATCCTTAAAGGATATGGATTTCAATGTGGGTCTGACCGGTTTTTCTGAAGAAGAGCTTGCTGAACTCTATGGAGAGGACAAGCAGTCAGAAGTGGAAGATGATGACTATGACCTGTCTGATGCACTGGAAAAGGCTGCTTTTGTACAGCGTGGAGATATCTGGACGGTTGGCAGACACAGACTGATGTGCGGCGATGCGACATCAAGTGAAGATGTGGCACGGCTGATGGATGGAAAGAAAGCCAATCTCATTATTACGGATCCTCCATATAACGTTGCATTTGAAAGTTCGGATGGACTTTCCATTAAAAATGATAAGATGGCAAATGATAAGTTTTATGAATTTCTGCTTTCTGCATTTAAGAACATGGCAGAACATCTGGAAAAGGGCGGCTCCGCTTATGTATTTCATGCAGATACAGAGGGACTTAATTTCAGAAAAGCATTTGTGGATGCAGGTTTTCACTTGTCGGGATGCTGCATTTGGGTGAAGAATTCTCTGGTGCTTGGCAGATCGGATTATCAGTGGCAGCATGAGCCAGTGCTTTATGGCTTCCTTCAGAATGGCAAGCATTACTGGAGCAAGAGTGCCGGAAGAAGTCAGACCACTATTTGGAACTTCGACAAGCCAAAGAAGAACAAGAATCATCCCACATCAAAGCCGCTTGACCTTCTTGCTTATCCCATCGGAAATTCCAGTCAGGAAAATGCAATTGTTATCGATATCTTTGGCGGCAGTGGCTCCACACTGCTGACCTGTGAGAAAACTAATCGTATCTGTTATACGATGGAATTGGATGAGAAGTATGCATCTGTTATTTTGCGAAGATATGTGGAGGATACTGGGGATGCAGAAAATGTACTTGTTATAAGAAACGGAGAAAAAATTGCTTACTCCGACCTTGTGAAAGAGGTGGAGGGAGCAGATGGAGAATAACAATTTAACACTTGGAAGTCTATTCGATGGCTCGGGTGGATTTCCTTTGGGAGGCTTGATTTCCAGTATTACCCCTGTGTGGGCATCGGAGATTGAGCCTTTTCCTATTCGTGTGACAACCAAAAGACTGCCACAGGTAAAACATTATGGGGACATCTCCAAGATGAACGGGGCAGAGATTCCTCCCGTGGACATCATAACCTTTGGCAGTCCATGCCAGGATATGAGTATTGCAGGTAAGCGTGACGGACTTTCCGGCTCCCGTTCTTCACTGTTTTATGAGGCAGTCAGAATCATAAAAGAAATGAGGTGTAAGACAAATGGGCAAAAACCAAGATTTATCGTCTGGGAAAATGTCCCCGGAGCATTCAGCTCCAACAAGGGAGAAGACTTCCGTGCCGTCCTCGAAGAGGTCTGCAAAATCAAAGACGGATCAGTGTCAGTGCCTAAGCCTTCAAAGTGGAACCGGGCAGGAAAAATCATGGGAGATAATTACTCCGTTGCCTGGAGACAGTTTGATGCTCAGTTTTGGGGAGTACCCCAGAGAAGAAAACGTATCTACCTTGTCGCAGATTTTGATGGCTGGAGTGCCGGAAAAATACTATTTGAGTCAGAAGGCTTGTCTGGGTATTCTAAGACGTGCATCTCTTCGTGGAAAGGAGCTGCCGCTGCTTCTAAAAAAAGCACTGGAGATGCAGGCATCGGCTTAATGTTTGAAAATCATGGGCAAGACTGTAGGTACAAGGGTCCTCTTGATGTGTCACAGACGGTTCTTTCCACTTATGGAACAGGCGGAAACAATCAGCCCTTTGTGGTGGAAACACCGAAGACACTGAAGATACGAAGTGGATGTGAAGGTGGTGGAAAAGGTGCTTTGATCCAGGATAACAAGTCTGCAACTCTTGGAACAAACAATGATCAGACCTTGTTTCAGCCAGTTGCTTATGGTATCTGTTCCAAGGACAGCAACTCCATGAAATCCGCAAATCCAAACAGTGGATTTTATGAGGCGGATACAAGCCGAACCATCGATAGCAACGGTGGAAACCCAAGCTGTAATCAAGGCGGCATTACTGTGATTGAAGGCAATGGCACTCGCCCTTCTCATAAGGGGGATGGTTACAAAGAATCAGATGTCATGTATACCTTAAATGCGACAGAACAGCACGCGGTAGCTTATGGTATCGGCAGACCTGCAATGAACCAAGGCTACAATGCGAAGTTCAGTTTTCAAATCGAGGAGGAAGTGGAACCAACCATTGTGGCAGCGGGTGCAAGTGGTGTGGCTCATCCGGTGTACAGTTCTTCCAAGGCCTCTTTTTTCACATCCGCTGAAGAGGAGATGGCAAACACTCTCGTTGCCACAGACTACAAGGATCCACCGATTGTGAATGAACCAAGGTATATCGTGAGAAGACTGACCCCTACGGAATGTGCAAGGCTGCAGGGATTTCCAGATTGGTGGTGTGATGAGCTTGGAACAGAAAATCCTACCAATGAGGATATTTCTATATGGAGAGAAATCTTTCAGACACACACTGATGCACTCGGAAAGAAAACAAAGCCGAAGACAGATAATCAAATCAGAAAATGGCTTAAGAACCCACATTCAGACTCAGCGGAGTATAAGATGTGGGGCAATGGTGTAGCACTTCCTAATGTGGTGTTCGTGCTTTCCGGAATAGCATATTATGCACAAAATCATGATGGATAAATCGGTTCATATTTTACTCGGATATTTACAGATAGGACTTGCTATTTATGCGATTCAGAGTGATATATGTAGTACCGAAAAATAAAGGAGGTACTTATAAATGAGAGTAGAATTTAACCGGACCGGAGCAGAGAGAAAAGCACTGGTTACAGCAATTGGAGAAATCCTTGGAACAAAGCCAAAGTACAAGGGGATGCCAACTGCGGCTTATGACTTTGGAGGACTCATAGTAGATAAGACCGGAGCCTTGGAATTTGACGAGAACATTTTTCCGAAGGACATCGAAGAACTTCTGAAGAAACTTGCGGACAGCGGCTTTGTTGCAGAAGAAAAGGAAATACCCAAAGAGCCGGAAGAAACGCCACAGGGCGAAGATGCAGGGCTTACGGTGGCTATTCCGCTTGAGAATGTTTCAGCCGGAAACCTTACGAAGCTGCTTGATGCAAAAGGTGAACTAATTAAGAAAGCCTTGGGAGTAGATGATATCCGAATCGAAATTGATGAGGAAAAAGTTTCATTTCCTTGGTTTCCCGAACTGCCGGATGCAGAAACCTGCCAAGCTTACCAGAATTTCATTGCAGCACTCTGCAAGATGAGTAAAGAACAGAAACGCATCAACTCCACAGAAAAGAAAGTCAGCAATGAGAAATACGCATTCAGATGTTTCCTTTTAAGACTTGGATTTATCGGTGAGGAGTACAAAACTGACCGAAGGATACTTTTAAAGAATCTGACAGGATCATCTGCATTTAAGAATGGAGCAAAGAAGGAGGTTCTGAGTGATGAGATTTCCAAGTAAAGAGATAGTAGCAAGGGTACGCAAACAGTATCCTGCCGGTTGCCGAGTAGAGCTTACCCATATGGATGATTTGCAGGCACCACCGATTGGAACGAGAGGTACTGTTATTGGAGTGGATGATACAGCAAGCATTATGGTTGCTTGGGATAATGGTTCTGGATTAAATGTAGTATACGGAGAGGACCGCTGCAGAAAAATCGAGGAGTAATATGCACAGTATCCTTCTGAAATAATTGTCACATATATGCCGAAAAATAACTTGCTATTATGTGCCTTTAGAGTGATATATAGTACTACCGAAAGGGAAAACAACACACTTAGGAGGAAACTACAATGAAGGAAATCAGAAGATTTGAGGAGCTTATGAATGCAAAGGAAAACATCAGCTTGAAAGACGCAGGAGTTAACAGCACACTTTACCGGGCATACAGAACTTCTAAAGAAGAATCCGGCAATGACCTAATCAATTTTGACGATATAATATGGGATCATGACATTAAGGAAATTGCAGACAGCATGAGAGCAGAAGGAATCAAGAAATTCACCATCAGCTCCACATTTTCAAGCCTTATCGAAACCTTAGCAGAATTTGAAAAGAACGGCATTTACATGAACGGACTTACAACGGTCAACGCAAGATACACCGATTGGAAAACAGGAGAGCAGGCCAGAATTCCGGCAATCAAGATGGAGGTGAGATAGGCATGTGGGCAGAAGGAAGCATCAAGGTTTCAAACAACATTTTCCATTACTGGGTCAAACACTTCGAAGAACCGAGCGAAGATTACGGTATGGACGGCGGCAGGATTTCCAAACTGATGTTAAAGCGTGACGGTGAGATTACCTATAACTATGACAGAGGATTGGATATTCCTCCGGCCGACAAAGAAACCGAGATGGCACTTGCCATTTTGATGAAGGAATATAACTAAAACAGAAAGTTTCAGAAGAACCGCCCGCAAGGGTGTGTTCCTCGTTCTACGATATATATTGGACAGTCGCAGTGATGCGGCTTATTTTTATACAATTTTGGAGGTGATGCAGCTTGCGAAAATTAGAAGATTATAAGCCTACCAAGTTCATGGCAGATACCTCGCATTACGATGAAACGATGGCAGATTTCGCTGTCAGCTTTATTGAGGAGCTATGCCATACCAAAGGAACATGGGCAGGAAAGAAGTTTGAACTGATTGATTGGCAGGAACAGATCATAAGAGATTTATTCGGCGTGTTAAAACCAAACGGATATCGTCAGTTCAATACAGCATATATCGAAATCCCTAAGAAACAGGGTAAATCAGAACTTGCAGCTGCCGTAGCACTTCTTCTTTTATGTGGTGATGGCGAAGAAAGAGCCGAAGTGTACGGATGTGCAGCAGACAGAAACCAGGCCAAGATCGTATTTGATGTGGCCGTGGATATGGTGAAATTCTCTCCCGCACTACTGAAAAGAGTCAAAATTTTGGAGTCGCAAAAGAAACTGATATATAAACCAACCAACAGTTTTTATCAAGTTTTGTCGGCGGATGTTGCCAATAAGCATGGCTTTAATACGCACGGAGTAATTTTCGATGAGCTTCATACTCAGCCGAATCGAAAACTCTATGACGTAATGACACAAGGAAGTGGTGACGCAAGAATGCAGCCACTGTACTTTCTGATTACCACAGCCGGAAATGATACCAACTCTATCTGCTATGAGATACATCAGAAGGCTCTGGATATTCAGGCAGGAAGAAAGATAGACCCGACATTTTACTCCGTTATCTATGGTGCAGATGAATCGGAAGATTGGACAGACCCTAAAGTTTGGCAGAAAGCAAATCCATCCCTTGGCATCACGGTTGCTATGGAAAAAGTAAAAGCCGCCTGTGACTCTGCAAAGCAGAATCCGGGAGAAGAGAACTCCTTCAGACAGCTGAGATTAAATCAGTGGGTCAAGCAGTCGATCCGATGGATGCCTATGGAAAAATGGGATGCCTGCAATTTTAATGTGGATGAAGATGAATTGGAAGGCAGGGTCTGCTATGGTGGACTGGACTTGTCATCTACAACCGATATTACGGCATTCGTGCTTGTATTCCCGCCAAGGGATGAGGAAGACAAATATATCGTTCTCCCATATTTCTGGGTGCCGGAAGATACACTCGACCTTCGAGTCAGACGAGACCATGTTCCATATGACGTGTGGGAACGACAAGGGTATCTGCAGACTACGGAAGGAAACGTTGTCCATTATGGATATATCGAGCAGTTTATTGAGTCCCTAGGTGAGAGGTTTAATATCCGAGAGATTGCTTTCGATAGATGGGGAGCAGTTCAGATGGTGCAGAACCTTGAGGGTATGGGATTTACCGTAGTTCCGTTTGGACAGGGATTTAAGGATATGTCTCCGCCTACCAAGGAATTGATGAAACTGGTGCTTGAAGAACGAATCGCACACAGCGGTCATCCGGTTCTTAGATGGAACATGGATAACATTTTTATACGAACAGACCCTGCCGGAAACATTAAGGCAGATAAGGAAAAATCAACAGAAAAGATTGATGGTGCCATTGCAGCAATCATGGCACTGGATCGAGCAATCAGAAATGGGAATGCCAATACGGAATCTGTATACGATAACCGAGGCATTCTTTTTATTTAGGAAGGAGCGTGAGCAGATATGGGTATTTTAAGCGGATTATTTCATTCAAGAGATAAGCCTTCGAATAGTACCAACGGTAGCAGTTATCGTTTTCTCTTTGGAGGAAGCACCTCCGGCAACAGGGTAACGGAACATTCGGCCATGCAGATGACTGCAGTGTATGCCTGTGTGAGAATTCTTTCAGAGGCTATAGCAGGACTTCCGGTGCATCTGTATCAGTATACGGATAAAGGAAGTAAGGAAAAGGCAGTGAAGCATCCATTATATTTTCTGCTTCATGATGAGCCGAACCCGGAAATGACATCCTTTGTCTTCCGAGAAACACTGATGACGCATTTGCTTTTGTGGGGCAATGCCTATGCACAGATTATCCGTAACGGAAAAGGTGAGGTTCTTGGATTATATCCACTCATGCCAAATCGTATGACAGTGGATCGTGATGACCGTGGGCAGATTTACTATCAGTACCAGGTATCTGATTCCGATGCTCCGACCATGAAAGAAGGAACGGTCAATCTGAAGAAGGAAGATGTCCTGCATATTCCTGGTCTTGGTTTTGACGGACTGGTTGGATATTCTCCGATAGCGATGGCCAAGAATGCAATTGGGCTTTCCATTGCGACAGAAGAATATGGAGCCAAGTTTTTTGCAAACGGAGCCACTCCCGGAGGAATCCTTGAGTATCCGGGAACGGTCAAAGATCCTGACCGAGTGAGAGACAGCTGGAACAAAGGATTTAGCGGAAGAAATTCTCACAAGGTTGCTATTCTGGAAGAAGGAATGAAGTATACACCGATTTCCATTTCTCCAAATGAAGCACAGTTCCTCGAAACAAGAAAATTTCAGATTGATGAGATTGCTCGAATTTTCAGAGTCCCACCACATATGGTTGGTGACCTTGAGAAGTCGAGCTTTTCTAATATTGAGCAGCAGTCACTGGAGTTTGTGAAATACACACTGGAACCGTGGCTGATGAGATGGGAGCAGAGCATTAACCGTGCATTGCTTTCTGCAAATGAAAAATCCACATACTTCGTCAAGTTCAATGTGGACGGTCTGCTTCGTGGGGATTATCAGAGCCGCATGAATGGTTATGCCACGGCAAGGCAGAATGGTTGGATGTCAGCCAATGATATCCGTGAACTTGAGAACCTCGACCTTATACCGGAAGAGGATGGTGGGGACTTATACCTCATCAACGGAAATATGACAAAACTTGCCGATGCAGGAATCTTTGCAAACGGCGGAAAGGAGAATGCAGATGAAGAAGTTCTGGAAGTGGAAGAACAAGATGGTGACGAACCAGGAGACGATGGAACAGACACCGGAGAGGACACTGTTTCTAAACGGAACCATCGCAGAAGAAAGCTGGTTTGATGACGAAGTGACTCCACAGCTTTTCAGAGATGAATTAAATGCCGGAAACGGTGACATCACGGTATGGATCAATTCTCCCGGAGGTGACTGCATCGCAGCAGCACAGATTTATAACATGCTGATGGAATACAAAGGCAATGTGACCATCAAGATTGATGGCATCGCAGCCAGTGCAGCATCTGTGATTGCAATGGCAGGAACAAAGGTCCTTGTATCTCCGGTATCGATGATGATGATCCACAATCCGATGACTGTGGCTATGGGAAATACGAATGAAATGCAGAAGGCAATCGCCATGCTTGATGAAGTAAAGGAATCCATTGTGAATGCTTACGAGATCAAGACAGGCATGAGCCGTGCAAAGATTTCTCATCTGATGGATGCAGAAACATGGATGGATGCAAACAGTGCTGTGGAGATGGGATTTGCAGATGAAATCTTACAGAGAAGTGTAACCGATGAAGTCGAAATTCCAACGGTCAGCATGGTGTATTCACAGGCAGCAGTGACCAATTCGCTTATGGATAAGATTGCTGCCAAATGCAAAATCGAACTAAAAATTGAAGTAACCAAAACGAAAGCCGACTCCCTCATGGATCGGCTTAATTTATTGAAAAATTGGAGGTAATAGAACATGACTATTCAGGAATTAAGAGAAGCAAGAAACAAGACATGGGAAGGTGCAAAAGCATTTGTGGAAAGCAAGCGTGATAAGGACGGTCTTCTTTCTGCAGAAGATGCTGCTACCTATGCGGAAATGGAAAAGAAGGTCAAGGATTATAGCCTTGAAATCGAAAGAATGGAGCAGATGGATGCGATGGAGAATGAACTCCGTCAGCCTGTGAATGTTCCTATCGTAACCAAGCCTGTGGCAGACAAGCCAAAGGATGTGAAGGTTGGACGTGCATCGGATGAGTACAAGAACGGGATGCTTACTGCACTTCGTACGAACTTCCGTCAGGTATCCAATGTTCTGCAGGAAGGTGTAGATGCCGATGGTGGTTATCTTGTGCCGGAGGAATATGACAGCAGACTCATTGATGTTCTGGAAGAAGAGAATATCATGAGAAAACTGGCTCACAGAATCACAACTTCCGGTGAACACAAGATCAATATCGCAGCAACAAAACCTGCAGCTGCATGGATTGAGGAAGGTGGTGCCCTTCAGTGGGGAGATGCTACCTTTGACCAGATTTTGCTTGATGCCCACAAACTTCATGTAGCAATCAAGATCACAGAGGAACTGTTATATGACAATGCCTTCAGACTTGAGAACTATATCATCGAGCAGTTTGGTAAGGCACTCGCAAATGCAGAAGAGGATGCATTTCTTAACGGCAGTGGTGTTGGACAACCTCTTGGTTTGTTTGCAGAAAAGGGCGGAGGAACTATTGCTAATACAGTAGCAACTCCGACTGGTGATGATGTAATCAATCTGGTGTATGCATTAAAGCGTCCATACAGAAAGAATGCATCATTCATTATGAACGACCAGGCAGTGGCTATGATCCGTACCTTTAAGGACAACAACGGTGCTTATATGTGGCAGCCTTCTGTACAGGCGGGAGAGCCGGATAAACTCTTAGGATATCCGGTACACACATCTCCGTTCTGCCCAGTGAACATGATGGCGTTCGGTGATTACAGTTACTATAACATCGGTGACCGTGGTACCCGTTCCTTCAAGCATCTTACAGAACTTTTCGCTGGCAACGGCATGATTGGTTTTGTAGCAAAGGAAAGAGTCGATGGTAAGCTTATCCTTCCGGAGGCGGTACAGATCCTTAAGGTGACTGGAAAGACTTCTTCTAAAGCAGGAGCGTAAGAATACGGCAGTGCTGTCCAATGATGGCACTGCCTAAATTTTAGACCAGAGGTGGTGAAAAATATGATTGTAGAACTTGAAGAGATGAAGGGATATCTTCGTGTGGATTTTGATGACGATGATGAACTGATAAAGTATTTCATTGTTACAGGAGAAAATCTGTGTGCGGATATTGCAAGAATCTCTGTGGAAGAACTGTCAGAAATTCCATCTTCCAAGATTGCTGTCATGTATGCTGTGGCATATTTATATGAACACAGAGAAGATGCAGACCATCATGCGCTCACCATTTCTCTTCGGTCCTTGCTGTTTGGCAGCAGAAGAGAGGTGTTCTGATGGATATTGCACTCATGAATGTTCGTATCACTTTTCAGAAAAATGAAGTGGTCACGGATAAAATCGGCAATCACAAAAATGCCTGGTCGGATTTCTATTCCTGCTATGCCACAGTCAGTGGTGAGGGTGGGTCTGAAAAGGCTGTTGCAGGTCTTGTGGTAGAGGATTCGGATATTTCCTTTACGGTTAGATATTGCAGAGCATTATCGGATATTGATTCCACCAAATGCCGGGTTCTTTTTGATGGTGCTGTTTATAACATCGTTTCCATTGACCACATGAATTTCAAGAAGAAATGTCTGAAGTTCAAATGTGAGAAAGAGAGGAAGAAGTAATGGCAACAAAGATCGATAACCTTGCCCAGGAGATTATGGAAGGTTTGAAGGAATATGCTGACCTTGCTTCTGACGATGTGAAGAAAGCAGTCCGAAAGGCAGGCAATGAGGTCAGAAAAGAAATCTCTGCATCTGCTCCGGCTGATACCGGAAAGTATGCAAAATCGTGGACAGTGAAGAAGACAAAGGAAACATCGAATTCCTTAGAGGTGACTGTACATTCCAAGAACCGATATCAGCTTGCCCACCTTCTGGAACATGGTCATGCCAAGCGTGGAGGTGGCAGAGTCGCTGCAAGACCTCATATCGCACAGGCAGAGCAGAATGCTGTAGAAACATTGGAAACAGAAATCAGCAGAGCACTGGGAGGTATGTGATGGATAAGCTATTAAAAATGTTAGAGGAGATGGACATTCCCTTTGCATACGATCACTTTGCAGAGGGAGAAAGTCCTGATCCGCCATTTATCTGTTATTTGATTCCCGGCACAGATCACTTTTCTGCTGACGGAAGAGTCTATAAAAAGATAAATGAGATTCATATAGAACTGTACACCGATTTCAAGGACTTGTCGGTGGAGCAGAAAGTTGAGGCTGTACTTGATGAGCACGGCATTTTTTATGATCACACAGAGACGTGGATCGAAAGTGAAAAGATGTATGAAGTCCTATATTCATTTGAAATGGAGACTTAAGCTATGGCAAATAAAATCAAATATAATTTAAAGAATGTACACGCTGCAAAGCTGACCTTATCAGATAGTGGCGAGTATACATATGACACACCAAAGGCAATCCCAGGTGCTGTCAGTATCAGCTTAGATGCTGAAGGTGAATCAAATCCGTTTTATGCAGATGGAATTGTTTACTTCCGTTCTACATCAAATAACGGATATAGTGGTGATTTAGAAATTGCCCTTATCCCAGAATGGTTTAGAACGGATATTTTAAGGGAGGAACTTGATAAAAATGGAGTGCTTGTAGAAAATTCAAACATTGCAGAAACAAACAAGTTTGCACTGCTTTTTGAGTTTGATGGCGATGCAAAGAGTATCCGCCATGTAATGTATAACTGCAATGCTACTCGTCCATCTATTGAGTCTGAGACAAAAGAGGAATCGATTGAGCCAAAAACTGAGAAGTTATCTCTTACTGCAGATCCTAGAAGTGATGGCCTTGTAAAGAGTAGAACAGGAGATACGACTACAGAGACTATTTATAATAACTGGTATAAATCAGTATATGTTCCTGTAGCAAAGACTGCATCAGCTGGTGGAGGTGCTTAAGATGTTAAAGAAAACAATTAATGTCGGTGGCAAAGAGGTAGCATTTCGCTCCTCTGCCACTGTACCAAGATTATATCGTGCGAAGTTTAAGAGAGATATATTTAAGGACTTAGCAAAACTACAAAATTCCTATAAAGGAACTCAGGAAGATGGCGATGAGTTTGCAATCGATGATTTGGAAATCTTCGAGAATGTGGCTTACATCATGGCATATCATGCGGATAATACCATTTCGGAAAGCATTGACGAGTGGCTTGATCAGTTTGAGATGTTTTCCATTTATGAGGTACTGCCGGAGATTCTTGCACTTTGGGGTACAAACCTTATCACGGATATTGATTCTAAAAAAAACTTAAAAAAAGTAGCAGGGAAATGACAACTCCATTATTCCTTCTGCGTTGCTTAGAAATCGGTCTTTCCATTCGAGATTTGGATTATCTCACCATCGGAATGGTGATGGATATCTGGACTGAAAAAGGAAATGACTCCGTAAAATACGATAATCTTGCAACGCAGGAGGATTTTGATAAGTTCTAATCTCAATTCCTTTAAATGGCGGAGTTATTGCAACTCACAAGCTGTTTTTTGCGACTTACCTCCAATCAAGGGACAGGATTCTAGAAGTAAGCTATAATGACCTCAACAAGAGAAAAGCGAGGAGGTCTAAGGATGAAAGTAAATGTAGATATCTCATCTGAACATAAAGAAACATATGCAATCATTTACACAAATAAAATGACAGAAGAAATACAACGTGTGATGGATATCTTTAGCACAAGAGTTACTCCAATTACTGCATTGAGAAATGAAGAGGACATTATAGTTCTTCAACCAACCGATATCTTCATGATCCGTGTTGAAAACGGAGATACGATTATATATGGAGAAAACGATAACTATCGTTCGAGAAGAAGGTTATATGAACTTAAAGAACAGTTAGGAAACTCTTTTATGCAGATATCAAAATCAGCGTTGATTAATCTATCGTACATGGATAGCGTAGAATCAAGTTTTAGTGGAACCTTATTGTTGAAACTAAAAAATGGGTGTAAAGAAAATGTTTCTAGAACATATCTTCCGGAATTCAAAAAATACTTAGGACTGTAAGGAGGTGCAGTGTAATGAAGGAATTGTGTAAGGAATTAATCAGAAGTACGGTGATTAGTATTGGAATGGCTATGGCAATATTCTGTATTGTCGGAATAGTATTTGATGTAAAGTATGCTGGCAATTTTAGTTTGGAAAATTATCAATTTACAAAAATGGTTATTGGATGTGTTTTGATCGGATTAGGATTTGGTGTACCAAGTATCGTGTATCACAAAGACACATTACCGATGCCGATTCGTGTGATTATCCATATGGGAATAGGCTTAGTAGTTTATACCATCGTGGCATATTCCGTTGGGTGGATTGGAAGTTCAGCATCAATTGGTGAGGGAATCATAATTGGTCTTATACAAGTAGCTGTAGCATTTGTCATTTGGTTTCTGTTTATGCGCTATTATAAGCAAGAGGCAAAGAAAATGAATGACAAGATACAAGCAATGAAGTAAACAATGGAGTTTTTTTAATCAAGCATCAATCAGAAATGGTTGGTGCTTTCTTTATGCTCGGAGAAATCCGGGCTTTTATTATGCTTTATTTTAAGGAGGTAGACGCCAATGGCAAACAGAATCAAGGGTATCACTGTCGAAATTGGCGGTGATACTACCAAGCTACAGACTGCCCTTAAGGGAGTTAACGGTCAGATTAAGAATACGCAGTCTGCATTGAAAGATGTAGAAAGACTGTTAAAATTGGATCCACATAATACAGAGTTACTTGCTCAAAAGCAGAAACTTCTCACACAGGCAATTGGAGAGACAAAGGAAAAACTCTCGACTCTTAAAACCGCCGCAGAGCAAGCTTATGAGCAACTCCAAAAAGGTGAGATTACACAGGCACAGTACGATGCCCTTCAGCGTGAGATTGCAGAAACAGAAGCCGAACTTAAGAAACTGGAATCACAGGCATCTAAGACCAATCAGACTCTTACGAAAATCGGTGAGGTTGGTTCGAGGGTTGAAGCTTTCGGTAACGGTGTTACAAATGTAGGTAAGAAAGTATCTGTGGCATCAGCTGCAGTTACAGCAATGGGAGGTGCTGCTGTAAAGACAGCAGCAGACTTTGAATCCTCAATGAGTCAGGTTCAGGCTACGATGGGAATTACGAAAGATTCCATGTCAACGCTTGATGGACAGTCCGTAAATACAATGGACGCACTGTCTGACCTTGCAAAAGAGATGGGAAGTAAGACTGCCTTTTCTGCAAGCGAGTGTGCAGAAGCTTTAAACTATCTTGCTCTTGCTGGATACGATACACAGGAGATGGCAGATACTCTTCCTACTGTATTAAACCTTGCGGCGGCGGGGGGACTTGATCTTGCATCGGCATCTGACATGGTAACAGATGCGATGTCTGCTCTTGGAATGGAAACATCTGAGGCGGATACGATGGTTGATCAGATGGCAAAGACTGCATCAAGCACAAATACCTCTGTTGGACAGCTTGGAGAAGGTATCCTTACTATCGGTGCGACAGCGAAATCTGTAAAGGGTGGGACAGCTGAATTAAATACGGCTCTTGGAATACTCGCCAATAATGGTATCAAGGGTGCTGAAGGTGGTACACATCTAAGAAACGTGATTCTATCCTTACAGAATCCTACAGATGGAGCAAGAAAGACGATGGAGTCTCTTGGGGTATCCGTTTACGACTCTGAGGGAAATATGAGAAGTCTGAATGATATCTTAGGTGATCTGAATGCATCTATGGATGGTATGACTTCTGAAGAGAAAGCAAATATCATCAGCACTATTTTTAACAAGACGGATCTTTCTTCCGTAAATGCTCTACTTGCAAACACAGGAGATACTTGGGATGAACTGCAGACTTCGATTGAAAATAGTGGTGGTGCTGCACAGCAGATGGCAGATACTCAGCTTGATAACTTATCTGGTCAGCTGACTATTCTAAAGTCTGCTGTTGAGGGATTTGCAATTTCCATTGGTGAGGCTCTTATGCCTACAATCAAAAAAATTGTAGAAAAGATACAAGGCTTTGTTGATTGGCTCAATAACCTTGATGAAGGAACAAGGCAGATGATTGTTAAGGTAGGACTATTTGTAGCTGCCTTGGGACCATTCCTTGTCATTCTGGGAACGATTATATCGAAAGTCGGAGTGGCCATGCAGGCGTTTTCGAGCCTTGGACTTAAACTTACTAGTCTGATTTCTAGTGCTGGAGGTGCATCAGGAGGACTTGGCGGTCTAGGAGCTGCCATAGGTGGTATTTCTGCCCCTGTAGTTGCAGTAGTAGCAGTCATTGGAACGTTGGTGGCTGCTTTTGTATATTTATGGAAAACCAATGAAGAGTTTAGAAGTAACATCATTGCCATATGGGAAAGAATAAAATCCGTCTTTGAGGGATTTGCACAAGGAATAGTCGATAGACTGAATGCACTAGGCTTTGATTTTGAGAATTTTGGAGAAGTTGTAAAAGCTATATGGAAAGGGCTATGTGATTTTCTTGCACCTGTTTTCGAGGGTGTATTTTCACAGATTGCTAATATCCTAGAGGGAGTGCTTGGAGTAATCACAGGTATATTTGATATCTTTGCCGGAATCTTTACTGGCGATTGGGATATGGTATGGACTGGAATCAAAGAAGTTTTTGGTTCTATCTGGGATTTCATTGTAAATACCTTTACAACAGCTATAAAAGGTATTGCAAATGTTATTCTCGGATGGTTTGGAACTAGCTGGGAAGAAGTGTGGACTGGAATCAAGGATTTCTTTGTAAATCTTTGGACGAGTATCTCTACCTTCTTTTCAAACATCTGGAATGGTATAAAAAATGTCGTAACTACCATCATGAATGCTATAAAGACCGTATTTACAACTGTTTGGAATGCAATCAGTACTACGATATCTACTGTGATAAATACGATTAAAAATGTAATTACTACAGTATTTAATGCAATCAAAACATTCCTAAGCAATATATGGAATGGAATAAAGACTACAATATCTACAGTAATAAATGCTATTAGTAGCACTGTATCAAATGTGTTTAATGGGGTGAAAAACACGATTTCTAATATCTTTAATGGGATTAAGGCAGTAGCAACGAATGTGTGGAATGGCATCAAGACAGCTATTACAACACCTATTGAAAAGGCAAGAGATGTGATAAAAGGCATAATTGATAAAATCAAAGGCTTCTTCTCAGGGCTGAAGCTTAGTCTGCCTCATATCAAGTTACCACATTTTAGCATCAAGGGTAGCTTTTCACTTGCTCCGCCATCTGTGCCTCATCTTGCGATTGACTGGTACAAAAAGGCTATGGATAAGCCTATGATCCTAAATGGACCTACCATCTTTGGAAGAAGTGGAAATACACTGCTTGGCGGTGGAGAAGCAGGTCCCGAAGTTATTATGGGACTTGATATGCTCCAAAGCATGGCAGAGGGGTCAAATCAAAATCTTATCGGTGTGATGAGTCAGATGATTGCAATGATGAGTGAGTATTTCCCACAGTTTGCAAATAGCACTGTTACACTTGATTCCGGTGCTATGGTAGGTGCTATGGCTCCACAGATGGATGCTGCACTTGGAAAATTAGCTATGCAAAAGGGAAAGGGGTGGTAGTCGATGTATCATAGCTTAATTATTGACGGCAAAAATACCTATGATGATTTTGGACTTATTCCCACATCCAGACCAATTATTAATCCGTCATCTCCTAGATATTCCTATATTGAAGTACCGGGAATGAGTGGTGTACTTGATGTATCGGATTCTTTAACAGGAAAGATGTCCTATGAAAACAGGACGGGCAGCATTGAGTTTCTGGTTCAAAATAAGAAGAAATGGAGCGATGTATATTCAGAACTTCTTGCATTTATGCAAGGCAGATTTATGCGGATTGTCTTAGAAGATGATCCACTTTATTACTATGAGGGCAGACTTCATATAAGTTCGTGGAAGTCGAATAAAAATAACTCGACCATCACGATTGATTATGATTTATCGCCTTTTAAGTATGAAACAAAGAATGCCGTTAATGGTTATCTTATCAGTGAGAGGAATTTATCAGGAAATGTCTATTACTATGCAGATGAAAGCACAAAGGTCTTAGAGATGATTGCTGAATGTGAAAATATAACAGGCTCAGGAATTAAGGCATACATAGATGGTTCATCATATCAGTGTCATGAGGGAATCAATCTTCTGCCAACTCTGCAATGCGATGGAAGTGGTTCTATCAGATTAAACGGAACAGGAAAAATTACAGTGAAGTATCGAAAGGGGAGATTGTAAATGTATACAGTAAAAATTGATGATGAAACATTATATATCCCCGGAGATAAGAACTTTGCGATTACATCACCTGTTCTTGATTTGGTGCTTGGTGGCAGCGGCAGTTTTAATTTTACAATTCCAAAGACAAATCCAAGATATGATGTGGTTTATAACAGAAAAAGTATGGTATCGGTATTTCGTGACGGTAAAGAAATCTTCTATGGTGAGGTAAGAAGTCAGGATAAAGACTTCATGGGAAATAAGAAAGTAAGCTGTGTAGGAGTCCTTGGATATCTTGCGGACAGCATACAGCCACAGAAAGAATATCATAATCAATCTCCAAGACAGATGCTTTCTGCCTTTATTACAGAGCATAATGCTCATGTGGAAGATAGAAAGAAATTTATCGTAGGCTCTGTCACTGTTACAGATCCAAATGATTCTTTATATCGATACTCAAACTTTGAAACCACACTTGACTGCATCAAGTCAAAACTAGTCGATAGACTTGGTGGATATCTGGTTGTAAGACATGAGAATAAAAAGCTGTATCTGGATTGGTTAAATATCGAGGATATAGGAGTTGAGAGTACACAGACGATTTCCTTTGGTTTAAATCTTCTTGATTATACGGAAAACCTATCTGCAGATGATATAGCAACAGCGGTCATTCCTCTTGGAGCGGAGATTGAATCAGAAGATTCTACAAACGATGTTTTAAAACAGTATGTAGATATTACTTCTGTAAATGATGATAAGAATTACATTGTCTCAGAGGATGCCTATAAGCAGTTTGGCTGGGTTTGTGCTGTAGAACATTGGAATGATGTCAATGTCCCATCAAATCTGATAAAAAAAGGTGCTGAGTGGATTAAGAGCAATCAGTTTGAAAATATCACGCTTAAATTAAAAGCTGTGGATTTATCGCTGATGAATGCAAGTTATGAGAGCATCAGCCTTGGTGATAAAGTTCGATGCATTGCAAAGCCTTATGGCATGGATAGATTATTCCCAGTGCTTAAACTATCGATTCCGCTCTCAAAGTCAGCTGAGACTAGCTTTGAACTTGGAGAGACTAAGCAAAAAGGATATATAGAGCAGATTTCTAAAAGCTATCAGTCCTTGGCGGAAGAAACGGAGCAGAACAGGAAAGTGACAAATGCTCGTATTAAAGACGCAGTCGATAATCTAACCGAACAGATGCATGGAAAACAGGGTGGATATAAGCTGACGGAATATGATGACCAGGGAAGATGGCTTCGTGATCTTTACATGGATACGATGGATAAGGATACGGCAACGAAGGTACTGCAGGTGAATCTGAATGGTATCGGTGGCAGTAAGAATGGATATGGAGGACCTTTTAATGTAGGCATGACACTTGATGGTCAGATACTTGGTGAAAGGATTGTTGCCAATTCCATCACATCAGAAAAACTTGCAGTATCTTATACTTCACAAGTGGAAAAGAATATATCTGATGCGAAGTCAGATGCGATTAGTTCGGCCAATGCTTCTACAGATAATAAGCTGAAGAATTACTACACCATGAGCGAAGTTAATACAAAACTTACTGCTACCGATGGAAAAATCGAGGCAAGTGTTGAGTCTCTCACACAGAATTTATTGCAGAAAAACGGCAATTATTATGGTGGTTATGTTCCAAATAACAATAACGCTCCGGCAAATTCATGGAATACTGTGTCTTTGAAGAAAGCACATGCTGGGGATTTCTTCTTTAATACTGCGACAGGTTATGCCTATCGATATGCTGTTGAGCAGGAAGTCTATAAGATTACATTTGCATCAAACTGCAGAACGGAAAGCAATACGACAGACTATGTAAGATTCTACTATCAAATAAACGGAAAAATCTATGTAACACAAAATTATGGTGGTACGGCGATTGCTAATGCCGTGGTGTATTTGCCAACCAATGTGTTCTGGGTTTATTGGAGAACGGATAGTTCAGCACATGATTATTATGGCTTTAAGATAACAAGCATTGAAAAGGTCAAGTACGCATACTATGAAGGTGGCACTAGTGCAAGTCTTCCAACGGATGCCGGTACAACGATAGAGATTTCAGGAACTTCTTATCCGGAATCCGAGCACAGCCCATATGCAGATAATCATAGACAGATGTGGAAGTATACAGGAACAGTACTTAGTTCATCAATTTCTGCCACCTGGCAGAGGATCAAGGATTCTGATATAGACAGCACACTAGATACTGTAAATGCAACGATCCAAGACAAAAGTGGTAATTACTATGGTGCGTATGCACCAACCACAGGTAATGAGCCTGCTAAAAACTGGAATACAAATGCAAAAAGAGAAGCACATATTGGGGATATGTTCTATAACACTTTGACGGGCTATGCTTACCGATATGCTGTAACTATGCAATGCATGAAGGTTACATTCTCTGAGGATTCAAGAACTGAGGGAGCAAGTTATGACTGGGTTCAGATATTTTATGAACTTGACGGGAAAACATACGCACTTCCAAAACTTGGAGGAAGTGATATAAAAAGTGCAGTGGTTTATGTTCCGGCTACAAACTTTCATATTTACTGGAGAAGTGATGGATCACAGAGTAATTATTATGGTTTTAAGATCACTAATATTGAGAAGGTCAGTTCCTATCAAGAAGTGAAAGGTATTGTTACCGATTTTCCTACAGACGGTGGAGAGGTCATCGAACTTGATGGGACAAACTATCCTGAGTCAGAGCATACGCCATATGGTGATAATGTCAGAAAGATGTGGAAGTATACATCGGCAGAGACGCTTTCTACATCCAGAAGTGCTACCTGGATAAGAGTCCAAGACCAGGATATCGCAATTGCTAAGACCAAGGCGGAAGAGGCTATTTCTAGAATTACAGTTGCAGAAGGTAGCATTACTTCGATGGTTAAAAAGGGTGAGTTTGGAACCTATATGCAACAAAACTACAATAGTTTTCTTCTTGGGTTTAATAATGCAAGCAAATATGTGCAGATAAAAGCCGGAGAGATTGGGCTATATAATGGAACGGTCAATACTTCCGGCAAACGTGCCATCATGAATGAGAGCGGCTTTCATTTTTACCGAGATAACTATTATGTCGGTAAAATCGGTACGAATGAGTATAGTGGAAATTCTGCCCATAAAGGTCTTGTATTTGACCTTGAGACACAAGGCAAGTATATGGCATTTGCACAGAAGGCCTCATCAAATGCATCCTCATATACCACAATGCTTTGCTTTTCTCGTGCAAGCAGTATTTATTCGCAGTACGGATTACATTTAGGGTGTGATCTTTATTGTCATGGATTTAAGTTAGTTGATCCACAGTGGGAAAGTGGCTGGGGTACGACAGCTACTATTAATTATGTACAAGTCCTATCAGTGGATTCATCAGGAAAAGTAACTAAATGGGGTTCAAATGGAAAGATGGTTTTTAAGAATGGAATTCTTATGGACTTGAATTACTATTCGAAGTAAGGTGACAGCATGGCAAAAGAGATAAAACTAATTACTCCACAGCAAGACATCGTGGAGAACACGGGCAATTTGATGGATGACGAAGTTTCCATAGAAAATACAAATATTCCGTCAGAGGATAAGGAACAAGATAACAGTAAATTATTGGAGCAGATCAATCATAAACTTGATCTGCTTCTTTCATTGAAGGGAGATGAATCAAATGGATAAACCAACTATGAACTACGCTGTAGCATATCAAAGATTTAGAAGTACTTTAAATGGTACGATGATAAATCTGCAAAAAGAATACCCACTGCCTACATATATGATTGAGGGTATCGTGGCAGGAATCTTAGCAGATATCCGCTCGGCAGCAATTGCAGAGTCTAATTCAGAGGAGCAGAGCTTTGCAAAGGAAAATGCTGAGTATTATGAAAAACAGTTACAGGAACTAAACGATGAACTGCTAAAGCTAAAAGCAGAAAAAGAAAATAGTGATGATGAGAGCTGATGCAATTTGCACCAGCTTTTTTCATATAGAAATTTTTTCAGAAAGAAACGGAGGTATAGCGATGAAAGAATTCTGGAACATGACACAGGTAGTTATTGCTGGTATCGGAGGATGGCTTGGATGGTTCTTAGGCGGGTGTGATGGCTTACTTTATGCACTAATTGCATTTGTAGTCATCGACTACATTACAGGAGTGATGTGTGCTGTTGTAGATAAGAACCTATCTAGCGAGGTTGGATTTAGAGGAATCTTTAAAAAGGTACTCATCTTTTTACTTGTAGGAATCGGTCATCTTTTGGATGCACAGGTGATTGGAACAGGAAGTGTAGTAAGAACTGCAGTGATTTTCTTCTATATTTCAAATGAGGGAGTATCACTTCTTGAGAATGCGGGTCATCTTGGGCTTCCAATCCCATCAAAAATCAAAGTGGTACTAGAACAACTCCATGAGAGAGCAGAAAGAGAGGAAGAGTAATGGCATATACAAACAGCAACATGGTGGCCTACACCAAACTCAGTCCGAATCATTCTGGGCAGAGAACACACGGAATCGACAGAATCACTCCCCACTGCGTAGTGGGGCAGTGTACGGCAGAAGGACTTGGTGACTGGTTTGCCAAGTCCTCAACACAGGCATCCAGTAACTACGGCATTGATAAGAACGGCAGAGTCGGTTTGTATGTAGAAGAGAAGAACCGTTCTTGGTGTTCCTCTTCGGGTGCTAATGATCAGAGAGCAGTTACCATTGAATGTGCATCTGATACATCAGAGCCTTATGCAATGAACAGTGCAGTATATGCGACTCTCATTAAGCTTTGCGTAGATATCTGCAAGCGTAACGGTAAGAAGAAACTCATCTGGTTTGGCGATAAGGACAAAACCCTTAATTACAGTCCGAAGTCTGATGAGATGATTCTTACCGTTCACAGATGGTTTGCCAATAAGTCCTGTCCAGGCAACTGGCTGTATGCAAGACTTGGTGATCTTGCATCTAAGGTTACTGCACAACTTGGTGGTGCTGCATCTACTCCTGCAGGCGGAAGTCAGACTCCGGTATCGAAGTTCCCGGCAGTGCCTTTTACCGTAAAGGTTATCATTGATGATCTGAACTACAGAAGTGAGCCTTCCATGAACGGAAAGGTCAATGGTCAGACAGGAAAAGGTGTATTTACCATTATGGAGGTACGTGACGGATGGGGCAGACTGAAAAGTGGTGCAGGATGGATCTATCTTGAGAATCCGTCTTATTGTACGATTGGAAACACTTCTTCATCTGCGGTCAAGACAACCACGAAGTCTGTGGATACTCTTGCAAGAGAAGTCATCCAGGGAAAGTGGGGGAATGGTACTGACAGAAAGAACAGACTTACAGCCGCAGGATACAATTATTCTGCAGTACAGAAAAGAGTGAACGAACTCTTGAAATAACTGAATATCGAAGCATGATGTATGCCCGTTGGAGATTGATTTCTCTGACGGGCATTATTTTTTTGCTTTCTGGTACTTAAAACAGCAGTCCGTGTCCTTTCACTATCAGAGGTAGTGGCCTCGGAAAGTGGAGGTGTCATGATGACAGATAATCAGAAAACATTGATTCAGATATATCGTGAAAAGGGCATGAGCTATAAGGAGATTGCGGATGCATTGGTCTTGTCCATCAATACTGTAAAAACATTCTGCAAGAGAAATGGACTCGGTGGAGTCAGAACCATAGCATCTGCAACGGATGAAGTGATGGTAAAAGCATGCGAATGCTGTGGCAATCCAGTCAGCCAGAACCCCGGAAGAAAGCAAAAGAGGTTCTGCTCGGACAGCTGCAGAAATCATTGGTGGAATACCCATATGGAAGATGTGGATAGAAGGGCAAATTATGAGTGTGTCTGTGAATGCTGTGGTAAGACGTTTTCTTCGTATGGGAATAAGAAACGTAAGTACTGCAGTCACAGCTGCTACATCAATGGCAGATTTGGAGGTGTGGAAGATGCAGGTGAGTAAGAACGTACCTGTTGCCACTCCCGTTCCTGCCCGCGCGATGACAAAGGAAGCCATGCAGAAGGATTTTGACTATGAGATGGCACAGAAAATAACAAAAAATCTGCTTGATGAGGGGCTGATTTCCATTGACGAATACGACAGAATATCGGCATTAAATGCTCAAAAATTCTCTCCGTTTTATGGGGATTTGATGGATATATAACTTGATAATTACACCCTTCAGAGTGATATATAGTACTGCCAAAACAAGGAGGTGAGACAATGGCAAGGATAACGAAAATTGAAGCCACAAAGGACTTCATAGGAAAAAAGAAAACACGAGTTGCTGCCTATGCCAGAGTATCTACCAGATCGGATGAGCAGTTACTAAGTTTGGAAACACAGAAGGAACACTACGATAATTTTATCAGTGCAAATTCCGAATGGGAGTATGCCGGACTGTATTATGACGAAGGTGTCTCAGGCACAAAGGTGGAAAAGCGTGATGGTCTGCTTGCACTTCTAAAGGATTGTGAAGATGGGAAAATCGACCGAGTGATTACGAAGTCCATCAGCCGATTTTCAAGGAATACGGCTGAATGCTTGGAGATGGTAAGAAGTCTGGCGAGATTAAACATCTACTTGTACTTCGAAAAGGAAAACATCGACACTGAACACATGAGTTCAGAATTGATGCTTTCTATATTAAGTTCCATTGCAGAGAGTGAATCGAGATCTATTTCACAGAACAGCAAATGGTCAATCAAGCATCGTTTCGAAGAAGGCACTTTCATTATCAGCTATCCACCATATGGATATGACAACCAGGATGGCAAGATGGTGATTGTTCCGGAAGAGGCAGCAGTGGTTAGGGACATTTTTGACATGACAATCAACGGCATGGGAACCTATGTGATTGCCAAAGCACTAAATGACAGAGGGCTACAAAGCAAGAAGGGAGCCAAGTGGCATCCATCAACTGTAAGAGGAATTCTGCAGAATGAAAAATATACCGGAGATGTGATTTTTCAAAAGACATATACCGATGACAATTTCAATCGGCATAACAATTACGGAGAGAAGAACATGTACCTTTGCAAGAATCATCATGAGCCGATTATCAGCCATGAGATTTTTAATAAGGCTGCAGCGGTGATAGAACAGAGAGCCAAGGAAAAAAGCATTGAAGCAGGTATTGGAAAGTACCAGCGTCTTTATGCATTTTCCGGGAAGATTATCTGTGGCGAATGCGGAGCGACATTCAAGAGAAGACAGCATTATAAACCAAGCGGAGATTATGTGGCTTGGTGCTGCAATACGCATATTACGGATAAGGATGCCTGTTCAATGATGTACATCCTTGATGAGGACATCAAGACAGCATTTCTCAGAATGATTCGGAAACAGCAGACAGCACATACACAGGTGCTAAAACCTTTTGTCGCCGGACTTAAGGGAACAAACAATAAGGAACGACTTCACCAGGTGCTTGCTTTGGAAGAACAAATTGAGAAGAATGCAGAGCAGATAACGGTTCTGACTAATCTGATGAGTTCCGGTTATATTGAGCCGGAGATTTTCCACGCAGAAAAGAATCAGCTGACCTTAGAAGCTGACAGGCTTACAAGGGAGAAACAACTGATATCGAAGAGTATCAATGGTGACCTTGCTCATTTGGATGAGGCACAGAAACTTCTACAGTTTGTTTCAAAGAAAGCAGAAATCACAGAGTTCGAAGATGAGATGTTTCTGGAATATGTTGATACGATGACGGTTCATACCAGAGATGAAATAACCTTTAATCTGAAGTGTGGACTGAATTTGACGGAAAGGTTGGTGGGAGCATGACACATACACCATACGGCTACATCATAGAAAACGGAAAAGCCGTTGTTTATGAGCAAACGGCAGATAGAGTAAGAATGCTATTCCAAGAATATATTGAGTGTGGGTCTATGAGGTCTGCAGCTATGAAAGCAGGAATTAATAAAACGCATTCGGTGATTGGTAGAATTTTAAGGAATAAAGTGTATATTGGCACAGAGTATTATCCGCAGATCATAGATGAGGACACTTTTGCAAAGGTTCAGGAAATCAGAGAAAACAATGCCAGAAGTCAGAATCGCATAAGGGCATATAGACCTCATCCCAAAGCAGAAATTGGAACCTTTACTATTGGGAAGGTGGCAGGAAAATATGATGATCCCTACAAGCAGGCAGAATATGCGTATAGCCAAATCACGGAGGTAGCAAATGAATGATAATGTAACATTGATTCCTGCCAGAAGGCGAGCAGGGAATCGAATATCAAAGGAAGAAAACAAGCCAAAGCTAAAGGTCGCAGCGTACTGCCGAGTCAGTACTGACAGCGATGAACAGGCGGGAAGTTATGAAGTGCAGGTTCAGCACTACACAGAATATATTGGAAGAAATAAGGACTGGGAACTTGCCGGAATATACGCTGACGATGGTATCTCCGGTACCAACACCAAAAAGCGTGAAGGTTTTAATGAAATGATCGATGACTGCATGGCAGGGAAAGTCGATATGATTATTACAAAGTCCATCAGCCGATTTGCAAGAAACACCATCGACTGTCTGAAATATGTAAGACAGCTGAAGGAAAAGAATATAGTCATCATATTCGAAAAGGAAAACATCAATACCCTTGAAGCATCTGGGGAGCTGCTTCTTACCATCATGGCTTCACTTGCACAACAGGAATCAGCATCCTTGTCACAGAATGTAAAGTTGGGACTACAGTTCCGATACCAGGAAGGAAAGGTACAGGTCAATCATGAGCATTTCCTTGGATACACAAAGGACGAGGAAGGCAACCTTATCATTGATGAGGAAGAAGCCAAGACCATCCGTAGGATTTACAGAGAGTACTTGGAAGGTGCAAGCTTCAGAGACATTGCGGATGGATTGGAACGGGACAAAATCAAGACCGGAGGCAAACGATATAAATGGCATTTGAGTACGATTCGTGGAATCCTCAGAAATGAAAAGTACATGGGTGATGCACTTCTGCAGAAGACAATCACAACAGATTTCATTGAGAAGATTCGAATCAAAAATGACGGCACGGTTCCGCAGTACTATGTAAAAGATAGTCAGGAGCCAATCATAGCAAGGGACATCTTCACGCAGGTGCAGGAAGAAATGGTCAGACGAGCCAATCTCACGAGTGGAATGGATGGCAAAAAGAAAAGGGTTTATTCCAGTAAGTATGCACTTTCCAGTATTTGCACTTGCACCAAGTGCGGTGACATTTACAGGCGAATTGCTTGGAATAACAGAGGAAAGAAATCAACGGTATGGAGATGCTGCACCAGAGTGGAGAATGGACCATCGGCTTGCGATGCACCAACCGTGCAGGAATCAGAATTGCAAGAGGCAACATTGAAAGCTATCAATCAGCTACTTAGCTGTTCGGACAGCATGATGCAGGTTCTAAGGAATAATATAGAGATAGCACTTGCAGATGATAATTCCGGGGAGATGGAAAGGCTGAATGTTATCCTGAAGGAAAAGCAAAAGGAACTCGTAAAGCTTGCCCATGCTAAGAAAGATTACACATCTCTTGCGGATGAGATAGATATTCTCAGGGACAAGAAACAGGAACTTCTGGTGCAAAGGGCAGAGATGGAAGGAGTGAAAAAGCGAGTAGCAGAGTTGACCGATTTCTTTCAGGGCACAGTTCAGGAACTGACGGAATACGATGAGGGAATGGTCAGAAAGTACATCGAGCAGATAAAGGTGTACGAGGATAAGTTCACAGTTTGTTTTAAGGCAAAGGTGGAGATTGAAATTGAATGTGAAAATAATAGAAAAATAATGGCTGTAAACAGGGATTGACAAAAGAAATATTATATATTATACTGATAACACCGTTACCGATAACTGTGTTATCGAAAGAGAGGTGTCTTATGTCTATCCCAGACAAAACAATCGATTCACGCATATTAGAATCAGCTAGAGAAGAGTTTTTAACAAAACCATACCAGGAAGTATCACTTCGAGATATTTGTAAAAAAGCGGGAGTGACTACTGGTGCGTTGTATAAAAGATATGAAAATAAGGAAGCACTGTTTGATGCTTTGGTAGAGCCTACGTTAGTGTTGATTGAAGAATATTCTAACCAGACAGAAACCTTCAACTATAATCAACTAGAGAAGAAGGATATGGAAACGGTATGGAAAAATACGTCTCATACTCAAAATAAGTTTATTGATATGATCTATGACAACAAAGAAGGATTTTTACTTCTTCTTTGTCATTCCGATGGAACAAAGTATCATAATTTTCTTCACGATTTCGTAAATATGGTTTCAAGTGCATCTATGAAATTTATGAATACGATGTGTAAAAATGGAGAGTTAGAAGAGGTAATTGATGCAGATGAGATGCATATGTTGCTTACCGCTTATTGGAGTACGATGTTTGAACCCGTTATCCATGGCCTATCAAGGGAACAAGCTTTAAGACATAGCTTAATGGTTGCCAAATTGTTTGATTGGAGTGCAGTTTTGGGCTTCTAAAAGGAAGCCTATATTTTTTATATGACAGTTAGCCAAATCTAACCAAAAAGGAGATGCAAATTATGTTTGAAAAGGTAAAGCCGTATATGGGTAATTATATGCTCTATACGAAAAAAGCTGTTGCGTGTATTGCGTTCGCAACGCTTTGTAGTGTTGTACCATACTTTCTTCTGTATGGAATGATTCATCCATTAGTCACAGAAGGAACACTGCTATGGAGCAATGTACTGCTCCTAATAACTGGGACAGCTTTATGTCTTATCCTAAATGCAGTGTTGTATGTGAAGGGACTCAGTTACTCTCATTATAGTGCGTATCATACGTTGGAGAATATTCGAATATCCCTGCAACAAAGATTAGAAAAACAACCGTTAGGTAATATTAGAAATCTTGGAAATGGAAGAATCAAAAATGTTTTTACAGATGATATCGATAATATTGAACTGTTATTGGCACATGCTATCCCAGAGGGGTTAGCAAATCTCTTGATACCGATTGTTGTTTTAATATCCATGTTTTTTATTGACTGGAAACTGGCATGTTTATGTATTCTTTCGCTACCAATTGGAATATTGGCGATGGGTGTAATGTTTAAAGTTGGAATGGGAAAGATGGATGGCTATTATGCGGCGGGAGCAAGAATGAATAATACCATCATTGAGTATGTCAATGGGATGGAAGTTGTAAAAGTTTTTAACAAGGATGGAGAAAGTTACAAACGATTTGAGAATGACGTAAAAAGTTATAGAGATCTTACGCTTGACTGGTATAAGGTTTGCTGGCCGTGGATGGCACTTTATTCAAGCATCATTCCCTGCGTGGCTCTTTTCGCATTACCAATAGGTGCGTGGTTTGTGTTAATGGGATGGAGTACGCTCTCAGATTTAATTTTGGTTGTGTGTATGTCATTTGCAGTAGGAACCCCGCTTTTGAAAGCGATGAGCTTTGCGGGTAAATTTCCGCAGCTTAATTATAAAATTGATGAACTAGAGAAATTGATAAAAGATGAACCGTTAAAGCAGAAAAACAAAAGTTTTCAAGGAAAGAATCATTCCGTTTCCTTATCAAACGTGCATTTTGCATATGAAGAACAGGAAGTTATACATGGAATCAATTTAGAGATAGAAGAAAAAAAGGTGACGGCACTTGTCGGCGCAAGTGGAAGTGGAAAGTCTACGCTGGCAAAACTTTTGGTTCATTTTTATGATTTGAATGAAGGAAGTATTAAGATCGGTGGACAGGATATCACTGATATGAACGTTGAAACATTGAATGAGCAGATTGCTTATGTTTCACAGGAACAGTTCCTGTTCAATACCAGCCTATATGAGAATATCCATATTGGAAGACCGGAAGCTTCGAGAAAAGAGGTCCTTCAAGCTGCAAAACGTGCACAATGCGATGAATTTTTAAGGAAATTGCCAAACGGAATCGACACGCTTGCAGGAGATAGCGGAAAAATGCTGTCAGGAGGAGAAAGACAACGTATCAGCCTGGCGCGAGCATTGTTAAAAAATGCTCCAATCATTGTATTAGATGAAGCGACAGCCTTTATTGATCCGGAGAATGAAGAAAAAATGAATGAAGCAATTTCTGAGATTATTGAGGGAAAAACGGTGCTTATCATTGCACACAGACTGAATACGATTAAAGAAGCTGACAAAATTTGTGTGTTGAGGCAGGGACAAATTATTGCAGAGGGAACACATGATAGTCTGTTAGAAGAATGTGAAGAATACAAGGTTCTGTGGAAAAATTCTGAAGACAGTGCGGCATGGGAGGTGAAAGCATGATTGGATTAATGTTGCGAATTCTGCGTGTGGCTGATCAATACAAAGGACGTATACGATTAGCAGCATTTTTCTCATTTCTGAAATCTGTGTGTTCTAAAGGTCCCTTTTTTGTGGCTTTCTATATTGTAGCAGGTTTCATAAATCAAACAATAAATATAAACATGTGTGTAACTGCTGGACTTATCTTAATCGGCTGCATTGCTTTACAGTGGCTATTTCAGAATTTGGCAGATCACTTACAATCAGCGACAGGATTTGAAATTTTTGCTGATAAGAGAATTGAGCTTGGTAAGCATTTAAGAAAATTACCAATGGGATTTTATTCAGAAGGTAATATCGGTCGAATTAGTTCGGTGTTATCGACAGATATGTTGTTTATTGAAGAAAATCTGATGATGGTACTTGCAGATTTGATCAGTTATCTATTTTCAGCGATTCTGTTTGTAATATTTATGTTCGGATTTAATGTGTGGTTGGGAATATTAAGTCTAATGGTTTCAATTGTTATGTATGCCATCGGTGAGGCTATGAAGAACAGTGAACTGCATCATTCAGATGAAAGACAGCGTGCCAGTCAAGAACTGACAGATGCTGTGATAGAATTTACAGAAGGTATTGGTATCATAAAAACGTACAATATGGTTGGGGAACGATCAAAGGTTCTGACGAACAGCTTTACTACATCTTGTGATAAGAGTATAAACTTTGAAAAAAGTCATTCTCCTTGGCAGATAGCACTCAACATGACTTATGCTGTTGGAACTGCAGCCATACTGTTGGTTGCCTCATATTTATATCAAGTAAATGCAATAACATTAACTTATTACATTGGATTTTTATTCTTTGTGTTTGAACTGTTTGGACCATTGAAAGCGTTCTATGGTCAGATTAATAGATTGACCGTAATGAACAGTTGCCTAGATCGTATTGAAGCGGTATTTCAAGAGCCAGTTCTAAAAGATGATGGAAATAAAAAAATTCCAGAAACATATAGTGGAAGAGAAATAGAATTCAAAAATGTTACATTTGCATATGATCAGAGAGATGTTTTAAAGGATATTTCGTTTTCTATAGAACCCAACACAATGACAGCGTTGGTTGGAACATCAGGCGGTGGAAAGTCAACTATAGCTAATTTACTTCCTAGGTTCTGGGACATAAACAAAGGAGAGATTCTTATTCGAGGAGTCAATATCCGTGATATTCCTTTATCGGAACTGATGAATCAAATCAGTATGGTGTTTCAAAGAGTTTATCTATTTCAAGATACGATTTATAACAACATTGCAATGGGACGAATAGACGCTTCTTATGAAGAGGTTATTGAGGCCGCTAGAAAAGCAAGATGTTATGACTTTATCATGGCGCTTCCTGAAGGATTCGACACAGTTGTGGGCGAAGGTGGAGCCAGTCTTTCTGGTGGCGAACAGCAACGAATATCAATAGCAAGATGCATCTTAAAAGACACGCCAATTGTGATATTAGATGAAGCTACGGCAAGTGTAGATGCAGATAATGAAAAGATGATTCAGGAAGCAATCAGCGAATTGGTGAAAGGAAAGACACTTTTAGTGATTGCTCACAGACTTCATACAATTGTAACTGCAGAACAAATATTAGTAATAAACAATGGCGAAATCGTAGAAAGTGGAACATATCAGGAAGTGGTTTCGCAAGGTAATGTTTTCTATCGAATGGTGAACAAAAAAGTCTCATCAAGAGGTTTTATAAGAAGAAAAGGAGAATGAATCAATGAATAAAATTAATGTGAAAGACCTTATTAATATCGGAGTGTTTACTGCATTGTACTTAGTGTTATTTTTCATGGCAAGTTTCTTGGGATATGTACCGGTTCTATTTCCGGCGCTGCCTGTTATATGTGCAGCCGTGGTTGGAATTCCGTTCATGCTGTTTTTATCAAGAGTACACACATTTGGAATGATTACAATTATGAGTATTATTCTTGGTCTATTTGTATTTCTAATGGGACGTCCTTGGCCGACAATTCTAATTGCAGTAGGCGCAGGTCTTGTTACAGATTTCTTATTAAAAAGCAAAGAGTATAAAAGCATAAAACTTGCAGTAATTGGATCAGGAATTTTTAGCGTATGGATGATGGGAATGATTTTGCCATTATTCTTTGGCTATCGAACAGGATATTTGGAATCTATTCGAGCTGGCTATGGTGACGCTTATGTCGAGACAATATCTTCTATTACACCAGACTGGATGTTTTTTGTATTATTTGCCCTTTGTATTTTAGGTGGAATCTTAGGAGGACTTTTGGGCGCAAAAGTTCTAAAAAAACATTTTAAGAAGGCCGGAATGGCATAATGGGAAACGGAATCATCACTTTTAAAGAATATGGGAAGAGGTCCCCACTTGATGCCAGAACCTGTATTCTGGCAATGTTGACGGTAAGTGTTGTCATGATAAGCGGAAGTCTTCAGGGAATCGAGTTTTATATTAGAATTGGATGTTGTGTTCTACCTTTTATTTTTCTAATCATGCTAAAGCGTTATATGCTTGCAAGTATTTATTTCACGGTAGTTGGATTGGCATTATTAATCGAGGGTGCACTTGTTCAGACAGGAAGAGGAGCAATTGGGTTAATTGTTGTGGTAGTATCTGGCTTAGTCACTAGATTTGTTGTTCCGATGGTGATGGGGTATTCCATCATGGCAAGCATTTCTGTGTCGGAATTCATTACTTCTATGGAGCGAATGTATGTACCAAGTGCAATAACCATTCCATTGTCCGTTATGTTTCGATTTTTTCCGACGATCAGCGAAGAGAATCTAGCAATTAGTGAGATGATGAAGATAAGAAAAAGTAAAACAAAGAGAATGGGGCTTTTGAAGAGAATGGAGTATCAATTGGTTCCGGTTATGATGTCAACTGTTCGTATTGCAGACGAGCTTTCACAGGCATCTATGACAAAGGGATTAGGTGGAAGCGACAAGAGAACACATATATGCAAAGTAGGATTTCGAGTGCAAGACTATGTGTTAATACTGATTTTAGGTATTATGCTTATTTTATACACGGTGTATTGATATGATAGAGTTAAAAGATGTGTCTTATGTGTACCATCTCAGTGACACGGATGGAAACAGAATTATAAATCCTGTGATTTCACATTTAAGTATGACAATTCCAGGAGGAGAGTTTGTTGTTCTTACAGGAAGTTCAGGCTGTGGGAAAACAACTCTCTGCCGTATGATTAATGGGTTAGTTCCACACTATTTTGAAGGAGAATTGAAGGGAAAAATCCTGGTGGATGGTGAGGAAGTCTCTTCACAGCCAATCTACCAAACAGCTAAAAAAGTTGGTAGTGTTTTCCAAAATCCAAGAAGTCAATTTTTTAATGTGGATACTACAAGTGAATTGGCTTTTACTGCAGAAAATCAGGGGAGAAATCCTGAGAGTATATTGCATGATATAAAAGATGTGACAAAAAAACTTAATATCGAAACACTGCTCGATCGCAGCATGTTTCAGTTATCTGGAGGAGAAAAACAGAAAATTGCATGTGGTTCTGTTGCAGTAGCTGACCAACCTGTAATTGTATTGGATGAACCGACATCTAATCTTGATATGGAAGCAATTAAGGATTTGGAAATTATTCTGGAAAAGTGGAAAAAGGCTGGAAAAACAATCGTTATTGCAGAGCATCGTCTATTCTTTTTAAGAAACTTAGCAGATAGAGTTTTTGTTTTGGAGGATGGCGCCTTAAAGCATGAGTTGACAGGAAAACAATTTCGTGAGCTTCAGATAGAAGAGATGGAAGACATGGGATTGAGAACAGATTCTTTGAGCAAAGTAATGTTAAAAAATACGGCTCAAAAGAGTGATACATATATTAAAATCCATAATGTCAAATTCACATATTCAGATAAAATTCATGGAATTGATATTCCTGAAGCGAACATTCCGGCAAATCGTGTAATTGGGATTATAGGTCACAATGGAGCAGGTAAAAGTACTTTTGCTAAAACGCTATGTGGTTTGAATCGTAAGGCGAAAGGGAATGTTACAATCAAAGATGAAACGATTCTAGCTAAGAAAATGAGTGAACATTGTTATATGATTGCACAAGATGTTAATCATATGCTTTTTACAGAAAGTGTATTAGATGAGATTTTATTAAGTATTCCAGATGATATATCAGCGAAAGAACAAATAGAAAAGGCTACGAATACGTTAAGACATCTTGATATGGAAGAAGGGAAAGAATTACACCCAATGTCTCTATCTGGAGGACAAAAGCAAAGAGTGGCCATTGCAAGTGGATTGGTTTCAAACAAAAATATTTTGTTTTTAGATGAACCGACAAGTGGGCTTGATTATGCACACATGGTGCAGACAGCGAATGTTCTGAAGCATGCAAAAGAACAAGGTAAAACGGTCTTTGTTATTACTCATGATTTGGAATTACTGTCCTTAAGTGCTGATTATATCCTTCACATAGAAAACGGTAAAATAAAGGATTGTTATCTACTGGATGATGAAGGATATATAAAATTAAGAAATTTTTTCATACAGTAACGAAAAGAATAACATATATCGTAAGTTATGGTGATTATTAAAATGACAGGGTTTCAGCCCTGTTATTTTCGTGTTATACTTTTTAACGATAGCTACGACCTATCGTTAAAAGGTTCGTGGATATGTTCCCTTGTACGGAATGAAACTTCTGACGTACTTGGTGAGCAGTCGAGCCATGTGGAGACTATTGTGTTGATACAAAAGAAAAACTCGTAGAAATCCTTTATTTTAGGCACTTTGCGAAACATTTTACCTTTACTTCAGAGGGCAAAAATTCACGCAATAAACACCTAAAAAACTATTTTGATGTTTCAGTGGTAATAGATATCGGGTATGGGAACACAAACGAAAAATAAAGGTTTTTTGAAATATATTTATCTATGTAGTGTCCACCTTGCTACAAAAATGTAGGCGACATTCATTTGTATAAGGGCAGATAAGCGTATCATTAGAAATAGTGGTACGCTTATTTTTATACTTCTATTACACATTTGAGTACCCTGACCGTTTTTCTATATAATGAAATCAAGAACGGAGGTGCTGACAATGAGAGAAATAAAATACCACGCATATCTGGATAGTGAGGAAAGAACAATTCTTTTACATAGCCTTGTGGAATTGAAAAATCAACTTATTCAGCAAGGCAGATATACAGACTGTGTTGACGAGCTGATTGTCAAAGTCATAAACGCCCCTGTGAAGAAACTAAAAGTATTGGTGTAGGAGGTTGTGATGTATGACAAAGATTTTGCCGAGCTTGTGAAAATTGCAGCGGAGAAATTAAAAGAAGATACCGTTTATAAAATGCTCACACGCAGCGAGGATTATCAAAAAGAAAGCGACGAAAGGGATAAGGCGGAACGAAACTATGAACAACTTGATTTGACAATGGAACAGAGAAAGGTCTGTGATGTTTTTTTAGATTACAGAGATAGGCAGAGCTTGGAATACTCTGATTATTCCTATTTGACGAACAGCTCTTCAACTCTTGTTTCGCGGTTAGATATTTGCTTGAAAAAGCAAATACCACAGAGCAAGCGCTTAATCTGTTAATGCAGTTACCTATTGCATCAAATTATAATATTTTGATTGCAGACAAAAGAGGTAAAATGGTGGTAGTTGAATGTACGCCGAATATAAAGAAAATCGGTGAAGCAAAAAGCGTTGACGATGGTTACTTGGTATGTACGGTTAATAGTTTTATTTCAGACAAACTTAAGCCTTATGATTTTGCTAAGGGAGATGATTATCATTCCTATACAAGATATTCTGTTGTTATGGATAATTGCATTAACAATGTAAAAAACAATGACCCTGTTGTTGAAACTCAAAAACTGTTAAAAGGTGAATATGGTTTTATGTGTCAATACGATGATGAGCCAGACTTTGAAACAATATGGAGTTCTATATTTGATTTGTCAAATTTAATGATTTATCGTGCAGAAGGTGACCCCAGAAGGAAGAAATTTATAACCGATAAAAGATTGCACAATATCGTAATAGGAAGAAAAGATGCTGAAAAATGAATGGATACGCTGTCCTGTTTGCGGTAGTAAAACTCGTGATAGGCTTAGAGAGGATACAGTATTGAAAAACTATCCCCTCTACTGTCCGAAATGTAAGCAGGACACTTTGGTAAATGCAAAGGAACTATATATAACCGTCATTAAAGAGCCAGACGCACAGACGCAGAGCCAATGAAATTGTGAGTAACCACGATCATTTGCTCTGTGTTTTCAATGAAACCTCGTCTAAAATCTTGACAGTGTAAAGATTTTAGAATATAATATAGACACTGTAAAGATTGGAGGTTGTGTATGGAAAAGAAGCCTTATCATCATAAAAATTTGAAAAATGATTTGATAGAAAAAGGAATTGAATTGGTAAATAAGAATGGAATAAATCAACTTTCTCTCCGTAAGGTGGCACAAGCTTGTGGTGTAAGTCACGCTGCACCATATAGTCATTTTTCTAACAAGGAAGAATTGCTTCAAGAAATGCAATTACATATTACGAAAAAGTTTACAGAAGTACTCGAAAATACAGTTTCCCAATATAGAGGGACACCTATTTTTTTATTGGAATTTGGCAAAGCATATATTTCCTTTTTTATAAGCCATCCGCAATATTTTAACTTTCTTTTTCAGCAAGGAAATATACAAATTGATTTGAATATTGATAGTGGTAGAGAAAGTAATTATCAGCCCTTTGCGATTTACAAAGAACAGGTGTTGAAATTACTTGCCGATACAAATATGACACAAAGCAAAAAAGAAGATTTGATAGTTGCATTATTTGCTTATGTGCAAGGTCTTACGACTCTTGCAACGATGGAGAATGTTCATTACGCATACAAATGGGAAGATAAACTGACAGATTTAATTGGAATATTTAGTTGTGAGTTTTAGGAGAATTTATGGTTGGAATTTATTTAAGTGGTACGGGTAATACAAAATATTGCATTGAAAAGTTGGTATCTCTTATTCATTCATCTGCAAAAGCTATTCCTATGGAAAGCCCTGAAGCTATTTCAGCAATTCAACAAAACGAAGAGATTTACATAGGGTATCCTACACAGTTTTCTAATGCTCCATATATGGTGCGTGACTTTATTAAAAAGAATGCTGACATCTGGAAAAATAAGAAAATACTGTGCATTGCGACAATGGGGGCTTTTAGTGGTGATGGTGCGGGCTGCACGACAAGAATGTTAAAAAGATACGGGGCAACTATTTTGGGTGGAATACATATTCATATGCCAGACTCTGTTTGTGATAGCAAGTTATTAAAAAAGACAATGGATGAAAATCGTTGTATTATAGCACAGGCAGATAGAAAAATCGAGGAAGTGGCTTTGCAGATTATAAATGGAGATTATCCACAAGAAGGTATTACGCTAGTTTCACATATCATCGGATTATTGGGACAAAGGCTTTGGTTTTATAAAAAAACAAAAGGTTATTCCAATAAGTTAAAGATTAACAATAATTGCATTGGTTGCGGAAAATGTGTTTCTATATGCCCAATGAAAAATCTTATTTTACGAAATAAGAAAGTTGTGTCGAATGATCGCTGTACAATGTGTTATCGCTGTATTAGCTTATGCCCCCAAAAGGCAATAACTCTTTTAGGAAATGAAGTTGTAGAACAATATAGAATAGAGGATTATAGATAATTTATGAAATCAGAATGGATAATGTGTCCAATATGTGGCAATAAAACCCGTGACAAAATCAGGGAAGATACAGAATTGAAAAACTTCCCCCTTTATTGTCCGAAATGTAAACAGGAAAGTTTAATTGATGCAAAGAACTTGCAAATAACTGTCATCAAAGAGCCAGACGCAAAGACGCAGAGCCGATGAAGTTGAGAAATGTTTCACAGTTCATCGGCTCTGTTACTACTTTTATGCTTGATTTTATTGTCTGTCACAGGGGATAGAAGTTGTTTTCATTTTCTGTTCGGCAATAGTTAAACTTTTATGCAAAGGGATTGCCATAAATACTGTAATAAGTGCAGAGAGAACATCGGCAATCGGCTGTGCGTATAAAATACCGTTTAATCCCCATATAAATGGAAAAATTAAGATAACGGGAATGAAGCAGATACCTTGTCGGCAAGCCCCAAGAATAAACCCTTCTTTTCCTTTTCCAAGAGCAAGGAATAAAGAGGAATATACCGTATAGTATCCAAACAGCATAAATGTAATACCGTTTATTCTTAAAGAGGAAGCCCCAATGTGAATCATTTCTGTGTTTCCGGTTGTAAACTGTGAAACAATAGTCGTAGAAAACAGACTGAATAATAACCCTACGATTACACAGAAAATAGTTGACCATAAGATGGAAATTTTGATTGCAGTACGCAGACGATCAAATTTTTTCGCCCCATAACTATAACCTGCAATCGGTTGAAAGCCTTTGATAAAACCAAATACTGTTAAGCTGCCCATAGATATAAGACGAGTAACAACACCCATTCCTGCTATGGCTGAATCGCCGTAATTACCTGCGGCATTGTTTATTAGAGAGATAGAAATACTTGTCAATAATTGAAATACAAGTGTCGGAACGCCAATTTTGAAAATTTCAGATAAAATTTCGTTAGAAAAAGTACAGTCCTTTATTCTAAACTGAAAAGCACTTTTTTGTCTGAAAATATAAAATAGATACACAAGAGTAGATACTACCTGAGAAATTGCTGTGGCAATAGCAGCTCCTGCAACACCAAAATTAAAAGTGTATATAAATAATGGATCTAAACCGATATTGAGGATTGCACCTAACAACAAGGCACACATTGTAGTTTTTGCAGCTCCTTCACTTGTCACGATATTGTTCATTGTGACATTAAAAACATTGAAAATGCAGGAAACAATGTAAATACTGGCATAGGTAGCTGCATAAGGAAGGACACTTTCTGTTGCACCTAAAAGTCTTAGAATGGGTTTCAAAAAGAGGATTGATAAAACAATCATAATTGCACCAACAACAAGACTGCTATATAGTGCAGTGCTTGCCACTTTGTTTGCCTGATCCTTATTTCTTTGTCCTAACAGTCGAGAAATGTAGGATGCTGCCCCATTACCAAAAAGTAATCCTAAGCCAACGACTACTTGACCGAGTGGATACACAACCGAGATGGCAGCCATTTGACTTTCGCCTAATCCGCCTACGAAATAGGCGTCAACGAGATTGTATAAGGCGTTGATGAGCATACCAATCATTGTTGGAATACCCATAGCTAAAAGGGCTTTTGGGATTGGAGCATTGCCCAATAACTCCAATTTTCTGTTTTGATTGTCCATAGTGTTCTTTCTCCTTTCACTTGACAAATAGAATAAAATATACTACTATAAATTATAGTAGTTGAAACGCAAATGGTATTCTACTATAATTTATAGTAGTTGTCAAGAGAGTAAAGGAGGAAATTGATATGGCGACCATTGACTTAATTGTTTTGGGAATGTTAAAGAAAGAACCTCTGAGTGCGTATGACCTTCAAAAGTTGGTAGAGTACCGCAATATTTCAAAATGGGTAAAAATTAGTACCCCGTCCATTTATAAAAAGGTTATCCAGTTGGAGGAAAAAGGATATATTTCAAGTCATATTGAAAGAGAGGGCAAAATGCCAGAAAAATCAGTGTATTCTTTAACTGAAAAAGGGAAACGGCAGTTTGAAAAATTGATGCTTGAAATATCCTGTAAGCCGATAAACATTTTTTTAGATTTTAATGCTGTCATTGTAAATCTGGACAGTATGCCCAGAGAAAGACAGCAAGAATGTCTGGATAATATTGAGAGCAGTATGGAGGTATTGAAAAAATATCTGGAAGAAAATATTGCTTTGAAAAAAAGTAAAGAAGATATTCCTGTTACGGGTATGGCAGTTTTACAGCAACAATACACATTGGCAGAGGCAATAGAGGAGTGGATTGCTTCATTAAAAAAAGAAATCAATTCGTAAAAGTGCATGGTAGGAACAAAAGAGATGCTGTTATTTTTTAGTTTGGATTGTAATGAGATTGTAAGAAGTGGTTGCTATACTGAACTTACAAAATAAAAAATACAAATTTGGAGGTTTTCAATATGGCAATACTTGAAACAAAAGATTTACGAAAGATATACGGAAGCGGAGAAAACGAAGTCCATGCTTTGGATGGGGTATCCATTTCCGTAGAGGAAGGCGAATTTGTTGCTGTTATCGGTACATCAGGCAGCGGTAAATCCACTCTCTTAAATATGATTGGTGGGTTAGACCGCCCTACTTCTGGTAGTGTTACTATCCGAGGAAAAGAACTTTTGAAAATGAAGGACGAGGAATTGACAATTTTCCGCCGCAGAAATATCGGCTTTGTATTTCAGAATTACAATCTGCTTCCTGTTCTCAATGTTTATGAGAATATTGTGTACCCTATTGAGATCGACGGTGGCAAGACCGATACAAGATTTGTAAAAGAGATTATCCATACTCTTGGCTTAGAACAAAAGCTTAAAAATATGCCGAATAATCTTTCAGGCGGTCAGCAACAGAGGGTTGCGATTGCCCGTGCCCTTGCGACAAAGCCTGCCATTATCCTTGCGGATGTAAACTGAACCCCATGTGCTTACTGTACATAGAGTGTACACAGTAGGATTACATGACAATATAGGTACATGATACACAAGTAATGAGAAAAAATGTGTATGGAGTAGGAAGAAAGTATTAATATCTGGTATGAGGGAAGAGAGCCTTGTAGCAGTTTTTTTATTGTCAATAATAGACAGGTTTACAGGAGGTATTTTGGTGGTATGTGTGAATAGCTTTCTCGTGGAAAACAAGGTAGTGTTGTGGTTGAAAAGGAAAGGAGAAGCATAAAATGAGTAAAAAATTTACAACACAACAGAAACTTATGCAGGCAACGCAGTATGGAATACGGGTGTATGCACAACAACGAGGAAACGGTAATGATAGTGAACGTTTAAAGCTGGAGAAGATTGCAAATGAAATAGGAGAGTATTGGGGATTGGAGAAATCTGTGTCAGGTTATCCGAAACTTTTTGAGGAAATTATGCTTCAGGGGCTTTGGAGATATGCCAGTGAAATGCAATATACGCATGGAGAAGCGGAACAAGAACGGATCAAAGAAATATTGGATTTGGTGCATGAAATCCAGAATCAATAGTTTGGACCAATATAGCCAGGCAGCAAAAAAGGAGAAACCGCAAGACATACTTTCAAAATTAAAGGGAATGAAAGAAAAGTCACAGCCTCATGTGATTGAAGCTATGACCTTTCTTTTCCCTCGATGAGATATTCATAGGAAACATTAAAAATCTCAGTAAGCGCTTTTAATTCCACATCTGTGACGTAACGCTTATTGGTCTCAATTCTGGTGATCACATTTTTATCCATATCATATCCATTCAGCTGAAGCTGGTAGGCTAAGAGCCGCTGTGACATATTATGCTGGCGACGGAGTTCAATGAGCCTTTGGCTGATCAGGTTTTTCTCCCCGGTGGATGTTTTCGGTTTCGGCATATTTCTAATCCCTCCTGCAAATAGTGTTGGCAGGTTTGTCTCACTTTTTGCACTTTTTCTATTGATTTTACATGGGATTAGGAATACAATCGGTTGTAAAAGTGAGACAAGAAATATACGGAAATAGGATGATGGAATCGGTTGAAGAAAAACGGAGAGAATAAGAAAGAGCAATAGTACAAGAGAAATTTAAGAAGTGGCTGCTTTTCCGGTTTAGAGAAGCCCGGAAAAGAATGCGTTGATATCGGTATGGAAGATTTTAGCAAGGGCAACAAGTTCCGAAACCTTGATGTTCATACGGTTAGTTTCCAGTTTGGCATAGGTACTTTTGGACATAGAAATTCCCATCAGGTTCAATTTTGCGACAACCTGATCCTGGGTAAGTTTATTCGCATAACGGATTGCCTGTATATTTTTTCCGATATCCATATCTGGTCTGATTTTCTGTATCATAAAGTCCTTCCATTTCTTGAATATTTCGCAATAAAGAAACTTTATATTGATTTTACTGGTTTCGCTTTTTATAATGTTTCGTAATAAGGAATTATTTGCAAGAAGGGTGATAGGTATGCACCAAAGGGATATAGAGCGGTTTGCTTTCCTGCTTTTATGCGGAAAGCGTGACAGGGAAATCCTGCTGGGAAAGGAAAAAATGACGTTTTCAGATTTGGACAGGCTGACGTATGTTTCTGATTTTCTAGGATTGAAGCTGTATAACTTAGAAATCTGGAATGAATATGCAGGACAGTTCAGTGAACAGTTTCGGCAGTTGGAATTGCTGTATGATGAAACCTGCAGCATTGTGTCCTGGGATCCGACAGAAGCAGATGAGCATTTACATGATAAATGGCTTCAGGAGTTTTGTACTCAGGTAGCGGATCAGGAAATGCGGAAACAGCTGGAACAGATCATCAAACAACAGTATCAGGAAAAAGAGATGGTAGATCCCACGGAGACAGACATCGTGTAGGTGTTTATCTTTTTTACAGAAAAGTGAAAAAGAAATTATAAAAGATAAAGAATGGAGATCCTGATAATAAATTTCAATTACTCATTAAAAATGGGGGATTTATTACTTGGTGAAAATATCATTTTTTGAAAGATGTTGACTCATTGATGTAGCAGTATTCTATGCAACTTTATACTTAGTTATTCTATAGCTAGAGATAGGAAATTTTTTCAAATTAAATAATATGGAAATGTAAAAAGTAGAAAACATACAGGAATATCGAAAAACATAGTTAAACTATATATAACAACACAAATGCAGAAAAATAAAGAATAATATATTGACATTGAGAAATATATGAGTTATTATATCGAATGAAAGGAGAAGGAAAGATGAATAACACAATCCTGAAATCCTTATCTGTAGAGAATTTTACTTCGTTTGCAGATAGGATTACATTTACAACAGAGACAGACATTAGTAAAAAAGAATTTCTTAATAACACATTTGAAAGTACAGACATGATGTTTAATAAAGTGTCTTTTCTGTATGGTGCAAATGGTTCGGGAAAGACTTTCTTCTGTAAAATCATAAGAGAGATTCAAAGATTATTAGACTGGTCACCATTGTTGGCAATGAACAATTCTCAATTACTCTCTTTACCACAATTTAAAGAAATTGATGCTCCGGTAAAGCAATTTATGTTTGATGTGGCTTATCAAGAGCGTCCATCGAAGTTTGCAATAGAGATTGTTCTTGATGAAACTACATATTATTATGAGTTTTCGGTACGAGAAAAAAAGATTGAATCAGAGTTGCTCACAAAAAAATATCGTAGAACAGAAAAATTACTTGAAAGAACATCTTCCTTGTATAAAGATATTGTTTTACGCTCTGAATTAAAAGATTTTGAAAATAAGAAGCAGGCAGTTAAAGAAGAGGCTCTATGTCTTCCAGTAGCCGCATTATTGAACAACAGTTTGGCGTCTAAAATTGTTGACGCTATACAAGGAATACAAGTTGTTAGTATGACTGCAGCGAGATTAAAGCCTACGAAATCGAAAGAATCATTTTCAGAGGAGCGATTAAGAAAATATATTAATATTCTCCAGAAAGCAGATCCTACGTTAAGAGATATAAAGGTTTCTTTTGAAGAAGAAGAGATTGACCGTCAAAAAATTGAGACGGATGATTTTGAAAATCGAGAAATCATAGCTACTAAAACGACGGTAGGGGTAGATACGGCACATGCTGTTTATGAGAATGGAAAGGAGACAAGTAGTACACCTATGACTTTCTTTGCAGAAGAATCATTAGGTACTGTAAAACTTTTCACGGCATTACCATATCTGTATGATATTTTGGAATCAGGAGGGGTGCTTGTTATTGATGAGATTGAAAATGGATTGCATCTTTCTCTGGCTAAGGAGATAATTGGGCTTTTTACTAATGAGGAGAGTAATCCAAATCATGCACAACTTATATGTACATCGCATCAGCCACTTCTAGTTTCCGGTGAATATAGACGAGACCAGGTTTGGATTACGAGTAAAGATTTATATGGAAAAAGTTCATTACATAGAATGAGTGATTTGAAGACATCACGTGCAAAAGTTAATTTAACTAATCGAATTATTGAAGGGGCATTTGGATGTAACCCAGAAATGTTTTTTGAAAAATAACACATAAAATATGAAAAAGAAAAACACCGAGTTGCAGCCCGGTGTTCTGCAGGACGACAAAAGCAGCAGCCGTCGCTACAATATTAATAACCGTAACCATTGTATCACGCTTAATTGCTGTTTGCAATATGAAATTTGTGTCCAGAAAGGCAAAAAAATGCAGACTTTTTCTAAAAATGTGATTGAATATAGTAACTGTAAATTAAATTTTTAGAAAGAGGTATTTTTATGAGATTAAAGTACAAATATTACATTTGCCAATGCGGTAGAAAAGTTATTCCGTTTACCAACCCATGTAAATGTCCACATTGTGGGCGTATTACCCGTTTGAGATAAGGTAGGTGGGAAGTGTGGGAAAAAATCAACATGTGACACCTCATCCAGATGGTGGATGGCAGGTAAAAGGACAAGGAAATAGCCGTGCAACGCTGAGGACTACAACTCAGAAAGAAGCAATAGATCGTGCACGTAGTATTTCACAAAACCAAGGATCTGAATTAGTTATTCATCGACCAAATGGACAAATTAGAGATAAAGATTCTCATGGAAGAGATCCATTTCCACCAAGAGGATAAATAGCTGAGAGGTAGTATGCCTGGATAGGGCATACTATCTCTGGTTTTAAGAGAAATGATGAAAACAAAAATTACAGCGGAGGTAATGATGTCAGTCGAGCAGTATCAAAAAAGTGTAAATACATTGGATAAAGAAATAGCAACTCTAGAAAAGAAGAAAGTAGAAGCTGATAAAAAATGTGCAGATATCCAATCGAAAATTAATTCGATTCAGAAGAATATTGCATCTAGAACTTCAGCTAATATGGTAGCTAGTAAAAAGAAACAAATAGCTAGTTTACAGGCGGAATATTCTAAAAAGATGTCTTCTAGTGCAGATGTTGGGAGAAAAATATCAGATAAGCGAAAAAAAAGAAATGATGCATATTTGAAGTTACAGAAAGCACAGAAGGAAGAACAAAAAAAGCAAGAAATGTCATTAAAAAAGATGCAGAAAGCATATGAAAATAAAATAGAAGAACTTAATAATCAAGCAGTATTGCAGTTGCGTACAAATGATAATATCGAAAAAACGAACAATCAGCAGGAAATGGAAGAATATGATGTATTCGTTTCCCATGCATGGGAGGATAAAGAATCTTTTGCGGATGAATTTGTAGAATCTTTAAGAGAGTGTGGAGCTAAGGTATGGTATGATACAACCCAAATAAAATGGGGCGACTCTATGAGAAGCAAGATAGATGACGGGTTAAGGAAGTCTAAATTTGGCGTAGTAGTATTATCACCTGATTATATCAAGGATGGAAAATATTGGACAAAGACAGAATTAGACGGATTATTTCAGATAGAGAGTGTTAATGGGAAAATGCTTCTTCCAGTCTGGCATAATCTTACTAAAAAAGAGGTTATGGAATACAGCCCAATTGTTGCGAGTAAATTAGCAATGACAACGGCGAATATGACTCCGCAGGAAATGGCAAAAGAATTGTACAAATTATTATCTGAAGAATAAATATTGAATAAAAACAATATAACAATCGGAATAAACAGTTTTATTGTGCTCCGATTGTTCTTTAAATAATAAATTCCGATATGGCAGACATGGTGAATGGATATTCTCCGAGTGTTATGTTAGTGTGCAAGAGATAATGATAAATACCAGCATTTAGGAGATATGGAAGATAAACTATAACTTTCACAATTGTATGAGAATACAAGAAAAGAGAAATCTGCGACAGCAAAAATGCTTTCTTAGATTTTCTACCATTTCAATATGATGTTCTGTAAAATGAAAGCGATAACAAATTAGAATTGAGTACAACTCTATATAATAAAATGATTGTTTACAGAACTGGAAGGTGTAATTATGTGAAAGTTGAAGATATAAGTAGAAAGTAGGAGTTTAGAAAATGCTACTATATCATGGAACTCTACTAGAAAGTGGAGAAAAGATTATTCAAGAAGGAAAAATACGATGCCAAATTAAAAGAAGTCATGAAGGATATGAGAATATTATTGAAGGTACGACAGATGGATTTGTGTATTTGACACAGAATTTATATACTGCATATTATTATGGAAATATTCTACTTTTGGATCAGGATGACTATAATAAAAAGTATGTTTACATATTCAAAATAGAAATACCTGATGATAATATTTTATTAGAACCTGATTTTGACGAGTTAAAAGTAAGAAATAAGGTATATTCTAAAATATTACATGGAAAGAATGTTTGGAAATGTGCGGTTGTGCAAGAATAAGACAGGATATTACTATTAAAGGATTAGAATACATTAAGTTACCGGGAACAGGGAATAGACTTGAAGATATACAAGATGTAAAAATATGTTGTGAATTGTCCAAAATGCAATTGGGATATGCAAGAAGTTATGGAGAATTGGAAAAAGAGGTAGAAACACGTTGGAAATGGAAAAAGTTTGATGAATAAAGCAAACTTATAAGGATAGCAAAAAATAATGGAAGAAAGAGAATGTAACATGGAATCATCTGTTGCAAGTAGGTATTCCATGTTATTTATTATAGTTAGATAAAAAAATCACTGGAGAGGTAGTAGAAAGAATTGGAATAAATTGGAACAGATCATCAAACAACAGTATCAGGGAAAAGGGATGGTAGATCCCACAGAGACAGACATCGTATAGGTGCCTGTCTTTTTTCGCAGAAAATTAGGAAAAAGATTTCGAAGGGAGGTGATAGGAAACGTGAGTATCAGTATCCATGAGTTGCTGGCAGTAGCCAGGGAATCGGAAGGTGTGAAGGCAGTTAAGGGGGATGACATATTGTGTGAGAAACGCTTTGCGCCAGATACCCGGTATATGGTGGAGTTTTTGCTATTGGAACAAAAGGAACAGTTTGGAGAAAAGGGAGAGTATCATCGTTATTTTTTGACTAAGGAATCATATCGTGAATTGATCGATCTGCAGAATCAGGGAGTCCTGCGCTTTCAAAAGCAGGCGCTTGTTTTAGAGGGGACGCTGCATTATCTTCCAGCCCAGGCATTTGTCCGGGACCGGGAGTAGGAAGCTTAACAGGCTGGAAAAGAAAAAGTCTTTGCAGGAGCATGGCTCCGAGTCCGGGAGCTCTTTTACCGGAAATTTTTATAGAACGAGAAAGAAGGGAGTGGTAAGCGATGATCATTGGAATCGACCACGGGTATTACGCCATTAAAACAAAACAGGTGTGTTTCCCAACAGGGCTGATGCGATACACCTATGAACCTTATACTATGCAGAATGTTCTCCAATACGGAGGCGCTTATTATGTGTGTGGAACTGGGCGGCAGACTTTAGTGAAGGACAAGACTGCCAATGACAATTATTATCTTTTGACTCTGGCTGCACTGGCACAGGAGATTCGGAAGCGGAAAGGGGAGAAATCTGCCAAGGTTGTTCTTGCAGCCGGACTTCCCCTTACCGGATTTGGAAGGGAAAAACAGAAATTTAAGGAATATCTGTTTCGGAAGGAACAGCCTGTCCGCTTTTTCTACGAAGGGGAGCGCTATGAAATCCAGATTGAAGATGTGAAACTGTTCCCCCAGGGATACTCGGCTCTGGCTCTTTATCCGGAATACTTAAAAGATGAACCCTCTGTTCTTCTTGTGGATA
>OHAT01000023.1_pt1 | contig 141589 bp, 126 predicted proteins | sample 1577141 | NCBI WGS metagenome assembly OHAT01 (sample SAMEA3541578, study PRJEB24748) | human gut metagenome | biome: human gut; feature: human-associated habitat; material: faeces | place: China | collected 2012 | reverse complement strand
GTGGCTGGCAAACCCGGTTTACTATCATAGAAAGTATAACGAAACGTCTCCTTCTTCTATGAAGTGGTAGTTTGTTTCTGTTAAACACAGTTAATACATAGTAGTATGAATACAAAAAATATATATCGAATTAGCCTCGTTGTTGCTCTTGTGTTGATTTCCGCAGCACTTTTCTTCTTATGTGGAAAGTCCAAGAAAGAAAAAGCTTTGAAAGAAATCGCACGGTTTGATTGGCAACTGACAGAATTGATCGAAAAAGGAGCGAGTATAAATGCGGTAGGAGAGGATGGGAAAACAGCTCTTATGTTAGCTGTTGGTAAACACGATGCTGGCTGCGTGAAAGCACTGCTGGAAGCTGGCGCAGACGTCAACATAAAAGATAAGGAAGGGAAAACAGCTCTCATGAAGGCAGCTCTTAACGGGAATATCCAGATCGTAAAAGCATTGCTGGAGGCAGGGGCATATGTGAACATGAAAGATAAGGATGGAAAAACTGCTCTCTGGAATGCTGTGTATTGGGGTGACCATATGGAATGCGTAAAGGCATTGTTGGAAGCAGGAGCAGACGTCAACGTGCGATATAAGGAAGGGGAAACAGCTCTTATGAAAGCTGCTTATAATAAAGATTCTGACTGTGTGAAAACATTGCTGCAAGCCAAAGCGGAAGTGAACGCAAAGAATGAGTACGGTACTACAGCTCTTATGTTAGCTGTTATTAATGATAATGATGGCGACTGTATAAAAGCGTTGATAGATGCAGGAGCAGACGTTAACGCGAAAAATAAGGAAGGTAGAACTGCTCTTATGATGGCTGTTGACAGAAAGAACTTCGTTGGCAGAAAGGCAGTGAAAGCATTGATTGATGTGGGTGCAGACGTTAATGCAAAGGATGAAGATGGGAGGACTGCTCTTATGCTTGCTTCAAACAAAGGGGACTCTGAGAGAGTGAAAGCATTGATCGATGCGGGTGCAGACGTTAACGCGAAAAATAAGGATGGAGAAACTGCTCTTTGGATTGCCGTCCGGGACCAGGATTCTGAAATTGTGGAAGCATTGATAACTGCCGGAGCGAATGTGAACGCAAAGACCAAGTATGGATGGACGGTTCTTATGAAGGCTGCTGATGATGGGAATGCTAGTCGTGTGAAAGCATTGATAGCTGCAGGAGCAGACGTTAACGCGAAGGATGAGGATGGGAAGACTGCTCTTATGGAGGCTGCCGGGTATTCTGACTGTGTGAAAGCATTGCTCGATGCAGGAGCGAATGTGAACGAAAAGAATGAGCATGGGGTGACAGCTCTCATGGAAGCTGCTGACAGAGAGAACTCTGAAAGTGTAAAGATACTGATAACTGCCGGGGCGAATGTGAATGCGAAGGACAATGAAGGGCGGACGGCTCTTATGAGAACTCACAAGCCAAATTGTAAAAAGTTGCTACGGGAAGCAGGGGCCAAAGATTAGCGTTGGAATAACTTCTATTCTATTATCATGTAAGAAAGGAGATTCTTTGTTACGAAAAACAAATCAATCAAACAGCCGTGGCCCCGGAGTGCCAAGATCACGGTGTGGGCGCTGGGTATCTCACTCATTACTGGCTTCGCCTGTTGGAGAGAGATGACGCATCGCAATATCAAGCAGGAGCAAATAATAGCTGAACTGTTGAGTGCAAATATCGAGCTAAAAAAAGAGAACGATATAATCAATTGGGTTTTCGAGCCAGAGTTAAATACCTCTGATCCTACACATCCGACAGAAGAATATATCAGGAGGCAGGAGGATCGGTTCCGTACACTCGGACTGGCAGATACTTACCAACATATATGGTCAGATAAGTATCCAGTCAAAAAATGAATTAGTCCCAACACCCCTGTACAGAGCCTTTGTGTCGGGGTGTTGATCTTAGAAACCAATCTGTAGAAAGGATACAATGAAAGAAAATAAATGGCCTCTCAGTGCAAAGATTACAGTATGGGTTCTGTGGGTGGCATTTTGCGCCGTTTTTGCCGGCACGGGAAAGACGGTTCATCGTAACATCAAGCTGGAACAAATTACAGACGAATTGGCAAACGCAAATGTCGGACTGAAAAAAGAGAACGATATATGTAATCTGGGTATCGAGGTACAACTGAATTTGACCGATCCTCCATTTCCAACAGAAGAATATTTCAGGCAGCAAGAGATTCTATCTCGTAAACTCAGCCTAGCAAATACTTATCGACGCATCTGGGTGGAGAAATATCCAGTAAAAATGAATTAGTCACAACATTCCGGCGCAGAACCTCTGTAAGTAGTGTTGCTTTTAACAATTAACCCAGACCAGAAAGAAAACTATGAAGAAGAATATCGCTATTGTTATACTTAGCGTGCTGCTGGCTGTTTCATTCATATGGCAAATACAGTCTGAGGCACCTGTTGTGGACGTACGGCGGTATGTCGACTCGTCAAGTTACATTGATATGGAGAACCTCCCTATGCCGTGGAACATGAAGCGTAGAGAAAATCGACGGATTGGGAAGAGTCTTTTACTGAAGCTGAGAGAACAAGCAGCCAAACACCCGGAGGACTTTGTATCGTTACAGGAGGCAATGAAAGAGAATAGCAACGCGAATCCGGACGAAGCTTCTCTAAGGCGCATGATTCATTGCGACTTAGAGGATTTCTGGTATTGATACACTAAAGCTTGAATGGGGAAAGCTCTATTATGAGAAAGAATATTATTATTTTATTTGGTGCAGCATTGATACCTATTGTTTTTGGTTTGCAACCGATTGATCCAATACATGATCGGTACATATATAAGGAGAACTTCCCTGAAGCATGGCAAGGGAGGAATCGCTTAAACCGTAAGTCAGTCGAGCTGATGGCAAAGAAGCTAAGAGAGCAAGCAGTCAAACACCCAGAGGACTTTGTATCGTTACAGGAAGCAGAGTCCAAGAACTCCTACTCGGACGACGCTTATGTAACGCTCCTGATACAGTATGGCTTGGAGAAATACTGGAACGAATAAGGTACAACACCACGGTGCATTCTTCTGTATTGTGGTGTTGATTTTCTGAACAACTCAAAGAAAGGAGACCACTATGAAAGACAAATCAATTAACCGAGCCCAATGTTTTATTATTTTCCTGTCAGTACTGCTAGTTGCATCTTTCGTAGCTTTTATCGTCGTACCGCACGATTGTCATGAGGCAAACGAGGAAGCGAAGCCAGCAGATGCTGTCGAGAAGGCGCCGGAAGCACCGCACACTACCGGATTCCCGGTAGCGTTCCTGCCCCGCATGAGTCCTGAACTTGAGAAAAAGATATTCGCAGAAAAACCTGAGTACGCGAGTACAGCATGGCCGGTAAGTCTTCGACACTTGCCTAACGGAGAGTTCATCGAAATTCTCAAGAATGGGAAAATGCTGTACGACGGAAGGCTCCTTACAGAAAACGGAGCCGACCTTCTGGATGCGTACCTGCAAGGGTATAAAGAAGCAACAATAAGTTCTTGGCGCTACAGCTTTCAGCGCATGCCGTACAAGTAAACACTGCTCCCGGCCTCTTCGTGAGGCCGGGAGTAGTCTCATTTTCTCTTAGAAATTAGATTACTATGAAAGACAAATCAACCAAACAACATTGGCCCCTGAACGCCAGACTAACTGTACTCATTCTGGTGTGGTTATGGCTGGTTACCGCGTTCTATGCTTTCTTATTTTACACTGGGCATGGGTCAGAGGAACGCGAGTTAATATATGGATCTATGGATATGTATACTTCCCAGCATGGGCGCTCATAAGAGCGTCCATGTTTTTTTTATCTCTTGAGTGTCCATGTGAGCACTCATAAAATATGGACATGAATTATTTCAGAAAGCTTGCGGCGGCCGTAACGCCGCCTAATCCGAGCGGGACATATATTGGTCGCACTCCGCAAATCGAGAATGATCCAAAATTCGCCGGGTCTGTGACAAACGCGAGTGACTTGGAATAACAGATCTCCCACAATTTCCGACAAAAAAACACCCCTTCACCAATAAGCAAAGGGGCGATGGATTGAGATGAAATCACGAATTAACCTTTGGGTGGATAAGGATCGTTTCCATGACTGTCTCTCCATTGGATTTTGCCATCTTTTCCGTGACTGAAGAGCTCTCCTCCTTCACGTTTGGATAACCCTCTTCCTTTATCAATGGCTTCCTGTTTCGTCGAAGTTGTGAAAGAAGGACGAGTTGCTCCTTCTCTCTTGCCCTGCCATCCTCCACTTGGAGAAGGCACTACATGTATGTTCTTTTTATTCATTCTATTTGGAATAAACACCACTTCGCCTTGACAAAAGAAGCCCCTTGCCTCACAAGGTCATTAGCAACTATGCAAATGTCCTGATTGTCTTCCCCTGTGGTGTGTGATCGGGTTTGAAAGGATGAGAGTGAATCAGACTCTCATCCTTTTTTTGGCTAAGACGACTTTTACTGTTTACATCCGGAATGTAAAGAACTATTTTGTAAACATGTCCGCAACCATGGCCTTTATTCCCCAGCGCCTGACCCAGGCACGTAAGATGTCAGGGCTCTCATTGAGAGCCTTGTCTGAAAAGTTGGGTAATACTCCGTCACATACCATTCTGGCGAGATATGAAAAAGGAATTGCAGCGCCCAATTCTGAAATGCTGGCTCGTCTGGCCCATATATTGGAAGTATCTCCTGACTTTTTCTACAGCACCTCCTCCGTGCCTCTGGACGGTATTCATTTTCGCAAACGCTCCAAGTTGTCCAAATCCGCTCGTGAAGCGATTGAAGAGCGAGCAAAGGACTATTTTGCCAGGTTCATGGAGATTGAAGATATTACGAACAATACGATTTTCTTTGATACCCGGATACAGGCGTCAACTGTCGATGAAGCGGAACAGGCTGCATACAGATTACGCAACATGTGGAATATGGGAGAAGATCCCGTGGTCAACCTTCTTCAACTTATGGAGAACAAGGGTATCAAAATCTTCATTTACAATACGGACAATGAAGCTTTTGACGGATTCTCTGCTGTCTACTCCAAGATTGCCATGGTCGTCATCGCTTCATGGTTAAAAGGTAATTTGCCTAGAATGAGAATGACCCTTGCCCACGAGTTGGCTCATCTGGTTTTAGACCTTCCGGAAGACATGTCGGAAAAGGAACATGAAGATTGCGCTAATGTCTTCGCGAGCACGTTTCTGATGCCTGAAGCTCCGTTTTCTGAAATGTTTGGCGGCAAACGGGATAGGATCCTTATTCATAACCTGCTTCCAATCAAATCGTATTTTGGCGTCTCTTTGCCGGCAATCGTCATGAGGGCTCATCGATTGCATTTGATAGGCAATAATCTCAAACAGCGCTTTTTCATCTATTATAATAAAATGGGGTACAAGAAAAAAGAACCCGGAGATTATTGCGGAACGGAAAGCAGCGGCCGTTTTGAGCAATTAATTTCCACTGCTGTTATAGACGGTGAAATCAGCATGTCCAAGGGTGCGAGCTTATGGGGACATTCTCTTTCCGAACTGCGCAGACTTGTTGCAACTCTTATCTAACCGTTATCCGTGGATAGGATCTATATTCATGACGCCTGCGTGCTCCTGGACTTGATAGAAGGCGATCTCCTTGATTTATGGTTTCAGCTGGGGTTTGAGACCCGGACGACACACCTTGTCTATCAGGAGATTCTGGAAGAGGAACAGTTTTCTTTGCTTCAAACCTATGTGGATGCTGACAAATTGATTTTGGAATCCATTGATGCATCAGATCTTCCTGCTCTTAATGCGCAAGCGAAAGAATGGAAAGTAAGCTTGCAGGATGTATCGGTAGCCCATCTGGCCAAAAAGCATGGTGGTTTTTCTGTATCCACCCATCAACAACGAAAGAAGATGCACTGTACATCAGTGACACTCTGCCCCACTGTCAGTATGTATGGGAAGTAAGCATCATTCAAGGTTACAGAAGGAAAGTCACTGCTCTTGTTACCCCCCTGCATACATCCGAAGATAGCAAGAAGGGATTGGGAGGATTGACAGTGTTTATTTCGTATGAATGGTAATGTAACGATTAGAATATTTTCCCGTTGTGAATGTAAGAAGTGAATTTGTTAGGGGAAAATTCTAAGGTACAGATGATTTGAGACTTTTCGTCTCTAGTCTGAACCACCGTCATTTTTTGACGTTCCACCTCAATGGTAATATAGCTCGTCTGACCGTTGATCAGCAAGGGGAAGTTAAGATCCGGTTGAGATTTGATGGGGCGGAATTCATCCGAATGGGTGTGTCCACTGAGCATGATGTTAATGCCGGCATCGGATAGCACGGGTACAATCTCATTCAGGATTCTGCGTTCAGAGTAGTGATGATTTTCAATTTCCTCATCGGACCAGCCAGACTGAATGGCATCTCTCATGGGGGGGATGTGAATCATGGCAACCCGGAAAGGAGCCTTTTTAAATTCCTGTGTCTTGACGGCTTTTTTTAACCAGAGAACCTGTTTGGTAAAATACTTTTCCCAGTCCGTCACGCCTCCTTCGTCTTTGCGGTCTTCTCCGCTGTCCAACAGGATAAAACAGACTTGCCCCTGGTGAATCATGCCGTAGAAGGCTCTCGTTTCTTCAAAAGGAGGAAAGGTTTCTTCCACCTCCACAGTGGCATGTCCTCGGTATTCATGGTTACCTCGAATCAATATGAAGGGGACATTGGACACGATGTCCTTGACGGGCTGCAAGGCGCCGACGTAAATAGGGTCGTCCTGCTTAGGCATAAAGTAGGAGCCGGGAAAATAGTCCAGCAAATCACCATTGTGGAAAATCAAGGTTCTTTCACTGGCTTTGCCTTTTTCCATAAGGTGTCTTATTCTACCCTTCTGACCATCAAAAGGGCAGTGAAGATCATTGATAATGAGGAAACTGCTTTTTTCACACCTAGGATCAAGCGTGGTAAAGGTTCCGTCGGGTTTCTCGTCGTTATGATTCGGGTTGACGAAAAATTGATCTGTTGGTTTACGGGTATAGACCTTATAGGCATATTTGGTGCCGGGCTTCAGGTCTTCCAGAGTAACGATGTGTTTGGTAGTTCTTACCCGGCGCAGGCCGAATTGGGAATCTTCCTTGAATTGTCGGTGCCTGGGGCTCTCCACAGGCCAGTATTCCACCCAGGCAATACCCGGACTTTTCGTAGTCCAAAGAATTTTGATGGAAGTAATCGTGGGCTGTTGCAGATAGGGACCATATTGCGTAGCCCAGTTACCCGAGCCAATGAGTTTTTCTTCCTCCTTGTCTGCAGCGTAACTGATGGCTGTTCCTAAAGGCATGGTAACGACAGCTCCGGACATCAGCACAAGACGCTGCATGAAACTTCTCCTGGAAGAGATAAAACCTGTGTTTTGTTCTGAGTTCATGATGATATAAGAATTAAAAATTTGATAATAAAATCTAATTTACAGGTTTTTAAATTACTATAACTGGTAACCAAATGCAATACCCATGAGTTGACTCGGCTATAAGACGTCAATTCCGCTTTACTGGCTTCTCCGACAGAGATTTGAATGCGTCTTAAGTCATTATTGCTGCAAGAATCCAGATGACTGAACGTATACTTTACCGTGATGAAAGTTATGCTTCGTTTTATTCTTTCTCTTCTTGGCGTTGGTTTATGGAGCTTCATCCCCTGCCAGGCGAAAGAACGGTATCAGGATGCTTCGTTGCCCGTCGAGGAACGAGTCAAGGATTTGATGAGTAAAATGACCCTTGAGGAAAAGGTGGCCCAGATGTGTCAATACGTGGGGATCGGCCACGCAGTGAAGGCAAAAAAAATGCCTGACGCATCTCGGACGATGGGGGGTATTGATGCCATTGCCGCTGATAATCTGGGGTTGAAGGGGCTTCCCAAGAGACTTGCCCTGGGAGAGGTGGGGTCCTGTCTTCACGTGACCAGCGCCGAAGAGGCGAATCAGATTCAGGAATATGCCCGTCTCAGCCGCTTGAAAATACCTGTTCTGATCGGAATTGATGCCATCCACGGCAACGGACTGCACAAGGGAGTGACGATTTATCCGACATCGATCGGGATGGCTTCGACTTTCAACCCCGATTTGCTCAGAAAGACCGGGGAACAGACGGCCCGTGAAATGAGGGCGGCCGGCATGCATTGGACCTTCAACCCCAATATCGAAATTACGCGAGATCCCCGCTGGGGAAGGACAGGTGAAACATTTGGTGAAGACACGTACCTTGTGACGCGCATGGGCGTGGCCCTGATTAAGGGGTTGCAGGGGGAAAACGGAGTTGAAAAGGACAGGGTGGCCGCCTGCGCCAAGCACATGCTTGGCGGTGGCGAGCCGGCGGGAGGTTTGAACGCCGCTCCAGCAGATATGTCGGAGCAGAAAATGCGGGAAGTGTATCTTCCGCCGTTCGAAGCGGCGGTCAGGGAGGCCCATGTCTACTCCATTATGCCTGCTCACAATGAGGTAAACGGTATTCCTTGCCATGCTAATGCGGAGCTGATGCTGGGTGTTGCCCGCAAGGAATTCGGGTTCAAGGGCTTTTTCATCAGCGACTGGCTTGATATTGAACGGTTGAAGGACATGCATGCCTATCTTCCTACCCAGAACGAAGCATTTTGCACGGCTGTGGAGGCGGGAGTAGATATGCACATGCATGGCCCTAATTTCATGGAAGCCATCGTTGACTCAGTGAAAAAGGGCCGGATTAGCGAAGCACGGATTGATGCCGCCATCCGCAAAATTCTGGAATTGAAATTCCTTCTGGGCCTGTTCGACAATCCCTTTGTCGACGTGGAAAAAGGGAAAAAGGATATTTTTTCCAAGGAACACCGTGACACGGCTCTCGAGGCTGCCCGCCAATCCATCGTGCTGCTCAAAAACGATAATCTTCTACCGGTCAAACCGGGGGTGTTCAAGCGCATTCTTGTCGTCGGTCCTAATGCGGACAGCCAGGGCATGCTGGGAGACTGGGCATTTGAGCAACCTAGGGAGAATTTCGTCACCGTTGTTGATGGGATCAGAAAAGTGTTTCCTGACGCGACGGTCGAAACGGCCTGCCTGGAACCCCAAATCGTTGCCATGAAGGAAAAGGATATCGCTGACGCCGAAAAAAAGGCGAAGGAGGCCGATCTGAATATCGTCGTCGTGGGCGAAAACTCGCAACGCTACTTCCGCACGCCGACATGCGGTGAAAACCGGGATCGCGACAATTTGGAATTACCCGGTCTTCAGCAGGAATTACTGGAAAAAGTCCACGCATCGGGCAAGCCTACCATTCTTGTGCTGATCAATGGGCGCCCTATTGGTCTGCCTTGGGCCGACAGGAAGGTATCTGCCATTATTGAGGCATGGGAACCCGGTTCGTTCGGCGGCCTTGCAATTGCGGAAATCATTGCCGGACAGGTTAATCCCAGCGGTAGGCTTCCGATTAGCATTCCCAGGCATGTGGGGCAGATTCCTACAATCTACAATCACAAAAAGTCTCAGTATTCAAGGCATTTTACGATGTCGCCCGCTACGGGGGCTTTGTATCCCTTCGGTTACGGCTTGAGTTATACGACCTGGAAGTACGGGGACGTCAAATTGTCGAAATCAACCATCAAACCGGATGAAACGATTATCGCTTCCTGCAATGTGACGAACACGGGAGAGAGGGAAGGGACGGAAACCGTCCAGTTGTACATCAATGACGAATACGGTTCCGTGACGAGACCCGTCAAGGAACTTAGGGGATTTGAACGCGTTACCCTGAAACCCGGTGAAACGCGTGCAGTAACATTTGATATTTCGCCAAAAGTTCTTCAATGTTATACTGCACGGAAAACGTGGGAAGTCGAACCGGGCACGTTTAAGATCATGATCGGTTCATCATCTCGTGATAAAGATTTGAAACAGGCTCAATTAACGGTAAAATAGCTTCTACGGATAGGTGATTGAGCACAATATTGGTGCGTCTGATCAATAGAGGCAGATGTAATAATGTATTAGTGTTTAGTAATACCTCGTCGTTCCGTATGAAGATCGGCGAGGTATTGTTTTTAGCCGGAGAGTGAAACGATGTCTATGAACCGTTCCGGCTTGGCATCCAAACGCTTGGCATTAAACAGGAACAACTAAACCCGCCGTCCCGTTGCAATTTATGTCGATAAGTCCAATCCGTACTGACCATGATCGCTCCTGTAACCCGGCCAATACGCTCATACTCCCTGAACCCGGCTATCGCATTGACGAAGAAGTTTCCTTCGGAGGCTTCTTCTCCCTCTGCCATACGTCTGGACTACCTGTCTCCCTCCTCGGTCAAATCGTACCTGTCGTGTTCCCTTCGTTTCTTCTTCGAGAGGGTAGTGCAGATACGAAAACCGGCGACGGTTGCCCTGCATGTCGGCAAGGCCATCTACTCAACACTCCAATCCTTCAACCTCGCCCGGTGGCGAGGACAGGATAGTAGTGAAGTGGCCATGGAGAAAGCCTTCTCCGCCCACTTTCTGAAGTTGGAGAAGGCGGAAGGTTCTGTGGACTACGACGACGAAGAAACGAGACAGAAGGTACGTTCCTGTGCCTGGAACACGGTCAAGGCCTACATGACCTCCGACGAGGTTGCTTCACAGATGCCTTTGGGAGTGGAAATCGGTCTATCTGCCACCATTCCCAACCTGCCGGTTCCTGTGCAAGGCGTCATCGACCTCGTCCAGCACGACCTGACGGCAGTGGACTACAAGTCTTCTGCCGCCAAACCGGACACCGGGCATGCAGCCTTTGACCACGAACTTCAACTGGTTACCTACCAGATGATGATCGAAGAAGCGACGGGAGACACGCCTCCGTCGCTGGATCTGATCTACCTGGTCAAGACGAAGACGCCACAGGTGATCCGGGTCAAGATTCCGCCTGCTGACGAACAGCGTAAGCAACGCGTCGCCGACCTGTACGAAATCGCCTATGAAGGCATCACCACCGAGCGTTTCCAGCCCCAGCCCGGGATGCAATGCTCTTGGTGCCAGTACAGGAAGGAATACTCCGGAGGGTACAACAAGTGAGAGGATGATATCTATCCAGAAACCTGACTTTGGTAAGGCTTCTTTTTAGCTTAGAGATGACGCGAATTTACACTTTCTGCACACATATTTTCAAAATTGCATGCAGAAAGTATTGCTAGCAGGCTTTGATTGCCTCCTATTATCGTAGGGAGCCGGATTCTCTTTGCCAATCCGGAATGAACAGAGTCTATGACAAAACGGGAATTGGCAGAACAAGTGCTTGCATCATCAAGAGGCATTGTGAAAACGGCGGATTTTCTCTCTGCCGGCCTGAGTAAAAGAATGTGGCTCTTCTTTGTCGCGAGGGGTTTCTTGAGCGTATTCGTCACGGCTATTACCAATTGACCGGTGATCCGTCTGTATCAGAGGAACTGCTTCTGGCCACGCTGATTCCCAAAGGAATCGTGTGTATGGGATCAACCCTTTTCCACTATGAGTACAGTGACTTTACTCCTCGAATGTGGACGATTGCCGTGCATCGCACGATTTCTCGCGTAAAACTGAAAACGGAAGCAGTACGTTTTCAGTTTTACTATATTTCCAAAGCGTATTATGAAATCGGAAGGACAACGGAAAAGATCAATGGCCTCCAACTTCTCATCTACGATAGAGAACGTACGATTTGCGATTGTTTCAAGTATCGAACGAAGCTGGATCATGAAACCTTCAACAAGGCCATTCGCGCCTATATTGCAGACGACAAAAAAATCTGGGCAATCTTGTCCAAGACGCCAAAGAAATGAGACTCTTCAAAAAGTTAAATGCATTGATGGAGGTGATGTTGAATGTCTGATCCGGGAGCATCTCTTCTAGCAAGGTTGAAAAACAAGGCTGCGGAAAGCGGGCGAAGCTATCAAATTCGGGCTATTTCGCCGATCTGGAAGAGTCGAACCAGTTCGTCGGCAAGAGGCTTGATGGCGGTTTCCGCCGTCGTTCTCGCTGACCGGTCCCGTCCGGGGAGGTCAACCATGTAGGTGACGTATCTTTTACGCAGGAAAATGTTGTTGAACCCGTCCCGTCCGTCTGGCGTTGTTTTCCTGCACCGGACGAGACCGCTGCTGAATTTTGAACGATACGGACAAGTGAGCAAACAACTCTTCTTCCATTTTCTCCCGCTCATTGCCGTTTTCCATCCTGCACAGGGCTATTACCTGCCCGGTTTTCAGGAAGCACTGTCCGGTCACAGGGCGTCCATCCACCATGATCCGGTTGGATCTCCCCGGGCACGGGACCAGCATCCACACGGCACCCCGGCCCTGTTTGGTCGTCACAATATCAAACTGGAACAAATCGGAGCCCTCCCCATCGGAAGCTATCCTGACATACAATGCCCGTGAAACCTTGTACGGCGATTGATCCGGATAAACAAGCTGGTCCCCCAAATCCCCCGAGAGACGCAATACGAGAATACTCTCAGTCTCCTTCTTCTCACGCTCCTCTCGCCCGGGCTTTGGGGATGGGGCGGGCGGGACTGGCGGCACCGGTTCTTCTTCCCGTTTTTCGGGCGGCTGCCTTCTGACAGGTTCTTCTTTCGGCATGTCGGGGCTGCGTGGCCCGGGCAAAATAAATTGAGGCCCTTTGTCCGAGTCCGTGCCGGATTTCTTGCCTGTTGCCTTCGACGCGCCGCAAGACGACGGAAAACGAACCCCGGAGAGCAGTTGCAGCAATGTGATGATATAAATCGCCAAAGACAACAAAAAGCCCAGAAACAACAGCAGAAATGCACCCGCAAGAGATAAGACGAGAGCGACGGGAAAACCCACGATAAAGAACACAATGGCAATAATGGTCAATGTGCGGAACGATCGGAATGTCCACAGGAGCGCCAATGTCGCGGCACCTCCCACGATCATGGACACAACCGCCATCCCGGCCATGCCGAACAGCAGGGAAACATTATCCTCATCTACTCCGTGAACGACCGCCTCCTCAATCTCGCCGGAATGCCCTCCCACCGCCTGCCGCATCGAGAAATACACATAGGCCCAGGTGCATACGGCCACGGCCGACACAAAAAAACGCCACTTCAACCGGCCTGATTCCTGGTTTCTGACGGGCAGCAACAGCACGATCAACGTCAGGAAAGGCACGACATTCAATAGAATCAGGGACAGATTCGCGTTCAGGAACTGGTTCAATTCTTCCATAGGATCCTACTGTTTGTTCACGCAATGAAACCGGTACATCACCGCTATCACCATATCTTCTTATTGGGCACCGTAGCTTTTCAACAGTTTCACGGTTTCAACATAACCGTTCTCTGAAGCATACATAAGAGCCGTCATTCCATCTTTGTCTTTCATATCAATGACAGCTCCATATTCCAGCAACAGTTTCACGATTTCAACATAACCGTGCTTTGAAGCATACATAAGAGCCGTCATTCCTTCTTTGTCTTTCATATTAATGAAAGCTCCATATTCCAGCAACAACTTCACGACTTCAACATAACCGAACATTGAAGCACACATAAGAGCCGTCTGATCGAGGGAGCATTCTCTGTCGATGTCCGCGCCATGCTCCAGCAACAGTTTCACGATTTCAACATGATCGTTCTCTGAAGCAAACATAAGAGCCGTCCTTTTATATTTTTCTTTCATATCAATGACAGCTCCATATTCCAGCAACAGTTTCACGGTTTCAACATGACCTCTCCCTGAAGCATACATAAGAGCCGTCATTCCATCTTCGTCTTTTATGTTGACGTCCGCTTCACTCTCGATTAGCCACTTCGCTACGGAAATGATGCCCAACTCAATAGCGACCATCAACGGGGTTCTCCCCCGATCATCAACCCCATCCATGTCACCGAGCTGCAACAGTTGCAGAAGATGCTGTTTCTCTTCATACTCCTCATCCGTTTTCACCGAAAATTTTTTGACTGCTTTCTCGCAAGCTTCCAGACAATTTATGCCCTCCCCGGTCCGGGGAGGAGCTGATGAAGGATCATGTCCTACGGTTTTTTCGTCATCTTCTTCCGAAATTTTCTTTCCATGAACGGATTCCAATAAATCCAGGCTCTCCAATATCATCTGATCCTGCCGTTGGCGGGCATGCCAGCGAGCGCCATGACCGTTGGCATCCCGTTCGTAAACATCTGCTCCCTCATTCACCAGACGGAAAAAAACGTCGTGATCGCCTTCGTCGATACTTTTCAGCAAGGCGGGAAGCCCGGCTTGCCGGTTCGTTTCTTCCGGACCGATCAAACGGCAACCTTCGGCCAAAACACCGGAGTCCATCATGCCTTGCGCCACTTCATGGGAAAAAGGCCCCAGTTTCGTCCCCTCTCTGGTTTCCAGATAATATTCGCTCATAGTCTCGTTATTCGTTTGCTTTCGGTTGTCCATGCCTCTCGTGCCCCGCTCTCCCGGATTTCATTGTTCAGATTCCGAATGGAAACAGGATTATTTCACTATTAATACCTGTTCCCGAAATTGTCGACAAGAAAAGCAGATCAATACTTGGTTGCTCACCGGAACTATATGGGAACTACGCCGGATTCTCCCCTGTAATGATACAGAGGGCAGACGTGAAGGTGGAGCGAATTGACCACATACTCAATTATTCCTTGGACTTGGGAAAAAAGAGGCCAATTTTGCGTTCCCTGTGGGAAGATGGGGTAAAGGAGAAGGCTGGCAGAAGAATCCAAATTAATGTAGTATTTGTTCCGTTGCGCTTTTTCATCGAATTTGTGAATGTAGCCTCCCCTTGCCCAAATGTTCTTGTATTACATCCGGGGCTGGATGCTTGTAATGATGGGCGCCGGAGAAAATGGCGAGCCCCTCCGATACTGTTGAAAGGCAGAGATATGGTAGTAAAAGAGGATGTAGGCGGCAAAAGCCCCGCTATTTTTCAGTTCCATAAGATGTTATCCTTTTCTATAGTTTATTTTTTTCGGATGCAGATTTTTCACGAGCGGTTTTCAGTAGATCCGGGCTGAAATGGAGTTCCGGCTTTTTGGGGGTATCTTGTTTTGCAGGTGGAATTCTTCTCTTACTGATAGACGAGCCATGCTGGTCATGCATCGTTGCTTTGACAGGGGGTGTCTACGAAGGCATCGTCAACGTGCGTTTCCATACCCCGCCCGGGATGCAATGCTCCTGGTGCCAGTATAAGAGGGAATGCTCCGGATTGTGTAGACGGTAAAGGGAGAAGATGCTGTCGATTCAGAAACCTGCCGTGAGGTCGGCTTCTTCCTGACTCTCGGATGGTTGGATTTCGTACCACTTGTCAAAGATAGAAAAGGCCAATCAAGGCATTAAGAAGATCTTCCGGAGTCAGCCCTGTCGTTGCTCCCGATCCTCGTCGCTTACGTAAATGATCAAAGATACCCTGCCACTCGGGAGAGGTGGCTTGATATTCTCTCAGGAACTCTCGAACATCGGCCTGAATTACTTCCGGAAGATGCAATGAATCCGTTTCCTGGACGACATCAAAAAGCATGAAGAAGACATCGTTGCGATGCTTTCTGAAGTTGTTCCGGCTACTGGCGGAACCATGAGTTCCTCCTTGTTGCCACTGGAGAAGCAGGTTCAGGCAGGCTTTTATTTTTAAAATCATGAGAACCGGAATGGTCGGACGAGGAATGCCTTTGTCCCGGCTGATGTGTTCTCTGAAGAAATGGTAGTATGTATCATCCAGAACGATGCAGGAGAGCCCCGTATACTGATCCTGTGCTTTTACTGGTACAATCCGTTGCCCGGGAACCAGATGTAGCGCATCTCCCTTGCGGCTGAGAAGCTCCAACTGAGCAGGGGCTCCCGTATCTTCCGGTTCGGAAAAACGATACAGGATTTTACGGGAAACTCCATCTTGTTCGAGGTCAATCCGTTCACGTATTTTGTATCCTGACCGATTGATATAGTCGTGGAACGTTTCCGTAAACTGGATATCCATGCATTCAAGAATCAGGACAATGTCCAAATCCTCCGTCCCTCGAAAGGAAGGAATATGATCGGAGTACCATGCTGTACATGCCGTGCCTCCGATGAGCGCATAGGCATTACTGTACTCGGCGAAGTAGTGGCAGAAATGTTCTATTTTTCAAAGCATGAGAGGGGCAGTTTATTGAGTTCCTGAATGACGCGATCGTCCGATGAATCCCGAAGGGAAAGGTAAAGCGAAAGAGGATCCACCCACTTGCTACCCGGCTGCATGAGTATTTCCGGTGGATACATCCATTGCTGGATGATGGCCTGAGCCTCCTCGTGTTCGGATTCCGGATGATCTCCGGGAAGAAAGAGTTCCCGAATCGACTGTTTGCCTACAGCATATGTAGGGATGTTTCCGTCAACAAGGAGAGTCTGCCTGCTCAACGCCGACTCTCCCGCCAAAGGCAATCGTCTCTGAAATGGAAGCAAACGAACGTGAAGTTGTTTTTGAACAGGGCTTCTCAGCAAGGGAAGTACCTTTTCCCACAAGACATTGACAGGAAGATTCATATTGAAGCGCCCCCTGGTGGCTACCCCGTCGTAATGACACAGACCATGGGTAACGAGTTCATTTTTGGCATTACTGAGCGACATGGCCGAATAAGGTAATCTGGAACCTATTTGTCGCAGATTCTGGTCGTGAATATCATGGAAAAGAATATGACGTAACACAAGAACTTGAGCCACGGGAGAGAGAAATTCACGAGGCTCCTTTTCAATTCCCTTATGCTGTTCCCATGTCTTTAAGTGAATGTAAAACTGCGGCATATACGCGTACCCGTCCATGGTCATGAACGGGACATTAGCCTTGATCATACGGCTACGCTGGTAAGACGGGGTCCGGGTCAGGAAAAAAACAACAGGAAGCTTGAAAAGAGTTTCCAACTGTTGAAGGTACTGCCTGTAAAGATTGGGCGTTGCAACATCCATGTCCATAGCGGCCAAAAACCTATTACCCCGGCAAGAAGCGTAGGCATATTGGAAACGCTTGATGAGGGACAAAGGCAGCTTTGCTCCATCAACAAGTTCTATCTGAAGGGACTCATGGAACAGCCTGATCCAGATTTTTTGCCAAGGTTCCCACATACTCATAACAGTATTATACACACGGATATGCTCTTGTACATATAAAATATGTATCATTGCATTCATATATTTACAAAGAGTTGCTGACATCCTGAAAATCACTCTCTTCTCACGTCATATATTCCTGAGGAAGCAGTTTCTCTGCTTCCTGCCTTTGCCCGCCTCCCGGCTTTGTTCCGGGAGGCGGGCTTTTTGTTGCAACAAACCAATCATCAATGAACATGAATACTCACACATCCACCCACGAACTCTATCGCAATCGCGACAACAGCCCGCTGGACAAAAACCAGATCCGGCGTGTCGCTCCCTCCGTCTTCGCCGACCGCGAGGACGACAGCCGTTCGGAGAAGTACCGTTTCGTCTCCTCCGACTCCCTGCTCGACCAGATGGAAGAAGCCGGGTTCCTCGTCGTCGGTGCTCAGGAACAACGTACCCGGAAACCGGACGGCACTCCCACTCGCAAGCACCTGATTCGCTTCGCCCACCGGGATGTGCTGGAACACCACCGTGACCAGCGCATCGAAGTGGTCATGATCAACAGCCACAACGGCAGCTGCTCCTACCAGCTCATGGCCGGGATCTTCCGGCTGGTGTGTACCAACGGTCTGATTGTCGGGGCGCGTATTGCCGCTATCAACATCCGTCACATGGGACATACCGGAGAGGATGTGATTGCAGCCAGTCTTCAGTTGGCCTCTGAAACGCCCCGGATCATGGATGACATTCACCGGATGCAGGGAGTGGAACTCCCCTACAGGCGTCAGGTGGACTTCGTTCATGAAGCGGCACAGTTGCGTATGGGAGACGACTACGAAGACAGGATACGTCCCGAAGCTCTTCTATCTCCCCGGCGCTGGAACGACATCGGCTTTACGGCGGGAGGTCCGGCTACCGTCTGGCAGTGCTTCAACCGGGTTCAGGAAAACCTGATTCGGGGAGGCGTTCCCTTGAAGCCTCAGAAGGACGGCGTCTATCGCCGCCGTTCCCTGCGGGCACTCAACGGCATTGACGGCAATACACACCTGAACCGGGAACTCTGGGATCTGGCCGACAGCTACACCCTGAACAACTGACCTGAGACAATCATGAGAAGAAAACATCATCTCAGGGTGAAACGTATGGGACGGACTCTGTCCCTGACCGGGCTGGAACTGTCCATTCTCCTGTACCTTCACGGCGACTTTGAACGCAGTGACGAGGAGATCATGCTGGAATGCCATGAAATCGAACAAGAAAGCGTCAGGCATGCCGTCCGTGGTCTGGCAGGGAAGGAATTCATCATCCGCACAAAGGAAGAAGAATTCCTGCTTCGGTCCGACTGCTGGCTGATTACCTATGCCGGACGGCAGGCACTTAAACAATGGGTGTCCTCTGCCGTTCCGACTCGTCGATCATCCCGGACAAGAGCTCACGCATCAGCATAGCCATGAACATGAAAGACCTCCTCATTGCTCTGGTGACGCTCGTTATGCTGTGTCTGCTGGGGCCGGTTGTCGTCGGCATCCTGTCGGCCATGGAGGCCGTGGCTCCGTATCTGCTCGCCGTGCTGTTGATCATGGGCGTCATCGCCTTCTTCTGCAAGTAACTCTGACAGGAAAGGAACGAGACATGAAGACGATTCCCATCATCGCGCAACTGCGCTCCACGAGCGGAGATGTGACCTTCTAAAAAACGTTACAAGGTTAGGAGTGAGATTTAACTTCGCTTTCAACCCTTGGCAAGTTGCGGCTTGCCAAGGGTTTTGATTCGATAGTTTCGTAATATGGTGTTGCTCATGCATTCATTCCGGCAGTTTCATTCCGTAGGATAGGTAAAGTCTTCATTCATCTTCTGTTTTTGTAACACTATTTCAGGACTGGACAATGACTCGCAAGTGAAAATCTTTACTTGAACAGTTCTTTCGTTGTATATACGTGGTTTTTTGTTGAAACAAAAGTGTTCCTCGTATCGTACTACCTCTGGTTACAGCAATGAATTCCTTACTCTCTCCCGACAGCAAACGTATTTATGTGGTGGATGCTCTGCGCGGTTTTGCCGTGATGGCAATTATGCTGTTGCACTTCTTGGAGCATTTCATCTATAATTCCTATCCCGTGGCTTCCTCTTCAGTAATGGAGGCGGCCAACCAGCAGTTCAAGGAGGTCTTTTTCTTCCTGTTTGCTGGAAAGTCTTATACAATTTTCGCCTTGCTGTTCGGGTTTACTTTTGCCATTCAGTACCGCAATCAGGCCCGGAAGGGGCGGGATTTTGCGGGCAGGTTTGTCTGGCGCATGTGCCTGCTGGCAGTGTTTGCCTGTATGAATGCGGTGTTTTTTCCAGGCGGTGACGTGCTGCTGACCTTCGCCGTCGCGGGGCTGCTCCTAGTGCCTTGTCGCCGGTTGAAGACTTCCAGGCTGGTGGTATTATCCGTGTTCTTCCTGGCCCAGCCTCTGGAGTGGGCCTATGCGGTGATGCAATGGATGAATCCGGGCTGGGCGCCCCCCTCCCTGGCTGTTGCGGAGTCATACGCTTCCCTGAAAACGGCCGTGGATACGGGCAATTTCTGGTTGATGGCCTGGGAAAACCTGACGGTGGGACAATGGGCCAGCCTGGCCTGGGGTATTGAGGCAGGACGTCTGATGCAGGCTCCGGGATTGTTTCTTCTGGGATTCGTACTGGGACGGCAGGATTTCTTTTTACAGAATGACCGAAACGCCATGTTCTGGACCCGGGGAATGCTTTTTTCCCTGGTTGGGACCGTGGCATTTTATGTGGTGATGTCTCTTCCGGATTTACCTGCTCCGGTGCACACTGTCTTCACCATGTGGCACAATGTCTGCTTTACCGGAGTATGGGTAGCCGGGTTCGTTTTGCTGTACAGGCTGGAATATTTCAGGAAAGTGACGGTTCCATTGCTGACTTATGGGCGCATGAGTCTCACCAACTACGTCTCCCAGTCCATAATAGGCTCCCTGATTTTCTTCCCGTACGCGTTAGGGCTGGCCCCTTATTGCGGATATCTGGTCAGCTTTGCAATCGGTTGTGCTGCCATGGCCGGACAGATATGCTTCTGCCGCTGGTGGCTGGAGCGACATCGTTACGGAGTTCTGGAAGGATGGTGGCACTGGGGGACTTGGCTGGATGCAGGAAAGGCACTCAAACCGGAAGCTCAGTAGAAGACTGGGATTTCTCCATACGGTCCGTTCTGGTGAATCTCCCTGAACTGACGGAAGGACAGCAGAAGTCTCTGGACGAAGACGAAAGTATCCTGCTGGATTCGCCGATTCCGGAGACGGAACTGGATGCACTCGAAAGCTGCATCCGGCTCTGCGGTGAAGGCATCGACATTCTTGATGTCCGTTGCCTGTATGCCGTCGCCCGTAATAAATATACAAGGGACATGTACGAAGCCAATATCGGGGCCGTACTGAGACATCTGCTCGAGTCCCGCCATCATCCCGGAAAGGAGGAGTTGCCTGATGCTGACGATTGAGAAGTACAAAGGCTCTCGCTTCTGGGCCGTCTTTCGCGACGGAGAGCTGTTGGCCGTGACCGTGTATAAACGGGGAGCCCAGGCTATTGTCAGGGCATTGGAAGGCAAATGTAAATGAACCTGTCCATTCAGCAGCTCGCCTTCATCATAAAGTTGAGCTGTTTTTTAGCTGCTGTACGGAGATTCCAGTTTCCAGCCCCAAATGATGAATACGTATTGAGGGTAATGTAGAGCCCGGATATGTCTGGGGCTACTTCTGCAAGTACATGTTCTCTCCCAGCCTGGACAAGTACAGGTACGAGTATAAGGCGTATTCGCCAGAGACAATCAAGGATGTTATTCTGGAATGGATCAGCGAGTACCAGGACAAGGAGATGATCAAGCAGTTTCGAAAAGCGGGGCTGTATGAGCCTCCCAGGTTGTCATAGCCACACGTTACGGGTTGTGTTACGGTTCGATGTAAAATCCCTTGATAAAACAGGGGTAATCGTAACGAAGATTTCACAAAAGCACAACAGGATAATGAGGGGCATTCTGCGTGAATGCTTTATGATTAGTCTGTTGTTTGTTTGTGAGTTACGGGGATTTTTCGGGGTGCGGCAGTGTCTTCAAAAGAGTACGCGTGCGAAACATTCCTCCCGGAATAAAACCGCACAGGCAAACTTTCCTCACGCACTTCTTCTGAAGAAGAAGTGCGTTGCTGATAACGAAAAGGAATAAACGCATGGTCGTACTGCTTCTGATAGGAGCAACAATGGCTACTGCCTGGACCTGGGGTATGGACGATGAATACGCCAAGGAAAATAACCTTTACCGCCCTAACTTCTTCGAGTGGATCGGAAACGGATTCTGCCTCGCAGGAGATAAATAATTTCTGTACGCCCGGGACCCATGGTATGGTTCTCGACTACTTCCCGCCCTTTAGGTTCCGGGTGTACAGTTCAGCTTTCTGCAGGATACCAATTCGTCTATTAGCATAGTCCATCATGACGCCGAGTGGCGTCTTGCCCGGTATCCTGCAGGAAACATTGTCGTCCTCGATAATCCGGGGACGTGGATTGAAACGTATTGGCTCTTATGCTGCCAACCAAACGGCCATATTGAGGCTCCCGGGGAAACAGTCTCCGGGAGCCTCGATTCTTTTTAGCCCCAGAATGGCCCTACAAGGGCCGTTTACCTTCCGGGACGCAAGATTACACCTCTCAGCCCCTGAACGCCCTTTCTCGGGCATCCTGGGGCCATTCTCGCCGGGTTTGCGGAATTGCTTCCGATTCTGTCCCTCGTGTGCGCGTATGCGTGTCGCATGGGTGAGCACCGGGTGTATGGGAGTGGAAGCCCTGACCGCGAGGTTTGCGTGAGGGGCCGATCCTCTTAGCAACGTACGAGGGCGAGGACGAAGTCCGAGCAAAGTTGGATGACGCCGGGCCAGCTCCGAGGCGCGACCCGAAGGGGCGCGGCGCGGAGCGCAGCCGGCGGCAGCCCAAACGGTGTGATAGCGCGACGAAGGAGCGCGTCTATTTTCCCTACGGAAAGCTCACGCGAGGGAGCTTTCCGTAGGTGATTCGGAACGAATCATACTTATTATGTGGGTCAAATTTGACCCTTACCTGGTAGTTAACTTTTCTTAAATATTTCTTTGTAACTCCTTGTCTCACAATAATAGCAAACGCTAACACCATGATTAAGAACGAGTTACGAAGACGATTTTTTGCGCTTTGAAAAAGCGCGATCATTGATACTCAATGGTTTTCTGTTTAGCAGGGTGTTACTCAGGGTATAAAATACCCATAAAAATGGCCCCTAAGCCACAAACTTCATGTTTCTCAACGACTTATGGATATAATTGACCAAATAATGGCACGAATCAAGTACCGCTACAACTGCGATGAGCACACCGCAAGAGCTATCCTTGGCTCCCGGATTCAACGGGACCAGGCGTACATCAAAGTGATGCTGGGGCAGCCGAAATTCTCTCCGGCCATGCAGGGAAAGCTGGAAGAAGTAGAGAGGTTTTTTGCTGAGTCTCCTGACGAGATTCTGTGTTGCCCCTATGCCCCGGCCAGCGACAGAAGCGTCGATGCGCTTCAAAGGATTATGGCAAGTATCGGAAGGAAGGTTCCCTACTACGAGAATTGCAGCCAGATCAGAAGCGGTATCGGTAAGCTGGCGTGGAGGTTTACTATGCGAGGACCTGTGCTGTGTATGAAAGGAACCGGCAAGCCTGTCGAGGATACAGGAAAATTCGTACAGATTTTCCCGGGAACCGCGAAGGGCAAGAAGGTATGGAGGCAGAGGAAGACAGTGACTTTCCCTATAAGTGGAAAAGATGAACTCTATCCTTCTGCGAGGCGACTCAAGGAGATTATCACGGATCAACAACACTGGTTCGAGGATTACAAGGTGACGTACCGGGAGGAAACGTTTTCCGGGATGGAGGTGGTTTCTGTCATTCCTCCGGAAGTCCGTCTCGTATTTCCAGTCCGTATTAACAGTGTGTATAAGGCACGTAATGAGGATCTGATTATTCGCAGCGAATCCAGACCGATTGAGTATGCGCCCATGATGGCAATGTACGCAGCATGGCTTTACAGTACTTTCGAGTATCCAAGGCCAAACAAACCTCTGACTGCTCTTCGCCCGGACGGGAAGATGGTGCAATCTCTGGTAACAGCAGCAGACGCCGTAGACAGGGAGTTTCAGAAAAAACTGACTGAGGCTATCGCCGAAAGCAAAAAATTTAGGAGAAAATATGCCTAAAGTAACAAGATTGAACCCTCACTTTATTGAGGATAATACCCGGCACGAGTGCGTACCTGGTTCCAAAGTACAAATGAACATGGATAAAATAAACCAAATTATCGAGCTCCTCAAGGAGCCGCATGCCGGCGACGAGTACGTTGTCCAGGCTATTCTGATGGGGCGCGTGTGCGTCGCGCAGAATCACAGGAATGAATCCGCAGTCGCAACGGACATTCCCTTCACTAGTGCCCCTCCTGAGATTCCCTCGACGGATCAATATCAGGGTGGTTATTACGAGGGTGATGTTTTTGTTTCGACTAACGTGGAGCTCATGCACCGCATATTCGAAGTGTATGACGGCAATCTTTACTTCAGGGACAGGAAGCGTAATCCATTTTTACGCACCAAGCAGGGAATCGTCAGGCTGTATGATTCCGATGTCTCCCTGATTATGGGAGTGGCCGCCAATCCTGTTCTGCAAGGGGAGTACCAGTTTGCTGCTGAATCAGATATCGTGCGCCATGAGAGGGCTACGTACGATGTGAGGACATGGGGCAAAGGTAATTGAATATCCCCCGGTAACCCAAGAAATCGGGTTCTTCGTCATTACATTGTAGACAGACACAAATTAGTGTAGATTTCCATCTAGAAGAACGAGCGGTTTCTTCTTATTTTACAATGTTTTTCGACAATAAGCATGTCCCCTGAATGTCCCCCAGTTCGTCAAAAAATAAGATTTTTGACTTCTCATCCCCGACAACAAGAAACCCTCTTCAAGTATTTCACTTAAAGAGGGTTATTTGGTACGCACGAAAGGACTCGAACCTTCACAGGGTTGCCCCCACTAGAACCTGAATCTAGCGCGTCTACCATTCCGCCACGTGCGCTTTTAGTTGGTAAGACGTGAGGAGTTAACCACGAGGGAGTATGTTTGGCAAGTATTTTCCTTCGTTTTTTTCGATCATGGATGAGAATGGAGGATGCGGGATGAACGAGAAAGCCCCACGTACGGGGATGCGAGTGGAGCTTTCTATTTAAGGTGTTGATTGTGTTAGTATTGCAGTGTTCCTTCGAGGACGAGCCGTTCAAAATCTGCGACATTGATGACTTGTCCGGTTAGGCGTGCGTGTTCCATGGCGAAGGCCATGACGTGGGAGTGGGCGGACTGGGTGATGGAGGTTTTCATGTCGGCCGGGGTGGGGACATTGACCATGTCGTCGTACAGTTCGTTGACGAGTCCCCAGTCGCCACCTCCGTGGCCGGCGTAACCTCCGTCGGCTTCCGGGACTTCAATGACGCGGACGGGACCTCCGAAGTGATCCTGGACGGTGATTTCTCCAGGTCCGTTGTTTTTGTAAAAGACACCTGCGCGGAGTTTGCCCTTGGTGCCGTAGATTTCAATGTGGCGGCCTTGTTCGAAAGCGGTCATGGTGAATGTACCGGTCATGCCGCCTTCGAAGCGCATGATGCCGACCTGGTGGTCCGGTTGGTTGTTGTCGCACTGGAGGTAGTCGCGGCCCCAGGGACTGGTGCGGAGCCATTCGTAGATTTCTTCTTCGGTGGCTTCGTCGGCTCGGTCGTAGACCATCCGGAGCCAGCGGCGGGCTTCGGCGTCGGTGGCGTATTTGCGGGCGTCCCAGGGATCTTCGCCGACGGGGGTGGTCCAATCGACACAGCGTTCGGGACGCGGGCTTCGGAGGGTTTCCTTGCGGAAGAAGGTGAGTTCTCCGAAGCTGGCGATGGATTCGCATTTGCGGCCGAAGAGCCAGTAGAGGATGTCCATGTCATGGCAGCATTTGGCGACGATCATGGGAGTGGAGGTATTGCTGTTACCCCAGTGTCCGCGCGTGAAGGAGTGGGCGAAGTGCCAGGCTCCGACTCCTTCGTTGGCGTTGAATGTGATGATGTCGCCGAGTTCTCCGCTGGTGATGATGTCGCGGATGGTGTTATAGAACGGGGTGTAGCGCAGGACGTGACAGACGAGGACGCGGCGGTTGAGTTCTTCTGCCAGATCGCGGAGCTGGAGGGCTTCCCTCAGGGTTTGGGCGATGGGTTTTTCGAGCAGGATGTCGTAACCGAGGCGAAGGGCTTTTTGGCAAGGGATATAGTGGTAGTTGTCCTGGGTGCCGATGATGGCGACGTCGGCGAGTTTGGGTTCGGCCAGGAGGGCTTCGGCGTTTTCAAAGAGACGGACGGAAACCTGTTCGTCCGCGGGGGCGTAGCTGCGGACGGCTTCGGTGCGTTCGCGGACGGGGTCGGCCGCTGCGTTGATTTTGTAGCGTTCGGGGGTTTCCATTGCCAGTTTTGTATAGGTGCGGGTACGTGCGCCGCAGCCGATGCCGGCAAGGCTGAGCCTGTGTGGAGAGGTCATGGTGTGGAGTGAGTAATTGTTTGTTAAAGTGTTGAAATGAAGCTGAAGGGGGTTCAAGCCTGATGGATGCCGCTTTTGATGAGGAGGGCTTCGGCGTCGGGGTCGCGTCCCATGAAGTCGCGGTAGAGTTCGGCGGCTGGTTTGCTGTTGCCTTTGGAAAGGATGCAGCGGCGGAAATCCCGGCCTGTTTGCTTGTTGAGGACACCTTCCTTGAGGAAGCGGGAGAAGGCATCGGCTTCTAGAACTTCCGCCCACTTGTAGGAGTAGTACCCGGCGGCGTATCCGGTTGGGTCTGCAAAGATGTGGGTAAGGCGCCGGGCGACGGAGTTGCCTTTAGCTGTCATGGGAACGCGGTAGTCGCTGAGGATTTCATCGTCTACTTCTTCAATGTTGCGGCCCAGGTAACGGTCGGTATGGACGTGGAGTTCAAGGTCGAGCTTGCCGAAGGTAAGCTGGCGCATGAAAGCTGTGGCGCTCATGTAATTGCGGGCGGCGCGCATTTTTGCGAAAAGTTCGTCGGGGATGTCTTCGCCGCTCTGGTAGTGGGAGGCGTACATGTTGACGGATTCTTTTTCCCAGCACCAGTTTTCGTTGATTTGGGAGGGAAGTTCGACGAAATCCCAGGCGACGTTGGTACCGGAGAGGGATTTGACTTCCACATCGCTGAGGAGCTGATGGAGCAGGTGCCCGAATTCGTGAAAGATAGTTTCTACTTCCCGATGGGCCAGCAGGGCGGGTTTGTCGCCGACGGGCTTGGTCATGTTACCGATCATGAGGCCGAGGTGAGGGATGCGGGGCTGGCCGTCCATGGGGGGCAGCCCGTAGCTGAGGCAGTTCATCCAGGCGCCCCCGCGTTTGGAGTCGCGAGGATGCCAGTCGGCATAGAACGAACCGAGGTGTTCTCCTGTCTCGGTGTCGCGAATTTCGTAGAAGAGTACTTCGGGGTGCCATACTTCCACGGCGTCTTGTTCTTCGGGGGTGCGTTCACGGCCCTCAAGGCAGACGGTGGGTTTCTGGATGACTTCGATACCGTAGAGGAGGGAGTATATGGCAAACATGCCCTGCATGACTTTGTCGACAGAGTAGTAGGGACGGAGATCTTCTTCGTTGAAGGCGTAGAGTTCCTGTCGGCGTTTTTCCGCCCAGTACGATGTTTCCCAAGGGCTGAGTTTGTCTGCCTGTTCACCGGTTTTAGCGTTTCTGTAGGCGAGGAGTTCGCTCATGTCCTGGATGAAACAGGGCTTGACTTCATCGTGCAGGTGGTTGATGAAGTTGAGGGCATTGTCTCCGGATCCGGCCATGCGGCGCGAGGTGGTGTAGTCGGCAAAAGTGTTGAAGCCGAGCATGGCGACTTTTTCCTGACGCAGGCGGAGGATGCGGTCGATGAGTCGGGAATTGTCGTATTCTCCGGTACCGATTGTCGTGGAGCCTTCCCAGAGCCGGCGTCGCAGCTTATCGGATTCCGCGAATTGGAGGACGGGGCTCATTGAGGTGAATTGCTGGGTGAAGCGCCAGGCCGGGGACTCTTCCGTACCGTGTCCTTTGGAAAGGGCATCGAGCCGGGCGGCTTCGCGGGCAGAGTCCGGAAGTCCGGCAAGTTCGGCCTCATCGGTGACGATGAGTTCCCAGGCGTTGGTGGAGTCCAGCACGTTTTCCGCGAATTTTTTGGTGAGCTGGGTGAGTTCCGCCTGGATTTCGGCAAAGCGGTTTTTGTCTTCTTCGGGGAGATCGGCTCCGCTTTCACGGAAGTCGGCCAGAGTTTCTTCGATGAAGCGTTTTTTCGTCGGGGAGAGTTGTTCGACCCATGGGCATTCGGCTGCTTTTTTCAGGACGTTCCAGAGAGCGGGATTGAGGGGGATGGATGCGGAGAAGCGTGACACTTCGGGCAACATGTCGGCTATGGCTTCTCTTTGCGCCGGGTTATCCATGACGGAGTCCAGGTGCATGAGGCGTCCCCAGCCAAGATTGAGGGCATCTGTGGCCTGTTCCAAGGCGCCGAAGGTGGATTCGTAGGTGAGACGGTCAAGGGGCTGGCTGCAAATGGACTTAATGTTCCGGGCGGCTTGTTCCATGGCGAGAGTGATGTCCGGTTTGACGCATTCTGGCTTGAGTTGCGACCACCGGACTTGGAAATCCGGGTTGAGGAAAGGATGGGGATCTTGTTGCATGGCTATTTGGATGATGGTGTGGACGTTCGTCTGGAGGATGAAGAGGATTTTGTTTTTCCGGTTTTTTTACCGGGGCGGGAGGATGATGAGGGGAGAACTTGTTCAGGGTTTACTGCTGCTTGCTCTGCTTTTTGCAGGAGAGCCAATAAAGCGGCATGGTTGGGAAAACGCCGGAGGCCTTCCTTACAGGAATTTTTGCAAGAGACCCAGTCCCGTTTACGGGCGTGCCATTGGGCGAGCCGCAATTCGGCCGGATAGGGCAGGACAGGGGGCATGAGGAGGGAGGAGAATCGTTGCTGTTCCACGTCGGATTGGAGCCAGATGGGGGCGGAATCCGTGTAGAGAAGGGCTTTGCATTCCAATCCGAGGCGGTCATTTAATTCCAGACTGCGTACCCAGTGAGAAACGGCGCCTTCTTCATCGGCTTTGGGGCCGCTTTGGACAAGGGTGGTACAAATTTTTTCCAAGTTGGCCAATCTGGATGAAAGATCCTTTTTGTTACCGTTGACGAGAGCTGTTTTTCCTTGGGCAACCTGGATACAGGCTGCTGTGATGCCGTCGCTGAGAGAAGGTGGATTTATGTCCAGGGTTTGGGGTGTGACGGATTCGATTTCCCGGGATCCCTTCCAGGGATATCGTGAGAGAGCCAGGCGCATGGGCAGCGTGCGGGTTTCCCAAAGCTGCATGAGCGACCCTGTTGCACGGGGACGGGATGTGTCGACGGGGCGGGAGGCGAGTTTGGCTGCTTCCCGGATGGCTCCGTTTTCATCTCCCCGGCAGAAGCGGGCCATTGCCTTGTAGGCTAGTGAACGGAACAGTCCTTCATTGTCCGCTGGTGAAAGTTTCTCTTCATTTTGCCACAAGGTATAAGCATCTGCCGCACGGGCAAAAGAATCTTCAGAGGCTTTGTAGTCCCCCCGGCGAAACTGGATATGTCCCAGAAGGTGAAGAGCTGGCGGATAGCCGGGTACTAGTTCCAGAGCTTTTTGTACTGCCTGCAGGGCATCCTCTCCCATGGTGGGGTTTGTTTCCTGTAAAAGGGCTTTCATGAACCAGGCCGCCGGAGTGGATGGGTGAGCGGTCAGATAGGCATCCAGCAGGGTTTGAGCCTGTTCCTGCCCGGGCTTGGGGGAACCTTTGTCGGTGAAACCGTCGCGCAACATCATGGCGGCGAAGAGAGGCGCCCATGGGTCGCGTTTCCAATTGTCTGCAATATCCAGAAAAACCTTGGCGGCATCCGGAGAACCGTTTTTCAACAAGGTTACGAGGGCTCTCCCGTATTCCAATTCACGGGAAGGCAATTGTCCCAATTCCAGCTGAAGCCTGATGTTCTGCAATGCCTGTTCCTTCCGGGCTTCGTGCTCGTGATGGGGAGTAATGCAACTAAGCGCCAGTCCCCATTGGGCCATCATGCACGAAGGATCCAGTTTGATGGCTTTCCTGAATTCCCGGTAGGCGGCGTCATCCCAGAATGTCAGGAGACAGGCAATGCCATTGAGAACATGACGCTGTGCCTCCGAGGATGAGGTTGCGACGAGCATTGTCAACCCTCCGCAAGGATATGTAGCCCATTCTCCCGGGGCGGGCGCAGCCGGAACTCCCATGTTGCCCCCTGTGAGGTTGGCCGCTCCCGGGGGCTGGGGTGTTTCCTGCTCCGCCCATCCCGGGCAGATGGGGAGCACCGCGCAGAACAATGGCAGCAAGGGGCGAAGGAAGGAGATCATGGCGTTTGTTACATACGATCCGGTACCTGAATGCCGAGGAGTCCCAATCCATGTTGGAGAACACGGGCCGTCAGCTCGCACAAAGCCAGGCGAGAGTGCCGGGTGACGCCTTCGGATTTGAGGACCGGACAGGCTTCATAGAATGAATGGAAGGCGCGAGCCAAATCGAAGAGGTAGGCGGCTAGAATGTTCGGACGGCAGTCGTCCAGAACCATCGGCACTACTTCCGCATATCTGACCAGCATGCGTGACAGGTGGATTTCCGCAGGCTCCGTCAAGGTTATCGGAATCGACCAATCGAGCGTTTCTCCGTCCAGTTTACGGAAGATGGAACGGACCCGAACATAGGAGTTCTGGAGGTAGGGAGCCGTGTCGCCCTGCAGGGCCAGCATCTTGTCCCAGTTGAATACATAGTCCGTCATGCGGTTCTGGGAAAGTTCGGCAAATTTTACAGCACCGATACCGACGATGGTCGAGACGCGGGATTTTTCTTCAGCGACCATGTCCGGGCTCTTTTCTTCAATGACTTTGCCGGCTCGTTCGATGGCTTCGTCCAGAACGTCCTGGAGGGACACCGTATCGCCGGAGCGCGTCTTGAACGGACGGCGGTCATCCCCAAGGATGGAACCGAATGCGATGTGACGGAAATCGCCGGTCATGCCGCGGCGGCGCTGGACATCGAAGATTTGGCGGAAGTGCAATTCCTGCGGGGCTCCTACAACATACCAGATAGAATCCGCGTGCCATGTTTTGATGCGGTAGTCCAGAGTGGCGAGGTCGGTTGTGGCGTAGAGGAATCCGCCATCGGCTTTGCGGATAATACAGGGATTGGGTCGCCAGTCATCCTTGTCGCGGACGAGGAAGGGGCTGTCTGCTGATGGTTCCTTACCGTCTTCCTCGAATACGCAAATGGCGCCATCGCTCTCGCGGGCAATACCCGATGCGAGCATATCGTCGACGAGAGGGGCGAGGGCATCGTTGTAGAAACTTTCACCCAGCCAGTGATCGAAGTGGATGTCGAGCCTGTTGTAGATCTTTTCCAAGCCGGATTTGGATACTGCAACGCAACGTTGCCAGATATCCAGGTTTTCTTGGTCTCCGCTCTGCAGTTTGACGAGTTCAGCTTTACAGACATCGAGGAGTTCCGGCTTTTCCTTGCACATGGCATTGACGTCCTTGTACACGCGCAGGAGTTCGTCAATCGGATTGGCCTCCAGCGCCTGCTGGTCGAGGATGTTTTTCCAGCCCCAGAGGATCATGCCGAACTGGGTGCCCCAGTCACCGATGTGATTGTCGGTGATGACCTGGTGACCTAGAAAGCGGGAGATCCGAGCCAGGGAATCGCCTATAATTGTCGAACGGATATGGCCGACGTGCATGGGCTTGGCCACATTGGGAGCCGAAAAGTCAATGACGATGGTTTTTGGGGAAGCTGTTGCTTCTACACCGAGGCGGTCATCCGCCAACATGTCCAAAACTCCGGAAGCGAAGAATTCGGGGCGAATTTTGAAATTGATGAAACCCGGACCGGCGATATCCGTGGTACAGATATCCTGATTGCCGATTTCATCGACAATCTGCTGTGCCAGGGCGCGCGGATTCGTGCGGGCCTGTTTGGCGAGCACCATGGCTGCATTGCTTTGGTAGTCTCCGAAACGCAAGTCGGCGGCTGCGGTGACGGTCGGTTGGAAGCCGGCGGGGATCTTGTCGCCGAGAACTGTGACCAAGGCATCCGTCAATTTCTTTTCAAGTAAAGCTGGTATCGTCATGTCTTGGTTCTGATGGACTACGAATATGGCCTTCGAGTCAAGGGGCAACTCGTGTAAGACGGAATTTTCTTACAGCCAAAGGCTCTCTCTCTGCTTTTTCATTTCTGTGAAAATCAGTTGGGACGAAGCCCATGTCGTCTAAATCAACCAGGTTCATTCATTTCAACTTGACAAAAAGCCTCAATCCGTGCTTACTCACGTGGCAAACCTTCCAAGGCCGGCTTGGCGGAATGGTAGACGCGCTCGACTCAAAATCGAGTTCCAAAAGAGTGTGGGTTCGAGTCCCACAGCCGGTACCAATTTCTTTTTTTAAAACACTGGCTTTCTATGAGTTGGTGTTTTTTTAGGTAAAAAATCTGAAGCTAAAGAGGGTAGCTCAACACCAAAACCGGCGGGGAACGATGAAAATTGTCTGTTTGATTGAGAATACATCTACCCGGGATGGACTACAGTGTGAATTTGGTCTTAGTTTCTATGTGGAAACCGAGTCGCGTAAAGTTTTATTCGACATGGGGCTCGGAACAGGGGCTCTGGAAAATGCCAGGCGTTTGGGAATTGATCTATCGTCCGTAGATGTGGCAATCCTTTCCCATGGACATTACGATCACGGAGGTGGACTCCGTGCTTTTCTGGAAGTCAATGACAACGCTCCCGTTTATGTTCAGGAAGAAGCGTTCGGCGATCATTATTCCAGAACACAACAAGGTTATGCCTACATCGGGCTTGATAAAAATCTGGAAGCCGATTCCCGCGTGATTAAACTCCGTGGAGATTACATGCTGGATGGTGAACTCAGGCTTTTTACCGATGGCCGTGGCAGGAAGGAATGGATCCCCGAAACGAATGCTACACTGCTTGTGCGCCGGGAGGAGGGAGGTTATGTACGGGACAATTTTCCTCACGAACAGAATCTTCTGATTTCATCCGGTGGAAGCCATGTGCTTTTGACAGGTTGTTCTCACGGCGGTATTGTCAATATCATGGAACAATGTGAGCGTGTAACGGGCATTATCCCGAAAACTGTGATCGGAGGCTTCCATTTGTACAACCCCCGGACGGGCAAGAGTGCCGACATATCCCTCTTGCGGGATTTGTCCGTCCAACTGTCACGCTGGCCTTCCACATACTATACCTGTCATTGCACAGGCCAAGAGGCGTACGAATCTCTATGCTCCCTCATGCCCAACAGGATTCGCTACATCAGTACCGGCGATGAACTGGTTTTGTAAATGAATTTCTGTTAATAGACGGCTTCCATATAGGCAACAAGGAAACAGGGGAGTGTCCTGTCTGTGACTGGAGGGGGAGTTCAGCGAAAACCGTTGGGATAGGTTAGATGGACGGGCTGGTGTTGACCATGTTGCGGTATCGCATGGGGCGGTAGCCGAGGGATTGGAGGTAAGAGGTATTGAGAGAGTGTTCGGCGCATTTCCAGACGGGCAGGGGGCCGGCTTCGCGGGCTGTGAAGCCGGAGTGGTCTTTGGTGTCCCAGGCAATAAACATGAGAACGTGTTGGCCGGGGATGATCAGGATGTCGCCGGGTTGCAGCTCTTCCCATGAGGAGAGGGGATTACAGAGCTTGGGGAGTTCCCGGGTGGAATAAGGGCGGTCCAGTCTCCAGCAGCGTGAGATGAAACCGGAACAATCAATGCCGGCGGCAAAGCGGCTGACGGCATTGTCTCCGGCTTTCTGTTTGTCAGCAGTACCCATGTCTCCTGCAGCGGTGGGAATGCTGCCGGAGGGAACAGATTGGGTCAGTCGTTCGGCAAATTGGCGGGGGGTGTCAAAGCCTCCCCATTTGTACGGCATTCCCCGGGAGAGGGTACCGGGGCGCCACCAGCTACCCCGGAGAGGATTGGGTGAGACGGCATCAGGTGTGTCGATGCGGATGCCATCAGGATCCAGTCCATGGCGGATGTTGTCGGCCTTTCCTTTCCATGTCATTTCCGTGTAAGCACTGCTGATAGCGAGGGATTCAGATCTGGTGACGAAGCTATACGGTCCGGGGATGTCTCGGGTGCAAGGACTGCATGCTACCAACAAACAGGCAAGAATGCCGCAAATGAGAGGAATGCGGAGAGACATGGATTTTGAGAAAAAATGGATGCGGCAAGGGCACTTATGACCGGGTTGGCGCGGATGGGTTAACGGAGAATTTCAATCCCGGAAATTCACGAACTTTGATGATGCCCGTTTTATCGCTCCACTGGATGGGAACGAAAGTGAACATCCACCGGCGTGCCGAGTTGTTGACGGGGCTTTTGACAAGAACGGTATTCCAGCCCTTGTTGAGACGGATGTCGACGGGTTTTCGGATGTAGTAGTTTTCATCCTTCACAGCTCCATTGTTACCGGGCTTTTGCCATTTGGGAGGAGCTATTTCCTGACCGTTGACCCAGAATTGAGGGTCGCAATGGAACCATTTGCCAGGGACGCTGACGGGGCCGTTTCGCCAGTCGGAGGACGCCCATGTCTGGCCGCTGATCCAGAAGGGAACGCTTTGCGTTTTGGGGGAATAGATATAGGTGAGGGCGTACCATGTACTGTTTTTATGGGGGAAAGCTCCCATTTTGCCACCGTTGAAGAGCGTGGGGAAGTCACAGTAATGCTTGAAGATGAGAGTACCCCCCGAGTAGGTTTCCGGGTCCCATGAGTAGGTTTTGCCCTGGAAAGAGTAGGAAGATGCCGCTTTGCCGGTTTTGATGATTTGTTCGGGAGGGAAGACGGTGGCTGTTTTTCCTTCGTTGGGGAATGGACCGATTAGTTTCCAGGGAATGTTGGCTTGCCGGACATAGGGAAAGTAGCGTTTGGTGAAAAAGCGGTCCCGGATGGCGAGGATGCGGTTTTCATATTCAGAGAAGCCCTGAAGCAATGGATCTCCCTGAACGGGGAGGTTGGAGAAGTATTTCATGTATTCGTCAGAGTTCGGGTTACCCTGAACGGGCTGGTGAGGGTTGTTCCAGAGAGGTTCGCTGACAAAGGCAATGCCGGAATAAATGGGAGAGACGGATTCCTGGGTCAGGGGATCTTCGATCGGAAGATCCGGCCACGAACAGAGGAACATGCCCAGGCCGTTGGCTTCCTGGAATGGGCACGGCCGACGAAAGTAGAGTGTCATGGCTGCCTCGAATGGGTCGATGTGGTTCAGGTAGGTTTCCAGGGAATCGATGTACGAGGCTCCTTTGGTGGGCCAGGCTCCGCGGGCCTGGCGCCCGGACCAGAGTTGCTGGACGGCTCCGTTGTAGCCTTTTGGTGAGAGACCGGGTTGCCAACGGATGGGGGTGGCTCCCAGCTTTTCGACGAATTGAAAATATTGCTTGAGCGTGTTGTCGTCTACGTGTGTTTCCTTTTCCCTGGCTTCGTCGGTACCGATATGGATGTAGGGGAGATGGCCTTTGGGTACGAGGTTGTACATTTCCTCGATAAGTTTGCCGAGGGTTTCTGTGGCACGGGGATCGTTCATGGATTCGATACCCATGGCTTTGCGGAAACAACGCGAGTGGCCCGGCATGTCCATTTCCGGAACGAGCGTGATGTTGCGTTGGCGGCAGTAATTGACCAGATCGCGGAAGTCGTCTTGGGAATAGAATTCTCCGGGTCGGCGAGTGAAGTTTTTTGGGTCGTTTAGTTGGGGAAACAATTTGCTTTCCAGTCTCCACCCTTCATTTTCCGTGAAGTGGAAGTGGTATACGTTGAGCTTCATGTCGGCCATGGAGTCGATGACTCGCTTGATCATGGGAACGGGCATGAAATTGCGCCCTACATCGTTGGTAAACCCGCGGATGGGGAAGTCCGGCCAGTCGGAGATGGAACAAAGAGCCAGGGTTGTTTTTCCATTGCGCCGGATGATGAGCTGTTCCAGGGTTTTCATGCCGTAAAAGAACCCTCGGACATGGGTGGCCCTGATGGAGATCCCTTGTTCCGTAGCCTGGACATGGTAGGCTTCTTCCGCTATTTCAGGGGATCTCATATGCTCCCGTAGTTTATCGGACCATGTTTTTTCCCGGACGAAGGTGATGCGAAAGGAGGCCTCCGGGGTGACGGTAACGTTGTGTTTGCGAAGGAATGATGTTAATTCCCCCTCGATCAATTTCTGCCGGGATTTGTCATCGGTACCGGTGGCCGGGGGAAGGTCGATACGGACGGCTGACAGTGGGATGGCTTTGCCCCGCCAGGTTAATTCCTGTGGTTTGGGGACGAGGGGGGGAGCCGCATCGGGATACAGGCGGTAGTTGGCACCGTTGGCGGGATATTCCGGGGATGTGTCGGCGGCTATGCCAGTCCATGCCGCAAGGCAGCATAGCCCCGTTGAGAGCAGGAATGAAGTGATCGTGTTCATGGGAGTCTTGAGGAAAGAAGCAACGCTTGTTCCAAAGTTACTCAAATGAAAATATCACTTCCTGCAAATTACACAAGATCCCGGCGTTATGTAATGCCTGAATGTCACCGATTTTTAACGGACACATTGAAGTTTGATCCCCCATCCATCGGGATATTGGCCAACCCGACCGAAGCGTCCGGCTTTTAACAGAACGGTGTTATTTCCCTTTTTAAGAGTGACGGGAATAAGGTCCGCCCCTTGATATTCGACATCATTCGGTTGTTGGATGGTGTGGATTTTCCTGCCGTTGAACCATATTTCGCATGCATCTTTGGCGTTGACGGCGAGGTAGGCGGAACCTTCGCTGTCTGACTTGATGGAAGCGCGGGCGTAGGCCAGTTTGCCGTTGCCCCCCAGGAGGCGATCCATGTTGACCAGTCCGGAGGGTTCCGGTGCGATATCTTTCCAGCTTGTCGTTTCTCCGGTTTCCGGTGAGTAAATTTGGTCTTGGATCGGTTTGCGGATGTCGTACGGATAGGCGGGGGAAAGCTGCCAGTCCGAGACGGGCAGGAGTGTCCGGTTGACGCATTCGGGGAAGTGAGTCAGACGCAGCCGTGTAGCTCCGTAGGGGGTGAGGGTGATTGTTTCTTCCTTGCCGTCCGTCGTATAGGCGATGGGGATCAACGGGGTGAAGCGGTTTCCTTCCAATTTCCAGCCGGGGATGCGCTGGACGGGCACCTGAAGGGCGGGAGCCCCGTCCCCTCCGTCAAAGGGGTAGGCATCATTCTTTTTGGGAAGAACCCGGACGCGTTCACGGAAGTTCGATTCATCCAGAGCGAGAGCGTAATTCCATGGAGCGGCCGCTTTCAATGAGAGAGTAGGGAACTGAGAATTGCCGGTTTCTCTGGAGTTGATGTCGACTTGCTCAGGAATGGCGTAGGAATAGAGCAGGGGACCGCGCTCCAGACTTAGAGAATTTTGATAGCGATTGAGGTGCAGGGGCATGGGGAATCGCAGAGTGACGACATCTCCATTCTTGAAGGTACGGTTCAGCTGGGCAAAGGAGCCGGAGCGGAAGTCGCCTGTGACGGTTTGTCCGTTGACGGCTATTTCCGGGCTGGCACACCAGGCCGGGATGCGGAAACGGAAGGGAACGGTCGTTTGTTCATCCGTTTCGAATTTGAACTCAACGGTGTCCGAGAAGGGGTAGTCCGTTTTTTCATGAACAGTGACCGTCCGTCCGCTTTGGCCGAGAGGGCCGGAGATCGTGGAGGGACCATACAGGACGGCGGTGAGAATACCGTCGGAATCGGTCATCCACATGCGGGAAGCGAAGTTGGGCATCAGCCTGTGGACATTGCCGGGACAACATGCCGGTTCATGGTGGGGACTGTAACTCATCCAGCGTGTACCCCGGTGAAACTTGGAGTGTGTGGAATTGTCGGTGGCGATGAACTGGTTGTCGCCGGACATGTATTGAAGGTTGGTGAAATCCTTGGAAACAGCTCCAGGACCGGCATTGAAACAGGCTTTTTCGATCATGTCGGCGTATTTGGCATTGCCGGTTGCCATGAGGAAGTAGCCGAGAGTCCACGTGAAGTCGGAACTGACGCAGGTTTCATGGGGTTGGGAAGGATCGCGGGTGGATAGATATTCCGTGCTGGACGGGACTCCGCTGGGGCCCATGTGATCGCGTTCCAGAACGCGTATGGCGTTTTCGGCAGCCTGGAGATAGGAGGGGTCACCGGTATAAATATAGAGGATGGCGGGGAGTTTCAGTTCCTCGCTGAAGGTAACGCCATGCATGACGATTTTGTTGTTTCCAGCTGTGGCGGTCATGGTAAGGCGTTCTTCGGTAGCCGGTTGGGTGTTGAAGATCTTGTAGGCATCGACGGCTTTGTCCTTCAGTGCGGTATCGCCAGTCCATTCATAAGTTTTCAACAGTCCTTCTATGTTGGTTGCGTTGCGGAATCCCAGACCGATATCCTTGGCCGTCGTCAGGGAGAAATGCTTATGGAACGCATCGACGATTTGCTTGTCGCCCGTTGCCATGTAGTAGGGGATGACGGCCTTGAAGAAGACGCCATTGGGCCAGAGGGATTCGTTTTTCCTGAGGCTTGTACCGATCAGTCCCCTGGAGTTAGGATGTGTCACCACCCACTGGATGTTACGTTTGAACGTGTCGATTTTGGCCTGGTCATTCAACAAAAGCCCCAGTCTCACCATTCCGTCCAGATAGTAGGCAGTTTGCTCGTAGGGCCACCAGCTGTTGCTTTTATTGTTAATTTCACCTTCCCAGAGTTGAGTGTTAAACGGGAATCCATGTTCTTTCGGATGGCTGGTTAGGCCTTTTTGCTGGCGGACGAGATATTCTTTCAGCCATCCTTCGGGCTTGATGCATGTAGGGGAAATCTCCCGGAAGCGGTCATAGCGTGGAATGGATGGGGAAACTCCTGGCGATTGTGTTCCGGAAGCCGATATCCCCAAGAAAGAGAGGAGGCACGCGATTCGACAGGAATAGCGGGATAAGAAGTGAGCAATCAAAGACATGGTAAAATTACGAAAGTGCCGCGGGCATCCTTTCATGTATCATCTTGTTTTTTGGACAAGATGTACAAAATATAAAAAAATTCAGTTGGATGATTTTTTTGCCTTCGAGACGACGTATTCTGAATGATGAAAGCTCTTTTAATTGGAATTTGTTTTTTGACTGGTTCGTACTCTGTAATGACAGCATCCGGTTATGAGGAACGTGCGTATTTGGAACGTTCGGTTGATGCCTCCGGTCTCAGGGAAATATTGAAAACGGATCGTTCCTGGGTACCCTATCCCGCCTACGCTGACCGCAGCGGCTGGGAAAAATTAATGGGTGACAGCCGCGAGGAATTAATCCGGCGTGGGGAGAAAATGCTTGATTATCCGTGGCAGGTGATCAAAGCGACGGACTACCTCGAGTTTGAACGCAGCGGCAACCGCGAGGTGATGCAGCGTCCTCATGCGGCCAATTGCAACGCCTTGAAGGATCTTGTACTGGCGGAACTGGCCGAAGGCAAGGGACGATTCATGAACCAGATCGCCAACGGAGTTTTTTATTTTAGCGAAATGACAGCGTGGTCTCTCTCCGCCCACCTGACGGCACAGAAGAATCACCGTCCCCTGCCGGATGACCAGGAGCAGATCATTGACCTGACATCGGGGGAAATCTCCTCCATTCTCTCCTGGACTCACTATTTCTTGAAGGATGAGTTGGATAAAATCCATCCCCTCCTGGCGTCCAGATTGAAACGTGAACTCTACAAACGGACGATTGAACCCTATTTAACCCGTTCTTACCATTGGAGCGCCCTGAACCGCCCCAAAGGTTGTTTTGTCAATAACTGGAATCCATGGTGCAATACCAACGTGCTTCAGACGATGCTATTGATGAGCGATGATCCTGCCGAAATGTGCGAAGGAGTACGCCGGACAATGTTGTCGGTGGATTGCTTTATGAATTATGTCAAAGGCGATGGAGCTTGTGAAGAAGGTCCGTCCTACTGGACCCATGCAGCCGGGAAATTGTATGATTATCTGACACTTATTTCCATGGCAACCCAGGGCAAGGTCAAATTGTTCGATAAGCCCCTGGTACGTCGCATGGGGGAATACCTTGCCGATTCCTATGTCGGTGACGGCTGGGTTGTCAATTTTGCCGATGCTTCGGCAAAGGGAGGCGGAGACCCCGACTTGGTGTACAGATACGGAAAGGCAGTGAATAGTCCGGTGATGACGGGGTACGCGGCATCCCTCATGGGGAAAGCCGGCAAGAAAGCCGGAGCTCCACGGGGTATGGACATGTTCCGGACGCTGGAGTGGTTTGCTTCTCACAAAGAGTTGATGGCAGAGGAGCCGTCTATAGTCCGCAACGATGTGTCCTGGTACCCGGAGACGGAATTCTGCTACCTCTATGACAAGGGGAATGGATTCTTCGTTGCAACGAAAGGAGGCAACAATGGAGAAAGCCACAACCACAATGATGTAGGCACCTTCTCCCTCTATGTGCGGAACATGCCCGTCATCATTGATGTCGGCGTAGGTACTTATACGCGCCAGACCTTCAGCAACGAGCGTTATTCCATCTGGACGATGCAGAGCGATTACCACAACCTGCCGGCAATCAATGGAGTTTCCCAGAATCCGGGGGGAAAATACCGCGCCTCCAAGACTGCATGTGATGTCGGTCGTAAGACTTTTTCGACAGATATTGCCGGGGCTTATCCTGCCGAAGCGAAGGTAAAGAACTGGATTCGTACATGTACCCTAGGTAAAGACGGGTTGGATGTGACGGATACCTTTTCTCTGGAAGAAACCGTGACGGCTCCCAGTCTTCATTACATGACTTGGGCGGAGCCCGATCTGTCGATACCGGGAAAAGTGGTTTTGGACAAGGAAGGCCGCAAGGTGACCATGACTTACGATCCTTCGCAGCTGGAGGCTTCCGTCGAGAAGGTTTCGTTGACGGACAAGGCATTGACCCGCGTCTGGGGCGATGCCGTATACCGCCTTGTCCTGAAAGGCCGTCAAGCGGACAAGGACGGTTCCTACACCGTAAAATTCCGGTAAATATCCGTCCACAACGACCAATCACAATGCCAGTCCCGATGATAACCGTGGGGCTGGCATTCTTTTTTTCAAAAATGGGACGAATTTGATTTATTTTCTGACAATCTATCCTATCTTAAGAAGGAAAGGAAAAGGTGCTCGAATGATCGCCTTATTTTTTATTCCATTCCCAGGCAGAAGACATGCTCAAGCTTTTTAGTGATATGCCATCCAGTTCGGAAAGCAGTTCTGCAAGTTCCTCGGTACTGAGTAGCAGTTCTTTGTCACAATCAAGCTCGGGAAGTGGTTCCAGCTCCTCATCCAGTAGTTCTTCTTCATCCAGCAGTTCCACATCGGCTTCGTCTTCAAGCGGCCCTATTGAGGAAGGTTGTCCTTGCCCCTGTTCTTGCGACTGCGATGAAGAACCCGACCCCGACGACTGCAACAAAAATGGAGGTGGTAATTCCGCCGGTAACTTCCCCATCGGATCCAATCCGGACGATCCCGATGATTGCGAAGGGGAATTGGGCGTCGGTGGTGAAGGCAACAACTCCGGAGGCGATAGGAATGCTTTCGCAACCTTTAGCTTCCGGGCCGTACCGGAAAGTACCATCGGTGTCCGTTACAAGCACCCTCTGGAATGGACATCAGTCTGGAATGCCTCGGAGCGGAACGTGACCGTCATGCGGCCCACCGGCAGCGCCATCAGCTTTCATGCAGGCACCGGCAGCGCGGAAGCCGTTCCCGTCGGTGCCTCCCGTAAGCTCAACTACCGCGTCCGGCTGGTCTCGGAGGACGGACAGCCGTGTCCCTCGGGTTCCCCCGCTTTCCTGGACATGGTGCAAAGTAACGGACGCATCCTGCGCTTTTCCGCTTCAACCGGGCGGGTTTCCTCCCTCATCTCTCCGTCCGGTGTCGAAACCACTGCGGAACAATACGCTGCCCAGCTGCAAGTAACGCGGAATCCGGAGACGGGCGCTGTCGAAAGTGTCTGGTCGAAGTCTCAGGGCCTCCTGCAAACCATTCCTGCGGGTAACAAACTCACCCTCGCGTGGTTTGCTCCCGGGCAAGTCCGACGGAATTCTCTCGGCCTCCTCTCCGGCATGGGACTTCCATGGAAAACCGTTACCTACGAAACGACGGAAAAGGACGGTGTCCCCGTCATGCTCATCGACGAACAAAGGGAAGGCATGCCCGCTTTCCACTCGGAACGCTACGTCAAAGGCAATAACGTCACCATCATTACCGGAGAAGGCGCCGAACGCATCGTGCGCACCATCGAACGCGGATTCCTGCCCGGTGACAAATGGGAAACGATCGAGACCTACCGCCGCATGGATGCCGACGGCAACATCTCGGACGATCCCCCCGCCTCCTGCGTCCGCACCGTCAAGAAAAACACGGAGGGCGGATGGCTCACCCTGAGCAGAACGGTCGGGTATGGCACGCCCGAAGCCCAGACCACCCTCTACACCTACAACGAACAATTCCGCCGCACCCTCGTCATCGAACCCAATGGCAGCTACACGCGATACGAATACGACGAACGCGGGAGAACCACCCTGGAAGCAAGGCCGTGGGCCGGAGGGGGAGAACAGGCGATGCGTACAACCTACGCCGACCTCCGCTTCAACGACTTCCGTCCCGCCTTGGAAACGGATCTCATCATCGATGAAGACGGCGAAGAAACCGTCCTGGCTCGCCGCGTTTATACCTACGAAGACTCGGACGAAGTGAACCGTACGACCGTGACGGAAACCGCCCTCGGCTCCGTCAATGTCCATACGTCCGTCTCGGAAACCAACGGCCCGGCAGCCGTCTATCCGTATGCCCGCGGACGCGAACGCTTCATCCAGGGGGTTGACGGTCGCCAGACGCTGATTGAATACGCCCCGGCAGATTCCCATGGAGCCATCCATATGGTGACAAGAACCAGTATGGTCAACGGAGACATCGTCTCCGGACAAAGTTCCCGTGAAGTGGAATATATCGCCGACAACGGAACCGTCACGCGGAACGAACGCTACGTCCACACCGGGGAAGGGTGGTCGCTGGTAGCGGCGGAAGATTACGAATATAATGTCGAGCTCAAGCGTACCCGGGTTACCCGTGCCAACGGACGGGTGAGCACGACGGAATGGATGTGCTGCGGTCCTCTGCGGGAAACCGACGAGGACGGCATTACGGTTTCCTACGGCTATGACACGGCCAAACAACTCGTTGAAAGTATACGCTCGGCGACCGAAACTATGCCGGAAACCATCGTCTCCTATGTGCGTGATGCCGAAGACCGCGTGCTCGAAATGCGCCGGGACGTCGGCCCGATGACGACCGTCGAATCCTCATTCTACGACTCCATCGGACGGGTCACCAGTACCACGGATGTTTTGGGCCGCACCACATATACAGATTACAGCGAGGATCTACTCGTGACGACCGTTACCTCCCCCTCGGGCGCCACTTTCATTACCGAGGTCTATTATGACGGTACTACCGTGTTGCAATCCGGCACAGGGCAGAGGGAGATAGAAACGCGGATGGAATTGACCCCGGAAGGTATTCTGACAACGCGCCTCACGGGCAATGTCATTCTCTCCCGTCAATTGTCCAACGGATTCGGAGAAACCCTGCGGGAAGACACGCCCAACACACTGGGAGGCTTCATCTCAACCCATCATACCTACAACGGCAAGGGGCAGCGCACCCGTTCACAGACGGAGCAAATGGCTCCCACCCTGTACGAATACGATGAGATGGGAAATATGGTGAAACAAACGCTTGCCCTGTCGGATACCCCCACGCCGCTCAACTCCCGGATCACGGAAAAGTCTCAATCCTACGCCGTACGGGAAGATGGAATCTATCAGATTCAAATGACAATTGCCTACAATGCCTCTGGTCAACCCCTCGTCCAGATGACGGAGACACTCGTTTCTTCCCTGAGTGCAATCTTGGAAAGCAGGAGCCGGAGTCAGGACATCTATGGTCAGGTGTCCGAATCGTGGTCGGAATACACCGCGCCAACGAAGAGAACGCAGTACGCCAGGATTCCAACCTCGGTGTTGATTGCTTCTGCCATCGTTGTCGATGGCTTTGTCCAGCAATCGACAGACAATACCGGCATCACCACAACCCAAAGCAGAAGTTATACATCCAGCGGTCAGAAGATCACACAAACCGATGGGCGGGGCAATACGACAAGCACGGAAACCGACCTGGCCGGGCGCATCATCAAAGAGCCTGATTCCGCAAGGGCGACGATCGCCAGGGTTTATGACTCGCGGTTTGATTTGCCCTCTTGCGTCACCAATGCACTGGGCGATACGACCTGTTACGCTTATGACATTCGAGGGCGTAAGATCGCGGAATACGGTACTGCCGTTCAGCCCGCCTGCTTCGGGTATGATGAGGCGGACCGCATGATTTCATTGACGACCTTCAGAATCGCGGATGAAGAGATTACGACGGATCCGAGTGAACGCATGGATGGCGATACGACCAGATGGACCTACGAGGAAGCTACTGGTCGCCAGTTGAAAAAAACGTATGCAGATGGTTCCGAGGTAATCGACACATACGATGCCATGAATCGCCTGAGTACAAGGACGCTGGCGCGAGGTATCGTCACGAGCTATTCTTACGATCCTTTGACTGGCGAGACAACCCAGGTTCATTACAGTGACGAGACACCTGATTTCACGTATGAATTCAATCATTTGGGGCAAATCGTCGCCATTACCACACAGGGGGAAGAACATCCCTATTCGCTGACGTACAATGACTACGGAGTCATGGCTGAGGAAGGCTACTGGATGGGGTGGCAGGAAAGCCATGTGAAACGCACATTCGACGCATTCGGTCGGCCTTCCTCGGCCGGGATTGAATTACAGAATGAGACACCCATTGAATGGGAACAGATTTATGACGAATGCGGTCGTATCTCCTCCTTCCGCCTTTTGGCGAATGAAGCCCGGGGATTCGAGGAAAAGACTTTCCAGTTCAGTTATCTGCCGGGAAGTAGTCTCGTTTCAAGAATCGACTGGAGCAACGGCCTTTGCCTGGAATACACCTACCAATCGTGGCGTGACATCCTGACGGGGATCCGATGCGGAACCTCAGACAAGACCTATACAATCGCCGAGAAAACGAGGGAACTTGATCCCTTGGGACGTCCGGAAAAGGGTCTCAGAACGCGTCTTGGAGAAACACACGACGATTATTTCAGCTACAATTCGCGGAACGAACTGACCGGGGCCATGTTCGGAGGAGGCCCGGTGTTCGAGTATGCATACGATAACATCGGCAACAGGGAACAGTTCCAGGTACGGGCAACACAGACAGATTACGAGAGCAACGAGCTTAACCAGTACTCGCTTATTACCCCGTCATACGCGCCGGCATTTACACCGACTTTCGATGCGGATGGGAACCAGACACGCATCCGGACCACGAGCGGCATCTGGAATGTAATCTACAATGCCAACAACCGTCCCATTCGCTTTGCAAGCGAAGACAATGAGACTGTGATTGAGTGCCGTTACGACCACATGGGGCGTCGCGTCACGAAAAAAGTCAGTGTCGGTGGAATCGTGACGCAGCATGAAGGCTACCATTATCTGGATTATGTCCAGGTAGCGGCAGTCGATTTGTTGGCGAACAACGAAGTGCTCCATGCCATCTTGTGGAATCCTCTCGAATCCGTAGCCACCCGTCCGTTGGCTTTGGTGCGAGGTAGCAACATCTACTACAGTACACACGATTTCGTCAAAAATATCACGGAATGGATCAACGAACAGGGAGAAATAAGTGCCAGTTTCGACTATACCCCCTACGGTGAAGTCGTATCGGAAACAGGAGATGCAAGCCTGAACGTGATTGGCTATTCGAGTGAAGTGATGGATCGGGAATTAGGCCTGGTGTATTACAACTACCGTCATCTCAATCCGCTAGATGGCAGGTGGATTAGTAAGGACTTAATTTCGGAATTAATGCAATTAAATCAATATTTATTTTCTAATAATTGTCCAACTTATATAATTGACCGTTATGGTGCATATAAAATTGATGTGTCATTTAAGAAATTTATTGAACCTAAAGATATAATACCTTGGGTTACATCTAAATGGGAATCTGGGAGCAATACGAAGATTAAGCTTAAAATTAAATGTTGTTGCACAAATAATAATACATCAAATAAAAAATGTAAAATATCCTGTCGCTTATATTTCGATGCGACAATGATTCTATCGCTAGATCAGGCAATGAAACAAGAAAAGGAAGGAGGAAATATAATATTTGTATTTGATCTATCTATATTGCAAAATATATTTGGGCATGAGCAACAACATATGGTTAATAGTATTAAATTTATGGAGCAAATCGAAGAAGTATTGAAAAAAGAGGATATAAAACAATTTAAAACAGAAAATGAAACTTGTGAATATGCTAAAAAAATTGAAAGCGATTATCAAGGAAAAATTAATGAATGGTTAATTGCTGAAATAAATCATAAACATGGATTGAAAAATAAACAGCCTGTTCCTCCGGTGAATGATTCCTCTTTTATAACAAATATTAACAATAATCCTCCGGATGACATTAGTAATTCTAGATCATGGCCAAAGCCTACATTAGAGGCTGATCCGAGTGAAATGAAATGTCCATAAAGTAATAATATGTTCAACTATGTAATAATAATATATATAATTATGTGTTCGATAAATTGCAACCATAGTGAATACTACGAAACACTACCATATATTGATTTTGATGAAAAAAAGTGCAATAGATTTATATTTTTGAAGTCTCATAATCCGTTGGATAATAAAATTATGATTGTTGTCCCTGAAAAAAACACGGTTCTTATTGAAAAAGAATATGAGAATGATGGTCATGAAACTATTTTTGATGTATATAATATGAAATTATCAAAAGGTGAAAATGAGTATATTGATGCATACATTCAACAAGTAAATAGTTCTATGGATGATTTTAAAAGAGCAATGTCAGATTGGCTTTCTTTTTATACCTACCGTGAAACGATCAAAATAAAAAACAATAAATACAAAATTATTGATAAAATTCTCCATGATTATGGAATTTATAATATCAATATAAAATCCACATGGACAAGAATATTTTTTGAAAAAAAATTAAATAAAATAACGATTCAAATTGTAGATTACCCTAAAAATGAATATATTAGTTATGATTATATAAATATGATTACTCCGGCAAAAGAAACATCGCGTTTCAATTCGTATATAATTAAATAATTAAAAAGTTAATTAAATTCTCTATTTCAATTATTTATTGGAAAATAATATATCGAAATTTTTTGTGATATATCCCTAGTTCGAAGTTGTGTGTTCCCGGTCGTCAATTAGTTAATATGAAGAAATTGTATTACAAACATCACAAACTGATACAGACATTAGAATTTCGCAATGTCATTCGTATTGTATAGAATGCTCCAGAAGGAATGTCGTTTGAAACAAAATTGAGGACAGTTCAGAAATTGCATCGTAAAATAATAGATGGTGAAGACATATTGATACAACCCAGACAACAAGTGATTCGTTGAGCATTATGTCTTGTAGAATATCCTATTTACAGCATTAAAAATATTTATTGAAGTAAGAGTGACAAAAATAAATTCCCAATTGCTGGTTATATTGTTGGTATCCTGTTACAATAACGACGTTGTTCTCGACAAGGAAATCAAGACGAAAATATCTACTATTGATGTGAGTAAGATAGAATCATTGAATGATATTTTGGATAAGCTCAATATCAATTCTGCATTTTCATTCTGTGGCGAACGAGGAAATCGTGAAATCTTCCAACTTGAAAATAATGGATTGGTGATCGATTTAATACCCAGAGAACCACAACCTATCATCCCTTCCAATATAGATAATCTTCTGGCAGACAATAAATTGACGGCAGGTAAGAAATCTTGTGAATCAAGGTATGAATATAAAAAATGTCGCAACGAATACCGAGGTGTTAATATTTACAGTCATGGAATACTAATGGCTACGAAACATATTTCTTTAAATTAATGAAAAATAAATCCATATGAAAAATAGTTTGCAATCATGCATACATAAAGTATTATTTATAATATATTGTTGTATTTCGACGGCATTAGCATTTTGGGTCCCTCCGGAGTCATTTGAGGATCTTGTGAATAGTTCGGAACTCATTATTACGGCAAAAGTTGGTCGTGTGCACATTGAAGAGAATAACAGCTACGTTCTATTAGAACCCATTGATGTATTATATGGTATCAATATACCGGAAATTCGGTTGGGAATTACTATTCCAGAAGTTTATTGTCCTATTATTTGCTACAATGCTGGAAGAAAATATTATAATGGTGACGGGATCATAAAATACAAAGATCTCAAGAATGAGAGTTGCTACATTATTGAAGAAGATAAAAAATATTTATTTTTTCTTGAAATTTCGCGATGGCCTCAATCACCGTCATTTGGACTTTTAGACAAAGTTGAAGATTTTCCCCGCTCTTTTCTTCCATCTAATCCATCACTGGATTGTGTAATAGCTCGTCTTGAGGGAGATAAAATTATCAATTGGCCCTTTTCCATTGAGGGAAAAGTTATCGCTGACGATAACCTACAATATCCGCCATTGGATTTTCAGGAAGTGAAAAGACAACTTATGTTGACTATTGATAAACAACATAAAAATGCTTTGGAAATGGCGAAAATGGGTGACCAGAGGGCTCAATATTTGATGTTTTATTATTCGGCCATGGGTGTAGGAATGAAACGCGACTTGCAACAAGCGTACTATTGGATGAACAAAACACCTTATGACCCTTATCTTAAAGCTCAAATGGAAGAAATTAGAGAAACTCCGGAAGGGAATGAAAAAGCAATCAGTTACTACAAAGAGTTAGCCGATGATAATAATCTTCTCGCTCAATATCATTTAGCAAGGGCCTACTATGAAGGGAAAATGCTTCCACGAGATGATCGGAAATCTTTTGAATGGCTTTATTCGGCAGCACTTCGAGAATTACCTGCTGCTCAATTAAAATTATCGGCCTATTATGCCCACGGAATAGGGACAAAAATTAATCTCATTCATTCCTGGCGTTGGCGCCTACGCGCCATGAAAAATGATTATCTTCCAGCCCTATATATGCCTTATCCGGCCTATGAATTATCCTCATTTAAAAATTAATATAATATAAAAAGGTCAGGAAATTACGGTTGCATATTCCAAATTAATAATGACTAGAAAAAATAAAGTGTGTTAACACTCAACATTTTTATTATGTTGATACAATGAGTAGTAAAAGATATATTACAGTATTTGTTTCTTGTGCCTTCCTGCTTGTAAAGTCTTACGTCGATAAAACGATCATAGTATCTCACACAGAATCAATTGATGAAATGGAATGCATCGCTTGTGATGATTCAATTGTTTTATGTGTATTAAAGAAATTTCGCTGTCTATGGTTTAAATTTATATTTTACTAAATATGTTTTTAGCATTATATTCATGTCTTAGTGTTCTTGGTCTGTCTATCAATAATGACCTCGTTTCGGTTAATTCATCAAATGATTTTTCTGTTTGTGTGTATTGTGAAAAATTTGATTCAGGAGACTTAATAAAATATGTAAAACAGCGATTTGTATTAAGAGATAATAAAATAAAGCACTATTCGACAATATTTATATTTTATTATAAAGGTTGCAATTCTGGAGTAACTGAAATATTTGTGCAAAAAAATGAATATGGAAATCATATCATACAGTGGGATTATTCCAAAGCCAAGAGTGTTAGAACGACTACAACAGAAACTAGTCCATGGCCATGTGGAGTCAATTTCTATACCTATGATAAAATTAAATCCATTTTAGAGGCACAATTCATTTATCGGACTAAATGGTATTTTATAAATAGTTTAAAAAGTTTTTGTGAAAATTATTGAATTTGATGGAATTGTTAAAATCTAATCGAAAGATAAATTCCCAATATTGTATTACAAGCATTGGATGAAGTTTTATGAATATTCCAAATGATGATATATCTGAAGATTTAAAGCATGAATATATTTGTAATTCAGGATGAATTTCATTTTTAATAGAATCATTATGAGTAAAGTGGAGAATTTCGTAGGTTTGTTAAAATGAGTAGTAAAATATATATTAAAATATTTGTTTTTTGTGTCTTCTCGCTTACAAAATCTTACGCCGATAAGGCGATCATAGTATCTCACACAGAATCGATTGATTCATTTGGTGATGACAAGGTAGCTATGATTTCCCGTGAAAACAGGAAGAGAGAATTTGAAGAAAGAGTTATTGCGTATGAAGAAAAGATTCCGCATGAATTGGGAAGACAATTTGATCGCATACCTGATGGAAAAGAAGATTATTATCCACTAATGCCGAAGGAAGATCGTGTTTTTTGGATTGACGTTTTCAAAAACTATACAAATTATAGTTTGAATGAAAAGCCGACTAGACCGACATTTCTTTGCGACAAGGTTTCGGAAACAAATGTTTGGAAAGCGTTCCTGTATTCACAATTTCCCGACTTGGATCTATGTCTTTATCTAAAACGTGGAGACAGTCCCATTCCTGTCTTCGTGATACTCAATCAAGGTCATATTATCAGCCTTCATTCTGATCAATTCAATAAATCCGGGATGAGAGGCAATCTGGATTCAATAGACTATGCAATTAGTCAAGGAGGTGATTTTTTTAAAACATGGCTAAAGCACTTCAAAGATTCTCTCCATACAAAAAAACTGGATGACAGGACATACATGAAAATAATGGAGGTGTTTTCAAAAATAATTTCTCAAAGTCGAGAGGCTGATGATCTGCATTATGCGACAGATCTCTATCAGACAGACATCAACATGATTCGCCATTTTAATCACCTCGGATCACGCCCCGTTTTCAATCAGAACATTCAAATATTCATCCAGGGTAAAACAGGAAATTGTGAATACAGCATGGCGGAGCTCTACTTGGATAATGAACTTCCTAAAATTATTTTATTTTTCATATACGATCTATCAAACCAAAAAATGGATTATGATTATCTGGAAGACAAGTATTTCAAGCCCATGGGTATTCGGATCAAGAACAATGAAGTAGAATAGTTCAAATCATATCTAGTCCTATTCCTCAGAGGCTGGCATCTTGGTACATCTTTTTTGCGGTATGCCCATCAACAAGGCGAATTCACAATCTGTCTCAAAACGTTGGTGGCAGTTCCTGCATTCGATTTCCAATTTTTCTTCTTCGGACATATCGAAATTATTATTTTTTGTATAATAGTAATAGGTATGTCTGTTGCCGCACAATGGGCAAGGTATTGACGTCATTTTTCTTGTACGGTACAATATCAGCGGTATGCCGCATAGAACGATGAATCCCATGATGATATACTCCATGGAAACCCATTGGTTCTTCAGAGATACGATTGTTACAAGGATGGCGAGGATAAACGATGTGAAAGCAAGTATAATTGTTTTCCAAAAGACAGTGCGAATATATTCATAGCACGGAATAATCAATGGATTTTTTTCGCACGTGTATTTTCCGGAAAATCTACCATTCATCAGATCGTTTAATTTCCTTTTTCCCATGGTTGTGTATAGTCGATTTTTAGATTCTATCCCATGAACAGATGTATTGATAGTCAACGATCCAAATGGGCTGAATTCTTCCGAATAAGTACGCGGAAGTAACTTTTGTACATGCTAGCTCATGATACAGCAGGCTCAATACCAAAGTGTAGCTGCCCGACTCTTGTTGGCTCTTTGGATACTAGAGGTGAGCTCTGTAATCGTGGTTTACTGGCTGTTGTAGGAGGCTCCCCATGCGAGGCCGGCAAGAAGGGAAAACCTGTTGGTCAGTGTGAGGCTGGTCTGCCTGTTGATGTTGTGCGTCTTGCGTTGTTCGGTAGTATGAATAGGAGAAGCTGCCCCATGGGGATGAGGCAGCTTCTGTTGTGAGGGGTGGGTGTTTGTGGGACGTGGGCAGGATCAGGATACTTTGGCTTCGCCGAGGTTTTCGTTTCTGGGGCCTTTGTCGGTGTTGGGCAGAGGGACATTGCCGTATTCCTTGGCGAGTTCCTTGTATTTGCCGAACAAGCGCCGGACGGTTTCGAGCTCGTCGCCCTGGATGACCGGGGTTCTGGCTTTGCCGGGGGTCTTGACGAAGTTTTCTTCCCATTGGGCGAGTTCCTTGTAGAAACCATTGGCTCTCCAGGCTTCGCGTCCGTGAACCATGGGGAGTTTATCCTCGTTGTAGTCGGTACCGTCGTCGAGGTGTTTCCGGAGCATATCGTAGAACATCTGCCAGCGGTGCCGGTAGAAACCTTCGATCAGGCCGCTCCATTCGCGCCAGCTGTAGTCGAAGATGATGGGATCCCCGGCGGTGCCTTCACCCCAGGAAGTGACTAGGGATGTCGCATCACGTTCCAGAAGTTCCTTTTCCTGCGGAGTAGTGCCCCAGGCGGTGGCTTCCGTAAGCCAGCGATCGAAGTTGAATTCGCGGCGCGTGCGCAGAAGGGTATCCGTGTCGGACAAGAGTTCGAGGAAGCGCGTCGAGTGCTTGACGAATTCGGCTTTATCTTTGTTCTTAAAGGCTTCTGCGGCTTTGGCATGGATGGCCTGCCCGAGGTTGGATTGGATCTGGCGCTGGACGTCGACGATGTCGAAGAGGTAGGGTTTGGAGTTCTTCATCTTGTCGGCATCCTTCAGGAGGTTTTCCTGGGCACGATAGAGCAATTCGGTGGGGTAGGGGATATGGAATCCGGCGTTAGGGCCTGACTTTTTGGGTTTGAGCGCCGGACGGGCGGCGATGATGGAGCTGTTTTCCGTGCCGTTGGTTCCCTTGCGGTAGGGGCCTTCGAGCAGAAGCATCCATGCTTCTTCCGCGGCTGGGGATTGGGTGCCGTAACGGCGTTCCGCATAGTCTTTCAGCCATGTTTTGAGATCGACTGCGTCCTCGTGGAGAGGCATTTCGAAAGTCAGATCGTAATAGACCGGGTTTTGTTCGATTCCTTCCATGAAGAGACCGGAACCGCAGGCGTTGGGGGCTTCCTTGCGGGCCTGGGCGTATTGATTGGAGGCGATGAGGGGGAGGTCTCCGTGCATGTTGATACGCCCGCCGAAGTTGTGGAGGTTGCCGGCGATGAAGGGGTGCCCCCAGAAATTCTGATGTTGTTTGCGTTTGGAGCCGTTGAGGTCGAGCATGATGAGGTTGTTGACCGGGACAGCGTCGACGATGGGCTTGTACATGCTCCAGCATTGCATGGCCCAGACGGAGCCGGGGTGGAAGGACTGAAAGAGTTCGTGAATGGCCTTGCCGACGGCGGGCAGGTATTCCGGGGTATGGACGGGAGGACTGCTTTCATGGAAGGGGTCGGCGGCATAGACGCCGTGGGCTCCGAAAAGTTTTTTCTGTTCTTCCAGGAAGGTGCGTCCGATCTGGGCGAAAAGCGGATCCAGGGGATCGAGCTGGGCGGCACCGGGGAATCCGCACCATCTGCCCTGGAGGCTGATTTTGGCTTCCGGATATTTGTCCTTGAGTTCGCGGGGGACGAAGCCGGTGAACCCTTGCTGGATAGGTTGCATGCCAAGTTCCAGCTGGCGTTCCATGATCTGTTTTCCGAGGGTGATGTGGCTGTCGATCCAGGACTTGGGCAGGGGCCCTCCTACTCCCTGAAGGTTTTGCATCCATTGCCAGGCGAAGTGTCCGGGGCCGGAAAGGAAGCGGCGGGCTTCCTCATCGGAGAACTTGAACTTGAGGAGGGTGTTGTACCACACGGCTTCCAGTCCCACAGGAGACAGCGGCATGTTGATGCCGTTCATCGCCATGAAGTCGAGTTCTCGCTCCCAGCGTTTCCAGTCCCACCAGGCGGCGGAGTAGCTGACGGTGCAGTAATTGAGGTAGGCGCGGAACTTCTGGTCGATGACCTTGCGTTCTTTTTTGTCGGGAAGAGGGAGGGTTTGGGGCAGGTTCAATTGATCTCCGAACCAGGAGAAGTGTCCTTTGGCCGTATATTTGATGTATTGGTTGAATGCCATGGCCAGCGAGACGGGGTTATTGCCCCTCAGGACGATTTTGCCGTCACGGGTATCGATTTCAAATACATCCCGATCCTGATCCCGGGGGATGATCTCCAGTGTGAATTGCCCGGAATATCCCGGCAGAACACGGTTGATTAGTTCTGTGGCTACACGGATTTGATGGTCTGCCGTGACGGGTTGCGATGGAGATGCCGCGGCATGCAGCTCTTCCTGTGCTTCCACAAAGGGGGACAAGGCGAGCAATGCCAGTGGCATTAGGGAACAAAGAAAAGGAATTTTCATATCGTACAGGATACGCATACAATTGGGGGATCTTTCTAAAAATTGGTAGTTTGTGAAGAGAAAAGCATCTAGGGAGAATCGGAATACTCCATGGTTCGTTCCTGGCGAGAGCCCGGAAGTCCTTTTTCTGGAAGCTTTCCTCCCTGCCGGCTGGGAAAGGCGGGGGCTGGCGGCAGTTATGATTGCGTCCCGGAAAAAATGAATTATAGATGAGCGCATGAATTTGAAGTCGGCACTGGACTGGTTGTACTCGACGCAGTTGTTCGGAATCAAGCTGGGGCTTGAGGGTACCCGCAGGCTGTTGGAGGCAGCGGACGCCTATCCGTCGGAGGATGTGTGCGTCGTACATGTGGCAGGAACCAATGGCAAGGGATCTGTCTGTGCCATGCTGGAGGCTTTGGGGAGGAGTTCGGGCTTGAAGACTGGGATGTTTACGTCTCCTCATTTAGTAGATTTCAGGGAAAGAATCCGGGTGAACGGAGTCATGATTCCCGAGGATGCGTTGCTGAGGCTTTTGGTGGAGGTGCGGGATTTGGTGGCGGAGTGGGATCCTCATCCGACGTTTTTCGAATTGGCTCTGGCTGTTGCGTTGAAATACTTCAAGGAATGCGGAGTTAAGTTTCTGGTTTTGGAAACAGGCCTGGGGGGGCGCCTGGATGCGACGAATGCCGTTCCCAAGGATCTGGCCGTGCTGGCTCCCATCGGCATGGATCACCAGCAGTACCTCGGCGATACGCTGGAATTGATTGCTGCGGAGAAAGCCGGAATCATTACCGCAGGGCGGCCTGTTGTTTCCGCCGTTCAGGAACCGGAGGTTGCCGGCGTGATTGCCCGCCGCGCGGCGGAACTGGGCTCTCCTCTGGCCATTGCCGGGCATACGGATGGGGTTCCCCAGCCTTCTTTACCCGGTGCCCACCAGAGGAGGAATGCCGCCCTGGCTCTCCTGGCGATGAAAACGCTCCATCTTCTGCCTTCCCGTAGTGTGGCGGAGGCGGCGTTGTCCTCCTTGTCCTGGCCGGGTAGATTTCAGGAACTGGAAGGAGGACTCATGGTGCTGGATGGCGCCCACAATCCGCATGCCGCCCGGGTGCTTGCAGAGACCTGGAGGGAGCGTTTCGGCGATGACAAGGCTGCTCTTGTGTTTGCCGCATCCGCAGACAAGAACATTCACGGTGTTCTGGAACTGATTGCTCCTTTGGCAGGAGAATGGCACCTGGTCCCGTGTACGTCACCCAGGATTTTGGGAGTGGGCGACATGAAATGCCTGGTTGAGGCCTTTTCGTCGGTTCCGGTTGTCTGCCATGACAGTCTTGAAACCGGTTTGAAGGCCGCCCGGAACAGTGGATGCCGCGTCCTGGTGACGGGGTCCCTGTTTTTACTGGGTGATGTCCTGGGGCTGTTCGCCGGGGAAGGCCGCAGAGCGACTGTTCAATGATTCCCCTTCTCCCCCCGGATTTTTACGGGAAAAACAGGGGGAGAGGAAAAAGCTTCGATGGGGTGACGCCGGAAGGTTTATTTATCTTCCTTTGCTTCTTCCGGCACGATCAGGGGAGAAAGGAGCTGTTTGAGCTGCCCGGCAATTTTTTGCGTGATTTCATCCGGGGACTGTTCCAGTTTTTCAACGGCATCTATCAGGGATTTGACTTCGCTCTGCTGGGGCTTTTTCTTCTGTTCCAAGGCTTCAATCTTCTTTTTGATGCCGAGGAGGCGGGGGATGTCCTTGTTGGCTTTGAGGGCGGTTATTTGCTCGTCAAATTCCTTGACGGACGGAACGGCCTTTTTCAGCCGCAGCATCATGGGAAGGGCGTTGAGCGGGTCTTCTCCGAAGACTTCTTCAATGGAGGCTTTTTCGTTGTCAAGCCATGCATCGTATGTACTGCAAACTTTTTGGGCTTCTTCATCATCCTGCTTATTGCGCAGTGGTTTGATTTTGGCTTCGATGTTGGTACCGTCGGAGACGAGATCCTTGGCAAGTGCCTTGTATTTGTCGAGTTCAAGCCCGTCCAGGATCGGGGTTCCCTTGCCGACGTTGCGGAGTTCTTTTTTGATCAGGTCATACAGTTCGCCGGGGTATCCCTGGGCGACGACTTTGCCATTGGCTCCGACGAGGACGGCAAAGGGCAAGCCTCCGGGACAACGAGCTTCCGGCAGGGAGACGAACTGGTACACCGGAAAGGTCACTTTAGACTTTTTCAGGAAAGGTTCGATTTTATCCGATGGCCTTTGACTGTGGCTGGCTACAATGACAAGCCCTTTGGATTTATACTGGTCGTACAATTTAACGAGGTGGGGGAAACTGGCGATGCACGGCGGGCAGTTGATACCCCAGTATTCGAAGAAAACGACTTTTCCTTTCAGGTCGGAAGCCTTGATTTTCGGTCCGTACAGGTGTGCGGAGGCGGGGAATTGGGGGAATGTGACTTTAACTCCCTTGGGGTGTTCCAGCCCGGATGATATTTCGATGGAAGCCATGCCGAGGACAATGGCCGCTGCAATAGAAAAGAAGCATTTCATACTGGCAACTTAGATGATGGAGGTGAATTGTCAAGAGACTCGCTAAAATTCATTCCTACCGGGTTAATGCTTTGACGGTGCGGATTTCCCGGAAATCATCTGACGACAGGCCATACGATGCCGACAGGGTCAAAGGGAGCTACTTGTCCTTTGATTGTCGCGGGATCGGGAAGAGAGTAATTTGTCCTGAATAACGGGAAGATGGGAGAACCGTATTTTTGATCTTTATGCACGACGGGGGCATCTACTTCTTCGATCATCAGGGATTCACCGAACTGACCTCCATTATCGCCCAGAAGGATCTGGATAGGGTAGGTTTTTCCGGCTTCTACAGTGAAGACGACTCCAGCCGCATATCCCCCCGTGTTTTGGTTCCAGTGTTCTGTGTTTTCGTATTTATACAGAGTAACGGGAGGGACATTGATTTTGGATTGCCTGAGTTTCCTGACCAGGACTTCATCGGCTCCCTTGACATTTTGCAGGGCATCGTGCCAGGCTTTTCCAACGGCATAACTCTGGTTGATGGAGACTTGAGACCATCCAAAGTCAAAAACGTTTTTCCCGTTGAAGTTGACGACGAGAACATCGTCTGCGGCTCCCACAAACCGGAATTTGCCGGACTTGGGGGCGACGACATTACCTTTGTACACGGCTGCCCAGAAGCTTCCCTGGACGCGGTCGCCACATTGATAGGCTTTGGGGGCATCTTCCGATGGGGAATTCGGGATATAGAACTGGGATGCGTAGAGCTTCGTTGGAGATTTGAAGTATTTGTTGAGGATGGATCTGTTCCAGTTTTTGATGAATTGATTGAAGACATTGATGTATTCCGCATAGGTCATGTTCGTACTTTTCCCTGCGGGGGTTTGCTTTAAATCGTAGAACGTTCCCTCCAGAGCGCTGCCTCCCGGTTGGTCGGAGCCGAATCCGGTTCCTCCCTCCCCGAGATCTTCTCCGACTCCGGCACCGAAATCTACTCCCAGTTCCAGGCTTTGCCCAAGATCGGAAATGTCCGGGGTTTCCAGGTCAACCGAAGCGATGGCGACATCGCTGACGGCATTGGATGTGATGATGCTGGCGTGGTTTTGGACGGAGGCGGTGGGGCGTGTTGTGATGCGTTCCGGCGTTACTGGGGAATCCTGGGGCGGGGCATCCGTATTGTTGGCGACATAGGCCACGATTTCCGGTTTTTCCGTTTTTGAGACAACGATGACAGCGGTGTACAGAAGGAGTCCGGCCAGAGCCGTTGACAAAATGGCTGTTGCCAACGCGGCCAGGAAGTTGCGCGTCTTGGCTTTCTGGAGAGCCTTGTCGGCTTCATCGGTCATTCCAATATGAAGGCTCATTGGTGTTGAGGGAGTGGGGAGAAGGGCGTTTCAACCATGAAATCGGATGGGGTATCTATCCATCAGCATGGATCATGATTAAAATATGATCCTGGATAAAGTGATTCAATGTGAAATGGTTATTATTTGTTCTTTAACTCGATTCTAACGATTTTCCCGTTTGATTCTGTGGGTGGGTGTATTTTTTCGGTCTGGTTTTGCCCTTGACGGGAGATGGTCTCTTGGCGAGTGTACGGACATGAAGCCCGATCCGTCCTGTTGCCCTCCTTTGTCCCGAGGCGATTTGAGCCCGGAATTGTTGGCTCCTGCCGGAAACTGGGAGTGTGCCCGTGCGGCCGTGTGCAATGGGGCGGACGCCATCTATTTCGGTCTGGAGCAATTCAATGCCCGTCTGCGGGCCGACAATTTTACGCTGGAGGATCTCCCCGGGCTGATGAACTATTTGCACGGGCATGGAGTCAAGGGATTTGTGACGATGAATACGCTGGTGTTTACGGGGGAGATGCCGGCCGCGTTTTCCTATCTGGCATCTCTGAACGATGCAGGAGTGGATGGAGTAATCGTCCAGGACATGGGATTGGCCCGTATCCTGACTCTCTGGAAGCGGGAGCGTCCTGAAGTGGCATTGGAATTGCATGCATCGACTCAGATGACATTGTCGTCGCCGGATGGCATTCGTTTCACGGAACGATTTTTGGATTTGGAGCGTGCCGTTCTGGCACGGGAGTTAAGCTTGAAGGATATCGAATGTTGTGCCCGGGAATCGTCCGTGCCGCTGGAGGTTTTTGTCCATGGAGCGTTATGTGTGTCGTATTCCGGCCAATGCCTGACGTCGGAGAGCCTCGGCCAGCGAAGCGCCAACAGGGGAGAATGCGCTCAAGCGTGCCGCCTTCCCTATGCTTTGGTTGTAGACGGACGGCTGAAACCTATGGGTGAGAGACGATACTTGCTGAGCCCTCAGGATTTGTGCGCTCTGGACGATATACCGGAGCTTGTACGCATGGGAGTGAAAAGCTACAAGATCGAAGGCCGGCTCAAGAGTCCGGAGTATGTAGCTGCCGTGACATCGGCCTATCGTAAGGCTTTGGATGCTGCAGTAGGAGGAATGGAGGCGGATTCCCTCGTGACGGATGCGGACCGGTATGCGTTGCAGATGGTGTTTTCCCGAGGTTTTTCCCATGGATGGCTTCATGGTTCCGACCACCCGACGCTGACGCACGGGCGGCACGGCAAGAAACGCGGGGCTTTTGTGGGTGTTGTATCGGGGGGCGGCAATGGCTGGGTAGATGTCAATTTGGAGGGAAATGTCCCCCTGGCTCCCGGTGATGGCTTTGTGTTTGATGCCGGAGAAGACCGTAATGAAGAACAGGGCGGCCGTATCTGGAAAGTGCAGAGGAACCGCTTGTTTTTCCATGGCAAGGCAAGCCGGGTGGACTGGACGCGCGTGCGTCCCGGGCAGAAGGTTTGGAAGACGGATGATCCGGCGTTGAACACCCGTCTGCGTCAGTCATGGGTGCATGAACGCGCGGAGGGAACCGTCCCTCTGGAATTGCATTGTACCGGGAGAGTCGGGGAACCTTTGGTTGTGAATTGCCCGGCGTGGGGTGTTTCCGTCCGGACGGATGTTGCTCTGGTGCCCGCAGTCAATCGTCCGTTGACTTCCTCTACACTTCGGGAACAACTGGGAAGGCTGGGTGGTTCCGGCTTCATACTCAGGGCTTGTACGGTGGATTTGCCGGAAGGATTGATGCTTCCCCTGAGCTCATTGAACAAGGCCCGCCGGGATTTGGTAGAACAATTGAACAGACTGGATAAACCCGTCCAAAGGGCTTCTTCTCCTTTTTCCATACCGGAAATCATGGTCAAAACGCGTGTATGTCCGGAGACGGCACCGGCGGAACTTTCCGTTTTATGCCGGCGTGAAGAACAGGTCGAACCCTGCCTCCGGAGCAGCATCAAGACTCTGTATCTGGATTATGAGGATATGAGGAGGTATGGAGATTCTCTGGAGAAGATTCGGTCCATGGCTCCGGATGTTTCCGTATTCCTGGCTACTCCCCGTATCCAGAAACCGAAGGAGGAAGGGTACTTCAAGCTGATGGAGCGTCAGGCTCCGGACGGGATTTTGATCCGCAATTGGGGAGCTGCGGAATATTTCCATGATTCGGGGTTGAGGCTTGTAGGGGATTTTTCCCTCAATGTCGCCAATCCGTGGTCGGCTGATGTGTTGCTGGAATTTGGACGGTTTGAGAGATTGACAATTTCCTATGATTTAAATGCGTCGCAGGTACTCGACCTCCTTGCCGGGATGCCAGGAGACAGGCTGGAGTTGACGCTTCACCAGCATATGCCCATGTTCCATATGGAGCATTGCGTATTTTGTACTTTCCTGTCCGGCGGCGGCCATAATGACAGGGACTGCGGGCGGCCATGCGAACGCTACAGTGTCCATTTGAAGGACAGGGTGGGACAGTTGCATCCCCTGTTTGCCGATACGGGGTGCCGCAATACCTTGTTCAACGGACGGGCTCAGACCGGGGCGTGTTTTTTCCCGGCTTTCCGGGATGCCGGGCTTGTGCATTACCGGGTTGAATTGCTGGACGATTCTCCCCGCAAGGCGTCTTTGTTACTCCGGGAATACGGGCGTTTGATTTCCGGCGAGGTTGCAGCGTCGTCTCTGGCTTCCTCTCTGGACTTGTTGGAACAGCTCGGCACGACTGTCGGTACGCTGGCCTGAATGGAACCTAAAATGCTGTTGATTCGGGATTGAGCAACCGTGCTGTCATGCGTGCCAGGCCGTCGACAACTTCGGCGAATTCACGATAATCCAGCTTTTCTGCCCTATCGCTCGTTTCATGGTAGTCGTCGCACCGCAGAAAGGCCGTATCCGTGACGGCGAATGAGGGAATGCCTTCTTTCATGTATGACCAGTCATCTGACCAGGCGACGGCCTTGGTATAGTACGGAAAGGATACGGCACGGACCGGAAATCGGCATTCGCTTGTAAAAATCTCTGAGCAGGATCGGGAGAAATCCTTTCCCGTGTTGGTGGACATAAAAGCCACATAGTCGCAACGGTCCGGGAGTCCCGCCAATCCGGCTACGACGGCACTGGCCCGTTTTTTGTTGACCCTGGGGGAGTAGCATCCCAGCGTTTCCGGCGTGAACATGCCCATGATATGTTCCTTGCCTGGATTTTTTGCAATGCTCCGGGCATGGACTCGGGAACCCATGGCATCGGTTTGGAAGAAAGGGGCCTCTTCGTTGGCGTAAAGAACGAAGATGATTCCGTGTTGTGTAGGAAGATGGCGGAAGATCCGAGCCAGTTCCAAAACGGTGGCAACTCCCGAACCGTTATCATTGGCTCCCGGCGTCCCGGTTTTGGCAGGGATGACCGGACCGTGGGAATTCCATGTTTCCATCCCGGCCCGGGTATCGTAGTGGGCTCCGATAATAAGCCAGGGAGCATTCGGGGTTGTACCGGGTTTCCGCACTTCAATGTTGTATGCGGTCTTTCCGGCAGCTGAACCGAAGCTGGTTTTTCGAGGGACGGATACGGGTTGGAAGACAGGGGTATAACCCATGGTTTGCAACTCGTGTCTGATGTAATCGACAACCATCTTCATGTTATCCTCCCGGTAGAGGTTGCGTTCTCCGATTGTTGTGGCGAGTATGGTCACATGGCGTTTTAAATGAGCCTGGATGGAAACCGTATCCGGAATGCTGCCCGTTCCATGGGGCTGGCGGAGCTGAGTACACATTGTCAACGATAAGCTGACGAGACCGAATATTCCCACCAACACCAGAAACAGTTTCCTTATCATTTTAGTTCTCTTAACAAGAAATCTCAGGCCAGGCAATTGAAAACAAGGCTTGAGTTGTTGGCTCGTTCTGAGGTCCCCTGCTTGTATCGAGCAGGGTTTCCGGAAGTGACGCCCCCTCGCTCCAGCATTGCATGGGGAAAATATTCTTCCCTTTGAAAGATCTTTTCTCTATATCTGGCATAAGTAAATGGAACTGGATTTGAGACAATTAGTGTTTGACCCGACCCGGTATAAACCGAGGGAAATTGAGGAATGCCTGGAAGATCCGTTTGGCATTCGCCTGTTGCCTGATGAGGTGGAATGGACGGCAGAGGCCCGGTACTTTTGTCTGGGGCGTACATTGGAGGGACGAGGGTTGTTTCTTGTATTCTGGAGTGACGGTAAAATTGCCCGTATTGTTTCCGTCCGGGATATGACGGATGGGGAATCCATGTACTACAATCGTAAATACGCGACGCTCAACTGAACGGTTTAACGGTCTTTTTCTTACTTGATTAATTATTTATGGATATTCTTTCTTCTTGGCAGCAGGTTCCCGTTTTTTCATCTCCCCAGGAGGAGGCCCGGTTTTGGGAAGAACATGAATTGGCTCCCCGATTGATGGAAGCTGCCCTGTTGTCCAGTGACGGCAGGGAGTCCAGTTCCATTACACTCAGGTTCGATCCCCGCATGCTGGCCCGCATCAAACGCGTAGCAAGAAGCCGGTATCTGAACTACCAGAGCATGATGAAGCAATGGTTGGCAGAGCGCCTGGATGAAGAGGCACGCATAGAAATCCCTGAGAATAATCATGAATGATGCCTTGCGCCTCATCTTCATAACGGGCACGACCGCTTCGGGAAAATCAGCCCTGGCATTGGAATTGGCTCGGCTGCTGGATGCCGAGATCGTGAGTGCCGATGCCTATCAGGTGTATCGCGGCATGTCTGTTCTAACGGCGGCTCCAACTGCGGAAGACAAGAAGAAAGTGCCTCACCACATGGTGGAGTTCCTCGATCCTTCGGAGTCTTGGGATGCTTCCTCTCATTACCGGCGGGCCATGGAGTGTATTCGAGACATTCATGAACGGGGGAAGAGGGCGATTGTGGTCGGAGGATCCGGGCTTTACTTGAAATTCCTGTCACACGGTATTTCCGATGCTCCTCCTGCGGATGAGATGCTCCGCAAGGGGTTTGCCTCCCGCGAATTGGCGGATTTGGTTGACGAATTGAAGCGGCGCGATCCCGAAGGCGCTGCTATGACCAGTCTGGAAAACAGACGGTATGTTGAGAGGAATTTGGAAATTGTGATTTTGGGAGGCAAGCCTCTCCGGTTTTGGAAAGAGAACTGGCAACGTCCTCCTGCCGGTCCCGGTTATGTAATTTCACGAGAGCCCGAGGATTTGGAACATCGTATCCAGGAACGAACCCGGCAAATGTTTGCAGAAGGAGCGGTGGATGAAGCTGCCGCGCTGGGTTCTTGTTCCTTGACGGCGGAGCGTACGCTGGGGCTACCGCAAATCCGTGAATTATTGCGTGGGAACATGGGGATTGAAGAATGCATCCAGGCTGTTGTCCTGGCTACCCGGCAATATGCCAAACGGCAAAGGACCTGGTTGAGGCGTGAGACATGGTTGCAGAAACTGTTTGCATCCGAAAATTCTTCTTCCTTTAGCCTTGCGGCTGACGTAAAATACCTCCTAGAAAGCTTTATTCGGAATGGCGGTAGTTGAGGAACTGCGCCATCAGTTCTTAAGGCTTTTTTGAAAGAGCTATTTTACATACCAATATTATGGAAAACTCGAAAAGAAGACCAAATTCCGGACCGTATTTGATTGTCATTGCCCTTCTGGCTTTGGCCTTGGTTATCTGTATTGTCCTTATCGTCCGCAAAGATGCTGATACTGTGGCTGCTCCGTCTGTTCCTACCGCTTCGGCAACGCAGTCCCAGACACCGGCCTTGCCTGGCGCCACTACCGCTTCTGCGAATGCTCCGGCTGCTTCCGGTACTGCAACCGGACAGCAACAGCAGACAATTGATCCGGAATCCGTTCTCGGTAGAGTAGCTCTGGCGGTGAATGGTTACTATTCCGCCAAAACTCCTCAGGAAAAGGCCAAGTTCGTGCTGGAAGCCGATACGATGCTTCCAAAAATGGAAAAGTATTACGAAGAGCATACTATCAAAAATCCTGGTGCCAAATCGGTGGAACCTCCTACGGCATTTGCCCTCGGCGGTTTGTCCTACTGGCGCACTCGGGTGCTCCTGAATGATGGTACCGTCGGCTTTGTTGCGATGCGTATCATTGACAAGGAGCCCAAGATCGACTGGGAAAGCGAGGTGCGTTATTGTTCCTTCGACTGGGACAAGTGGCTTGCCGACAAGAGTAAGGAAGCCGGAGATTTCCGTGTGTATGCTGTGGTCGACAAAGAGTACAAGGCTCCCTTTAACGATAATACCCACTACCTTTGCCTCAAGGTGAAGACAATGGACTCCGACAAGACCATGTTTGCCTATCTGGATTTGACCGACTTTGATCAGCGCGAGTTTGCCCGCCAGTTGATAGAATCTGGTAACAACCCCATCGAATGTGTTCTGACGCTTCAGCAGGTTGATTCCAAAGAGAGCGATTCTCCGGTCGCCAAAGTGCTGAAGGTTGTGAGTCCGTCCTGGGTGATTCCCTACGGAGGGATGTAATCCATGTATTTTTTTCAAAAAAGGAGGTCCCCAAGGTGTCAAGAATCCTGGTAGGTCTCTCCGGCGGAGTCGATAGCTCCGTAGCCGCGGCCCTGCTCAAAGAGCAGGGCCACGATGTTGTCGGGGCTTACATGAAAAACTGGGTGAACTCCGAGGAAATTCCCGGAGAATGCCCTTGGGAGAGCGATATCGAAGATGCTCTTGCCGTGGCGCGTACACTCGGCATTGAATTTCGCATCGTCGATTTAGTGGACGAATATCGTTCCCGTATCGTCAATTATCTGATTGAAGGCTACCGGGCGGGTTATACTCCCAATCCGGATGTTTTGTGCAATCGGGAAATGAAGTTCGGGGTCTTTCTGGACTATGCTCTCGAACAGGGCTTTGAAATGATAGGGACCGGTCATTATGCCCGCCGTGCCGTCCGTTCCGACGGCAGGGTTGATTTGCTGCGCGGTCGGGATCCCAACAAGGATCAATCCTACTTCCTTTCTTTGATGCGTCCGGAGCAGATTGAACGGGCCTGCCTCCCCTTGGGAGATCTCCTCAAGCCTCAGGTGCGGGAACTGGCCCTCAAGTACGGTCTGCCGACTGCCCGCAAGAAGGACAGCCAGGGCATTTGCTTCATTGGCCAGGTGAAGATGAGCGACTTCCTGCAACACTATGTGCCGGACAAGCCCGGCGACATTGTCGATACGCAGGGCAAGAAGATGGGGCGCCATCGCGGGCTCCATTTGTTCACGATTGGCCAGCGCAAGGGCCATGGCGTTGCTTCACCCAGGGAAGGCGTGGCCTATGTTGTCGTGGGGAAGGATGTCGCCAACAATCGCCTGATTGTCGGCTACGAAGACGTAGCCACGCAGGGATTGTACGCGCGGAAGGCCATCGTCAGCGGCATCGAAAACACGCGGGAGCCTCTGCCCGGACGCGTTCTTGCCCAGCCGAGATACCGCGCCAAAGCCGAACCCTGCACTTGCGTGTACATCGGAGAAGGCCGTGTAGAATTGACCTTTGACCACCCGTTGCGAGCCCTTGCCATTGGACAGGTATGCGCCTTCTACGACGGAGGCCGCGTACTGGGCGGTGGTTTCTTTGAATCCGTAGAATCCTGAATCATGATCGGAGAATCGACGATTGCCTCACTGGCAAGCCCCGTTGGGCAGGGAGCCCTGTCCGTGATCCGCATGAGCGGAGGCGATAGCCTTGCCGTATTGCGCCGCTGTGCCCGCCTGCCGGAACAGGTGGAAGCCCGCCGCGTGATGCTGACGGATATTCGCGATGAACAGGGCGATTCTATCGATCAGGTGCTGGCCGTCTGGTTTCGTGGGCCTGCCAGTTACACCGGAGAAGACCTCGTTGAAATCTCCTGCCACGGCGGCATGCTGGTAACGCGCCGCGTGCTGGAACGCCTGTACTCCTGTGGAGCCATTCCCGCCGAACCGGGAGAATTCACCCGCCGTGCCTTCATGAACGGCAAGATGGATCTTACGCAGGCGGAAGCCGTCATGGATGTAATCTCCGCCGGGAGTGACCTGGCCCTCAAGGCGGCTCGCGAGCAGTTGGATGGAGCCATCGGGCTCGCTGCTACAGCGATGATGGACAAATTGATCCACGTGACCGCCCACGTCGAAGCCTACATCGACTTCCCGGACGAAGATATATCCCCCGATACCGTTGATTCCCTGACGGGCAGCCTGAAGGAAATCCGCGAAGGCATGGAACGCCTGCTCCGCACCGCCGATCAGGGGCGGCTTTTCCGTGAAGGAGTCCGCACTGCCATCGTCGGCGAACCGAATGTCGGCAAATCCAGCCTCTTGAATGCCCTGCTGGGCTACGAACGCGCCATCGTCAGCGATGTGCCGGGGACAACGCGCGACACCGTCGAAGAATCCATTCAGGTCGGCGGCCTTGCCCTGCGGCTCATCGACACCGCTGGCGTCCGCGAATCCACCGACGCCATCGAACGCGCCGGTATCGAGCGCACGGGACGCGCCGTGTCTGGGGCAGATTTGATTCTGGAAGTCGTCGATTCCTCCCGTCCTGCAAGCACAGCTGATATCGTGCAAGGCGGAGAAGGCATCCCCCGCATCCTCGTCCTCAACAAGTGCGACCTTCCGGAAGATCCGGCATGGTCCGGCGTGCCGGGCGTCCGTTTCTCCTGCACCTCCGGCATGGGCCGCGACGACTTGGAACAAGCCCTCTGGCAAGCCTTCGCCGACCGTTTCCCATCATCTGAAGGCGCAGGCCTGGCCTCCATCAATGCCCGCCACCAAAGCGCCCTGAAACGCAGTGCCGAAGCCCTCGCCCGCGCCGAATCCTCCCTGTTGGCCGGAGACAGCCCCGAATTCACAGCCGTCGAACTGCGCGATGCCCTCGATTCCCTCGGCGAACTTACTGGTCGCGTCGATACCGAAGATATCCTAGGCGCCATTTTCTCCTCCTTCTGCATCGGGAAGTGATCCATTATCACCCTTCTGTCTCGCTACAATAACAACTTCCTATCGTGTGCCTTGGTGTGTAAGCTTGTTTATAATGAAGATGGATAGGATAATAAGAAGACATAGAAGAAAAAGGATTCAAGTAAACGCGATTAGCAATACACGAGGATGTTTAGGTAAAGTTAAGTACTGCACTTTTCGCAAAATATATTCAGCTTCAGAAGTGAGACATTAACACGATAGTGCCAATAATGCTAGTAGCTTTTTCATCGCTTAAAGATTAGAAAATTAATAATATATGCGTCACTACTACCACAATACAATAACAGCATTCCTTAATCAACCGCTTGATGCGATTTGGTTACAATTGACTGCTGTTGGGCGTGGAGATTTGCTCAATACTCAAAAGCAAGCCTGGGCGGAGCAGATAAAAATACTTAAAACGCATCTTACCGGATTCACAGGTGATATATTCTTTGAATATTCAATTCCTCGTATGGGGAAACGTATCGACGCCGTGCTGCTGATTGATGGGATTGTGTTTGTGGTGGAATTTAAGGTTGGATCCGAGGAGTTTACTGGGGCAGATATTAATCAGGTTTGGGACTATGCACTCGATTTGAAATACTTTCACGAGGAGAGTCATCACCTACCAATTATTCCGATTCTTGTTTCTACAAATGCTAAGGAGAACGATATTTTACTCTTTCAGTATGATGACCAAATAGTACGTCCAATATTGAGTAATGGCGACAATATAGCAACCATTATTCGACAGTCGCAATTGGTTTTCCCTCCGACATACATAGACAACTATTTGTGGAGTATTAGTCGTTATGCACCAACGCCAACAATTATTGAGGCAGCACAGGCTCTCTATAAAAACCACTCAGTGAAGGATATTTCACGCTCCGATGCAGATAATCTCACTGATACGAGTGATTATATTTTTAAGGTAATTGAGCGGGCTAAGGCCGAACATAATAAGGTTATATGCTTTGTTACGGGGGTGCCCGGAGCAGGCAAAACACTTGTTGGGCTCAACATATCGACTCAAAGTGCAAGTAAAGAGGGTGTAAATGCGGTCTATCTGTCGGGTAATGGCCCATTAGTGAAAATTTTGGTTGAGGCATTGACTCGTGATAAGATTCGTCAACTCAAAGAGAAAGGTGAGAAGTGTACAAAAAAAGAGGTAGAGCAAGAGGTAAAATCTTTTATTCAGAATGTCCACCACTTCCGTGATGCTTGTTTGGAGGGTACAATTATTAAGAATGGTGAGATTGTTGCCGATTTGGAGTATTTTCGGAGCGAGAAAAATAGAGATAAATCATACGCTCCGATTGACCACATAGCGATTTTCGATGAGGCGCAACGTGCTTGGACCAAAGATATGACGGCTGACTTTATGCGCCGTAAAAAGAATCGTCTGGGCTTCCCATATTCCGAGCCGGAGTTCTTGATTTCGTGTATGGATCGCCACAAAGATTGGGCGTTGATTGTTTGCCTTGTTGGTGGCGGTCAGGAGATCAACACAGGTGAGGCAGGTATTAGCGAGTGGATAGCATCAATAAATAATCACTTCAAAGATTGGCACGTGCATATCTCTTCACGTTTGACGGACAAAGAGTATGCGGAAGGCGAATCGTTGAATCTACTTGCTGATCATCCAAATGTATATATAACTGATGAACTACATCTAGCCGTTTCGCTACGCAGTTTTAGAGCCGAAAAGCTATCGCTGTTTGTACATCAGCTTTTGGATATGGACAAGGAGGGGGCTTCGGAGACACTCAAAGAGCTAACTAAATATCCGATAGTGTTGACACGTGATGTCAAAAAAGCCAAACGATGGATCAAGGAGCGTGCTCGAGGAAATGAACGTTATGGTATTATCGTTTCGTCACAGGCTTATCGTTTGCGGCCATTGGCAATTGATGTACGTGTGAAGCCTGATCCTGTGCACTGGTTCCTATCTGATAGAGAAGACATCCGTTCATCATATTGCATGGAAGATGTTGTAACGGAATTTGATATTCAAGGTTTGGAATTGGACTATACTTGTGTCGTATGGGACGGAGATTTTCGCTTTAAGCATGGTGATTGGGGGACATATTCATTTGTGGGTAACAAATGGCAAAATATTAAGAAAGAGGATCGCAAGATGTACCTAAAGAATGCCTATCGAGTTCTGCTGACTCGTGCTCGGCAAGGGATGGTTATCGTAGTGCCACATGGCGATCTGGAAGATCACACGCGCAAACCAGAATATTACGACTCGACGTATAAATACTTGAAATCAATAGGATTAGAAGAAATTTAATTTCATCGATTGTATAGACAAGCGAACTTAAAAAATATCGATTGTAAAAACAAGATTTTTCTAATTCGATAACTTACTGTTAAATGCCAATTTTTTTTATGGTCGACAAACTATACACCAATTCGTGGTTGCCATGAGTTGGTGAGAACTGTTACCCTCATCCCATTATGAATATTGAAGAAAAGGCGGTTCAGATCGTTGCGGCGGCTCAGATTATTACGGTGGCATCTATTGACGAAAATGGCTATCCGCGTCCGGTTGCCATGGTGAAACTGAAGGTTGAGGATGGAGCGATTTATGTGTCAACGGGAGCCAGTTCTGCAAAAACGGCTCACTTCAAGGCTAATCCCAAGGCCGGGATTTCGATTGTGCATGGCGGCGACAGTATCGTTTATACGGGCAGGATGGAGATTGTGGCGGATGAGGCTGTGAAGCGTTCGCTTTGGGGGGACTGGATGCTTGAGCATTTCCCCCGTGGTGTGGAAGATCCTGAGTATTGCGTGCTTAAATTTACGCCGGAAGCAACGACGTACTGGATTGATAATGTGTTTATGAAGGGGCAGAAGTATTTGAATCTGTTCTGCCAGAGTTGCGGAATGCCCATGCATTCTGCCGACCAGTTCGGAACGGATAAAGACAGTTCCGCCAATCGGGACTATTGCTGCTATTGCTACAAAGACGGAGAGTTTGTGCAGGATTGTTCCATGGAAGGCATGATCGAACATTGCATCAAGTATCTTGATGAGTTTAACGCTTCCAGTGGTACTCAACTCTCAAAAGACGAGGCTATTGCTGAAATGAGAAAGTATTTTCCGCGGCTGAAAAGATGGGCAAAGTAAACAGTAGCTATTGAAATATGGAGATGATCAGATTTTGATGTAGATCTTCCTTTTGTCCATCCAGGCGAGAATGAGCCACTTGATGAGGAAGGTGGCGAGAGAGAGGATGGGCCATTTCATTGCGGGCCAGATATCGGCAATGCCGATGAATAGATGGTTGGCGATGGAGTTGAAGTTGACAAGAGACTGGGCCAGGTAGATGAAGAGGGCGTTCATGCCGACGACTTTGAAGGGGTAGGCTAGTTTGTGCCATTTCAGGATGTCGAAGAGGAAATAGGCTGTGGCGAAGGCAAGAAGGCTCCAGCCGCTGGCGATTAGGTCGAAGCTGGAAGACCAGATGGATTTGATCGCCGGGTAGAAGCTCCAATGCATGGCGTAACCGGCGATCAGGCAGACGGCTCCGGCTCCGAGGAGGCTCCATGCTTTCTTACCGGGCTTTGCTGAGGAGTTGACCAGGAAGTTGCCTACGAGGTAGCCACCCAGGGCTACGGCGATGGCGGAGACAATGCACAGGATGCCTTCGGGATCCATGACTCCGCCGTGGAGGGAGCCGGGAAGAATAGCCCGGTCGATGATGGCGTTGATGCTTCCTTCGCGGTCAAGGGTGCCTATGTTGAGTTGGAGGCAACCGATGAGGACGAGGATGCCGGCGAGAATGCCTGCAAGCCACGGTATTTTTTTCACCCACAGGGCAAGGAGTCCGGCGCATGCTCCGGCAATGCCGATGAGGCCGAGGACGGAGGCAAATCTCCAGTCTGAACAGGGAAGTTCAAGAGGACCGTTGACGATGATGCCGAGACAGGCCAGGATGAGGGCACGTTTGATGAGGTGCCATGAGGCCTTTTTTCGCGAGGCTCCGTTTTGGTGCATTTTCCGGATGGAGAAGGCCATGGAGATGCCGGATATGAATAGGAATAGTGGGAAAATCAGGTCGTAGGCATGGATACCCTCCCAGTGGCAGTGCCGGAATTGCGTAGCCAATGTAGTCATGGCGGAGGCTCCGTGAAAAACGGGGGCCAATGCGTGCACAATGGCGTCCAGACCGATGATGCACATCATGTCGAGTCCGCGTAAGGCATCTAGTGAAAGAAGACGTTGTTGACTGGATGTCTGTTGCGTATTTTTGTCGTTCATGCCGGCGTGGAGTTTTCTATCGGAGAGCGGAATAGAGGAGGACATCGTGTGTAATGTCCTAGGGGAGGGTGATGGAGTGAGGGATTCCTTCCTTCCTGGTTTGATCGTAGAGACTGGTACCGTTCATATCTGAAACAAGAACTCGGATGCCGTCCTTGGTGCGTTCCAGAGCGATATTGAAGGATGAGCCGAAGGCTTTGATGTTGCTCAATGCAGCTTTATTCCAGGTTTTGGGCAGGCGAGGCAGGGAGGAGAAACTCCGGAATCCTGTCGGAGTTATGCCGAAGAGTCCTTCCGTAAAGATACGGCAGTAGAGGCCGCTTTCCGCGGAGAGGTGGCTTTGGTTGGCTTCCGGCCAAGCCTCAATGGCGTAGGGAACGTGTTTACCGAGAAGTCGTTCGCGCGAATAGTCGAGGAGTTTGGGCAGAGCCCGATCCTGTAGGCCGACGGCGAAAATCCCTCGGAACGCGTATAGGGCGGAGCGATCCCAGTAGGTTGTGGTGCCGGAGGCGGTCAGCATGCCGTTGCCGAACCAGAGGCGCGGGGAGAAGAGGGCATCGACAGTTGCCTCGGCTCTGTCATCCATGCCGATGACGAGAGGCATGCAGATCCAACTTCGTAGAACATCGTTTGTCTCGTAGTATTTGTAGGTTGCAAATCCTTCTACGGTATCTTCAAAGTATTTTTTGATGGCTTGTTTGAGTTCGGCTGCTTCCCGGTTGTATTCTTCCGGTTTGGGAGAGGATGGGGCGATGGCTTTCCAAAGGTTGGCTGCGGTGATGAGGGCGTCGTAGTAGAGGATATTGGTGCAAAGGTTGGCCTTGCCGCTGGGAAAACGGCCTTCCAGTTCGTCGCTGTCGGAAGTAACGACTCCTTCCGGTGTTTTATGGCGGCGGCAGTATTCCAGGCTCCAGTCGATTAGGGGGAGGAGTTCCTTCCCCCAGCCTTTGTTGCCGGAAGCCAGGGCGAACCTGGACGCTCCATAGGCGAGCATAGCCTGGTCTCCACGGTCTCCGGCTCCGTTCCAAGTGCCGTCTCCCTCGGCGATGATGGAGGAGGGAATGCTTTTGAATTCCGGATTCATGTATTGAGCGAACATGCGGTAGCACGTCATGGCGCTTTCATTGCCTAGCATATTGCCCAGAAAGGGGAAGAACGGGTTGACGTATTCCGCTTGATCGTTGGTCCAGATGGCGGCCAGAAATTTGTTATATCCTCCGGGACCGTGCATGAGGCCGCCGCGTGTGCTGAAGATACTCTCCGTGGCACGGATTTTGGCAAATTGAAACATGCCGTCAAGGATGGGTTCCGGAGTCTTGAGGACGAGGGATTTTCTCATTTCATCCAGGAAAGCGCGGCGGGCGGCCAGTTCCGATTCGGGATTGTCGCAGTAGGGGGCTTCTTCTGCCAGTCGTGCCGCCCGAACCAGTGTGTAGATGCGTTTCCCTCCGGGCGCCAGAGTGAACTCTCCTTCTCCCAGGAGGGATTCTTCAACTTTGTAAATGCCGCGTGTTCCCGGTTGACTGTCCTGGGATTTACGCCAGGCAGGGATGCTGAGGAGGATGTTGCGGTTGGTCGTGTTACGCAATTCGATGATCTCAATGACGGCGGGAGCGGAAGAAGCGGGGAGAATTGTGCGTGTCGAAGCAATACCTTCCGGATGGCTGGATGTGACGGAAAAGATACCGTCGATACGCGTTTGGCTGACTTTGCCGGGACTGAGTGTTTTGCCGTCAATGAGCGGACGCGCCTCCGGAGCTTCCTTGAATCGCATATTGAAGGAAGCATGCGTGTTGTTGGGAATGGTTCGGAGCATAGGCCAGCGGATCCATTGAACGGAATTGAACGAACCGTCTTCTCCGACAGACCATTCCAGAATGAGATCGACAGACCTGCCGGACATGGCAAAGTGGTCTTTTCGACCGGGTTCCGGTGCGAGGCTTATAGAGTCTCCGTCGAGCGTCCACTGGGAAGGAGCGGATTCTGCCTGTGCCGGAAGCAAAAGGGTGCAAGAGGTGATGATGGCAAGGACGGATGGGAAAAATTTCATAGTTACGGCGGGGTTCCAGAGAAGGGTAAAATGTAAGTAATAATACGTACATTCACCGTGGTACCTTGCAAGATACCGTAACTTTATACGGGTAATTTTTTAAAGGAAGTTTACCGGCTTGCGATATATTCCGGATGGCGTTTCAGCCATATGGCTGCATAGGAACAGGAACCGTAGGGAAGAAGTCCTTGATCCAGGGCATAGTCGTATGCCGCTTTAACGAGGTCGGCGGCGATGCCCCTGCCTTCCAGGGGGGGAGGAACCAATGTGTGGACAATGTCCAGATAGCCATGGCCGATTTCGTATTCCACGAAGGCAGTGGTATCTTCCTGATGGAGCTCGAATCGATGGCGGGAAGGAATATGGATGATGTCTGTGTTCATGGGTCAATGTTTATTCTTGAACGGCCTTTCAGACATTCAGCGGGAAAGATCTTCCTGGTAGAGGACTCGGATACCGCTTGTATTAAGCGTGGAACGGGCGAAGACGGGGTCTTCTACATGGATGGCAACCATGGAAGTTCCGTCCCTGAAGGGGAGTAAAGGATAGAGGAAATCGACGTTTGTTTCCGCCCGGAACAGGGATTCGAGGCAGTTACGGAGATCGATTGCTCCCCGGCGGAGAGCCACGACAATCATTTCGCAGGAGGTGAAACCGATTCCACGTTCCAGAAACAGGGCAACGGCATGTTCCGGATCGCTGAGGATCATGCGGATGATCGTGACTTCCTGGCTGTCTACCGTGCTGCATCCCAGGCAGAGGATACCGTGGGATTCCAGCAGGCAGAGCAGGGCGGAAAACGTGCCAGCCCTGTTGTCGAGCATGACTGAGAACTGGCGGACGGGATTTCCGGGGAGTTGAACCATAGGATCGTCAATCATGGAGGGTTGGGGCGTTGAGTTTAGATGAGATCAGATACCGAATTGTTTGAGTGTTCTCCGGATGATGGATAGAGCTTGCTCCACTTCGTCGTCGGTGACGTTGAGAGGCGGTAGAAGGCGTACGGTACTGGGACCGGCCGGAACGGAGAGGAGTCCTTCTTTTCGCAAGGCTTCGACAACGATGGCCGCAGGTGTTTTGCCTTCTTCGGCGGGGATAATATCCGTGTTCAAGCCGATGCCGATGAGTAGTCCGAGCCCCCGGCTTTCCGTGATAATGGGCAAGTTCCAGGATTCGATTTCATGGCGGATTTCATCTCCGAGCTTTTTAGCCCGTTCGGGCAGGTTTTGCCCGATGATTTCTTTCAGCACGGTAAGAGCCACCGTGGAACAAAGGGGATTGCCTCCATAAGTGGAACCATGGGAACCGGGATCCATGATGGAGGAGAGTTCCGTGCCTTTTCCGTCCATGATGCGGTCACTGATCCAGAATGCGCCGATGGGGACACCCCCCCCAAGAGCCTTGGCCCAGGAGACTCCGTCCGGTCGGACATCGGGGTTGACGGCCCGCCAAGCCATGATGTCTCCGCAGCGTCCGAAGCCGCACTGGACTTCGTCTATGAGTAGGAGCAGGTCATGTTCCCGGCAGAGGTCGGAAATCCCTTCGAGGAACTCGGGGGTGCAAGGGTTGACTCCGCCTTCTCCCTGGACGGGTTCCAGCAGGATGGCGACGGTTTCCTTGCGGATGGCATTGCGGGCGGCTTCGAGATCGTTGAAGGGCAGGTAGCGGAAACCGGCGAGCATCGGGTCGAATTCCTTCTGGATTTTTGCTTGTCCAGTTGCCGCCATGCTGCCGAGAGTCCTCCCGTGGAAGGATTGGTGGAAGGTGAGGACCTCATACCGGGGCGAGCCGTCGTCCGCAGGTTTGCGATGGCCATACCGGCGTGCAGTTTTGATTAGTCCGTCGTTGGCTTCGGCGCCGCTGTTGGAAAAGAAGACCTTGCCCGGAGTTTGCGTGCACTTGTTGACAATGAATTCAGCGAGATCGGCCTGCTGGGGGATACGGTAGAGGTTAGAACAGTGAACGAGGGTTTCAGCCTGTTTTTGAAGGGCTTTTGTGACACTTGGGTAGCAATGCCCCAGGGCGCAGACAGCGATCCCGGCACAAAAATCAAGATAGCATTTGCCCTCACTGTCCCAAAGTCGGGAGCCTTCTCCGCGAACGATGGACATGGGAAATCTCCCATAGCTGTGCAATACGTACTTGTCGAATTTTTCTTCAGTGTTCATAGGATCGATTAGAGTTCGTTAGGTTCAAGGAGGGATGAAGGTCCTGAATGTTGTGTAAAATCAAAAGTTAGAACCTTTCAATGCGAAAGTGGGTCAGTGAGGCATCGGGCATGGCTGGATGACGGACGATATCGTCAATGAGGCGAGCCAGGCGGGATTCAGTTGCCAGCTGCCTCAGATATTGTGACAGGGCCGTTTCCGGACCTTGGACGAACATGCGAACGGTGCCGTCGGGTTCATTGCGTACCCAGCCGCTGATTTCCGGGAATGAACGCGCTATCTCATACGAGGTGTAGCGGAATCCTACTCCTTGAACGATTCCATGGAAGACAATTTCCAAAGCCTGGATTGATCCATCGCTCATGGCTGGGTGTGGGAAAGAGTGGCCTTGACGAGTACGGGACGGTGATCCGATGCCACGGGTTCGGTGATGACTTCTGTCGATTCGACCTTGCAGGTTACGTCTTTGTGGGTAAAGCAGCAGATGTAGTCGATAAGCTCTTTAGGGGCGTTGGCCGGGAAGGAAGGAACCTCTGTGGAATTGAGGATCGTGAAGTGGCGGGTGAGTTCTTTTCCTTGGGGCGAGCCGGGGTGCAGATTCAGGTCTCCCGAGAAAATGACGGGTTTGTCGTACGTTGCCGCTTCGCGGGCTATTATCTGGAGTGACGTGCTCTGATCTTCCGGCGTCAGGGATAGGTGCGTGGCAAACTGGACGAAGTCTTTGAATTCCAAGATGAGCAGAACGCGTTTCTCTTCACGTCCAGGCAGCGGGATGCGCCGTACGCCTTGCGGTTGTTCCTTGGAAAGAACGCCGATGCCGTAGGCTCCTCCCTGGTAATCGATGGCTTTGGCGTAGGTGGGATGCAAACCGGTTTGTTCCGCCAATTCCTGCAGAAAGTCCCGTTGACCGTTCCTCTGTGTTTTGCAATCCAGTTCCTGAATGGCAATGACGTCGGGATTGGCCTTTTTGATTGTTTCGGCAATACGGGAGGGTTCCGTTTTGTTGTCGAGTCCCCGGCAATTCCGGATATTATAGCTCATCAGGGAGACGACGGATGAAGAGGCTTCCGCATAAGCCCCGGTTAAAAAAAGACCGGTGATCAGGGCAAGAATGGGAACAATTGCTTTTTTCATGGAAACTGGGCATTTATCATAGACTTTTTTTAGCAGAATACAGCCCAAAATTTATACTTTTGACGATTTAAGACGTTTTCTTATGACTAAGGGTGTCATGATGGCGGAATTCGCATTTGCTGAGGTTGATGCGTCAGAGTACTTTGCCCCGCACCGTTTCATGAAATCTTTGATCCACCAAGTTGTGCTGCTTTTGGCGGGGCTGTTGTTTCTGACAACTGTTTTTGCGACGCTGAACACGATTGTTCCTCTATGGCTATCGCATGATTCCATTCCGACCTGGCTGATCGGTATGGTAAGCGCTTCGTTTTTTGTTGGCAACTTGGCGGGGACGCTGCTTGCTGGGGAGATGATACCCCGGATGGGCTACAAGACCAGTTTTGTGATTTCCTGTCTCCTTTGCTTGGGGTCGACGGCGTGCCTCATTCCCGTTGGCGGTCTGGCCGGCTGGATGTCAGTCCGCTTTATTGCGGGCATTAGCTGTGCTTTGGTATGGGTTGTTGTAGAAAGCGCGTTGCTCCGGTTGGGGACAAACAGCACGCGGGGAGGTCTTCTGGCCGCTTACATGGTGGTTTACTATATAGCTACGGTATTGGGACAGTTGCTGGTAACGGTACTGCCTGACGACCGGATGCGGGCGTCTTTGTGGATCGTTGCGATTGGAGTTGCTTCCCTGTTACCTATCGTGGTGTTGCGCTGCGGTCCTCCGGATCCTCCGAGGCCTTTCGCTACGATATGGGCGATGCTTTTTCGCAAGCGTCCTCGCCTGAGTGTACTGGGAAGCGTTATTTCCGGTATTGTTCTGGGTTCGATCTACGGATTGATGCCGCTCTTTCTCGTCCACAAAGGGATGTCCAACACGTGGGTCGGATACTGGATGGCGTTGCTGATTGGTGCCGGCATTGTCGGACAATGGCCTTTCGGGCGCATGGCTGACGTCAAGGGCAGGTACTATGTGTTGAAATTGCAATCCTGGTTGATTATTGCGGCGTGCCTTCTTTTGGCCCTGGACATCTGGCTGGGGGTAGCGCTGGTCATCCTTGGATGTGCGAGTTTTTCCCTTTATCCGGTAACGCTGACTCTTGGTTGCGACCGTCTTCCCAAGGAATACCTTGTGCCGATGAATCAGACCTTGTTGCTGAGTTTCACGGTGGGAAGCCTTGCCGGTCCGATGGGGACGTCATCCATGATGGAGCAGTTTTCCGATGCTATGATGCCGGTTTGCATGGCTGTGATGGCAGGATTGTATCTGATGATCCTGATTGTCCATGGGCGTCGGCAGGGAAGACCGGCTTTGCCGGCCCGGTTCAAGGGGATTTGGATGAAACGCCGTCATGGGATGCCATAAGGCAGGGGAGATACTGCCAGCTATGGTGGTGCGTGGTACTTATATTTACTCCGGACGGATACCTGTAATTTGGGGAATTGAAACGCCGCGTGTTTGTAAACGAGAAAAACCGTTCTGCGGACAAACCACAGAACGGTTAAAAAGCTAGGCTTGGCAAGGCGCCTCGGCAGGGTCTCGCCCTGAAAATCAGAGAGCCTTGTAGTACTGAAGATGGACGACAGGATTGATGCGGAGGTGTTCGCGGATGGGGCGAATGGCAGAGGGCTCGGCATCGAAGGTATAGGTGACGTACTGACCGGCCTTGAGGTGGTCGGACTCGTAAGCGAATTCGCGGCGGCCAACATTCTGGGTATCGGTGATTTGAGCCCCCAGGGAAGTCATTTCGCTGGCGATGTTCTTGATAAGTTCTTCAACCGGGAGTTCGGATCCCTTCATATTGAAAACGATAAGAGCTTCGTACTTTCTCATGATATTGTCGTTGTAAAATGATACGTGCAGATTCAAGCGCGTCTTGCGGTCGCGCAGGATGCACTTATTCAGGCGATAAGGCAAGCCCGTTTTTAAAAAATTTGACTGAAATACGCCGAAACAGCAAAGTTTTTAGAGGATTAGAGTGCCTTGAGGGCGATTTCGGCCGCACGGCAGGTGGCGTCGATGTCTTCTTCCGTATGGGCAAGGGAGATGAATCCTGTCTCGTAAGGGGAAGGGGCCATGTAGATCCCTTGTTCGAGCATGTTCCAGAAGTACTTTTTGTACATGGCTTTGTCGGCCATCATGGCATCCTGAAGGTTCAGGACGGGTCTGTCGGTGAAAAAGAGGCAGAACATGGAGCCGGAACGATGGAAGGTGAAAGAACGTCCGGCTACCTGCATGGCTTTCTTGAAACCTGCTTCAAGCCTGGCTCCCAGTTGTTCCAGGCGCACATATCCGTCCGTGCGTTCCAGTTCGTGGAGCTGGGCCAGCCCGGCGGCCATGGCGACAGGATTACCGGCGAGCGTTCCTGCCTGGTACACGGGGCCGAGTGGGGAAATGCAGTCCATGATGTCCGCTCGGCCTCCGAAGGCGCCGACGGGAAGCCCTCCGCCGATGACTTTGCCCATGCAGGTGAGATCGGGCGTGATTCCGTGGATTTGCTGGGCTCCGCCGGGGGCGACGCGGAAGCCGGTCATCACCTCGTCGAAAATGAGAACGGTACCGTATTCTTCCGTGATCGTACGGAGGAATTCCAGAAATCCATGTCGAGGCAGGTAGAAACCTGCGTTACCCGGGAAGGGTTCGACGATGATGGCGGCAATGTCGTCGCCGTACCGGACAAAGGCGTCTCGGACGGCCTCCCGGTCATTGTAGGGAACTGTGAGGGTCAACTGTGCGAACTCGCGAGGGACACCGGCGCTGTCGGGCTCGCCGAAGGTGAGGGCGCCGGAACCGGCGGAAACCAGAAGGGAATCGACATGCCCATGGTAGCAACCTTCGAATTTGAGAATTTTACGGCGTCCGGTATAGCCGCGTGCCAGACGGATGGCAGACATGGTTGCTTCAGTCCCGCTATTGACCATGCGTACTTTTTTGACAGAGGGGAACCAGCGGGTAACGGTCTCCGCCATATCCACTTCGATGGGAGTGGGGATACCGTAGCCCAATCCGCGATCGACAGCTTGGTGGACGGCGTCGAGGACGGCTTGAGGAGCATGGCCCAAAATGGCCGGTCCCCAGGTGCCCACGTAATCAATGAGATCCCGTCCATCGGCATCCGTGATGCGGGATCCTTTTGCGGAGCGTACGAAAAACGGATCTCCGTCTACATTGCGGAAAGCGCGGACAGGAGAATTGACGCCGCCGGGAATGACGGCTTTGGCGCGTTGGAAAAGCTGAGCGGAATGGGTCATGGCAGTGAAAAGAAGATTCCCGAGAAGGGTGAAAGGAATGGGCGAGGCAGTCAAGAACGATTCCCTTCTCTGTGGAAAGGAAGCATATTTCAGTTTTACTGACGGATGGAGATGCCGATCATGGAGAGGGGGCGGTCGGTCCGGTTCCAAATGGAGTGAGGGATGTGCCCCGGTACGGTGAAAGACGAATTCTGGACGACGATGGTTTCCTTCCCGTCCAAGAGGATGGTGGCTGTGCCGTCAACAACGATGAACAGGTGGGAGTGGAGGTGTGTATGCGGCGTATGGGGGCCTCCTCCCCCGGGTGAAATATAGGCAATAGCTCCGTCAATGATCTCCCCCTGTTCTCCGAAAAGTCTCTTGGCCAGGAAATGGATGTGGTCGGGCGGTGTTGTGTAGGTTGCCGGATTGTCACTCATCATATTGACGACAAAGATGGATTTATAGAGGCGGAGACAAAAAACAGAACGAGGACACCGCCGAAACGGTATCCTCGTAAAATTTTTGCCTGTAAGGCGGGATGGTTCTCCCGACCAGAGTCGGATTTAACCTTCGATGGGGGTGGTAGGAGCTTCGGATTCGGCGGGGGCTTCTTCGCGATTGCTGAAGCGCCATTTCACTTTGTAACGCTTGGCAGCGGAACGGGCCTTGCGGCGTTTTTCATCCATAGGGGTTTCAAAAGCACGACGGCGGCGCATCTCGTCAAGAATGCCTTCAACGTCGAGCTTGGTCTTGAGGCGCTTGAGAGCGCGATCGATAGGTTCTCCTTTTCTTACGGTAACTTCACGCATGATTAGTTCTTCCTTTTACTGATTGGTCGGGAATGGACGAACCGCATATCCTTTTCTGGTTCGTTGGTCAAGTTTTTTATGCTGTTGTGATGTAAATTTTTATAAGGCTGCGACGGCAGTCGGAGCGTATCCCAGGACTTCCAATTGCCAGTTAAGCAAGGCTTTTTTTCCGTTGTCTTCATTGTCCGCCATGGCTTCCAGGATGGAGCGCGAGGCGATGAAGGACGGCTCGATATCAAGTTTTTCAGCAACGGCGTTGCGTTTGGCGATCAAGCGTTCCAGGCGGGCGTCGAATTGTTCGCATTTCTGGCGTCGGGGGGCAAAGATTCGCTGCGGGTATTCATCCTCGTCGAGGAGGTAAAACTTTTGAACGGCGTCGATGAAGCGGGCTCTCCTGTGGCTGTGGAAGCGGGGGTGTGGCTGGACGGGGCTTTGATTCTGGAGTTCCTGGCTCCAGCGGATCAGGTCGGCGTTTGAGCAGACCATGAAGCTGGGTTTGTCCCAGACGGAGGCTTCCGCATCGCGCCACTGCCAGAGTTCGCGCAGAGCGGCGAGACCGCGACGGTTGAGTTTTCCGCATCCCTGGATGCGCCAGGGTTCCGGGTTGCCGCTTTTGAAGCGTTCCAAAGCACGATCCATATCGTGGCGGCATGTTTCCAAAAACCATTCGTAGCGTCCTTTTGCCTGAAGGGCTGCAGTGAGCTTGCCTGCCATGTCGAGCATGTAGTTGACGTCGTTGAGGGCGTAATCGAGCATGTTCTGGGGGAGCGGACGTTTGCCCCAGTCGGCTTTTTGCGAGGACTTGCTGAGTTTGACGTTGTAAAAATGTTCCACGAGGGCGGCAAGGCCGAACTGGCGGAAACCGAGCAGCCGGGCTGCAGTCTGGGTATCCAGGATCATGGCTGGAAGCGTGTTCCAGGCCTGGAGAAAGAGAGACATGTCGTAGTCGGCTCCATGCATCCAGACGGTAGTTTCCTTCAGCCAGTTGGAGAAGGGAAGCATGTCTTCGATCGATAGGGGGTCGATCATACACGAGTAGGAACTGTCCGCATACTGAATCAGGCAGAGTTTCTCGTGATAGCGATGGAGGCTGTCAGCCTCAAGGTCAAGAGCCACCTTGCCGTCAGGCTGCTGGAGGGCTCGTTCTTTCCATTCTAATAGCGCTTCCTTGTCAACGATCATTGTTCCGTACAAAGGCGCATTCAATCACGTCCCGCCTCCATGATCAATAAGGAAATTCCCGGAAGTTGGGATGGGGTGTTATTCCGGGTCGAGACTTGCGGTTGCAGAGGAGAGAATGTTGCGGATGAGCTTTTGCCGTTCATCTTTGGAGTGGGGCATTGGCTCGGGGTACGAAAATGGATCTCCCTTGTAGTTGCGCAGGGAGATGCCCCGGGCATCTCGGTCAAGGATGTAGTCGGGGTTGATGGGGATTTTTCCCCCCCCGCCGGGACCGTCGATGACATATTGCGGAACGGCGTAACCCGTTGTGTAACCGCGCAGCCGGGAAATGATATCGATGCCGGTCTGAAGGGAAGTCCTGAAATGGGAGGATCCCTTGATCAGGTCGCACTGGTAGAGATAGTAAGGCTTGACTCGGCACATCAGGAGTTTGTGGACGAGCTCCATCTGGATTTCCGGCGTGTCGTTGATGCCGCGTAGAAGGACGCTTTGGTTGCCCAGAGGGATGCCGGCATCTGCGAGCATGCCGGTTGCCCGGCGCGATTCCGCCGTCAATTCGCGCGGGTGGTTGGTGTGGATGGAGATAAACAGCGGTGCATGTTTCTTGAACATGGAACACAGGGATGGCGTAATCCTCTGGGGCAGGAAAATCGGAACGCGGGAACCGATGCGCAGAAACTCAATGTGAGGGATGGCACGAAGTTCCGTCAGGATGGCATCGAGTTTTTCTTCCGGCAAAAGGAGGGGGTCCCCTCCGGAAAGCAGGACGTCGCGTACTTGGGGAGTCCTGCGTAGATAATCCAGTGCTGCGGAAAGATCCAGAGAGAGGTGGTCGGGACCTACTCCCGAGACTCCGCGGGAACGGGTGCAGTGGCGGCAGTAGGACGCACAACGGTCAGTGACGATCATCAGGGCGCGGTCCGGATAGCGGTGAACGAGTCCCGGTACGACCATGTCATCGTCCTCGCCGCAGGGATCCTCCATTTCAGAAGGATCGGCGATGGCTTCATCCACGCGGGGGATAACCTGCCTCCTGATGGGGCACTCCGGATCATTCCGGTCGATGAGGGTAAAGAAGTACGGCGTAATGGACAATGCCAGGCGCGAGTGGGTGGCAAACAGGATGCCCGCACGTTCGTCGTCCGTCAGCGGCAGGAGTTCCTCCAGTTGGCGGAGGGTGCGGATGCTGTGACGCAGTTGCCATGTAGCATCATTCCACTGCACATCGGGAACATCTGCCCAAATTCCTCTCGGAAAGGATGGGAAACGGGCCGGTTGGGGTGTGGAAGGGTCCTGCGTCATAGGCAATTACACTGGCTATGGGTAACGATGTCTTGTTGGTAAGTCAAATATCCGTTGCGGCTTGTTGAATTGCTGACGGGGTCTCTGGCGGAAAAAATTGCGTTCACGTTCGTATTCGGGATTGATCATTCGTGCGGTTTCAGGCACTTAGCGGGCATGGAAGACGAAATGAATGAGGTGGAACGTAACCATGGAGACCAGCCCTTGCTCCTGCTCATGCAGCAGTGGGGGCTCGACAATCACGATCTTGTGACGGCTTCCATTGAGCAGCTGACTCATAAGCAGGTGCAACGTGCCCGTCAAGGCCGCCAATTGACCCTCAAGATGATGCAGAAGGTGACACGCGCCCTGAACGTGGCTATTTGGTCTCGTCTTTCTGCGGCTCAGAAGGAGGAGTTCATGGAATACATGCATAAGCATCTCTTCAACTATGCCAAAGGCTATGATCCGGTCTGGCAGGATCCGAACGATGAACTGAAGGGCTGAGTCCACTCTTTTCCATGGGGTGTCGCACGCGTTGCGGCAACCCCGAATGTTCCCGGTATTTCAGGAACGCAGGCTTTTCTTAACCTGTTGCCAGCAGGCTTCCATAGTGTCGAGGTCCGCCTCTCCGAGAGGCGTTCCCTGTTCGTTGAGTACATCCTCCATGAGGTTGAAGCGGGTCTCGAATTTACGATTGGTGGATGTCAGGGCGATTTCCGGATCGACACCGCGCTTGCGGCACAGGTTGACGACTGAGAAGAGAAGGTCTCCCAGTTCTTCCTGAACGCGGGGGTCATCGTCGGGATAGGCGAGGGTTTCTTCGCTTTCGGCCAGCTCCTCCCGGATTTTAGCGATGACACCGTCGGTGTCCGGCCAGTCGAATCCGGCTTTGGCGGCTTTCTTTTGCAGCTTTTTCGCCTTCAGAAGGGAGGGAAGTCCCTTGCCGACGCTGTCGAGGAAGTGTGCTTTCTCCGCCTTGCGCTCCTGGCGCTTGATCTGGTCCCACTGCGTTAACACTCCATCCGTGTCGCGGACCTGGCTGGCGGCAAAAACGTGGGGATGGCGTCTGACGAGCTTGTCATTCAATTCACAGGCGATGTCATCCAGATCGTACAATCCGTCCTCCCGGGCGATTTGTGCGTGGAAAACCACCTGGAGAAGGACGTCTCCCAATTCTTCCCTTAGGTGATTCCAGTCACCTTGCTGGATGGCATCGACGACTTCGTAAGATTCTTCAATCATCTCACCGATGATGGATTCGTGGGTCTGTTCCGCATCCCAGGGGCATCCTCCGGGCTCGCGTAAACGTTTCATGATGGAGCGCAGGCGTTCAAGTTGCCTGGCGGGTTCCTTGCAGGAAATCATTTCATCATCTGTCATGGCGGAATGTATCCTGCCGTGAACCGTTGCCGTTGCCCAGCAAAAATTCCTCTTTACCAAACGGCATTTGCTACGCAAAGTGTCTGCATGGAAGCCCACACATGGAAAGATAGGACGGAAGACGGCGTATTTGTTTACCGTGCCTGCCACCACGCCGGGAAATGGACGCTGGAATGTTCTCCGAAAGTCGGTCGCTCCCTGCGCGACGACGTCGAGTGGGTTCCCGTAGAAATGACCCGGGAACATTGGGAGACCCTGCGTGATATTCTATGGCGAAAATACCAGCGCAAACGTTGTCCCTGGGAATTTATCGAGAAGATCGACAAACTTCTCGAAGACATGCCCGGCACGCACGATAGCACCGGGATTGCTGCCGTGGAAGACGACGAATATTAGCTTTTCGGCAGTCTGGAATGATGCCTCAGGGCGTATTCATGCAATGGGCGGACGGGATTTGGCAGGATGTCTGCGGTTGGTTTTTTCCTTCGGTTTGTGCCATATGCGGCGACGGTCCTCTGCATCGGACGTGTCTGTGTTCTTCCTGCCGAGCTTCCCTGTCTATGGTCGAGGCTCCGATTTGTCCTCGTTGCGGGGAGCCTCTTGCCGGGGCCGTGGGAGAGGTCGGCAACTGTCCGTATTGCGGAGGCGGCAAAGTCCACTACGATTTTGCCAGATCCGCTTGCCTGAACAAGGATCACCTCAGGAGCCTCCTTCACGACTTCAAATACGCCGGGAAAATTCATTTTGCCGGAACCTTGGCAGGATTGATTGACGATCTATGGCACACATGCGACGACCGTCTGGCAGGGGAAGACTGGCTTTTGGTGCCTGTGCCCCTTCACCGCAGGAAATTGAAAAAACGCGGTTATAACCAGGCGGAAGAATTGGCCTTGATCTTGTCCCGCCTTCGTAAACTGCCGGTTTTGGATGCCCTGATGCGAGGGAAAGATAACGTCAGTCAGGCGAGCCTCGGCAGGAAGGAGCGCCTCCGTCACGTTCAGGAGCTCTATCACATGCGCCCGTCCGTCCTGCGCAAGGAACTCGTCAAAGACCGCGCTGTCCTCTTGATCGACGATATCATGACGACCGGGAGTACCGTGGACGTGTGTTCCCGCGTATTGAAAAAAGAAGGCCGTGCCCGTTGCGTCGGCGTCTTGACTGTTGCCCGGACGGTTAACACATGACTTTGCATTGACGCACCGGACTCTGAAGGTCATGATGAATAGATGAACAGGGAACCTCTTAACCTGACGACGCGGAATGAAGTCATGTTTTACGATACCGACTGTGGAGGGGTCGTTCACAATCTCGCCTACCTGCGCATGATCGAAGAATGCCGGACCAAGCTGGGGAGCCTTCTTGGTATGAATTACCGTGACTTGGGGGAGGAACAAACTTTTACCGTCGTTGTCCGGCATGAGATTGATTACATCCGTCCCGGAGTCATGGGAGATACCATTGAGACCAAAGGCTGGGTTAGTGCTATGGAAAAAGCGTCCTTCTGGTGCGATTTCGAGATGAGACGAACCTCCGATGGGGCTCTGCTTGTCAAAGCTCACCAGAAACTTGCCCTTGTCCGTATGCCTGCCGGACGACCGACTCGCATCCCTGCGGAATGGCGGGAAAAGTGCGGACTGATAGACGAATGACCGGATTTTTTTTGGTTTGGAACAATTAATGCTTGCCAAATAGCCCATTCCGGTATTTATTTTCTCCCGCTTCTGGCACCAGTGCTTGGGTAGCTCAGTTGGTAGAGCAGTAGACTTTTAATCTATTGGTCCCGGGTTCGAGTCCCGGTCCAAGTACCATTTATAAAGCCCCGTCAGTCTAATGGCTGACGGGGCTTTTCCATTGTTGAGAACAAGTCGTGGTCAAGCCCGGAATAGAGGGAATGCCGATTCCGAGGCAAGCCAAATCCTAGTCTGCGTTTTTACAATCGCTTTTGATCTTTTCCCAGGATTGGATGAGGTCGATGTAGAACTGCCTCATATTGTCTTTCCACGGAGTGGTAGTGACCTCGAACATGAAGGGCCCCTGGTAGCCGTCCTCCTGAAGTTGCCGGATGAGGGGAACCCATTGAATGACTCCTTTGCCGGGGATCCAGTGGCGTTCGTTGATCCGGTCATAGTCGGAGATGTGGAGGGTGGCAATGCGCTTCCCCACGACTTTTGCGTAATGTTCCTGGTTTTCTTTCAAGAGGTGGTTGACGTCGAAGCAGTTATCGATAAAAGGATTGTCTTGGAACAGTTTCGTTGCTTCTGCGGAGTCATTGATCAGGCAGGTGCGAGGGAGGCACTCGATGGCGAGGCGTACCTGATAGTCCTTTTCAACCTGGGGAGCCAGGGTTTGCAGGGTCTTCTTCAATTGGCGGAGTTTGGCTTCCCGCTTATCGGCGGGAATAGGTTCAAAACTGGGATGCAGGATAGCCTTGTGGTAAGGACCGATGCGGCGGGCCAGTTCCAGAGAGGAGATGATGTTGGAGACGCATTTCTCGAGTTTGGCCTGATCCGTTTCCGAGGGGTCGAAGTCGGGACCGAACGGAATGTGGATTGACCAGATTTTTAAACCGGCTTGTTTGGCAGCTTTCGCGTAGGTATCGATTTGTTTACGGACGGTTGCCTGGTCGTCGATGTCGCAGGGAGTCATGTCAAGTTCCAGCCATTTGAAGCCGGCTTCCCCCGCCCAGGCAATGTTTTCTTCCAGATCCTGATTGTTTAAGGGGATAGACACGCCAGGTTCCCAGCTGGGTACGCGATCCGTTTCAGCCTGGCAGCAGAGAATGGCGGCTAGGGCAGTGATGAGTGAGCATAGAACTTTCATATGAACAGACTACGTTTGTATGTTCCAATTATTTTCACATGAATGCAAAATCCTCCCATCCAGCCTGTTTTTTCTGCCGGATGGGAGGAAAACCCAAAAGAGGAGAAGTGTTTATTTGTTGTGGAAACGGCGGGTTGTTTCGTCGTTCTTCTGGTCGGCGGGTTTGATATGGGGATCTCCGAATATGGAGTCGAGCTGGGCGATGCTTAGTTCCGAGGCAGGAGAGAAACGGTCGCTGCCGACGTATTGCCGGATGGAATGGAGTAATTGGCGCGTGGCTGGCCGTTTGTCCATGTCTTTGTCGATATCGACGCAGAAGACGAATAGTTTGCCCTTGCCGACATTGGCTTCGAAGGCAATACCGAGTTTCCTGTTGAATTCATAGGTATCGATGCTCTGGATGACAGGAGTCAGGGCACGGGCATCCGTGAGATCAAGGGCGTGGGCGTTGTTGAGGATATCCCACCACTGCCAGTCTGCGTACTTCTCCGTCGGGAATTCGGCGAAGGCTGGGTTGTCCTTGTGAATCAGTGTTCCGATAATGAAGGGATCCCATCGGAACATGATTGGATTCCAGAAAAAGCTGGAGAACTTCGTCTTGCGTCCCTTGATGTCCTTGGGTACGAGAAGGACTGTTTTACCGTCGGCGAGCGCCTGCCTGGCGGAATCGTCCCAAAAGCGGGCCAGGACGAAATTATCGGCTGTTTCCTGTTTCTGTGAGGCGGGATAAACCCAGATGTCCCACGAGTTTCGCAGGCCGTCTTCGCGGTTGACATTCAGAGTATATTTGCCGGGAGCAGCCACTCCTTCCAACGGGATGGAAAGTTTACCGATGGGATCTACCGTCGAGCAGGGCGTCTCCTTCATGTCCAGAGTGCCTTCGCGGACGGCTTTTCCGTCCTGTCCTGTGAGTTGCCAGGCAAGTTTGTTAGCTGGCAGCGGGGTATTGCCGAAGTGATAAACTTCCAGTTCCGATTCGAGCGTATCTCCCTGGGAATAGACGCGCTGGGGGATGCGGCAGAGAAGGACGCTCGGCGCACAGAATTCGCGGAATTGTTCCGGCGATATCAGCCCCTTGCTTTCCCAGAACGAGTCCAGAATGCCGACGAAAGCCGTTCCCTGGCCGGGGTAGTCGTTCAGCCCAAGCATTTGGAAGCCGCCGGATTTCGAGGAGCGCAAAAGGGCTTCCACGACTTCCTTGTATTGCAGGACGGTGTGGGCTCCCGTGGCTTCAAAGAATTCCTGTGCCTGTCCCAGCATGCCGTTGTCGGCGAGGCGTTCGCGGAAGATTTCAAAATTCCGTGGCAGGAGGACTCCCGTGTACTTTTTCATTTCGTCGAAGTTCGGGTACATACAGCGCTGTCCGGCTTCGTGGGCGATGACGGGTACGTCGAAGTCGGATTCTTTGTTGCGGTCCCACATAGTGGAAGGCTTGCCTTCGTACACGGTGATGGAACCCTTGGGGGTGACGTGGGAGGTGTAGAACTGGTCGGATGGGACGTGCTTGCGTGCCGTGGCGACGGAATAAAGGTGGCGCGAGTCATGAGCCTGTCCCTTTTTAATCAAGTCTTCCAAGACATTGTAATCGCCCATCAGTTCATTGCCGTTGCACATGAGGAGGAACGAGGGATGATTGCCGTATTCGTCCAGGATGGCATATAGTTCCTTTTCGAAAAAAGCGCGGCGGTCCGGGTGCTTGCCGATATCCCTCACCCACAGAGGGAGTTCCGCTTGGAGATAGATACCGATCTTGTCCGCGGCCTCGAATGCGGCCCGGGGCGGGCACCAGGAATGGAAGCGGGCATGATTGAGACCGTAGTCCTTAAGGGTTCGGAAAATCCTCTCCCATTCCGCCGGATCGGCGGAAGCATAACCCGTGATGGGGAAGGTAGCGTTGTCTACTGTACCGCGCAGATGGATGTCGCGCCCGTTCAATTGGACATGATGCTTGCCCTGAGCTACTTCGCGCATGCCGAAGGTGACGGTATGGGAGTCCTTTTTGCCTTCCGGGCCATTCCAGGTAACGTCGAGGTCGTAGAGATTGGGGTCGATGTCGTTCCAGAGCTTGACGGAATCTCCGAGAGCCACCGTTCGGGTGACTGTGGTCTGGTCGCTGTTGGCAGTCGTGACATCGAGCTCGTTGTTCGCGATACTGTGCCCGTCTTTATCCTTGACCGTGAATATAAGTTTGCCCTGTGCCTGCTCTTTGTCGGCATTGGAGAGCGTGGTATCGATGCGGATGGATTTGTCGGTGACGTTGGGGGAGACTTTAACCTTGTCGATGTGGAGTTTTTCCCGGGCGGTTAGCGAGATTTCCCCGACAATCCCGTTCCAGTTGGTCTGGGTGTTTTCCGTGACGGCATGGCTCCATGCCTGATCCATCGGATACTTCATCCTGTTGTCCATGCGGATGGTGATCGTGTGATTCCCCGGCGTGAGCTGTTTACCGAGCTTGAACCTGTTGGGCGTGCTAAGGCGGTCATCGGCTCCTGCCGGCTCCCCGTCGACATATACCTTCGTATCCCAGTGGCAACATTCCAACGTCAGTGTGATGTCCTTGTCTTTCCATTCTTCGGGAATGAAGACTTCCTTCTGGTACCAGGCGGGACCGACGTATTCGAACTTCCTCGTCAGGCGGTCGATGTGCCGGGCCGGATTGTCGATGCCCTTGCCTGCCTGATCCGTCGTGCCGGGAAGCTGGATCGTGTCGTTCAATTCCCGTTTGTACAGGGCGGAAACCTTGTATTGACCGTAATCGGCAATATCGAGCTGGAATTTCCAGGTACCCGACAAGTCCATTGTTGCCGGAAAGCTGGCGCCCATGGCTCCGGAAACAAAAAAGAGAGATGCCCCCATCAGGGCTGAGAGACGAGTAGACATGATAATTCTTGTACGTGAATCCGGGTAGATATCTTACAGAAAGAAACCGAAGATTGGGTTTTACATGGTGGAGGTGCAAAGAGGTATACGGAAGTGGAACAGGAAGAATGGAAGAAGAGTCCGTCTGGGGAATTCTCTGTTGACTTCATGGCATTTTGACAGTAAGTCTTACGAGTTCTTAACTCTTATCTTTTATGCAAATTTCTTCTATGATTTTGTTGACGGCATGCCTTTGCCTGTCTGCCGGAGCTTGTCCGTTGGCATGGGGTGGCGATGTGTCGGCGAATGTTTCTTCTGCGGGTGAGTCCGTGTCGGTCAGGGTTGATTGGCCCTCTTATCTGGGTGCACGTGACATGGTCTGGAAAAAGGCTCCGACAGCGTGGGACAATGCTCCTTTTCTGGGGAACGGACTTGTCGGGATGCAGGTGATGCGCGATTCAAAGAATAAAAAAATGCTTAAACTGTGCCTGGGACGCATGGATGCCCAGGAACATATGGAGATCGACGACGGCAAGGATGGTAAAAAAACGGGAGATTGGACATACCACCGCTATCGCGTGCCGATCGGGTATTTTTCCTTCGAGATGCCTGACGAAATCAAGCATTGGGACTTGAGACTGAGACTCTGGGATGCTGAACTGACCGGAACGGTGGGCACCGATGGGGGCAAATATGCTATTCGTGCCTATGTACATGCGACGGCTCCCGTCCTGGTGATGGAAATGACGCCGGAACAAGGTGCTCCTGTCCCGGTCTGGAACTGGAATCCTTTCGGGGCGGACAGTCCGCGTATGAACAGCTGGAGTAAGAATCTCTGGAAGAAGGAAGCTCCCGATTTGGAACTTGCCCGGAAAGGTGAGGCCGTCTCCCTGGCTGGAGGCATCAAGGGTTGGCGGCAGCCTTTGAGACCGAGTGGTGAAGTGGGTACGGCTTGGAAGTTTGTCTCCGGGGCCAAGGGGAAACAGACTTTGTATATCAGTATCGACCATTCTTTCCCGGGCAACACGGCAACCGCCGAGGCCTCTTCCTGCGTGGGGAAGGCCGTGGCAGCTCCTGCCGGTGTCCTCGAACAATTGCACAGGGATTGGTGGCACAAGTTTTACCCGGAAGCCTTCCTGTCGATTCCGGATAGTTACTGGGATTCTTTCTACTGGGCTCAGATGTACAAAATCGGCTCGGGGATGCGAGCGAATGGTCCGGTCCTGGATTTGCAGGGGCCGTGGACGGCTTTGGAGGTCAATTCCTGGCCGGGCGTGTGGTGGAATCTCAATGTCCAGCTGACTTATTGGCCGTGCTACACGGGTAATCGATTGGAGGCGGCCAAGTCGTTATCCAATACGCTGAAGAAGTACCGCACGAATTTGATCAACAATGTCGATGAACAGTATCGATCGGATTCGGCGGGGATCCCCCGTGCTTCCGGGCCGGATGCCAGTCAGCCGACCGGGAAACCCAATGGTGGTCCCGGCTCGAAGTCCGAGGTGGGCTCTCTTGCCTGGACGTGCCACAATCTGTTCACTCAGTACCGTATGAGCATGGATGACGCCTTCCTGAAGGATGATGTCTATCCTTTGCTGAGGCGGGCAGTCAATTACTACATCCATTTTCTGGAACAAGGGGAAGACGGTAAGCTTCACCTGCCGCCGACACTGTCGCCGGAGTACGGTATTGCCCCGGATTGCAACTATGATCTTTCCCTGTTGCGCTGGGGGTGCCAGACTCTGATCTGGACGACGGATCGCCTGAAAATCAAGGATCCCCTTTTGCCGAAGTGGAAGGAAATTCTGGCGAATCTGACAGACTACCCGCAGAATGAAAATGGCTACATGATTGGGAAAGGCGTTCCCTTCAAGCATTCCCATCGTCACTATTCCCACCTGTTCATGGCCTATCCTCTGCATATCGTCGATACGGATGATCCGGAGATGGCCAAGCTGGTCGATAAATCCGTCCGTCACTGGCACAGTCTCAAAGGAGGTTTGCAGGGCTATTCCTTCTCCGGTGGGGCAAGCTTGTATGCAACTCTCGGCTGGGGGAATGACGCTTATGAGATGCTCAATGGCCTCAAACGTTTTATCCGGCCCAATACACTGTACAAGGAAACCTTCCCGGTGATTGAAACCCCGATGTCCGGAGCGGCCTCCATCCACGATATGCTGTTGCAGAGCTGGAATGGCCTTATTAACGTGTTTCCGGCTGTTCCCGATGCCTGGGGGGACGTAGCGGTGCATCATCTGAGAGCGGAAGGCTCCTTCCTCGTCAGTGCCGTCCGCAAGGATGGCAAGACTCAGTGGGTACGGGTCGTAAGCCTGGCCGGAGAACCTCTCCGTTTGCGGGTGCATATGGACGCCGCCGCCGTGTTGTCGGGGTCCGGCAGTGCTTCTTTGAAAAAGAATGCCAAGGGCGACTGGGTGGGAATCCCTGCCAAGGGTACGGAGGTTCTGCTTGCCCTTCCCGGAGTCAAGCCGATGGTTGCTCCGGTGGCGACTCCCGAAGTCCCCAAGAACTTCGGAATGAAGTAAGGGAGGATTGCTACTTGGAGTTGGGGCTGAGAACCCTGATCCAGTTGGAAAGATCGGCTTTCAGAAAGTATATTTTGCCGTCATAAGGGAAAAGGATGCGTTCCTCTCCCTTTTCTTTTCCCTGAGTAATTTTGAAGATGAAATAGCCGCCTGCTGGCGAGGAACGGACGTATTGTCCTTGTTGTTCGATTTGTCCGTTCTTGGTTCGTGCCACCAACTCTCCTGAATTGCTGATATCATACGTTAAGATATTAGAGGCGTCTTTCCATGTCCCTTTGATGAGGGAAATGGAGGCAGTGGCTTTGCCGGGCGAGGTGTTCTTTAAGGTATCAATGTAGCTTTTGATCTGGATGCAATCGTCCAATTTTCCGGAAGCGAGTGCTTGTTTTTGGATTTTCTCAAGGGCTGTAATAAATTTTGCCGTCAATGGAGCCAATACCCGTGAACATGCCATCCGGTATTGCTTTTGTGCATCGGCCAGTTTGCCGTTGATGCCGGAAGCTTGTGTGACCCCGGCCAGGGGAGTCAGTGTTTCGACGCGAGTGTCCCGATGGCAGATCTGGGCAATGGACCCTCCTTCGACGAGTAGCCATTTACGCCTGAGGTCGCCTGTGAAGATAATAAGTTCAGGGGTGGTTTTTTCGATATCTATGTGTTCGTTGATCAGGTGAAAGTCATTTCTCGTGGGCGATTTTTGATAAAACTTCCCATCGGATGATATCTTTTCCACCCATTTGCTTGGGGTTTTCAATTCGATGTCGGCCAGTGATTGCCATGCCGGTGCGGCTGTGGTGTCCAAAGGATTGTTTTTTGCTTCTTCCAACGCTTTTTTCAGAATAATGGCATTGCTGAAATCGTTGCGGGCAATACATTCCTGCTGCAAGGAGACCAGTGTATTGAGATAAACGGTTTTAGCATCTTGTGTCCGTTGATTGCAGGCCGTTTGATAGGATTGGTACAAGCCTGCTGGAATACAGGATGGCGGGACTTGTTGCGAAAATCCATGGGGCAAACATATTGGCAGAATAAATAAAAATTTAGAAAAGAGATTCATTGCTATTATGTTGCTCCACGGATATCAGGTTTTCAAGAAGAAAGGTTTCTTCTTGAATTTGATGGACTGCAAAACAAGACTTTCATTGGATGAAGCCTGTGAAATGCCGGTTATTGGGCGCGGGGCTTAAGGACTCGAATCCAGTTGGAGAGGTTTCCTTTCAGAAAATATATTTTCCCGTCATAGGGGAAAAGGATGCGCTCTTCACCCTTTTCCTTGCCCTGGGTAATTTTAAAGAAGAAGTAATTGCCTGCAGGCGAGGATCGGACATATTGGCCTTGTTGTTCGACTTGTCCGCTTTTGGTTCGTACGGTCATGGTGCCGGAATCGTTGAAGTCGTAAGCCAGGATATTGGATGAATCCATCCACGCTCCTTTGAGACAGCTCGGGGAAGCGGAAGACGATCCGAGAGGAGAATTCTTCAGGGTATCGGTATATTGTTTGATTTTAATACAGTCATCCAGTTTTCCGTCGATAAGCGCTTGTTTCTGTATTTTCTCAAGGGCAGTGATGAACTTTGCCGTTAATGGTGCCGTTGCTCTGGCACATGACATTTGATACAACCGTTCTGCATCCGCCAGTTTACTGCCGATATCGGAGGATTGAGGAGATGCGCTTAGAGGGATCAGTTTTTCGACACACGTATCGTGATGGCAGATTTGGACAACGTCCCCGTTTTCCATCTTGAGCCATTTACGACCGAGACTGCCTGCGAAGATGACGGCTTCGGGCATGCTCTTTTCCATATCCACCTTGTCGGTCGCAGAACGATATTCTTTGTCGCTGGGGGGCCTGTGGTAAAACTGTCCATCAGAAGTAATTTTGTGAAGCCATTTGGATTCCGTTTTCAATTCGATATCGACCAGGGACTTCCACATGGACGGAGGAGGGATGTCGACAGAATTGCCCGTTCCTTGTTCCAAAGCTTTTTTCAAGAGGAGGGCATTGTCAAAGTCATTGCGAATAACGCATTCCTGTTGTAATGAAGCCAGTGTATTGAGATAGACTACTCGTGCCGCTTTTGTCCGTTGATTACATGCGGTCTGGTAGGATTGGTACAAGCTATCGGGAATGCAGGAAGGAGGAGTTTGTTGGGAAAAACATGGAATCGATAATATTGCCAAAATAAAAATGAGTTTCAATAGGGGTGTCATTATTCCGACAATGTTTCACGAGTGGTGTAATTGCAAGAGGAAATCATGATTTCCGCATATTTCATACCATGGGAACGCTTATTTGGAGCGAGGCTTGAGAATCCGGATCCAGTTTGAATAATCTCCTTTCAGCAAGAATATTTTTCCGTCATAGGGGAAGAGGATGCGTTCCTCTCCTTTCGCCTTACCCTGGATGATTTTAAAGAAGAAATAGTTACCGGCAAAAGAAGCGCGGACATATTGGCCTTGTTGCTCGATTTGTCCGTTTTGTGTTCGTACGATCATCGTACCGGAATTGTTGATATCGTAAAGAGTGCCGGAGGGATCCTCCCAGGCTCCTTTGAGGCGGCTTGGTGAGGCTGCCACTGTACCGGAGGAGGTTTTCCGCAAGGCGTCGATGTATTGTTTGATTTGGATACAGTCGTCCAGTTGTTCGTTGGCGAGCGCTTGTTTCTGTATTTTCTCAAGGGCAGTGATGAATTTTGCCGTTACCGGGGCTATTTCTCTGGCACATGAGATTTGGTACTGTTTTTGAGCTGTAACCAGTTTGTCGTTGATATCGGGATTTTGAGGACTATTACCCTTGGACATGGGAACCAGGTTTTCGACATGAGTGTCGCAGTGGAAGAGCTGGATAACGCTGCCGTCTTCCATGAGTAGCCATTTACGCCAGAGATTACTATTGAAAATGATGACGTCGGGCATGCTTTTTCCGGTGTCTACGGTATCCGATGTGGTACGGTATTCTTTTTCTCCGGGGGACATTTGAATGAATTTTCCTTCAGGAGTAATTTTTTGTTTCCAGTTGGATGCCGCTTTCAATTCGACGTCGATCATGGAAGTCCAGGAAGATCCCGATTCCGGGACGATGGGATTGTTTTTCGCCTGTTCCAGTGCTTTTTTCAAAAGGATGGCATGAGCGAAGTCATTGCGTGCGATACATTCCTGCTGTAATGAAGCGAGTGTGTTGAGATAAACCGTCCGCGCTGCTTTTGTTTTCACATGGCATGCATCCTGGTAGGCTTGGCACAATTTAGCGGGAATACAAGCCGGCGGAGCTTGTTGGGAAAAGCAGGGAAATGTACCTACAACCGCAATTAATGCGATTTCATGCAAGTATTTCATCGTTTAATAGTGCTCTACGGATTATGAAATTTCAAGAGGAAAGCACCTCGTTATGATGCTGCTTGCAGGAATGGGCGGATCGTTTTACAAGTGGGCATGGATACGTCAGTTTGTTCTCGGCCTCTGAATTGCGCTCAGGCGTGGATTGCAGGCATTGTACGGAAAGGAGACCGCGTTGTGGATGCAACGGCGGGGAATGGACACGATACACTGTTCTTGGCGCATTTGGTGGGAGAAGAGGGAAGCGTAGATGTATTCGATATCCAGCAGGAGGCTTTGACTGCTACGGAGAAACGCCTGCGAGAGGCAGGGTGCCTGTACCGGGGGGTACATTTTCATGCGGAGTCGCATGCGCGAATGCGGGAGTTCGTTGCTCCCGGGATTCGTGCGGCGATGTTTAATCTGGGTTATTTGCCCGGTGGAGACAAGAGCGTCGTCACGTGTATGGAGGATACGCTTCCGGCGCTGGAGGCGACTCGGGATTTGTTGGAGCCGGGAGGGGTTTTAACCGTCGTCTGCTATCCCGGTCATGAAGGCGGAGATACAGAGGCATCTTGTGTTTCGGAATGGATGAAGACCCTTGACCCGCATGAATGGCGGGTGGCGGAGTTGTCCCACTGGAACGCTCCGGGGAAAGCTCCCTTTCTGCTTGCCGGGTTTCGGTTGAGGTAGGGTATTATAGCCCGGAAAGGCTGATGTGGTGGACGGAAGGCCAATCGGGCGGCATTTCCAGAAAGTTCTGTGCTGCTGCGAGCAGGGTTGGATTCCCTGATTGGAGAGCGATTGCCGCATAGCGGATAGGATATGTGGCGAGCAGGAGGGCGATGTGTTCATCCATGCGTGGCCAGGTGTGCCCGCCATGATGGCGGTAGACATCAAGGAGCCGTTTCAGGCTTGCAGTTCCATATCCCATGAGATGGAAGAAAAAATCTTCCCCGGGATTTCCGGTTCGGCAGGATGCCCAATCCAGGATCGCGGTGATTTCCCCGTTTTGTACCAGGATATTGCCTTCATGCAGGTCGCCGTGGATGAGGGTTGTGTACGGTGCCCACGTGTTTCCTTCCAGCAGACAGTGCGCTGTATTGGCAAGATGACCGGGCAGTGTGAAGGCAGCGTGTACGGTTTCAAGCATGGAAGCAAGAGACGTGCAGGGATCTGTGGCTTGGGGCAGCGGCAGGGAATTCGGATCCAGGTTGTGAAGCTTGGCGAGCAGACTGCCCAGTGAGGTTTCATAGGAAATCAGAGCTGAGTTGTCTTTCTGCGGGTTTGGTGGATTTCCGGGAAGAAGTGGATAGGAAAAAAGTCCGTCCGGGCTTTCCTGCAGGCAAGGGATGGCGACATCCAATTGGACAGAAAGCGAAGAAGCCAGAGAACACAGCCTTCGCAGAATAAGTCGGGTTTCGGAAGTTTCCGCGCGTTTGACGACGCGGTGCCTGTCTTTCTCAATCCATGTGGTACAGCCGGGGGCAAAAGTCGGCTGGATTTGTGCGGAGGATGACGTGGACCCGTGACGGCTCATGCCGGAACAGGGAGGGCGTTACAGGGTGATGCCGAGTTGCTCCGGAAGAGCAATCCTCGGGCGTTCCGTCAGGATGAGCGGTGCTCCGTCCGTGATGGCGATCGTATGTTCGAAATGGGCGGAAGGCTTGCCGTCTGCCGTGATGACTGTCCAGCCATCGTTCAGAATGCGGACTGATGGACGGCCCAGATTGACCATCGGTTCAATGGCGATGACCATACCGGGTTTCAAGCGCGGAGTTTTCCACGTAGGGCGGTAATTGGGGACTTGAGGCTCTTCGTGCATGCTGCGTCCGACACCGTGGCCGACGAAATCCCGGACGACGGAGAAGTGGCGGGGGCGTACAAAGGCCTCGACGGCGGCGCACACGTCAGCGAGCGGAACGCCCGGACGAGCGCAGTCAATAGCTCGGAAAAGAGATTCTTCCGTAGCGGCCAGAAGTTTGAGTACTTCGGGATCAACCATCCCAACGGGAACAGTCATGGCATTGTCGCCAACCCAGCCGTCCACGATCGTGCCGACATCCAGGCTGACAACGTCACCGTTTTCAATGCGGCGGTCCCCGCCGATTCCATGAACGACTTCTTCGTTGACGGAGATGCAGATCTGACCGGGATAGCCGCGATAACCGAAAAAGGCATTTTTACATCCTTCCCGGCGGAAAAGTTCGGCAGCGATCTGGTCGATCTCACGCGTTGTGCGTCCCGGCTGGATCTCTGCTCCCAGGTCCATCAGGATACGTGCAGCTACTTCACCGGCTTTCTTGAGCTTGGCAACTTCGCCCGGCGATTTGAGAATGATCTTGTGGCTGGACATGAGAGGTGGAGGAGGATGGGGATTGATGGGACGGAAGCTCCGGATGCAGGATCAGTCCTTGCTTTCCGCGTAGACATTCAGTTTCTCGGAAAGTTCACGGGAAACGTCGCAGGCTTCGCGTTCTTCCGTGACCGAGATTTTCACGACAAGGCCGCGGGATTCGTAGTAGCGGGCGACGGGAAGCGTCATGGATTCGAAGTCTTTCCAGCGTTTGGCGAAAGCGTCGATGTTGTCATCCTTGCGCGTTGTCATGGTTCCTCCGCACTTGGGGCAGATTTCCAAAGTACTGTTCTGAACGACAAAGTTGCAGGACGAACATTCGCGGCGCTGGAGGATGCGCTGCTCGATCAATTTGCGGGAAACATCCATCCAAACGACAACATCGATTCCCAGTCCGCGCTGGGAAAGGAAATTGTCGAGCGTTTCCGCTTGGGCAACAGTACGGGGATATCCGTCGAGGATCCAAGAGGAATCGTCGGCATCGGCGAGCCAGGTACGAACGATGTCGTTGACAACTTCGTCAGGGACGAGCTTGGCCTGCTCCATATAGCTTTGAGCTCTCCTTCCCAAAGCCGTACAATTTTCGATTTCCCGGCGCAACAGGGCTCCCGTACTTAAAGTCTCCAGTCGGAACGTGTCGGACAGGTATCTGCCTTGAGTGCCTTTTCCCGATGCGGGACCGCCAACCAAAATGAATCTCTTGAGTTTTTTCATTATGAAAAGGGGGGAGTGAGGGGAGAAATCCAGGGACGGGATTGACCCATGTTAGAATTTTGTAAATACGTAGGCGGCAATGGCTCCTCCCAGAAGAACGATTGCGATGACGACCCAGATGATAGTTACGGTCGTGCTGTTGGCAGCTTCGCCCGTACCCTGCAGGTGGTTGTATTTACCGCGGATCTTACCTTTTTTAAGGAACCCGTCGTAGTTGCGCTGCAACAGAGTTGTTTCGACCTGACGCATGGCGTCAAGCAGAACACCGACGAGAATCAGAAGGCTGGTACCGCCGAAGAACTGGGCAACGATCGGGTTAAGAGCCCCGGATGCCTGAAGCATGGAGGGAACAAAGAAGATAAGGGTCAGAAACAGGGAGCCGGCAAACGTCAATCTCTGCATTGTTTGATCCAGAAAAATGGCCGTGGGAGGGCCGGGGCGGATACCGGGGATGTAGCCGCCGTTACGCTTGAGATCTTCTGCAATCTGGGAAGGCTGGAACATGGTAGCTACCCAGAAGTAGGAGAAGAAGAAGATCATGAAGGCTGAAATGATGTAGTAGGGGTAGCCGTTCGGACTCATCCAGTTGTTGATAAGCATGGCAATCCAGCTGGAAGGCCAGATCTGCATGATCAAAAGCTGGGGCAGGGACATGATGGCCGTGGCGAAAATGACGGGCATCACGCCGGAGTAGTTCAACTTCAACGGCAGGTACTGCGTCGGGGCATTGAACATCTTGTTTCCGTTTCCGGCAACGCGCTTGGCGTACTGGACGGCAATGCGGCGCTGCGCTTGTGTAACGGTGACGACTAGTGCGATGACGACGATCAGGAAGGCAATGAGTGCTACCAGGGCCAGAGCTCCGGTGGGGTTGATTTGGTTGGGACTTGGATGGACGAGTGTTTTCCAAGCCAGGGTCAAGGCACCGGGCAGGGAGTGGATGATGTTGACGCAGATGATCAGGGAGACACCGTTGCCGATGCCCTTTTCCGTAATCTGGTCACCGATCCACATCAGGAACATGGTGCCGGCCACAATCGTCAGAATCGTGGAAATGACGAACATCGGTCCGGGGAACATGACCAGGTCACCGAATTTGTCAATGCCGGAGAGGAAGTTCAAACGTTCCGGGTGTTCCAGAGAGACGACGAGGAACCACCCCTGGACGATGGCGATGCCAATGGCGATGCCGCGCGTCCACTTCGTCATTTTCTGGCGTCCGCCTTCTTCGCGCACCATCTTGCTCCATTGCGGCACGACGGCCGTGAGGAGCTGGGTCATAATAGAGGCGGAGATGTACGGCATGATCCCCAATGCGAAAATACCGAGCTGCTGGAGGCCGCCACCGGAAAAGATCGTCAGCACGGAGGCAAGACCTCCTATGCCGCTTTCATCCGAGGACTGGTGCTCGATCCACTGCTGCAGGACTTCGACATTAACGCCGGGCAGCGGAAGATGGACACCGAGACGGACGATGATAATCATCGCCAGTGTGAACAAGATCCGGTTGCGCAGCTCCGGAACTTTCATTGAATTCGCAAATGCGGAGATCATATATAATAGGGTATGTGAGAAAATTGACGTGCAGCTGCATCTTGCGTGAACCTCCGCAATGCCCTCAGGCAGTCTGGGCAATTGTTGACACTCCCCGGAGGGAGAAGAGGATCTTGAACGCGCATCAACGAACCGGGCGGAGCTGCGTCACACCCGGTTCGCGGAAGAATTTCATCACCCGGATCAGGCTTCGCTCAGAACGGTGAGAGTACCACCGGCCTGGGTGACCTTTTCGCGGGCGGAAGCGCTGACGAAATCAACGGTGACGTTGAGTTTCTTGGTCAGTTCGCCATTGCCAAGAAGTTTGACGGCGTCGCAGTTCCCCTGGACGAGGCCAACGGAACGCAGCGTGTTTTCGTCGACAATTTCACCGGCTTCGAAGAACTTGTCGAGCTGGGAAACGTTGACGGCGACGATAGTGTCACGGAAACGCTTGTTGCTGAATCCCTTCTTGGGAAGACGGCGGTGAAGGGGCATCTGACCGCCTTCGAATCCCGGACGGATGGTACCGCCGGAACGTGCTTTCTGGCCCTTGTTGCCCTTGCCGCAGGTTTTGCCGAGGCCGGAGCTTTCACCGTTGCCGAGGCGCTTTTTGCGGTGCTTGGCTCCGGGATTGGGCTTAATCGAATGAAGTTTAAGCATCTGTCTAAAATGATAGGTTGATGGTGAAATAGGGAGGAACCGGAGCTCCTCCCTTCAAGGATTAGATGGCCTTTTCCTTCTTCAAACCGCGCTGGGAAAGAACCTGGTCGCTCGTACGCAGGGAAGCGAGGGCATTCAGGGTGGCTTTCACGACGTTGGCGTGATTGGAGGAACCGAGGGACTTGGCGATGATATCGCGGACACCGGCAGCTTCAAGGACGGCACGGACGGTGTTGCCGGCGATCAATCCGGTACCGGGGGAGGCAGGCTTCAGCAGAACTTTGCCGCCGCCGAATTCCGTGTATACTTCATGCGGGATGGTGCCGTCGACGATAGCAACAGGGCGCAGGGCACGTTTGGCGCTTTCCGTAGCTTTGCGGATGGCGTCGGCTACTTCGTTGGCCTTGCCGAATCCGTAGCCGACGCGGCCTTCCTGGTCGCCACTCACAACGAGGGCGGAGAAGGAGAAGCGACGACCACCTTTGACGACCTTGGCGCAACGGTTGATGAAGACAACCTTTTCCATGAGCTGGGGGCCTTCTTCTTCTGGAACCTCGGCTTGGGGACCACGGCGTCCGTCACGACGGGGACCGCCTTCGCGGCGGGGACCACGGGGACCGCGGGGGCCACCGGGGAAGTTACCGTTACCACGGCCACGGGGAGCTCTGGTGGAAGCGGGCTGCTGGGTTTCAGCGGGAGCGGACGCTTCGGGAGTTGCCGGTACGGAGTTTTCCGTTTCGTTATTCATTGTTGGGGAATCTTTCTCTCAATTAGAATTTCAAACCAGCTTCACGGGCGGCGTCGGCCAAAGCCTTAACCTTGCCATGGAAGGAGAAACCACCGCGGTCGAAAACGACTTCAGTGATGTTGGCAGCCTTGGCGCGTTCGGCAACGAGGGTACCGACTTTCGTGGCGGTATCGCTGTTGGCGAGTTTAGCGGGAGAGGCGATGGAAGCATCAGCCGTTGAGGCGGAGCAGAGGGTGACGCCCTTCACGTCGTCGATGATTTGAGCATAGACGTGACGGTTGGAGAAGTGAACAGCCAAACGGGGACGGGAAGCGGTACCGGTAACCTTTCTGCGGATGCGGCGATGGATCCTTTCGCGGATGGCCTTGCGATTGATAGTACTCATATTCTGTGAGTTTAATGCAAATTGTTAGCGAATTACTTGCCGACGCTCTTACCTTCCTTGCGGCGGATGATTTCACCGGCATAACGGACACCTTTACCCTTGTAGGGTTCCGGCGGATAGTAGGCGCGCACTTCGGCGGCGAACTGTCCGACTACCTGCTTGTCGACACCTTCCACCTTGACCTTGGTGTTGTCGGTCACGGTGACCGTCAATCCTTGGGGAATGGGGTGGTTGATGGGGTGGGATTTACCGAGGTTGAGGTCGAGGATGTTACCCTTGACAGCGGCACGGAAACCGACGCCGATGATTTCAAGGTCCTTGACGAAGCCCTGGCTGACGCCCGTGACCATGTTGCTGATCAGGGAACGGCTGGTGCCGTGGAGGGCGCGGTGCTTGCGGCTTTCGCTCGCACGGGAAACGGTCAGTTCCGTTCCTTCAAGCGTAGCGGTGATACCTTCGGGAAGTTCCCAGGAAAGCTTTCCCTTGGGACCATCGACGTTGATGGTGGAACCGTCGATCTTCACCGTTACCTTGTCCGGCACAATGATGGATTTTTTACCAACTCGAGACATTGTTCGTGTAAAGTTTCAGGGTTTACCAAACGAGGGCGATGAGTTCACCGCCGTAGTTCTGCTTGCGAGCCTGCGCACCGGTCATCATTCCGTGAGAGGTGGAGACGATGGCGATACCGAGTCCGCTGAGGACGCGGGGAACTTCAGAAGAGGCGATGTATTGGCGGCGTCCGGGCTTGGAGCAGCGCTTGACGTCCGTAAGAACAGGTTTGCCCTGTTCCGTGAACTTCGTCTTCACCTTGATTTCTTTCTGGATGCCTTCACCTACGATTTCGTAGTTCCAGATGTAGCCTTCTTCCTTGAGGATGCGGGCGATTTCAGCCTTGATCTTCGAGAAGGGAGCGGAGAATTCCTCTTTGCGGGCGTTGCTCGCATTCTTGAGGCGGGTGAGGAAATCCGAGATGGGGTCAGTAATAACGGCCATTTGATGAAAAAAGTTAAGCGTTCGCGTTATGTTTCTCAGGCCTTCTTCTGTTCGCGGAAGGGCACGCCCAGTTCGCGGAGGAGATCACGACCTTCTTCGTCCGTATTGGCGGACGTCACAAAAATGATGTCGAAGCCGATCTGGCGCTTGATCTGATCCAGTTCGATTTCAGGGAAAATGGACTGGTCGGAGATACCGACGGCATAGTTGCCGCGACCGTCGAAGGACTTGGCGGAAAGGCCGCGGAAGTCGCGAATGTTCGGCGAGGTGATATTGATGAAGCGGTCCAGGAATTCCCACATGCGGGTTCCGCGCAGTGTGACGCGGGCGCCGAGGACTTCCCCTTCGCGCACTTTGAAGTTGGCGACGCTCTTGCGGGCGTAGGTCATGGCCGGCTTTTGACCGGTGATTTTGGCAATTTCATTGACGGCATCCTCGACTGCTTGCTTGCGGTCGGGTTGTTTGCCCATGCAGGAAGTCACCACGATCTTTTCCAACTTGGGGATCTGGTGGACGTTTGCGTAGGCGTGCTTCGCTTGAAGTGCCGGAGCAACTTTTTCGCGGTAGTATGTCTGTAACGTTGGTGTACTCATTGTTTTAGCGGGTCAGCTCTAATGATCGTTTTGTTAACGGCTTAAGCGCAGGGTAGGCATTGCCTAGCCAACCTTCTTCACATTGGAGATATGAATTGGGGCGTCGATCTCTTGAATGCCGCCTTCGGGGTTCTGTTCGGTCGGGCGCACAGCTTTTTTGGCTTTGCGGGCGCCTTCTACGATGACAGTTCCCTTGGCTGCGTTCACCGAGAGAACGGTGCCGCGCTTGCCCTTGTGGTCGCGTCCGGCGATGATTTCTACTTCGTCGCCTTTTTTCACGTGGGTCTTCATGGTTCTGTGTATTACGCAGTTGCGTGGTTTTTGATGCCGCCAAACAATATGGCGGGGCGCAAACCCTACTACGGCTCAGGGGTTTTCGTCAAGCCCGCATTCGTTTTTTTCAAATTTTTCCGTTTCCGGGACCCCTTGAGGCATAAAATTTTAGATTGCGGAGGGATCGAGTATCCCTTCGTTTTCGATTGGGAATATTGCCTGAATTTCTCCGGAGCGTCATGCCTGGTCCCAGGGGAGTTCTGCTCCCTGCCAGCGTAGTTTGGCGCGGAGAAGCTGGCCGAAGTTGTAACCCGGCATGTGGACGAGGAGGAGTTTTTCCTCCGCTTTGCGAATGACGAGGTGTTCTCCGACATCAATGCTTTGGGTGTCGCGCCCGTCGGCAGAATATTGCATGGAATCCGCTCTTCCCCGGCGTGCCCTGGGCCGAAGGCGGATGGTTGCCTGGTCGGGAAGGACGACAGAACGGTTGGTCAGGCTGTGCGGACAGATCGGAGTCACGCAGAAAACGGAGGATTCCGGCCAGATGAGCGGACCTCCTGCGGAAAGCGAGTAGGCGGAAGAGCCTGTCGGCGTGGCTACGAGGATGCCGTCGGCGTGATAGCGGTTCAGAAGGCGGCCGTCGACTTCGGCGTCCAGATCGACCATTTTCCCGGTCTGATTTCTGGTGAGAGTGATTTCGTTGAGAGCCAGTTTGCGCTGGCTGCGGGGCTCTCCATTTTCTCCGACGGGGTAGGTTTCCAGCATGGTGCGTGCTTCCACGGAACACGTCCCGTCGGCCAGGGATTGGACCAGTGCATCGATTTCGTGAACGGAAATTGTCGTCAGGAATCCGAGGCGCCCCAGATTGACTCCGGCCATCGGGATGTCGAGCATGGCCGCCTTGGAGGCGGCGGACAGCATGGTGCCGTCTCCCCCGAATGTAATGATCAGGTCCGTTCCGGCGGCATCTTCTTCGAAGGATTTGCGACTACGGATGGAAATGACGCGGATACTGCGGCTTTGGAAAGCCTTGCGGGCGGCTTTGATGGCTTCCGGGACACCCGGTTTGTCGGCGGGTGCGATCAAGCCGACACATTGGGGAACGAACATGTCTCGCTATATACACAACCAGAGGGAAAACTCAACCCCGCATTCGGCGGAATATCCGGTGAATGGTCATTTTTTCTCCTCCGGAACCGCTGAAATGTCAGGAAATAATAAGGAATCGAACTTATTCCTTTTATTTCTCGAAGTGTCGATTAAAATACTCCGGCATTAATTTTGTTATTTCCTGCATTATGAAAATTTGGCTAGACGGCAAACTGGTTGACGAAACGGAAGCGAAGCTCTCCGTGTTCGATCATGGCACTCTTTACGGCGACGGCATTTTCGAAGGCATCCGTTTTTACAATGGCCGGGTCTTCCGTCTGGAGGATCATATCGTCCGCTTGTTTGATTCGGCCCGGTATCTTCTTCTGGATATACCCTATGCCTTTGACGAAATCATCCACGCTACCTGCGAAACCGTAGCGGCTTCCGGTCTGTCGGACGGCTATATCCGCCTGGTGGTGACACGCGGCGTCGGCAATCTCGGGTTGAGTCCTTTCAACTGCAAGAATGCGTCGGTGTACATTATTGCCGACAAGATCGCCTTGTACGATCCCTCCGTGTATGAAAACGGATTGGCTCTCATCACCAGTTCCGTGCGCCGCAACCGTCCGGACATGGTCTGTCCGCAAGTGAAGTCGCTCAACTACCTCAATAACATCCTGGCCAAGATGGAAGCCGTGCGGATGGGTGTTGCCGAGGCCCTCATGCTCAATGAAGCCGGCAATGTCGCCGAATGCACGGGCGACAACATTTTCATCGTGAAAAACGGCACTGTCTTTACTCCGCCCGTGACCGACGGTGCGCTGGACGGTATTACCCGCCGCGTCGTTCTTGAAATCTGCAACGAACTCGGCATTCCCGCCGAGGAACGTACGATGAACCGTTACACCGTTACCTGCGCGGACGAATGCTTCCTGACGGGTACTGCCGCCGAATGCGTGCCGGTGACGAAGATGGACGGTTATGTGATCGGCTCCGGCAAAATCGGTCCTGTGACGGCCCGGTTGCTGGCCCGCTTCAAGGAACTGACTGCTACGACGGGTACTCCCGTTGCATAAAAAGGCTTCTTCTCTCCCTGAACCGGTCCCGGGAGCGTGTCTCCCTGACGTGCCCGTGGCCTTATTGCGAGTGGCAGTCGGTATTTGCCCGCCGATCCTGCCTCTCGCTATCCCCCCATACGACCATGCACATCAGAACCACGTTCTATAAACTGCTCTCGGCAGTAGTCCTGCTTTCCGCCTGCGCCCTGGCGCGCGAGGTGTCTTCTTTCAACGACGGATGGGCCTTCAAAAAAGGCCCGTTTCCGGAATCTCTCAAGCCGGATGCCAAGGAATTGGCCGATGGCTGGGAGGCCGTCGAGATCCCGCATACCTGGAATGCCCAGGACATGCAGACCGTAAAAAACAAGTTCTACCAAGGCAACGCCTATTATAAGAAAAACTTCAACCCCGGTACCGACCTGGACGGCAAGCGCGTCTTTCTCCGCTTCCAGGGCATCGGTTCCGTGGCGGACGTTTTTGTCAACAAGCAATTTGCCGGTAATCACAAAGGAGCCTATTCCGCCTTTGCCGTCGAAATTACCGACCTGATCAAGCCGGGGCAGGACAACGAGATTCTCGTTAAGGCCGACAACAAGGCCCGCCCCGACGTTATTCCTGTCAACCACACTCTCTTTGGTGTGTATGGAGGCATGTATCGTCCTGTGGAATTGATCGTGACGGACAAGCTCAACATTTCCGTGCTCGATTACGCCTCTCCCGGAGTTTACCTGCGCCAGCGCAACGTTACCCCGGAATCCGCCGACGTTACCGCTAAGGTGAAGCTTGAAAACAAGTACCCGGAAGCCAAAAAAATCACGCTCCGTACGACGATTTACGAAGCGGACGGCAAGACGGTGAAGGCTAGCAAGGAAAGTCCGGTTGAAGTGTTGCCCCAGGGCCGCCAGATCTTCGAACAAGAGTTCAAAATCGAAAAACCGCATCTCTGGCAGGGACAGGACGATCCCTATATTTACGAGGTGGTTACTCAGCTCGTCGATGGCGACAAAGTGGTCGATGAACAGACCCAGCCTCTCGGACTCCGCCACTTCGAATTAAAAGCCGGCGACGGCATGTACCTCAACGGTAAAAAAGTGCCGATGTACGGCGTGTGCCGTCACCAGGACTGGTTTGGCCTCGGCAGTGCCCTGAAGGACGAAAACCATGATGCCGATCTCGAAGTCATCAAGGAGATCGGAGCTACGACAATCCGTTTCGCCCACTACCAGCAGGCGGAACGCATCTACTCCCAGTGCGACAAGATGGGTTTCATCATCTGGGCGGAGATCCCGTTCGTCAATACGACGACTACTCAGGAACGCGACAATGCCAGGCAGCAGCTCACGGAGCTGATCCGCCAGAACTACAACCACCCGTCCATCTATGTCTGGGGGCTTCATAACGAAGTGTACAACCCGGCCAATTATGTACGTTCCACGACGATGGAGCTCAACGACCTTGCCAAGACGGAGGATCCGGACCGCTACACCGTTTCGGTGAATGGTTTCGGCAAGATGGATCACGCGGTCAATCTCAATGCCGACATCCAGGGCATGAACCGTTATTTCGGCTGGTACGAAGGCCGTATCAACGGCATTGAAGCCTGGGCGGACGGTCTTGCCAAAAAATTCCCCGGCTACAAGGCCATGCTTGCGGAATACGGTGCGGAAGCCAATGTGGACCAGCATGATGAAGACACGGGAGATTTCGGCGAATTCTTCGGACAGTTCTACCCGGAGGAATTTGCGACCAAGTTCCATGAGATTCAGTGGGGAGTGATTGCCAAACACCCTTGTCTCCTGGCTTCCTATATCTGGAACACCTTCGACTTTGCCACGCCCGTGCAGATGCAGGGTGGTGTCCCTGCGCGCAACATGAAGGGACTAGTGACCTTCGACCGTACGATCAAGAAGGATCCCTTCTACTGGTACAAAGCCAATTGGAGCAAGGAACCCGTCCTTTACATCACCCAGCGGCGTGCGGTGGAACGCACGCACCAGAAGACGCCCGTTACCGTCTATTCCAATGTCGGGGAGCCGGAACTCTTCGTCAACGGCAAGAAAATGGCCTCTCCGCGTCAGGGAACGACGGATGTTCATTTCATCTTCGACGACATTATACTCCGCGAAGGCGACAACGAAATCATGGCCCGCGTTTCCAAGGACGGCAAGTCCTACGAAGACCAGTTTGTCTGGACCTACGACAAGAAAAACGAAGGTAAAATCCGCGGAGGCAAGAAAGCCAAGCAAGTCCGCGAGAAAGAACACGGCGGCCTCTAAGGCCCCAATCCTCTGACCATTTTTCGCTTTTTTTTCATTCTCCAGCTCGTGTTCGTTTAGCGACGCGAGCTGGAGAATTTTTTGTGCCGGTAGACACGCGATCAATCAATTCTGGGTGATTCGATCCGGGAGAAAGAATGAACGTTTCATCCTAATGTCCAAAATTGGAATAATCATAAAAAATGTTGCATTTTTTTATTTTTGGATATGATGACAGATGCTATGAATTACCGCTTGGTCATGATGTGGTGTTTTGTGGGCGCCATAATACTGGGGATCGTTCAATTCGCTATGGCTGTGAGTTGTTTTATGTTGAAACCTTTCATGGCGGGAAAAGCCTCTTTGATTGAGAATGGCTTCTATGAGATCGGATCTTCCTGTCGGGGAGGTAATCCTAGTGAAAATACTGTTCATTTTCTGTTGGTAAATATTATAAATATCGCCAAGCAATGATCCGGAGTATGATGATATTATTTTTGAAGTAACTATAAAAATAGATGGAGATGAAAAAAGTAATTGTATCCTTGTTGTTTCTGATAATTTTAGTTTTATTTGTTTTGTTGCCAAGTAGTAATCATAAAACAGATATTTATCCGGCTATATCAGATAGTTGCAAAATTGTATCTTATTATGATGGAGATGTTTTTGCCGGAGAGTTTAATGTTGCAATTTATTCGTACTTTAATGAATCAAAGAAAGAGTTTTCTCCTCCTGTATTTTTTGTTCATGGACCGTCGGAATATTTCTTTTCGGTCAATTCTACTTTGCCGACATCAAAAGGATATATCAAAGATAAATTTATTTTCAAATCAAGTGTTTTTGATCCTAAAATATTTCCTGTAGATGGACATCTAAAAACAGTATGTGACGATCTTGGCGGTATTTATTATACTAAAGAGTATCGTTTGGTTTATGATGTTGTTGCAAAATACGTTGATTATGGAAAAGACAATTTATATATATCTGACTACCATATGCCGGGAATGAAGAAAATAATATTGAAATATAAAAGGAAAACAAATTAACCGATATGAAAATATTTATTGTTTTGTATTTTATATATGCCATCGTGCTTTGTTTTGTTCTTGGAGATAATAAAATATACCCCAATGCTGAAATATGCTCTTTGCCGTCGGAAGAAGATAAGAGATTTCTCAAAAACTTGATTGCAAATAAATTTGAAACGTGCGACGGAAAAATAAATATTACAAATTTCAACATATATTATTCTTGTGATGATTGTAATTTGTCCGACATGTCTAAAGGATATATAAATTTCGACTCTTTTCTGTCGTATCAATTATCAATAAATGGAGAATCAGGTAAATGTGTGAATTATGTAGGGCCTGAAAATTATTTATCTAATCCATTTTTTATAAAAATACGTATATCTGATCATGTCGAATCGAATTTGGAAAATAATAGAATTCTAAGCGAGGATGAAAAAATAGGAAATATATCATCGATTTCCATAGATAATATTAGAATTGATCCACAAGATTATAGAAAATGTATTGTCCGATATGTTGATGGTGTTTTATTTTGGGAGGCTAAAGTTTTTGTTCTCTATGATTTGGATATTTTGTTTCATAAAGGTGAAGAAATGGGGAGAAGATCTATTTTTAATAGACGGGTGGAAATAAAAATTCGCAACCGAATATCTATTTGAAATTTTATTTAAGCAATCTTAACATTTATAAACATGGGTATATTTTGCTCCATGAAAATTGTTGTATTGATTTTATGCTGAATAGTGAAGTGTAAGAAAATACCATACAGGCAGTAACAGTCGAAATAAATACTCTCCCCATAACAAGACCGTCAAATTCTAATGCCGAGAATCGAATGGTTATGATGCCGGGAGTATGAAAACATCTTGTGTTTAGTAATATTCGGAGGTGGGTACAAGATGATGCCGTTAGCCCTTTCCTGTCTTTATATTCGTCGATTTGTCGATGATATGTCGCTGCGGAGGAAGGCGGAAAACAATCATGTTCCAGTGGTGGAGTATGATCTGTAACCGGAAATTTGACTTTCTTCGGAAATGGTTTTGATATAATATTATTCTATTCAGGTAGAAGGACGGTTGTTTATGAGAAATAACCTCAACTTCCTTGGACAGAACATCAAAGATAAGGCGTTCTATCATGGATCAATGGAAAATATTTTCGTGTTGTTTGGCTGCTGTGTGTTTGGGGGGAGTGGTTTCTCGCAGCGAGGGTGCGGAAGAACATGGGAATCGTGCTGCGACCACGGAACGAAAGCCTGTTGTGAGGAATTTAAACCTGCGGGAGAAAACGGCTGTGAAACTTGCAGAAGTAATTCTGGAATCTGTTTACGGCGAAAATGTTTTGAACCAACGTCCGTGGAATGTCACGGATCTCGGGGAGAGTTTCCGTATTGTAGGAACGTTTCATGGGGATGGCGTCGGCGGTGTGGCCGAGATCGTCATCAATAAAGCCGATGGAAAAGTCATTTCATATACACACGGTAAATGAAACGCCCGGCCGAAGATAGTTTGGAAGAGCCGAAGAGGAAAGGGACCGTTTCTGTCTTAACCAGATCGAATGCGGTACAGGTAGATTTATTCGTCAGCTTCCGGGGATGATGCCTGGGCATCGGTATCGCGGATGGCTTTGACGCGATCGAGTTCAGCCTGGGCCTGCTGTTTGTGCTGGGAAAGAGTCTCCTTGGGGGAGTGGATGTCCATCATAACCATGGGAAGGAGTTCCCCGGTGTTGGAATAGTATTTGTAAGTGACGCCGGTACCGATTCCCAGGACGAACATGATGAGGGCGTAGAGGATCATGGCCGGGTAGTTGCTTTTCGGTGCGGGCGGCGCGTAGCGGCGGGGCGACGGGGGTGCCTGTTCGTCTTCGTCCGGAGTGGCTCCGTAGTGAAGCTGTCCGTATTCGGGATGGGCGGGGTCTGTGGAAGGCAGGGCAATGCCGTGGACGGTTTCCGGCTGGGGGGCGGACGAGATCAGGGTTTCGCGTTCGGGAACGACGGTGTCGGAGGGCTGGTCGTCTTCCAGATTCAGATCGGATAAGTCGACAAAGTCGTCGTCTGCTGCGGGTGCTGCGGGTGCTGCGGGTTGTTGTGCGGGAGTTTGCCGGCCGGAAGCGGCTTTTTCCGCCTCGAGGATGGCTTTTTCCTCATCGGAGGCAAGTAGTTGGACGGAGGCTTCGCCGAGCAGGACTTCTCCTCCGGGGGGAAGGGGGGCCTGGGTGAGGAGCTGTCCCCGGTAGATGACGCCATTCGTAGACCCCATGTCTCTGACTTCGTAGCCTCCCGGTACGCGGACAATCGTGCAGTGCATGGAAGAAACGGAGCCGATGGGCAGGCAGATGTCGGCCGCTTCCGACCGTCCGATGGTGGCGGAATAATCCTTGTCCATGGACAGGTGTACGGGCGGTAGGGACAAGCCGGGGGCGGTGATTTCTAATGTCGGCATGGCGTAAGTGGTATGAATAATGGCTTAATTGCCGGTAAAATCAATCTTAAAGAATTGGTTAGGACACAAAGCTTCCGGGGTGGAACTTGCTATTTGCCGTAAATCCGGTAAAATATGTTCATGTTTGTTGATCACATTCGCATCTTTGCCAAAGCGGGCAAGGGAGGAAACGGTTCCGCCAGCTTCTACCGGGGTAAATTCAACCCCAAGGGCGGGCCGGACGGAGGAGATGGCGGAGACGGAGGCAGTGTGATCCTGGAGGTGGATCCGCATACGAATGACCTGCGGAAATTTTTCTACGATCCCAAGTTGATTGCCACGGAAGGCGTTGGCGGCAAGGATTTTAAAAAACACGGCAAGAATGGGAAATCCGTGATTGGCAAGGTGCCTCCCGGTACGCGCGTGTACAGGACGAATGCTTCCTCTATGGCGGAGGCTACTTATCTGGACCGTTCCGATGAAGACGCTTTGGAGATGGAACTGGTTGCCGACCTGACGGAAGTCGGGGATAAGTTTGTCTTGTGCCAGGGCGGCAAGGGAGGACGGGGAAATTGGCATTTCCGTTCTCCTACCAATCAGGCGCCCAAGGAGGCCGAAGCCGGAACTCCTGGCGAGGAAGGGGTGTTTTATTTTGAACTGAGGCGAATTGCCGATGCCGGACTTGTGGGATTCCCCAATGCTGGCAAGAGTACGCTGCTGGGCGATATTTCGTCCGCGAAACCGAAGGTGGCCAATTATCCTTTCACGACGCTCCAGCCTATCGTCGGCGTGGTGGAGTTCGACAACCACCGCCGTTGCATTGTGGCCGACATTCCGGGCTTGATCGAGGGGGCGCACCAGAACCGCGGTCTTGGTCACGAGTTCCTGCGCCATATTACGCGCTGCAAGGTGCTCCTGTTTGTGATTGATATGGCGGGCAGCGAAGGCCGCGACCCGATCGTCGACCTGGAGCAGCTCCGGACCGAGATCAAGCTGTACGACGAGGAACTCGCCAAACAGCCTTGGATGATTGTGGCCAACAAAATGGACTTGGAAGGTGCGGAGGAAAACCTGGAACGTTTCCGCATGCGTTTCCCGAAACTTGATATTGTTCCTATTTCCGCGATGGAGCAGACGGGGCTCGACTTGCTCAAGAGTAAGTTGAACGACCTGGTTGCCTATCAATTTGCCCGTTAAGGGGTGTTTCGAACTATAAACTTTAGAGGTCAAGATGGAATCTGTTCCGACGAATCAAACGAAGGTAGCCGACCGGGTTCTGGCCCGGATTGCCGAGATTGGAGATATGTTTGCCATCGAGGGCGAATTTGTGGATGGCAAGGAGATCCAGAGCGGGCACATTAATACGACGTATTGTGCGACGTATCGTAAAAGCGACGGGACGGAGGACAGGTACATCCTCCAGAAGATCAATAGCAATGTCTTCAAGGATCCCCGTGCCGTCATGCGCAATGTGGAGAAGGTGACGCGCCATATCAACTGGAAGGTGCTGCGCCGCCGTACGGATTCCGCCGGACAGACGCTGAATTTGTATCCTGCCCGCGGGGGCCGCAACTATATCGAATTGCCCGGCGACGGGATCTGGCGCTGCTATAACTACATCGAAGGAACCCACACGTACGACATTGTGGAGAATACGCGCCAGGCCTATCAGGCCGGCTATGCTTTCGGGTCTTTTCAGGATTTGATCAGCGACATGAATCCTTCCGACCTGGTCGAGACGATTCCCGGATTCCATGATACGCGCAAGCGTTTTGACCGCCTGATGGAAGTGGCGAGACTGGATCCCGTCGCCCGTCTGGAGTCGTGCCGGGAGGAATTGGATTTTATCCGGAAGAGGGAGAAGGATGTCGATGTTTTGCTCGACCTGCAGAAGGCAGGCCGCCTGCCTGTCCGCATTACGCATAATGATACCAAGATTAACAACGTCATGCTGGATGAGGAAACCGACCAAGCCGTCTGCGTGATCGATTTGGATACGGTGATGCCGGGACTGGTGCTTTACGATGTCGGGGATATGGTTCGGACGGTAACGACTCCGGCTGCCGAGGACGAGGAGGATCTCTCCAAAGTCCGTTTCCGCATTTCCATGTTCCAGTCGATCATTGAAGGTTATCTGGATGCGGCCAGCGGTTTCCTGACTCAGGAGGAGATCGACTTTCTGGCGTTTTCCGGGAAGCTGATTACGTTGGAAATCGGAATCCGCTTCCTAACTGACTATTTGGAAGGCGACGTATATTTCAAGACATCCAAGCCGGATCACAATCTGATCCGCTGCCGCACCCAGTTGAAACTGGTATCCTGCCTGGAAGCCCAGATGGAGGAGATGGAGAAGTTTGTCCAGAAACGGGCGAAGGCAATCAAGTAAAGCCGCCCGGCTTTTTCCCGAACCGGAATCATGCAGGGATGTACGGAACAGACCCAGCCACGGGAGAAGAGTGTTTCCCCTCCCTTCTGGAAACGTGTGCTTTCTGTTCTGTGGCGAAGCCGCTGGCTGAGATGGGGGGGCGGTGTTCCCGTGGCTTTGGTGTTGCTCCTGATGCTTGTGTCCGAGAGCTATGTATTTGTCCAGTCGCATGACCGCATGGTGGATTCTCCATCGGGACTTCCGAGCAATTCCGTGGGCTTGGTGCTCGGTTGCTCGCCGATGGTCGGCAAGCATGTGAACACCTCCTTTGTCAACAGAATTAAAATGGCAGCCGAGCTGTGGAAATCCGGCAAGGTGTCTTCCTTGATTGTTTCCGGAGATAACCGTTTCCGGTACTACAATGAGCCGCGGGAGATGAAGAAGGCGCTCGTTGAACAGGGTGTCCCGGAGGATAAAATTGTGTGCGACTATGCCGGACTGCGTACGCTCGATTCGATCGTGCGTGCTCGCGACGTGTTCCACGCGGAGCGTATCGTGATCGTCTCCCAGCCCTACCACAACGCCCGGGCTCTGGCGATTGCCGCTCACCATGGCATCAATGCCTGGGCTTGCAATGCGCCGGACACGAGCACGCGCAAAACGCAATTGCGCATGTGGCTGCGCGAACGCGCCGCCCGGATCCTGATGTTTTTGGATTTGTGGGTGCTGGGAACCTCTCCGCATTTCGGCCAATGATGAAGAGATGGAGGGCAACAGCATGGAGCGGATGGGGGAGGAGGAGATTTGATTGTTATTGCCTTCCTGTGTATTGTATAGTAATCACACGGTATTCGAGACTATCCTTATGAAATGTTTCTCTTCGATTTTGTCTGTTGTTTTGTCTGTTTTTCTGCTCGTTTCTTGTGGGACTGATTTGTATTTGGATCAGCCTGTTCCGGCCAAGATCAACATGGGGCATGGATCCAAGGTATGTGTGACGTCGTCCTTTTCACGGTATTCCCCGGAATTAGTGAGCCAAGTGGAGAAGCGTTTGATCAACAGCGGGTTCTATACGGTTGCCAATTCTCCGGCATGGGCCGACTCCGTGTTGCATCTCGATCTGGATGTGTACCGGGACAGAACTTACGATTCCGATGACCACCGCGACAATAAGAAGGACAAAAAACATCACAGCTCTTCTTCGGATCGTTACAATGTCCACCTGACCTGCCGTGCCGTATGGCGGGATGGCAGTGTCCTGGGGGTGAAAACCTATTCGGACTACTTCTATGGCGAGGAGAATTTCCCGGCATCTTCCCTGGCTCGGGAGATTACGAACGATTTGATCCCCCACATGGGCTCCTATAGCGTCAATATCGATACGTCCAGTGAGAAACCTCTGTTGGAACAGGCCGCCAATGCGTGCAAGGCCGGCAATTGGTCTCAAGGCGAGTCCATCGCTCTCCAGTATGTCAGCCAGACGAATGATCCCGAAGGATATTTTCTGCTCGGTGTGATTGCCCGCAAATCCGGAAATGAGAGCAAGGCTGACAATTACTTCCGCCAAGCTGCTTCCCTGGCTCCCGGGACAAGCAAATATGCCAGGGAACTGGAACGGGGAAACGAATTGCGTAACCGGCGGCAAATGATGGATGCCCAGACCGGCGAATAACTCGATTCCCTGTATTCGGCTCTTCCAAATTGGTTCATCAAGAAAAATCATTTTTTTGTTGCTTAAATTTCAGAAATTTCAGAAATTACATCCATGGAATTGAGCCAGGTCCAAATCCGTTTTATTGAAAAGTGGGGAGATATGGGATCCCGCTGGGGAATCAACCGTTCTGCGGCGGCTGTACATGCGTTGCTATATCTATCTCCGGAGGAGATGACTGCCGAGGATATTTCGCTGGCTCTGAGTATGGCGCGTTCCAATGTGTCGCAAGCATTAAAGGAGTTGGAAGGATGGGGACTCGTTCTCAAAGAAAGCCGGATCGGGGATCGTAAGGCGTATTATTCCTGTGTATCGGATGTTTGGGAAATGGCCCGTCTGATTGTGGAGGAGCGCAAGAAACGTGAAGCGGACGGCGTTTTGAAATCGGTTGCCGAATGTTTGTCCATGGCTCGTGAGGCTAAGGATTCTTTTGCCGAGAAACGATTGGAAGCGATGGAGGAAATCCTCCGAAAGGGATGTGACCTGGCGGATCTTGCCCTCCGGTGCAAGCCTGCCGTATGGCGTATGGCCATGAAAACCGTTGCCAAATTGTTTCGGTCGGTCGGGCATTAAACGGAGCGATGGATTAAACGGGTAATCATGTAGCAACAAAATTCTGAAATTACAGAAATAAGAGAAATGAAAGCGAAAGCATTAGCAATTACAGGTGTTCTGGGGTATAGCGGCCGTTATATGGCCGGAGAAGCCCGGGAACAAGGATATCGCGTGCTGGGGTTGACGAATTCCAGATACCGTTCCAATCCCGGAAACATCCGGTTGGCTCCTTTGTCGTGGGATGACCCGGCGAGGCTGGCTGCGTCGTTACAAGGGTGCGATGTCTTGCTCAATACCTACTGGGTACGTTTCAATCATAGAAAGTTTTCCCATGAGCAAGCCGTGGCGCATACGAAGATCCTCTTTCATGCGGCACGGGAGGCGGATGTGAAAAGAATTGTGCATGTGAGTATTACGAACCCCGACCCTCAGAGTGGTCTGTCCTATTTCCGCGGCAAGGCGCAGCTGGAAGAAGAGTTGGCTTCCCTGGGGGTCCCGTTCAGTATTTTACGTCCGGCTGTTCTGTTTGGAGAGCAGGAGGGAGAGGATATTCTGCTGAATAATATGGCGTGGGTCTTGCGACATTTTCCTCTTGTACTTGTGTTTGGGAAGGGTGACTATGAGGTACGCCCGATCCATGTCCGGGATTTGGCTCAATTGGCTGTCCGCGAAGCCGGGCGAAACGATACGGAGAACTTGGTGATTGATGCTGTCGGTCCGGATTCCTTGACCTTCCGCGGTTTGTTTGAGGAATTGGGACATGCCATAGGAGCTTCCCGCCCGGTTATAGGGACTCCGTACTGGGCGGTTCCCCTGGTACATGCGGCGACAACCCTGCTTGGTTTTTTGCACGGTGACGTGATGCTGACGCGAGATGAAATACGCGGATTGACGGAGAACCGTCTGGCTTCCTCGGCTCCTGCCTTAGGGACAACCAGTCTGCGTGCGTGGATAAGGGAACATGGCGCTTCTCTGGGACTTGCCTATTCCAGTGAATTGGCCCGGCGCTAGGTTAGGATTCTTGCCGGAAGTGTAGTCCGCTGACGACTTGTTTTCGGATAGAAATGAACCATAGAGAGCGTAACAATAGTGATGACTACGTTTCCCGCAAAATTATTGTGGTCTCTCGTTCTTGCGATGATGGTCTTTTGGCCTTTGAGTTCCAAAGGCAGTGACTCGTTTCCTCTTTCTTTGGGCAAAGAACAGGAAGTGATCGAGTACAGGGCCTTGGTCTGGGCTGACAAAGGGAGTGTGGAACGATACGGAGGGGAAACAATTTTCCGGAAGAAACTGAATCGAATGTTTGCGCAAACGACGGAATTTTTTAATGAGAGCCCGAACCGGTTCCATTATTATTTTCGTTTTGTACCGGCCGGTCTGCGTATGTATGATACTCAGGGGGATCGGAACAGAATTGATTTTTTCAAGAAACAAGCTTTTGGCAAGCTAGATACGGGAATGTATGATTATGTCGTTTTTTTCGCCTTGGATGCAGTTGCCAGCGGAACATCTTGCGGAGGTGGCGGTGAAAGCGGGCAGTGTGTCGTGATGTGTTACCGGACATTGGAGGAACAGGCAAAAAATGGGGATATTTTCTCGAAGGAACCACCTCTGCAGGGTACATACAGTGATTTGGGACATGAGTATGGACATATGCGCGGAGCGACCGATCTCTATCAATATAAAATACTGGCGGAAGACAACCCTGTCAGCCATAAAGACTTGAATCCGCCTCCCTGCAATATGGGGACTGGTTTCCGGGTATGGAGTGACTATTGTTCCGCCCTGTTCAACTATACTGCCAGGCAAAAACAATTGGACCGGGAACTGCCGAAGAAGATTTTTCCGGAAAAACTCGTGATCAAAGTGATGAAACACGGACAGCTTGTGCCTGGGGCCAGCGTTAGGTTTTACGGCACGCGGGCGGGAGGTGCACACAACAGGAGGGATGTATACCCGGACGCCTTCCGAACATTCCAGACGGCCCCGAATGGAATGGTAGAGATCATGAATTTGTACGAACTCTATCATCCGGCTCCCGGAGCTCCCGGAACTCCTCCTAAACAGCCGGTGGATTTGTTCCCTTATTCCTATTGGTTTAGCTTTCTGGTCGAGGCTGTGTGTGGTGATACAAAAAGTTATGCATGGCTTCCGGACTTTGTCCTTCAGGAGGACTATCTCCGGACAGGGAAGAAAAAGTATGAGCTGATTTTAAAAGTAGAATAAAGACTTTCTGGTGCGTTATTGACTACAGAGGGTTGAGACTGAACCAAGGACGTCTGATTTTGTGTTCGTGGGGAGTTGTGAAGATTTCACAGAATTGGTCGCACCAGATTCGAATGTGGCGGCGATGGTGGGCATAGTACTGGAAGTCTTTGGTGTCTACGAGGACGTAGGAAATGACGGATGATTCGTCCTTTTCGTAGTCGGCTACTTCAGCAACGAGTTTATTGGCGGGTGAAAAGAATTTAGCTCCCATGGAGATGGAACCGCCCGGGACAACCTGGGATAGGACGGCTCCGCTTCCTTTAAGATAGTGTCCCGCGATGAGCCCGGCTGCATTGGCCGTTACATTGGTAGGAGTAATGGAAAGGAGGGCGATCTGTACCCGGTAAGCATCCCGGGTAGGATGGTCGACGAGGTGGAAGGTGTTGTCCTGACGGTCCAGAATGGCTAGCTTTTCACGGAGTTGATGGTCGAAGTAGAGGCAAAGTTCCTCGACATCTTCCGCTTTTTCCGGATCTGTCGGATAATTGAGGAGAAAATGCGTGGTAACCGGCATCACGTAAATAGGTTGTGATTTTCCGTGTTGCCCCGTGATCCGTTCGTCCCAGTCCTTGTTGTCGCTGATATCCCAGTAGGAGTCGAAACTCATGCGTGCTTTATCGCTTGGCGCGTAGTGGGAGATGAATCCTGTCCTCGGTATTTGATCAAAGTCATGAGATGTGCACGATGAAAGGAAGCATGCCGCAAACAGTACGCCTGGGTGTACCAGCGGGACAATTTTGAGGAAGTGGATCATGACGGCACAACGAATGATATTCACACAAATTCGCAAATAAGCACATGAAATGCAACAAAAAATATGTTCTCTTGCTGCCTAGTCTTCCAGCGTGCGCGGTCGGAGATAATAGACTTTGTCGTTGCGGCGGACTTTGTCCGGGGAGAGGATGTAAATGGTTCTCCCTTTTTCCGCCAGCGGGACTTCTGTAAGACAGCCCGGATTCAGCTCGACTTTGAGAGAAACGGGGGTAAGTTCGATGGCTCCTGTAGTGGGACCTGTAATGAGGATGTCCTGTCCTGTTGAGAGGGGAGCGGCTTCAAGGAATATTTCTGCAATGCCGCTTTTGCGGAAGTAGTTGGTGACTTTGCCGATATGTACTTTGTGAACGGAGGCCCGGTTGACGGATGTGCCGCTCCATTCTCCCCAGGGTTTGCCGAGGTAGTAGCCTCCCTGCCAAAATCCGCGGTTGAAGACGCGGCGGAGGCGTTCCAGCCAGATTTCGATAAGATTGGGAGAGTAGGTTCCGTTCCGGCAGGCTTGGGCGGCTTCCTTGTACACGGATGTGACGGTGCGGACATAGTCCGACGATCTGCCCCGGCCTTCCAGCTTGAAGACGGAGACTCCGGCATCGAGTAACTGATCCAGAACGCCGACAGTGCAAATGTCTTTGGGAGACATGACGTATTTGTTGTCGATGACCATCTCATTCCCGGTTTCTTCATCGATGACCCGGTAGGCGCGGCGGCAGTTTTGGAAGCAGGCTCCGCGCTGGGCAGATGAGTTATAGGCCGCGAGACTCATGTAGCATTTTCCGGAGATGGCGACGCAGAGTGCTCCGTGGGCAAAAATTTCCACACGAAGGAGCTTTCCTTCCGGCCCGCAGATTTGTTCACGGGAGATGCCATCAATGATATGGCGAATTTGGGAGAGCGTGAGTTCCCGGGCAAGGACGACAACTTCCGCATATCGGGAGAAGAAGCGGACGGCAGCCATATTGCAGACGTTGGCCTGGACGGAGATATGGACGGGTAGGCCAATCGAGTGGGCATATTCGATGACGGCCATGTCGGAGGCGATGACTGCGTCGATTCCGGCATCGCGGGCCGCGTTACAGAGTTGGCGCACTTCTTCGAGTTCTTCATCATAGACGATGATATTGAGCGTCAGATAGGCTTTGGCTTCATGTTCCCGGCATTGGGACACGATTGCCGGCAGATCTTCCACCGTGAAGTTGACGGTGGCTCGGGAACGCATGTTCAGGGAACCGATGCCGAAGTAAACCGAGTCGGCTCCGGCATTCAAAGCGGCGGCAAGGGATTCGAACGACCCGGCAGGGGCCATTATTTCCACGTGGGAGGGCATCGTCATCGTGCGGGAAGCATAAGGGTTGGCTCGCGTTTTGGCGAGTGTATAGCGGAAGAATCCGACGGCTGATTCCCGTCATTCAATGATAAATCCTTACTCGTGGATGACGGTGACGAAAAAGAGATCGGTCTCGTTTGGATTTTTCAATCGTCCGCGAGGCAGTTTCTTGTAGGTTCAAATAGTAGTTGAAAACTATTTTACAGTTACACCACAATATGGTGCGAGGTTCCATGGTGAAATTGACGGGAACTCGAGAGTGCATGTTCAGAGAGACGCCAGTGTTGAACGACGAACGAAGGTAACGTGAAAAAATGTTTTTGTTGTAACCTTTTCCGACTCCAAATCGTCATGAAGGTGTTGAACGAATTAACCGATTATTATTCATATCAAACTTATTAAAAGCTATGAACAACGATGATTTAAAGAAGGAACTGAATGAAGAAGAACTTGACGTAATTGCTGCCGGACGAGCGATGGTACGCATTTCCACTGAAGGATTCGAAATGAACATTACTCAGGAAAAATACGAGAAGGTGATCTCTAAAGAGCCGGGTAAGTTCAAAGACTATAAGATCGAATTTTACGACAAGTGATTGAACGTCATTAACGAAAAATAAGCCTCTCGGAAAATAATCACTCCGGGAGGCTTGTTTATGATCGGTAAAGTCGCTGCCGAAACGTTATTATAATCCTGCTTCTTCCCGGATAAGAATAACTGATATCCGGTGTTTGGGATAACTGCGAGCCATCGTCAGATAGGCATTGCAGAGGCGGTCGGGGGAATTACAATCGTGGCAGGTGCCCGTGACCATGCATGGAGTCTTGAAACCGGGGTGGCGTTTGGCATTGAGGGGAGCGATTTGCTGGAGGCGTTTCCGGGCTTCTTCCGGCGTCGGTGTTATTTTATTGATTCCTGCGACGAGGATGACGTGCCTGGGTCCGAATGCGATCGGAGCGATCCGGTTGCCGACCATGTCGACCCAGTACAAAGAACCATCGGCGCAGACGGCATTGATTCCCGTCAGGAAAAGATCGGCGGTCATCCCCTGGCGGCGAATTTCCCAGCGTTGCTCGCGCGGCATATCCGGTTGGAAACCGTCATAGAAGCGGATTGATGACTGTTGAGCCAGATATTCGAGAATATCCGTATTTCTCAAGGTCATGGAGTCTCCGTAACTGGCGCTGGTCGGTGCGAATTCCGTTACAAGGCGTTCCAGAATTTGCCGGGCTTCCATGGTATGATCGGCGATAAAGACGCGGAATCCGTGACGTTCGAGTTTGTTTTTGCTCTGTTGGAGCCATTCTTCGGGAAAGTTGTCCATGGGGAAAAGGGGGAAGCTGAACGGACCGGCAAATTGGCTTGCCGGTCCGTTTGTTGCACATAAGTGTTGAAAGAATGTTTCTTTTATTCTTCCGGAGTAGCGGCGTCTCCGGATTCGGGTGTTTCACTGTTTTCCGAGACGTTTTCTTCATCCGTTCCTTCGGATGTTTCATCATCATCGTCGGGAATGACGATGGAAATGTCCTGAATGGTTTCGCCGTCTTTGAGGGTCATGAGTTTGACTCCTTGGGCGACGCGGCCTGTTTCGCGGATGGTTTCTACCTTGATGCGGACGGATTGTCCGGCAGTAGTCATCAGCATGAGTTCGTCTGTTTCTGAAACGACTGTGGCGGAAACAACCTTGCCGGTTTTGTCCGTGCAGTTCATGGTCTTGACTCCGGTACCGCCGCGGCTTTGGAGGCGGTAGGCGTCGAAACCGGTGCGTTTGCCCAAGCCGTTTTCCGAGGCGACGAGGAGGGTTGCCGATTCGTCCACGATGGCGAGGGCAACGACATAATCGCCGGGACGGGGACGGATGCCGCGAACGCCGATGGTATTGCGTCCCTGGTCGCGCAGGTCGCTTTCATTGAAGCGGATGCTCATGCCGTCGTGCGTGACGAGGACAATTTCGTTGTTGCCGGATGTGAGGACGGCATTGACGAGGCTGTTGCCTTCTTCCAGGTTGATGGCGATGATGCCGGCTTTGCGATAGTTGCGGAAGTCATTGAGACTGGTCTTCTTGACAGTACCGTCTTTAGTGGCAAAGACGACGAAACCGCTTTCTTCGCCGAAAGTGGTATCGTTGCCGTTTTCGTCTACTTGGCGTTCAAGGCGGAGGATGGCAGCGATATTTTCTTCCGGTTGGAGGTCGAGCAGGTTCTTGATGTTACGTCCCTGGGCGCTACGTGCGGCTTCATCGATTTCATACACGCGGTCCACATAAACGCGGCCGGTGTTGGTGAAGAACATGATGTAGTCGTGGTTCTGTGCAGCGAACAGGTGCTCGATGAAGTCGGCTTCCTGATCTTTTTTGGCGGCTTTGGTCGTAGCGGCTTTGATGCCTTTGCCGCCACGGGCCTGGACGCGGTATTCAGCGGAGTTGGTCCGCTTGATATAGCCGCTGTGGGTGATGGTGACGATCATCGAGTCGTTCGGGATCAAATCCTCGATAGCCATGTCTCCTTCGAAAGGAATGATGCGCGTCACGCGCGGAGTGGCATACTTGGTCTTGATTGCCTGAAGTTCGTCTTTGACGATGCCGAGTACGCGGGATTCGTTGGCCAGGATATCGAGGTAGTCCTTGATGAGGACCATGAGTTCGGAATAGTCGTTGTTGATCTTGTCCGATTCCAGTGCGGTGAGTTGGTAGAGGCGCAAGTCGAGGATGGCGTTGACCTGGCGTTCGGTGAAGACATAGAGGCCGTTCTGAACGGAAGGCTGGGAACGGATCAGGATACCGAGACCTTCTGCCGTTGCAATGGGGAATGTATAGGCCTGCAGGCGCTGGCGGGCTTCATCGCGGTTTTTGGAATCGCGGATGATATGGATGAAGTCATCCATGTGGCCAAGGGCGAGGAGGAATGCTTCCAGGCGTTCGGCATCTTTTTCCGCCTCGTTGAGGAGGTGGCGCGTACGGCGGACGATGACTTCGCGCCGGTGCTCGATGTAGAAGTTGATGGCATCAAGCATCGTGAGCGTCTTTGGCCGGTTGTCGTGAATAGCCAGCATGTTCACGGAGAAGGATGTCTCCATGGAGGTGAGCTTGTAGAGCTGGTTGACGACGACTTGGGGACGGGCATCGCGTTTTAGTTCGATTTCGATGCAGGTCTGCTCATCGGAAAGGTCACGGAGTCCGGAGATATCGGTAAGTATTTTCTCCTTGCAGAGTTCGGCGATACGTTCCTGAAGGACAGCTCGGTTGACTCCGTAAGGGACTTCCCGGATAATCAGAAGGTCTTTGCCGGTGTCGGATTGCTCGATATCGATTTTGCCGCGAATACGGACGGAGCCGCGACCCGTGCGGAAGTAGCTGTCGATGCCGGAGAAGCCGAGCAAATCCCCTCCGGTCGGGAAATCAGGCCCTTTGATGTGCTGTCGGAGTTCTTCGACGCTGATGTGGGGATTGTCGATCGTCGCGCAAATGCCGTCGACGACTTCTCCCAGGTTGTGGGGAGCCATATTGGTGGCCATGCCGACGGCGATACCGGTGCCTCCGTTGACGAGAAGGTTCGGGAAGGCGGATGGGAAGACTGTCGGTTCGGTTGTCGTTCCGTCGTAGTTGGGCATGAAGTCGACAGTATCTTTGTCGAGGTCGGTCATCATGGCCATTCCCATGCCGGAGAGTTTGGCTTCCGTGTATCGGGATGCGGCGGCGGGGTCTCCATCGGGTGTTCCGAAGTTGCCCTGTCCGATGACGAGGATGTCTCGCATGGACCAGTTCTGGGCCATGTTGACGAGTGTTCCGTAAATAGCCGCGTCGCCGTGGGGATGGTAACTACCCATGGTGTCACCGACGATTTTGGAGCATTTACGCGTTTTCCCGCCGGGTGCAAGGTTGAGTTCCTTCATAGCGTAAAGGATACGCCGCTGGGAAGGTTTCAGTCCGTCACGAACGTCCGGCAGAGCGCGGGAAATGATGACGGACATGGAGTAGTCCAGGAACGAGGTGGAAAGCTCGCTGGCTACATCCACGGGTTTGATGCGATTGGTGTCCATTGATCAAAAAGGGGTAGGTGATGTGGTGGGAATCAGATGTCCAGATTGCGCACGTTGAGAGCGTGATCCACGATGTAGTTCTTACGGGGTTCGACGACATCTCCCATGAGAATGGTGAACATTTCGTCGGCTTGGACAGCGTTGTCTTCGTTCAGGATGACGCGGAGAAGTTCGCGTTTTTCCGGATCCATCGTCGTTTTGAAAAGGTCTTTGGCGTCCATTTCGCCGAGACCTTTGAATCGTGTGATTTCAACGCCTCTCTTGCCGATGTTGATGACGCTCTGGAGGATATCCATGACGGAGAAGAGCGGCTGGATTTTCTGTTTTTCTCCCTCGCCTTCTATGAGTTCGAAGATCGGGTTGTCTTCGGACATCAGCATGTTGGCAGGGATACCCAGTTCTTCCAGGCGTGCAAGCGTGCGGGTGATGGCTTTGGCTTCGTGGAGTTCGTGTGTCAAGGCCCGGCGGCTGGGGCCTTCTCGTTCCGGGAGAGGATTGGCGAGAAGCTCTTCCTCGGTTGGTTCTCCGAAGATGCATAGGTCCCGGTTGGCATCGGAGAAAGCAACGAGCGCTTCCGTGTTGTGGAAGTACTGAATGGATTCGTCGTTTCCACAGCGGATTTTGACGAGGTATTCCGGGAAGTCTCCATTGATTTCCCGGTGTTTGATGAGGTCTTCGAAGGATCCTCCCTGCATTTGGACGGATTCCGCGTAACGCTGCAGGTTGATGAGAGTTTCGAGGATGGAGAAATGCTCATCGGGCGTGAAAGTGCGGGAACCGTCGGCCATCCTGAGGGTGACGTCATTGACGGCCAACTCGATGAGCTTGCGGTTCAGGGCGATTTCGTCCTGGACGTATTCTTCTTTTTTCTTGCGGATAACGCGGTAGAGCGGAGCTTGAGCGATGTAGAGGAGCCCAGCCTTGACGAGTTGCGGCATGTGGCGGCAGAAGAAGGTTAGCAGGAGGGTCCGGATGTGGGCGCCGTCGACGTCGGCATCGGTCATGATGATGATCTTGTGGTAACGCACCTTTTCCAGATTGAAGGAACCTTCGTCGTCACCTTCTCCGATACCGGCGCCGATGGCCGTGATCATGTTCTGGATTTCCTTGTTGGACAGGGCCTTGTCCAGCCGGGCCTTTTCTACGTTGAGCACTTTGCCTCGCAATGGAAGAATTGCTTGTGTACGACGGTCTCGTCCCAGTTTGGCGGAGCCGCCTGCGGAGTCACCTTCGACGATGAAGAGTTCGCACTTCTTCGGGTCTCGGTCGGAGCAGTCGGCCAGTTTGCCGGGGAGTCCACCGACTGTTAAAGCGCTCTTGCGGACGGTTTCCCGGGCCTTGCGTGCGGCTTCGCGGGCACGGGCGGCATTGATGCTTTTATCGATGATCTTGCGTGCGATGGCGGGGTTTTCTTCGAAGAATGTTTTGATTTCTTCGTACACGACGTTACTGACGACTCCTTCGATTTCCGTATTGACGAGTTTGTCCTTGGTTTGCGAACTGAAGCGCGGGTTGGGCATCTTGACCGATATGACGGCTACAAGGCCTTCCCGCACGTCATCGCCGCTGAGCGAGGGGTCTTTGTCTTTAAGGAGGCCGTTGGCTTTGGCATAGGTGTTGATGACGCGTGTCAGGGCGCTTCGGAAGCCGGACAGGTGCGTGCCGCCATCTCCATTGTAAATGGAGTTGGCAAAGCAGAGGATTTGATCGACGTAAGTGTTGTTGTACTGGAAAACGACGTCGACGAGTACATCGTCGTTCATTTTCTTGCCATCGTATTCGACTTCCACCTCACGGACGCCGGAGATGGCGATGGGTTGTTCAGTGATGAGTTCTTTGTTTTCGCCGAGTTGACGTACGAATTCGACGATGCCGTCTTTGTAGTAGAATTGTTCCTTGCGTTCCGGCGTCTGGCGTTCGTCCCGGAGTTCGATGATGAGTCCGGGGTTGAGGAAGGCGAGTTCGCGGAGGCGCGTTGTAAGCATTTCGAACTTGAACTCAATGGAGTCCGTGAAGATCGTAGCATCGGGGAAGAATGTAATCGTCGTACCGGTGACGCCGGCAGGCGCCGTGCCGATGACCTTGAGCGGTTCCGTTGTACGACCGCGTTCGAACTTGATCATGTAGCGTTTGCCGTCGCGGCGGACTTCAGCTTTGAACCAGTCGGCCAGAGCGTTGACGCATTTGGCCCCTACACCGTGCAGGCCGCCGGAGTATTTGTAGGCTCCCTGCCCGAATTTACCGCCCGCGTGCAGGTTGGTCAGTACCAGCTCTACCGCCGGGATTCCAAATTTGGGATGGATGTCGACGGGGATGCCGCGGCCGTTGTCGGCTACGGACAGAGAACCGTCTACATGGATGATGATTTCGATTTTTGAACAGTAACCGGCAAGGTGTTCGTCGATGGAGTTGTCCAGAACTTCAAAGACACAGTGGTGAAGCCCCCTGAGATCGGGGTCGCCGATGTACATCCCGGGACGTTTTCGAACGGCTTCAAGCCCTTCCAGCTTGTCAATCTGCGCTGCTCCGTATTCCTGTTGTGCTGTTGTGTTTACGGACGTATGAATAGGCTCGTTGGACTCGTCTGACATATCAGAGAAAGGCTAGGGGAAGAGCGGGTTCAATGCAAGCAAGAAGGCAGTCAGTACGAAGGGAAAAGGACAAAAAAACTACAGCCGGCCCCCTCGTCCGCGTTTGTGCGAGGGGACCGGTTACAGGGGGGGGGATAAAAGGGTGGATTTTTACTGGACAGACGGGTCGGTCGCAGTTTCGTCCGGAAGTTTTTCCTGATTTTTTTGAGGGTGTATTCTACCGGACCTTTTAACCTTGTTGCGCGTAAATTCCCGCATGCGCTGGAACATGGAATAGAGGCCCGGAATGAGGAGGATGCCGACGCAAGTGGCGCAGATCATGCCATAGAAGGTTGTGATGCCGATGGCCTGGCGGCTTGCGGCACCGGCTCCTGTGGCGATAACCATCGGGAATACACCGATGATAAACGAAATGGCTGTCATTAAGACGGCGCGGAAACGCTGGCTTGCCCCGTTCAGAGCAGCCTGCTGGATCGTGGCTCCTCGTTCATGGTCTTCTTTGGAGAATTCGACCATCAGAATGGCGTTTTTACTTGCCAGCCCCACGAGCATGACCAAGCCCAACTGGGCGTAGATACTCAGTGATGAACCGCAGATGAGCAGGCCGGCCAGCGCTCCCATGATGGCGACGGAAACGGAGACGATCACCGACATGGGCGTTGTCCAACTTTCATACTGCGCCACAAGGAACAGGTAGCCGAAGATGAAGGCAAGCATCATCAGGAAGAGAATCTGTCCGTCATTTTCGCGTTCCTGGTAGCTCATGTCTGTCCAGGCAATGGAGTAATTGGCCGGAAGCTTCAGGCTTTCGATCTGCTTCATGATTTCGCCGCTGCTGGAACCGGCTTTGATGATGCACTGGATGTTGGCGCACATGAGCTGGTTGTAACGGGTGATTTGTCGAGGTCCGGTGATATAGGAAAGTGTGGCTACGGAGCTGAGGGGTACCATTTCGCCTTCATTGTTCTGAATGTAGGTACTCATGATATCCCTGATGCCGACGCGTTCCTTGGTGTCGGACTGGATCTTTACCTTAAAGGCATAGCCGTCCATGTTGAAGTCATTGACGTACAGGGAGGCCAGTTTGCCCTGAAGGGTGGAAAAGATGCGATTGACCGGCACGTGCATGGTTTGGGCTTTCTGGCGGTCCAGGTGCATGAAGAGTTGCGGTGTATTGGCTTCATAGGACGAGAAAGCCGTGACGACGCCGGGAATCTTCCGGATTTGATCCAGCATGTCGTTCATGTGCTGTTCCAGCTGCTTGGGTGTTTCATCGCCGGCTGCCTGCAGCATGAAGGAAATGCCGCCTGTGACACCGAGACCCATGATGGCGGGCGGGCTGAAGACTTTGATGTTTGCCGAGGGAATTGTGGCCAGCATGCCTTGGGCCTTGCCGAGAAGGGCGTCAATTTGAAGATCCGGGGTTGTGCGTTTGTTCCAAGGCTGGAGTTGGACAATGCACATTCCGACGTTTTCACCGCTGCCTCCAGTGAAGCTGAACCCGGTAACGGAAGAGACTTGGCGGACACCCGGCATTGCCATCAGCATGACTTCCGCCTGGGTGCGGGCCTCTTCCGTACGGGACAGAGCGGCCCCCGGAGGAAGCTGGATGTCGACGAAGAGCGTGCCTTTGTCTTCCTGAGGCAAAAAGGACGAGGGAAGGATTTCGAATAACTTCCAGTCGGCAAAAAGGACGGCAGCCAGGGCCAACAGAGTCAACCAGGCGCGACGGACGAATACGCCGGAGATTTTCAGATAGGAACGGCGGGAGAACTCCAGAGTAGCATTGAAGGGGCGGAAGATATTGAATCTTCTTTGCTTTTTCCTCTTCTTCAAGAGCATGACGCAAAGAGCCGGACTGAGTGTCAGTGCATTGACGGCAGACAGGCAGAGCGCCACGCACATAGTCACGGAAAACTGCAGGTAGATATTGCCGACCATGCCGCCGATGAACGCGATCGGGATGTAAATAGCGACAGTAACCAGGGTTGTGGCAATGATTGCTCCCGTGATTTGATGCATACTCTTTTTAGTAGCTTCCAACGGGGAGAGCCCTTCCGTATCCATGAGACGGATCGTGTTTTCCACGACGATGATGCCGTCATCCACGAGAGAACCGATGACGAGGATTAGCCCGAACATGGTCAGTACGTTGATGCTGAAACCCAGCGGCAGGAGGATTACGAAGGTGCCCAGAAGGGAGACCGGAATAGCCAGTGCGGGAATAAGTGTAGCTCGCCAGTCTTGCAGGAAGAGGTAGGTGATGCCGACGACGAGAAGCAAAGCGATGACGAGTGTTTCGATGATCTCGTACATGGTCGCTATGATGTATTCCGTCGGGTCGTAACTGACCTCGTAAGAGACGCCGTCGGGAAAGGATACCTTAAGCTCTTCCAGCGTTTTTTTGACGGTTTTCATCGTCTCCAGGGCATTGGAGTCGTCATTGCGGTAAACGGCCATGTTGACGGATGTCTTGCCGTTGGCCCGGGAGCTGCCGGTGTAGCTTTCCGCGCCCAGTTCGATGCGGGCGATGTCCCTGATCTTAACGATATCGCCGTCATCGCTGGTACGTACGATGATGTTGCTGAATTCTTCGACGGTTTTTAGACGTCCTGTGACGTTGACTTTGTATTGGACGAAGGAGTCGTTGGACTGGTCTCCTATGGAACCGGCTGCAGCTTGGATGTTCTGTTCGCGGATGGCGGCGGCAACATCGCCAGGGGTGATATTCAGTGCGGACATGCGGACGGAGTCCAGCCAGATGCGCATGCTGTAATCCTTGGCTCCCATGATGTCTGAACTGGCGATGCCGTCGATGCGGGCAATGACGTCTTTGACGCGCGTTTTGACATAGTTGTTGAGCTGGAGGTTGCTCATTTTTTTCGGATCTGCCCGGAAGGAGAAGAATCCGAGAATGTCAGAGGTACGCTTTTTGATGGTAATACCCTGGTTGACGACTTCTGTTGGCAAGCTGTGTTCGACGCGTTTTAGAGCGTTTTGGACATTGACCATGTTGATGTCCGAGTCCGATCCGCTTTTGAAGGTGATATTGACGGAATAGCCGCCGCTGTTGTCTGAAGTGGACGAAAAGTAGAGCAGGTTTTCCAGCCCGTTGAGTTCCTGTTCCAGCGGGATGCCCACGGTTTCCATAACCGTTTGGGCGCTGGCTCCTTCGTATGTGGTGCGGACGTTGATGGTCGGAGGGGCGATTTCCGGGTATTCTGCAATGGGGATGCGCGATACGCAGATGACGCCGGCCAACACCATGAGAATGGCGATGACGATAGCGAATTTAGGCCGGTGGATGAAAAGTTCCGAAATCATGGCTAATAGCTCAGTTGGATTCTACGGGAATGACCGTGGCGCCGGGGCGGGTCTTGTGCTGACCGTCTACGATGACGATGTCGCCTTCCTTGATGCCGGAACGAATACACTGGCGGTTGTTCATCATATTGCCGAGAAGGACATCTCTCTGTTCGACGATATTGTCGCTGTTGACAATGTACACATAGCATTTGGTATCGTCATACATGATGGCGGAGATATTGACGGAGGGGAGGGATTCCACTTCCTTCTTGGAGAGATCGACAGTGACGATGCCGCCAGGGGTAAGGTTGCCTTCCGGGTTGTTGAATTTGGCCCAGATAGTGATGGTATCCGTCGTGGGTTTGATCTTGTTGTCGATCATGGCGATAGAGCCGGATGTCGGGAAAGGTTTGCCATCGGCAAGTTTCAGGTGGATGACGGCGTTTTTCTTCATTTCGTCCGTATTGCCGAAGAGAGAAAGAAGGTCTCGTTCGCTCATGGGGAAGCGGACGTACACTTGATCCATGTTGGTGACGGTAGCCAGCGTACCGGATTGCGGAGTGATATAATTACCTCGTGAAAAGGTGGTTCGCCCGATTTTTCCGGAGATGGGCGTGGTTATTTTGGTGTAGTTGAGATTGTCGTAAGCGATAATGAGTTGAGCTTCCTCGGCTTTCTTCTGGGCTTCCAGGGCTGCCATGGAGCTGCGGGCATTTTCAACGGTATCCTTGGAGACGGAGGCGTTTTTAACCAGTTTTTCGTAGCGTTCCAAATTGGCCTTGGCGTAGCTGAGTTTAGCCTGAGTTTGGGCGATTTGCGCTTCGGCGTTCATGACGTTGGCCTTATACTGGGTGTCTTCAATTTCGAAGAGAAGCTGACCCTCCTTGACAATGTCACCTTCCGTGAAGTGCTGGGAAAGGATGTTACCCGATACTCGGGGTTGGATGGCAACCGTATCAATGGCTTCAATCTGGCCGGTGTAGGGCTTATTGATGGCATTTCTCATGAGCGAAGCCTTTTCTGTTAATACGGTACTGGCAGGCGAATGGGTTGGGGCGGGAGTGTCTGCCGCCGGGCTTGGCGTTCCCATGAAAAGGAAGATGGCAAGGAGGCTGGTAACGCCGGGGGACAGAAGAAAAGGAAAAAATTTCATGGGGCTGGTTGTTGGTCGTGATGTTAGATAGTTGATTTATTAAACTATTGTCAAATGCAAATAGTTTCATGAGTTGAGCATTTTTTGGGAATACTGACACGAGTTCTGCCTTTGTCTGGTTTTGGATGTCGAGGGCAGGAGGAGGCTGGTTGAGGGGGAATTCAATGTTTTCTTAACGGAGGATACTTTTCAATTAGCGCGGAAGGAGTTGATAATCATTGAATCTGTCCTCTGTCCCCTGAATGATTCAGGCAATGAATGCTTACAAGTTCAATAGAAAAGTTGCCGTCATGATGGGAACCTCTCGCGGTATGCTCCGTCAGGTAGGTATCTTGATGGCATCAAAGGGAATCAGTTTGGCAATTTTTGACAAGGATGGAGCTGCAGGTGAAGAGCTGATTAGTTTCCTCCAGGGTTGCGGACACCTCCTTTTCATGGGAGAAATGAAATCCAGGAACGATCTAGCATCCTTTGCTCACTTTATCCAACTTCAATACGGCCGGGTAGACTATATGGTCAATAGTGCGGCTTCTGGGCGCGAACTGGTAGAGGTGGATGAGGGGGGAGATGATGTTCTGAAGGTACCTCAAGAAGCTGCCCGGAGTTTTTTGGCCCGCATGTTGAAAGAACAGTTTACCAACGGTGCTTCCATTATCAATCTGGGTGAGGTACGATCGGCTGTTTCTTGTTGGGAGACGCCTCACAAAGGAAACTACCGCGAAAATCCCTATGTGTTTTCCCAAAAATCTGGCCTCTCTCTATCTGTGAGGATCAGCCATGTGATCCCAGTCGGTAGGCCGGACTGTGGAGGTGTATTGGATGAAAAGACGGCTCAGACGATAATGGCTCTCTGCCTGTCGCCTCATCGCTCCTCAGAGGTACGCGAGACGATCGTGGTGGATGCTTCCTTGCCGTATGCATTCGAATACTATGGTCGCGGCTTGGTCAATGTGCAATCTGCGGAAGCAGATGTCGATTACTTGGCTGTTCAATAAAGAGAGAGAATCCATGAGAATTGGGTTGAAGACGGGATTTGCATGTTCAATGCAGGCTGATGAGGCTTGCCAGCAATGGATTTGACGCTATGTTGGGCGACATGGATTTGATCAAAACGGCTGTACTCCTCTTTATCGTGCTGGATCCACTGGGATTAGTGCCTGTCGTGCACAGCATGATTGCCGGGTATTCGCCCAAGAGAAGGAAGCGAATCCTGGTTCGTGAATCTCTGTTTGCATTGGCGATTCTTCTTCTATTCTTGTTTGCCGGCAATGCTTTGATGCAATTTTTGGAGTTGGAGCAATCCGCCCTGAACATTACGGGAGGGATCCTCCTTTTCATGGTATCCATTGGCATGGTATTTCCCAATAAGTCCGTAACATCTTCTTCTGGAAATGATGAAGTGATCGAACCGTTCATTGTTCCGATTGCCGTGCCTCTGATGGCCGGTCCGTCTGCAATAGCTATTATCCTGCTGCAATCTTCGGCTGCCCAGGATGCCGTGGAGATGTCTTTGCTGGGAGGGGCTGTGTTCCTGGCGTGGCTGGCGGCGGCTGTTGTTCTGTACTTGTCCCAATATCTCATTAAGTTTTTGGGAGACCGTGGGATGGTTGCTCTGGAACGTCTGATGGGAATGATTTTGACGATGATTTCCATTCAGATGTTCTTGAATGGGTTGCATCAAGTGTAAGGTCCCGGTTTTCGTTCCAACGAAACAGCCATTCCGTTATCCGGAATGGCTGTCTTTTTGATTGGCTTTCAAAGATTAGAAAAGTTTATTTCTTTACTTCAAGTCCGATTTTGTTCAAGTGCTTATTGGCAGAGTCAAGACGCTTTTGCTCGCGTTCCTGGCGAGCTTTTTCGGCTTTTTCTTCCTGAGCCTTTTTCTGTTCGGCTCGTTTCTTGGCGGCTTCCTCTTTTTTCTGTTTGAGGCTCTTTTTCAGATCTTCCTTGGATGTAGGAATTTCCTTGCCGTCTTTGTCGACGATTTTAAGGCTTTGAGCTGTTGCAAGACCGGGGGCAAGAAGCATGGCTACAGTGAGCAGGTAGGTAACAATTTTCATGGATGTGGTGATTGTTAAGATGAATCTTATGTTGTGTTTGACTTAGGGATGGGCCTGCATGTTCATAAAAAAGCGGAGGGGAATTTCCCTCCGCTGAAAAGATCAGGGGATTGGAAAAATGGATTAACCGATTTCCGTGCGACCGGAAAGCTGGGCTCCCTCTTCCATGGAGAGAGTCTTGGTGTGGACATCTCCGCGGAGGCGGGACTGGCGCTTGAGTTCGCAACGCTGGGCATTGACCTTGCCTTCGACATTGCCGTAAATGCGGACGTCTCCGGCGGTGATATCGCCTTTGATTTCGGCGGATTCGCCAATGGTTACCGTTCCGCGCTCGGATGAGATTTCGCCTTCGATTTTGCCATCGATGTGCATGTCGTTGGTGAAGCGGATGGTACCGTTGATTTCAATGCCGGCTGCAAGGAAATTGGTGATGGAATCAGTCATGGGAAAATGATTGGTTGACGGTGAGATTGGATGAGAGAAGAGGATCAAACGGTCATGATGTCCTTTTCCTTGGCGGCAAGGATTTCATCAATGGATTTGACGGTTTTATCCGTCAGCTTCTGGACTTTGTCCTCCAAGGTGCGCTGATCATCTTCCGTAATGGTGTTATCGGCTTTGAGCTTCTTGAGGCTGTCCATGCCTTCGCGCCGACTGCCACGGGCGCGAACCCGGGCTTCTTCCGCTACGCTTTTGGCGTATTTGACAAGGTCTTTGCGGCGTTCTTCGGAAAGTGCCGGGATGGGTACGCGCACGGAGCGGGCATCGATGACGGGATTGAGGTTCAGGCGGCTTTCGTTGATAGCGCGTTGAATGTCATTGAGCGTGCCCGGGTCGAACGGCTGGATGAGAATGCTGCGGGCATCGGGAGTGCTGATGACGGCCATGCTTTTAAGCTTCATGCTGGAACCGTAGCTGGCGACCATGACGTCCAGGTTTTCTACCAGTGAGGGAGAAGCTTTGCCGGTACGGATGCCTGCGAATTCACCGTGGAGGTATTCGATGGCTTTTTGCATGCCGGCTTCGACATTGGAAAGTACTGTGTTAGCGTCCATGATTAAAGTAAGGTATGGGTTGGTGGGTTAGGAAATGACTGTGCCAATGGGTTCTCCCATGAGAGCCCGGGTAATGTTGCCTTCCGTGTGCATATCGAAGACGATGATCGGTTTCTTGTTGTCCATGCAGAGAGTGAAAGCAGTGGAGTCCATGACTTTCAATTGGCGGGAAATACATTCCTGATAGGCGATTGTATCAAAACGTTTGGCATTATCCACCTTTTTCGGGTCGGCATCATAGACACCGTCGACGGAAGTGGCTTTCATAACGACTTCAGCGTTGATTTCGCTGGCGCGCAGAGCTGCCGTCGTATCCGTAGAGAAAAACGGATTGCCGGTACCGGCGGCAAAGATCACGATTTTACCTTGGGAGAGGTCTTCCTTGGCCTTGAGGCGGATGAACGGTTCGGCCACATTCTTCATTTCGATGGCGGACTGGACAATGCAGGGAACGCCGCAACGCTGGATGGCACTTTGCAAAGCCAAGGCGTTCATGACCGTAGCAAGCATGCCCACATAGTCTGCCGTGGCGCGTTCCATGCCGCGGACGCTGGCTTTGGCCCCTCGCCAGAAATTGCCGCCTCCAACGACGAGCCCGAGTTCAATGCCGGAAGCCTGGTGGGCATCGGCGATTTCCTGGGCGATGCGGGCAACGATTTCCGGGGAAATATTATCCATGCTGCCTGGGCTGCGTAGGGCTTCTCCGCTCAGTTTGAGCAGGATCCTTTTGAAGGGAGGATGGTGGGCGTCTGTCATCAGTGTACTGCTTACGGCTCCAGCTTGAAATTTTGCGGAGCAAATGAAAAGCTAAAAGAACGCTGATGTGGCGATTTCGTTCGATTTTCGGACAGAGGACTCTCTTTTAATCACGGGAAGCCGCTTCGGAGGAGACTAGCGTAACGGGAATGGAGTTGTTGCGGGCGTCGATGCTGATGATCGGGAAGGGGATGGAAATGCCTTCCTTGTCGAACTCTTTTTTGATTTGTTTGGCCAGATCCATGCGGAGCTGAGCGTAGTTGTCCCGCTCGCACCAGGCGCCGACGGTGAAGGCGATGCCGGAATCCTGAAATCCGGAAAACAGGATACTTGGTTGCGGGGTATTCAGGCAGAGGGGTTGATCGGCAAGGATCTTGTTGAGCAGGGCGAGGACTTTATCCAGGTCGCTGCTGTAATCGACGGAGAAATCGATGTCGCATCGCCGGGTTTCGAAGCGGGTGATGTTGCTGACCGGGTTTTTAATGATCATTTCATTGGGAACCCGTACCATGGTGTTGTCCGGCAGGCGTATTTGGACGGACATGAGGTTAATGGCATCCACTGTACCGCGGATGCCGATGATTTCTACGATGTCGCCGAGGTTGATTTGTCGCTCGCCGACGAGGAAAAGTCCGCTGATGATGTTGGATAGCGAAGTTTGTGACGCAAAGCCGACGGCTACGCCGATAATGCTTGCGGCACCGAGCAGAGTCACAATATCAAATCCCAGCAGGGCGAACGCTTCGACGATGATGAGGATGAATCCTCCGTGACGGATGATTTTGAGGAGCAAGGCCGAGGCCTGCGGTGACATGTGCCTTCGGAACAGTGGGGCAAGAACCTTGCAGAGGATGATTAATGCTACTGAGGCGACAATCAGCCAGATAGCTGCATGAGCCAGGTTGCTCACGAGGGAGTCTACTTCCTTGGCTTTCATCCAATCCGGCATGTTCATGAAATTTTCAATGTCCTTGACGGGATCGACGGGTTTAGTGGGAGGTGGCTCCGGCGTTTCGGCGGCTGCGGCGAATGAAAGGGGGGATGGAGTTGGCATTGTTAATTGACTTTATGTAAAAAATAACCTGGATCGATCAATATGAAAAGGCGGAATCCTTGTGGATTCCGCCTCGAAGCATGAACCGTTTCCCATGGCGGGAACCGGATTCCAGTCAGGATGTTATTCGCTGAGATAGGAAGCGACACCTTCGTGGGAGGGTGTCATGGCACGTTGACCTTCATGCCAGCCGAGAGGGCAGACTTCACCGTATTGCTCGAAGTGTTTGAGAGCATCGACCATACGGAGGGTTTCTTCAATGGAACGTCCAAGGGGCATGTCGTTGATCAACTGGTGGCGGACGATGCCTTGCTTGTCGATCAGGAAAAGGCCGCGGTAGGCGACCATTTCACCTTCCACGTCTACGTTGCCTTCTTCGTCGATGAGCTGTTCCCCGGCGAGAACGTCGTAGTTGCCGGCAATCGTTTTGTTGATGTCGGAGACGATCGGGTATGTGACGCCTTGGATACCGCCTTGGCTGGTCGGGGTGTTAACCCAGGCCCAGTGGGAGAATTCACTGTCCGTCGAACAACCGATGACAGCAACGTCGCGTTTTTCAAATTCAGCCAGTGCATTCTGGAAACCGAGGAGTTCGGTCGGGCAGACGAAGGTGAAATCCTTCGGATAAAAGAACAGGACAACGTATTTCTTACCCTTGTACTGGGACAGGGAGAAGTTTTCGACGATCGTTCCGTTGACGACTGCGTTGGCACTGAAATCAGGGGCTTGTTTTCCTACGAGGAGCATATTTTTTATGGGTTGGTTGAATGTGTATTGGAATAATTCCAATTTTTATCTTTCAGTCAAGATTTTTAATTAGGGCTGCCTAAAACATGACATTGTTGACGGATTGGACTTCTCGACGGATGAGGTTGTTCAAAAAGTCCGGAGGACGTACACTCTTTCGGAAGTTTTCTCTGTTTTTACAGGGTGCGTCGGCATTTCAATACCCGTACCGGATGCTTTGTCTTGTTCCTTTTCTCTTGAACAAGTTAACGATTTTATCACATTGTATTGCCCATGTCCAAGCGGAAACAGGAGCAATGGTCCAGCAAACTGGGCGTGATTTTTGCCGTTGCCGGAAGTGCTGTCGGGTTGGGAAACTTTCTTCGTTTTCCGGGGCTTGCCGCTCAGTACGGAGGAGGAGCGTTCATGGTCGCGTATGTGATTTCTCTGATTTTGCTTGGGGTGCCGGTGGGATGGGCGGAATGGTCTCTCGGCCGCCGCGGAGGACTGATGGGAAGTAATTGCGGTCCCGGCATTCTGTGGAAGCTGACCCAGGGGTCGAGTCTGTGGAAATTTCTGGGAGTCATTACCATTCTGGGACCTACGGCCGTAGCTTTCTACTATATTCCGATTGAGGCATGGTGCTTTGGCTATATGTGCAAACTGCTTGACGGAACGGAGGCTTTTTCAACGATCGGCGAGACGAGACAGGTATTTGGCGATTTCGTCGGAATTGCTGGCGACGGGGCGGCACTGACGGGAGGAAGCCTGCTTGTCATCGCCTTGCTGGTAAGTGTTGTTTTGAATCTCGGCATTGTGTATCGCGGGATTTCCAAGGGGGTGGAAATGTTCTGCCGATGGTCGGTGCCTATACTGCTCGTTATTTCCCTGATTCTGCTTGCGAGAGTGTTGACGATCGGGACTCCCGATCCAGCCTATCCGGACAGGAATGTCGAAGAAGGCCTGGGATATATGTGGAACCCTAACAAGACTCTGCTGGAGGAACGTGTGGAAACGGACGGTGTCGAGTCCTGGAAGGTTGTTTCCATGGCTCCGGTGACTAATCCACAGGCCATGAAACAATTGCATGAAAAAGTAAGTGCTTCGGAAGGAAGCCTGCGATTGACGGAAATGACCGTGTGGGAGGGCTTGAAGAATGTGGAATTGTGGATTGCCGCAGCCGGGCAGGTGTTCTTGAGTCTGTCGGTAGGCACAGGGTTGATATTGACATATTCCAGCTACTTGAAGAGGAAAGATGATATTGCTCTGAGTTCTCTGACCGCAGTGGCTTCCAATGAGGTCTGCGAGGTTACGATTGCCGGTATGATGACCATTCCGGCGGCAGTCGCATTTTTCGGAGTAGCCGGTGCGGCCGGGCAGGGGACGTTTGCCTTGGGTTTCATGACTCTGCCTCAGGTATTTGCCAAGATGCATATGGGAGGGGTCTTCGGCGTATTGTTCTTCATGCTGTTGTTTATGGCGGCGGTGACGAGTTCCATTTCCATGATGCAGGTGGGGTTGGCTTATTTTGAGGAATTCATGGGATTGAGCCGGAAAATGGCTGTTGTCGTGTTGGGCTTTTTCACCTGTTGCGGAGCAGGTGTCGTGACGTGGTTCAGTCGTGATCTTCTGGCATTGGATACATGCGATTTCTGGATCGGGACGATGTGTTTCTTTCTCAGTGCGATGGTGGTGATGATCCTGTTTGCCTGGAAGATGAATATCAAACGGGGTTTTGCAGACTTGAATAGCTACTCCCAGATACGGATTCCTCGCTTCTATATGTGGATCATGAAGTATGTGACTCCTACTATGCTGGTTACTCTCTTTGTTGGGTGGCTGGTACAAAATATATGGGTGAAGAGGGCTCCTGCTCTGGAGGCATTGCTGCAGGGAGAAAAAGGCGCCGTTGTTCCAGTCGTTTTCCTGCTGTGTTATCTGGCATTTCTGTTGTGCGTGACGGCTGCTTCTTCTCGTCATAAGAAGTGGGTTTCCATGAAGGATCCGGATGAGATGTGACTTTGTGCATGCTGGCTTTCCGTGAAGAGAGGCGGACAGGGGAGGAATTGTGAGGGGATGCGCCATGCTTGTCTCTTTCGGCTTGCCCGTGGCGATGAAAATGGCTTTATTATCAGGCTATGCAGAAACTTGCAGGAAAAATAGCCGTTGTTACGGGTGCTGGCCGGGGAATCGGCAACGCCATTGCCCGCCGCCTCGCCTCCGAAGGAGCCAAAGTCGTCCTGATCAGCAGAAGTCCCTCCAGTTGCGGAGGAGCCGCCAACGAAATCAATAAGGAATTTCCCGGCTCCTGCAAGGCCTTCCCTTGTGATGTTTCCGATTACAATGCCGTCCAGGAAACAGCCTCCGCTATCCTCAAGGAGTTCCCACAGATCGACATTCTCGTCAACAATGCGGGAATTACGCGTGATACACTGATGCTCCGTATGAAAGAAGAGGACTGGGACCAGGTGATGGATACCAACTTGAAAAGTGCCTTCAATCTTGTCAAAGCCTTCCAGCGCATTTTGATGAAGTCTTCTGCCGGCCGCATTATCAATATGAGCTCTGTCATTGGTCTCGTCGGTAACGTAGGACAGGCCAACTATGCCGCCTCCAAGGCAGGATTGCTCGGATTTACCAAATCCATCGCTCAGGAATTTGCTCCGCGCAAGGTGACGTGCAATGTCATTGCTCCTGGATTCATTTCCACGGAAATGTCCAATGCCATTCCGGAGAATCTCAAGGAGGAAATTCTCAAGAAAATCCCCCTCAGGGAACAGGGATCGGTCGAAGACATTGCGGCTCTTACTGCCTTTTTGGCTTCTGACGATGCCCGTTACATTACGGGACAGGTCATTGCCTGCGATGGCGGGATGACCATGTAATCCCACTTTCGGGAAACGGATACGGAGCCTTCCTTGTTCCTCATGCAACTCCCGGTCCGATCTTTATATCCTCTGATTCTAGGGCTTGCAGGAATTCATATGTTGTTGTCCTGCAAGCCCGGTTCCGGCGTTTCCGAAATGACGGATGACGCCCGGAGGATTATGGACTCCCAGAACTGGGGAGAGGAGGAAGCGGCTCGCCAGGAGGCGGAAAGTCGAAGGAATGCTCCTGCCGAGATTGCCGTACCTGCCGGACTGCCGTCTCCGGAATTGTTGCCGACAACACGTGCCATCTATGCCCGATTGCAAGAAAATGCCTCAGATCATCTGGAAACGGGAGGCCAGGGTCAGGAGAGCCGGATGCAACCGTATTCGGAAGTGGTGCCTGCGGCGGATGGTTCTTCTCTCTCCATGGTGCCCGTTCCTGCTGGCTCTTTCCTCATGGGGAGCCCCGATGATGAACCTCTCCGCAAAGCGGATGAAGGACCTTTGCGGCGTGTCCATCTTGATGGATTCTGGATGTCCTCCATTGAAATCCCCTGGGAAATTTATACCGCATTCATGGAGAATGGGCGTCCTCGCTCCAAGGCTGGCGTTTTGTTGGAAGAACGTCCGGATGATGAACTTTGGGATGCCGTCACCCAGCCGACTGCTCCCTACACCGCAATGAACCTGGGTATGGGGCATGGGTATGAAAAGGGAATGCCTGCCATTGCTATGTCGCATTATGCTGCTTCCAAGTTTTGCGAATGGCTCAGCGCGCAGACGGGACACTATTATCGTCTGCCGACGGAAGCAGAGTGGGAATATGCCTGCCGTGCCGGTTCCTCGGGAGCCTATTGCTACGGTAATGGCGAGGATAAACTGGATGACTATGCCTGGTATTGGAACAATGCCGATGACCGTTATCAGAAAGTTGCTTCCAAAAAGCCCAATGCCTGGGGTTTGTATGACATGCACGGCAATGTGGCGGAGTGGACGCTGGATACCTACCTTCCCGATCGTCCGCGTGCCCGTGACGGAGAGACCCTTCGCAATCCCTTGGTGATGGTTCCGGGACAACAAGGGCATGTCGTCAAAGGCGGTTCCTGGGATGATGACCCCGATCAACTTCGGAGCGCGGCCCGCGTTAAAAGCCGTCCTGAGTGGAACATGCAGGATCCGCAAAATCCTAAAAGCCTTTGGTATCTTACTGACGGAGGGATGATCGGATTCAGGATTGTTCGCCCTGTGACTTTGCCTGATGCCATCACCGTTCACCGGTACTGGAACTCTTCCAAAGGGATACCGTAAGAAAAATTCAAATAATATCTATTTCTTCTTGACGCAGGGCAAGATCGGCGTATAAAAGCCCTGCGCTCCTTAATTGGAGATGGCTACTAAATCGCGGGATGGAGCAGCCAGGTAGCTCGTCAGGCTCATAACCTGAAGGTC